>Ga0247779_1000004_pt1 | contig 628464 bp, 492 predicted proteins | sample UWRJL221509R5_FD_179925 | JGI IMG/M metagenome (GOLD analysis project Ga0247779, IMG submission 179925) | Plant litter microbial communities from Arlington Agricultural Research Station in Wisconsin, United States - UWRJ-L221-509R-5 | ecosystem: Environmental > Terrestrial > Plant litter >...
ATAAGAAAATTGCAGTATCTTCAGGCAGCAATAGTTCTTTGATAGATCATTTTACGGCGGATGTGGTGACGGCGCAGGATTATTATCCGTTTGGGATGATCATGCCGGGGCGGAGTTTTGTGGCTGCTGGTGGGGCGAATTATCGATATGGGTTTAATGGGCAAGAGAACGTAAACGAGATCGCCGGTGTTGGAAATCATACGACCGCGGAGTTCTGGGAGTATGATCCACGTATCGGGAGAAGGTGGAACTTAGATCCAAAGCCTTCCCCAGAATTAAGCGAGTATGCTGCATTTGGTAATAACCCTATTTTTTATTCCGATCCTTTAGGAGATACAGTTGTCTTGGGTGCCGGCGGCGAATTTGGGATGGACATAAAAGACAATTCGCTGGAATTTTATGGTTCCTCAGATTATTATATAAGTGGGACAAAGACAAGAGTTCCGGTTGCAGCGGGCCAATTGAGAAGCTTTACCAATGAGTTAGGTACTTTTTCTGCTACATGGAATACGAACGAAGACGGTCAGGCTGTTTTCGCCGGCTATAAGAATGATCATAATATGACGGTTCAGGAGACTGTCGATATGGTGAAAAGGTGGACGACAGGTTTGAGGGGGGTATTATTTTCCGCGTACTCAAATCTGGAATCGGCAATTGAAGCTAATCCTGCCAAGTTTAATTATAATGTGACCGTAACCCTTCTGACCTTTTCAGCAATGGGTTCAGTTGATCCGGTCCCCTCTTCGGCGGGATACAATCCGAGTGTCACTCTTTCTGAAGGAGTTGAAAATGAACCAGCTTTTCAAGTAGTTACTTCAGAGGCCGTTGCTTCCCGAGTGGTTTTAAATAACAAAGGGGTGCCATATCCTCAGGTCGCAGTCGACGGTTATGGGCTCGTGCCATTTCCTGAAGGGCCGTATATGCCTAACAACTCTTCTAGTCTTCGACCAAGTTTTACTACTGCGTACAAAGAGGAATTTAGACAATGGTGGGTTGGTCAAGGGCGAAAATGGCCAACCGCACCCGAGGGGAGTGTTATTAATATTCATCATATAAAGCCACTTTCTAAAGGTGGTACAAATGCTTTTGAAAATCTTATTCCTCTTGTACAACCTGAGCAACATCAACCATTTACTAATTGGTGGAGAGGATTTTAACAAATAATACCAATATGATCGAGCAATTACTAAACAAAATCAAGAAAATTCTAAATAATTCACTAGAAATAGAAGTCGAAACTTATGAAGGACTTAAGGCAAGCATAATTGTCAGAGCAGGGGCTAGTGAAGAAGAAATTAATAAATGTAATTCTTACTTTGCAAATAATTTGCCAGTGGATTATTTATCTTTCCTACGAAATTATAACGGCTGTACTTTTTTTAAAGTAAGTAACCTGGCGGGGTTTCAGTTTTGGGGATGCGACCAATTAGTTCATGAAAACAAATTTCAAAAAGAAAATTTTGGGCTTGATTGGGATGAAAGAATAATCTTGATTTGCGCTTGTTTGGGTGATGGAGATTATATTGGAATAAAACTCAATGAAGATAGGTCTTATGAAATAGTAGACGCCTTTGGTGAAGAGATTCCGGCAAATTGGAATAGCATCGGCAGCTCTTTTAGCGAATTTTTAGAAAATCTTATAGAAGAAAAGGGAAAGAAGTTCTGGCTATAGGTAGTGGGTCAAAATAGCAGTTTTTCAAAAAATATAGACTGTACGAGTATTACAGGGGGCTTCTTTGGAAGCCCCCTTGTTTTTTGCAGACCAAGAAGGACAATAATTGATCGTTTTATGCCCTGGGACACGGCTTTTTCATTACTTGTGAGTCAAAATAGCAGTTTTTAAAAATGGAGTGTAAATACTGTGGCCAGGATTGCCGGCGCTCAGGGCGACAAAGGAAGGGCGCACAGCGCTGTTACAGTAAAGGGTGTTCAAGATATCAACAGAAAGATTATCTGTACAGAGCCTGCAACGGAAAGACAAATAATTATATCCGGTCATTGTCTTGCGAAAGCGTTGGGGTCAGGGGCATTGCCCGGGTGCTAGGTGTTGCAAAAGGCACGGTGACAAGTCGGATACAATTACTGGCTAAAGCTCTTGGAGCACCATCTTTAGAAGAAGAAAAGGCGACGTTTGAAGTGGATGAACTGTGGACGTACATCGGCGCAAGGAAAATGAATACTGGATAGCCTATGCGCTTGATCGAAAGACTAGACAGGTCATAGACTTTGTTATCGGCAACGGAAACCATGGGTAAAATGCAATTAGCCCAAACAGAAGCACATGAGGCTGCGAGACATTCAGGAGGGGTTCAATTGTACAGAGAGCAACACAATGGGCAAGGTTATCGTTAACTAAACATCAGTTATGATTGAGAATAAAAATGAGTTCGGTATGCTTTCTAAAATAGAATTAAGTGACTTTGAAAATGAGAATGGCCTTAAGCTGCCGCATGATTACAGGGTTTTTTTACTAGATGCGAACGGAGGTAGACCTAATCCTAATAGAAACGAAAGACCTGATGCAATTGTAACATATATTTTGGGGATGCACAATGGCGATTATTATGCCAGCTTGTATAGGCATATAGATATGTTTAAAGATAGGCTGCCATTGAGTACTTTGCCGATTGCCACAGACCCATTTGGTAATTTATTTATCATGAGCCTACATCCTGATGGTCATGGACATATTTATTTTTGGGATCATGAAGGAGAACCGGAGTATCAGGATGGACATTATGCTGACAATTGCACTTTTGTCTCGTATTCTTTTTCTGATTTTCTAAATAATCTGCAGTAAAAGGATTATGACACCCGGCGAGGTAATGTATCCAAATATCTGGTAAAATGAACTGTCGGTTTTGTAAGGGAACGTGTCAGAAAGCAGGTCGTCAAAAGAATGGGACGCAAAAGCTCGATGGTTGCTCCGGAACATGGGCAGTCTGCTGCCTTTGAAGTAGATGAACTCTGGACCTACATCGGGCGTAAGGAAAATGAATGCTGGATCGCTTATGCGCTGAACCGGCAAACCCGGCAGGTCGTGGACTTTATTATCGGCAAGCGAACAAAGACAACACTGAAAGAACTGATCGACCGATTACTACTGTCAAACCCAAAAGTCATCCGGACAGACCGATTGACGGTATACCAGCGGATCGTCCCGAAGGAATTACATCGTAGCGGATCGTATTGCATCAACCGGATAGGGCGAAAGAACTTATCTATACGGACTCATCTCAAAAGTCTCCGCCGGCGAGCGATCTGCTTCAACCGAAGCCTCGTCATGCTGGAAAGCTGTCTGAGGTTATACTTATGGCGGTAGAATGCATTTGCTATTACGCTCTCCCCAAAGCAGAGGGCCGGAAAATAAGCCACATGCTGCGACACCGGGGGACTGGCCCTATACTCACAAGGCGCCTCTTGCCCGTGGCACACGTCACTTGATATGGTACAGTTATGGCTCGGTTTGATATTGTTATATAGCCGGGCTTTGTCGGGCGAGCAGCGCCGGTGAGTGATAGGGCCAGCCCCTCAACCAACCCCGCTCGCCCAATAGTTGCACATCTCTTGAATGGAGCGTCGCCACTGAAGCCCCATCAAAGCACCTCCGCTGGTTAACCACACCTTGTTCACGATCGGCAGCTATCTACGGACCCGTTGTCCTTCCCGATAGCGCAGGATGCGTATAATTTCAGTTTGCATTATTATCCTGGGGACTATACGCCGATCAGCGCGACCACGCCGGTAACGGGGGTATTGGAAGCGATACCTGCTCAGGCAGCCCCGTTGTATAACGGGAATATAGCAGCTATGGCGGTGAACCTGCCGCTCGGCCTTTCCACCAACACGAAAGTCTATAATTACCATTACGACCAGCTGAACCGGTTAGTGTCGATGGATGCCTTTGACGGACTGAATACGACGAATCATACGTTCTCGCCGGTGCAGTTGTCGGATTACCAGGAGCAGGTGGGATACGATCCTAATGGGAATATCCTTTCGTATAAGCGGAATGGTTACACAGGAGGTGGTACTGCCATGGACGTCCTGACCTATAACTATAATCATCCGGCGACCAATCAGCTGTCATCGATCTCTGATGCAGGGGGTGGGACCTATACGACGGATATAAAGGACCAGGGGACGGGAGATAACTATCGTTATGATCAGATCGGGAATCTGATTTTGGATGGGACGAATACCATTAGCTGGACGGTATATGGGAAAATTTTGACCCAATCGGGTTTGGGCGGACCGATATCGTATGCGTATGATGCGAGCTCGAACCGGATCACCAAGACTACCTCCGGCGGAACGACCTTATATGTCCGGGATGCGCAGGGGAATGTGCTTTCGACCTATCAGCAGCCTGCCGGCGGGGCTTTTGCGCAGTCGGAGATCGACCTGTTTGGCAGCAGCCGGCTGGGGCTGCTTCGATCGCCGACGCTGCCGACGCAGACGATAGCGCTTAGCGGCGGCGGTGGTATGGCCTACGTCACCTCCTTTACCCGGGGGGTGAAATCCTATGAGTTGTCCAACCACCTGGGGAATGTACTGGCTACGATAACGGATAAGAAAATTGCAGTATCTTCAGGCAGCAATAGTTCTTTGATAGATCATTTTACGGCGGATGTGGTGACGGCGCAGGATTATTATCCGTTTGGGATGATCATGCCGGGGCGGAGTTTTGTGGCTGCGGGGGCTGGGAATTACCGATATGGGTTTAATGGGCAAGAGAAAGTGGATGAGGTTGCTGGGGTTGGAAATCATACTACAGCGGAGTTCTGGGAGTATGATACCAGGAGTGGGGTAAGATGGAATACAGATCCTAAGCCAATGGTTGGAATAAGTCCATATGCGGCCTTTAATGGTAATCCGATTTTTAATGCTGACCCCCTGGGTGACTCGACGGGAGATCCTCTTATGCCGAGGCATCCTGTTCGTCTTTTTACGAATCCTTCAGACCTTGCGTATGTACCTTATAATCTTATTGGCTCTTTGGTTAATGGAGGACAAGCGCTTCTCAGCAAAGCAGGTGACTATATTGAGAACCCGATGGTTCAGTTTAACAACGATATGGGATCTCTTGGAGATGGCTTATCGAATACTATATCGAATGAAGTCAACTACTATAAGAAAACTCCTGGTGACCAAATATGGAAAGATTATAAAACATTTTTTAGCAACCCGGATAATTATTTTCATGCAGCTGAGGATGCCTTTTTAATTGTCGCTGCGGGGAAATTTGGTATCCCCAGGGAAGCCCCTCCTGTTCCGAAAATTTCGGTAGCGGAAGAGTTTACGTTAAAGACAACGACATCCGCTGGGCAAGGTACGTCCGCGCTTACTGAATATTGGCCAAAGAATGGGGGGGCATTGGGTAAGTGGGAAAGAGAGTTTCTAATGCCTGGAACGGAGATTGATAGATTTGGAAGTGGATTTGGAAAATACTTTTCCCCTCGGGGCACACCAATGGAAATGCGTGCGTTGCCCGCTGGCAATACGGCTGCATACAATACATTTAAAGTTATGAAACCTTTTGAAGTGCAGTCGTCTATCATCGCCCCGGCGTTTGATCAGTTGGGTTTAGGTAAACAATATTTATCACCCGTGAATATGAATACTTTATTAAAGCGTGGCATCATTGCACCAACATTAAAATTATGAACAAGGAAGAGCTAAAGATACAACTTGATTTATTGGGGGTTAAGCCCACACGATATTCTCTTAATGGTGAATTAGAGCCCGATAGAGTAATTTTATTTCATAACTATAATGTGTGGCAAGTATTCTATTTGGACGAGCGGGGAGGACGAAATGACCAAAGGGATTTTCCTTCTGAAAGTGAAGCCTGCTTGTATCTGTATAAGATTTTTAAAGATGCAAAGGAAATTGAAGAAAAATTTGGGATACAAACATAAAGTAGCAACAGGGTAGGCGGTGGATCAAAATAGGTAATGTATTCAAATATCGGTCGTGTATCAAAGTGTCTGGTTTTTGTCGGCAGAATATAAGTAACTGATTCCGGGAGGCTTTAGGGCCTCCTTTCTCAATTTGAGGTAGTGTAGATGGTACTTATTCCGATATAATAGTAGGGTTAATATGAATCTCTTAAAGATACATGGTTCTCTACGATGGAGTACCCGAACTACCCGGATAAGTATTATTGGAAGAACAAGGAGGGTGGTCCTGGGATATATCCAGGAGATTTGTTAGCAGCAAAAACAGGTTATTGGCAGCGGTATCTGACTTTCGAGCAGAAGCGCGACATCGCGATGAAAAATGATAGGTCGCTGGATTACGCTGGGGTTGGTATGCTGGCGGCGACTTTCGCAATTATGGGCAGTATCGAGGGCGGTGCATTTGTTTGGGGATCAGTAGAGAATCCTGCTTTAGATGCTGTTGCACAAACGCTATTTAAATATTGTCATTACGTGCCGGTAGCCGGAGAGATTGGCAGATATCTTCGACGAAAGTGGGACGTTGGGATTGTAAAATGCCGCATTAAGTAAAGTCTTTTACCGCAAATTAGATTGAAGAATTTATAACAACAGAAGAAGGGGCATTGTTTCAAGTTGATAAGTTTAAGAAAATTATAAATAGTGGTGGTAATGATTTTAAAAAGATGATGAAAGATCCTATAGACGTAGTAGAATACAATAAGTATTGCTGGCAAAGGTAGTTTTATGAACCTCAATGAATATATCACATTGGATAAATTAATTGCTTTATTGGGCAAAGTAAGTGACCTGGCGGGATTTCAGTTTTGGGGATGCGACCAATTAGTTCATGAAAACAAATTTCAAAAAGAAAATTTTGGACTTGACTGGGGTGAAAGGATAATCTTGATTTGCGCTTGTTTGGGTGATGGAGATTATATTGGAATAAAAACTCAATGAAGATAGGTTTTATGAAATAGTAGACGCCTTTGGCGAAGAGATTCCGGTAAATTGGAACAGCATCGGCAGCTCTTTTAGCGAATTTTTAGAGGAAAAAGACAAATCTTGGACCTGAGATTAAAAATAGTATGTCAGATTTCTTTTTGATTATACAAGGATTTTTGTCTCCAGGGAGTCAACAAAAGATTCTTTCTGCGACGGGGAAAAAAGACATCACTGCGGATTGTAGATTGTTATTCTTTGATTATTCGGAATTCGATGTTCCAGTCGGCGAATTGTTCTCAACACTTACGAATAAGGAAAGTGGTGAATCCTATAAAATTAACGGTGAACTTAAATTTATAACACAAAATCAGGGAAGGCAACTTGACTGGATTCCCAAAGGGCACAAAACCATTTGTGAAGTATGTTTTGATAAAGAATCATTGGACATTATAATATCAAAAATACCTTTTGTGGATTCCTGGACAATCCTACCAGTTCGATATGTCCTGTCGGGTGATGTCGCAAAATAGGTAATGTATCAAAAGATTTGGCTCTCCCGGACAATTCGAATGAGGTGGGCGACCCTGGGACTCCTCATTTCGTTATGGACCAACTTAAACGGTCAGGGTTGCCGTAAAATATGGGGACGGCGCTTCATGGAGTTGTAAACGATAATTATTTTAGAGAGCTGCCACAAAATGGCTATCGGGTGTTTTTTGGACAAGTCAGAGACATCCGATTGGGCGAATTAATTGAACTAAAATAACAAACCCTTTTGTTTTTTGCAGGCTAAAAAGATAGTAATTTGATCGTTTTGTGAAGCTAAATAATGAAAAAATTTAAGATACCTGCCGGGCAGATCAAAAGATTAATTGGGCCAGTAGGAGGCGCAACGGCTACTGATATGATAACAGTAGATGGGAGAGATATTGGATATATGTATAGGGATAAACCTATAAACAACTCGGATACAGGGTGGCGTTTTTTCGCTGGGGATGAGAGCCCCGAATATATCAGTAATAATAGCAATACAGAGTTCTACGACATTAACACTGTTGCCAATTATGATCCAGCGATTATTCCATATTTAGATGAATCTATAGGCACCGCTTGGGAGCGAATTTCTGGGACAAATAAATTTCAGCGAGTGGAAAATGAAGGTGGAAATCCATGATGTGATTCGAAAGTTTTCTCAAAATGTTCCTAATTCGGAAGGTTAGGTAGTGTATCAAAGTATCTGGTCGATATGTATTGTCAAAAATGCAAGAGACTATATCAAAAGCAGGTCGTTAGTGTAATGGAGCTCAAAAGATGCATTGCATGGGGTGTAAGATATTTATATGCCTTTATGTTATAAAGAGTTCCTTTTTTCTATGGGTAAAGGTGCCGGAAAGTTTATGATGGATTCTTCTGCATTTTATAATGAAATTTTTGATTTGAGAGAGGGTGGTACGGAATTATTAAGTGATGATAATTTTAAGTCATTGCCTGATAATACATTTGTTTTCTGGATGCATCAAGGATATCAATTTGCGTTTTTTTATTTAGATCAAGGAGGTAATCCCCCTGTGAATTATTATCTTGAAGAGGAACATTATGAGGATTTTGAAAGAACGGAGCAGTCACTTACCGACTTTTTAGAGAAGCAACTTCTTATTTCAGGTTTAGGATGAAGGGGATTTCTATCAAGGGGTTAATAAAGTCAGCAGCAAAACGGAAAAATGGCAATATGATGAAAAGGGGAAACGTACCCAGGCGAGATCAAACTCTTCATATGCTAAACAGCCTATTCCGTAGATCAATAATAGAGTGTAAAAACGTTTTAATATAATGGATAAGGATGTTTTTGTCAGCGAATTAAAATCATTGGCTCCTTCTAAAGAAGACTTTCGAAATTATAATGTATCTGATTCATACATAAAGGAGCATGTTAGTCGGTATCAATGCGAGCCTAAGGCAAATGGCCGAGTAAAAATTATAACAAATGATGAACTACTGAGTTTGCTGCAGGAATACGATTGCTCCGCTCTTGGGATTGGGAATTTGTCATTTGTAAAAGAAATTGTTGAGCGCGTGGGTTATTATGAAATAGGCAGAGTGGAAATGGATGTGCTTGTTTTAAATAAAGTTACCCTCGAGATAGAGGTACGTGACCATGATTCCTTAGAGCACGTAATATGGCCCTGCGCATCAAAAAGCAGTTATTTTTTAGATTCATTATTAATATGCGCAAGGTTTTTAAGATCACTCTTGAATGATTTATCTTCAGAACCCGAGGATGCCTATCTGCTTGGTATTGTAAATCAATGCGCAGAAAAGGCGGGTGGGGAAAAGTACATTGATTTTTACAAAATGTTATTAGGATACTTTGGTTAGATAAGGCCTCTGCCAGCCAGCGTTTAAGATTATAGTGGTTCGTATTACATCAACAGAATAGAGCGAAAGAACTTATCTATCCGGACTTTTGAAGGCTATAGCTTCACAATAGATACTGCAAAATGGCGCCGTGTAAAGATCCGTGCCGCGGAAATGCTTGCCGACACTAACAGGGTATGCAGAAATGATGGATGCGCGGATTGCGGGTTCGGCATGGTCGCACATGACTTGCAATTTCAGAAAATGGTAATATAGTTTCGAGAAAACTATTCAATCTTTATGATTCTCCGGAAAACTCCGAAATCAGACTAAAGCAAAAGAATTTTGGAAATATTTCAATCTTCAACAGGTCGCTGATACTTATAGGACGGAAAACGAATTTGATGCCGCGGCTCATTTACGAAAAATGATTATACAGACTAATACTAAAAAGAAGAAGAAATAATCAACCTCAACTCAAACCTGATCTATGACCAAAGCCTTTCTGCTTATCAGCTATGCCCTTGTTCTTAATCTTAGCGGTGTGACCCCGTATGCCGGTCAAAACCGTTCCGGAACCGGGGAAACCAGTTTGTCCTCCGGCACCGGCGAGACCCGGCTTTCCAGCGGGATTTTCCAAACCTGCCTCTCCACGCATGTATTCAACGACTGCAACAGGTCCGGTTACATCACCTTTGGCTTTAACGCCATTTCCGGCCTATCCGCAGATAAGAAATAATATATAAGATATGAATAGCTTAAATGAAGAGAAGCCATTTGATAAGATGAAGCCGTTGTTGCTTTTTCTTGCGATAGCGATGGTTGGAATAATATGTCAGTTTTTTTTCAGAAAGAAAATAGCGGAGCAGGGTATATATACAAAATGCAGCCTGGTCAACACGGAGGGATATAAAGGTGGGAAATTACTTACGATAAAATATGCCTTTAACGGTAATACATATCAAGGAATAGTTCATGGGTCATTAGGCAAAGATGCAATTGGAAAACAGTATTTTGTTATGCTGTTGCCAGAGAAGCCTGCGGCTCCTTTGCTGCTGGAAGACAATCCCGTTCCGGATTGTCTTGAACAATCTCCGCCGCCTGCTATGGGATGGAAAAAAATGCCTGTCTGTAATAACTAACCTCTTACCCCTCCGCAAAAAACCGATGAAAATAAGGTATCGTCTCGATCCCTTTATAAAAATTCACCAGCTCAAACTTCTCATTCGGCGAATGCAGATTATCACTATCCAGCCCAAACCCCATAAACACGATCTTGATCCCCAGTTCCTTTTCGAATAACGCGCAGATCGGGATACTTCCCCCGCCACGTACGGGGATAGGCGCCTTGTGGAAGACAGCCTCGATAGCTTTCGCCGCAGACTGATATGCTTTGCTGTCAATAGGTGTCATATAAGGCTCGCCGCCATGATGTTCCTCGGCCTTGACGGCGACGCCGGGCGGAGCGATCTTTTTAAAGTAAGTGAGGAGCTTTTCGGTGATGACCCCGGCCTTTTGGTTCGGCACCAACCGGGCCGAGATCTTGGCAAACGCCTTCGAAGGCAACACCGTCTTCGCCCCTTCACCGGTATACCCGCCCCAGATGCCATTGAGCTCGATGGTAGGACGAATGCCGGTGCGCTCGTTGGTCGTGTATCCTTTTTCCCCCCAGAGCTCGGTCACACCCAGGTCTTTTTTGTATTCGGCTTCATTATACGGCGCAGCAGCCATCAGCTTGCGTTCGGCCGGCGTCGCCTCGACGACGTCGTCATAAAAACCGGGGATGGTGATATGGTTGTTTTCGTCATGGCAGGAAGCGATCATCTTTGCCAGGATCGTGATCGGATTGGCAACCGCCCCGCCATATACACCGCTGTGAAGGTCGCGGTTCGGGCCCGTCACCTCGACTTCGATATAGGAAAGCCCGCGTACTCCGATATCAATGGATGGGGTATCAAGACTCAGCATGGCCGTGTCGCTGATAAGGATGACATCGGCCTTTAACAGGTCCTTATGAGCGGTGACGAACTTCGCCAGGTTGGGGCTGCCGATCTCTTCTTCCCCTTCGATGATAAATTTTACATTGGTGGGGAGGGTACCGGTCTGCACCATCGTCTCGAAGGCTTTTACATGCATATAGAACTGCCCCTTGTCGTCGGCGCTGCCACGGGCGTAGATCTTCCCGTCTTTGATGACCGGGTCAAAAGGCCCGCTGTGCCAGAGCTCGAGCGGGTCGGGTGGCTGTACGTCATAATGGCCGTAGACCAGGACCGTGGGGCGGCTGGGATCGGTGATCTTCTCGCCATAGACTACCGGGTGACCGTCAGTGGGATAGATATCAGCTTTGTCGACACCGGCGTCAAGCAGGCGCTGCTTCACAGCCTCGGCGCATTTCTGCATGTCGGGTTTGTGCTCGCTGCGGGCGCTGACGGAGGGGATACGGAGAAGCTCGAGGAGCTCACTGAGGAAACGGTCTTTATTCTTTTGCTGGTAGTCTTGCCAAACTTTCATGCCACAAATATAGGGAGTTATACATTTTCTTAACCTACATTAATACCACATCTTAACCTGGGTTAATCTGGCGTGAGCCAGGTCGGTCGTAGCTTCGCTCTATCAATCACAACCAAAAACGCATTTTATGAGCACTTCCACCACACTTGAAATTACCCCGGTCGACTACCTGACCGACGAACATCTGACCCCCGGGGTCAGGGAATTCCTGAAAATAGCCAATTCCGGCGCTCCGGTCGAAAGCCTGCCCAAACTGGCGGCCCGCCAGGTGCTCATCGACGCTCAGAAAGCATTTAATGTAGACTATTCCGGCATCGAAGAGTCCGAGAAGACGATAGAGGCCGACGGATTTACGCTAAAATTGAACATCGTCAAACCCGAAGGTGCAAAGGATGGCCTGCCCGTCTTTATCTTTATCCATGGCGGCGGGTGGATCCTGGGCGACTATCCTACTCACAAACGGCTGGTCCGCGACCTGGTGGTAGCTTCCGGCTATGCTTCGGTCTTTGTGAACTATACCCCTTCGCCCGAGGCGCAGTATCCCCAGGCTATCAACGAGATCTATGCCGCTACCAAATGGGTGGCCGCCAATGGAGGCGAAATAGGAGTCGATGGAACCAACCTGGCCGTGGTCGGCAACAGCGTCGGCGGGAATATGACGGGTGTCACCGCGCTGATGGCAAAGGAAAAGAACGGCCCAAAGATCAAATTTCACATCATGATGTGGCCGGTGACGGACGCGACTTTTGAACAGGAATCCTATGCGCGTTTCGGCGCGGATCGTTTCCTGACCGAGCCCCTGATGAAATGGATGTGGGATCAGTATACCACCAACCTGGAAGCCCGTAAGGAGAAACATGCTTCCCTGCTGAATGCCACCGTCGAAGAGCTAAAGGGACTGCCGCCCGTCCTGATCCAGGTGGCAGAGAACGACATCCTGCGCGACGAAGGGGAAGCCTATGGCCGCAAGCTGGAACAGGCTGGCGTGACAGTGACCACCGTAAGGTACAATGGCATGATCCACGACTGGGGCATGCTGAATGGGCTGGCTAACGAAAATGGAACGAAGTCCCTGATACTACATGCTGCAGCCGAGCTGAAGAAACATCTTGGATAAAATGACATAAATTTGGCCGGACAAATATGGCCAAAGAAAAGATCCCCGTTTATAATATTGCAAATCTGACGGCCAGGCCGTTGGACCCGGGGGATTTTATGATCGAGAAGTTTGGCGCCTATCTGGGCCGGCAGTCCCCGCACTTACACAGTGCGCACCGGCATGTCTTTTATCACCTCGTCTGTTTTACCGGCGGGAATGGCAGTCATTCCATCGACTTTACGAACTTCCCGGTGCAGGAAGGCCAGATCTATTTCATGACCCCGGGCCAGGTTCACCGCTGGAATTTTGAGGTCCACCCCGATGGATATGTTATCAATTTTTCCGATAACTTCCTGCGCAACTTCCTGCTCAGCCCCACCTACCTGGACCGTTTCAGCTTCTTCAGCGGCAACAGCCGGGACAGCGTGGTGCAGATGAACTCACCCATTAAGGAAAAAGTCTATGGGATCCTCGAGAGTATGCTGGGCTTTTACCTGGAGCAGGCCGAGAAAGACCCCGATATGCTTCGGACCCAATTGCTCCAGCTCTTCCTGACCGTCGAGGCGGGTATAGAGACGGAGAAGGCCCCGCATGCGCCGGCTGTCACCCAGAAACAGCAGCTGCTGGTGAGCTGGAAGAAGCTGATCGAACAACACTATAAGACCCTGCGCCGGCCCAGCGAATATGCCGAGCTGCTCTTCGTCACCCCCAATCACCTGAACGCCCTCTGCCAGGAACTGCTGGGGCGCTCTGCGGGTGAAGTTATCCGCGACCGGGTCTTACTGGAGGCGAAGCGTTTGTTAACCAATGCGGGGATGACGGCGACGGAGATTGCCTATGAGCTGAATTTTCAGGATAATTCTTATTTTAATCGTTTTTTTAAGAAATATCAGGGGGTGACCCCGGACCAATTTCGGCGAGATCACCGGCTCGGTGAATCTCGCTGAAATTAAATCATTGGCCCGGTTAGGCTCTGTAAAGCAGAGCCGCAGCGGAGGAACGACCTGCACCACGGCACTGCCCTGCGCCCCATCTACTTCACCGCATCCGCGCCAGCCTGGGCCACCGCATGATCATTCTCTACCGTGCTACCCGACACGCCGATGGCTCCTATAATATCCCCCTTTGAGTTCTTGATCAACACACCGCCGGGAAAACTGATCAGCCCACCATTGGAGTGTTCGATATTATAAAGCAGTCCGCCGGGCTGCGACAATTTGCCTATTTCTCCTGTCGGCATATTGAAGTAACGCGCCGTTCTTGCCTTTTTTTGCGAGATGTCGATGGAGCCGATCCATGCTTCGTCCATATGGGCAAAAGCAATGAGATTGGTGCCGGAATCGACTATGGCGATGTTCATGAGGGTATTGAGCTGTTTAGCCTTTTCTTTAGCGGCTTTGATGGCTGTTTCGGCCTGATCGAGTGTGATGTTCATTGTTAATTTAATTTATGGATGGGATGCAGCATAAATCAGGCCGAAGAATTGGAAGTCGCAAACTGTGACCTCCGATTCTTGAGTTTAATAAATTTAAAAACCATACATACCACCCGAAACGGAAATTTGCTCTCCGGTGATCCAGGCTGCATCATCGGAGGCAAGGAATACCGCAGCTTTCGCAATATCTGCGGGCTGACCTCTGCGACCAAGCGGTGTATTGGCAATAAACATTTTTTCATACTCACTGCCAGCAGTGACGCCCGCACTGGTTGCGCCTTCTGTTTCCGTAGCGCCAGGCAAAATAGAATTGATACGAATGTTCTTTGCACCCAGTTCCTTCGACAAAGAGATCGTTATTGCATCTAATGCCGCCTTAGTTGCGGAATACAACGAGGCTCCCGGAAGAGGCATTTTGCTTGCACCCGAACTGATATTGATTATATTGCCGCCCTTGCTGCCAAACAGTCTCAAAGCTGCCTGAATGGTAAGTACAGGGCCCAGAACATTGACGTTGAAATGCTGATGAAAAGTTTCTTCCGACACCTGTTCAATAGTTAAAAATTGCTGAAAGACCGCGTTGTTTACCAAAATATCCAGGGGGCCGAAAGCTTTCTTTGTTTCTTCAAACAGCCTGGTTACATCGGCTTCTTTCGAAACATCGGCCTGTACCGCAATGGCTGTTCCTCCATTGTCCGTGATCTCCTTCACGACACTGTCCGCGCTTTCTTTACTTGATGCATAATTCACAACTACCTTTGCACCTTCTGCCGCAAAGTGTTTTGCGATAGAGGCACCTATTCCTTTTGCAGCACCGGTAACTACCGCTACTTTGTTTTTTAATTTATTCACTGTACTCATTTGTTTATTTTTTTTAATTACTTAGACAAATAGGTAAGACCACCATCAACGAGGAGTTCAGCACCAAGCAAAAACGAAGAATCGTCAGAAGCCAGGAAAACCGCTGTTTTACCAATGTCAGATGGCTGCCCGATCCTGCCTATCGGCATTACATCCGCAAAGTGTTTTTTTACACCTTCAATTTGTTCTGCGGGAACGAACTTTTCAAATGCTGGTGTATCCGTTGTGCCTGGTGTTATAACATTTACCCTGATCTTTCTATTTAAAAGGTCGCTTGAAAATCCTTTTGCAAAATAGATCACAGCCGCTTTTGCAGCACCATAAAGAGTAAATGACGGATATGCCCGATGTGCTGCATTTGACCCGATAAGGATAATAGAACCACCATCATTCATATAGGGCAGTGCTTTCTGAACAGTGAAGTAGACACTTTTCAGGTTTAGATCCATTGTCCGGTCATAGTCGGCTTCGCCCAGGTCTGCCACAGTTCCTATCGTTCCGCCACCGGCATTGGCTACAACCACGTCTATTTTGCCAAATTTTTCAGATGTTCGTTGAAACACTCTTTCCAGATCGGCCAGGTTGGTTACATCGGCATTTATGCCTATAAAATTATCTCCAAGCTGAGCTAAAGAACTATCTAAAGTCTCCTGATTTCTGCCGACAATGACTCCTTTAGCACCTTCATTTTTAAATTCCCGGACAATGCCAAACCCGATGCCACTATTACCACCTGTGATAACTGCCACTTTGTTTTTTAATCTGCTCATTATTTCTTTTTAAAGGATGAGCGACAAAGCTAGAGTACTAATGTTACTTTTAGTAACTTAGTGCTCGAAAATAACAGTAACACGGATGTAACAAGGTATCATTATGGGTTGTAAACTGGAAGAGTTCCAACAGGAACAAAAGAAAAGAATGAGAGCCGTTCAGGATTCAATGGACGCGCTGAATGGGAAATGGAAGATCTCTATTATTTCCTCTATTTGCTGTTACGGTAAAAGACGATTTTCAGATATTTTGAACGATGTGAACGGGATTTCCAACAGAATGTTGAGCAAAGAATTAAAGGAATTGGAAATAAATCAGTTGGTGAAACGAACCGTACTGGATACGCAACCCATAACCGTTCAATACGAACTTACGGAACACGGCGATACGCTACAGACGATAATCACCAATCTTTCCGATTGGGGAGTCGCCCACCGAAAGAAAATTGTCGGCAAATAATATTCGTTCTATACCGGGTGTCCGGGAAGTCAATATCTACATCACCACTCCCTTCTCAAACTCCACCAACCTCTTATTCAGATCCGCCAGGATCTTCCCCTTCACCCCTACATCCTTAATAAAACTATATTCAATGCTATTCAGCACGAACTGCCTGATATCCGCATACCTCAGCTGACGATAACGCATAGCCAGCAACACGAACTGCTCTGTAAGATTGGTTCGCAGGATCCCCGGATCATCGGTGCTGATGACAATAGGCACTTTGTTGTCCGCGTAGAGCTGGACAGGGTGAACGTCGTCATGTACGCCGAGAATAAATTCGTTGCTGGCCAGGTTGATCTCGATGGCCGTTCTGTTACGAACCATATAGGCCATCAGGCTGCGGCTGTTGCGCTCATATGGCAGATCGACGCCATGACCGATGCGATTAGCACCCGCTGTGACAACGGCTTCGTTGATATGCCAGGTCAGGTCCTCGGGTTGTACCAGCCCAAGGGTCAGCTCGCCCGCGTGCAGGGAGAACCGGGCCGTGGGACATTTGCGGTGAAGAAAGCGGAACATCAGCATATGCAAATAATAGTCCTGCATCGAGAGCTCTCCGTCCTCCCGGCTTACGAAATTGACACCCCCGACCAGCGGCGCCAGTTCGGCTGCTTTGAAGGAGGCTAGCAGAGACCGGAAGATATCCAGTGGCGCCCCTTCTCTGCGAACCGCACATTGATAACGCATGGTAAAGCCGGCGTCGTCGATCCCCCTGTCCTTGTGCATGGCCGTTAGTTCTTCGGAAAAGGTCATGGCGCTTTTGGTAGCCTCTGCCTGCATGACGTCATATAGCTGCTGAAGAATGGAAAAGACGGTGGCGGTGTCCTTCATGCCTGCTGCAGCCCGCAGCGCCGGCTCATTATTTTTGAAGGGACTGAGATCGAAATTAAAGGGGCAGGCCCAGAGCATGATCTCCAGGTATTGGACATTTTCTGCCAGTGCCCGTTGCTTAAGCTGCATAAGGGCACGGTGGACATCATCCCAGCCGGGTAGCTTGGGGAATTTACCAAACGCATCAAAGAAATGCTGGTCGGGTGCTGCGAAGCCGGGGTAAAAGTCTTTTATGGACCAGTCCTGCAGGATCCGTTCTTTAAGGGCGGGCCATTCTCTTTGTGTGCTGAAACTGTCGATGCGCACCCAGGTGCCGGCCGGGGCTGGAGATGACGGTTGTGACGAGAGGGCCAGCGTTTGGAGATTCACCCATAGTTGCTGGCCGATTGCGAAATTCAGCCATGACTCTCCATAGATGGATCCTGTAAGATGATTGTGGAGGTCACCGCCCTTGGGCATTTGTGAGAAGAAGGCACGCAAAGCCGCGCGATGGGTGCGGATCTTTTCGAAGTACGCGTCGATCGTGGGCGGTGCAGCGGATGCCGGGGCCGGGGGCCGGGCAGACATAAAAACAAAGTAAACTACAGCTAAGACGACATTCAGGCGCAGGAAGAAGGGTAGTCTGGAGGTTTTAATAGAATAGTTCATACTGAAAGATACATTGATAAATAAAATAAATTGTATACGTAGATTTACTAATTTGTCTAATGAAATTCCTTCTTCTTTCAACAATGGTCGTTGCCCTTTTTTCTGCTTGTAGTAATAATACTGCTGTCAAAGAAAGATCTGGCAATGGAACATCTGTCGATACGGTTGTGCCGCAGACTCCCCCGATCCCGATCATCACACAGCCCCACCCGGCCTCGAAGTCAAAGGACACCGCGGATTACAATCCCGAACCGTCACTCAGCAGCATTTACAATGACTATGTCGCAGGATACCAAAAGTCACTGGTGATAGATTCTGTCTTTAAAATGGAAAATGATACATTCCACTTACATTTGAAACATTACTGTTTAATGGATAGCGCAGTAACCCTACCGGGGAAATATGTAGAGATGTATAAACTGGATAGCTTTGTGACGCATAATTTTGTTACAGATCTAAAGTTGGAAAAAAATAATCATACACTTCTTCGAATGACGATCCGCAAAAAGGACTTTGACCCGCGCTTATATACCGCACTGAGGGACTATGGGGTCTTGTATGCTCCATCCCTTGCGATCGTGAAAGGCAATATTCAACTTGATTACAGCATCTCTATTCCATTGACAGACGTTGGCGTCGGCGTGACAGCGGTTATCCATCAGAACGGAGATATACTATTTAATGGCAGGTAGCTGGGATCATTATCACCCTCACACCGCACGCCGGTACATCGAGCTCCGCATCTTGCTCAAAAACTCCGGGCTTACCCCAATATACTTTGCGATCTGCGTCTGGGTGACGCGTTGCGCGATATGCGGATAGGTATCTATAAATGAAATATATCTCCGTTCCGCATTATGCGACACGGTAGCATGCCAGCGTCTTTGCAGGTTGGCGAGATTGTGCTGGAGCAGGAGCCGGAAGAAGCGCTCGAATTTGGGGACCCTGTCCAGCAGCTCGCTCTTACCGCGGTAATCGAGGATCAGCAGCTCCCCGTCTTCCAGCGCCTCGATAAACATGTCGGAGGGCGCCTGATCGCTAAAGCTCTGCAGGTCGCTGACCCACCAGCCTTCGATGGAAAAGCTGAGATTGGTCTCGCCGCCATCCTCGTTGATATAAAAACTACGCAGGCAACCCTTCATGATAAAGGCGTCAAAATTGCAAACATCCCCTTCCTGTAAGAGCATAGCCCTTTTTTTTATGCGTTTAAGACGCAGCAGCGAGTGAAAGATCCGGAGTTCCTCGGGTGTGAGGGAGATACAGTCAGCAACGATGTTGTCAATTTGTTGGAACATAGTGCGTATTTTAAAGCGTTAAGGAATCGGTGGATAGGAGGCCAGGGACGGCAGACCTGTACAAAGCTATCTGATGCGGAGTGGAAGAGGTTATATTTTCTCCCGAATTTATGGTACAGATTACTGATTTTGGATTGGAAACTCAATATGCAGCTGCTCCTGCGACGCGGGATCATAAGGGCTATGATGTTTCTTATTCACCACCACATTGTCGAGCTTCCATTCCACACGTCCTTCAAAAGCATGCTTACGCACATGACAGGCCTCTTTGGTGCAGATACGGCAGGAGAAGTCGAGACAGGCGTCGGTATGGACAAAGAACTCCATGGACTCGCCCCAACGCGCTCTGATCAATGCCGTCAGCGCATCGATCTCCGCATGCGCCTCCAGCACATTGAGATACCAGGGCACGGTGAGATGACAGTCGACATGCAAAAGCCCGCCGTATTTGATAACGCGGAGATTGTGGATATCAACCCAGTTGGACCGGCGATGGGCATTGACGTAAGAGATCATCTCCTGTAGCAATTGCAGGTCGGCCTCGTCCATGATACCGGCGACGGACTTGCGCAGGATCTGATACCCGGTATACAGTATAATGCCTGCAAAGATGATCGACACGACACCGTCGAGCCAGGTCAGCTTTGTAAACCAGATGATCACAAGCCCCACGATAATTCCGATGGTGCTATAGGTATCGGACTGCAGATGACGACCGCCGGCCTGAAGGGCGATGGAATCGTTCTGTTTCCCTTTCCGGATACAGATGGCGCCGACGATGAAATTGATGACAGCGGTAAAGGCGACGATATAGATGCCTTTGTCAAGCTTATGAAGGGGGTGGGGGTGGATAAAGTCGATGACGGCTTCGTAGACTATGATCAGCCCGGCCATGGTCACGAGGGCGCCTTCTACAGCGGCAGAGAGAAACTCGGCTTTGCCATGACCATAAGGATGATCCTTGTCCCGGGGTTTGGCTGCGACATAAAGGCTATACAGTGCGATAAAACCGGCGATGACGTTCACCGTGCTTTCGAGGGCATCTGTCATGATTGCCACGGACTGGGTCGTGTAGTAGGCTGCCAGTTTTAAAAAGAAAAGGATGACAGCCACCCCTGCTACCCATCGTTGGATACCGATATTTTGTCTGCTTTTTTCCATGAACGCATGCGAGCAACTAAAGTTCTGATATTCCTGCTTATCCGGAAATAAAATTCCTTATTAAACAATTGTGAATCGTTCAGTGCTTTGTAGGTCAGGAAGAAGCCGATAGGGGTCAGCACATAGGTCGCCATCCACATCCCTGCGACGGGAGAAAGTACGGCCTGGCTGACAAATTTCTTACCGAAATTATTGAGTAGGAAGAAGATAACGAAAAAGACGACCGCAAAGACCAGGGGCAGACCAATGCCACCCTTGCGGATAATGGAGCCCAGCGGAGCGCCGATGAGGAACATGACAAGCACGGCTACGGCCAATGTTATTTTTTCGTGCCAGGCAGACTCCTGCTGACGGATGTTCTTGTCTTCATTGGCAAACATGGCCGCGGGCTGGTCAAGGGCCAGCTTGGTGCTGTTGACGATGGAAACGCTCTTCTCCAGCACGTTGCTGTACACGCTGTCCGGCATCAGATCCGCGAAGGTGGGGTCGGGCGGTGTCGCGGAAAGGGCGGGGTGTGTCGCCTCATTTGGTGGAGGAATGGCCGGTGTGGCGCTGGCTCCTTTGGAGCCCTGATCTTTGGATAAGACCGGATCCTTTTGACCGGGCTTGCCGGCTTTTTTACTCATTGCGGCGATGACCCTGTCGATGGAGTCCATGGCTCGTTTGGCCGAGTCCTGTATCCTGCGGACCCTGGTCCAGATCTTACGGACCGAATCCCGGGCGACGCCCTCCGGTTTGAGATAGGCGAACTCCGGTCCTGGAGCTTTTTCCACTGCCTCCCAGCCCGCCGTGTCGAGATAGCGTTTGACCTTTATGTTTAGAGCCACCACTTCGGCGGCTTTTTTTGAATGATCACTGTTCAGGGCCTTGATCGAGTCGATGCTTTTTCCAAGCTGGACGATGGTCAGCATCTGGTAATTGTGTCTGAAGGCGCTGTCATCCGTCTTGTTCATCTTGAACGTGCTGAGGTCCATCACCTTCTTGTATTGTTTAAAGTTCATACGAACCAGCTGCGTGCCGGTCTGAACACCGCCGGCGTCGGCCTTTTCCTGGTAGCGGGAACCGTCCTTAAGCGTGAAGATGAGGGATTGCTTGTCGGGTGAGACGACCATGGTGCCTTCGTTGGCGACGATCATATTGTCCTGCTGGGAGCCTGTATTGTTCTGTTCGTAAATGACTACGTTGCGGATGGTCGAATCGTCTTTTTCCTTCTTTCCGATCTTGATCACAAAGCCTTCAATACGTTCGTAGAACACCCCTTCCTTGATATCGAAGGCCGGTTTGGCCATGATAATATCGTATTTGAGCGTATTCATTTTCAGATTGGCGACGGGCAGGACATTGTTGTTGAAGAAAAAGGCGACCAGGGTCAGCAGGATGCTGACAAAGAGCAGGGGCCGGAGGAAGCGGAGCAGGGAAATACCGGCGGATTTTATCGCGACGAGCTCAAAGGTCTCGCCCAGGTTGCCGAGGGTCATGATCGAGGAAAGAAGGACGGCCAGCGGCAGGGCAAGGGGGACTACGGTCGCGGCGACATATACAAGCAGACGAAGGACCGTGAAGGCATCCAGCCCTTTACCGACGACGTCATCGATGTATAGCCACATGAACTGCAGCACCAGTACGAAAAGGGTGATGAAGAAGGTGGCGATAAAGGGACCGATAAAGGCCTTTACGATGAGAAGATCAAGCTTTTTGAACAGGCGGCTACCCACAGGGAAATGTTATCTTTGATTAAAAGTGGGCCACAGGCTCACTGGGACCAAATATGAAAGGTGCAAATCTACAACTTTCGGCAGAGGAAATGAGGCTGGTAATGGAGCCGGGATGGATTTTAACGAAGAATTCCATCATAAAAAAGGTGGTGGAGCTTTTTGCCGGACTGAGCGAGGACTATCGAGCTGCCCTGGAAGGGTTTGCCTCTGCCCCGGCGGCGATGGCAGCAGTCGCTGGAACACCCTTTGGCTCCCCCAAAATATCAAAGGGAGAGAACTACCAGGGCCTCCCATATGTGATGTTGGACTATCCCCGTCTTTTTGGCCGGGAGGACGTACTGGCGATACGTACTTTTTTCTGGTGGGGGCATTCCTTTAGCGTCACGATACATTTAAAAGGGACTTACCGGGACCAATACCTGCCGGTTCTGCAACAGCGATGGGCAGAGCTGGCGGCCGCGGGTTTCCACGTCGGTATTTCGGATGACGAATGGCGGCATGAACACATACCGGAGACCTATAGGCCAATAGTAAACGCGGAAGACCTCTCAGGAAGTCGGAGCGTTTTGTCCGGAGGATCGGCGGAGATGGTTCCGATGTCTGCGTCTCTTGTTCCGGTGTCTGCGTCTCTTGTTCCGGCGCCCGGGTTTCTTAAATTATCGGCGGCATGCGGGTTGGACCGCTGGGAGGAAGCACATGAAGTCTTGTTGGGACTATTTCGGGTGTTGGTGGACGTGTTACAGCCTTAGGGCCATTGGCATCGGTGGCGGTGTCACATTAATTGCCCAGCCGGTGAAAGAGGTCCTTCACCTGGTAGCTCCAAAGCTGGCTTTGATCTTTCACCTCACCTTTACCTGCAAAATCCCTGATCACCAGGATAGTTTGGTTGGTCACTTCCGATTTCTCGATACGGAATTCGAAGAACTCTTCGGCAGGGGCTTCAACCCAATGGAAACGAATGAATTTCTCAAACTCACTTTCGGTGACTTCCGCCTTATCGGTGGTGCCATTCCAGGAAAAGCTGAACACATTGTCCCGTTCGTCTACTTTATCTGCAAACCACTCTTGCAAACCTGCAGGTGTGCTTAAAAATTCGTAAAGGATCGAGGGTGAACATCTGACCGGATACTCTAACGTAAATATTTGTTTCTTACTCATCTATTGCGGTTGAATCGTTTGGACCAAGCTGGCCCGGCCTTTTGCCGGCAACAGCATTTCAGCAAATGCCAAAATGTTTAGGCCGGCTGGATGCAATGATAGAAAAAAAATTCAACCATCAAAATTTTTTTTCACCCATATTTTACTATGGGAACTGGGTAGATTTTAATATTATTTTAACGTATAGTGCTTGATTATCAATTGATTGGTAAAATAATTGGCAAGGCAGTCGAATTTCATTAAATTGCTAATTACATCTACGGGAACCAGTTGACGACTAATTGATGCACGAAAAGACTAGTTTATACGTTTTTACCAAAGCTAAACAGATAATCAATCCTTGTAAAAAAAAGCCTTAAGAACCTAAAAACCCTTTAAAAGACCTCTGCCTATGAGCATGCGTCAACTGAAGATCACGAAGAGTATAACTAATCGTGAATCTCAGAGCCTGGAGAAGTACCTGCAGGAAATAGGAAAAGTCGAGTTGATCAGTCCCGAGGAAGAAGTCAAACTCGCCATTCGTATAAAGCAGGGAGATCAAAAAGCTCTCGATAAATTAACCAAAGCCAACTTACGCTTCGTCGTATCCGTAGCCAAGCAGTACCAGAATCAGGGTCTCTCCCTACCGGATCTCATTAACGAAGGCAATCTTGGCCTCATCAAAGCCGCTCAGCGATTTGATGAAACCCGTGGTTTTAAATTCATTTCTTATGCGGTGTGGTGGATTCGCCAGAGTATCTTACAGGCGCTGGCCGAGCAGTCCCGTATCGTTCGTCTTCCCCTCAACAAGGTAGGTCTCACCAATCGCATTCAGAAAGCGTATTCGCATCTGGAGCAGGAGTTCGAGCGCGAACCTTCCGCTGAGGAGCTGGCCGAGCTGCTGGAGCTGGACATTGAAGAAGTGTCTTCCACCCTGGGTATTTCCGCCCGTCACGTGAGCATGGATACGCCGCTGTCAGAGGGCGAGGACAATACGCTCATCGACGTGCTGGAGAATCCCAATGCAGAACTGGCCAACTCGAACATCGAACACAAGGAATCCCTGAAACAGGAGATCGACCGGTCACTCAGAACCCTTACCGAACGCCAGAAAGAGGTCATCTGCTTCTTTTTTGGGATCGGGGTGGATCATCCGATGAGCCTGGAAGACATCGGGGAGCGATTTAACCTGACCCGCGAGCGCGTCCGGCAGATCAAGGACAAGGCTATCACCAAACTGAGGAGTAATTCGAGGTCGAAAATGCTCCGCAGCTATTTAGGAATTTAAGCTCCGGCGGCCTGAAAAGCCGGCGCAGAACTAAAACAGTAAGATTTGAAGGAATAATACACTGAAACCTGAACGCCCCCTGCGGCGTTCGCCCGCAAGGGCAGACATAAGACGAAAAATTGGTTTGCCGAAGGAGCCAAATTTTGACAATGCGACTGACGGCAAACAAATTTTTCTTAATTTTGACGCTCCTGAGTGAATATAACCTGGTTATATTCACTTTTTTTATTGGATTGGCCCCGGGGCCATAAACAAAATAACCATGTTTGAGAATTTGTCGGAGCGGCTCGAGTCAGCGTTCAAGCAGATAAAGGGGGAAGGCCGCATTACCGAGCTGAACATCGCTGCAACAGTAAAGGATATACGCCGCGCACTCATCGACGCGGACGTCAACTTCAAGATAGCAAAAGAATTCACCGATACAGTACGGGAAAAGGCGCTGGGACAAAAGGTCCTGACAGCCGTCAGCCCGGGTCAGCTGATGGTCAAGGTCGTCAAGGACGAGCTGGTCGAGCTGATGGGCGGCGCCGAAAGCGAACTCAACGCAAAGGGCAATCCCGCCGTCATCCTCATCGCAGGTCTCCAGGGTAGCGGTAAGACGACTTTCAGCGGCAAACTGGCCAACTACCTGAAAACCCGCAAGGGCCTGTCTCCGCTGCTGGTCGCGGCCGACATCTACCGCCCCGCGGCTATCGAACAGCTGAAAGTGCTCGGCGGCCAGATCGGCGTCGACGTCTATAGCGAACCGGAGAGTAAGGACGCGGTGGCCATCGCCCAGAACGCCATAAAAGAGGCTCGCAGCAAGAACAAGAACGTCGTTATCGTAGATACTGCCGGCCGCCTGGCCATCGATGAAGTGATGATGAAGGAGGTCGCAGCCATCAAGGGGGCTATCAATCCTGGAGAAATTCTGTTTGTCGTGGACTCCATGACGGGTCAGGATGCGGTGAATACTGCTAAAACCTTTAATGACAGACTGGACTTTACCGGGGTGGTGCTGACCAAGCTGGACGGTGACACCCGCGGCGGGGCTGCCCTGTCCATCAAATACACCGTCAATAAGCCCATCAAATTCATCAGCAGCGGGGAAAAGCTGGACACCCTGGACGTGTTCTACCCCGAGCGTATGGCCCAGCGTATCCTGGGGATGGGGGATATCACGACCCTGGTCGAAAAGGCTCAGGCTCAGTTCGATGAGGCTGAGGCGAAGAAGCTGGAGAAGAAGATCCGGAAGAACCAGTTCGATTTTGAGGATTTCAAGCAACAGCTGGAACAGATAAAGAAAATGGGGAATATCAAGGACCTCCTGGGTATGATCCCCGGGGTAGGCAAGGCGATCAAGGATATCGACATCAGCGATGACGCCTTCAAGGGCATCGAGGCGATAATCAACTCCATGACCCCTTATGAGCGGAGCAATCCCGACTCCATCGACCTCAGCCGGAGAAAGAGGCTGGCGAAGGGAGCCGGAAAGGATATTGGCGAGGTCAACGCCTTTTTGAAGCAATTCGAGCAGATGAAGCAGATGATGAAGATGATGAATAAGATGCCGATGGGCGGGGCGTTGGGTGGCCGCAGACGTTAATCACCCCTTAAGGGTACAATTTGTCCCCCGGGAGCATAAAGAAAAAAGTTGAGGTGAGGACCGGAAAATCTGAGGCGAAACTGGAGAAGATCAGGGAACAGAATTTGCACAGTAATTTCGCTGAAATTCAGGCCAGACGGGACAAAAATGGGGTTTTAGGAAGGTTAAAGTTAAAGTTTTACACCATTCATAAAATTTTCCCTGCAACATTCGCTCTTTAAATCGACAAGTATTATTTTTGAAATGTGATAGGGGATGCCTAGTTTTGCAATCCCAAAGAAAAATTGTAACCTTATTTATTCACGCATTTAAATTTCTATTTAAGATGCCAGTTAAAATCAGACTGCAACGCCACGGGTCTAAGAAAAGGCCGTTTTATTTCATCGTAGTAGCCGACGCCCGTGCGCCCCGGGATGGTAAATTCATCCAAAAGATCGGTACGTACAATCCCCTGACTGTTCCTGCCTCTGTTCAACTCGATCGCCAGAAGGCGCTTGATTGGCTGCACAAAGGTGCTCAGCCTACGGACACTGTACGTCGTATCCTCTCTTACAAAGGTGTTCTCTATCTGAAACACCTCTTGCGTGGTGTTAAATTAGGGTTATTCGATGACGCTGCTGCCATGGAGAAATTCCAGAAATGGCATGGCGAACACGAAGCCCAGATGAAGAAGCGCCAGGAAGACAATCGCAGAGCCCGTCCCGGAAGACGCGGTCCCGGCGGTCCTCCAATGAGAAGGGTAGAAAGAAAGAGTGAAGGCGGTCCTGCGCAAGAGGCGTAGCAGCCAATGCTTCGCATTTTGGAAGCTTAATCAACTCTGTTCATCAATGTAATTTTCCCAGGAGGTCTCCGGACCTCCTGTTTTTTTTATGAGCAATAACTATCGTAATGTCGGCAAGCTGGTGGCCGTCTTTGGCCTGCAGGGCGAACTCGTGCTCCAGCACCGTCTTGGCAAAAAAACCACGCTAAAGGGCCTGAAAACGATCTTTCTCGAAGAAAAGAAAGACGAGCTCCTGCCCTGGTTTATCGAAAGCACCCGCCCCAAAGGGACCGATGAGCTGTATATCAAGCTGGAAGGCCTCGACACAAAAGAGACGGCCCGCCGCGTGGTACAAAAAGAAGTTTGGCTCACCGAGGCAGACTTCACCCAGTTTGCGGGCAGCTCCGCACCGATCTCACTCGTAGGCTTCCGGATGCTGGACGGCACCACCGATCTTGGCGAGATCATCGAGGTCATCGAACAGCCGCACCAGGTATTGTGTAAGATAATGCTTGATGGTGGCAAGGAAGCGCTGATCCCGGTGCATGAAGAGACGCTGAAGAAATTGGATAAGAAGCGCCGCGAGGTTCATGTGCAGCTCCCCGACGGTTTGCTGGACGTATATCGCTAAAGCCCACGATAAGCCGGCGCCCAGCGCAGGCGATGCAGGAGACCCGCGGCCGTATACTGCCGGACGATCTCGTCATATCCCTCTGTAAAATGTTCCCAGCCTTCAAAATGCATAGGTGTGATCACCGCTTTATCAAAAAGCCTCGCCGCCTTTATGCTCTCTTCAACCGTCATAGTTATATTGGCCGGGCCGACGGCTTTCAGCCTCGCCGCCCCCATAAATAAAAGGATCAGACCGATATTGCTGAATCGTCCCGCGACTTCTTCGACGCCTTCATACCAGACCGTGTCGCCGGTGATATAGACAGCGCTGGCCCCGCCGCTTTGCTCCCCCTTAAAGTCCAGGACAAACCCTGTAACCGGCCCTCTGTCCCCGCCGACAGGGCCATGCCGGCAAGGCGTCCCCGTGATCGTGATGATCCGCCCGTCGGGGGTAGCTACCTCGACCGTTGCCCAGTTCTCCAGCCCCACCGCATGAATACCGGCAGGTGTGGCCATTTCCCCGGGCCGCAGACCGCCGGTATTTAACCGCTGTGCGCCGGAAGGAGTAGTAAAGACCGTCGTTACCTCGGTCAGCAGCTGCTGACCCGCGTGATCCAGGTTGTCGAGATGATGGTCATGGCTCAGCAGGACATAATCGATCCTGCCCAGCTGGCTGACATCGGCCACCGGATCCTGTAGCTTGCGTAAGGTATAAGCCGTCAGAGGATATTCCCCCTTTTTGTCGAAGGCCGGGTCCGTCAGGAAACGCAGACCGCCGATCTCCAGGATGGCAGTGGCTGTGCCGATGTATTGAACTTTGATCTGATCAGATAACATACTAGCCGTTTAATTTTTCTTTTAATTCCCTCACCTCTTCTTCCAGCCGGTGGATATATTCTTTCTGTGGTGCAAAGGCTTCTTTGATCTCCTCCATGGTGTAACGCGGCGTGATGTGCTGGGGACAGTTCCAGTCATAGGCTTTGATGTCCAGGACGATCATACGTTCCGGCTTATGCGGATAGTCCGCAGGATCGAGTTCGCTGAATAATCGTTCATCTTCATGGATGCTGACCACTCGTGCATCGGCATAGAGCTTCAGCCGGGCGCGGTGCGGATAGGAGATCATGATCAGTCCGGTATGGGACTGAGTGGCCAGATTGCCGACGGAGATATATTGTTTGTTACCCGAGAAATCCACGAAACCAATCGTCTTGTTGTCGATGACTTTTACAAAGCCTTTTGGACCGCCCCTATGCTGAATATAGGGATAGCCGTTTTCCCCATAAGTAGCCATATAAAAGCTGTCTCTTTCCTGGATGAAGGCGATCTCATTGTCGGAAAGCCCGTCGACCACATTGAATTTTTCTACTTTCTCGTAGGCCTTGCGGCTGCCCTGCCCTTCCTGAAGGGCCTTGATGGCGTCGGTGAAAGCAAATTTTGCATAGTTCATAACGATGGTTTAGGAGCTTGCGGCGCCGCTGGGTGCAATTGTATCGCTTCTTTGACCAGATCCATCAGCCCTGCTTCGATCCCCACCTGTTTGTCCTGGGCATACCATCTGTGCAGCTCTTCGGTGTAAGTATGGGCAGTGGCAGGATTCGATTTCAGGCGGAGCACCAGCTGATGCGCCTTGTCGGGACGTGGCCCCCAGCTGCCTGTGACATGAAAGGTCTCGTCCAGCTGTATGACCTTTGGAATAGACATACTCGTGCCGGTGAGATGCGCATTCATAAGCTCCAGGTTGGTATCGCGGTATATAAAACGTATTTCGATATGTCCATCAGCCGCCTCCACCATCTTCTCCATGATCGGTGTAGACTGTGCCGAATCACCACACCAGTTCTCGGTAATAACAAGCCAACGGATGGATTTGTTCAGTTTGCCCAGGAGCTCCACCGCAGCGGGAGAAAGACTGTATGTTTTTTGAATGCGCTGCATTCTTTTCCAGTTGATAGGAACGTACTTGCTGTTGCCTTCCGTTGGATTGGTCGCAGCTTCCGTTTCGACATTGGTAGCATACTGCCGGAAGGAAATGGCCCGGTCCCAGTAGCTGGCGTAGTCGGTGGGAGTGAGTGTGTTCATGGTACAAATATAAGGTTTGCCGGGCGGCGGGGAATGGTACTATTTAGGTGAAAAACTTCATTTTTCATGGATTGGGATTTCCTTATCAAAGCCGGAATAGAGACAGAAGAAAGCAGGAGAAAACATGAGGCAACAAAGACATGATAAAAGGCTATTTTTTTCCCATCGTATCCATGCCCTGGCCACCAGCGCAGGGGTCATCTAAGTACTAAAGACACGAATTTAGTATCTTTGCGGAGCATGTCGCAGCCCCAGCGTTATATCGCCCATTTTGACCTCGACGCATTCTTTGTGTCGGTGGAATGTATCAACGAGCCCTCGTTAAAAGGAAAGCCTCTCCTCGTCGGTGGACATAGCGAACGCGGGGTAGTGGCTGCATGCAGCTATGAAGCCCGAAAGTATGGCATCCATTCGGCCATGCCGATGAAGACAGCGCTGCGTCTGTGCCCGCATGCTACCGTAGTCGGCAACGCAAGAGGTGAATATAGCAAGTACTCGCGATGGGTGACCGAGATCATTGCCGCAAAAGCCCCGCTTTTTGAAAAGGCGTCGATCGATGAGTTCTATCTCGACCTGACGGGTATGGACCGGTTCTTCGACCCTTATCAATGGACGATAGACCTGCGGGAAGAGATCACGGCCGCCACGACACTGCCCATTTCGTTTGCACTGGCCTCCAACAAAATGATCTCGAAGATAGCCACACAGGAAGCGAAGCCTAACGGGTATATACAGGTGCCTCCGGGTATGGAACAGGAATTCCTCGCTCCGCTGGGTGTCAATAAGATCCCCGGAGTAGGGGACCATACCTACCAGTCGCTGAAAGAGATGGGCATCTTTACGATCAGGGAGCTGAGCCAGCGTCCTGTGGCTGAGCTCGAACGACGTTTTGGCAAGTACGGCGCCGATCTGTATAACAAATCAAGGGGTATCCATACCGGAGAGGTAGTGCCTTATCACGAGGCCAAGTCCATCTCGACCGAAAATACCTTTGAAGAGAATAAGACCGATCTTGATTTCCTGATGGCCGAACTGGTTCGGATGACCGAAAGAGTGGCTTACGAGCTCCGGCAGGACGACAAGACCGCGGGTTGTATAGCGGTCAAGATCCGGTACGGCGACTTTGAGACGACATCAAGACAGGTCTCGATCCCGTACACCTTTTATGACGATGAGCTTATTTCAAAGGCCAAGGAGCTGTTCCATAAATTGTGGCGGCGCGGCCAGCCGATCCGCCTGCTTGGGGTACGGCTCAGCGAGTTGACCGGTGGGACCGAGTGGGCGAAGGTCCCAGACGAGGAGGGCCGAGGGACGATGGTCCGACGAAGTATTGTACAGACAAATCTGTTCGAAAATACGCAGAAGAAGAACCAGCTTTATAAGGCTATCGATGATGTAAAGAATAAGTTTGGCAAGTACGCCGTGGTAAAGGCCGGGGGACTGGGGCCCGCCGCGGACCAGGGGGAAGAGGAAGAGACCAAAGAGTGATCCGCCGAAAGATTAAAAGATCGGGGATTATGCAGAACTTGGTACATTTGGGCTGAAAAGCCTGACCGCCCGGAGCAGCAGGGCGCCCGCAGGGAAGGAATTAATGAAAAATTTATAGTTAAGTCTACAATATTGATAGGGAATTAATATCTTCGCTCTCCGGCCGCCCAAAGCTGCCGGCGTCATTTTTTTAACTTCAAATAAAAGTATATGAGTTTACGTCTCGGGGACAAAGCCCCCAATTTCCAGGCCAAGACATCGATTGGCGATCTCGACTTCTACGAATACCTGGGTGATTCCTGGGGCATCCTGTTCTCCCACCCCGCTGACTATACTCCTGTCTGTACAACCGAACTGGGTAGGACTGCAGCTCTGAAGGACGAATTTGCCAAAAGAGGTACAAAAGTGCTGGCGCTGAGCGTGGACCCCGTCGACAAACACCTGGGCTGGATCAACGATATCAATGAAACACAGAAGGTCAGCGTAGAATTCCCGATCATTGCCGACGAAGACCGGAAAGTAAGCACGCTGTACGAATTCATCCACCCCAATGCATCCGCAACCGCTACGGTACGGTCACTGGTGATCATAGGGCCCGATAAGCTCGTTAAACTTATCATCACCTACCCTGCATCGACAGGCCGCAACTTCATCGAAGTATTGCGCGTACTGGATTCTTTGCAGCTGACTGCCAATCACAGTGTTGCTACGCCTGCCGACTGGAAAGAAGGCGAAGATGTCATCGTGGTGCCATCGATCTCTACAGAAGATGCACAGAAGAAATTCCCAAAAGGGGTAAAGGTCATCAAACCTTACCTGAGATATACGCCGCAGCCTAATAAATAACCGAGCGAACGCGAAGCTCTGGGGCGTAGCACATAATTGAATCGTTTTTACAAGGGCCGGCCGTAACGACAGTTGCAGCCGGCCCTTTTTGGCGTCAGGGACCGTCGTACCCGTGCGATAACAGAATATTTATTATATTCAGTCATGAGAAATACTTTGCGCCCCGGCGCCCAACTGCTTTCCCTGCGCCCCGGCGCCAAAAAAATCATACTCCCTGCTTTGCTGCTGCTGCTCGCACAGTTTTCCATCGCGCAACGTACCCTCCTTTATTGTGGCAAACTCATCGATCCTAAGTCTGGTCAGGTCTCAACCGAGATGTCCATACTCATTTCCGGTAATACGATAGCCGCTGTTCAAAAAGGCTATCTCGCTGCCTCTCCGGGCGACAAGGTCATCGATCTGAAGACAAAGACGGTATTGCCCGGGCTTATCGACGCGCATGTTCACCTGGAACACGAGACCAGCCCGAATGCCCAGCTAAAAGGATTTACGATGAGCGAGGTCGATTACGCCTTTCAATCGACCATTTATGCGAAGACCACGCTGATGGCCGGTTTCACGACGGTACGGGACGTGGGTGGCAGCGGTGTCAACATCGCCCTGCGCAACGCCATCAACAAGGGATGGGTCGTAGGACCGCGCGTCTATACCGCCGGAAAGATCATCTCCTCAACGGGCGGTCATGGCGATCCGACACATGGCTATCGTGACGGACTATATACAGAGCCTTCCTTTACCGAGACAGTGGCCGACGGAAAAGATGCCTGTATCAAGGCCGTCAGACAGATGTATAAAGAAGGCGCTGACCTGATAAAGATCACCGCCTCGGGTGGGGTCCTCAGCCTGGAAAAGGATGGAACGGGAGCGCAGTTCTCGGATGAGGAATTAAAGGCCATCGTCTCCACTGCAAAGGACTATGGCATGGCCGTCGCCGCACATGCCCACGGCGCGGAAGCGATGAAACGTGCTATCCGCGCTGGTGTCACCTCCATCGAACACGGCACTTTTATGGATGATGAGGCCATCGATCTCTTTAAGAAGAACGGAGTATGGTTTGTCCCGACCATCATCGCCGGCAAGTCCGTCAGCGACTCGGCAAAGAAACCGGGTTATTTTCCGCCGATCATCGCTGCAAAGGCGCTGGCTATCGGCCCTATCATCCAGGGGACCTTTGCAAAGGCCTATAAGGCCGGGGTTAAGATAGCCTTTGGAACAGACGCTGGTGTATATGCGCACGGCAAGAACTGGATGGAATTTGTCTATATGACGGAGGTCGGTATGCCCGCGATGGAAGCCCTGAAATGTGCGACCCTCAACGCCGCCGAGCTCATCGGGGTCAGCGACAAGGTCGGCAGTCTCGAAGCGGGTAAGCTGGCGGATGTCGTGGCCGTCGATGGCGACCCGATCAAAGATATTCATGTCATGGGGCAGGTGAAGTTTGTGATGAAGGACGGGGTGGTGTATAAGAATGAATAAGGGTTCCGGCGACATGGCGCCTTGCCGTGTCGCCGGATCGCCGGTCTCCGGTCACCGTGTCTCCGGTCGCCGGTCTCGGGTCACCGTGTCTCCGGTCACCGTGTCTCCGGGCGTCATTCCGACCTCAGACTCTTCACCGGATTCATCATCGCTGCCTTCAGCGACTGATAGCTCACCGTCAGCAGGGTGATCCCCAGGATGCCGGCGCCGGCGAGGGCGAAGATCCACCAGGACAGGGCGGTATGATAGGTATAATTTTGCAACCACTTACTCATGATCCAATAACCCAGCGGCATCGAGATCAGAAAGGATAGCACAACGAGCTTGAGGAAGCCTTTCGATTGCAGACTCCAAAGTGCCAGGACCTTAGCCCCGAGTACTTTGCGGACGCCGATCTCTTTGGTTCGCTGTTCGGCGATAAAGGAGGCGAGGCCAAAGAGCCCGAGACAGGAAATGAAGATCGCCAGCAGGGCAAAAACCCCAGCCAGGTTGCCGATCCTCGTCTCGTCTGCAAACTTCTTGTTGTATTCTTCATTCATGAACTGATAAAGAAAGGGACTTCCAGGATTGTATTTTGAAAAAACCGATGCTATGGCCTCCAGTGCCGAATGCGCAGGCTTGCCGGCGGGCAGCCTCAGCGTAATGGAAGTTCCCCATCCGTCCCCCAGAAAGATGGCCGGATCGACTTTGTCATAGGGAGAGTTGACGACCATGTTCTTTACAACGCCGATGATCGTCCAGTTTCGGTTGTCATATTTCACCGTTTCTCCGATAGGATTTTTAAAACCGATGACCGCGGCTGCTGACTCATTGACTACGACTGCGGCAGAGTCGGTCGAATAAGCACGATCAAAGTCCCGGCCCTGCAATACCTGCCAGCCGATGGTCCTGCCAAACTCGGGCGTCACATTCACATTGTTAAACAATATCGCTGCCTGGTCCGGTCTCTTACCGCGCCAGCCGACCTCGTTGCGCCAACGAAATGCTGTCACCTTCATCGATGATCCTGCAATGTCTTCCACCAGCCGTTGCTGAAGCAGCTCGGTCCTCAAGGCCGGATAATGCGCGCGCAGTTCCGGCGTATTGATATCGACACTTACCAGCCTGTCCTGTTTATAACCCAGTGGCCGGTCCTTTGTGAACTGGATCTGCCGATAGACGATGATCGTTCCGATGATAAGGGTCAGTGAAACGCTGAATTGTACCACGACCAGGACCTGTCTTGGCAGCCCTGCATAACGCCCTGCACGAAAGGCTCCTTTCAGCACCCGCACCGGGTTGAAACGCGACAGATAGAAGGCGGGATAGCTTCCCGCCAGCAGGCCCGTAAAGAAAGTGAAACCGATGGCCAGCAGCCAGAACAGCCATTGGTTCCAGGGTAAAGCCATGTCTTTTGCAGACAGTGAATTGAAAAAGGGAAGCGCGGCCTCGACAAGTCCCAGCGACAGGACAAAGGACAGCATTGCCACCAGGACCGACTCGCTAAGGAATTGTGTCACCAGCTGACTCTTCGATGAGCCCGCGGTCTTGCGGATGCCCACTTCTTTCGCGCGCCGCTGGCTGCGGGCTGTGGAAAGATTCATAAAGTTGATACAGGCAAGCAGTAGAACAAAGCCTCCTATGAGACCAAACATCCAAACATAACGGATGCCCCCAGCGACAGGTTTACCGTCCTTAAAATCGCCATATAGCAGAAAGTCATCGAGGGGATAGAGCATAGCTTCTTCCCGCCAGCCTTTGATATGAGGTGTCGGTAGATTCCGGATCCGGGCAGTCGCCTGCCCTGCCGTTACCTTGTCAGCCAACAGGACATACAACTGGGCGTTGTGATCATCCCAGCTGGTATTGGTATTGTGATAACCGTTCTCTTTATTACCCCAGGGCAGGACCATTTTTGTACCATAGTAGCTCGTATTTTTTGGCAGGTCTTCGAAGACGCCGCCAATAGTCAGATCGAGTTTGTTCTCATAGCGAAAGGTTTTGCCTACAGGATCATTCTGACCAAAAAGAGAAGTCGCCAGAGAGGCTGATATCAATGCGGTCGATGGGTCGGTCATCGAAGCAATGGAACCGCTTAGCATTTTGAACGTAAAGATCTCCGGGAACTCTTTCTCCGCCCAGAGACCAGCCGCACTGATCTTTTTGTCGCCAACCGAGACAAGATGTTCGTCACCGCCATATACAAGGGCCGTCTTTTCGAACAGGTTAGCGTATTTGTCACGAAGCTCTTTTTCCATCGGCACCGCAGAGGAGTACCAGACACCGACGCCATCGGGTGTATGCCGGAGGATAAGGTTCTGGGCAATACGCCGGTAATTCTTGTGATAATGTTCGAAGCTAAGCTCGTCTGTGATCCAGAGCCCGATCAGCAGGGCAATGGCCATGCCGGTGGCCAGACCTGCGATATTGATAAAGGTATATCCTTTGTTCTTGCGGAGGTGGCGCCAGGCGATGCGGAAATAGTTTTTGAGCATACCTTGCGGACGCGAAGATGATGCCGAAGTGGTAAATTATTGTTTGTTAATTTATTATCCTGCTTTGGCACGTTGTTGATGTTCGGTTTTGATACAGGGATTGTTCGATTTGCCCTTCCCCCGGCAAGCAGGACAGTCGGTGTATCACTAGCGGACAATCCCCAGGACCAGCGCCAGCACAAAACATTGATTCAGAGACCGCTAAGGAACCGGCATTTTTTTCGCAGCAAAAGATCCATGCTAAAAGCTTATTTCAAAACGGCCTGGCGTAGCCTCACCCGCAATAAAGTTTATAGTACGCTCAACATCCTCGGGCTGGCTGCAGGCATGGCTGTAGCCCTGCTGATCGGGCTCTGGGTCTATGACCAGCTTTCCTATGACAAATTCTTTCCCGGCAACGAGCTGGTCTACCAGGTCAAATATAATCTCAACGACCACGGCAGCATCCTGACGCAGAACGAAATAAGCCTGCCATTGGGCGAGGCGCTGACACACGAGATCTCCGAAGTGGCTTATACAACGCCTCTTTTCGGACCCATCTCGAACAGGCTGACGGTAGGAGAGAAGAATCTATATCCGATAGGTGCCAACGTGGGCCCCGATTTCCTGAAGATCTTCCGCTATCCGCTGCTGAGAGGCAATCCGGAGGAGGCTATGAAGGACGTCAATTCCATCCTGCTAAGCGAGTCGATGGCAAGGTCCCTGTTCGGCAATACCGAGGTCATCGGCAAGGTTGTCCGTATCGACGGCAATGAACCCCGTATGGTCACGGCTGTCTTCAAAGACCTGCCTCCCCATTCCAGCTTCCACTTCGATTATCTTACTCTCTTAACCTATACGCCGGGCAGTTGGGTGGATGTCGCCCGTACGAGCTGGGATCACGATTTTTTTCCACTCTATCTTGCCCTGAAACCCAATACTTCCCGGGCTCAGGCAGAAGCCAGGATGAAGATGCTGGTAAAAAAATATGCACCCGCTACCTATGCTACCACACATGAAGAGGTGACGATACAGCCCATGAAGGACTGGCGGCTGTATACCGAATACCGGAATGGGAAAGCAGCCGGCGGTCTTATCGATTATATCCGGCTGTTCAGCATCACCGGCATCTTTGTGCTGCTGATCGCCTGTATCAATTTTATGAACCTGAGTACCGCGCGTAGTGAGAGACGTGCCCGCGAAGTTGGCGTCCGCAAGGTCATCGGCGGTACCCGCAAGGGCCTGGTCCTCCAGTTCCTGGTCGAATCGCTGGTGCTGACATTTTTTGCGTTTGCTTTCTCCCTCCTGCTGGTGCAACTGCTGCTGCCGGCCTTCAACAACCTGACCCACGCGCATATCGAACTGCCGGTCAAAAGCCCCGGTTTTTGGATAATAATGGGAACTTATGTGATCCTGACGGGTTTGCTGGCGGGTAGCCGGCCGGCCCTGTATCTTTCTTCTTTCCAGCCGGTGAAGGTGCTAAAAGGTAACCGAGGGTACCGAAGGTTACGAACGAGCTCAGAGCGAGGGACGACGCTCTGGGCGAAGTTCTTGAAAGTGGGACAATCGGCTGCACTGACACGAAAGACGCTGGTGGTCATACAATTCACCTGTAGCATCGCGCTGATCATCGGTACGGCCGTCGTCTATCAGCAGATCCAGTTTGCGCGCAGCCGTCCCACGGGTTATGATGCCAACCGGCTGGTCGTCAGCGATGCGGGTTATTATCATTATAATGCCCTGAAACGATCGGTGCTGGCCTCCGGCCTCGTAAGCAGTATGACAAAATCCACGATGGCAGTGACGGATCTGAACGCTCACAATGCGATAAATGGCTGGCCGGGCCGGCTGCCAAACGAGCCCCTGTCGCTGTTGTATAATGCCGTCGCAGACACCGATTATTTCAAGACACTGGCGATACCGCTGGTTGCCGGAAAAAATTTCACGGGCAATTTTGGCGTGGATTCTTTTAGCGTGATCCTGAATGAAGCGGCTGTCCGGCGTATGAGACTCAAAGACCCCGTCGGGCAAACCATCACCTGGTCGGCTACCAATGCACCCTCGCATCTGAAGATCATCGGCGTGGCAAAAGATGTCCTGACCAGATCTCCTTTTACGGCTGCCGAGCCGGCGATGTTCGTGTATCAGCCGAATGCCACCTTCGCCCTGACCTACCGGCTGGCACCCACCGTCAATACGCAGGTGGCGATGGAAAAGCTGAAGACCCTGTTTCTAAAGAATGACGCGGCGCAGCCTTTCGACTATCACTTTGTAAGCGACAGATACGCCTCCCAGTTCGAGCTGGAACTTTTGATCGGCAAGCTCGCGGGCATCTTTGCGGCACTGGCGATCTTCATCTCCTGTCTGGGATTGTTTGGGCTCGCGGCCTATACGGCGGAACAGCGGACAAAGGAGGTGGGCATCCGGAAAGTGCTGGGGGCGACGGTCTCACAGGTTTTGGTCCTGTTGTCAAAGGACTTTATCCTATTGGTGGGCATCAGCTGCCTGATCGCTTCGCCAATAGCGTACTATTTCTTACATCAATGGTTGCAGGGATATTATTATAGAGTCTCCATTGGGGTCGGGGTGTTTGTGTTCCCGGCGCTGGCGGCACTGGGGATCACACTGATCACCGTCAGTTTCCAGGCGCTGAAGGCAGCCTTGATGAATCCTGTAAAGAGTTTGAGAACAGAATAAATTGCAGCTATGCTAAAAGCTTATTTCACCACGGCCTGGCGGAACATCCTCCGCAGCAAAGTATACAGTATCCTGAACATCGCCGGCCTCGCGGCGGGTATGGCCGTAGCCCTGCTGATAGGGCTCTGGGTCTATGACCAGTCTTCCTTTGATAAATACCTGCCGGGTTATCAGCAGGCTTACCAGGTAAGGTTCCGGTATAGTGACAACGGGGAATTTCGCACCCAGCCGATGATGTGTATCCCGTTGGCGGCAGCGCTAAAGAACGACATTCCGGAAATAGCGCATACGACGATGAGCTTTGGCTGGGGAGGTAATGATCTTTCAGTCGGGACGAAACAGCTGTCGGTAAACAACATGATCGCCGGAGATGAATTTCTCGAGATCTTTCAATTCCCGATCGTAAAGGGCAACGCAAAGGATGCACTAAAGGACGTGTATTCCATCGTGCTGACAGAATCCGTTGCAAAAGCTTTGTTTGGGACTCTCGATGTACTGGACAGACAAGTCCGGAATGCCGATGGCAACATTTTGCGGGTGACGGCGGTGATAAAGGATCTGCCAAAGAATTCCACGATGCAGTTCACGACTATTACGTCGTTCAGTGCGTTTGCATCCGGCGGTTGGGTAAAGGCGGCTGTCAACAACTGGAATCACTGTTTCTTTACGATGTATGCCTCACTAAAACCCGGCGTCACTTATGCAGAGGTCGAGCCAAAGGCCCGGATGCTGATGCAGAAATACGCTCCTGCTGCCTATAAGACCTTTCAACAGCAGGTGGTGATGCAGCCGATGGCTGACTGGCATCTCTATACGGAGTTCAGCAACGGCTATCCTTCGGGCGGGCTCATCGACTATATCCGTCTGTTCAGTATAACGGGTGTGCTGGTCCTGCTGATCGCCTGTGTGAACTTTATGAACCTTGCCACGGCGCGTAGTGAGAAGCGGGCGCGGGAGGTGGGTGTGCGAAAGGTCATGGGTTCGGGCAGGGGAGGACTGATACTCCAGTTCCTTATCGAGTCGGTCATCATAACCTTTCTTAGTTTCACCCTGTCTTTAATACTGGTACAAGCGGTCCTGCCAGGGTTCAATGCCCTGATCAAGACACAGATCACCATTCCCTGGTCCAATCCTGTCTTCTGGCTCGTCATGATCAGCTATGTGCTGGTCACGGGTCTGCTGGCGGGTAGTCGCCCTGCTTTTTATCTTTCTTCTTTCCAGCCGGTGAAAGTATTAAAAGGCAACCGAGGGTACCGAAGGTTGCGAACGAGCTCAGAGCAAGGGACGACGCTCTGGGCGAAGTTCTTGCGGATTGGGCGAGCTGCCACCTTACCAAGAAAAGTATTGGTGGTCCTGCAATTCTCCTGTAGTATCGGCCTCATCATCAGCACGGTCATCATCTATCAGCAGATAGAATATGCGCGGCACCGGCCGACGGGATATGACCCGAACCGACTGGTGACGACATACCGCTGGTCTCATTATCCCGCTTTGAAACGCGAAGCGCTGGCGAGTGGCTGGGTAAGTGGTATGACACGCAGTCTGAGCCAGGCGACGGAAGTCGACTCCCATAATGTCATCGACGACTGGCCGGGACGACAGCCGAACGAAGCCCTCAACCTGGCCATGAACGCCCTCGCGGATACCGATTACTTCCGAACGATGGGCACATCCCTGGTCGCCGGCCGCAACTTCACCGGTAATTCCGCCGTGGACAGTACGGATGTCATCGTCAATGAATCGGCCGTTCGAAGGATGCGGCTGAAGCAGCCACTGAATCAGATCATCACCTGGCATTTGTCCAACGCACCAAACAGGCTCCGGATCATCGGTGTCGCAAAAGATGCCCTGACCAGTAACCCTTTTGGCGAAGCCGAGCCGACGATCTTTGTCTTTCAGCCTGACTGGTCCTACAGCCTGACCTTTCGCATCGCCCCGACAGTCAATACGCAGGCGGCACTCGCGGGCCTGGCGCCAATCTTTCGTAAGTACAACCCCGGTTATTCCTTTGACTACAACTTCGTCGACGAGACCTATGCGCAGAAATTTGCGCTCGAGCTGCTGATCGGGAAACTGGCGGCCATCTTTGCGATACTCGCGATCTTTATTTCCTGTCTTGGTCTATTTGGGCTCGCGGCGTATATGGCTGAGCAACGCACGAGGGAGATCGGCATCCGGAAAGTGCTGGGGGCGTCGGTCACCCAGGTTTTGGTTTTGCTGTCCGGGGATTTTATCCTGCTCGTGGGCATCAGCTGTATCATCGCCTCGCCGCTGGCCTGGTATTTTTCGCATCGGTGGTTACAAGGTTACTACTACCGGATCTCGATCGGACCGGCTGTGTTTTTGTTGTCGGGTTTGGTGGCATTGGTGATTGCGACGGCTACTGTGGGCGCGCAGGGACTGCGTGCCGCGACGATGAATCCGGCTAACAGCCTGAGGCCTGAATAGCCGGTCAATCACCTCCTTTGAATAACCAGCTTTTCCGTATGTGTCACACGCCCCTCTGTCAATACCTGCACGAGGTAATTGCCGGGTGGGTACATGGAGACAGGCAGCGAGACAGAACCCGCAGCGGAGGAACCAAGCTTTTTCTGAAGCAGTACCTTCCCTTCGATATTCAATAATTGCAGGGTAGTCACTCCGGATATCCCGCTATAGCGGATCGTTACCTGATCGGTGGCCGGATTGGGGAAGAGCAGAACAGCGCTGCCTGCCGCCGCAAGATTGACGACCAGTGTACCGGAATAAGAAAGGTTGCCATCATTATCGACGACCTGCAACCGGTAGTGGTCGGCGACAGGAAAAGGTGTCAGGTCGGTAAAGGAATAGGAGTTTTCCAGTGAGAACGAACCCTGGGCAAGCACGCTACCGGCATCCTGCCAGTTGGTCCCATCGGGGCTATGCTGGATCGTAATATGGTTGACGTTTGACTCATCCATCGTTTTCCAGGATAATCCAACGGTGCCGTTGGGCAGAGGCTGGGCCTTGAGATCGGTGAGGAGGAGAGGCAGCGGGTTGAAGATGTCGGTGGAGGCGAGAGAAAAGGGGCTAAAGGTACTCACGCTATTCCAGGTGACCGTTCCTGAGTTAGCCGTCCCCGTTACACCACCATTGTTGCCCCAGGTATTCCAGCTGGTACCGTTGAAATGCGCCAATGCAAGCGTCGGCAGTGAGTTCACATAGGGCCCGCCACAAGGGCTATTGGTATTCCAGTAGCCGGTGACATTTATCGTCGAGCTGCCGCTGACCTGGTTCAATATCCAGTAATCACAACCACTCACATGGTTCAAACCAGTGGCCGTAACAGGACCCAATGCCATTGCGCCTGACCGAACGTATTGCGCCTGAAATGCAGCTGTTGTCGAGGCCGGCGCTGAAATGGCTATAGGAATATAGCCGGTACCGGGGGCGCCTACCGGGAAAGTGAAGGCCTGGTTCCCTATCTTTTTTATGGGGCCGTTGACAAAACTGGCATTGGAGGCGCCGGTAACAGTGGCGCCATTATTTACCGTGATCAGGTTGGTGGTGGTTGTCGTAAGCAAACCATTGGTCAGACTTAGAACGCCGTTGACGCTTGCCGCCGATGAGAGCGTGACGCCTGCTGCATTATTGATAGTAAGATTGTTCACGATCAACCCCGCCGGGGCGGTGGTAAATATACCTGTGATCTGGGCGGCCGTACCATCGTACGTGTAGTTGGCGGTGCTGGAAAAACTCGTGTTCAGCGTCTGGATCGCACCTGTAGTACTGGATGAAGCGATACCGGCAGGATGGGCCGTAATGATGTTTCCGCCGCTGTTCAGGACAAAGCTGTTGTTGTTCGCAGAAGTAGTCAGACTATATCCGATCACACTATAAGTACCACAGTTGAGTGTTCCTCCGGAGTTGACAGTAAAGATCCCCTGCCAGGATCCATACCCGTTAAAGTTAAAGTTGCCGGTGAGGGTACAGGTGCTGCCGGATTGAACATTGTAGTTGACATAATTGCTGGACGCCTGCTGGATATTCTGAGCAGAACCAACAAAATTTATTATACCATTCAGCTCCTGATTTCCCGTACAATAGATCTGTCCGGCCCCCGACTGGAAAAGGTTTCCCGAAAGATTGATCGTGGCGCCCATACCGGCATAGCCATTTGCGGATCCGAGGTCCAGCAATCCGGATGTGGTCACGTTCAGCGACTTGATGGAATACGTATAAGGGGTACCATAGCTATCCATTTGCAGGGTACCGCTGATCACTGTCAGCGTGCCGGCGACGGTGCATCCGCCTGTTGCCATTATACCGAGAGCCGAACCGGCATAAGTAAGGTTCCCATAAGTTACTGCGGGTATCGTTTGATTGGCCGCTCCGTTAAAGACGACAGTGCTGGTGGCGGCGAGTGTCCCCAATGTAGGGTTCGTGGTTCGGGCAATGGACAGCGTCGCATTGGCAGCAACATCTATCGTGCCGCTACAGGTATTTGTCGCGGGGATCTGGAAGTTGCAGGCAGCTGTACCATCGCCTACGATGATCTTTGATCCGGTGCCTGACACGGTCCAGGCGGCGGCAATGGTCGGTGTGGCATTGTTACGGACATTAAAGATCTGGTTATTGCTGGTAAAGCTGGTGGGACTTGTGCCTGTGCCGTTGGTGGCGGTACCCCAGGTGGCTAATACGTTAAGACTACCGGTGGACTTGGAATAATAGTTCGTTTGCGCATCCCCGTGAAGGGTAGAAAATATGGCACATACGAGCATGGCAAGGACTTGGAAAAACGAAAGGCTTTTCATTCAACAGGTTTAGGGGGTCGGTTGGGTCTAAGAAATTTACAACCCGTTAAGGGGTTTGAATCTCAACGGGTTAGAATAACGGCGACTATAACGGGGTCGTTAAAGTTTTTATTATCGACCTGTCTGAAAAAGAAACAAATATGATCCCCGGGGTCTTATCAAATGAAATTAAAGACCTATGTCTTCCACTTCTTCAGCTGTTGTATCAGCGCGCGCATATCTTTTGGCAATGGCGCTTCGAGAGTATGATACTCTCCTTTGGCGTCTTTGAAGTGCAGCAGCTGCGAGTGAAGGGCGAGGCGGGACAGGATGGGACGTTCTTCTTCCTCGTATTTGGAGAGCTTGAAATTACGTTTGAAGCTGGACAGCTTGATCGGGCGGGCATCACCGTAGAGTTCATCACAGGCGATGGGATGACCGAGAGCCTGCATGTGAACGCGGATCTGGTGAGTGCGGCCGGTATGGATATTGAACTGTACCAGGGAATAGAGACCCAGGTCTTCGATGACCTCGTAGTCGGTCAGGGAGGCCTTACCATGTTTGTTGACGACCATCGTCCCCGGTTTGGCGGGATGTTCCATGATCGGAAGGTCGATGCTGCCCTTTGTCTCGGGGAGGCTGCCTTGTACAAGACCCTGGTAGAATTTTTCTACATCACGCTGTTCGAAGGCGACGGAAAGAAACTTATGTGTCTCTTCGTCCTTTGCAAAGACGATGACACCACTGGTTTCGCGGTCGAGACGATGCACGGTGAAGATGTTGCCGTATTTCTCGCGCAGCCAGGATTTCAGCGAGGGCTCTTTGCCTTCGCGATCCGGGATGCTGAGGAGACCGGCGGGTTTATTGATAGCGATAAAGGAATCGTTTTCGAAAAGTATCTCTGGCTTATACATGGTTCGGATCAATCTCCTTCGTTATTGAATTTTGTTGGCTTGCTGGAGCGGCGGGAATTTGGTTTTGCCGCGTGTGCGCCGGGTCTGCTGTTGCGGGCGCCGGGTTTCGCGGCGCGTGCGCCGGGTTTCGCCGCTGTGTCGCGGGCAGGTTTGCGGCCTTTGACCGGTGCGGATGAGCTGGGGCGGCGGCCTGCGCGTGAGCTTGTGCCGGGTTTGGAGGCACGTGCGCCGCCGGGTCTTGCAGCGTGTGCGCCGGGTTTGTCCGGACGTGCATCAGGTCTGCCGGGGCGTGCATCAGGTTTGTCCGGGCGTGCATCAGCTTTGGCAGGACGTGCATCAGCTTTGGCAGAACGTGCATCAGGTTTGTCCGGACGTGCATCAGGGTTGTCGGCGCGCTCTGCCGGGCCAACAGTCTTTTTCGCGGCCGGGACGGGGCGTACGCTCTTTGAATCAGCATTGGCTGCAGCCCACTCTTTTGTTTTGGCGGGCGAGCCTTTGATCGAAGAGTTGAGATATTTCAGGATACGTATTTCCTTTTCAGAAAGAAGACGCCACATGCCGCGCTGTACATTCTTTTTGGTGAGCCCGGCATACGTCACTCGGTCGAGACCTCTGACGTCATAACCAAGATGTTCGAAGATACGGCGGACGATACGATTGCGACCGCTGTGGATCTCGAGGCCGATCTGCGTCTTGTCTTTTGGATCGGCATACGCGAGCACGTCGACATGCGCAACACCGTCTTCGAGCTTTACCTCACCGCCGATGATCTTGTCAAAATCCCCTTTTGTCAGTGCCTTGTCGAGCGTGACGTGATAGATCTTCTTTATCTCATGACTGGGGTGAGCAAGCTTTTGAGCGAGGTCGCCGTCGTTGGTGAGCAGCAGCACACCGGATGTATTGCGGTCGAGACGTCCAACGGGGAAGACCCGTTCGGACGTGGCCGCGCGGATCAGGTCCAGTACGGTCTTGCGTCCCTGTGGGTCGTCGGTGGTAGTGATATAATCCTTTGGCTTGTTAAGCAGGATGTATACGAAGTTGCGGCTGATCGTTACTTTTTTATCGTTGACCTTGACCGTATCCGTAGGCAGGACCTTGGTGCCGGGTTCGGTAACGACCTTGCCGTTGACGCTGACCTTGCCGATGCGGATGAGGTCGGCTGCGTCGCGCCGCGAGCAGATGCCGCCATGTGCGATGTATTTGTTGAGGGGAATGGTTTCACCTGTTGTGACGGCGCTGGGCGCGGCGCCTTTGATGGGGGCGCCTTTGACAGGAGCGCCTTTGGCTGGTGCGCCGGCCGGAGCTTGTCTAAGCGTGATCGTTGGCTTTGGCGCGTTTTTGCCGGCGGGTGTGGCGCGATCAGCGGGCGTTGCGCGATCAGTGGGTGTCGGTCGGCCAGTTGGTGCACCTCCGCGAGTCGGACGACCAGCAGGCGCGTTTCTATCAGGAAACTGTGCGGCGCGGGCCTGACGCTTCTCTTCAAAACGACGTTCGATAGCTTCTTTACGTTCTTTTTTCGCGGCCTTTTTCTCCTGGCGGAAGGCTTCCTTAATAGCGCTGTTGCGCTTTTTATTATAAAACTTGCTGAAATTGTCCGTTTTACGCTTCATATCCAAAGGGATTTGCTGTTTTACAACAGTAATGAGTTAATCGGCAAATGTACGAAAAATGGGGCAATAATCTCAATCTTACCGAACCCAAACCCCCACCGACCGTAGAAATGAGACCTTTTTTACCGGTTGCCATCTGATAAGATAACCTATCTCACCAGCAGCAGGGTCCCCTTTCTCTGTATAGTATGCCCTTCATAATCCTCTCCCGCGGCCATCCACACAAAATTACCTGCTTGCAGTGCAGTGCCATTTACCACGCCATCCCAACCTGTGCCGGGATTGGTCGTATGAAATACCTGGCGACCCCAGCGGTCGAATATGACAAAGTAGGAAAAGGCTTTGATGCCTACGGGAATTGCTCTGACAATATCGTTGTGCCCGTCTCCATTTGGTGTAAAAGCATTCGGCACATAAATGTCAGCCCGTGCATAGACCTTTATACTGATAGTATCCAGACCGCTACAACCATCCGGAGTAGAAGCCATGACGATATAGACGACACTTTTGTCGAGGACGGCTACGGGCTGTTGGATCAATGGATCATTCAATCCATAGGCAGGTGACCAGCTAAACTGCGAAAAGCCGCTGTTGTTGACATCGATGGCATTCAATGATAAAGGTTGACCGATGACAACAGCTGTGTCGTGCCCTGCAAAGACCTCTGCGGGTGGTGTGACGGTAATGACCACTGTAGCAGACCCAAGTGAGCTGCATTGGTTGTCGTCTTTTACTGTCAGACTATAGGTGATGGAGGAAGTGGGTTTGATGACTGTAGGATCGGAGATGGCAGCGTTGTTTAAGAAGGTCGCCGGACTCCAGGAGTAAGATGTTCCGCCGCTGCCATTGAGCTGCGCATCTTTCCCAAAACAAATCGCCGTATTTGACCCGGCATCGGCGACAGGGGCGGGATTGACGACAACGATCACGGCATCGGAAGCGCTACAGGCTCCCTCGGTGACAGTAAGGGTATATGTCGTTGTAGTGGCAGGCGCTGCATGTGGTTGCAGGATATCGGTCTTATCCAATCCGGTCGATGGTGACCACGAAAAGCCGGTACCATTTGAGGACGCATTCAGTAACACGCCCGTCCCCTCACAAATGACCCGGGCTTGCCCTGCATCGGCAACAAGGATATTATTTAATGGCACCGTAACATTCGCAGAGGTGGTACAGCCATTGGCATCCGTCACCGACGCGGTGAGGTCTCCACTGGCCACAGCAGTAAAAATGGCATCAGCCTGTGACCGGAGACCATTGAGACTATATTCTAAAGGCGCGGTCCCTCCGGATGCGGTTATTGTCACTGTTCCATCGGGTGTATTGCAGGAAGCCGCTGTGCTCGTTGTGCTCGTTATGGCTGGTCCGGAAACATCGCCTACCGTAACGGTTGTCATACTGGTAGACGAATGCCCATCTTTTATTGTCACTGTATAAACACCTGCTTTTATGCCGTCAAAGGTATTGCTGGTTTGAAAGTTTATCCCATCCAGGGAATACTGGTATGCAGGATCACCGCTGCTGCCAGTTGCGACGATACGGCCATTATCAAGGCCACAGGTACTTGACGATGGAATGGCCGTCACGGACAGACAATTATTCCCGACGGTCACTGTAGCCGTGCGGATCAGGTCTTCTGCATCTTTGGACGTGACGGTATATGGCCCGGGCGCCAGGCCGGTGAACGCAGCGCCGGATTGGAAATTGGTGCCATCGAGAGAATAGATATAAGGGCCGATCCCGTATGTGGGTGTAGCGGTAATGCTGCCATTTGCGGACCCGCAGGTAGCCGATACTGCCGTCGCACTGATCGAGAAGTCTGGCGGACAGCGGTTCACAATTGCAACCGTAAACGTATAGATCAGACCGGCAGCGTCTTTTACCCATTGCTTGTGAAGACCGGCCGAAAGTCCTTCAAAGTCATTGCTGCTTTGGTAATTTATACCATCGAGAGAATAACTATAGGGTGGTGTCCCACCCGTGAGACCTATTAGTTGCATTTCGCTTTTAAAGGGTTGACAGGTATAGGAAGCCCCCAAACCCGGGTAAGTGATCGGGCAGGAGGGGTAGGGCGCACTTAACGCGATCTTGTGAAGGATATCGTCATCCGATACACAGCCGTTGGCATCTTTTACCCTGACATAATACCAGCCCGCTGTCAGATTAGGAAAGACATTGCTGGTCTGGAAATTGGTTTCATCAATGGAATACAAATAGGGTGGTGTACCGCCATTGCCTTCCAGTGAAAGCGAACCATCGGCAGTACTACACCCAGTAGGGTTGACCAAAAGACTTGAGACAAAGGGATGCTGGTACATATTGGTCAGCGTCGTGGAAGCCGAAGTGCTGGCGCCGAGGGCATCAGTTACTGTTATAGTATAGCTGCCGGCCAGCAGGTACAAAAAGAACTTATTGTTTTGAGCCGGGTTGCCATTGATAGAATAGGTGTAAGGGGCAGTCCCTCCGCTGACGTTGGCGACAATACTGCCATTGTTGCTGTTGCAGGTCGTATTGGTGGTGGTTAATGTGAGAGAAAGGGGAGCCGTATTAATACCGGCGGTGAGGGTATGGCTCAGGAAGAAGGATAGGAGTATAAAGACGATTTTGTTCATATATCCGGCAACGGCTGCCGAATATATGAACGATAAAGCTATATTCAAAATTATATGGGCTGAGCTATGCGGGCGCAGCTATACGGGTGCAGCTATAAGTGCTCAGCGATACGCGCTCAACTATGCGTGCTCAACTATACGGCCTCAACTATGCGGGCTCAGCCGATACAGTGGCGGCCGGGGAGCGATCTTTTGGCGGCTTGCGATGCCACCACGACGCCAGTATAGAGCCGGTGACGTTCATCAGCGGGCCAAAAATAGCCGGCGCCAGCCCCACGGTCGCCATCTTGCCCATTTCCTTGGCGAGGCCCGATGCAAGCCCTCCGTTCTGCATACCCACTTCGATGGCCATAGTGCGGCAATCTCTTTCATCCATCCGGAAGAGACGACCCGTCCAATAACCCAGCGTATACCCGGAGAGGTTATGCAGCAATACAAAGACCACGAGCAGGGGGCCGATGGTCAGAAGACTGTTGCGGCCGGCAGCCGTGATGATGACGATGATACAGGCGATCCCCGCCATGGAGACCAGTGGCATCGCTTTGTCGAGCCAGACGGTCTTACCACTGAATAATCTATTAAAGATTATCCCCCCGCCAATGGGTATGATCACCATCTTAATGATATCCCACATCATGTTCAGCGCATTGATTTGTACAAAGGCCCCGGCCAGCCACTTCATCAAAAAAGGCGTGACAAACGGCGCCAGCAAAGTACTCACAGCCGTGATCGTGATCGACAGCGCAAGATTGGCCTTGGCAAGATAAGAGATGACATTCGAGGCCAACCCATTGGGTGAGCACCCGATGAGAATGATCCCTGCGGCGATCTCCGGCGGCAGACCGCTGAGCTTTGCCAGCGTAAAACCTATCAGCGGCATAATGATAAAATGACTGCACACACCGATGACCACCCCTTTCGGGGTCCTGATCACGCCTGCAAAATCTTTAAGCCCCATCGATGTACCCATCCCAAACATGATGATCTGTATGAGGGGGGTGATCAGCGTGGCCAGCTTGAAATCTCCCCAGACCAGGAAATACTGCGGATAATAAAGGGCCATCGTCACAGCGGCAAAGATGACGACGGTATAGGTCAGCCCCCGCGTCAGTTCATAACCCCGGCAACCCAGCGCAAGGGCGAGAAACCCGGCTATGGCAAAAGGTCCGGCAGAAGCCAGGTGACCGCTAACCGCAAAGCCCAGGACGACAACAAAAAGAACAGCCGCAAGAAGCAGCGCTATTTTGAATTGGGATATTTTTTTCAATGGCAATCGTATTAATAGTTCCGGGACTTGAAATACTCATCCAGCTCCTGTTTTGACATAGGCAGCTTGCGGGGATAATGATTCAGCCAGTCAAGAAAATCTTTTTTGATCTCGTCCGTCCACTGGCTGTCGATCTGCCCGGCGAGGTATTTCTTTTCACGCAGACGCTGGTGCCCGAACTCATCACGCAGCTCCGTGATCTCGGAAGTAAGAACGACGGTATCCAAAAGATGCGCAGGAATAAAGATGACGCCAAATTTGTTGGCCAGCACAGCATCCCCGGGCAGCACGATGGCCCTGCCGATGCGGATAGGTGCGTTGATGGATGTCAGCATCATCCCCTGGATATAGGATGGGTCCACCCCTTTTACCCAGCCATTAAAACCGGGGATCTCGCTGAGCCCGGCTTCGTCACGGACACTGCCATAAAAGATGACACCGCGATGTGACCGGGAATAGATAGAATTCCCGAGGTTGTCACCGATCAGCGTCCCACCGGCCATTTTCAGATATCCGTCAGCGACATAGACATCTCCATCGGTGAGGATATCGATGGGCCAGGAATTGGTGCCCCCCTGGGGGTTCCGTCCTTCTGCCCTGACACCCTGGTCCTTCACCACGCTGATAAGATCCGGACGTGATGGCATATACTGCGCGGTGATGACACGACCGGTCATCGCACCGCTGTCAGGATGGATAACATGCCAGTCCCCTTCGAACTGGTTGTCATAGCCGTGATTCCGAAGTACGTTCCAAACGTCCTCCAGGCTAATATCCTTCAGCCTCTGCAACATATTGTCGGATACTTTGGGACGCCCGTCGGCAGAGCGTTCGCCCTTCCACAGCGGGGTCAGCTGTTTGATATATTCAGGGGAGGACCCGACACGCTGGGCCCTGGCGGCCATCGTCAGACAAAAAAGGGCAAAGCAGATAGTTAGTGCTCTCATATTTTATTGATTATCCTATTTTTTGCAATTAGTAGCCTAAATTAGCGAAAAGTTGCAAATAATTTGCAAGATTACTACTGCGCGGCATATTTACCGAGCCCTATACCTTCCGGTCAAAATCCCATTTCCGCGAACGCGATCCCTCGTTCTGCTCGATGCGCCACTTCCCGGCTCCACGGCCATACCTGACTTCCTTCATCAACTCTGTTCGGATGTCACGGGGAAAGAGGATATGCCACCAGATATGACGCCGGTAAGGTTTCTTCAGCAGGTCCAGCTGTGCCAGCACCTCATAGGAGGACGACGCGCAGCGCATCCCCAGCACAGCATAGTCATAAGGGACCTGTGTGGTATACGCGGTGGTAATACTATCGAGCTTTCTTTTTTGTGCCGGGCTCACCGGGATACTGACGACCATCCGCTTGAGACTGTCGCGGGAATAGTGCGCGCCGGTATAATTAAAGGTCTCCCAGAATCTTTCAACCGTCTCTATCCTGTACCTTGATCTGAAATTAGCCGGTTTGGAGCGGGCAAAAATATGACAGATGGGGCGATACTTTGTCGGCCCGAAGCTGATCACCCGATCCTTATCGACCTGGATAGCGACATGGCCGCCGGGTCTTCCACCGAACCATTTGTATTCAGCCGGAGATGATGTCTTTTCAGTGGTCGGCTGGAATCTCGCGTTGCGCTCGATTTCTTGTGAATGTCCTTTGGCGGGTTTCGATCCATAGATGATCAGGACCCGGATGCTGTCCGGCGTTTGAGAAAAGGTCCGGAGAGAAAGAAAACAAAAGAAGAAAAAAAGAGATCGTCTCACAATTTGGGGTTTGTATACTTTGTCGTTGCCGGATGAAAATTGCTCCAGGAATGCCAGAATTCCTGATAGGATTGTAATGGCTGTAATTGCTGACCCTGAAGTGGCCCCATCACACATTTCCCTTTGTAGTCCCAGAGGGAACCCGTATTGTTGTCTGCTATCATTCGCTGGTCCAGTACCCGTTTGAAATTAAGCACCTGCCCATTTACAGTCCTATCCCAAACATGAAAGGCCTCGCCATCAGGGCTCAGCATGAGCAGGATCGGACTAGCGCCAATGGTATCATGGATCAGGTGATGACTGATCACTTCATTCCAGTCATATGCCTTCGTGTTGCCGCCCGAGCGGACACCGACGACCCAGGACTTTGGTTTCCAGGAAGCAGAGTCCCTTCTTTCCAAATGTCCCTTGATCGTGCCGCTATCATATCCGTTCAGATCGTCATATCGTTTTGTAAAAAAGGTATCGGGCTGAAGGATCTTTGTATCGGGATACTCAGCCACCCATTCTGCCAGGGATGATTGTGAAGAAGGCAGCTCGGCAAGCTGTGTGTTTTTTAAAGGACCCGCTATCGAGACACCGGTCGCCTGCTGCCACCAGCTTTTTGTTCGGGCATCTTCGAACATCGCGTTGAAATGATCCATCCCCACCAGCCGGAAATCCTCGGCCTTGCCGTTGACAAACGGACTAAAGACCCGGCCTGTCCTGCACACGGTGCAATAGGTGATCATTACGGGAGTACTGCCGACCGTATCCCTCACCTGGTGATGATAGCCAATGACCTGTATGGGATAGGCCCGGGCTTCTCCGTTGAGGACGACACCGATGACCAGTCTGTCAGAAGGTATTTTATTGGTGGTGACGGTGGCGAAGTTCTTTGTCTTCGGCTGATAGAACATCTTATCGGCTTCAAACCGGAAGTTGAAGAAATAGAATACGATGCCATAAAAGATCAATACCACGGACAGCAGGACTTTTGACCATGTCTTCCCATTGATCAGATAGCTGTACAGGGGCACGATGACCAGGAGCAGGCCGATCAGCCGGAGGACCAGTCTGTACCGATCTATAAAATAGGCCAGTCCGATGGTATTGGAATGCTGGCTGCCGGGAAAAGGCATGATAAAATATACCCGGAGAATTTCGGTGGCAAATAACAGGAGGATGCCGGTAATCAGGGCAAATCGTTTCATGCCCTTAAATTAATAATAAAAACCTTAATTTTTCCTACTGATAATCAACTAGTTATTTTTTTACCGCCAGGTTCCCCGTACGAATTTTCCTGTACAGGCGTTTAATAGGGGTAAGTCCGTAATCCGATACTCGTACCCTAACCCGAAAACGATTCTATGATAAAGCACATAGACTATCTCTATTTTAATATCTATAGTTATTTCTATAGATTAAGCCAATACAGGCAGATCGTCAATCCCCGCATGCAGGCTATGTACATGTTCTCTCTCGGCTCAGGAGGATGGCTCCTCTTATTCGAGTCTCTTTATCTGCATTTTTTCAAACATCACCGCTTCGCATCCAAAATGGAGTCGACTGTTTTTGCAGGGACTATCTATATGCTGACCGCGGCTTTCTTCCATTATATATTTATTATAAGGGACCGCGACAGACAGATCGTGGAGAAATATGAGGCGCTGACCGAAGAGCATCCGAGAAGGAAACTTCATTTGATCTTGTCACTCAGTGTCTTATTATTACCTTATGTATTATTGCTCTGTTCCGCTATTGTGTTTCCCAGAAAGAATTAAACATTTCATAAAATAGCGCCCGTCGTCCGGCTCCATTTGGTGACTAAGTTTGCACCCTATGGATTTAGCTGCTTTTGACGAGATCTTCAATCGCTACTCGGATGCTGTCCACACGTACATTCGACGCAGACTGGACGACGCGCCGGAGGCTGACGATGTATTACAGGAAGTATTTCTCCGGCTCTGGAATAAGCGGGAGTCCATCGTCATCCATTCTTCTATCCGTAATTATCTGTATACCATTGTTCAGAACTGTATCAACGATCATCTTCGCGCCGCCAAAAGAAAAAGATATACGTTGGTGGACGAATTTCAGGAACAGGTCGAACAGCTGCCTCAGCCCGATGAACAATACCAGGTCAAACAGGTCTATCATATCTGGAAAGACGCCACCCAAAAACTGCCCGGACAGATGCGCAGGATCTATGTCATGAAAAATGAGGATCAGCTTACTGTCAAAGAGATCGCCTCCGAATTGCAATTGAGCGAGCAGACCGTGAAGAACCAACTCCACAACGCCGGTCAGCGTATCGTAAAAATATTGAGACAGGTGCAGTTGTTTTTTTTGTAGACAGCCCGTCGTCGCTGGAATGTGACCAAATTGTTAACTCCACTTTTCTTCTGGTACTGATCCTTCTCCCCGGGCGTCTATTGTCGCAAACGTATTAAATGTCCCGGAATGATTGGCAGGAAGCATGGAGTAATCCCGATGAGATCGACCCCGCGAAGAAGCGCGCGCTGCTGGAAGGCATTCACCGGCGTATAAGTGACGGGCAGAGGGCGGGCATGGGTCGCCGCACCCCGCGTCTCCTCTTCATAGGCATCAGCAGCGCAGTCGCCGCCGCGCTGATCATACTATTCATAAGATCCGGCACTCCGCCGGCGCCGGTCAGTCAATGGCGCGAGCTCGCCAGTAACGGGACCCCGAGGAAAATAACCCTTGAAGACAGCAGCATAGTATGGCTGGCTCCACATTCGGTTGTTCATGTATATCATCGTACAACAAAACTGATAAAAGGTATCGCCTTCTTCAACGTGGCTAAAGATGAGCAGCATCAGTTCACCGTAAAGATCAATGAGCAGAAAGTAGTCGTCCTCGGCACCAGTTTTATGATAAGAAAATTGGATGTTAAAGATATTCAATTGATAGTTAAGGACGGAAAGATAGCGCTCAATAACTCCGCCGGTCGTCAGATCCTGACCGCCGGTCAGCAGATCAACACAGCAAAACCGGCAATCAGCAACATCGATCCCTCTGAAGCAGACTGGTGGCTGCAGGAACAGGTCAGATGGCACAATGTCGCGCTGAAGGATCTGCTGTCACGCCTGGAGGATTACTATCAAATAAAATTAACCCGGGGACGGATCAACGAAGAATTAAAAGTATCACTTACCTGGGATATGACGATATCAATGGAAAAGAATCTGGCCATACTCAATGCGTTGACAGGCTACAACATCCACTAAACATTCCGTACCGGACCCTATTATATGTCGCGCCGGAAGCGCGATCAGTATTCTATTGTCTTTTATAACGTAACAAACATGCTAAAAGCAAAACTAACAACCGCATTTTTATTTATCGTGTTGCTGGCAGCGCAGGCACAGAACGCCGCCTTACACTTCCGCCACAGCGCCTCCGATCTCGCAAAGGTCGCAGAAGATTTTGGCGCACAGTTCAAGGTACAGCTGGCCTATGCCGATGCCGAGCTCTCATCGGTGCATGTGCCGGCAGCCAATTATGAAGCCGCCAGTGTGGGAGAACTATTGAACAGAGTGCTGGCGCCGGGTGGTTTCAAAGCCACCGCCCGGGGCAACAGCTGGATCATCAAACGCTCCGAAACCCAGCCCGCCGGAAAGCCCCATGCCGCGATGGTCATACAGGGCATGATCCGCGAAGACAATAGTCCCGTCCCCGGCGCCACCCTCATCATCAAACAGGAGGGCCAGAAGACCCTCACGGCAGCCGCAGATGAAAAGGGCAATTTCAGCAGGACCATCGCGGCGGAGGATGGCGTTGTCGACGTATCCGCCATCGGGTATCTGCCGGTAAGAAAGCGATTCACCGCCGCCGGAGAACAGCAATTCCTCAACATCCAATTGCAAAAAGACGATGCGCAAATGCAGGATGTGGTAGTCACCGCACTTGGGATACGACGGGAAGAAAAGGCCCTGGGTTATGCCACCACCACCATCCAGGGCAAACAGCTGACCGACGCATTAAGCGGCAACTGGACCGACGCGCTATCGGGAAAAGTAGCCGGTCTGAGCCTGGTCCGGTCGAACAGCGGTCCGGTCGGAACCAATAAGATCATCCTTCGCGGAGAGAACAACCTCACCGGCGACAATGAGGCGCTGATCGTAGTAGACGGCGTAGTCATCAACCAGGGCAGCGGCCGGCGCAGCGCCATCGGCGGCGAGGCAGCCTATGGTACCAGCAGCGACAATATGCCCGCAGACTATGGCAGCAATATCAATGACCTCAACCCCGAAGACATCGAGACGGTGACGATCCTGAAAGGCCCCGGCGCCGCCGCCCTTTACGGACAACGTGGCGCCAACGGAGCCGTCATCATCACCACCAAGTCGGGTATGATCCGGAAGAGCGGTCTGGGGATCACCCTTGTATCCAACGCCTCCGCGGAACAGATCAATCGCTGGCCGGCTCTCCAATACCAATATGGCCAGGGTCTTGCCGGCTCCAACTATTACTCCTATGGCGCCTCCGCGGATGGAGCCAGCACCAGCGGCACCAGCTCGGCCTATGGACCGAAATTCGATGGACAACAATTTTATCAGTTCGATCCCGTCACCCAGGCGCAGGGCAAAGAACGTACGCCCTGGGTTCCCTATAAGAATAAGATCAGGGAATATTTTAATACCGGTCAGACCATCACCAATACGGTCAGCGTCGACGGCGGCACAGACAAGACCACGGCCCGTTTCTCCGTCACCAATGTAGACAACAAATGGATCGTACCCAATACGGGTTATAAAAGAAACTCCGTATCCCTCTCCGTCAATTCCAAAGTCAGCGACAAGCTGCAGATCTCTTCCAAGATCGACTACAACAATATGTGGAGCGACAACCTTCCGGGTGCAGGGTATGGCAACCAGTCCATCATGTATTGGTTCATCTTCTGGCAGCCCAGCGCCAACATCGACTGGTTAAAGAATTACTGGGTCAATGGTCAGAAAGACCGCCAGATCGAATTCCCCTTTAGCTCCTATCCCTCGAATCCCTATGCGGTGGCCTATCAGTATATCAACAAGTCCAACCGGAACGAGCTGACAGGTAGCGTCAGCGCCACTTATACCTTCACAAAGGAATTGAGCCTGCAGCTGCGAACGTCTCTCGACTTCTCCTATGAGCAACGCGCACAGGAAAGACCCTATGACGCCGGCGCGAAGTACCAGAAGGGCAGCTATAGAACACAGAACATCTTTTCGGAGGAGTCCAGCGCCGACTTTATGCTGCGTTATGTAAAGAAGGTCTCACATGACGTCAACCTCACCGCCACGGCCGGCGGCAGCGTGCTCCGGAATAAATACGACTACGACGAGACCCGCGCCGACTCGCTGACCTTTCCCGGTGTGTATACAATGTCAAACAATGCCGGGCCGCTGGTGACCATCCCGCTAAGAAGCACCTATGGGATCAACAGCTTTTACGGTCTGATCTCCTCTTCGTATAAGAACTATCTCTACCTCGATCTCACCGCGCGCCAGGACTGGAACAGCGTGCTGGCCACTCCCTTACGGACGGCCAACGCCGGGTTCTTCTATCCTTCCGCAAACCTGAGCTATAGCCTCTCGGATGCATACCATCTGCCATACTGGATCAATTTTGCAAAACTACGGTTCAGCGCGTCAGGCGTAGGCAGCGGCGGTACCACCCCTTATCTCACCGCATATAATTATACCACCGCGGGCAGCCTCTACAATGGCGGTCTGCAAAACCCCGACCTGCTCGCCAATCCCGATCTGAGACCGCTCAGAACCATCACCTATGAGCTGGGCACCGACATCCGGCTTTTACGCAACCGGCTGGGGCTCGACGTAGCTGTATATACCGGTAACACAAAAGACCAGATCCTCAAACGGGTAGTGGACCGCGCTTCCGGCTACTCACAGGTGCTGATCAATGCCGGACGGGTCAGCAACAGGGGTATCGAGGTGGCGCTGAACGGTACGCCGGTAAAGACAAAGAATTTCTCCTGGACGGCCAGCGTGGTATTTGATGCCAATACGAACCGGATCCGGCAGCTGGCGGATAGCTCCGTCGTGCTCTACACCGGCCCGGTTGGCGGCGGACAGATCGTCGCAAAGGTCGGCGGCAGCATGGGAGACCTCTATGGACAGGGTTATCTGCGGGCGCCGAATGGACAGGTGGTATATGATAACAAGACCGGTTTTGCGATGCTGGACCCCAACGTAAAATATCTTGGCAATACAGTACCCAAATGGAAGATGGGTCTTACCAACGACTTTGCCTACAAACAATTCCACCTGCACCTGCTCTTTGATGCGCAATATGGCGCGGTGGCCCACTCCCTCACACACTATAAGCTCGCCGAGCAGGGCAAGACACCCAATACCCTGCCCGGCAGATACAATGGCATCATTGGGAATGGCGTCACCATGGATGCCAACGGACACTATATAAAGAACAACGTCATCGCGACAGATGTAGACAACTACTATCGTTCGCATTTCGGACAGGACAATGCCGAGGGCAGCACCTTCCGGACCGACTTTATAAAATTCAGGGAGGCAAGACTGGACTATACGCTGACGGTGGGTCTGATCAGGAAGCTGCACCTGACACGCGCTACGGTGGGTGTATACGGGCGTAACCTTTATATCTGGTCGAAATGGCCGGAGTTCGATCCTGAATTCGGGACGCTCAACGGCTCTGATGTAATAAGAGGGTTTGAGATCGGTCAGTTCCCGTCCACCCGTTCATTTGGTGCGAACCTGGTTGTTGGATTTTAATACTTATACAATGAAGAATATTATCTATAAACTCACTCCTGTTGTATTGTTGTTTAGCCTGGCGCTGGGTTCCTGCACAAAGGACTTCCAGTCCATGAATACGGACCCGAACAATACCCCCAACGCCCTGCCACAGCAGCTGATGGCCCCGGCCCTTGTCAGTACGCTGACCTATAACATGATGCGTAACCGCAACTTCAACAACGAGCTGATGCAGGTGACGGTGAATATCAGCGATGCCGAAGGTCAGCCCTTTCGCTATGACATCCCCAACAGCTATTCCGACTATCTCTATAACAACTGGTATTCGGAGCTGACCAATTGGAAGGACCTGTATAAGATCGCGAGCCAGGATGTCACTTACAACAAGTCCTATATGGGTATCTCGCTGATCTGCCAGTCCTGGATCTATTCCATGCTGACGGATACCTATGGCAATGTACCTTACTTTCACTCCAATGAGGCAAAGGACTCCAGCAACTATCAGCCGGCCTTTGACGCACAGAAGGATATCTATATGGATCTCTTCAAACAGCTGGAGGCTGCCAACAGCCTTTTGTCGGCTGGTACCGCGATAGTCGGCGCAAGCGACCCTGTCTATAATGGGAATGTCACCCGGTGGCGCAAGTTTGGGAACTCTCTTTATCTGCGTCTGCTCCTGCGTCTCTCGGGCAAGGCGGAGGTGGCGGATACCTGTATCAAAAAATTCCAGGCCATCGTGGGCAATGCGTCCAGCTATCCGCTGATAGACAGCAATGGCGAGTCGGCCATCCTGAGATGGACAGGCGTCGCACCCTATAGCTCGCCCTATCTTGCCATCCGGGAACAGGACTTCCGGACGCCGGCTATCTGTAGCTTTTTTATCGATCACCTCGTAGCATGGAACGACCCGCGCATCGACATCCCGACCTATGGCTCCGGAGGCTATAACCGCTGGGACATCGCGCCTTACTCGGGTCAGTACCTTGGTATTCCCAGTGGATATTCGCCCGGCACCAATCCGACAAAGTTGTCCTATTTCTATTCGACCAGCACGCCGGCCACCCTGATGACCGAACCGCTGACGGGGATGATGCTCAACTATGAAGAGGTACAGCTGATGATGGCGGAAGCCGCGGCAAAAGGATGGATCAGTGGTTCCGCCGAAACCTATTACGACAGTGCGGTGTCCGCCGGTATCAGGCTATGGCTGCCCAATTATCCTGTGCCGGTGACGACCTACCTGTCAAACGCCGATATCCAGTGGGATGATGCCGCCTCTCTTGATGACAAGATGGAAAAGATCCATTTGCAGAAATATTATGCGCTGTTCCTCGAAGACCTCGAACAATGGTTCGAATACAGACGTACGGGTCACCCGATCCTGCCAAAGGGACCGGGTCTGCGAAACAATGGCGTTATGCCGGCGAGACTGGCCTACCCGGTCTATGTCCAGTCAACCAATCCCACAAACTATAAGATCGCCGTTGCTGCACAGGGGCCTGATCTTATCTCGACACAAGTCTGGTGGCAAAAACCATAAAACCAACTACGATGAAAAAGCTACTGATATATACGCTCATCCTGACTTCCCTCCTGGGTTGTAAAAAGGATAACTATCCGGGTTCGACCATCAGCCCTTACATCGCCATCTATGATGTGCGTAGTCTTTACAAAGGCAGCGATGTCACCCTGACCAGCGCAAATTTAGGGGGCTCCGCCATGATCACCGGGACGGTGGTATCGGACCACTCGGGTGGCAACCTGCCCGCGGGTCTGCTGGTCCTCCAGGATGGACGGCGTCTGGGCCAGCTTCGCGGCATATCGATACCGCTTGGGGATGATGCGGCTAAATATGTGCCGGGCGACTCTGTCACCATCAAGGTCGAAGGCGCGGTGCTCAAGCGCGTGAATGGAATTCTCGAGATCATGAATGTTCCTGCATCTGCGGTTACAAAAGTTGCTTCGGGTATTGCCATTCCTATCACCCGGGTTCAGAGCAGCGCCATTCTTGCCGCTCCGGATAATTTTGAAAGCACGCTCGCGGTGGTGGTAAAGGGTAGCTTTGACCCGCTGCCACAGCCCACGGACGTGCTCGCGGGGGATAAGGTTCTGAATGACGGATTTGGCAATCTGACCTTGCATACCGAGAGCTCCGCCAACTTTGCGGGCACCACAGCGCCCGTCAGCGCCAATTACTATGGGATCGTCTTCAATACCGTCGACGGGAAGGGCCAGATCGTACCCACCTATCGCGTACGAACCGCTGCGGACATCGTAGTCCTGAGCTCCACCATTACCATTGCATCGGCTATCATCACCGGTTTTATGAGTGACGTAAAAGGTGCGGACCAGCCTTACGAATACGTACAGCTGATGGCGACAAAGGACATCGACTTCTCCGTCACTCCCTATGCCGTCGTCATCATCAACAATGCCAATGCATCTACGCCTTCGGGTTATCCCTCCAAAGGATGGGCTACGGGTGACATGCGGACTTTCAAGCTGAATCTCTCTTCGGGCTTTGCGGCAAAGGGGACCTTCTTTTATGTGGGAGGGTCGGGCAAGATGATCAATGGATCGGGATCGACGAGCATGGCCAGCTCCAACTGGATCAGGGCCTTTGATTATTCGCAGCAGGGTGGGGATCGCTTTGGCCGGGCTACGACCGGGCTGATGGCCAACAGCGGCAACGCCTTCGGTATGGCTGTGTTTGGAGACTCTGTCGTGAATGTCAATTCTGTTCCATTGGATTGCATCTTTATCTCTACCGGTGGCAGCCTGTATACGGCGGGACCGCCTGCGCAGGGTTACCGGATCACCAATACCGATTTTTACGATGTCGTCAACCCTATTACTCTGGAAAACCAGCCCTTCTATAGAGAGGGTTCGAATACCCTCTCTTTTGCTTACAATACGGCTGACCAGGGTTACTTTAATATGCTGGGCGGCGTCTATAGCCCGGGTTTAGGCAAATGGGTGAAGGCGAGAGCACAGAACAATATCACTTTATCAAAAACCTCTCCGGTTTCGGCTATCGAAACGACTGGAGCAACGACTTTACAATGATCAACAGGAGGAATTTTTTAAAGAATTTAAGTTTTACAGGATCACTATTGACGATGCCGGCCGCGCTGGTGAAGGCTGGTGCACATGATGCGGCAACCGAACGTGTCCTGCACGGCCGTGTGCTCGACCATGAGAAAGGTCTTAGTGGTGTTGCGGTGACTGATGGTTATACTGTAGTCAGGACCGACAAAGATGGTAAGTATGAGTTCCCGGCCCACTCATCTGCGGAGTTCGTGTATATCAGTGTGCCCGCGGGCTATCATATCCCCGAACAGCGTTATATCGCCAACTTTTACCGGCCATTACACCACTCTCTTGAAAACGACTTCAAGCTGGAGAGGTTGAGCGTCGACGACCGCAAACACAATTTTGTTGTCTGGGCCGATACACAAATGATCTCGAAGAAGGATGTCGAATTATTGATGAGCCAGTCCGTACCCGATCTGCAGGAGCTGCTGCGATCCTATCCAAAAGGTACGCTCTGGCATGGCATCGGTTGTGGCGACCTGGTATGGGATCACTTCGAACTCTTTGGCGACTATAAAGAAGCGGTGGACCTCTGTGGCATCCCCTTCTGCAATGTCATCGGCAATCACGACATGGACCTCGATGCCCGCACAGATGACAAATCTGATATGACCTATAGAGAACATTTCGGGCCTACGTACTATTCCTTTAACAGGGGACAGATCCACTATGTGGTGCTGGACGACGTTTTTTTTATTGGCGTCGACAAAAAATACATCGGCTATCTGACAGAGAACCAGCTCGCCTGGCTGGAACAGGACCTGGCGACAGTAAAACATGGCAGCACGGTTGTCGTGAGTCTTCACATCCCGACCAATACCGGCGCGGCCCGAAGAGACAGGAAAGAGGAAGAGTTTGGCGGCACGGTGTCCAATCGGAAACAGCTATACAAACTGCTGGCTCCTTATAAGGTGCATCTGATGAGCGGTCATACGCATTTCAATGACAACTGGGAGGAAGGCGACATGATGGAACATAATCATGGGACCGTTTGCGGCGCATGGTGGACCGGGCCGATCTGCGGGGATGGAACGCCCAGCGGATATGGCGTCTATGAGGTCGATGGGGCGGACATCAAATGGTATTACAAGTCGACGGGGATGAAGCGTGACAAACAGCTGCGTATCTATCCGCGTGGCACGACGCAACAAGGTCAGGGCGCCGGCGCTTCTGACGAGATCATCGTCAATGTCTGGAACTGGGATCGCAGATGGAAGGTAGAGTGGTTTGAGGATGGGGTGGCAAAGGGGCCGATGGAACAGCGAGTGGCGTTTGATCCCTGGGCGGTGGAGCTCTATGCGGGGCCGGAGCTGCCGAAGAAACATAAGTTTGTCGAGCCTTTTCTCACCGATCATATCTTCTTTGCGCGGCCATCGGCCAATGCGAAAAAGATCACCGTGCGGGCCACACCGGTTCGGGAATGTGTATGAGGAAACGGTTTGATGTCCTCAGACCCGCCGTGGCAGGACTTGTTGCGGCGGGTAGATTTTGTATATTTGGATATGAAGCAAATTTACATATCCTGTTTATTGGTTATATTTTGTTTTTCAACTCTTCGTGCCCAGCAGCACTTTTCCCCGCCGCCTGTGAGACCTGCGCCGATGTTCCCGACCCCGGGATCTTTTCATTATGGCGACTATGGAACGGTGACGATGAAACATCATTTTATCATTGCCTTTACCGATGGCAGGGATACGACGGTGTATACTAAACTGGAGGCCGACTCGACGGCCTTTTATCTGACGATGGAAAACAAATCCGTAGGTAAAAAAGACCCGGCGCGTTTTGTAAAAATATATCCCTCCCAGACAAAATATATCTCGCATATCGACCCTACTACGGGGAAGGATTTTGTCGGCCAGGCCAATGATAGCTGCTGGCTTTTTAAAGTGATCGCGGGCAAGATGAGTGCATATACTGATCTGGCGGAGATCTCGGTGGAAGATAAATTTATCCGGTATGTTCAGCTTGACGACGGACCACTGGTTGCGGTGACGGACCCGGAGGCCGTGAAATTATTTTCGGGCAACGACCGGGCACAGGAGCTATTTGTTGCGAAGGATTATAATCGGGCGGTTAAGAGGTATGATAAGGATATGAAATGAGATCTGTCCCGCGCGTCCGCGCCGATCGGAAATCGGGCAAAGCCGTTGGAAAGAAGTGATTCTGGCGGGATCGGAAAACAAATAATTTAGCACCATAAGAGATGAGAAGATAACAATTAAGCCTCCGCGAGGGGGCTTTTTTGTGGGGGGACGATATTGCCGCGACCGTGGGGGTGATGGGGACGCAAAAAATTGGCAAGCCGGGGACGCAAAAAATAGCTAATTTCCCGCCCGTGTTGAATAGGATTCTTTTAGCAATACTGTTGGCATTGGGCAGCCAGTGTGTACTGGGACAGGTGGAGGTCTCCGGGACGGTATATGACCGTTCGCAACTCTTTGTCATGCCAAGGGTCAGTGTCATGTCGACCTCGGGGAGGGGTACGATGACCGATTCGGTGGGACATTATGTCATACGTCTGCCGGCTGGCGACTCGGTCTTTTTCTCTTATCTGGGTAAGGCTACCATGAAGTTTCCGGTAAAAGGGGGACAATCCACCTATCCGTTGAACATTAGTCTGGCGGTGACGGTCGACAGTCTGCCGCTTGTAGTGGTCAGGCCAAAACTATACCGGTATGATTCGCTGGCTAACCGCGATGAATACCGCAAAGTCTTTGAATACGAGCCGGACTACCTGACCGGTAGTGGGGGCTTTAACCTGGACATGTTGTTCAATGCAAAGAAGAACCGGCAGATGCTGGCCTTACAGCGCCGGCTGATCGAGCAGGAGCAGGACAGATATATCGATCACCGGTTTAACAAAACCTTAGTGAAAAAGATCACGGGGCTTCAGTCTCCTGATCTCGACACCTTCATGAGGATCTACCGGCCTACCTATGAATTTATTCAGAATTGTGAGAATGACTATGAGTTTTATAAGTATATCAGGGATTGTGGGCGGCATTATGTGCAGCAGCGGCAGGAGTAGATGCAGCGTTTCCGCTGCCGGCCCTGTCTAAGAAGGGCAAACTTAATTTATCCATTAACCAACATAGGTCACACGCCGCAAGGCCCCTGCGAGGGGGCTTTGTTGTTTTATATGGCTATCCTGGCTTAGGGCGTAATAAATACTTGATTATTATCAATCCGATAATGAAACTCCGATACGTTTTGCAGCGTTTTAAGCATTTGGGACAGACCCGCATCCGCCATCATAGCGGAGAAATGTTGCTTCTTCAACTGGTCGTCGCTGACCACGATCTTTACGTCATACCATCGTTCGAGACGGGGTATCAGACCTTCCAGGCTGGTGTTGAAAAAGACGAGGCGGTTCTTTGTCCAGGCCATCTCGGCATAAAGGCTCTCCCGGGGAAGGTACATGGGCTTGTCCATGCTTATATGCCAGTTGTATTGGGGGACGATAAGCTTGTCTGTTGCTTTTAGGGTAACATGAGATCTGGTGTTGTTGTGAAAGAACACTTCTGCCGAGCCTTTGAAAATACTGATCTGCGTCGTCGAATCGTCGCGGTAGGCATTCAGGTCGAGGATCGAGCCGCCGTTGATAAAGACATCGACGTCTTTTGAAGAGACAATGAAAGGAGCCGTGTCAGTGGCGGGGACGGTGAAACAGGCTTCGCCTTCCATCTCTGTCTGGCGGTAGTCGCTGTTGGGCAGGGTCCTGTAAGTAAGGCTACTGCCGGCATTGAGCCAAACGGTTGTGCTGTCGGGCAGGACGAAATTGGGCCGGGTACCCCGGTCCGCTGTCAGGGTCTTTTCCTGTATTCGGTGCATATCGGGTTTTGGCTTTGATCGTATGAAACGGGGGAGGATTAAAAGAATGGCGATGATGACCGCGATTGCAAGGAGAAAGGACCATAAGGGGATGCGCATTCTCTATTTTTCTTTTAATGTACTCTTTTTTTTCAGGCTGTCACAGCAGCGGATTGGCAGTATTGGGCGATAACATCTGATTAACGAATGGCAAGGCCGGCCCCAAAAGGAACCGGCCTGTATATGGTAATTGACTAGTGAAGTGATTATGAACGGTCTCCGCCAAATCCGCCTCTGCCTCCGCGTCCACGGCCATGAGACATTTTTTCGAACTGGCTGTATTGCTCAGGCGTGAGCACCGTCTTATAGGTATCGTTGCGTTTGGCCATCAGGGCCTTCATCTGCTCCATCTTTTGCTGGGGCAGCAGGTTGTCGTTCTCATGGATGGCCTTTACCTGGCTGCGAAGACTTTCCTGGCCGGCCCTGATCTTTGCTACCTGGTCGTCACTGAGGCCAAGGTGGAGCCGGAGTCTTTCCATACGGGCGACGGCCATGACCTGCCTATTTTCGGCCATTCTCTTGCGACGGGCAGCCATCTCATCTTTTTGATTCCGGGTCAGGAGAGCTTCCAGCTTTGTCTTCTTTTCTTTTTGCAAAGCCAGCAAACCTGCCTTGTATTCCCGAAGGGTGCTGTTATCTTTTTTAAAAAGGTCTTCGGCCTTTTGACGATAGTCTTTATTTATTGCGGCTACCTGTTTCCGTTGCTCGGGAGTATAGTGAACGTGTGCCTCGCCGCCCCAGCCATTGCGACCGGCGCCGCGTGCAAATCCGTGTCCATGTCCAAAACCTTGTCCGCCCTGGCGACCCCAGGCCATGTTACGGCCACCGGCCATGTCACGACCCCAGGCCATGTTACGGCCACCGGCCATGTCACGACCCCAGGCCATGTTACGGCCCCTGCCGGCCATCGTGCTGTCGCCGCCGTTACGGGGACCCCAGCGATGGTGCATGCCCTGTCTGTGTGTAGTGTCGGAAGGGGTAGTGGTCTGAGCATTGGCGGCCCAGCCCAGTAAGACAGCTCCTAAAAGAAAGGAAGCTTTTCTAAGGTGAGAGGAGAATTTTCGGTTCATGATGATTCAATTTTTATACGCTTAGGACGATGAAATGAATGCGATGTTTAATGAGACCTGCCGGTATACAGCGGTTAAAAAACGTTATTGACCGAATAGTTCCATCGGCCACGGCCAATATTTTATAGCCATCGAACCCGGGTCGGCCGGGAGATGGTATATAGTTTGTTGATTTGCATAACCTAACTTTGTCTTATGAGCAAAGCTGAAAAGGCCAGGGCATCGTTTCTCGTAGCCGAGAGACGCGAAAATCCCCAGCCATTGACATATAATAGAAGAGATTTCTATAAGATCTCTTTGACATTGGGGATCAGCCGGCTTTATTATGCCGACAAGGGTATCGAAATAGACAGACCTGCCCTCGTCTTTTCCAATCCGATGATCCCCTATGCCTGGGAGCCTGTCTCAGAAAAACAGAAAGGCTTCTTTTGTTTGTTTACGGAAGAGTTCCTGAGAGCGGGAGACCGGGACCCGGTTTTGCCCGATTCACCGCTCTTTAAGATCGGAGGCGATCCCGTATTTTTTATCGACGCCAATCAGCAGGAATATATCACAACGATCTTTTTAAACATGCTGCGGGAGTGGGACACCGATTACGTATATAAATTTGACTTGTTGCGGAATCATGTGCATCTGTTGCTGCATGAAGCCATGAAGATGCAGCCCTCAGCCAGTTATTTCAAACATCAGAATGCAGCTGAGCGGATCGCCTTGCTCTTTCTTACGCTGCTGGAGCGACAGTTCCCGGTCGACTCACCGCAATACAGACTGAAGCTAAAGACTGCCAACGACTACGCCGTACAACTGTCTGTGCACGTCAATCATCTGAATCGTGCCGTAAAAGAAGTTACAGGAAAGACCACCACGGAGCATCTGAACGAGCGGATCTTAAGCGAAGCAAGATCTCTTTTGAAACATACCAATTGGAGCATCAATGAGATCGCATATAGTCTTGGCTATGAATATCCCACCTATTTCAATAATTTCTTCAAGAAACATCTGGGTATTACGCCCACTTCCTTCCGATAGAACGGGAATTGTTTGAATTCCTTAGCATTCTGTTGGAAGTCTATAATCCGGCGCCAAAGGGGGCATCTACCTTTGTGTCATGGAAAACAATATAGAAGGTAAGGTAGTAGTAATTACAGGCGCCAGTAGTGGAATAGGTGAAGCGACTGCTTTGCTCCTGGCCAGCCGGAATGTAAAAGTCGTTCTGGGCGCGCGAAGACCCCAGCTGTTGGAGGCGCTGGCCGGTCGTATAAAAGAGTTGGGAGGAGAAGCCGTCTGGGCAAGTACGGATGTCCGGCGCCGCGGGGACGTAGCCGGGCTTGTTCAGCTGGCGATGGAGCGCTATGGCAGACTGGACGTACTTATCAACAATGCGGGTATCTCCCCGGTCTCTCTTCTTGACGAACTGCGTGTTGAGGACTGGGACAACATGATCGACGTCAATGTCAGGGGGGTGCTTTATGGGATCGCCGAGGCGCTGCCTGTATTTCGCAAACAGGGATACGGGCATTTTATCAATATCGCTTCTACTGCTGCGCATCGTATTACTCCGACGATGTCAGTGTATTCCGGGACAAAGTTTGCTGTGCGTGCCATCTCGGAGGGCTTGCGGCAGGAGGCGGGCGATAAGTTGCGGGTGACAATAATCTCACCCGGATTTACCGATACCAATCTTGTCGGTTCCGTGACAAGTCCGGCGGTGAAGGCAAAGCTGGAAGCGTCCATGGATACATTGGCTATGCCGCCGGCTGCGATTGCACGCGCTATTGTCTATGCGATGGAGCAGCCGGCGGGTGTGGATGTGGGAGAGATTGTCATAAGGCCCACTGCACAGGGGTAAGTTAATCTAACACTCCAAACTTGCCTGCCTGGACTTCGCGGATCGACTCGACGATCTCTTCCTGTGTGTTCATTACAAAGGGGCCATAGCTGGCTATCGGCTCGTTCAGCGGCTCGCCGCTCAGCAGGAGGATGACCGCGTCTTCGCTGGCCGTGATAGTTATCTCTTCGCCTTCGTTCGCAAAGAGTACAAAACTATGTTCCGGCGCCGGCTGACCATTGACGTTGGCGCTGCCATTGACCAGCAGCAGGGCTGTGTTGTGTCCTGCGGGAAGACTGGTGCTGACGGTGCCGCCCTTTTTCAGTCTCAGGTCAAAGAGGTTGACGGGAGTATAGGTCGCGGTGGGACCGGTCACACTAACAGGCGCGCCTGCATCGGTCGCACTAACAGGCACGCCTGCATCGGTCGCTGCATCCCCGCTGGTCTTACTGGTAAAAGTCCCTGCGATAACATTGACATGCCCCTTGCCTCCCGCCAACTCCACCTTCCCCATCTGTGCGGCAGTGATGGACTGATAGTGCGGTGCCGTGAGCTTGTCTTTTTTAGGTAGGTTAACCCAAAGCTGCACCATCTCAAATGGTCCGCCCTTTTTCGAGAACTCCTGCTCATGATACTCTTTGTGGAGTATACCCGCGCCGGCCGTCATCCATTGTACATCACCGGGATGGATGATACCGCTGTTACCCGCGCTGTCGTTGTGCGCCACACTGCCTTTATAGGCGATGGTCACCGTCTCGAAACCCTTATGCGGATGGACGCCTACGCCACGGACGCGATTGGAAGGCCCGAAGTCTATTTCGGCGTTGAAATCCAGCATCAGGAAGGGGCTGATCCGTTGTTGGGAGATACTGCTGTCTCCACCGTGACCGGGGATATAATTATACACCCTGAAACCGTCGCCCACCATGCCGGGGGCAGCGGGCTGAGGAATGATCCTTTCTATTTTCTTATTCATAGCACAAAGGTACATCGGGGGGTAGCCGGACGCCATTAATCCAGGTTAAGATCGAACCCCTAAAATTTCGTACCTTTGTAGGCTGATGCAAACGAAGACGGAGAAAATGAATATTAGGCAATTGAGCCTTAGTGAGTTAGAAGAATATTTCGAAACTCTCGGGGAAAAGAAGTTCCGCGCCAGACAGGTTTATGAATGGCTTTGGCAAAAACATGCCCATGGCTTCGATGACATGACCAATCTGAGTAAGGAATTACGCCAGCGTCTCGCCGAAGGTTTCTCGCTTCCCGCCCTCAAAGTCGACACGACCCAATACTCCGCCGACGGCACTGTCAAGAGCAGATTCCGCACGACGGACGGCCACGCGGTGGAAGGGGTACTCATCCCGACGGACGAACGCAAGACCGCCTGTGTATCCTCCCAGATCGGCTGCTCTCTCAGCTGTAAATTCTGCGCTACCGGCTATATGAAAAGACAGCGCAACCTGGACTTTGACGAGATCTATGACGAGGTTGTGCTGATCAACGAGCAGTCCGAAAAGGTCTATGAGAAAAAGCTGACCAACATCGTATTCATGGGCATGGGTGAACCCCTGCTGAATTATAAGAACGTCCTCCGGGCTATCGAGCGGATCACCTCTCCCGATGGTCTTGCGATGAGCCCCCGCCGGATCACCGTCTCCACTGCCGGTGTTGCAAAGATGATCAAACAGCTGGGTGACGACAAGGTCAAGTTCAAGCTCGCCGTCTCCCTCCATGCAGCCAACGACCAGAAACGTAATGAGATCATGCCCATCAACGAGACGAATAATATCAAGGCGCTTGTCGAAGCCCTGAATTATTTCTATCAGCAGACCGGCAACGAAATTACCTTCGAATACATCCTCTTCAAAGACTTCAACGACAGTAAGCAGGACGCCGACGAACTCGTCAGGCTCTATCGCCAGGTTCCCGCCGACCTCGTCAACATCATCGAATACAATCCTATCGACCAGGCATTATTTGCAAAACCGGAAGAACACGCCATTGCGGCCTTTATGCAACACCTCGAAAAGAACAAGGTGAATGCGCGACTCCGCCGCAGCCGGGGGAAGGATATCGATGCAGCCTGCGGTCAGCTGGCGAATAAAGAGTAAGCAACCAGCGCCTTTGCCGACCCGTCAGAGAACATACCCATCCCCCTTTTTCTCAAACCCCAGCTTTTCCAGCGCCCGGGCCTCTGCCGTGCGGGTGATGTCCAGTTCCACCCAAAGATGCGACCAGGTATCCAGGGAGAGAAGGTAGTTGACGACCCGCCGCCAGATGATCAATGCCGCCTTATTATCGCGCAGGAAGTTGGGCGGGGCGGTAAGATGGATCTGCACCTCGTTCAAAAAGATCGCCTCTGCGTCAAAAAAACAGACGCGCTTGCTGGACGCCGTTAGCATCCAGCTCATCGGCCGCACTAATCCTTCAGTAGTGCTGAATTCCTGCAGTAAACCCCTGTACATACGACGACGGCGGGCTTCGGAACCCTTTACAGACGCGGTTATCCACTCACTCGCTGCATGCAGATCGCGTTCGTCAGGTCTATTAAAATACCAGGCTCTATTCTTATAGTCTGCCCTATAAAGCTGGATGAGTGGAAACCTATAATCCATATAAATAGTTTCGAAAATGGAACGGCGATTTATATCTAAGTAATTATATTTATATTCTCTCCCTTTAAAATTTTACATACCACTTACTTCTGACGGCTACGCTGGTCCGCCCCTGCAACCGGGTATTTTATTTTTACATAAAAACTCACAATCATGAAACCTTCATCCTTTTTGGTGGTCGCTGTCACGACTGCCCTGATCACGCTATGCACTTCTTTTAGCTCCGGAAAGGGGGCGGGTCTCACAAAACATTCCCCTGCTGCGCTGAAAGACAACGCGCACTACTATTGGTATTTGGCAGATGGTGGCACCTACGACGGTTTTTGGACGGTCGCACAGGAGCTGTCCCGCATGGAGGACGAATATGGCGTGTTCTGTGACACAGACCCGGCAGGTGGTACGACCGTAGCGAGGGGCTTTGTTCTACCCATCCCCACGTTGATATGGCCGTCGCAATTCGTCTTTGCCCATTTCTGACCAGCGATCTGGTTAAACTAACGGTCACAATTAAACGGGAGTGACCGGCAAAGGGCCCGCACCTCTTCTTAAAATGCGGCGTGTACACCTATCTCTGCCGTGCGCAGGATCGGCTCGAGCGTTGCGTCCTGAAGCTCAGGTGACGGGCCTTTATAGGGCGTCAGCGTAAAGAGGTTCTGTCCTATCGCAAAGATGCTGACCCCGGACAAATGCATCTTGCTGCAAAGGCGGAATGGAAGCTGCCAGCTGATCTGCATTTTTCTCAGCCGCACAAAGGACGAGTTGACCAGCATTGCATTCGAACTGATATAATTGTTGATAGCATCGCCTGCTCTGGAATGAAAGAGAAGGCTCGTACTGGCCTGCTGAAAGGTGGCATTATCGCCCTTGCTGCGCCACCGGTCGTCCAGCGCTGTGACCGTATTGTTGTATGACCCGAGATTGGAGCCGGGGCTGTTGCTTAGAAAAAGTGGCGCCAGGTAGCTGAGCCCAGTGGCAAATCTCGCATCAAAAAGAAATTCGACCTGGACATGTTTGTACTGGAAGACATTATCCATTCCACCAAAAGAGGTGACACCCCGACGTGCTATCACCGTCTTATCGGCTGCAGTGATCTTGCCGTCGCCATCACGGTCCCCGAACTGATAAAGACCGGTATTGGGATTGACCCCCTGTGAGACAAATCCCTGTACGGTATTGAGAGACTTGCCGACCATGAGCTTGTTTGCATAGATCGTACTGGAAAGACCTTCGAACCTGATGAGCTTATTGGTTGGAAAGCTCCAGTTGAACCAGGTCGTCCAGCTAAAATTCCTGCTGCGTATATTTTGAAAAGCAAGCTTGATCTCAAAACCACGGTTCTGAAGCAGGGTAGGCCAGTTACGATAGACGATGGCACTGTCCTTTACCGGTAGTTCCACAGGGATCAGCTGATTGGTCGATCTGTTTTGATACCATGCAAGTTCCGCATGGAAGCGGTCCTTCAGCAGACCCAGATCCATACCTATTTCCAGCTTTGTGATCCGCTCCCAGGTCTGGTGTCCGGAGAAGATCTTACTGGCATAGGGCCATGAGGGAATGATCTGTAATACAGAGCTTCCCAGGTCAACAGGACTATTGTTGTAGTAATTCCCGACCTGGTCATTGCCGGTCACTCCATAGCTGGCCCGCAAACGTCCCTGGCTGATAAAAGGCAGAGCCCTGCTGACAACTTTCAGCTTCGAAAAAAGCCAGGCGGCGCCACCGGCATAAAAGTTACCATAATAGGTATGCGGGTCCAGTCTGTTGGAGCCATCCCTTCTATAGGAGAGGTTGAGGATATAGGTGCTGTCGAATAGTATGGCATAACGTCCGAACAGGCCCTTATAGGCATAGGTAGTCGCCTGGTTATCCCTGAGGTTAATAGGAGCCTGCGTCGTATCCCCAAGCAGGCTGTCACTGGTATAACCGGTTGCCATCAGCGATCGCATGTTGTTGCTTTGCCGCTGATAGCTGACCCCTGCCAGCAGGCTCAGGGTCCATCTGCGGAATGACTTTTTATATTCCAGTTGCGGCTCGAACAACTGATTACCGTAAATGGTATGCGCGGTATAACTGGTCCCGCTTGGCGAACGTAGCGGGTCCTGCACGGATATGGGGGTCTCTCCGGTCTCATTGGACAGAACCTCGCTATACCCAAGGTTTCCGCGGAACAGCAGGAAGGGCAGGATCTTATATGTGAAGAACAGGTTGGCCAGGTAGTTGTGCGATACCGATGCCGCCGGTTGATAGAGAAAACCCAGCGGATTGATAAAAGAGACCCCATCCGACTGATTGATCAGATGGTTTTCTGCATCCTTGAAGACGACGGGCGCATTGGGAGCAAGAAATTGCATCCAGGCCGGATCTTTATACAGGAACTGGTGATTCCGGTCCCAGCCAAGAAAACCGCTGACCTGCACATCCAGCCTTTTGTTCTTTGACAGGAAATTGAAATTAAAGGTCGTATTGATGCGCTGATGTAAGGGGTGTGTCAGATAGATACTCGATTCCTGCGAGCCACCTGCCCCGATGTAGTAATTGAACTGCTGGGTCCCGCCTGTTACGGATGACTGAAAATTATGCGTACGACCGTCGCGTATCAGATATTTTCTCCAATTGGTGTTGCGGCTAGTCCCCCAGACCTTGACATCCGGAGCGTTGGTGGTGTTCATCGTGATATTATCATTATAAAATGCCTCTGTCCTGAGCGCGACATACTGAGCGCTGTTCATGAGGGACAGGTTGCCGCTGGCCTGGCTGACACCCGTATTGACCTCGAAGTCGAACCGGGGCCGGCCCGTCTTGCTGGCCTTTCCCCGTTTGGTCGTTATGATGATGACGCCATTGGCCCCCCGACTGCCATAGATCGCGGTAGCCTCTGCGTCTTTTAATATTTCGATGGACTCAATGTCTGCTATATTAAAATAGGAGAAAGGACTTTGTGAGCCACCGGAGATGCCCGAGAGCAGGTTGCTCATGGAAAGGTTCTGAGCCGCAAAGACGACATTGTCGATGATATATAAGGGCTCCCTCGAATTAAAGATCGAGTTCTGGCCGCGGATCGAAACATTGCTGGAGGAAGAGGTGCTGCCGTTGGTCTGGGTATAAAGGACACCCGTCTCCTGTCCTTCGAGGGCTGCCAGCGGGTTGCCGGTAGACACCATATTCAATTGCCAGCCGCTGAGTGTCGGACGGTTGGCTGCAACATACAGGGGGTCCATCGAATAGGTATAGCCGGTAGTGGTCTTTTTGGGCAGCGGCTTGAGACTTTGGCGGAGTACGACGTCATAGTCGCCGGCACTCGTGAGTCTCAATGTCTCAGGCAACATACCGACATAGGTTACATTGATCACGAGGACAGAATCCCTACGGGGTATGCTGGCAGTCCCGTTTGCATTGGTAGTGGTCATAACAACGCCGGTCTCCGTGCTGATGTTGGCGTCGGCCAGCAGTTCTTCATTCCCGCCACGTACCCTTATCCTGTAGAAGGAGGCGGAACCTGCGGGTGCCGCTATGTTCCTGGAGCCTGCGGATCCCGGTGTAAAATAGATATCCGACTTTATCCGGTGCCATTCCAGGCCCAGTTGGTCGGAGACGGATGCCATGATCTCCTCCAGTGAAGCGGATGCGGGCACCCAGACTTCCTGGTCCATCTTGAGAACGATGTTGGCGGCGTTGAAATTAATGACGGGATAGACCTGGTTGTTGATGGATTGAAATAAGACTCTTACTGTCATTCTGCCCCCGGAAAAATGAAGAAGGGAATTGTTTTGGGCCATGCAATTCAGCTGGATGGACAGGACAAATAAGGTCATAAAGAAATGTTGACGAACGTCTTTGCAATCATAAAAAGCCTTAAACATGAGAAAAGAATTTTGGTTGGCAATCAATTTAGAGACCCAGGACTCGGTTTATGATCTCAAAAGCAAGGAACAAAGGAGGGCAAGCATGGGCCTTGCCCCGGGGGACACTAAAACGAACAATAGGAGGCAGGTTTATGATTATGGCAGATGAAAAGACAGCGGGCTGTCTGAATTATTTTGTTACATCTTTGTCGACGATTAGGGTTGATTTATCATTGGTCACCCAGATATGCAGGTCCGGCGCCTGTACTTCCTGCAGGAACTCGTGCAGGGTAAGATCCTTGCCTACCGGCCCGGTACGCAACTTGCCGGGGGTCGTAGTATCCACGTTGGACCTGATCAGGTAATACCGGATATTATACCAGGCGATCACTCTTTTTATCGAAGCGGGCAGTCGCTCGTGTGAAAAATCAAAATAGGGCGTCTGCCAGCGCAGGTCTTGTCCGGATGAAGTATCGCTGGTCAGGCTTATCTTATCCAATGCCGAACTGACGATGGCCTGCTGTTGGGGCTGCAGGACGGCACTGTCCCTGCCGTTGTCAACGGTAAGCCTTCCCCGGTGCAGGATGGCTGTTGCTGTCTTCTCGTTGCTATAATCCCGCACGGTGAAGAGTGTCCCGGTGACGGTGGTCTGCAAATGGGAGCTCAGCAGGTGAAAGGGTGCCACGGAGTCTTCAAATACATCGATGGTGGCGCTGCCTTCCAGCGCCAATGTCCGTCTCTGTATCAGGGACAGCGAGGAGCCCGGCTTTAGAAAGATCTTCGAATTATCCGGTAACAATACCTGCCAGCTCTCACCAGCCGGTATAGAGAATATCGCGTTGTCTGTCGGCCTGCTATCGGACGCTGCCGGGTCGATGTCGGCGATTGCAAGGAAGCGCCGGTCTCTTTTCGTGATCAGCAGGTTGCCTACCTGCGCCAGTCTTTCTTCCGGTCTGGCGTCGTCTATATATTTGACAGAATCTCCTTTATAGATAAGTTTTGCCATGGTAACCTTTTGGGTCATTTCCCGTAATAACTGTCGCAGGGCGAGCGGCCGGGCTTCCAGCCTGTTTACCGGGTGTCGCCACAACAGCGGCAGGCCAAAGACCAGTAATAGCACCGCGGCAGCGGCGGACAGGCTCCATATTATTATCTTCTTTGTCCGTTGGGGACGGGTCTGTATATATTCCGGCCGGGTCAGCTTCCGGAATTCTTTTGCGAATCGCCGGTCCATCCGTTTTGCGTTCATATTCAACAAAGCAAGCACGTCATTTTGGAAGGCGGCGGGATTGGTATATCGCTCTATAAGGAGCTGATTCTCCTCGGACTCCTTTGCCCAGGCATCCAGCCATGCCTTTTCCGGTATGGAGATCGTTCCATTTATTTGCTTCCTGATAAGCGGAACAGGATGGTATGCGTCAGCCATGCAAATGCTTTAAAGTAAATGTGATGATTCCAATGGTTGTTATTCCTACCCTATTAATACCGGCAGAAAAGGAAATATCTCCATGAGTATGGAAATTATTTTGCCTTTCCCGGTGCCACCCAGTCTTTTTTTAAGTGTGTTCAGCGCCTTGTTCAGATTATTGGATACCTGCTTCTTGTCCAGCTCCAGCTTTTGGGCTATCCCGTCGATGGTTAGCTCCTGCTGAAAGCGAAGCCTGATCAGCTTTGCGCCCAGATCGGAGACGAGATGGAGATTCGAATAGATCTTTTCGAGTAGCTCATCGTAGTCTTTTTCTGCGCGTAGAATAGTTGAGTCGTTGGAGAGTTCCATACCCGCCGTCTGTTCGGCCAGCTCGACCGGGTCGATCAGTGTTATGGAAAGACTGGCCTTTCTGAGGTTGAGACACTTATGTCTTACCGCCAGATACAAAAAGTTTTGCAGGTGTTCTGCGCTGATGATCTTATGTTTTGCCTTATGGAGATGCAGAAATGCAAATAGCACAGCTTCTTCAGCATGCATTTGATCCCGGATAATCTTCAGGGCATAGGAATAAAGTATCCCTTTGAGCTTGGGATTTTGATACAGGTCATTAAAAACCTTGTCGCCGTCACGAAGGGCGTCAAGATCAAGGGTCTCAATAATTTTTGCCATTTTTTAAGATTGAATGATCAGGACGGAATAACAACTGATCGGAACAAATCATTCACTTATTGGCATAATATATACACACGAACGATACTATTTTCGATTACTATCTTTTACTATAGTAGTTACACACTGAATAGTAAAATGCTTCAGAAAAGTAGAATCTTTTTTTCTGAGCTGGTTCGTGCGGAGGTAAGCATGCACTTATCATGATGACAGGTCGGGGTATAGGGGTCTTTGACGGATTCTTACGCTGAGAGAGGTTCTTTAACCAGTTTGTATGGTATTATTTATCCTTGATATGTCAGGAGGCTATGGAGGATGGACCCTGGGGGCTATAGCAAAAGCTGTTTTCAATGACCCGTTCGCTCCAGTTAAAGATCTCGTAACAGGAGTCTGCGAGGATCTCGCGATAAGTGTCATTATAAAGTTGCATGATGGCATCCAGCTTTTCCAACATAAACTTTTCGATCATCTCTTCCAGCGGAATGCCGGAATTGATATTGCCGATGCGGAAAAAGTCGGAGCAGCCGTGAGCGATGGGGAGGAGGTCGCCGGCTTCGTTGATGATCAGCTCTTTGAAGAGGGAGGAGAAATTTTTTGCGCTGCGCTCGGGTACCTTGCCCACACCACTGGGTGGCGCGCCCGCGTCAGCGTTGCCGCTTTGATGAAAGAAAAAATTCGGATTGCCGATGATGTTGTCGCGATGAAGCAGGTCGAGCTGGATAAAGAGCTCCGGCTCGGCAAACGTCTTAAGGTAATAATGTGCAACATAAACCCGGTAAAGATCGATGGGGGTGAAATGCAGGTCGCCGAAATTTTCGGTGGCCCTACCGGATAGCTCCAGGGGATGGAGGTGCAGGAGTTTGGCCTTGTGCTGCAGCGCAAAGTCCGTCAGCCAGGAGAGGATCTGCCAGCTGTCCGGAAGAAGGGTATGGATGATACCATAGTTCTCTATGGAATCCCTTAAGATAGCGAGACCTTCCAGCATGCTGGTGAAGGCGCCGGATTGTCCGCGCATCAGATCGTGCGCTTCCTGTTTGCCGTCGACGCTGACGGCGACAAGGTCCAGCTGGCGAAGGATACGCCCGGCGCGTTGCGAGCGCAGGAGCATGCCATTGGTTGTGACAGAATTGAAATAACCCATCGAACGGGAAGCGGTAACCAATTGTTCGAGCTCGCTGTATAAAAAGGGCTCGCCGCCGGAGAGGCTGACGACATTATAACCCAGTGGAGCGGCCTGTTCAAGCATGCTGACGAGGGCACCGGAGGGGAGTCCTTCCTTTTTCCCCGGGGCGGAAGAAGAATAGCAGTGTTTACAGGAGAGGTTGCAGCGAAGAGTGGGATGTATTTGAATGATCCGGGAAACCCTGCACTGCTGCAGGGTTTCTTGCGGACGAACCGGAGAGGACGAAGCCGTCCTGTCAAAGCAGCTTGCGTCTTCCGGGGACACCGGCACGGATGAATGCGCCGGTGAAAACGATGAAGGAGTGTTAGCGGTTACCATTTCGGCAGCTTTAAGCTATTCTGCTATTTTTTCTACAGTGAGATTGACCTGGAAATAATCAGGTTTGGGAATTCCTTTCCGCAGGATGTCTATCCCCTTAAAGCTTGCATTTCCAAGAAGACCCGTGATGACAGCCGACTGAGCAAGGGGAACCTGGGCCTGGATAACGATGCGTTCGAAGGCCGGAATGCCGTAGATCCACCAGTCAACGATTTGCAGACCGCTTTTGTAAGAGGCGGCGATGGATTTGGAAATGCCGGCCAGATGATCCTTGCTCAGATTGGCAGAGGACAAATGTGCCTGAAGTTGCTTTTCCACTTCTGCATAACTTTTTGTTTCCATTATCGGTTTTTTAAAGTTAAGTCCCTTCTGTCGTGAAGGACAATAACGCCGGGGAAGCCGGGGGCGCGTAGGTGCTGAAGGGACGGAAGAAGTGGTGTGGTTAGATGTGAGGACGAAGTTATGCTATGTTGAAGCTCTCTGCAATACCCTTTTGTGGTAAAAAGCTTGGCTTCGTTGTCGTGGAAAGTGGGTAATTTTATCTATTTTGTCATAGATATATTATGAAAACGCCTGCCCAGCAAAAGTTCGATGAGCGGTGCCGGTATTCCCTTCTGAACCTGTATGCATTATACGACAACGCATAGGACAGCTGATAGCCGCCGGCGACCAATGGTATAATATCGCAGAAGAGACAGATGCCGCAGAAATGACAAAACTTCATCGACATCACGTTAAGGAAATCATTCTCCCCTTTTTTGATACAATTGACTCCAACGAAGACTTAATCTCGGCATTAAAGTCCCCAAAGTATGGGACCATGCCTTATGCAAGGCTGATTGTATTGGCAGAATTAAGACGAATGGATGAGGCAAAAGCCGAACTGGATAGTTTAATGGCAAAAGCCCTTCCCCCGGGCCAGATAAGGTTTATCAGGGAGCTCGGTGCGCAGTACGGCCTTACTTCTTCGTCGCAATAACCACTCTAAACTTGTTGTGATACACCACATGTCCATTCGCCTGTATATAGGGCTGCATGGCTGCGGACACAGCTTCCTGTACTTTCTCTTTGCCGCTGTGATCGATGGCTCTTGTCGCGGGACCCGCGGAGAGGAGACCGCGCAACGCAATAGTCGTATCGGGGAAGTCCCAGACGGTGGGGATGTCGTCATTGGAATCGATGGTAAAGCCGGCTGCTTCGAGTGTCGATTCGAGCAAATGGTTTTCGGTCAGTGCAAATGGACCGGGTGCGCCGGGAGCAGGTGCAGGTAACAGACTGCCGATAGCCTTTAGATAAGTGGAGGCCTCACAATCTTCCTTATTGCCCCAGATCATGGCTACGAGTCGGCCACCGGGCACGAGGACACGTCGTGCTTCGGCAAAGGCATTGTTGATATTGGCTGCGTATTGAAATGAATTGAATCCCGTGACGATGGTGAAGGCCACATCTTCAAAAGGCAGTTCTTCCATTTCGCCGACGAGAAATCTGACATTTGGAGCGCGTTTCTTCGCCTCGTCGATGAGGGCTGCTGTGGCGTCGAGGCCCGTGACGGCGGCTCCGGTCTTTACCGCCTGGCTGCAAAAAAGACCCGAACCACAGCCGATGTCGAGCAGGCTTTCGGCGCTGCCAGGGGCAAGGGCTTTCAGGGCATAGTCATAACCGGCCTGGCCGGTGGCTTCCTGGATAGAGGACCAGTCCTTAGGACTGCGGCCCCATAAGAGGGCCTGGTTTGCCTGAGAACCCATAGTAATATGTGTTTATTTTAAATTCCTGTAACTTGCCGTGCCAAAAATAACGATTTTAAGATATGAATACCGTTTACGTAATAGACTCTGTAAGAACCCCCATCGGCAAATATGGTGGCGGGCTTAGCTCCATTCGTCCCGACGACTTGCTGGCACATGTGATCAAAGCTTTATTGGAGCGTAACCCGGGTGTAGACCCTGCCACTATTGAAGACGTCATCGCAGGAGATGCCAACCAGGCCGGCGAAGACAACCGCAATGTGGCCCGGATGGCGGCCCTGCTCGCAGGATTACCTGTTACTGTACCGGGGAATACGGTCAACCGGCTTTGTGCTTCAGGTTTGCAGGCCATCATGGATGCCAGCCGGGCGATTGCCTGTGGAGACGGGGAACTGTACATAGCGGGTGGTGTGGAGAGTATGACGCGGGCGCCTTTTGTCATGGGCAAGTCGACACATGCCTTCAACAGGAATGCAGAAATATTCGACTCTACGATCGGATGGCGGTTTGTCAATAAAAAAATGGCGGACATGTATCACCCATTCTCCATGGGGGAAACAGCAGAGAACGTTGCGCGCCAGTGGAAGGTGTCGCGTGAGGCGCAGGATCAGTTTGGGCTGGCCTCACAGGAAAAGTATTTTTCAGCTCTGGAGGCGGGCAGGTGGGCGGCAGAACTCGCGCCCATCGAAGTCCTCGGCGGCAAACAGGAAAAGATCTATTTCGACAGGGACGAACAGCCCCGGCATACATCGATGGAGAAGCTGGCTGCTTTGCGGCCTGCTTTTATAAAAGACGGCTCCGTGACTGCGGGTAATTCGGCGGGCATCAATGATGGTGCTGCTGCGATGCTGCTGGCAAGTGAAGCTGCTGTGAAAAAATACGGTCTCAAGCCTGTCGCCCGTGTCGTCAGCATGGGAGTGGCAGGTGTCGATCCGGCTATTATGGGTGTCGGTCCTATCCCGGCGACGCAAAAGGCGCTGCAACGGGCAGGCTTACGTGCTGCCGATCTCGATCTGGTGGAGTTGAATGAGGCGTTTGCCGTTCAGGCGTTGGTATGTATGCAGGAGCTGGGGCTGGACCCGGCCCGGATAAATGTAAATGGCGGTTCGATCGCGATCGGTCATCCGCTGGGTTGCAGCGGGGTTCGTATCTCTACGACATTGGTCCATGAGATGCAGCGACGCGCCGTGCGGTATGCGCTGGCGACGATGTGTGTGGGGGTAGGGCAGGGCGCCGCGGTGGTATATGAGAAAGTTTAGAGATTTTTTTTTATTTTGAGACTGTATGCAATTCCGCACCAAACTGGTCATATCCCGCCGTAATAAAAGAGCCTATCTGGCTTATGCGGGTCTTTTTATAGCCGCATCTTCGTTGCTCCTGGTTTTTATTCCTTCGCTAAGCGACGATATTCCCTATGTCTTCGGCACGGGCATCGCGATAGTGGTCATTGGCGCCATCATCGCCAGGGGGGACGTACGCAATTATGGGTTGTCTCCTGAAGACCTGGTGGTCGGTGCGGATGGCATCACCATTGGGGCCGTCTTTTATCCGATGCGGATGGTCAGTGAGCTTGACTTTAATGTAGAAGCCTATAATGGCATGTATGTCAATGATGGCGCAATGGTCTCGGGCAGCAATTCGGATGGCATGACCAACGAGCTGAGTTTTGTGGCCGGCGGCCAGCGTGTGAAATCTGGCTTCTATCTCGAGAGCAAAGAGCATGTGTTGCAGCTGGGAATGCTGTTCGATGAGTTTTATCAGCGGCGTATCCCGTTCGTCGAGCACAATCGCAGTACGCGGACTTATTTGTTGAAGGTGCTGAATGAAAGGGAGCTGGAGGAGTTTAAGAGGAGGTATGGGTATGCTTGAGGGGATACTTTATATCGACAAATTTATTGATCAACCAGCGAGCCTGTTCGATCTTTTGGTTGCTACCGTGGATTGGGATGACCGTATGGCCGCCCGAAAAACGGCTAGTTTTGGCAAAGCCTATAACTATTCACAGATCGATTATCCCTACCAGGAATTTCTGCCTGAGCTCGCGGCCATTAATGATAAGATAGAGCAGACCATCGGAATAAAGCCCAATAATTGTCTCATCAATTATTACCTTGATGGTAGGTCAAAGATGGGATATCACTCGGATCAAACAGATATTTTATACGAGGGCACAGGGATCGTTATTGTTTCTCTCGGGGAGACAAGGACGTTGAGGTTCAGGAATATAGCGGACCACGAGAGTTTCGTGGATTATGAGCTTGTTTCTGGCAGTCTCATTTATATGACACAGGAAGTGCAGGAAAGCTGGCAACATGCGATACCGAAGTCGGATACGGAGAAGGGGAGGATTAGTTTGACGTTTAGGAAGATGAAGTGATGGGAAAATAGTCCTTTTTGAATTATCGGGAATTTCCGGATAGTTGCTGGTTTGCTTACCAGTGAATATCTTTGATGATTATTTCTCGTTGGCCCACTTTTTTATCAGCTTTTTACTGTGTGCCCTTGCTTCCTTGATGGTTAGGGTTTTTTCCGGTCTGGACTTGAGAGCAGCCTTTTTTGTAAGGCCTGATAGTTTTCAGTCGGAACTACGACATATGATTTATTATCAATGATTAGTGTATTCATGCCCTTGCAATTTACACGAATTACAGAAATTTACCCGGATCGCTTGAAGCTTGTTATTTAGTGCTAAATTTTGTATTATCGGGTATGGACGCAGTAAAAACCAAGCTAATTGAAGCCGAAGAAAAAGCCGCTGAATTATTCCGGATAGCAGAGGACCGTGGGCTTATCAGAGCCGGCAAGACCGAACGCCAGCTGAACGAAGAAGTCTTTGCCCTCGCCAAAGAACTTTTTGGGATCGAAAAATACTGGCATAAGCGGATCATCCGAAGCGGCCCCAACACCCTCGAGCCTTACAACGAGAATCCCCCGGACCTGGTCATACAGGAGAACGATATCTTATTCTTTGACTTCGGCCCCATCTTCGAAGACTGGGAGGCCGACTATGGCCGCACCTATGTCATCGGCAATGACCCTGTAAAACACAAACTAAAGACGGACATCGAGCTGGCCTGGAATGAGGGGAAAACATGGTTCCACGCGCAAAAGGGTCTCCCCGGCAGGCCCCTCCCCGGCGCGGAGCTCTATGAGTATGCAGTGGGGCTCGCCAAAAAATACGGCTGGACCTATGGCGGTGAGATCGCGGGGCATCTCATCGGCCAGTTCCCGCACGAACGCCTCGAAAAGGGCAACTATCGATTATACGTCCACCCCGAAAATTACAGCGATATGTTTGCCCCGGATGAGCAAGGCAATCCACGGAACTGGATACTCGAGATCCACTTCGTGGATAAGGAGAGGAAGATCGGAGGATTTTTCGAACAGCTATTGACGTGAGAACGCCGCCGTCGCGGTTGTTAAAAAGGTTGCTTTAAAAATTCTTCGAATGTAAATGTTTCCTGTGTGCCCGATCTCAGGTCTTTTAGCTTGACGTTGCGCTCCGTCAATTCTTCGGCGCCGAGGATGGCAACGAAAGGGATCGCCTTCTTCTCCGCATATTTGAATTGCTTGTCAAACTTCGCCGTCTCATGATAAAGCTCCGCCGCAACGCCTTTTGCACGCAGCTGCTGAAGCAGCCCAAACGCCGCGCGGGATTCAGCTTCCCCAAGATTAAAAAACAGCACTCGTGTACCGCTGTGCACATCCTCGGGGAAAAGCTTCAGTTCTTCCATGACATCATAAATCCGATCGACCCCAAAGGAGATGCCGACGCCCGGGATATTGGGCACGCCAAAAGTCCCGGTAAGGTCGTCATAACGCCCTCCGCCCCCAATGCTGCCCATCGCAACGCCAATGGCCTTGACCTCGAAAATGGTGCCCGTATAATAGTTAAGGCCGCGCGCGAGCGTGAGGTCGACGATGAGATCGGAAGACTCATAGTTTAATAGATACTCCAGTTCCGCCACACCCTTTAACCCGGTCTCATTGCCCGCAAAGAGTGTCTTTAGCGCGGTCAGTTTTTCTTCATTGTTGCCGGAAATAGCGAGGTAGGTAGCAATACCTGTGATTTGCAGATCATTCAGTCCACGTTGCGCTAGCTCCTCTTTTACTTTCTCGATCCCGATCTTATCCAGCTTGTCAATAGCCACCGTGATGTCCACCATTTTATCAGCCCCACCACAGACCTCGGCCAGGGCCGCAAGGATCTTGCGGTTGTTGACACGGATCTCAACGGGGATGCGGAGTTTTGCAAAAGCGCCGCGATAAATAGCCGCCAGCTCCACCTCGTTGATCAGGGAATAGCTGCCCACGACATCTGCGTCGCACTGGTAGAACTCGCGATAACGTCCTTTCTGGGGACGGTCAGCCCGCCAGACCGGCTGGATCTGATAACGTTTGAACGGAAAGGTCAGCTGCCCATGGTTCATCGCCACATAACGCGCAAAGGGAATGGTCAGGTCATAACGCAGGGCCCGTTCGGTAAGGTCCTTGTCATTCTTGCCTTGCAGGACCTTGTCGAAAGCGGTGCGGGACTTCTCAATGTTCTTTGGATCGCCAAGACCGTTGTTCAGGATCTTAAAGATCAGTTTGTCCCCTTCCTCGCCATACTTGCCCATCAGGGTATCCAACTGTTCCATAGCAGGCGTTTCAAGTGGTTGAAAACCATATAGTTCAAAAACTTCGCGGATGACATCTAAAATATACTTGCGCTTGCGGACGACGGCCGGACCAAAGTCGCGGGTGCCCTGGGGAAGAGATGGCTTATTGGAACTCATACTATTTTTGGATTGGGGGATAAGGATTTGGCGGTATATTTCTCTACAATGGCATCTGCCGCCTCATCAATCATTTCATACACTTCGTGATAACCGGGCTCCGTCCCATAATAAGGATCAGGCACGTCTTCGTCCCGGCCGGGATGCAGCTCATTCATCAGGAGCTGGGCTTTACTGGCGTCAAACTCGCGGCCGGCGATGCGGCGGATATTGTCGAGAACGTCGCCGGCAAGGGCGTAGATCTTGTCATAGTGTTGAAAATCAGCGGCTGTAAAGCGGCGCGCGCGTTGGTTGGTGATGTCGACGCCATTGAGACGGGCGACCTTCTGGGACAGCGGATGCGGAGCTTCACCGATATGATAACCATTGGTGCCGGCGCTGTCGACCTGCCAGTCAAGGCCTGCGGCCACTGCTTTTTGCTGCAGGATGCCCTCCGCCAGCGGACTGCGGCAGATATTCCCAAGACAGACCATCAAAATCTTCATGGCCGCAAAGGTAAGGAGCCAAAGGCATAGTTGCAGGGGCTGAGCACGCCGGTTTATGGAATCCTGTAGGTCGGGGCATCTAATAAGAAAGAAAGGGCCCTGGTGGGAAATGGGTAAGCCGCAGGATATATTAATTGGAATTTAATAAGTAATCTACCCGATACAGATTGCCGTTTTTAAGGTTAATTTGTTAATTTGCCCGACCAACGCTATAAATACGTTGACAAAAATGGAAAATGAGGCTCCGGACAGGCGAAATCGAATGTATGCATTGCGCCGCGCCATCATGGATTATGGTATAGGATTTATTATTATGGGTTTTGGAGTTTTCTTGCTCATCGCACCCAAATTGGGGTTTAGCTTTAGTATAGATAATCTGAACCGCTACTTGTTTTCGGGCCTCTGCTTGTTATATGGAGCATTTCGCGCTTATCGGGGCTCGAGAAAGGATTACTTTAAATGAACATCAGGGAAGTTTCCGATAAAAAAGACAAAATTAACGGATGAAAGGTAAAGGTATTCTGACTGGATCTGCTTTTTGCTGGCTACTGGTAACCTTGGCAGGTTGTACCACGGCACCCGGCAAGACCCCCCGCGAGACACCCACATTCGGGACTATTAACATCAGTGTCGACGAATCGTTCAAACCCGTCATCGATTCCCAGATAAAAGTTTTTGAATCCTCCTTCCCCGACGTTCATATTATCCCGCACTACAAACCGGAAGCGGAATGTCTCCGAGACCTGACCACCGACAGCACCAGGATGATCATCGTGACCCGGGACCTGACCCGCGACGAGGAAAAGTTCTATCTCGACTCCTTTCACCTGACACCCTCCGAGGGCCAGCTTGCCTATGACGCCATCGCTGTGGTTGTCAACCCCAAAGCAAAAGACTCCATTTTTGATATAAAGGACCTGCAGGCGATGTTAAGTGGTAAGGATACACAGCATCAACCCGTGATGGATGGTCTTTCTGCAACCAGTACGGTCCGGTTTGCCATCGACTCCATCCTGCGCGGTCAGGCGATCGGCAAAAATGTGACGGCGGCAAAGACCAGTGAAGAGGTGGTGAATTATGTGGCAAATAATCCCCGTGCCGTGGGTTTTATCGGTGTAAGCTGGGTAGCCGATAAGAACGATCCCGGGGATACCAGCTTTACAAAAAATGTTAATATCGCGGCTATACAATGCAGCTCCTGCCTCGCGAAGACTTATGTTAAACCCTATCAGGCAAATATTGCCTTGAAAAGGTACCCGCTGGTGCGGTGTTTGTACTACATTTTAAAAGAGGACTTTAAGGGAGCGGGGAGTAATTTCGCCAACTTCCTGCAATACGAGCGCGGACAGCTGATCTTTAGTAAGGCCTATTTATGGCCGGCGAGAATGAATTTCCAGATCCGAACGACAGAGATATCAAAATAGTTTTCACAAAAGTTTAAACCAGATTTCAATAAATTTACACACTTCTTAAACAAAGATCAAGTAATGAAGAACAAGATGCGATTTAGCTTACTGGTGGCAGGCGTTGCAAGTCTCTGCAACGTGGCTTTTGCGCAATCGGTGGATCAGGGAAAAAAATTCCTGTACTACGAGCGTTACAAGAGCGCGAATGATGTATTCGATAAGATCCTGGCTTCTAATCCTAACAATATAGATGCTGTGTACTGGAAGGGTCAAACGCTGCTGAGCGCAAAAGACTCCGTCGCTGCGGGTGACCTGTATTCAAAGGCCCTGCAGACCAACGGAAATGCTCCCCTGCTGCTTGCCGGTATGGGTGGCGTCGAGCTGCGGATGCATAAGACAGCGGATGCGAAAGCCCGCTTCGAGACAGCGCTGAGCCTTTCCAAGAGTAAAGACATCAATGTTCTCAATGCCGTCGCCAACGCAAACATCGACGCACGTGACGGAGACGCAGCCTATGCGATAGAAAAGCTCAACCTCGCCACACAGATCAAGAACTTCAATAATCCGGAGACCTATCTGCTTCTTGGAGACGCCTATCGCAAACAGATCGATGGCGGCAATGCCGTTCAGTCCTATCAGAAGGCGCTGACCCTCGATCCCAAGCTGGCCGAAGCAAAATTCAAGATCGGGAAGATCTATGAGACGCAGAACAACAAAGAGTTCTTCCTGGAGGCGTTTGAGAGCGCCATTCAGCTGGATCCCAACTATGGTCCCGCTTTTCATGAACTGTACTTCTATTACTATAACCGTGATGTGAACAAGGCCGCCGACTACCTGGCTAAATATATTGCGGTATCGGATCCCGGTCCTGAGTTAGACTATGCAACAGTGGACCAGTATTATGTGTCTGCTAAATTCCCTGATGCAAAGACAAAGGCGCTGAGCATCATCAGCACGATGGGCGACAAGGCTTCTCCCCGTATGTATAAGATGGTCGCTTATGTCAACGATACCTTAGGTGACCTGGCCGGTGCTAAACAATATATCGACCTTTATTTCACCAAGCAGGACCCCGCGGCGATAGTACCCGCCGACTATGAAGAAAGGGGACATATCAAAGGTAAATCGACCGATTCTACGGTAGCCCTCACCGCTTTTGAAGACTACAAACAGGCTATCATTCTGGATACCCTGCCTGAGAACAAGGCTAAATATGCTGCCGAAGCAACCGACCTGGCCAAAAAGCTGGGCAACAAAAAGGCTCTTGCCGAAGTTGCAGGTATAGCTTACCAGACAAAGAAGAACCCGGTCAATACCGATCTTTACAACTGGGGTATGGCCAACTACCAGGCTGGCAATTACAAGACGGCCGACAGCATCTTCTGCGGTATGTATGAGTCAAAATACCCCACCGAGATCTATGGATATCTATGGTGTGCCCGATCGAAGGTGGCGCAGGACGACTCCGTCGGCTCCAACGGCTATGCAGTAGAAGCGTATCAGAAACTTGCTGAAGTAGCCCGCGGCCTCGACTCGACGGCCAAGGTTGCCGGAAGCGCCGATTCTACAAAATACAAGGCCCAGGTCATCAATTCTTACTCTCAGCTGGCCGGATATTATAATAACATTAAAAAAGACAGGGAATCGGCCATGTTGTATCTGCGTAAGATACTCGAGGTCGATCCGGGTAATGTGGATGCATCCAAATTCATCAGCATCCTGGAAAAGGCCGCCCAGAAGCAGCAGGCAAGACCTTCGTCGGGTACGACAAAACCAAAGGCGGCCGGTGCTAAATAGTATATTTCGTAATATAACTGATAATGAACGGCTCGGAATCACTCCGGGCCGTTCTTTATTTTATACCAAGCTGCCGGAGGTTCCCGAGGGAACCGAAGGGAACGAACGAGGTTCGCACCAGTGGTGCGATCCGAAGTTCTCCCGGCAGGACAGACATTAGATGGTATATCGGAAATGCGCTATTTTTTTTTAATCAGCGCATTTCCAATATAAAAAGTTGGAATTTCCACTAGCTGGCTTATTTTTGCCGGTGTAATACTTTAAAGATGGACATCTTTTTACTACAGGCCAATACCCTTACTCAGAGCTCTAACTTGAATAATTCCTACAGTTATTTCCCCATCGGTGTCCAGTTTCTGTTCGCTATTGGCTTTGTCGGACTGGTCCTTGGTGTCACTCACCTGCTTGGTCCCAAACGCAATACCGCCGAAAAACTTCAAAACTTCGAGAGTGGTATCGAAGGCGTTGGCAATGCCCGCCATCCGATGGCCATAAAATATTTCTTAGTAGCTATCTTATTTGTGTTGTTCGATGTGGAAGTGATCTTCTTCTATCCCTATGCGGTAAATTTCCGTGCGCTGGGATGGGCGGGGTTTGCCGAAGTGCTGATGTTTGTCTTTTTCTTCCTTGCCGGCTTTATCTATATTATTAAGAAAGGAGCCTTAAACTGGGAGGATTGACGAGCGACTTAGCGAAGTCAACGAGCGAGGAGAACTGTACCTGAGCTTCGCGAAGGGTACGACCGAGAAGGAGCGTGGCGAAGCAGCTCCGACGAAGGTCTAAGCAGCTTCGACGAAGCTCTGCATAGAGCATCGCACAATATAACTACACGATTGTTGTTAAATGAATGAGTTGTGCCGTTAGCAGGGCACGATTTTCTCTTCATTTATATTAAAATATTACAATATGGCACGTCCGGTAAGGTTCAACGTTCATCCCATAAAGGCCGATATCAAAGACAATATCAGCCTTGCCAACATGCCCCAGGGCTACCAGGGCGAGGGTTTCTTTACCACTCAGCTTAGCAGCGTGGTAGGTCTGGCCCGTAAGAACTCCATGTGGCCCATGCCTTTTGCAACTTCCTGCTGCGGCATCGAATTCATGGCTACCATGGCTTCCCACTACGATCTGGCCCGGTTTGGAGCCGAGCGGCTGGGTTTCTCACCCCGGCAATGTGATCTGCTGATGGTAATGGGTACTATCGCAAAAAAAATGGGTCCCATCGTCAAACAAGTATATCTGCAAATGGCCGAACCCCGTTGGGTAATGGCCGTCGGCGCCTGCGCATCCAGCGGCGGTATCTTCGATACCTATTCGGTGTTGCAGGGGATCGATCAGGTGGTGCCGGTAGACGTTTATGTGCCGGGCTGTCCTCCAAGGCCGGAAGCGATCCTCGACGGATTTATGCGGATACAGGACCTGGTAGGCGCGGAAAGCATCCGGCGCAGGAATAGCGAACAGTATAAGGGGTTGTTACAGAGCTACGGGATTCAATAATCGAAAAATTAGGCTCTCTGCCTTCGGGCGGGGCGTATTTGTATATGGCATTAACCAACGAAACGATTAAAGATCGTCTGATCGCAAAATTTGGGGACCAGCTTACGCGGTTCGAAGAGCCCTACGGTCTGCTGACCTTCGAGGCTCCAAAGGATCTGAATCTGAAAGTGATGCAGTTCCTCTTCGACGACGAAGAGCTGCGGTTCCAGTTTCTGACCGACCTGACAGCAGTACACTATCCCGATCAGAAGGGCCGCGAACTGGCAGTTGTCTATCACCTCCACAATCTGACTGATAATATCCGTCTCCGCTTGAAGGTCTTTACGGCCATCGAACAGCCGGATATCTTCACGGCTACCCAGCTTTACTCCGGGGCGAACTGGATGGAGCGGGAGACCTTTGACTTCTTTGGGGTCAATTTCGTCGGACATCCGAATTTGAAACGTATCCTCAACGTTGATGAAATGGAATATTTTCCTTTGAGGAAGGAGTTCCCGCTGGAGGATCAGACGCGTGTAGATAAGGACGATGCGATGTTCGGCCGCGGACCTTTGCCCGCTGCCGCGAACAGGGGCGCCGTTGAGACGCCTAGGACGGCTGGTCAGCCTACCGTTCCGACCAGCGGGGCGCCAATCGAGCCATCGGCTACTAATTAATTGACTGGCTTCGGCCAAAAAAATAAGCACATGAGTGTCGAGCATCACGTAAAGCTTCCGGAAGGCAGCATCGAGAAAAACACTACCACGCTGAACCTGGGTCCCACACACCCGGCGACACATGGCGTATTCCAGAACATCCTTGAGCTGGATGGGGAGCGCATCGTCTCTTCGGAACAAACGGTAGGCTATATCCACCGGGCCTTTGAAAAGCTGGCCGAACGTCGTCCGCTGTATCAGATCACCACGCTGACCGACCGGCTCAACTACTGTAGCTCTCCTATCAACAATATGGGCTGGCATATCACCTGCGAGAAGCTTCTCGGGGTCAAGACGCCCAAACGCGTGGACTATCTGCGTGTCATCATCATGGAACTGTCCCGTATCTCCGATCACCTCATCTGTAACTCAGTGGTGGGGGTGGACTCCGGGGCTTTTACGGGCTTCCTCTATGTGATGCAATACCGCGAGCTGATCTATGAGATCTATGAGGAAGTTTGTGGCTCGCGTCTGACGACCAATATGGGTCGTATCGGTGGTTTTGAACGCAATTTCACCAATGCCGCCTTTGAGAAGATCGAAAAATTCCTTGCTGAATATCCCGATGTACTAAAGGAATTTGAGAACCTGTTCACCCGTAACCGCATCTTTATGGAGCGGACCATCGGTGCGGGTCCTATCAGTGCCGAACGCGCATTGAACTATGGCTTTACCGGCCCCAACCTGCGTGCCGCCGGTGTAGACTACGACGTAAGGGTCCACTCGCCCTATGCCAGCTACGAAGATTTTAATTTCGAGATACCTGTAGGCTCCACGGGAGACTGCTACGACCGCTTCCTCGTTCGCAACAACGAGATGTGGCAGTCGCTCAGCATCATCCGCCAGGCTTATCAGAAGATCCAGGATATGAAAGGTGCAGAAGCGGAGATCTATCACGCGGATGCCCCGTCCTATTACCTGCCCGATAAGAAGGATGTATACACGAAGATGGAGGCGCTGATCTGGCACTTCAAGATCGTCATGGGTGAGACGGAAATTCCTCCGGGCGAAGTGTACAATTCTGTTGAAGGCGGGAATGGCGAGGTTGGATTTTATCTGATCTCTGACGGTGGACGAACGCCGTATCGCTTACATTTTCGCAGACCATGTTTCATTTATTATCAAGCCTATTCGGAACTGACAAAGGGCGCGATGTTAAGTGATGCCGTAATTGTTATGAGCTCGCTCAATCTGATCGCAGGCGAGATGGATGCATAAAAAGTTTTAAGATGGTAAAATTTTCAGACGAGAAACTAAAGAAGGTAGACGAGATCATTGCCCGGTACCCGGAAGGCAAGCAGAAGAGCGCTCTTCTGATGATCCTGCACCTGGCACAGGAAGAGTTCGGCGGCTGGCTTAGCCCGGAGACGATGGACTATGTGGCGTCAATTCTAAAGATCGAGCCTATCGAAGTATACGAAGTGGCGACCTTCTACTCGATGTACAACCTGAAACCGGTTGGGCGGTACATGTTCGAAGTATGCCAGACAGGCCCCTGTATGCTGCGGGGCAGCGACGATATCGTCGAGTATATAAAAAAGAAGCTGAACATCAACGTTGGCGAGACGACACCCGATGGTCTCTTTACGCTGAAGACGACCGAATGTCTTGGCGCCTGCGGCTATGCTCCGATGATGCAGCTGGGCAAATTCTTCCGGGAGCATCTGACACCGGAAAAGGTCGATCAAATAATTGAAGAATGCAGAAGAACTGCTGCTACAAATAATTAAACATGGGCAGACAAGTATTATTAGAAAAAGTAAAGGTCCCGGGGATCGTCAATTATGACGTTTGGCGTCGTGAAGGCGGATATGCCAGTGTGGAAAAGGCTTTGAAGAATATGACCCCGGACCAGGTGACAGAAGAAGTAAAGAAGAGCGGCCTGCGTGGTCGTGGCGGAGCCGGCTTCCCGACTGGTCTGAAATGGAGCTTTCTCGCCAAACCCGATGGCGTCCCCCGTCACCTTGTCTGTAATGCGGATGAATCCGAACCCGGAACATTCAAAGACCGCTTTCTGATGGAATTCCTGCCCCATCTGCTGATAGAAGGACTCATCGTCTCTTCTTATGCGCTGGGCAGCAAGGCTACCTATATCTATATCCGCGGCGAATACGCCTGGATCCCCGATATCCTCGAGAAGGCCATCGATGAGGCAAAGGCCAATGGCTGGCTGGGAAAGAACATCCTGGGAACCGGCTTCGACTGCGAGATCTATGTCCACCGGGGTGCCGGCGCCTATATCTGTGGTGAAGAGACGGCGCTGATCGAATCCCTCGAAGGCAAACGCGGTAATCCCCGTATCAAGCCACCCTTCCCCGCGGTAAAAGGGGTTTGGGATCGTCCAACGGTTGTCAACAATGTAGAGACCCTTGCGGCTGTGGTACCCATCATCAATATGGGCGGTGAGGAATATGCAAAGATCGGGGTTGGAAAGTCGACAGGAACGAAGCTGCTTTCGGCCTGTGGCAATATCAACAAACCCGGTGTGTATGAGATCGACATGACGATCTCCGTGGAAGAATTTATCTATTCCGACGAATATTGCGGTGGCATCCCCAACGGGAAAAGGCTGAAGGCCTGTATCCCCGGCGGCAGCTCCGTACCCATCCTGCCCGCGAACCTGCTGCTAAAGACGGTGAAAGGCGAGACGAGGATGATGAACTACGAAAGTTTGGCTGATGGCGGCTTTCCAAAGGGCTCTATGATGGGCTCCGGCGGTTTTATCGTGCTGGACGAAGACCAGTGCGTGGTAAAGAATACGTTGACACTGGCACGCTTCTACCGGCATGAAAGCTGCGGACAGTGCAGTCCCTGCCGGGAAGGAACAGGATGGATGGAAAAGATCCTCAAAAACATCGACAGCGGTAAAGGCAAAAAGAGCGATATCGATCTGCTCTGGGATATCCAGCGTAAGATCGAAGGGAATACCATCTGCCCGTTGGGTGACGCGGCTGCCTGGCCTGTTGCGGCGGCGATCCGTCACTTCAGGGATGAATTTGAATGGCATGTTGATAATCCGCAGGAGTGTTTGGTGCGGAATTATGGTTTGGCTCACTATGCTGATCCTTTAGAAATTGCTACGCCAGCTTAAAAATTATAATGTATGGCTGAAGAAAAGAAATTATTCAAGGTAACGATCGACAACATCACGATAGAGGTAGAACCGGGTACCAGCATCCTGACTGCTGCCCGGCAGATAGGCGGAGATGTGGCGCCTCCCGCGATGTGTTATTACTCAAAGCTGAAAGGCAGCGGCGGTAAATGCCGGACCTGCCTGGTGGAAGTCGCGGCGGGCTCTACTGCCGACCCAAGACCGATGCCAAAGTTGGTAGCCAGCTGTCGTACCAATGTCATGGATGGGATGGTGGTAAAGAATATCACGAGCGAAAAGGTCATCGACGCGCGCAACGGCGTTGTGGAAATGCTGCTGATCAATCACCCGCTGGACTGCCCTATCTGCGACCAGGCCGGGGAATGTTCGCTCCAGGACCTCAGCTATGACAATGGTCTGCCGACTACCCGTTATGAGTTCCCCAGAAGGACCTTCCAAAAGCACGATCTCGGTCCCTATATCCAGCTGCACATGACGCGTTGTATCCTGTGCTATCGCTGTGTGTTCACGGCCGATCAGCTGACAAATAAAAGAGTTCACGGAATACTCGATCGCGGCGACCATGCCGAGATCGCTACCTATATCGAAAAATCACTGGACAACGACTTTATCGGCAATATCATCGACGTATGCCCGGTGGGCGCGCTGACGGATAAGACCTTCCGGTTCAAGAATCGCGTTTGGTTCCTGAAGCCGGTAGATGCGCATCGCAACTGTACGCACGAAGGCTGTCACGGTAAGGTGACCCTCTGGTATCGGGGTAATGAGGTCTTCCGGGTGACGGCGCGCAAGGATGAGTGGGGTGAGGTAAAGGACTGGATCTGTAATGAATGCCGCTTTGAGAAGAAGCAGACCAGCGACTGGGAGATCGAAGGACCGACAAAGGTCAACCGGCACAGTGTCATCTCTCAGGGGCATTATGTAGGCGTACAGCGGCCACAGGAGGTGTTGTACGATGTGCTTGATGGAAGGAAGCCGCAGCTGCTGATGGATATCCACTCGGTGAGCGAGGTGAACAGACCGGAAAAAGATTTGTCCAAGATTCAAGGACCATCGCATTCGACGGATTTTGAGACGCCGAATGCTGAGAGCCAACACAACGCACGCAACGCGGGAGTTAGATAAAAAATAGTTATGCATCCATTATTACTTGCTATGGACTGGGCTTTATTGATCGAGAAAGCTGTATTGATACTCATCATTATCAGCGTCTCATTGCTGATCGCGATGTACGAGACCTGGGGCGAACGTAAAATTGCCGCCTTTATGCAGGATCGCCGCGGACCCAACCGCGCGGGACCAGGCGGGATCTTACAGCCGCTGGCCGATGGTCTGAAGCTCTTTATGAAAGAGGAGATCATCCCTAATTCTTCCAACCGGTTCTTATTCATACTGGGGCCGGGTCTGGCCATGCTCACGGCCATGATGACCAGCGCGGTCGTTCCCTGGAGCAGTCATTTTCATCTTTTTGGCAGGGACATCTCCATGCAGATCGCCGATGTCAACATCGGGATCCTCTATATCTTCGGTGTGGTGAGCATGGGTGTATACGGGATCATGATCGGGGGCTGGGCTTCCAACAATAAGTTCTCCCTGCTGGCGGCTATCCGCGGCGCATCACAGATCATCTCCTACGAACTGGCGATGGGGCTTGCTATCATCGCGCTGCTGATGATCACGGGCAGCCTGAACCTTGGTACGATAGTGAAGCAGCAACAGGAAGACCATTATTACGTCTTGCTCCAGCCGCTGGGCTTCCTGATCTTTTTGATCTGTTCCTTTGCGGAATGTAACCGGACGCCCTTCGACCTGTCCGAGGCCGATAGCGAGCTGAACATGGGCTTCCACCAGGAATACTCCTCCATGAAACTGGGCTTTTATCTCTTTGCGGAATATATCAATGTATTTATCAGCAGCGCCGTGATGTCTACCCTCTACTTCGGCGGATATGATATCCCGTTTGTAAATGACTCAGCGCTGGCGCAGCACTGGGGACAGAACCCGGTTGCGATCCTTCAGGCGCTGAGCCTGTTTGTGAAGATCGTGGCCTTTATCTTCTTCTTTATGTGGGTGCGCTGGACCCTGCCCCGTTTCCGGTATGACCAGCTGATGAACCTGGGATGGAAAGTGCTGATACCTTTGTCGCTGATCAATATGTTGGTCACGGGTTTCGTGGTTTTGTTGAAGTTGAACCACTGGCATTTTTAATTATATTTGCGCCGCAAGGCGATAGAGAATAAAAAACAATTTATGCAACCATTAACGAGCAGAGCGAAGACGGTAAGTCGCAAGCCAATGACGATGTGGGAGAGGATGTATCTGCCGGCTATTGCCAAGGGGATGTCCATTACCTTCGGGCACATGTTCAAGAAAAAGCCCACGGTCAACTATCCCGAGAAGACAAGGCCTTTCAGCCCTGTATTCCGTGGTCTGCACGTCCTGAACCGGGATGAGCAGGGCCGCGAACGCTGTACAGCATGTGGTCTTTGCGCCGTCGCCTGCCCCGCCGAGGCGATCACGATGGAAGGCGCCGAGCGTATGCCCGGGGAAGAGAATCTGTACCGGGAAGAGAAATATGCAGCGAAGTATGAGATCAATATGTTGCGGTGTATTTTCTGCGGACTCTGTGAGGAAGCTTGTCCAAAGGATGCGATCTATCTGTCAGAGACGTTCGCTCCGTCCAACTATACGCGGAAAGGGTTTATCTATGGGAAGGAGGAGTTGTTGATACCGAATCCGCTGACGGATCCCGAAGGGTATGCGAGAGCCAGAGGCTCGAAGCATACGACCGAGTAGAAGCGTGGCGAAGCAGCTCCGACGAAGTTCTAAAATCAAGCTTCACAAAATATAAATCTTATTTAATAACTCTGCTCAATGGGTATTACGCAAGTTCTGTTCTGGTTTTTAAGTATACTGGCTATCTTCGGCGCTATCCTGGTAGTGATAAGCAAAAATCCCGTGCACAGTGTGTTGTGGCTGATCGTCGTATTCGTGGCGATCTCGGGCCATTATATTCTGCTTGACGCTCAATTCCTGGCGATAGTCAACCTCATCGTGTATGCCGGCGCCATCATGGTATTGTTCCTGTTCGTTTTCATGCTCATGAACCTGAATGCGGAGACCGAGCCGCAAAAGAATCGCTGGCTGAAGATCGCCGGGGTCGTGACGGGTGGATCGCTGTTGCTGGTACTGGTTGCGGCTTTGAAACAGGCGGACCTGAAGACACAGATCGCTGAAATGAACAGGGGGGATATTGGATTGATCCATAATCTGGGTTTGAGCCTGTTCCAGGATTATGTGGTGCCTTTTGAGATCAGCAGCGTGCTGTTTTTGAGTGCCATGGTTGGGGTTGTTGTTATAGGAAAGAAAGAGTAATTATAATTATATATGCCGATAAACTATTACATATTTCTGTCAGTGGCGTTGTTTTGCATCGGTGTAGCCGGTGTGCTGACACGCCGGAATGCGATAATCATTTTCATGTGTGTGGAGCTGATGCTGAATGCCGTCAACTTACTGCTGGTAGCATTTTCAAAGATGCACTTTCATGCACTGGCGGCCACGAACCCACACGCAGGGATCGACGGGCAATTATTTGTGTTCTTTATCATGGTGGTTGCAGCGGCGGAGGTGAGTGTGGGACTGGCGATCATCGTGATGATGTATAGAAATACGCATTCGATAGATGTTAATTTCCTGAATAGGTTGAAACACTAAAGCTGTTTATGAACATTCAATTAGTTTGGTTGGTTCCTGTGCTGCCTTTGATCGGATTTCTGATCAATGGCCTTTTTAGAAACAGTCTTTCCAGGTCGCTGACCGGCATCATCGGCAGTGGTACGATCCTCCTGTCCTTTGTTGTCAGCCTGCTGATCTTCGGGCAGGTAAGACAACCGGGTTTTGAACCGGTGGTCGTGACCTTCTTTGACTTTATCAGCGTGGGCAAGCTTCACATACCCTTCGCCTTCCAGATCGATCAGCTCTCGATCCTGTTCATGCTAATCATCACCGGTGTAGGTTTCCTCATCCATCTCTACTCTACTTCTTATATGCACGAGGAAGAAGCCCCGCATTTTGCGCGGTATTTCTCTTACCTCAATCTCTTTGTGTTCTCGATGCTGTTGCTCGTGCTGGGCGCCAACTTTATCATCCTCTTTATCGGTTGGGAAGGTGTGGGTCTTTGCTCCTACTTGCTGATCGGGTACTGGTTTAAAAACCTGGAGTATGGGAACGCGGCCAAAAAGGCCTTTATCATGAACCGTATCGGGGACCTTGGTTTCCTGATCGCGGTATTCCTGATGATCAATCAATTTGGTTCGGTGAGCTTTAGCGAGGTCTTCTCACACGCGCACTCTGCAAAAGTGGGCACCCTGACGGCTATCACGCTCCTGCTCTTTGTAGGCGCCACCGGCAAATCGGCCCAGATACCTTTATACACCTGGCTTCCGGATGCGATGGCGGGTCCCACCCCGGTATCTGCCCTGATCCATGCGGCTACGATGGTGACGGCGGGTATATATATGATCGCCCGCAGCCATGTCCTCTATGACCTCACCCCGGTAACACAGGGGATCGTTGCGGTGATCGGTCTGCTGACGGCCCTGCTGGCGGCGACTATCGCGCTGAAACAGGACGACATCAAAAAAGTGCTGGCCTATTCTACGGTGAGCCAGCTTGGATATATGTTCCTTGGACTTGGTGTCGGCGCCTATACGGGTGCTGTCTTCCATGTGATGACACATGCCTTCTTCAAGGCGCTGTTGTTCCTTGGCGCCGGCAGCGTCATCCACGCTATGGGCGGTGAGCAGGACATGCGGAAGATGGGTGGTCTGCGGAAGTGGATGCCGGTGACAAGTGTCACCATGCTCATGGGTTGCATCGCCATCGCGGGTATCCCGCCTTTCTCGGGTTTCTTCTCGAAAGACGAGATCCTGGCTGCGGCCTATGCAAAAAATCCTGTCTATTATGCCGTCGGTCTTTTCACTGCTATCCTGACGGCCTTTTATATGTTCCGTCTTTTTGCGATGACCTTTAGCGGGAAGTTTAGAGGAACGCATGACCAGGAGCACCATTTACATGAAAGCCCATCTGCGATCACTATACCGCTGGTAGTGCTGGCTGTTCTGGCGGTGTTTGCCGGGTTCCTGGGGATCCCCGGATCGCTGGTTCCCGACGCGCATATCCTTGGTAAATTCCTTTCTCCTGTGCTGGCCGGTGAGACGGCGGGTGCCCATGAAATAAGTCATGGCACGGAGATCGGGCTGATGGTGCTGGCGGCGGTGCTCGCACTGGCGACCTCACTCTTCGCCTGGTTCCGGTTTAAAAGCAAACCCGATCTGGCAGAGCCGACCGGTTTTGGAAAAGTGCTGGCTAACAAATGGTATGTGGACGAGCTATACAATGCGATCATCGTAAAGCCATTGGATCTGCTGGCTTCATTCCTGGTCTTTTTTGAAAAGAACGTCATCGACGGCATCGTCAATGGGGTAGGAAGACTGGTGCAGTATGGTAGTCGCCAGCTGCGTCTGCTGCAGAGCGGGCAGGTCGGCGGTTATGTATTGCTGATGGTCGTGGGCATTATCGTTTTATTCCTTGTTGAACTTTTTGTAAAGAAATAGTTATATGGTTCCTGTACTGCTTATATTAATTCCACTGGTCACGGGTTTGGTTGGTTTCCTGATCAAAAGCGAGAACAATGCCAAAAGCTGGGCGCTGTTGTCTTCCCTGGTGACACTGGTCATCAGTCTCTGGGGGCTTACCCTGGCGAAGACCAGTCCGATGCTCAGCGCCAATGTCGAATGGCTGCCTGATCTGGGAAGCCGTTTTGCCGTCGGTCTGGATGGGCTCTCGAAGATCCTGTCGCTGCTGACGACAGTCTCCTTCCCGTTGATCTTTATCGCGACCTGGCGGGATCAGTATAAGAAGGCCTGGAATTTTTATGCGCTGATGTTGTTATCGCAGGCCGGATTGATCGGTGTATTCCTGGCGACCGATGCGCTGCTCTTCTACTTCTTCTGGGAGCTGGCGCTGATCCCCGTATACTTCCTGTCCTCGCAGTGGGGTGGGGAGAGAAGGATCGCGGCAACCTTTAAATTCTTTGTCTATACATTCGTGGGCAGTCTGCTGATGCTGGTCGGTATCATCTGGCTCTACTGGCAGACACCTGATCATAGCTTTTCGATACAGTCTTTTTATGCCCTGCATTCAAAGATCGCGGCTAGGGATCAGACGTGGATCTTCTGGCTGATGTTCATCGCGTTTGCGATCAAGATGCCGATCTGGCCGCTGCATACCTGGCAGCCCGATGCGTACGAACAATCTCCGACCGCCACGACGATGGTGCTCAGCGCCATCATGGTGAAGATGGGCCTTTTTGGAGTGATGCGCTGGCTGGTGCCGGTGGTAGCTGTCGGCTCCTGGCAGTGGGGAGACACGGTCTCTTTCTGTTGTATGATCGGGATGATCTATGCTTCCCTGATGGCGATGAAACAGGACGATCTGAAACGGCTGATCGCCTATTCCTCGATCGCCCACGTCGGTCTGATGTGCCTGGCGATATTTGCCACGACGTCGAGCGGCATGCAGGGCGTTATGATCCAGATGTTCAGCCATGGCATCAATATACTGGGGATGTGGATCGTGGTAGACCTTATCGAAAGGCAGTTCGGTACCCGGAAGATCTCGGAGCTGGGTGGACTGGCGCAGAAGGCGCCGGGTCTGGCGATATTCCTGGTCATTGTGGCGCTGGCGAATATTGCCTTGCCGCTGACCAATGCCTTTGTGGGTGAGCTGCTGCTTTACAGCGGGATCTTTAGCTCTACCGCGACGCAATACAATGTGGTATATACGGTGGTGGCGGGCTTGTCGATCATACTCGGCGCGGTCTATACGCTGAATATGATCCAGCGGGTCTTTTATGGCAATACGAATACGCTGACTGCGCGCGGTGTGGATATAAAGCTGAATGAGAAGCTGGCGCTGGTGGCTATTGTGGCGCTGATACTGGTGTTTGGGGTGTATCCGAAGCCGATGCTGGATCTGACGAAAGAGACAGCAGAGATGATCTTATCTAAGATGAACTATAAGTTATAAGTACAAGGGAGCGTCGCAACGGATGCTAAATAGTTGACCCAATGACGGTCAAATAATAAAACGAGATTTAAGAGACTATGAACGCAATACTATTATCGGCAATCTGGGGTATCGTCATGATGTTCAGCGGCATTTTTACGAAGAGTAAGACTGCTATCCGAAACACTGCTATTCTGGGCCTCGTGCTGCTGTTGCTGGGCAACTGTGCGGACATGACCGGGATGCATGTCTCGATCGACGTTCACAAGATGTTGTACTTTGACACCTTTGGCCTGCTGGGCAACAGCATCGCGTTTGGCAGCACCTTGCTGCTGGTCCTGCTGAGCGGGCGCGACATGGAAAAGGTAGGGCATAACCTGGCCGAATACTTTGCGCTGATCTTCTTCGTATTGTGCGGGGTGGCAATAATCACGACCTTTAATACGCTGTTGATGCTGTTCCTCGGGATCGAGATCATCTCTATTCCGTTGTATATATTGACGGGTTCGGACAAGCGGAATCTGAAGTCTAATGAAGCCGCGTTGAAATACTTCCTGATGGGTTCTTTTTCGACGGGCTTGATGCTGCTGGGGATTGCCTTCTTATATGGCGCCAGCGCGACCGGCACCTTTTTTATCGATGACCTCTGGTCTGCCGGAGCGGTAAAGACGAACCCGGTCTTTATTGCGGGGCTTCTCCTGTTGCTGGTCTCGATGGCCTTTAAGGTCTCGGCGGCGCCTTTTCACTTCTGGACGCCCGATGTCTATGATGGCGCTCCGACGGTCTTCACCTCTTTTATGGCGACGATCGTAAAGGTCTCTATCTTCATCGGCTTTGTACGGCTCTTTGACGAAGGTTTTGGGGAAAGCCAGGACAAGTGGCAGATCTTTGTGGCTATCATCACGGCGGCCACCTTATTTATAGGGAATATCACGGCGGTGTTCCAGCAGAGTGTGAAGCGGATGCTGGCCTATTCCTCTATCGCGCAGGCCGGATTTATGTTGCTGGCCCTGCTGGCGCTGAACTCGGTCTCCAAACAGGGTATGCTGCTTTATGCGGCGGCTTACAGCGTGGCGACGATAGGCATCTTTGCTGTACTCATCCGGATGAAGGACTATACGTTTGAGGGCTTCAACGGACTCGCCCGGCAGCAGCCGGTGCTGGCCGCTACGGTAACGATCTTTCTCCTGTCGCTGGCGGGTATACCCCTGACCGGTGGCTTTTTTGCTAAATATTATATGCTGGCAGCCGTGGTCTCTTCGGGCCATTATCTCTGGCTGGTCATCTTTGCGGTGCTCTGTGCTGCGGTTAGCGTCTATTATTACTTCAGGGTTATCCAGGCCATGTACTTCAAGGAAGGCGACGGGACGACCGAGGTTGAACCGGGGGCAGGATTCAAGGGCCTGCTGGTGGTGCTGGCTGCGGTGGTCATCGTACTGGGCGTTTGGCCTCAGACGCTGTTGGGGTTCCTCTCGAAGTTGCCGTATACGTGGTAGGATTTTTTCGGTAACTTGCCTGTAATGAAGAATTCGGATACTCTCGCCTTAGCCTTTCGGACGGTACGAAGTAACAAACTACGTACGGGTATTACCGTCGCGATCATCGCATTCGGGATCATGGCACTGGTGGGTATCAGCACGGCCATCGACGCGATGAAGCAGAAATTTACCGAGAGTTTTTCGGCCATGGGGGCCAATGGCTTTACCATCCACTACCGGAAATGGTTCAATTTCAATGGGAATGGGGTCAAGTCGGAGCGAAAGGGATTGCGGCAGAAGAGGTCCAATTCCCTGGTACCGATAACAAGAATACAGGCCGAGACCTTTCTGGCCCGGTATCAGTATCCGTCTGTCGTATCACTCAACTTTAATGGAGGCCAGGACGCCGTCGTCTCGCTTGGGAGCAAAAAGACCAATCCGAATATAAGGGTTGTGGGCGGGGACGAATACTATGCCGAGCTCAACGGCTTTAGTCTGGCGACCGGCCGAAATCTGAATGCGCTGGACATCCAGTCGGGGCGGAATGTCTGTATTATAGGTAGTGCTATCGCCCGCCGGTTTTTCGGATCAAACCCCGAAGCCCCTGTGGAAAAGATCATACGGGTTAACAACCTGCCTTTTAGGGTCATAGGCGTATTGGAGGAGAAGGGCTCGACCCTGGGGATGAGCTATGATAACATCGTCATCACGTCTTATAATAACGTACGGAGATTTTTTAATACGAATGCCAACGCCTCCTTTAATATACAGGTAAAGGTAGCCGATGTGAAACTCATAGACGGGGCCATCGACCAGGCGGAGGGTGTGTTCCGGCCGGTCCGGCGGCTGGACGTGACTGAGGCCGACAACTTTATGATCGACAAGAGTGACACATTTGTGGCGTTGTTGTTAAAAAACTTAAGCTTTATCACTTTGAGTGCCATTATTATAGGTGGTATCACCTTGCTGGGAGCGGCCATCGGGCTGATGAACATTATGCTGGTAGCGGTGACCGAAAGGACCAAGGAGATAGGGCTGGTAAAGGCCATTGGCGGGAAAAAGAGCAACGTGCGTCAGCAATTCCTTTGGGAGTCTGTGCTGATCAGCCTGATCGGGGCGATCATCGGGGTAGTGCTGGGGGTTATCGTGGGGAATGTATTCTCGCTGGTGCTGTCGACGGGGTTTGTCGTCCCCTGGGCCTGGGTTATAATTGGGATTGCCATGTGCAGTTTGGTAGGGCTGCTGGCGGGACTCTATCCGGCCTTCAAGGCATCCCGGTTAAATCCGATCGAAGCGTTGCGGTATGAATAAGCAAAGTCCGGCGCAGTGCAGTCGGCACTTGTACGAACTTGTACAAACTTGATAGCTCTATTTTAACTACTTTTTGTCTGTTATTAACTACAAACAAATAAATTAGTTATAACATCGATTTCTTCTTCATAATAAAAAAAACGTAAATTACGCCTCCTGGTTTAAGGCTCTGGTCTCCTCACATAAAAGGGGCCCGGAATGTGTCGTGACGGGCTATTGATCGATTCCCGCGCGACCGTATTTAGGCCGGATACTTTGATTTTTACTTTGTGAAAATTCCTTATCTTGTGTGACTTATAAAAAATTAAGCATCCAATTTTATCTATTGAAAAGCTTTTTTCCTTAGAATTGTACAATCATTTTCTATTACATACTTCAATTTTTTTAAAACACTAAAAACAAACGATCATGGCTGAAACAAAACCGACTGCAGCGACAGCAGCTAAAAGCTCTTCATCCGTTCAACCGAAGAAAAGGGGTAATTCGATTTCCTGGGTCGCACCGTTGGTGTGTATTATTGCAGGCTACATTATCTGGAGATTTATACTTGGCGCCGATAGCAACTTCAATCATCCTGATCCTTCCGGTGGGTTCTGGCCTTCACAGCAGGGTCCAAAGACTGCACTGCCCAAGATGTACCAGGGCGGTATCATCGTTCCGATCCTGATCGGTGCATTCCTTACCGTACTGACTTTCGTGATCGAGCGTTTCATGACGATCACAAAGGCTACTGGTACTGGCAATATCGCTGAGTTTATTCGCAAAGTACAATATCACCTGGCCAATAAGAATGTTGATGCGGCTATCGCTGAGTGCGACCGTCAGAAGGGTTCTGTTGGTAATGTAATGAAAGCGGGTCTGCGGAAGTATAAGGAAATGATCACCAGCACTGAGCTGGATACAGAGCAGAAGGTACTGGCTATTCAGAAAGAAGTGGAAGAAGCTACTTCACTGGAACTGCCGATGCTGGAAAAGAACCTGGTATTCCTGTCTACGATAGCTTCGGTTGCTACCCTGTTGGGTCTGCTCGGAACGGTTATGGGTATGATCCGTTCGTTCTCTGCCCTTGGTGATAGCGGTGGTGGCGAAGCTGCTCAGAAGCTGTCTGAAGGTATCTCAGAGGCCCTGTACAATACGGCCCTTGGTATCGGTACTTCTGCTGTTTCCATTATCATGTACAACATCTTCACAACGAAGATCGATGGTATCACTTATGGTATCGATGAAAGCGGTTTCACGCTGACGCAGAGCTTTGCTTCTTTGTACAAATAGGATGGACCGGGACGGGCCATCGCGCCTGAAAGGCGCAGACATGGAGCCCCGGTTAGACATCGCGAAGCGAAGTCGCAGCGGAGCAGAGACTGGACCTGAATGTTAAAGTTCATTGGTTCATGTGGAAAAGAGAAACAAATGAGTCTTATTCTAGGTAATAGAAAGAGACTTGTAAACTTCATCAAACAAAATACTTAAAATGCCAAGAGCCAAAATACCGCGTAAAAGCACGACTATCGACATGACGGCCATGTGTGATGTCGCCTTTTTGCTGCTGTCTTTCTTCATCTTAGCAACCAAATTCAAGCCACCAGAGGCGCTGACGGTGGTGACGCCCAGCTCGGTGTCATCCAAGGTAGCCCCGGATAAGAACGTGGTACTCATCACGATGGACAAGGATGCTAAGATCTATTTCAGTGTCAGCGACGGGAATGTTTCTGAAAAAAGGGACATTATCGACGGAGTTAATACTGCAAAGAACCTGGGTTTGACCGATGCCGAAAAGAAGAATTTCGTCAATAATCCCAGCGCCTACATCGGAGTGCCTTTTTCTCAGCTGAAATCCTTTCTGGACAAGAGCCCTGAGGAGGTCAAGAATCTGTCTATGCCGGGTATTCCCGTTGTAGACACGCTGAATAACGAGCTGATCGACTGGGTCCGCGCTGCAGTTGGAGCCTTCCAGGGTTCGAAGATGAACCTGCTGGTAAAGGGCGATGATGCGGCTAAATACCCTGCTTTTGACGGTGTGGTTTATGCCTTCAAAAAGAACGATCAGCTGAAGTTCCAGCTGATAACCAGCCCAGTAGCACCGCCTGCGGGATCTGAGCTGGACAAGCTTCAGCAGTCGACGGGGAACAAGAGTTCCGAGCAATAATTTGTAACTTTTAAAAGATATTACCATGGCAGAAATGGATACCTCTGGCGGGGGACACAAGAAAAAGGGTCCTGGCGTCAAGAAAGGCAAGAAGCAGTCCACCCGTGTGGATCTGACTCCGATGGTGGATCTGGGTTTTCTGCTGATCACTTTCTTCATCTTTACGACGACAATGAGTCAGCCGACAGCAATGAAGCTGAACCTGCCAAAGGATGTTGAAAAGCCGGAAGACCAGAATAAGCTGAAGGAATCGGCGGCTTTGACCGTCATGCCTTCTAAGGCAAATATGGTTTATTATTACGAAGGCCTGGATCCTTCCAAGCTCCAGCAGACGACCTTCAAACAAATCCGGGATATTATCCTGGACAAGAAAAGAAGGACGGACCCGAAGGATTTCATGGTGATCATCAAGCCAACCAAGGATGCTACCTACAAGAATGCTGTAGACATTCTGGATGAAATGAAGATCGACGACGTAAAACGTTACGCCCTTGTAGGCATCAGCCCGGACGAATACAAGTTCGTCGAGGCTACAGAGAATGCCAATGGCGTAAAATAAATCAGTCGGGTTTTATGGAATCCGGGTGGTTTGGAATCTAAATGAAGTGGACCCTGGGTTCAAACCAGGTGGAACACAGTTCCACCGGCCGAAGGCCAATCATAAAACCTTTTGGTCCAAAAGGCTTGATTCCAGAGTAGACTTTTGGACCAAATAAATAAAAAACCATTTATAATGGAAATAAACAAAATACTAAACGCTGATATCCTTGATATTATCTTTGAGGGTAAGAACAAGGAATACGGCGCTTATGAGCTGCGTAAAACCTACAACACTCGCATTGTCAAGGCGATAGTTGGCACAGGCATCGTAGTCTTGTTGTTGTTCATTTGGTACTTTGTATCAAATCTGGACGGCGGCAAGGATAAGAAGGCCCTGGTAGTACAGGACGTTCAGCTTGAAGAGGTCAAAGAAGAAAAGAAAAACGAGCCGCCGCCGCCTCCTCCTCCAAAGATCGAGCCTCCCAAGGTGGAAATGGCCAAATTCACTCCTCCCAAGATTGTAAAAGACAATGAGGTGAAGGAAGAAGAAAAGCCACCGGAACAAGAGAAACTGGAAGACACAAAGATCGGTACGGTGAACCAGGAAGGTATCAAGGACGAAGGTATCACTGCTCCTCCTGTATCTGATGCAGGTAAGGGTGTTGTCGAGGCGCCTAAAAAGGATGAGGAAGACTATGACAAGACCTTTACAAAGGTGGAGATCGAGTCTGAATTTCCTGGTGGTGCTGCTGCCTGGCTCCGTTACCTCAACAAGAACCTGCGTTATCCTGACGACGCTGTGAACAACGAGATACAGGGTACTGTAGTCGTTCAGTTCATCGTGGACAAGGAAGGCAACGTGAGTGATGTTTCTGCGATCAGCGGTCCTGAATCGGGTGGTCTTCGGGAAGAAGCTGTCCGTGCGATCAAGAAGAGTGGTAAGTGGACTCCCGCAGTTCAGAACGGACGGCAGGTTAAGTCTTACAAGAAACAACCTATCGTCTTCAAGCTCGAAGCTCAGTAATTTTTTTTCTAAGAAAATAATTGAAATCCTCTCCTCACGGAGGGGATTTTTTGTTTTAGGGTATACGGCAGCGTTAGGGAGCCGGTTGCAGCGGCAGAGTCGGCTGCGGCGCTGATGAAATTTTGTTGCGGCGCGCTTATGGAATTGATATTGTTTGGCATCGCTGTAATCCGCTACCAGTAAGGGTTTTAAAGGAATTTGTTTGTGGAATTGATTCGGGAAGGAGTCTTATTATAAAATACTCTTTCATATGGAATCAAACAAAATTATGCAAGCCGACATCCTGGATATCCTCTTTGAGGGTAAGAACAAGGAATACGGCGCTTATGATCTGCGCAAGACGTATAACAGGCGTCTTTTAAAATCGATTGCGGTGACGGGGAGTGTGATCGTGTTGATCTTTGTGGGCGGGATGGTATCGGGTAGGGGGGTGAAGAAGGTGATGGCACCGGTTTATGCGGACTCGGTGTTCCTGGCCAAGGCGCCTGATGAAGCCCCACCGCCGCCGCCTCCGCCACCTCCTCCAAAGGTCATAGTGCCACCGGTAGCGACGCATATCTTTACACCGCCGGCCATTGTGCCGGATGAGAAAGTGAGGCCTGATGAAAAGCCACTTGAACAGAATGATCTGGACAAGGTGAAGATCGGGACGGTGAATACGCCCGGTGGGGCTGATGATGGGGTTGTGGCACCGCCGGCATCGGAGGGGGTCGGCAAAGGGATTGTGGAGGCGCCGAAGAAGGACGCAGAACCCGAGATCTGGACAAAGGTGGAGATCGAGTCTAAGTTCCCTACGGGGCCCGAGGGCTGGCTACGGTTCCTCTACAAGAACCTGCACTACCCCGAGGACGCACAGAACAACGAGATCCAGGGGGTGGTCATGGTGCAATTTATCGTGGATGAGAATGGCAATGTCAGCAATGTACAGGCGGTCAGCGGTCCCGAACAGGGCGGCCTGCGGGATGAGGCAGTACGGGTGATAAAGAAGAGTGGGAACTGGACCCCGGCGATCCAGAACGGCCGGCAGGTCAAGTCGTACAAGCGTCAGCCGATAACCTTCAAAATGGGGGATAGTAACTAGGTGCACTGTGGGCTCGCAGCCGACCATGGAAAATCAGGATTTTGAATAGCCGGTGACCGAATCTATAGTGTCGCCGGCTATTTTGATTATCTTTAGAAAAAGATCCTTTTTACAACATGCTGCGGAGACCCTTGAACCCTTATCTGGTCAGGCTACGGCTATATGGTTTAGTGTTATTGTTTATGTTGTTGTCCGGTGTGCGGGAGGGGCATGCACAGCTGTTGACTTTCGGGCAGCAGGCTTCGATCTGTACTTTTCCAAACGGAGCCATTACCGTTACTGCTAATTTTGGAATGGGGCCTTATTGGTTTTATATCGATGAAGGCAGCGGCTTTAGCACCTATATCGTCTCGCCCACCAACACGTTGACCTACAACGGTCTCATCGGCAACAAAACCTACTATTTCAGGGTTATCGATCTGGATGGGGCCGGGACATTGGTTCCGGGCGATCAGTTCCTTTCCGATCTGGCCGCCCCGGGCATCACCGTCGTTCCACAGGCCGCCACCTGTCTCAACAATGACGGCAGTCTTCAGATCAATGCCATTGGCGGCAACGCTCCTTTTCAATACCAGTTCAACGGGGGCACCTTTACTACCGGCAATTCCTTTCTCAATCTCCCCAGCGGGCCGGCAACGGCGAGGATAATGGATAATAATGGCTGTTACACCCCCATAACCCCCGTGACCATCCCGCTGAACGACGATCTTACCGTCTCCGTCCCGGCCATCCCGCCTATCTGTGAAGGATCGGGCATCCAGCTGCCGGCTGTCAGCAACGGCGATAATTTCAGGTGGGCCGGAACGGACGGGCTTAGCGATCCTACCATCCTGAGCCCGGTAGCTTCGCCTGACGTGACGACTACCTATACCTTATCTGCTTTTCTCGGCATATGCCCGGTCAAGACTGTCCCCGTCACCGTTGTGGTCAACCCAGCCCCGATAGCCAACGCCGGGGCGGATCTTCAGACCTGTTACGGAAAGACGGTGGTCCTGCAGGGCAGCGGTGGCAAATTCTATCATTGGACACCGTCGACCGGACTTACCAATCCAAACGTTCCCTTGCCGATCGTGGTAAGACCGGATACCACCATAACCTATGCCCTGTCCGTCACCGACGCCAATGGCTGTAACTCTCTTAAACCCGATTCGGCGACGGTCTTTGTCACCCCGCCGTTGAAGGTCTTTGCCGGTCCGGATACCATCGTCTCGATCGGCCAGCCCGTGCAGCTCTATGCCATCGGCCCCGCAAACGCCACAGGGCTGACCTATCAGTGGACTCCGGCTACCGGTCTTTCCGATCCCCTGAGCCAGACCCCTGTAGCCATATTGAATGCTCCTGCGGAGATCGACTATATCGTAAGGCTGACCACCGGTGCGGGATGTACGGGGGCGGACACGGTGGTCGTGAAGGCCCTGGCGGTCTCGGATATTCTTGTTCCCAATGCGTTCTCTCCCAATAATGACGGGCATAATGATGTGCTGCGGCCGATAATCCCGGGGATCAAAACGCTGAAATACTTTACGATCTTCGATCGGTGGGGGCGGCAGGTGTTCACGACCAGCAATGCGGGGATTGGGTGGGATGGGACTTTGAAGGGGCAGGTCATGGAGACGGGGGTGTATGTGTGGATGGCGATGGGGGAGGATATGAGTGGGAAGGTGGTGCAGAGGAAGGGGACGGTGGTGTTGGTGCACTAATGTTATCTTTGCCGCATGTTAGGTAAACTCGCAGGCTGGGAAGACACCATTGTGGCGCTGGCAACACCGCCGGGGATAGGCGCGATCGGCGTTATCCGGGTGAGCGGTAGGATCAGTTTTGATATTGTCAATCAACTTTTTATAGGTAAAGACCTTCTTACACAACCGACGCACACCCTCCATGTCGGCGTCCTCCAGGAAGGTCAGGAACAATTGGACGAGGTCGTCATATCCCTCTTTCGCGGCCCACGCAGCTATACCGGCGAAGACGTTATCGAGATCTCCTGTCATGGCAGTCCCTATGTCCAGGAGAGGGTGATCCAGGCCTTGCTGCGGGCTGGTGCGCGGCTTGCGCGGGCGGGCGAATTCACACAAAGGGCTTTTTTGAATGGGAAATTGGACCTGGCCCAGGCCGAGGCTGTGGCGGATCTTATTGCTTCGAATACGGCGGCGTCGGCCCGGACGGCCTTGCATACTATTCGCGGTGGCTTCTCCCGCGCACTGCGCGACTTGCGGGAGCAGCTGATCTCTTTTTCCGCGCTGATCGAACTCGAGCTGGACTTTTCACAGGAGGACGTTGAATTTGCGGACCGGACTCAGTTGTATCACCTGATCGGTGAGGCGGAGGATGTGACCTCACGACTGCTATCTTCTTTTAGTTTGGGGAATGTGATCCGGAATGGTGTTGCGGTGGCGATCGTGGGGAAACCTAATGCGGGGAAGTCGACGTTGCTCAATACGTTGCTGAACGAGAACCGGGCGATCGTTTCTGAGATCGCGGGTACGACGCGGGATACTATAGAAGAGGTGTTGAATATTGATGGGATACTTTTTCGGTTGATCGATACGGCGGGGATACGGGAACATACGTCGGACGTTATTGAGCGGATTGGGGTGGGTCGTAGCCTGGAGAAAATGGAACAAGCCGATGTAGTGGTGTATTTATTCGATGTCCGCGATGATGCGGCGGCTGTGGGGGTTGTTCGCGCCGAGCTACAGGGTAAAGGCAAGCCGTTTTTGTTGGTGGGGAATAAGGTGGATATGGTTGGTGAGGATGTTGCGCGGGCTTCTTTTCCGCAGGAGTTGCTGATCTCGGCTCGTGATCATCGGCATATTGATGTGTTGCGTCAGCGACTGGTTGATCAGGTCTTGCAGGGGAAGGCTTCTAACGAAGGCACGATTGTTACCAATGCGCGGCATTATCACGCGTTGCAGCAGGTTGGTGCGTCGCTTGCGACTATTCATCGCGGGCTCGATGAGTTGTTGCCGGGGGATTTGTTGGCGTTGGATATTAGGGTTTGTTTGCATCATTTGGGGGAGATAACGGGGGAGATTACGACGGAGGATCGGTTGGATTATATATTTAGTAAGTTTTGTATTGGGAAGTGACTAGGTGCCGGCGGCGCGAACGCCAGTTCAACTTGCATCCTGTCTAGACCAAGGCAATTTTATCGAATCTATTAGCTAACGCCACCTGATATTGGTAATGAAATGTGTGTGGAATTTCCCTCTCTTACCTTCCAGCCCGCCGTGTATTTTGAGGGTTTCAAATTAATAGTGCAAGGTTAGGAATTGATCGATTTGTTAGGTGAAAATCAAACAAAATCCTCGACAATTTCTTTTATATAATTGATTAATAATTGTTTATACTCATGTGGTATCCTTGAAGGCGGCACAATTATTTGCAAAACTGTGACATCTCATTATGACTAATGTCACAAATATTTGTAAATTTGTGACAAATGGAAAAAACTCATGCTCATATAGCTAATGACTTATCTCATAGAAGAGATGGGGAGTTGATATTTTCCACAGATTTTAGAGGTAGTGGAACGGAAGATGCGATCCGAAAGGCTCTCTCCAGGTTAACAAACGCCGGCCAAGTAAAGAGATTAGCTCACGGAATTTACTATAAGCCGAAAGTGGATCCCGTCCTTGGGGAACTTCGTCCGGGAGCTGACGAGGTTGTCAAAATGCTTGCCCAAAAAGAAAAAATAAAAGTCCGGCCGGCCGGGGCTTATGCGGTCCACCGATTAGGACTCACCACACAGGTACCCACAAAACTCGTTTACATAACCAATGGTCATCCAAAGCAATTTAAGCTTGGAAAGCTACAGATTATGTTCAAAGCAACTTCTCCCAAAAAATTAGAAACAATTGGCGAAATTAGCAGCCTGCTCATTCAGGCACTGGAAGAAATCGGCACAGAGAACATAGACCCGGAAACGGAAAAGAAAATTTTGAAACTTCTATTAAAGGAAGAACTTAGCAACTTAAAACACGACCTGTCCCTCGCACCAGCCAAAGTGAATGATTACATTGTCAAACTCTTAAAAAAGCAGGAAAATGACAGGGTGGCTGAAGTTAACAGATAGCCAAAGAAAGGCAACCATCGACGAGGCGGAACAAATCAGTGGTATAACAGCAAAAGCTATAGAAAAGGACTGGTGGGTAACGCTCACTTTAAAGGCGTTATTTCAATCAGCTTATGCCAGGCATATAGTGTTTAAAGGAGGAACGTCCTTAAGTAAATGCTGGAATCTAATAACGAGATTTTCGGAAGATGTGGATATCGCCCTGGACCCCGAGGCCTTCGGGATGAGTTATGTAGAAAATCCCAGCAAAAGTCATGTAGAGAAACTAAAGAGGAAAGGATGTTCTTTTACCAGTAATGAGTTGAAAGCAGAGTTGGAAAAGCGGTTTACAACTCTTGGAGCGTCGTCAGATATAATTACCATAACGGCAGCGGATGTTCCGGAGAAAAGACCGGATACAGATCCCCAGATATTGTTTATAAAATATCATTCTCTATATGAACCAAGCAGCTATCTGACAGATGAAGTAAAACTTGAAGCAGGGGTTCGGTCTCTAAAAACACCTTATACCCAAGCTGCAGTACAATCGCTTCTATATGAATTTAATCCCAATCCGGCCTATGCTGAAACCCCATTCATGGTTGATGTCGTGGAGCCCAGAAAGACTGTTTTAGAGAAGGCTATGTTGCTGCATGAACAGTTTGGTAGAAAAGACATTGTAAACATCAAGGTCGAGAGAATGTCTAGGCACTTGTATGACCTGGGCAAATTGATGAACACTTCTTTTGGAAGAGATGCAATAACAGATCATGAATTATACAATCACCTTGTAAAACATCGGCAATGGTACAGCCGCATTTCATGGGTAGACTATGAAAGTCTAGGCCCTGAAACTCTGTCTTTTATTCCACCGCCTGTTGTTTTTGAGGTATATCGTGAGGATTATCGGGCCATGCAGGAGACGATGATCTATGGGGAAGCGCTGTCTTTCGACGATTTGATCAGCCAGTTGAAGATATTGCAGGGCAGGTTCAGGCTAAAAATGCATCCAATTTCCCTCGACGAAGTGATACAAGCTGCGGAAATAAAACTCCGACAGAATAATGAGATGCCGGAAAACCAGTCGATACCTATTCCTGTCACCTACCAATTTGATTCTGTAAAGATCCACGAAAGAGATAATAATACTGTCACTTATTTAGTAACTCTCGCTTCAAAAGAGGGGAGATTGCTTTTTGAAAATATTAGCATTAAGTAGACTAATTGCGAAAGCAAGGAGAAGTTGGTGAAAATATCGAAGACCATATTTTCTGAAAAACTGGACCTGATTTGTACCTCGGGCGATTTAATTAATTGCAAATCAGTTGTTTTCATTTTCTGTATTGGGAAGTAGCGGGGGGCATTTTGCTCGCGATTGGTGCATGATATTTTCGAGACCCCTGATTATCAGGGGTTTTGTTTTGCCGATAGTTGCCGTCTTTTGCCTTGAGTGGCCAAAAAGTTGGGACGAATGTGGGACTACGATGGGATTTGGGGGAACTTCGGGTTATTAGCCTGTAAAATGATACGCTATGATACGATATGATACTGTATGATACTGTATGATACGATTTGATGCGGTTTCTGGGGCTGAGAAAGACTATTAATATACATAGCCTACCATTGGAAACATTAGAAAAATCCCAGCCGCCTCCAAGCTGCTCGTTGCAGCTCATTCATACCGCAAGAGGTTAGAATTTCTTCCCACTCTTCTCTAGAATGCCCTTCGATAGTCACATCGGCAGCATATGCGCCGAAAAGGTCATGGGTAGGAACGCGACTCCACAATCTCGTTTTGTTCAAAATAGATGCGGTTTTGCGGATCATTTTTCGCCCTATGTCATGTAACCCCTCTTGATTCCATTCCAATTCCATCATTTGCTCCATTTGTTCTTCTACTGGCTCCGGATCAATGCTAATAGAACCAGTTTTTTCTTCGAGTAATAGAAAGCCGCCTGATCCCAGCGCCTTTTCGAGCTGGTCTATGGTGAGGTAAGATATGAGTGGAAGATACACATCTGCATAATGGTAAAAGAGATCGACAATAACCAAGGGCTGCGAGAGCGATGCTGCTTCCAATTTATCGGTTATTAGGTTTGCAAGCTTTTCGCTCAGCTGGTCGATAACGATGTCAGGGAATACTTCCATACTTCAATTTATATCTATTTGCTGGATTTCGCCGGTTGGTGGGCATATTCCGGTTTTCGATTGGGACCTTTCCATCGGAAACCCGATAAATTGTACAATAAACCATTGAGTATGAGTAGCAATTTGAAAATCGTCAAAGTTTGTGAATTCTGTAAGCAGGAATATATTGCCCAGAAGACTACCAGCCAGACTTGTTCTGATCCATGCGCCTGAGGTCCCCCCATTTCTCGGGCCATTGTGAAGTGTAGGAATTCGGGTTATTTAAAGATACAAAACTGATGGGAAATAGGTGTCTTTTCTGATGCTGCGTGGACTTATTCTGCTGTTGCAAAAGGCACCTGTTTACCATCAGGCCCTATTCCCCCTTTCTTTATCTTGCGTCCCCTGATCATTCGTCTGTTCGTATTGTGCCACCACCTCAGAAGGCGTCAGGCCGTTTAATGAACTGTGTGGACGGAAGTAATTATATTCCTGTACCCAGTGGCTTATTTTTTCATAGGCATCGTCCAAAGATAAGAACCAGTTTACGTTTAAGCATTCATCCCGAAAAGAACCATTGAAGGATTCTATGAAGGGATTGTCGGTCGGCTTACCTGGTCTGGAATAGTCCAGGACTACTTTGTTCTCATATGCCCAGCGATCAACGTCTTTGGATATGAACTCGCTGCCATTGTCAACCTGGATACGCTTGGGCACCGTCCTATTCTCCCTTTTTAACCGCTCCAGGACTTCGACGACATCGATCCCTTTGATGGACTTGCCGACCCGGATAGCATGGCAAAAACGACTAAAATTATCGACTATAGTCAAAGCCCGAAATTTGCGCCCGTCAAAAAGCTGGTCAGCCACAAAATCCATGCTCCAAACCTGGTGTAAATTATTGATCTCCGGGCGCTCCAGGCGATGTGCTGCTGACTTATTACGTCTTGGGCGCTTGCTACGAAGGTTCAACCCCTCCTCCTTATAAATCCGGTGAACCCTTTTGTGATTGTCTTTGAAGCCCTCTCTTCGCAACAATACATAAATCCGCCACATTCCGTATCTAACCCTGGCGGCTGCGATCTCCTTCATCCGTTGTCGAACATGCCGATCTTCCCGCCGGTGTGGTCTATAGCGCCAGTTGGATCGGGCCATGCAAACCACCCGACACGCCCGCCGCGCCAACACCTGGTAATCGGTCAGCAGGAAATCCACCAATTGGCGCAGTTGCCGAGTCTTCAGACATTTTTTTTTAAAACGTCCTGCAGCATTTGTTTGTCCAGGCTGAGATCCGCTACAATCTGCTTTAATCTGGCGTTCTCATCCTGCAATTGTTTTAACTGCCGAAGTTCATTGACTCCAAGACCACCGTACTTTTTCTTCCAGTTGTAGAACGTCGCCTCGCTGATCCCCATCTGTCGACAGACCTCTGCAATCTTAACCCCATTCTCTCCTTGCTTGACCGAAAAGACGATCTGCGCCTCCGTAAATTTTGTCTTTTTCATGAGCAATCTTTCATGTTTTAAGTTATGAATTTTTGCCCGATTTTCTCTAGTTTACAGTGGACCGATTATTTGGGGGGAGGTCAACAGAATGGCAAGTGCAAAGGGATGGTGAGCCAGCTAATATTTTACATGTATCCGCTCTCATTCATGGACAGTCTGGTCTTATCCGAGATAACGTACGGCCATTGCCTTTGTACATAAGTAGAAAAGGGGGCTGCATTCTTTCAATAATACCGGCGGGTTTATACGTATTTAAAATCTACTCAAATCAGAGCGGGGCAGACAGTACAGAGAGCTAATTGGTAACTGCAGAACGTAAGTTAACACACAGTTTAATTTACACTCCCATATTGCCAAACCGCCTGTCGGCGATTGCCACATTGGTTTTACACGATTTTTAACGATTGAATCAATCCATTCTGAAATTCATAATGATAAGTCATTGTAATCGGACTTCCGGGAAAGGTCCCTGAAACTTCAGTTTTCAATGTATGTTCGATTTCTGAATATCCAAGAGGTTTCATCGTTGCGTGATATTCGTTATTTGCTTTTTCTATCCAATTTTCTATCTCCTTCCGTCCCTTGTGCGTTTTGCCTTCATCATAAACTACGGCCGTTTCGGAAAAACAATTTGCATAGGCTGTGCTGTCAAAATTGTTTTGTGCTTTTATTAATTCGGTAACTACTTTTGGTAAGTTCATTATTAATTATTTTGAGGTTATTAAATAGTCGGTACAGTTCCGCCATCAATTACAAAATTTGTTCCTGTTAAATAGTTGGCTCTTGGTGAAACAAGAAAACCAACTAATTCGGCCACTTCTTCCGGTTCGGCGGGCCTGCCGTAAGGTATTCCGCCTAATGCATCCATGACACTTTGCCGGGCTTCTTCTACAGTACTGTTTGCATTTCTCGCGATCTCGCCCAACCATGCTTTCGCCGCTGTCGTATTTATCCATCCAGGGGAAACGGTTAGCACGCGGACACCTTTTGGCGTAACTTCGTTGGATAAGCTTTTACTGTAATTAATCAAGCCTGCTTTTGCAGCGGCATACGGCAAAGTAGAATCGTACAGCGGCAATTTGCCCTGTATGGAAGCGATGTGAATAATAACACCACTTCTTCGATCGATCATTTGCGGTAAAAACCCTCTGTCAAGCCTGACAGGAGCAAGTAAATTAGCTTGCAGGGTTGATTCCCAATCTTCATCAGTTAATGCTGCAAAACCACCAGCTGGAGTTACTGAAGAACCGAGGTTGTTTACAAGGATGTCTAGCCTCCCATAGGTCGATAGCACTTCGCTGACCACTTTTTGTGCATCTTCTGCCTTGCTTAGATCAGAAGGAATAAAATGCAAGCTGCTGTTTTCTTCTTCCGGTGCGTTTCGTGCGGTAATAATAACCGTCGCACCAGCTTGTAAAAGCCTTTCTGCAATTGCTTTTCCGGCTCCTTTTGTACCTCCTGTTACCAAGGAAATCTTGCCCGATAACTCATTGTTGAAATTAAAATCCTGTTTCATTATCTAAATATTTAGGGCAAAATTCAGACTTATGTATAGTTCTCACAAGTACGGAATTACGATTCAGATAGGGCTGAATTTTTCCCCTATTGCACAATTTGGAACATAGGTGTAACTTCGTATGATGTATGAAAGAAAATTTTTACCGAACTTAAATTGTGGTTTGGATTTAATTGGAGAAGTGCTGTATGGAAAATGGAAGATCCGTTTGTTGTGGTTTATCAACGAAGGATATCAACGTCCGAGTGAACTGCAACGAAAAATTCCCGATGCAACAAGACGTGTGCTAAATATTCAGTTAAAGGAGCTGGAAGACCACGAATTGATTACAAAGAAAATTTATCCTGTTGTACCGCCAAAAGTAGAATACAGTTTAACTGAGTTTGGTAAAACGCTGATTCCTGTAATTTCTGTGCTGGGAAATTGGGGCGACAAAAATGAAGAGCATTTACGTTCAGTTATTTTAAAGCGTTTGAAGTCCTAATGTCAGTAGTTTGATTTTGGAAGATGAGGTTGGAAATGGTTGCCGCCGGCAATTAATATTCGCAATACCGGAAAACAAGATATTCAAAAAGTAAGGGATCGAGGAGAAATCTTTATTTTTCGGCAGTATTGCACAACAAAGAGCACAGGCAGCTTTTGACCTGTGTACCCTTTTTGGCAAGCGGGGTAGCGCTGGATTATAGTTGAATTGATTCAGGGTACTAACTAGCCATTAAATTGTCAGGAAATTTGTAAATAACCTGACAATTTCATATTATTTATCAATGCTTTTGGAATCTGGGTATGTGTTATGGCGGCAACAGGACAGGGACGTAGATGGCGAGATTCAGTTCATCTATAACAAGGAACTTTACCGAATACCGGTGGAAGTTAAAAAGGAAGTACGTGCGCACCAACTTGGCAAACTCTTCGACCTGAAAAAAAAGCTAAAAAGAGTGATGGTAGTGGCCGAATATATATACCCCAAACTAAAGGAAGAATTGCGGGCGGAAGGTGTTGCCTATCTTGAAACAAACGGAAACATCTTTATAAAAGAGGATAACCTGTTTTTATGGGTGGATAATTTAAAAACGGAGCCGAAGGAGACATGTGCTACTGGCAGGGCATTTGCCAAGACAGGACTGAAACTTCTTTTTCATTTCCTGGTAGATGAGGATTTATTGAACCTGACATACAGGGAAATTGCACGACGAACAGGTATTGGGTTTGGCAATATCAATTTCATAATGACGGATCTAAAGGAACAGGGATTTTTACTCAACATCAATAAGGATACATACAAGTTCACCCGGAAAGATCAATTATTACAAAAGTGGATACGGGCATATAACGAAAAACTAAAGCCGGCAGTGGAGATAGGGACTTTCCGCTTTGTAAACAAGGATAGATATTTCAATTGGAAAGATATTGAACTCAAGCCCGGAGAGACATTTTGGGGCGGAGAGCCGGCGGGTGGAATACTGACAGACTATTTGCAGCAACGACAGGCGTTGCATACAAACAGCGGAGAGAATATACGATGAGTACTTACAAACTAAATTTCGAGCAAATTAGGCAGGATGTAAAGCTGGGCACCATGTTGGAAGCTCTTGAGCGAGGATTTGAGAAATTTGGAATCGATTTCTATCTGATTGGAGCTGTGTCACGTGATGTATGGATGGCTGGTATTAATAAGATCAAACCGCGGCGGACTACCGGTGACATCGACTTCGCGGTATACATCAATGATAAGGGAGTGTATGAAGCGCTGAAAGAATACCTGATGCGGTCCACCGATTAGGACTCACCACACAGGTACCCACAAAACTCGTTTACATAACCAATGGTCATCCAAAGCAATTTAAGCTTGGAAAGCTACAGATTATGTTCAAAGCAACTTCTCCCAAAAAATTAGAAACAATTGGCGAAATTAGCAGCCTGCTCATTCAGGCACTGGAAGGAATCGGCACAGAGAACATAGACCCGGAAACGGAAAAGAAAATTTTGAAACTTCTATTAAAGGAAGAACTTAGCAACTTAAAACACGACCTGTACCTCGCACCAGCCAAAGTGAATGATTACATTGTCAAACTCTTAAAAAAGCAGGAAAATGACAGGGTGGCTGCAGTTAACAGATAGCCAACGTCAGATATAATTACCATAACGGCAGCGGATGTTCCGGAGAAACGACCGGATACAGATCCCCAGATATTGTTTATAAAATATCATTCTTAAGCAAAAAGCCTAATAACAATCCCTTCCGCCCGAAGCCGCCAGGACACGCCCAACATCACGCGCCTCCTGCCGATTACTCACCGAATCCAGGCGCCGGCTCAATACTCTTTGCAGATTCACGCTTAAGTGCTTACATTTATCCGAAAGGGCCGCTCATGAGGATCTCCGTCGTTTGCTTATCGTTTTTACTGTGCCTACAGCACTTTCAGGCTCGCGCCCAAAACGGCGCCACCATCTTTGACCACACCGCCATCTACGTGCATAACCTCGACTCCAGCGTACATTTTTATACCAGCCTGTTCCACTTCGACACCCTCCCGCATCCTCCCGCCCCCTTAAAATATCAATGGCTTAACATCGGCGATCACATCGCCCTGCACCTGGTGGAAGGTTTGAAAGACACAGTATCCCTCCCTTTCATGCTGCATAACTGCTTTTCCGTCGCCTCCCTCCCCGCGTTCATCACCTTGCTCGACAAACTCGCCATCCCCTATTACAGCGGTCCCGAACGGATAAGAGACATCCGCCACCGGCCGGACGGCGTCAACCAGATTTTCATAAAGGACCCCGACAAATACTGGGTTGAAATAAACGACGCCAGGCATCCGTAAAGGGCGCAAACGGTTCCACTTCCACCTACAAATCAAGACCATCCTAACAAAGTTGTCTTCACTAACGTCGTTGCTTCAAGGGTTTTACACGTCTTTGTAATTGATGTGATATAATCGGGGTTGCTTTTTCTTTCGAGGACTCTTTCTACCGGGTCGATCAGCCTCGGTGTTGGCCTCGACCTGTTTGTCGAAGACGGCAATCGCAGCCTTGATTCTCTTCTTAATAAACATCGCGATCAAGTTGACTTTCGTTGTCCAGTAGGCGAAGGTTAGATTGTGCCATCTCCATGCCCCGTTTGCACATCCAGGGTCATATAATTAGCCGGATCATACAGCAGTGACGGTAGCGCCATGCTTTTGGGCACGTCCTTTTTTGTTCCTCGGCCAAAGGACCGTCTGCCGAACTCTTCCCGGATACTTGCATGATCAGGCAGATTCAAAAAGCCGCCATCAACAGCCAGTATCCGATGATTTTTATAGCCCAGGAAGGGGGCGTTCGCCTCAATTTGATGTTTCTTTTCGATTTTCTGCAATAGCTGTACCTAGCAATAGTGTAAGCATTCGACGAACCCCGTATATGTCAGCTAATTGGGTATTTTATTTATGGCTCCGGCTATATAGTGATATCCCAACTTCCAAATCGATACTTGAATCCACTAAAGCGGGCATATGCATTTAGCCCAGGGCAAAAAGCAGAACGTGTTGCTCGTTCGGGATGGCCGTCAAATTGTTCTGGATAACTTTGATGGCTTCTTGAGCTGCTACAGCAAAATCAAGCTCGTCGGTGCCATCAAATTCCGTATTGAAGGCTAGCAACTCTTCCAAACTGTACCTCTCAGGGTTCAGTTGATCGTTGTATTGAAGCCGCTGCGCATAAGTGAGCAGCAAGGTCGATACCCCCCTTTTTCGAGTGATCTCCTCTGCCTGTGCCTGTAATTCAGATCGATTTAGATTGATTCCTCTGCGTTTGCTCAGAAATTGAAGTACATTAATAAATACTTCCCCATTATAACCGTTGTATTCCAGATCGGGTAGAGAAGTGCCATGCGCCTGCAGGAGATCCCAGTACGGGTCGATTATTTTTTTTGAGAATAATTTCTTAACAACTACCACCTCGGCGTTTTCTACTAGCTGGTCTACCAATGGTCGGTCAATTAAAAAAAAGCTGGCAACTATTGACATGTTTTAACAATTTTTGTGAATGGACGAGGGAAAATAGTCAATGTATCTACCCAACAAAAAAAAATGTTTATCCCTGGCAGACTGAATGGCCCAAGGAAATTTCGGATTTGCAGCCCATTTTGATAGAAGAAAGGTTGACTCTACCGGAACAGTAGACGAAAACAGTTTATTAACGAGATTTATTGTTTTCAAAAGATTGAAAATTATCTTCATAAGATATTTTCTGACGGTTTCTGGATTCACAGTTCAGGCGTACGCAATCCTCAGAAGCATGCTTATTAACATAAGCATGACAAAATTCTACCTACTAGTAGGTAGAAAATGAGTAGATTTGCTTTATGAAAATCACGAGAGAGGAAATTATCACCGTTGCGGACAGCTTAATCAGAGAAAGAGGTTATAATGCCTTTAGCTACGGTGATATCTCTAAAGAACTTAATATAAAAAACGCTTCAATACATTACTATTTTCCGTCCAAAGCCGATTTAGGCATTGCGGTCATTGACCGTGCAATCGACCATTTCGAAATTGGATCTAAATCCTGGGCAGGATGTAGTTATAAAATCCAGTTGGCTAATATTGTTAAGATTTATTCTACAAAAAAAGAGGCTCAGTGTATCTGCTTAATGGGTGCCTTATCTGCTGTATTCCATACGCTAACAATGGAAATGCAGGAGCGATTGCAATTGATCGGAAACATGTTTTTGAATAAGCTCACAGAGGTCTTAAAGCTTGGAAAAGCAGCCGGTGAGTTTAATTTTCCCGAAACTCCTGAAGTAAAAGCCTGCATGGTACAATCATCACTAATTTCTTCTCTATTGCTCGACAGGGTTTTGAAAAATAACGTTTTTCAACTGATCGAAGGAGAAATATTAGCCCTATAATCCATCTCAACATCAGCCTGAAACTGCGCTGTGATATAAATCGACAATTATGATCAATCAAATCGGGTTACCCGCGGTAATGTTATTAATTGCCCTGTCTTTCAATGCTCATGACATAAATATGCCGACAAAAAACTTAATTAATACAAACATGGAAAATAAAAAGGCGAGTGCGTTGCATTATAAAGTTTTTGTTGTAAAACGGCCTGGGGTTAACCGCGATCCCAAGATGCCTGCCGGCCATGATGATCTTAAATGGGTTACAAATACAGCGACCCTGATCTATGGAGAAAAAGATGCAGTTTTAGTTGATTGTTTTCTCACAGTAGACCAGACTCAAACCCTGGCAGATTCTATAAAAGCATCGGGTAAAAATTTAACCACTGTCTTATTCCCCGGGAAACGAATTTTACGGATACCCGTAATTCGACAAGCCTTTACGTGCCCTCTATAGGTTTGATTGTAGCAGGTGATGCCGTTTACAACGGAATTCATCCCTTTTTAAGCGAAACAACACCGGAAACACGAAAACAGTGGGTAGCGGCTATTGACGACTTGATGGCACTTTATCCATCTTTTGCAAACCCGGGATCTTTATGGGGCGCGGCAACGGCGGCAAAGAAATAAGAACACAATTTTGCATCTGCTCCTTTTGGGTAAACCCAGACGCAGCTATCTCCTAATTTGGGCATAGGACAAAGCACACAACTGTAATTATTTTGCATCCGATTTTTTAACAAGATCTCTAAAAAAAAATGAAAAAGAACACTTTAAAATTCGCAATTGCTATAATGCTCGTGTTGTCTACTATTTTTGCAGGCTTTGCTCAGGACGAAAACATACCGACAAACGTATTAGAAAAGATCAAACAGGCGGAATTGCAAACTTCACAAATACCTCGTATCGCCCACAATCTGACAGACGTGTCCGGCCCGCGCCTGACTAACTCCCCTGGTTTCACCAGGGCAGCTGCCTGGGCCATCAAAAGCTTCAAATCCTGGGGCTTAATCAATACCAAACTGGAACCCTGGGGCAATTTTGGAAAAAGCTGGGAGCTCCAGGATTTCAGCATATCTATGAAGACACCCTATTTTCAACCCATTGTAGCTTTACCAGCTCCCTGGAGTGGAAATACTAATGGCCCCATACAAGCTCAGGTAATGCTGGTTACCCAGGCCCAAGCCATTGATTCTGCATACATCAAAAGTCATTATAGTAACCTGAAGGGAAAGATCATTTTAATTCCTGGCCAACCATTGTTTACAAGCGGGCCGGAAAAAGCGGGTGATATTTTCGCCCCGCGCGCCACCCGTTTTACGGATGATGAACTCTCCAGGACTGATGACTATTATAACTATTCCTACGATCAGATACATGCACTTAATGATCAACTTCGTTTGGAGGAAAAACTGAATCTGCTTTATGACAAAGCCGGCGCGGTAGCTATTATACACTCTGAAGCCGGGAACACATACGGCACCATCTTCGATGAGTCGTTTCATAGCTATCAATCCAAATCTAAAGTACCTCAGGTCAGAATGGCCTATGAAGATGCTCAGCGCATTCAAAGATTAATCAATTCAGGGCACCCTGTTGAGCTCGCTTTGAACATCAAGGGAAGCTATTCTGGTAACGATACAAAGGCTTACAATGTTATTGGAGAGATCCCGGGCTCAGATCCCGAATTAAAGGATCAAATAGTTATTCTCGGGGCGCATCTGGATTCCTGGTCTGCATCTACAGGAGCTACGGATAATGCTGCGGGCTGCGCCGTTATGATGGAGGCTGTACGTTTACTGGATTCACTTCATCTGCAACCTAAACGTACCATCAGGATTGTACTATGGAGCGGCGAAGAACAAGGGATTTTCGGATCATACAATTATGTAAAAAACCACTATATTGACCCAGCAACAGGAAAACCTAACAGCGAACAGGCGAAAGTAAGCGCTTATTTTAACCTGGATAACGGAACAGGTAAAATAAGAGGTGTCTACACCCAGGGCAACACTGCCGTTAAACCGCTATTTGACCAATGGTTTCAGCCTTTTCGTGATTTAGGTGCTACTACAGTTGCAAATAAGTATACTGGTTGTACCGATCATACTTCTTTTGACTGGGCAGGCATACCCGGCTTTGAGTTTATTCAGGACCCTATTGATTATGATAACATCACCCACCACAGTAACCAGGATAGTTACGAGCATCTGCAAATTGAAGATCTCAAACAAGCGGCCATCATCGTAGCCTCCTTCGTGTACCAGGCTGGTAACCGGGCCGATCTTTTACCGAGGAAGCCTTTTGAAAGAAGGTTATTTGAGTGGGATAACCTCGGATTATACTAATATCCTTTACTTTCGTTACATTAGTGAAAAGAATTATGCGAGGCTGTGAAAGCGGACAATAAGGGGCCCGCCCGGACTCGTAAAAATTCACTATTGATATTTCCATATGCAACGATGGTATAACAAAATAGACCCGGCATTGAAAGACGCTGTTCAAACTATCTTAATTCTGGATAGTACTGATCCCCCTGGGCCTGAAGATCTGCCTATATTTACCAACGGAATGCCGGCCTTACTCTGTACATACCAAAACAAGGAAAATCACCTGACGCTGTTCGGAAAGACCGTTCCGACAGAAAGATGGGCAGAATGGGGGAATGCCACCCTGATCGCTTTTTTCTTCAAGCCATTTGCCATAGGTCCTGTTTTTAAGCTACCTGCTCAACAGCTCAAAAATGAAGCCGTTGAACTAAATCGTTGGAATCCGCAAAAGGCAATGGCATTGACCATTCAATTGACCTGCGCTCAATCAACAGCCGAAAAAATGGAGGTGCTGCACCAGTTCGTTCTTTCCCAGGTGACAGCCAATCAACGGGAATCTGCGATCATCGGGTATGCTACCGACAAAATACTGGAGAACCCTGAAGCTGATGTGTTGGCTCAAATGCTGCAGGAGCTCAACCTCACTGAAAGAACATTCCAGCGGATCTTTAAAAAATATGTAGGTATAACAGCCAGCGAATACCGGCGGATCTGCCAGTTTCAGTTGGCTTTTTACCAGTTAAAGTCCGGGCAGTTTGATAAATTGACCGACGTGGCCTATGACAACGGCTATTTTGATCAGAGCCATTATATCCGTTCTTTTAAGGAGTTTGCAGCAACCACACCCCATGATTACCTGCAATTTGGGCTGAAGAAAAAATAATGTCGGTTTTATACAAGGCCATGTTTTGTGGCTGGTCCATCTTTACACGAAATTTATAATGTATGAAAGAACTGATCACGCCTTGCTTATGGTTCGATAACCAGGCAAAAGAAGCCGCCGCTTTATATTGCAAATTAATTCCCGGTGCAAAAATAGTGCTGCAGTCGCCTATCGTAACCGAAATAGAGATTGCCGGCCAGCATATTACTTTGCTCGATGGCGGTCCGATGTACAGACCCAATCCATCCATATCATTGTATTACGTCGGCGAAACAGAAGAAGAATTAACAAATGTCTGGGAAGGATTATCCGATGGAGGCTTTATACTGATGCCCCTGGATAAGTATCCCTGGAGTGAAAAATACGGCTGGGTGAGCGACCGGTTTGGCATTTCATGGCAGGTTACCCTGGGAACAGTAGCTGCAGCGGGTCAAAAGATCACGCCTTTTTTGATGTTCGTTGGCGAACAATATGGCCGTGCGGAAGAGGCCATCCAGCACTATACCTCCATATTTAAAAATTCAGGAACAGATGGGATGCTCCGCTATTCACAAAACGAACAACCCGATAAAGAGGGAAATATAAAGCATGCCGTAATATCCCTGAATGGACAGAAGCTTATGCTGATGGAAAGTGCACATGCTCACAAATTTGCTTTTAACGAAGGCGTTTCCCTGACGATCCATTGCAATACCCAGGAAGAAATAGATTACTACTGGGAAAAGCTAACGGAAAGTGGTGAAGAAAGCAGGTGCGGCTGGTTAAAAGATAAATTTGGGGTTTCCTGGCAGGTGATACCTACTATTCTCGGCAAATTAATGACCGATCCTGATAAGGCCGGTAAAGCAGCACAGGCCTTTATGCAAATGCGAAAGTTTGACATTGAAAAGATTGTGCAGGCAACGATTAATTAACAGATGAAATAACGGCGAACTGCTTCAATGAGCTCGATTCGCAAGAATCACACGATTGTGGTATTGGTGGCGACAGGAGGGGTCGTATCTTGCGACCGAAATCCCCATCACCCATAAATCAATTAAATGAACTGGATCCCGTTTGTTCTGGTGACCGGCGTTGCTATTGCCGGATGCGAAAAAATGATAAATACTCCTGCTCCCCGTCCTGATCAGCTTGATGAGCAAATAGCAAATACCCGATCAACAACTCCGATATCTATCGGGCAGAAATGGTTTTCGACCTCCAGCCTAACCCGCATCGGCAGGAATGCGGCGTTTGGATTTTCCATCGGCTCGAAAGGCTATGTGGGAGGAGGCAGTGGCGGACCTCCTGTACAATCCCCCCGTTCGCTGGCGGACTTCTGGGAATATGACCCGACCACCAACGCATGGACGCAAAAGGCAAACCTGCCTCTCGGCCTTGAAAGAGCTGCGAGTTTTGTGGTCGGCACAAAAGGATATGTGTGTACAGGGTATCATGTGGTGCCGCCAGACTCACCGTCATATTACGATACGAATGTCAATTATTTATTCCAATACGATCAGACTTCCAATACCTGGTCTCAGCGATCGGCCTTCCCGGGCGGCGCCAGAGACGGAGCTGTTGGACTCAATATTGGAACCGAAGGCTATGTAGGGACAGGCAATAGTTCGGGTGAGTTTGTGAAGGATTGGTACCAATACGATCCGCCCACGGACCACTGGACGCGGAAAGCGGATCTTCCCGGAAGCGGCCGGATGTTTTCCAGCAGCTTTACGATCGACGGATACGGCGGCTTCGTATGTTGCGGATACGGCACCGGCCCAACAGATTTCAACGATGTCTGGGTCTATTTTCCGGCCTCTGACACCTGGGGTCAGGCGGCCAGCCTGCCGGGCAGCGCCAGAGAACAGGCGGTGGGATTTAGCTACGGATCGACAGGGGGCGGCATAGCATGTGGGCTGCACTACGCCTCTCCGGGCCCGAACGTCTTATTAAACGACTACTGGTACTACCAGTTATCCACCAATCAATGGCAGCAGCGAGCGAGCCTTGCGGGATCGGCCAGGGCAGGGGCTGCAGGCTTTGCGATCAACAACACTCCCTATATTGGCACAGGTTGGAACTACAACGGCAACCTGAACGACTTCTGGTATCTGGGCCTCTACATATTCTGATATTATCACCTCTAATCGTGCAATAATGCTTAAATATGCTTTCCCAATCCCCGTTGTAGCAGTCTTTCTCCTGATTTGCAGCTGCCGGGGTACTGACAGACCAGCCCAGGAAGTCCGGACGCCTGCGGCTGATTCCGTTTACGAAGTCGGGGTGTATGCAACGCAGGGCTCAGGATATGGATATGCGGTATACCGCCATGGTCAGAAGGTGATCGATCAGCCGCATATCCCGGTGGTTCAACGCTTGCAAGCCTTTGCGACGGAAATGGATGCCAGGCGGGTGGCCGGATTGGTGAAGCGGAAGCTGGAGGAAAATTCCTCTTTGCCGACGGTAAGTTTGGAAGAGTTGGATAGTCTGGGTATCACGTATCGTTAAATTCGCCGCGATTGAAGCCCTGTATGCACCCGCTGTGGCATCCGGCTCCATCGGCAGGTTTTTAAATTCCAATTGCTGGTTGCAAAGATCAGCAACGGAGACCCCCATCTGCAGATTGTCATTATAGTAATCAGCAGCTGACGCCAAGATATGGCAGCTACAAGTAAAATTTTTAACAACGGAGATTATTTCGGCTTTGTTGATAACCTTCCCAATCTCGCGACGCAAGTAAAATTGGGTGAAAAATATAAAATTGAAATGAAGGATATCACCGATTGGATGTATGTAGACAGAGGGGGTCTCTAAGGTGGTTGGGTTTTCATTCTACTTACTGCCGGTCTTTATTTTGCGTTGCAGCAAATAAATATTTGCCAAAGCGAGCAGTATGAAAAAAACAGGAATGAACGGTGGTTTTATTTTTAACGGTAAAACTTCTGCCGGAACATTTGGTTGCAAATGAACATAGATAGCTGTTGCCATCATAGGCAATATTGCTGCGGATGCAAGCTGTATCATGATCTTAAAATTTTTATTTGCAGGATTTTTGTCCAAAATCAAACTAAATATCAATGCCAATCCAACAACAATTTCGCCTGTAATGCCCACCCATACAGGGATATAGGCTTTCAATCCGCTGTTTTTCATTTGAACAGCATACCACCCATTGATCGTAGGGATTAAAACTTTTAAAATTCCAAACATAAACATGGCGATTCCGAGGAACCAGGAAATTAATTTACTAGATTTCATTTTTTAGTTAACTGTAAAATTTAAACAGATCCCAAAATTACCATCAGGAACATGGAGAGGCCTGGCAATAAGGTTCAATAAATGGTCAATTAGGTTCAAACAGGAACCGTTATGGTCTATTCGCGTTTCTAAAGGCCAGAGGGATTGTTGACCTCCCGGGGAGAAAAAAGGTCGGCGTTGATATCCTCGTCATTAATGCCGGCATCATGTACATGTCACCTATCGAAGGGGTTACTGAAGAGCAATTCGATGAAATAATGGATTTTAGCGCTCAGCGCTACCCAGGGAACCCAAAACAGGTCGGTTTACAGTTCCAGCAAGGCGGCTTTAAGATCACTGGCGAGGGTTGCGGCTATTGAGTTAGCCCCTAAAGGTATTCGTGTGAATGCCATATCACCCGGACCGTTCAGCACACCGATATTTGGGAAAAGCGGCGCCCCGGCCGAGGCACTTGCCAGGTTTGCGGATACGATAGCCCAAAAAGTGTTATTAAAAAGATATGGGCAACCTGGTGAAGTTGGGAAGCTGGTATCCTTTCTTTCCTCTGAAGAGGCGTCCTTTATCCCCGGAGCTGATTATGTCATTGATGGAGGGATGTCAATAAACTTTAGTTAACCAATCGCTGTTCTCACCGCCGCAACCGCTGATATGGCCTTAGCGACCGCTAAATTGTTAAAAATAATTAATTATCAATTAGGATGGTATTTTATTTCGAACTTCGTAGTTTTGCAGCATTTGATCACCTGGATAAAAGAATCTGCCATGTCAGCGAAGGATGATAAGATGAACCAATTTATTTCTGCAATATTCAGCCTGGCCAGTGCAATAAAATCCGAGTCGGAGCATTGCTGTAAGATATGCGGCGCAATAAATGAAAAGGAACTAATGATCGTAGCGTTTGTAGGAGACCATAAAAGTGTAAAAATGAGTGAGATAGCCGATCATTTAAAGGCACCTCTAAGCACGCTTACCAGTATTGCCGATAAACTCGTTGCAAATAAATTCCTGGTGCGTCATAACTCTGATGAAGACAGGCGCGTGGTGAAAGTTGCCCTTGGTGAAAAAGGCCTGGAATCTTACAAAGCGTATTTAACCCGAAAGAAAGAAATGACAAAAAAAGTCCTTTCCCACTTCAACCAGGAGGAGCATAAGACATTGATCAACCACATGAATAAACTTGCTGTCGCAATAGTGGCTAAAAAATAATGATTCCGGGTCAATGCTATGTCTGTACAATTAAGAGAACATATTGAAAAGATCGTACCGCTCACCGATGAAGAGTATGCGTTCGTTATTTCCCATTTTAAGGGCAGGAAATATAAAAGGCACCAGTTCCTGATCCAGCAGGGTGATCCGGTGCCGTGCAATTACTTTGTATTAAAAGGCCTTTTGAAACTGGTCTTTACAGATGATACAGAAAAGCAGCATATCATTTCGTTTGCGATGGAAGATTGGTGGGAAAGTGATTACTATGCCTTTTACACGCAGACAAAAGCAACGATGTCGCTCGAGTGCCTGGAAGATACGGAAGTTCTTTGCCTTTCTTTAGAAGATTACAAAAAGCTTTGTGACGGGTTACAGAAAATCGAACGCTTTTTTCTGGAAAAGGCAAAATTCGGTTTTCTCAGTGCTCAAAGGCGGATCATCTCTTCACTGACCTCCAATGTCAGGGAGCGTTACGAACAACTGCTCAAACAATACCCTTCTCTTATCCAGCGCATTCCTAAAAGCCTCATCGCTGCCTACCTGGGCGTTTCGCGCGAAACTTTAAGCCGCTTATATCCTTAGTGTGATCTGGCTCACATCAAAATCGTGAGGCAGGTCAAGAGCCATTACCAGGTGTTGCCTTTAGTTTTGAGGTATGAAGACAGCGTACACAAGAAGCGTTGTGCCAATTTTAGCACTTACCGTACTAACGGCCACGCTTTCAATGGCACAAATTAAAAAAAACAAAAGTTAAAAAAAAGGGAAGTACGACCTCTACCGTCAAAACGGTCAATCTCGGTGCCGCATCGGGACAGGCCAATCATCTCATCAGCCAGGATTATAGCCAGACCAAGGATGCCGGAATAGATTATTTTTTCAGTATTCCTTTTGCATGTGTGTCAAAGAATGTCTCATTTTCATCATCTTTTGTGATGCAAAGCTAGAATCCTATTATCCTGAGAGCGTTACCAAAAGGTAACAAATGTGTCACAGGCCCGCCCATATTCCGGAAATTGTGCAGTAAAGAGGAAATTTTTTTTAATTATTAATTTCGAAAGTCGTACTATTGCACTATCGAAGTAAAATATGATTGAGCGAAAATTAAAAAATCAAAAAACTACAAAACATGGAACGGTATCAAGGTAAAAGAGTGGTGATTATCGGCGGCACGAGTGGCATTGGGCTCGCGACTGCAAAGATGCTTGTCGACGGGGGCGCGCGCGTTCTCGTTACGGGGCGGTCGCAGGCCGGCCTCGATTCGGCGCAGAAGGAGCTTGGAAAGGGCGGCATCGCGGTTTCGAGCGACGCTCGTTCATTGACGGACATTGACGCCCTGGTCTCCCGGGTGAAGGTCGAGTTCGACACCATCGACCTGCTCTTCGTCAACGCCGGGTTCAGCGCGTTCGCCCCTCTCCAGCACACGAGCGAGGCGACCTTCGATGAGATGTTCAACCTGAACGCAAAGGGACCATTCTTCGCGGTGAAGAAATTTGCGCCGCTGATCACCCGCGGCGGTTCCGTCGTCCTCACGACCTCGGTCGCCAACGTCAAAGGAATGCCGATGATTGCCGCGTACGGAGGGGCCAAGGCCGCGCTGCGATCCTTTGCCCGGACCTTCGCCGCTGAGCTGCTTCCTCTTGGGATTCGAGTCAACGCGATGTCGCCCGGCCCCATCGAAACGCCGATCATCGGAAAGGCCTTTCCTGATAAAGCAACGGCCGACCACCTCACCGGGGAGATGCGCGAAGCCAATCCGATGAAGCGCTTCGGAACACCGGAGGAAGCCGCCAGGGCCGTTGTCTTCCTCGCATTCGACGCGACTTTCACGACCGGCCTGGAGCTTCCGGTCGACGGGGGATGGTCGCAGCTCTGAGGAAAAGCCTATCCAACCTTTTCCACAGTGGGGAAGGGTTGGATAGTTAATATAGCTACTTCAATGAAAAAACAGGAAAAGTGATCGAAAGTATATTAATAACCGGAGCAAATATTGGACTCGGCAAAGAGGCCGCCCGACAGTTAGCCTTGAAAAAGGAAACAAAAAAGGTAATTCTTTTCTGTAGAAATCAATCCAAAGCCGAGGCAGCAAAAAAGGACCTTGAAGAGAAAACGGGAAAAAACATTTTTGAAATTCTAATCGGGGATATTTCGGATGAAAATTCTGTAAGAAAAGCAATAGAAAAAATAACAGAACCAATTGACGCAATAATTTTAAATGCTGGTGGAATAGTTGGGGAAACAGCTGGGAAAGCTACACCTTCCGGTATGAATGAATTAGCTGCTACCAATGTTTTAGGTCACGTGATCTTAGTGGAAGAATTGATCAAACGTGATCAATTAAAAAAAGCAGTGTTATATGTGAGTTCAGAAGCTGTAAGAGGAGTGAAGCAAATGGGGATGAAACCTGCTATAATGAAGACCTCCTCTGTAGATGAGTTTGCGGCCGTTCTCGACGGATCATATTTTGGTGGGAACTTTAATAATGTGCAGGCATACGGCTACGTCAAATATGCGGCAACGATGTGGGCGCTTTCAATGGCAAGAAAATATCCTGACCTCAAATTTGTCGTTGTCAGTCCCGGGAACACGGGCGGTACCAGGGCACCAGATAATTTCTCCCCGGCAATGAAATTTATGTTGAAGTATATCATGATGCCTGTCGTCCTGCCATTGTTAGGAATGGTTAATAAGATAGAAGTAGGTACCCAACGCTTAGTAGATGGTATTTCGGATGATCAATTTGAAAGTGGCGTTTTTTATGCCAGTAAGGAAGGGAAAATGACAGGAGATGTAGTTGATCAGGCTACTTTTTTTCCCGATTTGAAAAATACTTCATTTCAGGAGAACGCCGATAAAGCAATTCATCGTTTCATAAAAGGAATTTATCAGTAATATCGTTTCTTTAATATATGAAACTATTCGGAGCAATTTTGGAAGAAGAACTGCGACGCAACAGTCAGCTAAAAACGCTGCCGGCCGAAACGGTGCTGATGCAGTCGAATAGTTATATTCGTTCAATACCTGTAGTACTTTCAGGAAGTATGCGGGTAATCCGCCAGGATGAAGACGGACGGGAAATACTACTATATTACATCAAACCCGGTGAAAGCTGTATTATGTCCTTTTTAGCAGGCATACACGAGGATACGAGCAAGGTTAGATTGGTATTGGAGGAAGATTCAGAGATATTAATGCTGCCGATAGCTAAAGCAAGTGAATGGATCAAAGTTTACCCGGAGTGGGCCGACTTTATATTTAAATTATATCATAAGCGTTTCGAGGAATTGCTTGATGTGATCAATGCCGTGGCTTTCCAAAAATTAGACGACCGGATAGTGACCCTGCTAAAGCGAAAGGCCAGTGTGTATAAATCAAATGAGTTTAGCATTACTCACCAGCAACTGGCTGAAGAATTGGGTACTACCCGTGAAGTGGTCTCCCGGCTATTAAAACAACTGGAAAAGCAGGAATTGATCAGGTTATCCCGAAATAGAATTACATTAAATGCTGCTATGTAACATAAGTCACTAACCCACTCCCGGTAAACATGTACATTTGTTTACTAAACAAAAACAAGTGGAAATAGCAGGGTACTCGGCGGCAATTTTAATAGGTTTATCATTAGGTTTGATTGGCGGTGGTGGCTCGATCCTTACTGTTCCTATCTTAGTTTATTTTTTCTTTATCGACCCTGTTATAGCCACAACCTATTCTCTGTTTGTAGTAGGATTGACCAGCTCGGCAGGCGCGATAAGCCATTACAGAAAAGGTAATGTGAATTTTCAAATAGCTTTCCTGTTTGGTATTCCTTCCTTAATAGCCGTATTCATCATGCGCAAATGGGTGATGCCTGCCATGCCTCATCATTTGCTCAGCATTGGCTCGTTTGAAATTACCAAACCGGTATTGTTAATGCTTGTGTTCGCTGCGTTGATGCTGGTCGCCTCCATTTCGATGATCAGGAAGAGAAAGGAAGTTTTAGTTTCCAACCCGGAGTTTAAGTACACAAAATTGGTGATCCAAAGTATAGTAGTTGGCATCATCACCGGTTTTGTGGGTGTAGGCGGTGGTTTTTTGATTATCCCCTCTTTGGTTTTCTTTGCCGGTTTACCGATGAAAAAGGCGGTGGGCACCTCCTTAATGGTCATGACCATTAGTTCCCTGCTGGGTGTATTAGGAGATATAAGCAGGCACGCGTCAATAAATTACCTTTTTTTAATGCTTTTTTCTGCATTTGCGATAGTTGGAATTATTGCCGGTAGCTATTTGACTAAATATATCGCCGACACTAAATTAAAGCCGGCTTTTGGATGGTTCGTTTTGTTAATGGGTATTTTTGTTTTGACGACTACTTTAACTAAATAATATGGTGCTAATTAAACAACCCTGGCCCTGGTATGTGGCCGGACCCCTGATCGGGTTGATCATACCGGCTTTACTACTTTTAGGAAATAAAACATTTGGTGTCTCATCAACGCTTCGCCAGGTATGCGCTGCCTGTGTCCCTGCCAATATTTCTTTTTTCAAATACGACTGGAAAAAGGAAAGCTGGAATCTTTTTTTTGCAGCAGGAATTATTATTGGTGGCTTTATCGCAGCCTACCTGCTTTCAAATCCGGGGCATGTGAATATCAATCCCAATACTAAAGCACTGTTACAACGGGAAGGTATAAAAGATTTCAGCGGCCTGTTACCCCGAGATGTATTCAGCTTTAGTCAATTGTTTACCCTGCGCGGATTTGTTTTTATTGTCGTCGGCGGCTTCCTGGTCGGTTTCGGTACCCGTTATGCAGGCGGATGCACTTCAGGTCATGCCATCATGGGCTTGTCGTCTTTGCAATGGCCATCCTTAGTGGCTACCTGTTGCTTTATGATTGGCGGAATTGTTATGACCTGGTTTATTTTACCTTATTTATTACAGTTATGAAAAATATTAAATTCTTAGTAATCGGGATGCTGTTCGGCATTATCCTCGTCAAATCACAGGTGATCTCCTGGTTCCGGATACAGGAAATGTTCCGCTTGCAGGCGTTTCATATGTATGGTGTCATCGGCAGCGCGGTCATAGTTGGTATCATTTCCATCCAGATCCTGCAACGGTTCCGGTTAAAAACCATACACGGAGAGAAAATTGTTATTCCGGATAAAACATTTCATTGGGGTAACGTGTATGGCGGTTTGATATTTGGGTTAGGCTGGGCGATCACGGGCGCTTGTCCGGGGCCGCTGTATGCACAGGTAGGCAGCGGTTTTTTGGTGACTATTGTGACTTTGCTCAGCGCCGTTGCAGGAACGTGGACCTATGGTTTAATAAGAAATAAATTGCCTCACTAGTTGAAAAAGATAACATGCAAATCCAACAATTTGAAGATAAAGGGCTATCGCACTATTCCTACGCCATTTTGAGCGAAAGCGACCGCCGGGTGGTTTTAATAGATCCTTCACGCGATATAAGTCAATATCTGGCTTATGCGGAAAACAATGAAGCAACGATCATAGGCGTGATTGAAACGCACCCACATGCCGATTTTGTGAGCGGGCACCTGGAATTACATCAGGTGACAGGAGCAACCATCTACTGTTCTGCATTAGTTGGTGCGCTTTACCCGCATCAAGCTTTTGATGATGGCGATCTGATCCATTTTGGCAGAACCACGTTAAAAGCGTTGAACACCCCAGGCCACTCTCCCGATAGTATTTCTATCGTATTAGTGCACGATGGTAAAGATAAAGCGGTTTTTACAGGGGATACTTTGTTTATAGGCGATTGCGGCAGGCCTGACCTGCGTGAAAGCGCAGGGAACCTGACCGCCAGGCGGGAAGAATTAGCAGCCAAAATGTACCACTCGCTCCGGGATAAATTGATCGGGTTGAACGATGACGTAATTGTTTACCCGGCGCATGGGGCAGGCACACTTTGTGGAAAGGCATTAAGTGAATCCAATAGCAGCACTATCGGCGAGGAAAAACTAAGTAACTGGTCGTTGCAAAACAGGACTGAAGCGGAGTTTATAACTATTCTTTTGGAGGATCAGCCCTTTGTTCCGAAATATTTTCCCTTTGATGTGGAAATAAATAAGCAGGGCGCAGGTAACATGGCGCAGGCAATTGCCAGTGTTCCTGTTGGCCTGACTGATCAATTGAATGGCAGTATCTGCATCATTGACACGCGAGCTGAAAAGGAATTTAAGAAAGGGCATCTCCGGGGATCGGTCAACCTGCAAAATGGCGGCAAGTTTGAAACCTGGCTGGGGAGCATTATTGCCCCGGAGGAAGCTTTCTACCTGGTTGCAGAAAATGAGGAAATACTCGGAAGCCTGATCTTACGTTGCGCAAAAATTGGTTATGAGCCTTTTATTGAGCGGGCATTTGTGTTTCAGACAGGAGCCTCAATAATGGATGCTATGGACATACATAGGTTTTCAACGAACCAAAAGGAATATACTATCGTTGACATCAGGAATTACGGAGAAGTAAAGGAACATCCGATATTTGATCATGCCATCAATATACCGCTTCCTGAATTACGGGAAAGAGTTGCAGAAATACCCTTAAATAAACCCATTGTAGTACACTGTGCGGGCGGCTATCGCAGCGCAGCCGGCAGCAGTATTATTAATAATGCTTTTGGCGATAGAACAAAAGTATATGACCTTGGCGAAGCCATAAAGCATTTTGCGCGCGTCTCGTAATCCTGGGTGATCCGGAACGGTGCTGGCTTTGAGCACATCTTCCAAAGACTTACCATGCTCTGTGATCGTGTAATCTACCGTTGGTGGAAATGTATCATAAACGCTCCTTTTGACAAGGTTTTATCTGTAATGCCGCTGACCTCTTTAGAGAGTTGCTTGAACCGTTTTGGCCCTATAGATAACGCAAAAAAAATAAGTAACTTCCATTTCCTGGATCTGCCAGGGAAAAGGTTGCCGAAGCGCCGGCTTCGTTAGTCAAATATACGGGGATAGCCGATCTGGCGGGAGCCGTTGGTTTGATCTGCCCGATGCTTTTTGGTTGCCTGGGGCAGGCTCAGTACTATGCATCATAGATCATAGGAGACACCGACCCCGAACGCATTTACTTTGTTCCTGAAGCGGTCGACTCTTGTCCCATCCGGGGCCACCTGGTACAGGTCCGTCGTCTTGTATTCTGCAAAATAGAATTGATACACCGCTTTTAATTGCCAGCGTTCGGCAATTTTATACTTCACGAAAAATTCTGAATTCAGGCTGCCGTAATCGTTGTCCCCGGTCAGCAAAAGGTTAAAATGGGCTGGTTTTACTTCCGGGGCCGGTGAGGTTACGCCGTTGCTCAATAAGAATGCATTGCTTGCCCTTCCCAGGGAGAAGCCGATAAGATCGATGTTCACGCCGCCATACCATTTTGAAGAAAATCGATAGCCAAAATTGGCGGACAGGTTCAACGAAAGAACGGAAGGCTTTCGCACGGTAAGGGTGTCGATATTTTTTTCGTCGTGTCCCGCCAGAACGATTATAAAGGGGATGGTCGTCGATCTGGCCAGCCTTGCAGGCGCGGTATAAAATGGCTTATCTGTGCCCGAATAAAATGTCGATCTCGCTCCCAATCCGACTTCAAATTTTCTGCTCTTGCCTACTCGCCAATTATTTACGTAAGAAAAAGATATAGTGCCTTCCTTGTCTCCAATGGCGCCGGAGACGTCAAGGAACCGGTTTACCGCCGGAGGGGAGTTTTGTGCCTGCAAGTGAATCATGTGAGACAGGACAAGCAGTAGCAGGAAGGATTTTTGCATGGGGAATACAGGTGTTTTCCTTTTTGTAGCGGCCGGCGGCAAATCCTTACATAAAAAAGGAAAATAATTTTTAAACATCAGGCTGGTTGTATCCTTAGTGTGATCCGGGTCACATGAAAATCGTGAGGCAGGTCAAGAGCTGTTATCGGTAGGTATCGTTAATTTTGAAGGAAAGATTACACCGATGCTCGTAAATAAAACAGCAAAACTTCTAGCAGTCCTTTCAATTATTGCCGCTCCTGTGTGGGCAAAAACGCAAAACTCGAATAAGATGGAGAAGAGAATTATCAATCCCTGGCAATGGCAGGCACAGCATAGCTTTGTGCAGGCCGTCGAAGTGAAACACGTGGAAAGCACATTATATATCTCAGGTCAGACCGCGATGAGCGCAGAAGGTATACCCAGTAACGAAGACATGGAATCCCAGCTTACCCTGGCGCTTAAGAACCTGGAAAAGGTTATCATTGATGCAGGTTATGAACCGAACGGCATTGTCAGATTAAACGTCTATGCCACGGAGGAACTCGGACCGCACTTTAAGATCCTGCAGGACTGGATAGCCAGATACGGAGTGAAACAGGCAACCACAGTATTGGGAGTGAGAAGCCTTTACGAGACCCTGAAAGTAGAACTCGAAGCTACGGTTGTCAAATAGATGGTCATCATAAACGCCACCGGCGTAGAAACTGAATTCTACGCCGGTGGCAATTGGTGATAACATAGGAATTATTCCTTCACGAACTTCAAAGTATGATTCCCATCCGCAAGTTCGAGATTGACGATATAAAGGCCTTTTGGCCAGCCGGCCAGTGAAATAAGAGCCAACTGCTGCTGCGCTCCTGTAACCATAGACAAGACCCTGCGACCAGCAACATCATAGATCTCCAATCGCCGGCCCTGCCCCTGCCACTGGATGTTGAGGACCCCATTGGCGGGATTCGGCCAGAGCTTCAGCGACATGCCATTGTCCGTGGGCGCAGCTTCCCCCAATCCCCCACGCGCGCCGGCCACAACCGCCTGACCCGTGCCACTGTGTGATACCGATACATTGCTGAATTGGGCAGTGGTCAACACGCCGTCATTGTGTGACGTGACCCCCATGCCAACAAAGGCCTGCGTGCCCATCGCGACGGTTTTCGAACCAATCAATGTCCATGTGCTCCCGTCATCCGATCGGTAAGAAGTAAACACATTACCCGCCCTCACCAGCTTCAACCATTTGGGCGGAGTGCCGGAAGTATTCACAGAAGTAGTGCTGCCGCCCGTAGCCGACCGGTAAGCAATAGCCGTTCCGCCGCCGGCTTTCACCAGCGTATTTACTTCAACGGCATTGGCATCCAGCGATTCGCGTATCATCACGCACGCTTTGGCCGAGGCATTGGTATTGCCCAGCGTATCCACTCTTGCAATGATCTGCCCGTCGCCATTAAAGGACTGGTATACGTATTGGAACTCGTCGGCTGAACTCCAGATGTCCGCACCGGAGGCTTTCACCGTAAAGACATTGCTGTTATAGCTGGCACTGCCCGCTGCTGCTACCGCACCAATGTCCCTGTTCTGCCAGGGAGAAGGCAGGCCATTGACAGGCAGGCTGCTGTCGGAGGTAATGCCGTTGATGGCACGCAGGTTGTCGATATAGTAAACATCGCCGGTAAAGGAATTGGCGGCCATCAGCAGCGATACCCTGTCTACCTGTGCATCATAGGTACCCGGGTCAGGAATGCTTTGCAGGTAAAAATACACGGTATGCCAGGCATTGGTCTGTGTGACAGCCCCCTGGTAATTGCTATGCCGCCCGGCGGGATAATTGGAAGGCGTAGATCGGGACGAGTTTTCCAGCTGCCAGGAGAGCAGTGTGCCGACCGGTGCGGAGGTGTATACATCCATGGCAAACTGGCGGGCGCCTTCTTTGAAGGATTCCCCGTCCCTGATGGCATTGGTGCTAATGGTGATCACATCATATTGCGCCCCTGCATTGCGGGTGTACTTGGCCGTCTTTACCGAAGGATTGACAGAATTGGGCGCGGGATTGGTGGTGTTGGGCACATACACCCCATCGGATTGCTGGTAGGTGAACAGGTTTACCGAATCATAGTTCTCATACACGCTCGAAGAGCCGGGTACTACTTTCTTACCGATGCGGATATTATCAATATACCAGGTCTGTGCGGCCGGCTTATTGGGACTGAATAATACGGCCAGCTGGTCGATGGCGAAATCGGAAGCGCCATTGGGCGCCGAAGAATAATAGAAGGTCAGCGTCTCCCACTGGTTCTGTTTGGTGGTGACGGCCTGGTAGCTGCTGTTGCGTCCACTGGGATAGGCCAGCTTTGCGAGTACATTGTTCTGGAGATTGATGCTCACGCCTGTGCCCACGGGCGCGGTGCTGTATACATCCATCTGGAGCTGATAATCCTGGCTTTTGAACGGCGCCGCATTGGGGATAGTGCTTAATGAATTAAAGAAAAGCACGTCATAGGCGGTAGTATCATTGCGTACATACTTAGCCACATTCGCAGAGCCGTTGGTGCCGCCCGGTGCAGGATTGGCTACATGTGGGGTATAGCCGCCGCTGGTGATAGTATCATTGAAGGTAATATGGCTGGTCCCATCGTAGTTTTCCAACGTGTCGGCAGCGATCACCGTCCATTTCGCCGAAGGCTGCTGCATCACGCGCACATTGTCGAACCACCAGGTATTGGCCGTGAATTTGCCGGGCTCCATCAACAGCACCATCTTATCGATGGAGAAGAGATCTACGCCGGAGTTGCTGATGGTCTGGCTATAGGTAAATTCCAGCGTCTCCCAGCTGTTCTGTCGCGTCGTGAAAGCCACATATTTACTGTGACGGCCGGAAGGAAAGGGATTGACAAAGCTGAGGCTGGTGTTTTCCAGCTGCATGTCGATCTCGCTGCCGACAGGCGCAGTGGTATATACATCGATGAATAATTTCTTTTTGCTTTGTACATAGTCCATCGCATCGGGCACGGGAATGCCGGTGAGATAGATATCATCATACTGGCTGCCGGCATTGCGGGTGTATTGTCCCACCAGCGAAGACGTATTTACCCGACCCGCTCCCGGATTGGCTACGGCCTGCTGCAGGGCGCCCGTCATAGGGCCATAGGTGATCAAACGGTTCGTTTCAAAGTCTTCATACAATTTATCTGCGACCAGCGCAGGTTTGAGCTGTACGGTACGGGAGAATGTTTTGACGACACAGCCAGGCGTCGTCACATTTACCGTCACATCGCCGCCGGTATTGCCCCAGTTGACCGTGATGAGGTTGGTGCCCTGCCCGGATAAAATGGTGGCGCCGGCGGGCACCGTCCAGCTATAGGCCGCACCGCTGATCGTGTCGATACGGTAGTCCTGGAAGGTTTCGTTGGGGTATACCAGGTTCTTGCCGAATACCGCATAATTATATATGCCCTTATACACCCGCACATAATCCACTTTCATGGAAGTGGGATAATCGGTGGACACCGGTGTTGTCTTCCCGGTGAAAGGGGTATTGGGCCCGCCTACCGCCACATTCAGTATGATGTACATCTGGTTGATATCAAAGGGCCAGGCGCCGCCTACGGTAGTAGAAGGCGTCTGGCTGAAATAGAGCGTGCTGTCGACAAACCAGTCGATGCGGTAAGGGCTCCATTCTACCGCGTATACATGGTAGTCGGCGGAAAGATCGGCCGTGCCGGTATATTTGGTGCCGGAAGATTGGTGAACGCCGGCAGGATAGGCATAATGGATCGTCCCATTGACCGACACCGGGTTTTTTTGCTGCGCTTCCATGATATCTATCTCCCCGGTATTCGGCCAGCCGCCCGCAGGACTCAGGAGCCAGAACCCCGGCCATACATTACTGGCAGAAGGCAGCTTGATGCGGGCTTCTATCCGGCCATAGAGAAAGGACTGCAGGCTATCCGTGCCGGTTACCCGGGATAGCAGCTTGGCCGACGTGTATTTGAATGATTTATTGTCCACCGGGTTGACCACGGTCTCAAATCTGGTGTTGATCGTCAGGGTAGTGTCGCCCACTACCGCATTGGCAGCACTGTACAGCTGCAGCTCGGAATTGCCGAAGCCGCAGCCGCTGGGTTCCCCGCAGCCATCGCCCGCATACACTTTCCAGTGGGAAAGGTCGCCGGCTGTATTGAATTCATCATGCCATACCAACTGCCGCTGGCAAAGCACCTGCGCGGAAAGCCCGCGGGGCAGGAAAAAGCATGCCGCAAGGCATACCATAAAGAAGTGTTTTTTCATATGTGCAAGTTTTAAATGCTGTATTGAATGATCCTCAGCGCGCTTTTTCCCGGTAGTACGCACGGAGGAGATAAAAGGCTTTTTTCCGGTTGCCTTTATGATTGATTAACCCTTTGTTGTTCCAGCCATCCTGGAAATGTGGATTGTTTCGGCGGGGCGATCGGAAATCTGCCAGGATCCAGGGGGAAAGCCCCACGAAATTCGCCGGCATGCGCCGGAGCATGGCCAGCTGCTCCCGGTAGTACCATGCCTGGTACTCTTCGCTCCACACCGTCGCGCTGTCCGCATGGTAGCCGCCCAGGGCTTCGGCGCCGGTCTCACTGATAAAAAGCGGTTTGTCGTAGATCGTAGACCAGCTGGTCCTCCGGCAGCTGGCCGGGGTGCCGCCATACCAGCCCAGGTACTCGTTGAAGGCCACCAGGTCAACGTATTTTCCCAGCGGATCATCGATGACATGCATGTCCTTACCCGAAAGGTATGTTACTTCCAATGCGGCAGAGACCAGCCGGGAAGGGTCCTGCGCCCGGGCCGCATCCAGCAGCGAATGCATAAAGCTGGTGCGGGCTTCGCTGACCGGCGTCTCATTGCCCACCGACCAGATCACGACACTGGCCCGGTTGACATCACGGCTGATCATTTCATGCAACTGTGTCTTCGCTTTTTCCAGCACTTCGCCACTGCTGAAGTCGATGGTCCAGTAGATCGGTATTTCCGACCATACGAGTATGCCGAGCGAATCGGCCACGCGGGTCATCGTCTCATCGTGCGGATAATGCGCCAGCCGCACCATATTGCAGCCCAGTTCTTTGGCCCAGCCCAGCAATTGCAGCGCATCCGCCTTGCTGTATGCGCGACGTCGCTGCTGTGGTATTTCTTCATGAATGCTGATGCCGCGCAGGAACAATGGCCGATCGTTCAGCAACAGCCTGCTCCCGGTGACGGCTATGGTCCGGAAACCTATTTTTTCTTCGGTGCGATCTGTACCGGTACTGAAAATAACACGATATCGTTTCGGGTCTTCGGGTGACCAGTACCGTATCTGCTTTGCCTGCAGGCTTATCAAGGCCCTGTTCTGCAGGACGGGAAAAGAGGATCTGATGCCCAATTCGGGGATCTCCACCTGCACCTGCTGGCCGGGTTGAGCATTGGCGACCTGCACCCATCCTTCCAGTGCGGAAGGATGGGGTACAGATCTCACCAATTGCAGGGAATAGTTTTGAATACCGGTGACCGGCAGTTCCACCAGGCTTACGCTCCTGGTGATACCGCCATAGTTCCACCAGTCGGTATTTAAGGTGGGGATCTCCTGTGCGTACCGCTTGTTGTCCACTTTCACCACCAGGAAATTCCCGGTGGCTTTAAGTACTGAATCCGGTATTTCGAAATCGAACGGCGTAAAGCCCCCTTTATGGCTGCCCAGCTTGTGGCCGTTGAGGTACACGTCGGCCCTGTAGTTGACCGCGCCAAAATAGAGAAAGACCCTGTCGGACGCCAGTCTCTTTTTATAGGAGAAGGATCGTTTGTACCAGACGGTACCTTCATAGTAAAGGAACAGGTCTTTCTGCGAATTCCAGTCGCCGGGCACACGCAGGGTATGTGCATCGGTATAGCCATGCTCCTTACGGTCGCCTTTGCCGGCCGGCACATCGGTATTCCAATAGGCTTCCGGGTCGGCGGGATTACGTTCCTTATAGCGATAATCATAAAACCCGGTCTCATAGGGATCTACGATGTACTGCCATTCTCCGTCCATGCTATGAGTGGTCCTGCCCGGCAGGTTGCCGATCAGGTTATCTTCCTGTGCTGAAAGCCCGGATACCGTTAGTATGCCTGCCAGTGCAACAATGATTCCTTTTTTATACATCATCCCGCTTGCGTTTTCAATAAAATAATAAAAGCATTAATAGCCAGGATTCTGTGTCAGCACAGCCCCCTTGTTCAGATCGATGGCCGTTTGCGGGATCGGCAGTAACCCATTCCGTGCAGCGACTTTGTCGAGACCGGTGACCGGCTGTCCTGCGGCGGTATTGTATTTATTCAGATAGTTTGTCACGCGTTCCACCAGCGTTCCGGTCCTGACGAGGGTCATCCGGCGGTTCTCCTCTGCCACCAGCTCCCTTGCGCGTTCATCCAATATGAAGTCAAGCGTAATATCGGAGGGCTGTACCTGTCCGTGGGTGGGGTAGTCCGGATAAGCCCGCTGCCGAAGGACATTGATGCTGGCCGCGGCGCCCGCCAGATCATTTTGTTTGAACCGGGCTTCTGCGAGCAGGAGGTAGGTCTCGCCGAGACGCATCATCGGCTGGTCCTTGAAGGTGCTGTACCCGTTGACATCCGCGGGGTTGAAATTATTCCATTTGGTCGTATAGGGAGCGATATGCCAGACGGTGTCTCCATCCGCAATGGTAAGCTGCTGACCGTATTTGGGCTTTGTCGGATCGTTATAGCGGAGAACCCGCCGGATGCTGTATGGGGAATTGCGCATATCGTACTGGTCATAGGCGCCATAGAGCATCCAGTTGCTCAGGCGGAACCTGCCGATACCCCTTCCCCCCAGCGAATCGCAGATGACCATATTGGTGATACCCGCATAGTAGGGCACCCACATGCGCCGGTGCTGGTCTTCCGACGGGTTTACGCCTGTGGTGGTGGCGCCGCCGGGAGTGTTGACATCCTCCTCGATGATCCAGATCGCCTCCTTATTGCCCTGGCTGCGGCGCTGGTTGCCAACGAGGAACATATCGCTGTAATAATCCCCCGGCAGCGCCGCTTTCACGCCATAACGGCTTTTGATCAGGGAATAGGCTCCGCTGTTGATCACATTATTGCATTGTACCTCCGCGAGGTCGGGTTTGTTCATGCGCAGGTATACTTCGGCCAGCAATTGCTGACACATGCCGCTGGAAGGCCGGCCTTCCTTTCTCACTCCACCGGCCGTAGGAAGGATGGCGATAGCGTCTGTCAGGTCTTTTACGATCTGTGCGTTGACGCTGTCCAGGGGGGCCCTTGTGAAGTCCACCTTGACTCCCTTGATGGGTTGCAGCACCAGGGGGACCGGCCCCCAAAGGGTGGCGAGGAAATTATACATATAGGCCCGGTAGAATTTCGCCTCCGCGCCTACATAGGCTTTGTTGGCGGCCGAGGTTCCGGTGACGGCGGGGTCCTGCGCCGCGGCAATGACGAGGTTGGTATTTGTTATCGACTGGTAGGCCGAGGTCCAGAAATAATTGGCCGAGAAATCGGTGGAATTCATCGTCTCATTATTCACATAGGGGAACATGGCACTGGTGGTCTGCCCGTTGATGACCATATCCGTTCCGTTGTACATGGCGCCCAGCAGACCCTGGTCGTTATCGGAAGTATACAGGCTGCGCACTTTGTTCAGGATGCCGGCCATATTGGCTTCAAAGCCCAGGGAGTCGGCCAGCGTATTTTGCGGCGCATAGCTGGATTGAAGGTTCTCGTCCAGGAAACTTTTCCTGCAGGCGCTGAATCCCGCGATCAACCCGATCAGCAGGCAGGGCAGCAGGAATGCATTTTTATATAAGCTCAATTTCATAATACTTTTTTTAAAAGGTTCGGGAATTACTTTAATGAGAAATTCAAACCAAATACATAAGAAGCCACGAGGGGGTAGTTGTTATAAGTGCCGAATGGCAGGGACTGGTAGTTCGCTTCCGGGTCCCAGCCAAGCCAGGGCGTCCAGGTATGGATATTCCGGCCGCTGACGTAAGCGGTTATATTCCCGAAACCCCACTTGCTGACCATTTCCTGTGGCAGCACATAGTTCAGCGTGATATCCTTTATCCGGGTAAAATTGGCTTTTGACGGATAGGCATAGTTGTAAGGATTGGTATAGGCCAGGGAAGGACGGCTGTTGTTATTGTTGGCGGCCGTCCAGTATCCTACGGAAGCCGGCAGGTTGATGGCGCCGGATTGATCGGCATTGTCGTAATACTGGTTGTTTCTCCTGTTTCCCTGTACGGTCTGGATAAAAATGCGGAGACTGAGGCTCTTGTAGCTAAAGGTATTGGTGATGCCGCCCGTCCATTTTGGATTGGTATAGCCGACGATCGTCCGGTCTCCCGCGGCGGTGATGGTATGGCTATGATCCCGGTCGGCAAATTTCAGGTAGCCCGGCTTGGCCGAAGGGTCTACGCCGGAAGGGTCCTCACCCGTTTGCCAGATGCCTTGCAGCTGGTAGGTGTAGATGGCGCCAAGCGATTTCCCGAGGAACCAGGAATTGCCGATATCGTCTTTGTTGTCACCGTATAGCTGCAGCAGCTTATTCTTATAGGTGGAGAAGACGACCGTTGTCTGCCAGGTAAAATTACGGGTCTTTACATTCACCGTGTTGAGCGTTACGTCGAGCCCCCGGTTCTGTAACTTGCCGATGTTCTGTAACACGCTGGCATAACCGCTTGGGCTGGGCAGCTGCCGGGCCAGTAAAAGATTGCTTGTCTTCGTCTGGTAGGCTTCCACCGTACCGGCGATGCGGTTGTTCATGACGGCAAAATCGATCCCCAGGTTGGTGCCCGTCGTGCTTTCCCATTTCAGGTTGGCATTTCCCAGGTTACTGGCGATCAGGCCGGTGGCCGTCTGGTTATTATAGACATATTGTGTCACGCCTTGCGTAGTCTGCGTCTGGAAAGGATTGATGGCGGAATTACCGGTCGTGCCGCGCGATGCCCGGATCTTCAGCAGGTTGACAAAGGAGATATTGCTCATGAAGTCTTCCTTGTTGACATTCCAGCCCACAGCGACGGAAGGGAAGGTCCCATATTTATCCGTCAGGTTACCGAAGGCCGAATAGCCATCCCTTCTCACGGTGGCGGTGAGCAGGTATTTACCGGCATACGAATAATTCAAACGCCCCATCTGGGACAAAAGCTGGCTGGGCAGCGCCAGCGAGGGATAGGATGTATTCGCTGTCGGGAAATTGCTTTGCGTGGTCTGGGTCGTGGCGGCGCCGGTATTATTGAATCCCAGCCCGTCATTGACAAAGCCCCTGGCCGTAATGAGGGAATTGAAGCTCTGGGTTTTTTGTGCGCTGTACAGGGCGGTCAGATCAAAATGATGCCGCCTGAGATCCTTTGTATAGCTTAAAATATTTTCCAGGATCCAGCTGGTGCTTTCCCCGGCATATACGAGGGCTGTACCCTGGTTGTCGTTGGCATTCCGGCCGGTATAGGTATCGTAGCGGCTCGGCAGGTAGGTATAGCTGCCGTTGAGCCGGTATTTTAAGCCGGGCACCTGTATGGGCGTCACGTCGATATAGCCCGTGCCGGTCAGGTTATTGTTCCGGTTCTTTGTAGGCTTGTAAAGACCCAGCAAAGGATTGGTGTAAAGCGTATTGCCATACATCGGAAGGATGTCGTAGGTGCCGTCGGGGTTATAGGGCTGGCCATAAGGGCTCATCTGCCCCGCCAGCGTGAGATCGGAATGACCTCCATCCGTATTGTTATTGGTATAGAAAAGACTGGTGCCGACAGCCAGCCAGTCGGTCAGGTTGGCGTTGAGATTGGACCGCAGACTGACCCGGGTATACTGGTATCCTTTGAGTACGCCTTTTTCCTTTGTGTATTCCCCGTTGATAAAATACCTGACGTCTTTTGTGCCGCCGGAAAAGTTCAGATTATGCGATTGGATATAACCAGGTTGTTTGATGAGTTTCAGCCAATCGGTGACCTTGCCTGCACGGTGATTGGCGACTTCCGTTGCATTGACTACGCTGTCGCTGTTGATATTGGTATTCGTTCCGCCGGTCTGCTGGTTCCAGATCACATTTTTAATCTTAAAGGCGGTGGCATCCATGGGTTTTACTTCATGCGCGATCGTTTCCCCCCCGGCAAAGCCGCTGTAGCTGATCGTGGGTTTGCCCGTGGCGCCGCGTTTGGTAGTGATCAGGATGACGCCGCTGGACCCTCTTGTTCCATAGATAGCCGTAGCCGATGCATCTTTCAGCACTTCGATGGATTCGATGGTGCTCGGGCTGATATCATTGGTCTGGCCGGGGAAGGGGACACCATCCAGGATGATCAGCGGTGTCGTGCTGGCTGTTATCGAGTTGAGGCCTCTCACCTGCTGGTTGGCCGAACTGCCGGGGACCGAAGAGGTCTGGGTAAGGGTATACCCTGCCACGGATCCCTCCAGCGCCTGCAGCACATTTGTCACCGGGATCTTCGAGAGACGGTCCCTGGGAACGCTGGTGACCGAGCCGGTGATATCGGATTTCTTTTGTGTGCCGTAACCAACGACCACGACGTCATTCAGTTGAGTGTTGACAGCGGCCAACCGGATATCTATGGTGCTGCGGCCACCCGCAGCCGCCTCCTGTGTCTGGTAGCCTACATGGCTGATGAGCAGGACGGCTTCGCTCTTCGAAAGGTTGATGGAGTACCGGCCCTGGTTATCTGTAGTGACCCCGGTGGACCTGCCTTTCTCGGTCACGCTGGCGCCTTCCAGCGGTTCTCCTTTTTCGTTGGTCACCCGTCCCTTTATAAGGTTGGCGGGTGATTGCGCCTGCAGCGAAGCATTGAATAAAGTGAAAATAAGTAGTACAATGGAGGCCGCACGGCCCAGGCACGCAGTGAGCCACGGCCGGCAATAAAGAAGTTTTGGCATGCAATCGGTCATAAAAGTTAGTTTTTAATAAAATGGAACCTATATTTGGCGGTAACAAATCTAAAAGTGCCGCCTGCCCTACAAAAGCTTTTCACTACATTTCAACTACATCATTAAAAGCTAATCGATTAATTTTCAATAAATATTCGTTACATCAAGACTACATCAGGCATATTATTTTTGCTTATCGGCCGGACAATATCCTGTCTTCTGCTAACCCTCGTCTCCCTGGGCGGCTTTTGTCAGAATACCATCGGGCTGCCGGAGATCATCAACTATTCCAACGAAGATTATCACGGTGGATCACAAACCTGGTCCGCCCAGCAGGGGCACAACGGCGTATTGTATTTCGCCAATAATGACGGTGTACTGAGTTTTGATGGCAATTACTGGAAGCACTACGCACTGCCCAATAAGACAGTGGTGCGCTCGATCATCGTCGATTCCGTAACCGGCTATATCTATGTGGGCAGCCAGAACGAGATCGGCTATTTTGCTCCCGGGCCTACGGGCGAGCTGCAATACAATTCGCTGAAAAAGCTCATCCCCCAGCAGCTCCGCGAGTTTGCCGATATCTGGCATATCGCCCAGCTGGGCAATGCTTTTTTCTTCCGGGCCAACCAGAAGATCTTTGAGTACAGGAACAACACCATCCATGTGTACCCCGCGCCTTCCGAATGGAGGTTTATGAAAAGAGCGGGTGGCAGACTATTGGCGCAGGACCGCAATAAGGGCATCCTGGAATTCAGGAACAACCAGTGGGAGCCGGTATGCAATGACCCTGTTTTGAAAGAGGGGCTTATCACCGGCATCCTGGATTACCGCAACGACACTCTGCTGGTCACCACCCTGCAGGACGGCATCTATCTTTTGCATGGATCGCGGTTGATGAAGAAGCCGACGGAGACCGATCCCATATTTGCTTCCAGCCGCATTTATTGCGCAGTGCAGCTGACGAAGGACCGGTTTGCGATGGGCACCACTTCCGGGGGCTGCTACATTATCAATGCCGATGGCCGGCTGGTGCAGACCATTTCACATATCGACGGCCTGCAAAACAATAATATCCTCTGCCTTTTCCTTGACAATAACCAGAACCTGTGGCTTGGTCTCGACAACGGCATAGACTATATTGCCTATAATACCACCATCAAACGGATACTGCCCGATAAGCTGAACCAGCTGGCGGGATATGCCATCCGGATCTGCAACGGGCAGCTGTATGCCGGCACTTCCGACGGGCTGTACAGCGTACCGCTGGATTTTGCCCGCGGCGACCTCAGCTTTGCCAAGGGCAATTTTACCCGCGTCCGGAATACCAATGGACAGGTATGGAGCGTGTCGGACCCGGACCGCCAGGTGCTGGTAGGTCATCATGAAGGCAGCTTCGTCGTAAACAATAACCAGGCGTTGCCGGTCGTGACGCGCCTTGGCACCTGGCTCTTTGTGCCGCTGCCTGGCAGTACCGGGAATACCGTGATAGCAGGAACTTACAACGGCCTGCAGCTGCTGGAATACGACGGACAGCATTTTGCTGACAAGGGGAAAATAGCCGGGCTCAATGAATCCCTGCGCTTCCTCGTGGCTGAAGACGATAATACGCTCTGGGCCTCACACCCGCATAAAGGAGTGTATAAAATCCAGCTTGCCGCTGACCGGAGGTCACTCCGCTATAAGCTTTATACGCGGAACGAGGGGCTGCCGGATAATTTTGACAACTATGTTCATTTTGTAAAGGGGAAAATGGTGGTGGCCACGCGGGATGGCATTTATGAATACGATGCGGCGGCCGACAAATTCATTCCCTCCGCCTTGCTGCCTGCCGTGCTGAAAGGCAAAAGCATCCAATACCTGAATGAAGACGCGGACGGCAATATCTGGTTCGTGTCGGATAAAAAAGCCGGCGTCATAGACTATAATAAACCTGCCGGGACAGACCCGTTTTCCATCCTGTACTTTCCCGAACTGTCCAACAAGCTGGTGACAGGGTTTGAATACATCTACCCCTATGATGCGGAAAATATCTTCTTCGGCTCGGTGAAAGGCATATTTCACCTCAACTATCGCACCTACCTGCAGCATGTTACCGGCTTATCCATACTCATTGGCAAGGTGCGCGCCATCGGCAACACCGACAGTCTGATCTACGGGGGCTATCCCGGCAATGATCAGGAGCAGGCAGTTACCAGGCTGCCGAATCAGTGGAATTCCTTTCACTTTGAGTATTCGGCACCTTTTTACGGGCAGCAGGGTAATGTAGAATACAGCTATAAGCTGGTGGGCTTTGACAACCAATGGTCGCCCTGGACAAAGAAAACGGAAAAAGACTATACTAACCTGCACTTCGGCAATTATACCTTTACCGTGAAGGCCCGTACCAATCTCGGCAACGAATCAAAGGCCGTCTCTTACAGTTTGCGGATCAACCCCGCCTGGTACCAGACCGTCTGGGCCTACCTGTTCTATTTTTTAATGGTCGTCATGGCCGCCTATGTCCTTGCACGCTGGCAGCAAAAGAAGTTTGCCGATCAGCAAAAGAAATACGCCCGGGAACAGGAGCAGTTGCGGTATATGCATCAGCTGGAAATGACCAATAATGAGAAGGAGATCGTAAAGTTGCAGAATGAAAGACTGGCGACCGATGTCAACTTTAAGAACAGGGAGCTGGCCAGCGCCACTATGCACCTGGTAGAAAGAGGCAAGGTCCTTTCCAACATCAAGGAAGAGCTGATGCGCCTGCAGAAGACGACCGCGGCACAGGGCATGTCGGTGGACTTCAGACGGGTGATGGAAATACTCAACGGGGCAGAGAAAAATGACAATTACTGGGATCAGTTCGTATCGCATTTCGACCAGGTGTACAGCAATTACCTGTCCATACTTAAAAACCTTTATCCTTCGCTGACTCCTACCGATCTTAAACTCTGCGCCTACCTGCGCATGAACCTCCTGTCAAAAGAGATCTCGCAGCTGATGAATATTTCCGTGCGCGGGGTCGAAATAGCACGCTACCGCCTGCGGAAGAAGCTGCAATTGGCGACGGATGAGAACCTGTCGGACTTCCTGATTGCGATAAAAACAGAACAGGGGGATCTCAACGAGGCCGAAAGCGATTAGACAGGCACCCCATTCACATACTCAAAGTCAACAGATGCTTTTTTATAATATCAAAATGTTCCCAGGGAATAAAATGATTGGCTCCCGGAATAATGATCATTTTTGCATTGTTATTGACAGAAAGTCTATGCATTCCATATTGAACATTTTTAACCGTTACCAGCGGATCCTTGTCCCCATGGATAAACATCACCGGCATTCGCATCGTATCATAATGCTGATCCATCTTAAATAAGTCCTTCTTAAAATACCATATTTCCTTATTGGAGCTGCGAAAGGCTCCCGGAAGCAGGTATTGAAATGGCCCGAAAGCAAAAAATCCACGCCATCTCTCCTTCGGCTCATCGTATGGCGAGATCGATCCCGAAAGTATGGTCAGCGAGCTGTACGCATCCGGATGCTCCTGGGCCAGCCTGACCACGATCGGACCGCCCAGGCTGTGCCCGACCAGGTGTAAAGGCTTCCCATTATCTTCCTGCTCGACAATGGAATAGATCAACATGGATTGTTCATCCAAATGAAATGCATGCCCGAATGAGCTGTAGCCGAAACCGGGACGGTCGATAGCGATCATCCGGAAATGCCGCAGCAGGTCCTTGTCCATGAGATAACGCTTATACGCAGTCCAGCTTCCCGGCGATCCGTGAATAAAGAGCAGCGTCGGAAGACTGTCGTTGCCCGTCCTGGCATAATGAAGCGTTACGCCACCTACCTTTATCGTTTTAAAGGTAAGGCAGACGCCGTTCCTGCTGAATTCGGCTATCGCGTCGCGATCCGATTCCCGCATGGTAAAAACCCACGATGAGCAGATCAACCATCCCGGAAGAAGCAGCAAAAGATAAATTCTCTTTTTCATGGTAATGATCAGATCTGCGCCATACCGCCATCTACATAGATCTCGCTACCCGTAATAAAACCCGAATCAGCGGATGCGAGGAACAAGGCCGTCGTTGCGATCTCCTCCGGCAGTCCCAGTCTGCCCATCGGGATTTGTGCGGCCATGTGATTCTTAAATTCTTCGTTACCGGCAAACACCGCCGTATCGATCGGTCCCGGATGGATCACGTTGACGCGAATCCCCCTTTCTTTCAGCTCGTTGGTCCAGGCTTTCGCAAAAACACGCAACCCTGCCTTGCTGGCTCCATAGACGCTGAGGTTCGGCATTCCCTTAACGGTGGCGATGGTGCCGGTCATGATAATGGATGCGCGATCGCGGAGCAGCGGCAATGCTTTTTGTACAGTGAAAAAGGTTCCCCTGGCATTGAGATCGAACATCTGATCGAATTGCTCTTCGGTCACCTGTCCCAGCGGCGCGCGACCGGCAGTTCCCGCACTGGCAAAGACGATGTCGACATGCCCTTTTTCGGCCTTTACTGCTTCAAATAACCTGTCGAGGTCCGCCAGTTTTGCAGCGTCGCCCTGCACGCCGGTCACATTCCGCCCGATCGCCTTTACCGCCGCATCCAGCTCAGTTTTCCGCCGGCCGGTGATAAAGACATAAGCACCCTCGTTTACAAACAATTTGGCTGTCGCCAAAGCCATTCCTGAAGTAGCGCCAGTGATGACGGCTACCTTGTTTTCTAACTTTCCCATTTTGATTCCTATTTTTAGTGTTGTAGAATGTGTTACTGTTTAAGCTGATCTTCGACAAGCAGCAGATCCCCGGTACCGGTGTAGCCTTCGATCTTCTTTGCTACGGAACCATCGGGGTGAAAGAAAAGCAGGGTCGGGGTAGCCCTGATAGGGAACTCCGCGCCAAGCTGTTTGCCGTCCGGGCTATCGATGTCTATCGCAACATTCACAATGTCTTTATTATAGATCTCACCGATCGCTTTTTGATTCAGCACCTCGTATTCCATTCGCTTACAGGTCGGGCACCAGGAAGCATGGGCAAATACGAACAAGGGTTTGTTCTCTTCTTTTGCCAGCTGCTTTGCCCGGGCAAGGGAGGTTATTTTAAAGTTGATCCCTTCCCGCGACGTCAGCATTGCCTTGTGTTTGCTGTTGCAGGAAAGGAGTCCGAAAAACAGACCGGCAAATCCCAGCAAGAGCAAATGTCGTTGTGTATTCTTTTTCATAATATGATAATTTAAAATGCCACCCGAAAACTTCCGAAAACCCCAAACCGCTCCCCGCCCACAGCAGGCAATGGCTGAGGCAAGACCCGCCAGATACAATCCACCCGGAAGAACCGGAAGATATTATCCACCCCGGTTCCCAGTTCCAAATACGTCTTTCCGTTCAATGATTGAAAATTGCTCCCTGGCACCATATTGTAGGCGGCGTTATCTTTCGACAAGCTTCCCCAGAGTGCCTTAGCTGTCCAGAATTGCCTCCACTTTAGCCGGCGGGTCAGGGGAACGAACCGGAAAAGGCCGCTTCCTACATTATGCTCCAGGTTGACACCCGCATATCGGTCGTGGATATACTGCCACTTGTTCAGCAGGCTGAACGCATATTGATTGTAGTAATACAGCTCATTGCCGGGAGTCACGTCCAGGAACGTAAAGGGCAGCGTGCCATAGGTCTTTCCGGCAAAGGCATTGTAATATAATGTCCCGAAAGGCTGTATCGTGGTCAGATCCGAAATACTTCCCGAGAGCTTGTTATATTCATAGTTACTGTTCAGCACACCCTTGATCCCCCTGCTGTACTTTATAGAAACGATCGGGTATTTTGCTCCCAGACTCCGGCGGTAAAAAGTATTCTGAAAGAATTTCTCCAGATACGCCCATCGAAGCCGGATGGAGGTTTCAAAACTATTGAGCGGATCGCCGCCATATTTCTCAAAACCGGCTTTTGACGGCAGGTGCAGTAAAGGGTCATATTGTCTGTCATCACCCGTCAGCGTCACCGAAAATCCGTTGTGCCATTCCTTGAATAATTCCAGCTTCTTCTCTTCCAGGTTGATGAACTTTATCGGAATACCCGATTTGCGCAGCGCAATAGCGAAAATGTTATCCGATGTGATCTCGTCATAATACTGCTGACCATAATCCAGGTCCTGCCGGTACATGGCATACAGGGTAAACCGGGGGTCGTGGTGCAATACCCACAGGGCATCGGCCTCTCCCCGGACACGCCGGTCGCCAAAGCCATAGGCAAGATAGCCATGCATGATCACCTTCTTTGAAAAATTGCGATTGGTGCCCAGATCGAATCGCAGCCGGAATCCCTGCAGCTCATTCGAATAAATGGCATTATACCAGGGACCAAATTCCAAGGGACCCGCATCATAATAGCCCGTGCCGATAAAGTTCACCCATTCGGTATAGGTATGGAACAAAGGCATTTTCAGGAGGCTGTCCATCGTGGTGTAAATAGCCTGTTGATGCGAAGACAGCGGTTCATGCCGGGCGGATACCCAAAAGGTATCCGGCTGGTCTCCGGCTCCCTGCCTCGTCACGATCTCCTCCGCGATCCGGTTGCTATCCAGGGTACGGGAAACACTGGGATCATCCACCCGTATGTTCCGGTAGGTAGTCGTTTTACGACCGATGAAACCTGCCTTACTCCGGCCAAAAGGAGAAATGTTCGCGACGAACTTATCCCGGGTCAAAAACCAGGTACTATCATTGATCAGGCTAAACTCCTGGATGAGACTGAGCTCATTGATAAAATTAATATTGGCTTCCCTGTTGAGCCGAAGATTCATTTTCTGTATGGCAAAGCTGCTGTCGTGCACCCAGCAATCACCCTCGAACGTACTTTCACCTTTTCGCCGTGGCGTAAAGACAAGGTGAAAAAAGCGCCGGGAATTTATCCACTGTGTATCGACGACCTTGTAGTGGTAATAATAGTCTCCCCGGTCACTGAGCGGGCTGACGAACCGCTTGCTGAAAAGCGGGATATAGTTGCTATAAAAATCCACATTCTGATCCATCCCGCCCAACAGCTGCGTCACGCTCGGATTATCGATCCCCAGTGTTTTACTGGCCCTGATCTCTTCCCGTCTCCGGGCTGGCCGTTGCTGGTAATAATAATCCGAAAGGGTCTCCGTCAGATATACCGGCAAAAAAGGAACGCCCTGGAGCGTATCGACATTATCGAATACAAACCCAAAGGGACGAAGCAACCGCTTCGATCGCAGGCGGTCTTTGTTCACATCATTCAAGTCTAATTCCAGTTTATTATAAAGCTCATACGCAAAATTATTCAGCCTGTACCGATCGTTAAAAGGCCGCCGTCGCACTATTTTTCGCCATAGTAACAACCCTTTATCGAATGTCTTTTTTACTACCACATCTGCCGCATATTGCGACCGCTGCAGCGTAATGACAAGACCCGCGGGATATTTATCCGCAATACTGCTCAACATTTCCCCCGATACCGGAAACCGAAAATCCTTATACCCTACGTAACTGACGATCAGCGTATCCACCGGCCGATGGCTCACGGTCAATTGAAACCGGCCTGCTGAATCGCTTATCGTACCGGTACCGGCTACCGCCCAGCGGGCATTCGCAAAGGGTATCCGTTCCTCGCTATGCTCATCCCTGATGATGCCCTTTACTATTAACCGCTGAGCGTGGCCCGCCGACACCGTCAACAGCAGCACGCCAGCCATCAATGTCCGCCATATCCGGGAGTAAGGGTTACCCATCTTACCGCCTGCCGGCGCCGAACGTCTAACCGGCAGGTCATGCGTCCAACGTCTAACCGGCATGTCATGCGTCCAACATCTAACCGGCATGTCCTGCGGCTTGACGATGGTTCACCAGATCACTGACCACTGCCTCCGGGATATCCTGTGCTACCGCAACTTTTGACTTTAATGGGAAATGCGCCTTGCTTCCCCTTTTTGTCAGGATCGTGATCTTAAACCGAAGACGTTGTGCTTCAGGACGCCGATCCGTTGGCCCCGCCGTGATCAGTACTTTCTTTCCCCTGAGATCGTCGTTGAAACTCATATTTGATATTTTTACCAACCCATCTGCTTAATAAACCATCCCTTTTGCCGACCCTTTAAGAAAGATCTTATACAGCTGCGCCAGCGCAGTGATCAACAGCGCAATTCCGACGACCCAGTTCAATAGCACCTGGCGGGCGCCGAGCAACTGGATCAGGTAACCCCCGGCAGTACCATATAAGCAGAAGGCCATCGCGGTACCCAATCCTATCGCTCCGATGAACACAGGATAAGCCCCGGCCTCATCGTTCAATATCTTTTTGGTCCTTAGGACAGTCGTCCACCCCATCCAGAAGGGAAGATGCAATGGATTGGTGACGCTTAGAATGGCGCCAGCCGCTACCGGATGCAGGAATGGCAATGGCAGCGTAGCCCGGAAGGCCTCCATTTCCAAGGCCGCCAGCAGACTGCTGGCCGCCAGGAAAAATAATACCCCGGTACTGACCAGGTTGAATATTTTCAGGAATAGCCCCAGCCGTTCGAGCCGGCGGATTACGATCAGGGCCACCCATACCAACCCCATTTCCACTGCTATCGCAGCCACTGAAAACCCGGCAGCCCCGGAATAATTTCCCAGGAAGGCGTAGTTTGCCACACCCAGGTTGAGCGTACCAAGCGGCAATGTGCCCAGGAAACTGATCGACATCGCTGAAAAGAACAACCTGCTTCGACTTTTCATAAATTTTTTATTGATTTCAGATATCGCCTGTGCTCCTTTAATAACGCACACATGCCTGCCGGTACTTTATGGTTGAAGAGGCCACACCAAACTCAACAGGAAGCTTCACGGCCGACACGGCCCCCACACCGATTCGCAGCAGCGCCATATGATGCACGGTATGCTCAAGGTTGTACAACAATTCCCGGTGGAAATTGGTCTGTACCTTATAATTTACCTGTCCGAACGCTGTTGACAAAACCAATGACTTATCCTCGTTATCAAGGAATACAGCCACTCGCCGAAGCAGGCTTGTCGCATAGCTGCGGCTGGTTTCGATCCTCATATCCCTTTTCCGCTGGTCATAATTCACCATACCAGGGTCATAACCGACAAACAGTTCCACAAAAAATTCAATAATATGCCGGGTATGCTGGCCAATGCTGGCATTCGACAGGAGGTCTATTTTTTGGACGTATTCCTCATCGGATAATCCGTTGACCATATCCTCCAATTGACTTAGCAGCAATTTCAGGGGTTCAATAAGTGGGGTAGTCATTACCAGCGGGATTTTTGCTTTTGAAATAAAAGAAATAATTGCCTCCGGTCCATCCAGGCCATAATTAATCGCTCCGAAGCGATCAATCCTCCTATCCCGGTTCCGACAAGAGGGACCTTGTAATAAGCTGTTTCATACTATTTCGGGTAGTTTCTAAATTTTAGTAAAAGTAATGCGACCAATGCCCTCCGGCAATGACCGATGTTCCCGACTTGTTGTCTGTATTTCCCGGCGAACGGCTTCGTGCATGGGTGTCAAAGAATATCCCATCATTCAAGTATGCAATCCACCAGGTTGACGTCCTGCAGGAAACCGGTACATCTCCCCTTGACCGTCACATTCGCGCCTTTAGGGGGGACATGAAACTCCCCTGCATCCGTTGCTGGGAACTCACAGCTCACCGCTATATCGGTACCGCTGGCGCCCAACCTGATATTGGCCGTTTTGCCGGTCGATTGCGACTCGACGACCATTCCCCTGACTTCCATCACCTTCCCGACGAATCGCTTGTCGGCTACAGCTTCGTCCCGCCTGTAGTCGTCACACAAGGCCGCAGCATCAATTCGTACCGAGGCGGCAACACCGGCCACATTTTGGTGTGGCATATTGTACAGGTAGAGACCCCAGCCGGTGCAGACAACAAAAAGGGTCGCAAACGCAATGATGATTTGATATTTCTTATGCATAGCTGACTATTGTTGGACGTTGACAACCGGGCAATTGACATTCCCCGCATTCGGTACAAGGACAGGGGCGGCCTTAGCCGTTGTGATGTCTTTCACTGATCCAAAGCTCATATTGTCATATACTACCACGGCCCAAAGAGGCGAGTAGGCGGCGTCTGCCGGCAATGCCGAAATCACGTTATGTGTTTGAGAGGAACCTGTTTCGGTCTTAAAGCCGGAAGCGGGGCCGCCATTGGGTTGATCAGGGTTGATAGTAAAAGAGACCCAGATGGGCGCTACAGGAACCTGGCCGCTGGAATTTACCGTCAGCGCTTTCTCACCAAATGTAAAATAATACACCGCCATGTCTTTATACCAGCCGGTAATTATCGATGCGTCGCTGCCCGCCGGATAGCGCTTCGTTGCCGTAGACCCCTTTGGTACCACCGGACAATTGACCAATGTATTTGTTTTGGTGACCGTATATCCCTTTGAAACGATCTCCTGGTAGCTGGTGACTGTATTGGCTACGTAATCGGACGGCACCGTCACATTGTAGATCTGCCAGAAATCGTTGTATCCAGGATCACCGGGAATGACATCGATTATATTGAATTGTCCCGCGACTGGTGTTGTTTCCCCGCTTTTGATCAACACATAGATCGGTGCGGGCGCGGTCGGCTGTACGTCGAAATTATAATAGTCAACGACCGCCCCTGCCGGCGAGAAACCCCTGGTAATGAATGGACCCTGATCGAAATTGACCGCTGCATTGGCTGCAGGAAGCCCATTGGAGGCCGTCCTTACCTGCAGGTGACCCGCTGCGCTGCTGAACCGGTCTATCGAAGCCTGCGGTGCGGTATTCGGGTCCCGGGGTGTGGAATTCGCGTTGGAATGGCTGTCTTTCTTACAGGACGCTAGCGAGGCTACCAGGGCTATTGTACCCAGCGCCTTCAAATGGACTGTTTTCATGTTCATCATTTTTTATGCTACAAAGCTAGAATCCCATTATCCTGAGAGCGTCACCAAAAGTTAACAAATGTATCACAGCGTGCCCGGTATGCCGGAAATTCCGCAATTTTGATCTCCAGTGAATACATCCCCAATCATGAAAAAGGTCCTTATCATCGAAGACGATAGTCAGATAATAGAATTACTGACCATTCATCTGACTGATCTGGCTTGTCATGTCGTCAGTATACGCAATGGAAAAGAAGGTCTTGAGCTGGCGTTGAAAGAGCCCTTTGACCTCGTCATCCTTGATCTGATGCTTCCCGGCATGAACGGAATAGATATCTGTCGCCGGCTGCGTCACTCCGGCATCTCATCGCCCATCCTCATCCTGTCGGCAAAGTCGGAGGAGATAGACAAGGTCCTCGGGCTCGAGACGGGCGCCGATGACTACCTGACAAAACCGTTCAGTGTCCGGGAATTCATCGCGCGCGCAAAGGTCATTTTCCGGCGGAAAGATGAAAATAAAGATGTCCTGACCGGACCCGCTAAAGGCCAGATGCAATATGACGCGCTCTTTATCGATGTTGACATGCGCAAAGTGACGCTGAACAATACACGCGTAGATCTGTCCCCGAAAGAGTTCGAGCTGTTAACCTTACTGGCCGGCACCCCCGGTAAAAGCTATAGCCGAAAACAGCTTTTGAACCTCATCTGGGGTTATGACTTCGACGGATATGAACACACCGTCAATTCGCACATCAACCGGCTTCGGGGGAAGATCGAGTCGAACATCTCCTCCCCCCGCTATATCCTCACTACGTGGGGTGTCGGATACCGATTTAATGAAGAATTATAAAATCCCGCGACATGCCGCTTCACTCGATAAAGAACAATTTGCTCTTCTGGAAGATTACCGCAGTCTTTACGGCTTTGCTCGCCATGCTCGGGATCAGCTATTTTTTGATCGCCTCCTGGATGTCCGATCGGAACTTCAACGCCATCAATCAACAACTCTATGGAGACGTCGCCTCCAATCTTACGAAGATGACCAGGCCGATACGCAACGGCCGACCCGATACTGCCGTCACCCATGATATTATCCATTCCATCATGGTGATAAATCCTGGTGTCGAGGTATACCTGCTGGACACGACCGGGAAGATAATCGACTTTGTCGTTCCGGACCGATCGGTCAGGGCCTCGACAGTCGACCTGGGCGCCATACGGGAATATATGCGTAATGGACCGGAACACTACGTAACCGGGGACAACCCGAAAATGCCAGACCGGAAAACCATCTTTTCAGCCGCCCCGATCTACGACCAGGGCCGGCTGCAAGGCTATGTCTACGCCGTCCTGGCAAGCGAAAAACAAGCCCGGATAGCTGCCGCCCTGAACCGCCATTTTCTCCACGGCCTTGGCACCGTGCTGTTCATTGCCACTCTCCTGGTCGTATTCCTCGTCGGGAGCATCACCTTTTTCCTCATCACTGACAGCATTTGTAAAATATCGGCCGTGGTGAAGCGCTTCAAGGATGGAGACAACAAGGCAAGGATCCAGGGATATGCAAAGGGTAATCTTGGGGTCCTCACATCCACTTTCAACGAAATGGCCGACACGATCGTCAGCAATATGAATAAGCTGACTGAAATAGACCGGTTGAGACAGGAGCTTATCGCCAACGTATCCCACGACCTGCGCAGCCCGCTTGCGATCACCCGGGGCTATGTCGAAACGCTCATTATAAAAAGAGACAGTCTCAACGAAGAGGATACTACCCGGTACCTGTCGATCGTCATGAGCAGCCTGAAAAAACTCTCCCACCTGGTAGAGCAACTCTTCGAATACTCGAAACTGGAAGCCAACCAGATTCAACCAGTCAAGGAAGCCTTCCTACTTACGGAACTCGTATCGGATATCCTTATGAAGTATGATATTCTGGCGAAAAAAAAGGAGATAGCTTTTTCGACGAACGTGCAGGAAAACTTACCGGCGGTTTTCGCCGATATTGCGCTGGTCGAAAGGGCTATCCAAAATCTGATCGACAACGCACTAAAATTCACGCCGGAAGGCGGAACAATCACTATCAGTGTCCAGGATCGGGGCCCGGCCCTCGAAATAGCCATAGCCGACACCGGTATTGGAATTCCATTGAGCGATCAGTCCTACATCTTCGATCGCTATAAGAAATTCCCGGGCCACGAAATAAGGAACGCGGATGGCGCCGGGCTGGGCCTCTCCATCGTAAAAAAGATCATTGAGCTTCATCAGACCACGATCCATGTCAGGAGTACGCCTGGTGCCGGAACAACATTTTGGTTTAATTTACCTACGGCATTTTTTGTTGATCATTGATCCAACTATTTTTATTTGCCGTCCTTTAGTTTCACTTAATTTTATCGAGGTAGTCAGGAGGGTAGACTTTCTGCCCGTGCTTTTCGGCAATAGCCTGTAATTTTTTTGCCGATTCAGGATCCATCGGTGGAGGGGGAAGAAACTCGCCATAACCGACCGGCTTGCCAATTTCTTCAAAAAATGTCTCCAGACCTGAAGGTACAACGATACAAAGAAGATGGGCTATTTTATCCGTTTTGTTTTTGAACTCATGGATTACGCCGCCCCGGGGGATATTTACAAACGACCCTTTCGTGGCGATGTATTCACCAAATTCCGATTTCACTTCGATCTCCCCGTCGATCACGTAAAATGATTCCTCGATTTGCGCATGTTCATGAGGGCCCGGGCCGCCACCGGGCGGTATAAGCATGTCTATTACTGCGAACGCGCCATTGGTTTCAGCGCCGCCGGCCAGGATACGGTAGGTATCCCCGACAATAGAGAGGATCCTGCCTCCGGTTGGCCCTACGGTTATTGGACTCTTTTTCGTTTTTTCCATACTTGTTTTGTTAGATATAAAGTAAAGTTCGGGATACCGGGGTGAAAAAAAAAGTCCGATCGGACAGTTTAATAGTCTTCGTCTTTTTTTAGAATTTATAGGCCGCCGTGACCAGCAGCGCCCGGGGTGCGATGGGCGTGATACTGTAATTGTCGTGTACCAGGTAGTTGATCGCATTGAAAAGATTGGACAGCTTGCACTGCAGCGACAGCTTGTGATACGTGTAGCCGGCCGACAGATCTGCCGTGGCAAAGCCCGTCAGCGCCACCATCCGGCTTCCCAGGATCGCCTGCCCCACTGTATTGTTATAGCCCCCGAAACGCGAACCCGTATAGAAGCCGGATGCGCCGATCTTGAAGCCCTTGAGCTTGTCGTTGCTGAATACATAGAAAATGCTTGCATTCGCCGTGCCCGAGGGTGCATTTACCAGTTTCTCCCCGTCAAAATTCGAGCCCTTGTTGCCGGTACCGTGGGTGAATCGGGCGTTGTTGTAACTATAGCCGGTGATAAAATAAAAGTTCTTCGAAAGATTGCCGTTGATCCCGACCTCGATCCCGTCGCTTGTCGTCTCCCCGCTGAGCGTCTTAATATTGGAATTGGTGTTCGGCGTGGCGCCGTCGGCCAGGTAAGGGGCCTGTTGGGCGAGATTACTGTTGACGATGCGGTAGACGCTGGCGTTGGCAGTGAACCGCCCTTCCAGGAAGGTGTTCTTTACCCCCGCTTCATACTGATCGATGGTGGATGCCGGCAACAGGTTGCCATTGACATCGACACCCGTGTTGGTGGTAAAGCTGTTGGAATAGCTCAGATAAAAGGAGGTATTGGCCGTTGGTTCGTACACCAATCCCGCTTTTGGCGAGAACACGTTGTAGACGGTGGTCGGTGTGGTTCCCTTTGTCGTGGAAGGAGGGCGGGCAGCTGTGGCGGCGCTGTCGATGGTCGTTTGGATGGTGGCCTGGTGGCTATACCGTACTCCCGCGAAGAGCTTGACATGCTTGGTCAGAGAGATCAGATCCTGCACGAAGACTCCGGATCTGCTGGACGGCGCCGTCGTTTGGGTAGTCTTCAACGCGTTGGGAACGTCCGATCGTTGCACATACTGCGCCGGGTCGAGCAGATTTATCGTATCGTAGGATTTCAGCACAGAGCCGTTGGCGTTGTAGATCACGAAGGCGTCCGTATAGGTGGTCACCCGGGTATAATCCGCCCCTGCGACAAAATGATGTTCGAATTTTCCCGTGCTGAACTTCCCTTCAAGCGTGGCCTGGGCTGCATAATCTTTTTCAAGGCTATGTGCTCTGGACAGCGGGCGGGCGATGATCCCCGTTTTGCTGGCAGTGTTGAGATTGCCGACGCCATAGGAGTTGACATCGGTATATTGGCGGGAAGCCGAAGCATTGAAGATAAATTTATTATCGAAGAGATGTTTGAACTCCACCGACGTCGAGTTCTGTTTTACATTGTTGTACGCCCATCCCACATTCTGGAATCTATTCCTCGGAATGGCCTTTGTCAACACCCTGCCGCTATCCAGCAGACCGACTCCGGGGTCCGGAGTGATCCTGGCATTCAGGTAGTCGCCCTGGACGACCAGGGTGGAATTTTTTCCCAGCTTGTACATCATCGATGGGTTGACATAGTCCCGGATCACCTTCACCACGTCCCGGTAGCTCCTGTCGTTCTCATAGCTGCCGACAACCCGGAACGCAAGGTTTTTTGTGACAGGTCCATAGACATCCACGACAGGCTTGTACTGTTGGAAGCTACCCGCGTTCATGTCTATCTCGCCGCCGAAATTATACTTTGGCTTCCTGGTGATCATGTTGACAATGAGGCCGCCCGAGGAACTGCCGTACAGGAAGGCGGTGCTGCCTTTGATGATCTCCACCGATTCAAGGGTGGCCGCTTCGGGCATTCCCGCGATATTATATGGCAGGCCATTCTTAAAAATACTTCCGCCACCCGCTCCGCCCGTCACTCCAATAATATATCCCCTTGCGCCGTAGGTCTCATTCACTCCGAAACGGGTCTGAACCAGCGATACACCCGGGACGTTCCTCACCACATCCCCCAGCCGGAGGGCCTGCTGGTCGGCGATGACCCTGGCCGTGACGACGCCGGTGCTTTGGGGGTTATCCAGATCGGCAATATTGATCTTTCCGATGGTCAACTTCTTCTGACTGGCGGCAACCACCACTTCGGCGAGCTGAGTGGCGTTTTCGGCCAGGACGATCGTTACCGATGCCGTTTGGCCGTGGCTGATCATCACCTGTTTTGTCTGCGCCTGCAATCCGGCCGTCGATATTTCCAGGGTATAACTGGCATCTTTCAGGTTCCGGATCCAAAACCGGCCCTGTTCGTCGGTGACGGCGAATTTTTGATTTTCAACGACATATACCGTTACGGACACCGCTGGATGTCCATCGGTGGTTGTTATCTGCCCGGTGATGGCTCCGTTGAATATCTCTGACAGGGGCAGGGTAACGGGCGTAACCGTCCTGGTATCAGACAATCCATTTTGTGCGGCTGTATCCAGGCTAATCAGTATCAATGCGATAAACGCAAACTTTCTCATTCAGCTAATTTGCGCAAAGGAGCGAAAATTCCCCGGGGTATGGAGCCCGGATCGGGAAAAATGGTTTCGCGATCGGGAAAATTGCGGCCTGCCGACTGGCACTCAGTAAAATACGGGAATGTCTTTAAATACGCCTTTGGTGATCAACACCGATCCAGGAGCGCCATAAGTGTTTGTTGGAGAACCAGCCGTGACCATCGGCGTAAGCCTTCCTGAAAAATTGCCGTTGATATGCCCTTTCGTGTACGATGTTATATTAACGCTGATGCTATCTAAAGGCGCGTGTACATATTCGCTAGTGCCGTTGTAGCTTAAAACATACATATCTCCATAAGAACTTGTATAACTGTAATTTCCAACTTTTAAACTATCCGTGAAAAATGTAAATGACATTTCCCCCGTTGAGCTTAAAAGATCAAGGCTGTAGATAGCGCTGTTTGTGCCCGGATAAAGCGTCTTGCTGCATCCCAGTTGATAGGCAGCAGGCGATTGGCCGTCGGGGTCATTAACTGAGTTGGATACTGTATTGCCGTTAACGGAATAAGACATAGTTGCAACACCCGGAGAACCTCCGCCCTGCGTTCCGGAATTTTGGTTAGCGAGCATAGCATCGGCAATCGATTGCTTTAAACACGACGATAGAAGCAGGCTCGCAAGAAAGGCTACGAATAAATGTCTCATAATTCAATTTTTATTGCTCGTAATCTTTTTTCCCAAAATGTAAATAAAACGATAAGCCCAGACTAACGTAATTGTCAGAACCCCCGTGGTCTATAATGGTTTCATACCGCAGGTGTAAATCAAGCGGGGTGTTTCCTATTAAAAATAAATAGCCGGTGCCCGCTGCACATACCAATCCATGGAACTTAAGATTTTTTGTATAGCCGTCTGCATTGACAGACGATACGCCATAAATATTATAACCAACCTGGGGTTCAACATAGAGTCCCATCCCTGATCCGTTAAGCGAATAACGATAACCGGCTTTTATGGGCACGACGGCTGTCCCATCCCCGCTTCCCCCATCGTTCAATAAGAACAAATTCGTACCCAGTTCCAGTGTAAGATCACTCGCCTGAGAAATGGGGAATGCCCCTTTAATATACGCACCGAGCCCCAGGGTATAATTTTTTGTATTATTTCCAACCATCTTGATCACTCCTAATTGGGCTTCAACATTTATAACTACCAGGAATAAGATGGAGGTTAATAGTCCTTTCAGCATAGAATTAGTTTGGTTCGAAGAGTTTATGAAGGGTTATGGGAGCTGTTAAATTAATATATTCGTTGCAAACATCGCCAAAAAAAAACGGTAACTTATATTTTTTTTAAACATATGAGAACAATAAGAAGAATTGCACTTATCGGGTTTCTTTTCTCTTTTACAACCTCCCATGCACAGACGACAGACAGCCTGATAGTGCAGCTGTCCCGCAAATGGGTAAATGCCAAGGCTTATGCGATCAAAATGGCCGAATCAATGCCGGAAAATGAGTACGATTTTAAGCCTGTACCGGACGAAATGAGTTTCAAACAGCAATTGCTGCATCTTGCTGATAATATTGTTTGGCTTTCGACGTCTTATCTCGCGCCGTCAATAAAAAGACCTGCTGTTGATACTGCGAACCTGGGTAAGAAAGATGTAATTAAAATTTTAGACGACGCTTATAACATAGGGCTTGCGGCACAGAGTAGACTTTCTCCTGCAGACATGGACAAAAAAGTCGACTTTTTTGCGGGACCCAAGACCATCCGGCAAATCCTGATCCTTATGCACGATCATCAGTCTCACCATGTAGGGCAAATTATAGTTTATTTAAGATTGCGGGGGATCCACCCGCCGGCCTATGTCGGATGGTAGGGTTAAAATACCAGCCGGCAGTGGCAGGCTGGAGCAATGACGTGAATATATGGATTTTGCCACCGGCGATGATAGTATCCATGTACTATTTCCTGGTCAGGGCCTGTTCTCCGAACCCGATCAGGTGCTTCCCATCGACATAGCCGACTTGCTTCATAACCATTTTACCATCCGGTGTAAAAAATAGCAGGGAAGGATAGGCGGTGATATCCCAGCTATCTGCCAGCTGCGCCCCTTCACCTTTCTCCATGTCGACAGAATAGTTGATAAAATTGTGATTATAAAACGCGGCTGCTTTCTTGTCCTGAAAAGTAATGTCTTTAAGCTGAAGGCAAGGCCCGCACCAGGTGGTGTAGGCATCTACAAATATATATTTGCCCGTCTTTTTTGCTTGTGCGGCTATCTCGTTCCAACTTCCGCCGCTGAACAGGATAGGCTGTGCAGACTGTTCCATTGTTTGACATTGAGCATACCCGGAAATCACCCCGGCCAGCACGATGGTCACGCAGGCAACCCGCATTATTTTCTTACTTTTTGATCCAAACACAGCTTTCGGAGATTTAAAGGTCATTTTTGATACTGCCAGCCACGGCTTTTAACATGTCGGGGTTTACCCTTTGTTTAAAATCGGGATTAATATACTCGAAATGTATTACTCCCGATCTGTCCAAAATGAATACCGAAGGTACGGGCAGCAAAAGATCGACGTCCTTGCCCCCTGTCGTTTTGGGTAACATATCCCAGTATCCTTTTGGCGCCTTGAAAGCGATCCCCACTTGTTTGGCCAGAGTAAGGTCCGCGTCAGAGAGCAAGGTATAGCTCAATTTTTCTTTCGTTGCCGATGCCATAAGTCCTTCGGGCGCATCGGTACTTATCGCGATCAGTTGATAGCCCAGCTTTTCAAGCTCAGGGGCCGCTTGCTGTAATCCGGAAAGCTGCCGGGAGCAAAATGGGCACCAGCCTCCCCGGTAAAAGATTAAGATCGTTGGTTTTTCCGATATCGCCTTGTTCAGATCGAACTTTTTCCCGTTGACATCGGTCAATTCTGCGGCAGGTATCTTTTCGCCGTCGAGCAGCGGGCTGATGTCCTCTGGTCTTTGCGGAATAACATAGGATGTCTGCTTCATTTCCATCTTGTCTGTCGACTGAGCAGGTCCTTTGGATGAATTATTTTCCTGGCTATAGGCGGTTGCCATAAGGCAGGTAAGCGTTAAGGTTAAGGCTGCAGATCTGATGTAAATGTCTTTTTTCAGCAAGCTCATTTTTTTCCTTTTAAGTTATGGGAAGACAGGTTTATTTTTAATAGCAGACCTAAAAGTAGTTATCGGAGAGACAGGGGGAAATAGCTATATTTCCCGAACTGTTATCTATAGTTCCCGAATTTCATTCCCGGAGCGCCGGCTCCTAATCCCGAATAAATTTTATTATTCTATAAGGCGTCTCCTTGTTCAGGTCAGGAAAGATCTTCCCATGACCTCCCTTATCCATCAATTCAATATAATACATCAGATCATAAGTCGTATCGATATCGGCAACAGGTATCACGGCACTGTATCCTGTGGCATCCGGCTCCATCGGCAGGGTTTTAAATTCCAATTGCTGGTTGACGGCACGGTAATACAGGCGTATCCACTTAATGCCTTGCGGCGCCGAGACCCTGATCCGAATGTTGACGGGCTGATTGGCCTTTGCCTCGTCGGCTGTCAGCGGTTCCACCCTGAACAATGCATCCAACGGCTGTGCGGGAGTGACTTTATAAGCAGGTGCTTTAACCGTCATTGCCGCGCGATCGGCGTGCTGACGTTGCTGCTCCAATTTTTGCAGGCCATCCTCTAACTTGCCCAGCTCATCTTTCCAGTGTCCGCAAAGATCAGCGACGGACACCCCCATCTGCAGGTTGTCATTATAGTAATCTGCGGCTGACGCCACGATCTGGCGCCAGGCATCGATGGCTCTGCGTTCATGTGTAATGGCTGAATCCAATGCCGATACATCATGGGTACGTTGATACAGACAATAGTAGACTGCGGCGGGGGCCCGGCGGGCATGATACAGCGCCAGGTTGGATAAAATACCCAGATCGGCAAGTGTAGAGCCAAGCTCTTTGTTTTGTGCTTCCCCCTTGCCCTTTACCTGGTCGATCAACGTTTGTACATCCCTGGCAGCCTGCTCGAACCATTGACTGTTTTCAGAAGGCCTGATCCTCGCTGTCTCCTCTCCCGTCAGCAAAAGACCCGCTTCGTCATCAAAACTGGCAAACTGGCAAAGATCGCTGCCTTCAGCCTTCGCATAGGTCGGGAGATCGCCCAGTCGTTGTTTTTCAGCCCAGCCCCGCGTCATAGGAAAATAGCTATAAGGGTAACAGGAGGCGATGATACGGGGTAATATACCACTGGCCCGATGTAAGGCTCGTTCTATGAGTGGTCCCGTCGTCTTTCCAAAACGGGCTTCGAAATCCCTGTCCCAGGTCTCGGAAGGCGTATTGGGATTATAGCCGATTCGCCCAAAGACCTGGAAAAGATGCCAATACCGTTCGAATTCATATTCATAATAGCGATGTTGTGGCTGCAGTAGCTGAAAAGGCGCTGCGTCGTGAGGCTGAGCCTCCATTTTGGTGGCCAGCGGCTCGTTGATCTCGAACCCGTCCCCATCATACAGGTGCACACTTTTCATAAACCGGCGGGCATAGTCAGGGTCACCCCACAACAGCACGCGATTAGTGCCGCCGTTCCACAATCGCCAGTTCATATTGTATTCTTTCGGATACCGAAGCAGGTCGCCGTAACTATGCCGGATATAGCTTTTGTCCGGGTTGATGCGTGTTGGATGGTATGGCAGCCCAAATTGTTCCATCCAGAACTTGGTGGCGATCCTGAACCGGACACCCGAGCTGATAGCGCTTTGTATGACAGTCCGGGGAAGCTCTTTGGCCCGCATATCGATCTGCAGATCCGGCTTTACCTGCCGGATCATCCTGAATACATCTGCCCAGAACGACTCTTCCTCTTCCTTTTTCAGGCCGGACTCTCCATGCATCCTGAACTGGATAGCGTCCACAGGGATCTGCCGTATGAATGCTGTCAAAGCCGCTTTTGTATATGCTGTGAGATTGTCTGCGGTAACACCCCATACCAACCCCGGTACAGGATGATCCGGCGCTTTCTCATTACCCGGTATCCCCCCTCCCTGTACGCCGCCCCGATAGATATGGTCCCAGATACCGGCTGTAACACGGATACCCCGTTGATGCGCCATCGCTATCAGCCGGTTGATGGCCATCAGGTTGCGTTGTTGTTCCGCCTCGCTCAGGCCCGTCATCCGGATGCCGGGATAACCGTCCACATTGAAAAAGTAAGGATAGCAGGGCGCCAGGAACCCCCCATTCTCATATCCAAAAACCACTACCAGGGAATTAAAACGGTTTTCGGCCAATTCATCCAGATACCGTGTCCAATACTTCTCATCATAGAACCGGCTTTCCCAGTAAGCGCGGTTCATGGTATAGATGGAAACCGCCCGGGTACGTATGGAGGGCTTTTCGTTGACATCTTTAATGGAGTCCAGAACATCTTTAATGCCGTCCGGCGCCATTCGGGTGTTGACACCCAAACCGATCTGCCGGGCGGTTTCCTGTAAGGCGTACATCAGACCCGTATCGTCATATCCGCTGATAACAAGTGCCGGTCTCTGCTGCCGGATAGTATGCCATAGGATGTAGGCTTCCGTTGTCCGGTCGGGGCCCTGGCCCGCCGCCTTTAGCCAGTGGGCTGCAGTGCCACTCCCATCGGACAAGCCGGCTACCAGCAAGTATCTGCCCCTGGCGCGGGTGGGCCCGGATATCTTTTCAAATGCAATATGCCGGGAGGTCAGCAGGTCTGTTAGTCTCTCCAACCCGTGCAAGGCGACAGGCCCCGGCATCACATCGGTAATAATACTGATCTCCGGCGCCGGTGACGAGATCGCTTTTGAAGGATCCACTATCCGGAAGCCTGTCAATAAAATAAAAGAAATAAGAAGGAATTGTATTGGAGATGTTCGGGCATGCATGGTGTCAACAATATAAGTCAAATTGCCATAATATTAGTACAAAAGATTGCCGTAAATTGATCTCCGAACAAACTTTCCGTATGAAGAAATTCCTCCTGGTTTCCTGCACGCTTATTTTGTTGACGATACACAGTTCACTTGTCCGTGGCCAGGGCGCCAAACTGCCTCAATTACTGATCAGGCTTGACGACATCGGCATGAATCACTCGGTGAATATGGCTCTTCAGAAGATGGCGGAAACAGGTTTTCCTATTTCCGCATCGGTACAATTCGCCTGTCCCTGGTACCAGGAGGCTGTTGAAATACTGCGTAGTAATCCCCAAATAACGGTGGGGGTACATCTGACCCTGACTTCTGAATGGAGATACTATCGGTGGGGGCCGGTGCTTGGTCGAACCGCGGTGCCGAGCCTGGTTGATTCTGAAGGTTATTTTTATCAGTCTACCCGGGCGTTTGAAGGGAGCGGGTATGATCTGGATGAGGTAGAAAAGGAGCTGTCGGCGCAAATCGAAAGGGCGATTCGCACGGGTCTAAAGATCACTTACATCGATCCGCATATGGGAATTGCGTTGTCGACGCCGCAGTTGCGTGCGCTAACAGAAAAGCTGGCCCACAAATATAAGCTTGCTATCTCCCCGCTAAGCAGTGTATCCTATTTTGGTGAGACTTACAAAGAAATGTGGGGCGAGCCGGTGGCTACCAAGAAGTCGGCCTTCCTGGAGTATGTTTCGGGCAAGCTAAGTGTCGATCGCCCCAACCTGATGGTGATCCATTCCGCGACGCCGAGTCCCGAAATGGATGCGCTTTTTGACATGAACAGTAATATGATGAATGGGAAAGGCGGTCATCCGCTAACCAGTAAACATCGGCAGACTGAATTGAACATACTGCTGTCTCCTGAATTCAAAGGGATGATCGACAAGAAATTTCATCTTGAGAACTATCAGCAAATGCTTTCTACAAAAGACATAAGTGTGTTAAAAGCTGTTGATGGTGCGGTGATGAGTCATCCAAAACCTGGCAATTAATTAAATTATTCATGCCGACTCCTTACTTTGCAACCGTTCCATCACCGACTGCTTATACAATCTCCCGATGGGAATTTCACATTGCCCTATCTGCACCACCAACGCATTATAACCGGAAACCTTGCTAAGCGAAACAATATACGACCGGTGCACCCGGATAAACTTGTGATCGGACAAAATATTTTCAATTACACTGATGGCGCGTTTCACCAAAAAATGCCTGCCTCCTGTAAGAAAGATCTTTACATAATCCTTCCAGCTTTCGATGTACTCGATCTCATTCACAAAAACTTTTTTCATATCCCTGTCCACCTTCAGGTAAATAAAAGCAGCCGGGTCAGGCGCTTTCTTTATTGTAGGTTCAGACACTTCACGGCCCATCATCCGGTTTAATTTGGTGATGGCTTTAATAAAACGTTCAAAGGAAACAGGCTTAACCAGATAATCCACTGCATCCAATTCAAAGCCATCAATTGCGTATTCCCTGTAAGCCGTAACAAAAATCACTTTGGGAGGATTGGAAAGGTTTTTTAAAAATTCAGTACCGATGATGCGGGGCATTTTAATATCGAGAAAAATAACATCAACTGTTTTGTGCCGTAATACGCCCAATGCTTCAATCGCATTTCTGCACTGGCCTACAATTTCCATGTCATTGAGGGAAGAAATATATTTCGCCAGCACTTTCAATGCCGGAGGCTCATCATCTATAAGCAGGCAGCGAAGCTTCATGAGGGGATGGTTTGAGCGGCTACAGAAGAGAGAGGCAACATCGTATAAGCTGATATGCTACCGCTCAATTTAACCATTAATGAAACTGCAAAGAAATCTCCCTCATCATTTATCTTAAGTTCATATTTTCCGGGGTAAAGAAATTCGAGTCGTTTTTTCACATTGCCGATACCAATGCCATTATTGCTGTGCGATACATATTCGTTCTTGCTATTGGTGATCTTAAATTTTAATATATTGTTCTCGATCGATATGTCCACTCCCATCCAGGGTTTTTCAATTTGCTCCGATGCGCCATGCTTAAAAGCATTTTCCAGAAAAGGAAGCATCAGCAAGGGGGATATGAAGTTGTCCCTGATGGCGCCTTCCACCGTCCACGATATCTCTATTTTATTGCCATAGCGTTCTTTTTCCAGGTCAATATAAGCTTTCATGATCTCCACCTCTTTCTCCAGCCGCACTTCTTCTGCCTTGCAATCATAAAGCATGTAGCTAAGCAATGATGAAAGTTTTAGAATAAGCTCCGGCGTTTTAGGTGACCCATCGAGAGAAAAAGAATAAATATTATTAAGCGTATTAAATAAAAAATGCGGATGCACCTGTGCTTTCAGCAGTTGCAACTCGGCCGTTATTTTTTCCTGTTGGGCCTGCAGGAAATCCCTTTGCTTCAATAACCACTGCTTCCCAAGCGATAAGGACGAAAAACAAGCTGTGGTGGTCATCACGCAAAGGAAACATTGCCATGCATAACCTTCACCGGGTGGCATGCCCATCCGCGTCAATACAGGAGCGGATACATACTTGAGATAATACACGCTGAGGAACCACCCAACTGCAAGCCAGATAAGGATCGAGCCCAGGAATAGCAGGTATTTGCCTTTCAACAGCAGCCTGGGGATCGCAATAAATGAAACAGGATAGCTGAAGATGATGAACACCGGGATCCAAAGCGCGATGCGAATAAAATTATCAGCGAATGTTGACCAGAGCATTGTCAGGAAGCCGGCCCATCCAAAAAGCCATAACAACCAGAACGAGGCGTGCCGAAGCACCCCGTATCTCGGGGAAAAAATAAACTCGTTTGTTTTGATCATATTCAGGCTGGATCTTGCTTTCCCTAATTTAAGCAATTAAACGATAGGACTGCTTTACGGGAAAATAAAATAGACAAACAACATTCAATTGCAGACAAACGACATTTTTTGCCGTTGTAAACCACAAATCTTTTTAAACTGCCTTGTTTCATCGAAACCAATCTGTTAAGCGATTAGAATTTATAGTAGGCAAAGCTGTTTCTATTTTGCCTCTGCTAACAAAACACTAAATACTAAACAATGAAACAAAAAATCGGTTGTGCAATATTGCTGGTTGCAATTGCATCAATTAACTTTTCCTGTAGGAAACAGTCAAACCCGGACAACAACGGTCATCTGCAACAAACCAAAACCTGCTCTTCGGATGTTGTAAAAAAATGGCTGGGTGTTCAATTGCCATTATTGTATTCTCCTGCTGTTTCTTATGGAGTTAATGCCGGGAGATACATGGCTTATTGCGGCGTAGCGGTATACGAAGCCGTAGTGCCCGGAATGCCCGCCTATCAAAGTCTTTCCGGCCAGCTGAACGAAATGCCTCAAATGCCTCCAACGGAACCGGGTAAAGCCTATCACTGGCCAACCTGTGCCAATGCCGCCCTGGCTGAAATGACCAGGAAACTTTTTACCTTCAATCCTGGAACCAACGATGCGGTGCAAAAATTGGAAGACGAATTGAACGGGACCTATCAAAAAGAGATCGGTGACACTGCGATCTTTCAGCGATCAAAAGCCTTCGGAAAAGCCGTAGCCGAAAAAGTCTTTAACTGGTCTACTACAGATCATCCATGGTCGTCCTGGGCGCCCTTAGTACTGACCAACAACAGTCCCGGTCTTTGGTGGCCGGAAAATAATAACCCTACCATTGCTAATGGTCTTGCCTACTGGGGTGATACCCGCACCATGGTTGCCGGCAGCATCGAAAATGTAACCTCTACGCCTTATGCGTATAACGATGCAGATGTAGCCTCTCCTTATTACAAGGATTTTAAGGAAGTTTATGACCTCTCGAAAAACCTGACCTATGATCAAAAGCGTCTGGCCAAATATTATGATGACCCGGCCGTGAATGGTTATCCCTCCGGGGCGAGCTATATTCCTGTATTCAAACAGATCCTGGAACAACAAAATCCGGCACTCGATATAGCCGCATTTGCTTATGCCAAAACCGGTATCAGCCTGTTTGATGCCAGTATTGGTTGCATGAAAGCAAAATTCCATTTCATGCAGGAAAGACCCTTTCAGTTTATTCGCAGGGTGATAGCGCCCTCCAGTGACCCGGCTACCTGGTGGAAGCCTTTTATTTCCACACCGCCCCATCCTGATTTTCCGGCAAACCATGCTACTTTTAGTGGTGCATTTACCCAGGCACTCAACACCATTTTCGGTGATCATGTGTCTTTTATAAACAGCACGTATAAAGGTCAAATGATCGATTTGGGAAAAGGTCCGGAAGACATGGGCAGCTATTCGTACAATTCTTTTAATGAATTTGCCGGTGCCATTGCGATCTCAAGAGTTTATGGCGGTATTCATACCCGTCATGCGGTGGAAGAAGGCACAAAACAGGGAATAAAAACAGCGAAAAATATTGACAGCAAGGTGAGATTCCGGAAAGAATAAATTGTTCGACAATTCTGTAACATTATTGATGATCATACAAAAGCCCCGCAGTACTATGCTGCGGGGCTTTTTACTTAATCCAATTATTGTTGTGTAAAATATCCGGCCCTGAACTCTTCCGCAAATTGTTCAAGCTTGACCTGGCCGGTCACGGCTGCACCCGTCGCGAAAAAATGTTCATTGACAATACCCGACCTTATACCTTGCCCCAGTTCCGTCAAAAGTTCTGCTAATTCAGACGGCAAACCGGCAGACAGCATACCCTGTCTCAGCTGCTCGTCAGGAACCTCTACCCATGGAAGCTCCGGTTTGCCGATCGCCTTACCGAGTACGGCCGCAATCTCATTCCCGTCCGATACGTCACTGACGATGTATTTTACGTCAATCCCATTTCCCTTGCTTTGCAATTCCCCCGCGAGAGCCGCAGCGATATCCCGGGGATGCGCCAGCGCCAGTCTGACGTCTCCGTTATAGTTATTGCCCATGATATTCATGTTCCTGATCATGGGAATATCCCTAAAGAAATTATAGAAGAAGAAACCTGCTCTCAGCATCGTCACGTTGACCCCGGACAATTGCTGAAATGTCTGCTCGACCCGGTGCACGGCTTTTATAGGACCTGTGCCTTCAGATGCATGTGCACCGATGCTGCTCAGCATCACGACGCGCTTTATACCCGCTGCCCTGATCGCCTGGGCATATGCCTGCCCGGCGCCCGCGATATTTTCAATGATATTTTCACTGCCGATCGCAGGAGGGGTCATGGTATACACGGCATCGGCACCTTTAAATGCCTGTGTTAAGAACTCCGGGTCACTTACCGAACCCGGCGCCGCCGTGGCGCCCAATGCCTCTATCTCACCCCGTCTTTCAGGGCTGCTGGTGATAACCGTTACATCGTGTCCGGCATCGATCAATATCTTAACTAATGGTTTGCTCACATTTCCGAGTGAGCCTGCTGTTGTGATTTTCATCTTGTTTTTATTTGAATTTTGATTGGTAAAGCAGCACTATCTTCCTATAGTGCCGCATAGTCCGTATAGCCTACCGGGCCGGGAGTATAGAGTGTATTGTAATCGGGTTGATTCAAAGGCGAATTTGTCGCGATACGATGGTGCAGGTCAGGGTTGGCAAGGAAGGCACGGCCAAATGCGACCAGGTCAGCAATGCCGGCATCCAGCGCTGTCGCCGCCGTCGCAGGCGTAAGACCGTTGCAAAGGATGATAGTGCCTTTAAATCCTATCCTTATCGCATCCAGCGTTGTTTGAGGAGTAACAGCAGACACCCCTATGTGCAGGTAGGCAATCCCTATTTTGTCCAATTCTGCTGCCAGCAGGGCATATGTTTCATTTACTTCCTGCTCGTCATAGGGTTGCAGGTCACCCAGGGTAGAAAAGGGCGAGAACCGTACACCTACCTTGTCGGCTCCAATAGCAGCAGCCATTTCCTGTATAGTCCTGATGGCGAACCTGGCCCTGTTCGCAATGCTTCCACCCCAGCGATCGCGGCGATCGTTGACATTCGGGTTCAGGAATTGTTCCACCAGGTACCCATTGGCCCCATGCAGCTCCACTCCGTCGAAGCCCGCTTCTATGGCATTGCGGGCCGCATTCACATGCTCGGCGATCACCGTCTCCACCTCCTCATCCGTTAACACATACGGTTCGGGGTAAGGTTGGTTGCCCGATGTATCCGTCCAGATCTCACCAGCAGCTTTGATGGACGCAACGCCGACCAGCCGGGCGCCGGCAGGAAGATTGTCCGGGTGACCGATGCGTCCCGTGTGCATGAGCTGCACGAAGATCTTACTTCCTCCCCGATGGACAGCATCCGTAACGGTTTTCCACGCCCGTGTCTGTTCCCTGGAAAAGATGCCGGGGATCCTCGAATAGCCCAGGGCATTGGGAGACGGCGCTGTCCCTTCGGTTATGATAAGTCCGGCTCCGGTCCTTTGCGCATAATAGGCCGACATCAATTCGTTCGGCAGGTTCCTGATTGCCCGGCTTCGGGTCATAGGAGCCATGACCAGGTGATTTTTCAATTGTAGTGAGCCTTTCGTGTAAGGCATTAGTAACTTGTTCATGTTGTTATCGTTTAATGACAACACAAAATTGCTTCATCACGAAAAGGTAAAATAGCAGCGTACGGTTGAAAAATAGTCTTATCCGCCGCCGGCGTATTTTTTAGGCTTGGTCCCAAGATATTTCTCGAAGAGACGTCCAAAGTGACTGAGATTGGCAAAACCAAGATGATAGCCTGTCTCAGAGACAGATAAGCCGCCGTGTTTGAGGAGAAAGGCGGCCTCTTCCATCCTGGCCTGCTGATAATAGTTGTAAATAGTATCGCCGAATACTTGTTTGAACAGCTCTTTCATCTTCGTCTCACCAAAGCCGGCCATTTTCGCGAGTTTCGGCAGGCTGGGCGGCAGAGAAAGATCTGCCAGGATCGCTGTCCGGATCATGAACAGCTTTTCTACATCGTCCTTATAAACAGGGCTTTGGTGTTGGGTTTCCCGCTTTTGCAGCTTCTCGAATACCAGGTAAAGCAATTCCTCCACTTTAAGCCGGTGATAAAAACTACTCAGCACATTGTCTTCCCGGGCGTCGGTCACCTGCTTTACGAGCTTGTGTATCTCAACGCTCATGCTTTCATAAAACAGAAATCCCTGTTGGGCATCTAATATCGTTTGCACAGTATTGTTAGGTTCTTTGATAGCCAGAAGTTCCCTCAGGGCGTCTTTCATTATCCCGACAACAATGAAGTATATATCCGTATTGGCTGGAAAACGGATCTGTGAATTAAGGTCTGTTGATGCGATCTGTATAGCAAATTCGCTTTTTCGTGAAAGAAGATCGGTCTTTTGGCCGGTATTCACGCTGGCCGCGGCTTCATTACTGTGAAATATCACACTGACAAGGTCGTTAGGCACGTCGGAGCCTACTCTGTTCAGGATAAAATCCTGATTAAGTCTATACCGGTGGACAACAAGCTTCAATCCAGCCGATAGGGCGATCCTTCTGATGCTGCCTGAACCCATGACAGGGGGAATGATCAGCCGGTCACCATCCAGCGGTATGTTGAATTTTTTTGCAAAACTCGTCAGAAAGTCGAACTGTGGGTTAGGTGCAAATTCAAAAAACATGCGTAAATATAAAAAATATCAATGAGACCGGACCCGACCCCCAACCTCACCCGGTGTCTTCCCAAATTCCTTTTTAAAAGCAAACGAGAAATGCGACAATGTCTCGAACCCCAGCTCAATATAAATATCCGAAGGGCGTTTGCTTTTCTTGTCAATAAGAAACCAGGCCTCCTGCAATCTTCTTTTTACCAGCCAGCGGTTGGGCGTACTATTCAACGTCTCCTTAAAATCCCTTTTGAACGCCGACAGGCTACGTCCCGTCAGAAAAGCCAGGCGTTCGACACTCACATTAAATTTATAATTGCGGTTCATGAACGCCTCCAGGTCTATTTTCTGAGGAATGCCGTAATCAAAAAGCAGTCCTGCCAGTTCGGGTTGCCGCTCCAGCAGAATGATCAGCAGCTCTTCCCGCTTTACATCGGCTAAAGCGGCCCTGATCTCCCCATGATGGTAATAGGGCAGGAGCGACTGCATATAGCCCGGCAGGAATTCATTTTTCTTTATTTGTATCAGGGTTTCGGTCCCTGTAAATTTTGTGGTGGCGGGTTTGTAGCGCTCCTGGAACCTTTTGAGAAAGGCCGTGTCAAAAAAAACGAACAGTTTTTCAAGCTCGTTGTCTACTTTTTCCTTACTATAACGGGCCAGCCTGTTTTTCCGTGCAATGCAGCAGTCGCCGGCTTGTAACACCGTATGCCTGCTCCCGTCATAGACATTCATCCTGCCTTTTATGATATAAACAAGGGTATGCTCAGCGATGAACTGCTCCGGTGAAATTTCCTTTCCTGCATAGTGAATGTCCACTACTTAAGTGATTTATTCTATTAAAATACATCATTTTAATTTTCCCCCCAATTGCTTACCCTTTGACCTTTGCCAGCAAGGCTCGTGTTTCTGCCACAACAAGGTCCTGGAATTCCGTCTCGCGGGACAGTTCAGAACCCTGCATCGGCCTGCCTTTTTCGTCATAATAAATACCTGTCTGGCTGGATTCACCGGTCAGAACCTTTGCGATGACTTTTGCCGACTTTTTAGGTGTGCTGCTGTATTTGGAGAAAGGAGGAAGTATCGCCATGATATGCCCAAACAGGAAATGCACAATAGCATTTGTCTGTTCAGCACCAAGGCCGGTACCACGGGTTATTCCAGGCTCCACAACGTTGAAATGCAATCTCCGGGTCTCCCGTGCCAAGGCCATTGCGGCGGCAAGAACACACAATTTGGAAGTAGCATACGCATCCATTCCGGGTATTTTGGAGCCGCCGGGCTTCCACTCACCCCTCGCACTTGCCCCGACAGAGATATACCTGGCGCCTTTTATTCCCATGATCTTTGCGGGCTTGCGTTCGGGATCTTCGATGGCAGAACCTATGAACACTACATTGGCGCCGTCCGGAAGATGGGGCGCAAGAGCTTCTGTCAATGCAAATGCGCCGAGATAATTTGTGGCAAAGGTGATATCCAGGCCCTGGGCACTCTTTGTTGTTTTTTGCGACATAACCCCGGCATTGTTCAGCAGCCCTGCTATGGTAAGATCAAGCCTGGCGATCTGCTGCGCCGCATTTCTAACGCTTGCAATGTCCGAAATATCGCAGACCACAGACACGGCTTTTTGCCCGGTAGCTTCGATGGCATTCCTGACCTGTTGCAACTTTTCGTGATTTCGGGCAACGAGCACAACCGTACCATATTTAGCAAGCTCCAATGCCGTTTCATAACCTATGCCGGAAGTGGGTCCTGTAATGACGTACGCTTTTTTACTTTCCATTGTCTTACTGATTTGTAATGCGAAGATGGACATAAAATGCTTTTCCGGCTTTCCTGAAAAGTCCAATTTACTGTCCTGGAAAGTCCGTCAAAGAGCTGCGCCCACTATTGCAATCGAAGGTGGAAGTTGGGAATACCCGCACTTGTGTAGACAATATTTCCGATTTGGAGGTTGAAAGGATAGTAAATAGCAGCTATCCCGGATTTTCCGTCCATTTTTAGCGTTGTACCTGCATGGCACGCTTTTTTTAGCTTTTATTCAGATAATGAATTGTGAGAACGCTTCATCATAAAAAACTAATCAAATGTATATTGGCATTGGCACCGTGGTTTTAATTGTGATACTTTTCCTTATTTTCAGGAGAAGGTAATGACAAACGGATTCCATCGTTTTTTTGTACCTTAGTGAATTCACGGGTATTGGATAACCAGGAATCAAATATTGGAAAGGAGCTTTTAAGGCGGATAGCAAAGGACGATCATGACGCGTTCAGGCAGTTATTCCATCTCTATACCGAAAGGTTGTTTGCGGCTGTCTACCACTATACAAAATCCCATTTTATTGCTGAAGAATTAGTGCAGGAAGTTTTTATCAGCTGCTGGCGTCACCGGCATCAGCTGGGCGACGTGCAGGACCCTACAGCCTATCTTTACCGGATGGTCTTCAACCATATCACTAATTATCTGAAGAAGGAGGCCAATCAGCGGCGCGTACTGGAAAGGGCTGCTGCCCGGGCCGGTGACGTTCAGAATGTTACGCTGCAGCAGGTGGAGGCCAATGAAATGGAGCGCATCATTGCAGACGCAGTGGAAAGGCTGCCGGCGCAGAAAAAGCTGATCTACCGGCTTAGCAAAGAACAGGGGCTCAACTACCAGGAGATTGCCGGTCAATTGAATATCTCGCCCAATACAGTAAAGAACCATCTTGTCGAAGCTATGAAGCTGCTGCGGTCCCATCTCCGGGACAATGCGGTCATGCTCGGGGTCATCCTAAATTTTTTTTTCCCGCACTAGTCTTTTTCTTTCTGAGCGTTGTCTACTGGGTATGTCTACCATTAAAGCCTTATTGAAAAAATACCTTGCCAATGAAGCGGATGCCGGGGAGATCGAAATGATCCTCGAGTGGTTGCGGACGCCAGACGCCGATGAATCTCTTTTGCACGAAGTTTGGGAAGAAGAGCGAAAGGAGGCGCCGCCGGTCGATCTGCGGCGTATCTGGATGCAGGTGGATGCGGAGACGCGCGAGGATTGGAATGAGCAGGTGGATGCGACGACGCTCGGGGCTTGGAATGAGCAGGTTGACGCGACGACGCTCGGGGCTTGGAATGAGCAGGTGGATGCGGAGACGCAAGCCGACGAGGCCGTGCAGCCCGGGTTTGCAGGCAGGCGTCCTATTATCCGTCGCCTCTGGCCGGCTGTGGCGGCTGCGCTGATCCTGGTCATCGCGGGCCTGTTCCTGCTGACCCGAAGCCAGCGGGCAGACACGGAAAGCCGGCAGCCTGTGGCAGCAGTGCCCGATGCTGCACCCGGCAGGGATGGAGCCATTCTCACGCTGGCTGACGGCTCGCAGGTGCCGCTGGACAGCGCCGGAAAAGAATTGCCTGCCACACAGGGCGGAACAAGGGTAAAGCTCAGCGGTAACCAGCTTGCTTATGTTCCGGCCGGGGAAGGTGTAGAAATATCCCCTGCTTCAATGACCTATAATACCGTCACCACACCCAGGGGGAGACAGTTTACGTTGGTCTTACCCGACGGCTCGCGGGTATGGTTGAATGCGGCGAGCTCTATCCGGTTCCCGACATCTTTTACAGGAAAGCGCCGTAGCGTGGAATTGAGCGGAGAGGCCTATTTCGAGATCGCAAAAGATAAGGAGAAGCCCTTTTTTATACATACCGATAAGAACGAGACGGAAGTGCTCGGCACGAGTTTCAATATCTCCGCCTATGCCGATGATGATATGGTGGCGGCTACGCTGCTCGAAGGGAGTATCCGTACAGGGATCCGGCAGGACCAGGTGATCCTTGCGCCGGGCGAGCAGGCCAAGATCGGCGGGGCAGCGACCAGCGCCGCAAAGACAACGATCGATGTCAATCACCACGCCAATGTCGAACAGGCTATCGCCTGGAAGAACGGGACCTTTGATTTCCAGGAGAAGGGGTTGAAAGAGGTAATGCGGCAGCTGGCGCGCTGGTACGACCTGGAGGTCTTTTATGAACCGGGTGTGAAAGATATAAAGTTTGGAGGAGAGATGAGCCGGAATATCCCGCTGTCTTCCCTTCTGAAAGGGCTAAAGGATATGGAGGTACATTTTCGCATCGAAACAGATCACAGGCTTGTTGTGATGCCGTAAACAAAAACCGCTTCGGGTGGAGCCGAAGCGGGGAATGTCCGGTTGATCTACATATACAGTTCGGGAGAACTATTTATTCAAAAAACCAAACACTGCAATTTATGCAAAAAACTGCTTATTGTGGCTGGAAAGCCCATGCCTCTCCTTTTTGTAAGGAGGAAAGGGGCCGGGTCCGGCTGCCGGCTCAAATAGTACGCATCATGAGAATGACTGGCTTTCTACTATTGGCGTTCTGTATACATCTTTCCGCCAAAACACACTCGCAGACCATCACGCTGTCCGTCAAAAAAGCTCCATTGATCCAGGTTTTTGAGGCCATCAAGAAACAGGCCGGGTACTATGTGTTCTACAAGGCCGACCTGCTGACAGGCACGAAGCCTGTGTCGGTATCGGTATATGATATGCCGCTGCAGGACTTCCTGGTACTGGCTTTCAGGGACCAGGGGTTGACCTATGAGATCATGGACAAGACCATCATGCTCTCCCGTAAGGCTGTGGAGACCCCGCCGGCTGACGGAGTGCCGGAGCTCATTAAGCCTGTCCTGCCGCCGGCCGAGGTAAAGGGACAGATCATGGCGGACGGAAAACCACTGGCAAGTGCGTCGGTCACACTAAACCCTGGTCATCACGGAGCCGCGACCAATGACAAAGGATATTTTACATTTGGCAATATCCCGCCCGGGGAATACATCCTCGAGGTCTCCAGTATCGGATATAAGAAAATAAGTAAGAAAGTCATCGTATCCGGATCCTCGATAGTGCTGGACATTACGATGCAGCAGGCTGTTGCGGAGGTCGGGGAAATAGTCGTTACGAATGGCTATTCTGCAAAAAAGGCCGGTGAGGTCACGGGCTCCGTTCAGACGATATCCGGAGACGATCTGCGTAAGGGCATTACTACTTCCGATCCGGTGGCCTTGCTGAAAGGGCGTGCGACGGGGCTTTATATCTCTTCGCAGAGCGAAGGCGATCCCAACAGCTCAGGCGGCCAGATCTTTGTCCGGGGGCAAAGCAGCATTGCAGGTGTGGGCGTCGATCAGGCTAACCAGTTCATTATGCCAACGCTGAATTACGGTCCGCTGCTGGTGCTGGATGGTTCTATCATGCCCAACCAGAACCTGAAGGAGATCGTTACACCGCAGGAGATCGAAAGCGTTACGATCTTAAAAGATGCGGCGGCGACGGCCATCTATGGTTCGCGTGCTGCGGGTGGCGTGATCGTCGTCACTACCATACGCGGCAAGAGCAGCAAACCCCGGTTAACAGCCGAAGTAAAATATGGTCTTAACCACCCCGTGCATGGTCATATTCATTTTATGACCGGGTCCGAGCTGTATGCCTTCCAGAAAGAGTATTTTACGGATGACTACCAGGTCAATAACGCCAGTCTCTCCGGGTCTTATCCTACTTTGCAGTCCTACCTGGACTATCGTCTTCCGACAGCGGACGCGGTAGCCAACAGCTTTGACTGGCAGAAGTATTCTTTCTCCAATTCCAACACCAAAGAAGTGAATGTAGGCGCCAGCGGTGGCAACGAGCGGACAAAATATTATATGGGCGCAGGCTATTACAATGAGCAGTCTACCGCCATTGACAATGCGCTTGTCCGTAAGAGCTTCCGGCTTAACCTGGAAAGCAGGCTGACAGACAGGCTCACGGCCACCATTTCTTTAAATGGCATCCTCGATGACGGGCATCGGGAACTATTCTCCACTGCCCAGGTCCTGTACCAGTATATCCCCTGGGCGAACCCCTACAACAGCCAGGGAAAGCTGGTCAACGAACTGAGCTATAAGCAGTGGGGCAGTCAATATACGAATGCGAACCCTTTTTATGATAACCAGTGGAATTTCGATAAGCCGACCAGCCAGCGGATGTTTGGTTCCGCCAGGCTGGCCTACCGCATCACCGACTGGCTAAGCTTTACCAGCAGCAATTCGGGGAACCTCAATTACGGGAAAGACGTGCTCTACGCAGACATACGCAGCTTTGCCGGAGGCTCGCCTGACAATTTCGGGAATCCGCAGGGCTTTCTCGGAACGACGACCAATAACCTGACGACTTACCTGACGTCCAACCAGCTGAACTTCCACAAGACGTCCGGCGACCATTCGATCACCGCGCTGGCAGCCATGGAGTACGGAAAGACGACGCTGATCAACCAGGTTGTCAATGTCAACCATGTACAGGCAGGGTATCCTGAGATCTCGATGGCCACCCAGATAGGATATTTTTATGACTACTCTGCTTATGGAGTACCTTCCACCAAGGCGGGTAATATCGAAGGCGGCGAGTCAGACCAGGCTGTCTATTCTACCTTTGGCGAAGCGGAGTACACCTATAAGAACAGGTACAGCATCAGCGGTTCGGTTCGGACGGATGCCTCCAGCGCGTTCGGTGCGAACAAAAGATATGGCACATTTGGTTCCGGAGGTGTGGCCTGGGTCGTCAGCAGCGAGAATTTTATGACGAACCTCAAGTGGGTCAGCAACCTGAAGCTGCGCGCCAACTATGGCAGTACGGGTTCTCAGCTGGGAGATAACTTCCTCACGCAGTCCTTATATCGTCCGGGTTATGTCTATGGCGGACAGACCGGCGTGACGCTGGCCAATATCGGTAATCCCGATCTGCGCTGGGAGGTAACGAAGACGCTCAGCGGCGGGATCGATCTGGGACTATGGAAAAGGGTAAATGCTACGATCGACGCCTATAGCCGTCGGTCCGACAATCTCCTGCAGCAGGTGCCTTTGACCGCGCTGGCGGGATTTGCCAACCAGTTTCAGAATGTAGCCAGTGTCCGCAACAAGGGAATTGAACTGCTGGTGAATGCCGACATCATCCGCCATAAGAATTTCAGCTGGTCGGCTTCGTTCAATATCAGCTTCAACAGGAATGAGATCCTTTCCGTGGCGAATGATTCACTGAAGCAGGGGTTCTATTCGAACCAGTCGTTCTATCTTCATAAAGGAGAGGACATCAACACCCTCAAGGCCGTCCGGTATGCCGGTGTAGATGCTCAGACGGGCAAGGCCCAGTTTGAGAAGCTTGTCTTTGATGGAGATGGTCACCGGACGGGTGTACAGCTGGTCAACACCATCGCCGAAACAAACCAGGCCCTGGATACCCGCCAGATGCAGACCATCGGCAGCTTCCAGCCCAAATACTTCGGCGGCCTGACAAATACATTTACCTACAAGCAGCTGAGCCTCGACGTGCTGATCACATTTACCATGAAGTACTTTATCTATGATCAGCTGGCTGAGCAAATGCAGGCAGGGACATTCGCTTCTTACTACAACCAGATCAGCTTCAACAAGGGACAGCGTTTGTGGACACATCCCGGCCAGACCGATGCCAACGAGCCGTGGCTGTATTATCATGTCAAGACCAGCTTTGCCGGTTCGGACAAGTATATCCATGATGCCTCCAATGCCAGGCTGCGCTCCGCGAGACTGAGCTATACCCTGCCCGAAAAATTGATGAAGCGGACGGGACTACCAAACAGCATCTTTTATGTCAGCGGAGACAACCTCTTTACGCTGTTCTCCCGGAAAATATTTTCGACAGACCCCGAGGGACCTTCCGTCGGACAGGCGCAAACCTATGGTCAGTCATTGGGTTCGCAGGTCGGGGCTCCGCGCCGGATCGTGTTTGGTCTGCAGGTAAATCTTTAATCATCGAAGAACAAAATAAAAAAATGAAAACAACACATAAATTATTGTTCACTGTCCTGGTCTTGCTGGGTGCGGCCTGTAACAAGCAGATCGATGAGATCAGGCCGCTGACAAAGGTCACCGTGGAAGGGGAGCTGGCATCGTTGGCCGGTATCGAAGCCGCGACTACGGGTAATTATTATCTTTTATCGGCTAACCAGGGTATTATACAGGACCTTGGTGAAGACCGCGGCAACAACGTGACGCCGCAGGAATGGGGACCCGTCGCGACATATACGGATGCCTTTTTCTACCAGAACAGCAATAGCCCTGCATTGGGCTATAGCTATGGCTTTTACCAGGCGTCTTACTCCCAGGTACTGGGTATCAATACCGTCCTGGATAATATTGCCGTTATGGATACGGTCGGGTGGCCGGCCGACGACCAGAACAATTTGTTGTACTCCAAAGGCGAAAACCTCTTCCTCCGGGCGCTGACCTATTTTACCCTGGTGCGTATTTATGGTAAGCCATATTACCTGGATGGCGGTGCGGGTCTTTCCATACCGCTTAAGAAAAAGGGCAACATCACGGATAATCCGCCGCCCTCGCCGGCAAAAGATGTATATGCTTTTATCATCAGCGATCTGCAGGAAGCCGCTCAGCTGATGAAGGCGCCGGTCAGCAAGACCAATATTTTCGCTGGCACAGCGGCTGCCTGGTCCCTGCTGTCGAGGGTCTATCTCTATATGGGCGGCTCCATCGCAAAACCGGATGCCTCCGCCAACCAGCTGGCTGTGACCTATGCAGACAGTGTCGTGTCCGGCGGGCAGTATGCGTTGCTGCAGGGCCAGGCCTATCAGAATATGTTTGGAAACGATCTGGATGGTTCTTTAGGCCGTGTCAACCCGACGGGGAACAATGAGATCATCTTTGCGATCGACAATGAATCCTCCGTCTATGGGAGCAGTATCGGCGAGCTCTATCACGACGACCCGAATGGAACCGGTGGAGCGTATTTCCTTCCTTCCTCCGATCTGCGCGCGCAGTTTGCGGCTGGGGATGTCCGGGGAACTTTTTTTGCGGTGAACCCGGTTTCGGGTTTTGCCGAAACGACCAAATGGCTTTGTCTGAACTTCTATTATGGAACCAAGGCGCCGGCTATCTTCTTCCGGCTGGCCGAACTTTATCTGAATCGCGCGGAGGCTAATGCCAAGCTGGGGAATATCGCGGCGGCGAGGACGGACCTGAAGGCTATCCATACCCGTGCGGGGCTGCCGGCTTCCGATATCGACAATCTTGCCGACGCAGATGTTATCACGGCGGTGCTGAAGGAGAGACGGCTGGAGCTGGCCTTCGAAGGACAGAACAGCTTCGACTATTTCCGGAATGGCCTGCCGATGACCCGTATTGCGGCTGACTATAATGGTACTTCTTTTACGGTACAACCAGATGATCCGAAAGTAGAATTTACAATTCCAACCAACTAATTACCAAATATGAAGAATTTATTGATTACCCTCTTTGGGTTATGTACTTTATTGGCTTTCCGGCCGAAACCCGGTTTTCATCTTAGCGGGAATATCAGCGGCGGCATCGAAGGAATGAAAATTTATCTCCGGTATGCAGACGTACAGGGGGCAAAGCCGATGGACAGCACCTTCCTTCGCAAAGGAAAATTTACGTTCTCGGGGAATATGTCTTCCCCGCGTTATTGCACCATCCTTTTAAAGGATACGGCTACCGGAACGGACAGGTATATGCAGGACAAGGTGATCGAGCTTTTTATCGAAAATTCCGCGATCAGCGTCGCCGCGCCTTATGACAGTCTTCATATCGAATATGACAAGTACGAAGGTGGTGTTCAGACCGATGCCCTTGTCGTAAAAGGCAGTGAAAGCAACGAGCTTTACCTGCAGTTCGAACGCCGTGCCCGAATATTCCGGCAAGAGTCTCTCGACCTGTTCATGCAATACGTGAAAGTCCTCAACCCCGAAAAAGGACAGCAGCCTGCGCCCCGGTCGGCGGGTATGGCCCTCACCGCAAAGATGGACATAGTGGACAGCTTACGCAAGGACTGGATCATGGGATTTATCGCGGACCATCCTGTTGGCGCTGTCACGGCCTTCCTCGCAGACAATGTCCTGAATTATGGCAGTACGACAACATCGGATGTGGACAGATTGCTGGCCCGTTTCGGAGCCGCAAAAGAAAAGGATTTCCTCGTATCAAAATTCCTTACCGATGCGACAGAGCGGAAGACGACGGTTGTCGGATCCTCGCTGATGGATGTCACGCTGAAGGATACCGCGGGGATATCGCATGCGTTGAGTGATTATGTAGGCAAGGGCAAATATGTGCTGGTAGAATGCTGGGCATCCTGGTGTCATCCCTGCCGCGCAGATATCCCGCATCTGAAAGAGGTATATGACCTGTATCATCCCTATGGATTTGAGATCGTCAGTGTCTCGCTGGATGACCGGCGGGACAACTGGACAAAGGCCATCAACCAGGAAAAAATGCCCTGGTTGCAACTCTCCGACCTGGCGGCTTTCAACGGGCCTTTACCAAAGAACTACCATATCAATGGTATCCCGCATTGCCTGCTCTTCGATCCGCAGGGTAACTTAGTGACGGTGAACATGCGCGGATCGTGGATGGACAGCCGGCTTATCCGCATGTATGGAAATCATTTCCCGGGAGAGGGGATGACGCATGTCTCGGGGCATATTCCCGGTCTGAAGGACGGCCCGGTATATATCAGCTATATGCGGGACACGCTGAGGCTCAGGGACTCGGTGACGGCTGCCGGCGGGCAGTTTGTCTGGGAGGCTAAGATGCCCGCTCCCCAGCGGGTGGCTATAATGTTCGGACGGGTCTATCACCAGGTCTTTATCGAAAGCGGCGATGTACGAATCAGTAGCCCGGATACGGGGAATACCATCCGTGTCGAGGGTTCGAAGCCGCAGGAAGAGTCAGACGCCTATGAGGCGTCTGTCAAAGACCTCACCGACCGGCAAATAGCCCTGTATGCAAAATGGGGTAAAGGCTCCAAAGAAGACCAGGCGAATGTGGAAAGAGAGCTGGAGGCGATCGACAAAGAAAAGGAGACGCGGGCGGATGTGTTTGTCAAGGCTCATCCGGGCAGCGTGTTCAGTGTCAGCCTGATCTCGGACCGCGCTGTTATGGGAGATTATGAAACGGTTAGCAAAGGGTATGGTCTGCTCTCCTCCGAAGCGCAGCAGGGTGCGGCCGGGCAGCAGATCGCCCGGCGGCTGGAAGTGCTGAAGCGAAGCGTTCCAGGTAGCAGTGCTGTCGATTTTACGCAAAACGATACGACGGGAAAACCTGTCCGATTCGAGACCTTCAAAGGAAAGTATGTGTTGTTGGATTTTTGGGCCAGCTGGTGTGGTCCCTGCCGGGCGGAGAATCCCAATGTGCTGAAAGCCTACAATGAATATAAGAGCAGGAATTTTACGGTGGTGGGTGTTTCGATGGATGACGATGGCGGGCGATGGAAGAAGGCGATCCGCGATGACAAGATGCCCTGGGCACAGTTGTCCGACCTCAAAGGCGGACGGGGAAATGAAGTGGCATCGTATTATGGGATACAGGCCATTCCGTCAAACCTCCTGATCGATCCGGCCGGGAAGATCATTGCCCGCAACCTGCGGGGCGAGGCTTTACGGGCTAAGCTGGCCGAAGTACTTGAGTAAGCGATCGCACCCGCAGCGCCCGAGGTGCTGCGGGGCCGCTATGGTTTGGTTTTGTACACCAGCTTCACCTTTACTCCATCCGGGTTGTTCTCAAAACTGAGAAAGCTTGTTTTGCTTGGCTCATCCCATGAGGTCTTTACATCAGTGATCGATTTTCCCTTTGCATCGGTAACAGTAATTTTTCCTGGTTCACCCGGCAGCAAAACCCGCATCACATTGGTTGTATTGGCGGGGCTCCGGACTACAAAAGAATAGCTATTCTTTTCGATCTTCTCTTCGTATACCCGCGATGCCGATGCAAGGACCTGCGGTTTGCCGGGATTCATGACGTGGTCGATATTGTAGAGACAGGCCTGCTGACCGGGATTGATCTTTTTCTCCGTCAATACCGGGAGGCTGGGATCGAACAGATCGATCAGCTTTCCTTTGAGCGTATAGGGATCGGTGTTCTCGCCCTCGTCCAGGACAGAGATGATCTCGTAAGGACCGCGACGGAGGTACAAATTGTTCTTATACTCAACTTTCCTGCCGGCCACCTGCTCGTACAGCGCCTCCACTTTTTCGCGAAGAAGCCTGTCTCCGCCCGACTCCAGCACATATTCCTTTGGATCTTTCCGGATGATGCAGACGCTGCCTTTCCCAACCGGGTAGATGCCTTCTTTGGGAGCGCGGCCAATACCCAGCTTTTCGAAAAGATCGTCCGCGGGACAGGCAAAGTTCCTGCCGTCCGAATTCCACCATTCTTTCACCGTCTGAAAAGGATCGTCATCCCGTCCGGAATAGACGATGATCCCTCCATTCCGCACCCATTGCGCCAGCTGCTCATGCGACTTTTCGGCAAGCGGCTTCATATTGGAATAAGACATCAGCAGGATCTTCGTATCGTCGAAAGCCTTTTGATAGCCGGTATTTTCCAGGTGAAGGACGCCCACCGGTACGCCCCTTTTGAGAAAGGGCAATGCTTCACCATAAAAATTGGATAGCAAAGGATCCGTCAGTCTGGGGTTTGTAGCATATCGGTGAAACATGCCGGATGTTTCGTAAAAGTTGGAGAAGTAGGGATTCTCAAAGGCTTTACCATTATCGTGCGTGGGAAGCTGCTGAAACATGAGCGAATTGGCCATCAGTACGCTGATGCCCTGCGTGCCGGATGTTTTCTCTTCCGAAACGGGCATATTGTTCAGGGTGTTGATCATCACCAGTAGTTGTGTCGAATAGGATCTTGGCATCGGCGCCTTTTCATTGCTGGTTCTGCTGGTATAGTATTGGCCGTCGAAAATGCGATCCGGCCAGGGCATCACTTCATAATTGTCGATATCGGGATAAAAAAGCTCGGCCGCAAAGGTCGTTTCGTAATTCTTTTTATAGTCCGCCCAGTCCCGCCGTACATCTTCAACGGGGTCGTTTTCAAAAAAGAGCTTTCGATTGGTTGGTATGGTCATTGAGCGCATACATCCATATTCAAGGAAAGCAGTCTCGAACGTGCGCTCTTTGGCGATGCCGTTAAAATAATTTGGTTCCCTTGCCGTGCCAGTCCATGACTGCACGATATAACCATCCACAACCGGTAGCGAAGCGAGGCTGGCTTCGGGGCTGATGATCTGCCAAAGGGAATAATTCAGCAGAGAGTGAGTAGGCACATAGCAGCGGACATTCATCCCTTTTGTCCTGCCATATTCCTTCGCGTAGGTGAATGCCTCTTCCAGCGCCCTGTAATAAAGGTGGTATTTTAATTTGTTGGACAGGTAGGTGTTCTCCGGCGATTCATGCTGCGGACGCCAGTCAAAACCATAGTAATCTTTCCATTCTCTTTTGAAGGCTTCGCTGTAACCCGCCCGGGCCCAGAATTCCGGCTCCTCCAGGTAAATGGCGTCTACGCCGGCGTCGATGACCCGTTTGATGATCTTTTCCTTGAAATAAGCCAGGAAATTCCGGGTGGGTACGATATAGGGGGTCAGATGTCCATGCCAGATGGTATCCCCGTTCTGCTCTTTCTGTCCTTCATCAAAATGGGGTTTGCCATCCCATTTCCCCGTAAAATAATCCTGGTAGCCTCCCCAGGCGATACCGGTCATGAACGCGGCGGTATAGCCCCGGTCGCGCCACGATTGTACCCGCTGTTCAAAAGTCATATCCCGCCGGTCAGAGACGCCATAGACTATGGCCACATCGGATCTGGTATCGGTGGTTGGTTTCCAGGCGCCGCCCGTTTGAAAAGTTGTCTTTTCTTTCTTCTCAGGCGTCTGACTATTTGCATCGGTTGCATACACCGTAAAAAGAAGCGTAGCAAATCCAAAAAAGGAGCTGATTCTCATGACTAAAAATATTGAATACTTTAGCTTGAGTCCCGCGAGAAGGAATCCCCCTTAGTGCAATTGGATTTTTTTTGCGCCGCGTCGTTGGCCGGACATTTTTTATTGATTACATTTGGATAGTTTTGCATATATGAACGATTGCATTGCACTTAACGATTCAGAGCTGCTGCGCTTGCTGAAGCAGGATAATGCCCTTGCATTTCAGGAGCTGTATGATCGCTATTGGCAGAAACTTTACTTTCTCGCGCACCGACGACTCAAATCAGCTACGGCTGCCGAAGAGATCGTACAGAATGTTTTCCTTACCATCTGGCGCAAGCGTAAGACGTTGCAGATCGAAGAGCCGGGTGCGTATCTGGCGGCTGTTACGCGATATGCTGTTTACCATTATATAGCTGCCGAAAAGCGGCGAACGACAAAAGAAGAGATAGCCGGCAGCCGGCAGATGGAATCCGTGGCCATAGAAGTGCTGATCGAAGACAAATTGCTGCTGGAGATCATAAGGCAACAAGCGAACGAGTTGCCGCAGAAGTGCCGTCTGGTCTTTATTTACAACAAACTGGAAGATCAGCCATTACCGGAGGTCGCAGAGCGGCTCAATATTTCGGTTAAGACTGCGGAGGCCCACCTGACAAAGGCGCTACGCCAGATCCGCAGCAGGCTGAAAGACCATGCCTTCTTTATTTTTTTCTGACTAAGGGTAAAGTTTAATTGCACCACTCAACTATAAAAAATGGAGCATCGTGGATAAAGCGCTATTGGCTGAATTAGCTCACCGGTTCACATCGGGCACCGCTACCGAAGAGGAGAAAGCATTGTTGCATCAATGGTTCGATGAAGCAGGCGCGACTGGCTCAGCACACGCGGCGGAGACCGAACAGGTATTTCTGCCCCAACAGGAGACGGAAGACGATGTCAGGCTGCGCATGAAGACCCGACTGCTGCATGCCATCGCGCAGGAGCCACTGGAGACTGGACCGCAAACGGGACAGGGGCCCCTGGAGACAAAACCACAAACGGGATTGGCCGCGGTGGTGGGGTCACCCCGGCGTATCGGGTATTCTGCCCGGTGGATAGCTGCGGCAGTGGCGCTGGTCGCGGTGAGCATTACAGGTTTATATTTCTGGAAGACGCAGCCGTCCCGCCAGGTAGCCAGCGCTGCGCCGGCCGTAGCCGTATCGCATGCTGACCTGCTGCCGGGCGGCAATAAGGCCATGCTGCTGCTGGGCGATGGGTCGGTGGTCAACCTGGGGGCCGCGAAGAACGGGCTTATCCGAAAGGTCGCCGGAACCCTCATCGACAAACAGGATGGGCAATTGCGATACAATGTTGCTTCCGCCGATCAGGCTTCGGGAAAGGCCGATCTGGCTCCGGAAATGAATACGATCCAGACGCCCCGCGGCGGCCAGTACCAGGTCATATTGCCCGACGGTACAAAAGTATGGCTCAATGCCGCTTCGTCCCTGACCTATCCCACCGCATTTAAGGGAGCGGACAGAGAAGTGCGGCTCAACGGAGAAGCTTATTTTGAAGTGGCCGCCCGCAAAGACAAACCTTTCAAAGTAACGGTCGGTAAGATGCACGTGGATGTACTGGGCACGCATTTTAATATAATGGCGTACGAGGATGAAAATGTGATCCGGACCACTTTGCTGGAAGGAGCCGTCCGGGTGACCAGCGGAGGGGCCTCGCGTTTGCTGAAACCCGGGCAGGAGGGGCGTATCGAGAGGTCGTCCGACGCAATCAGCCAACTCGACGTGAATGCGGATGAGGCGGTAGCCTGGAAGAATGGCGTCTTTCAGTTTGGAGGCGCCTCAATCGAAACCGTGATGAGAGAAATAGTCCGCTGGTATGATGTGGATGTAGAATACCAGGGAAGAACGAATGAACATTTCAGAGGGACCATCTCCCGTGACGTGAATGCATCGGAGGTCTTCAAAATGCTGGAGCTCACAGGCGCCGTGCATTTCGCCATCGATAAAAAGAAGATTATTGTCAAACCATAAGGTAGTTATTCCTGTGCCGATCAAATGATTGCTGATTATGAAACCAACTGCTTTCCTGGTCCTTGTGGCCTGCCTGCAGGTCAGCTCCAGGGTCTACTCGCAAAAGGTCTCTCTTTCATTGACAGATGTTTCTCTTGGAAAGGTTTTCAGGGAGATCACCAGGCAAACGGGATACTCATTCCTGTACACGGATGAGCTACTCAGCAGCACAAAGAATGTGGATATCCGGGTCAGGGACGTTTCGCTGGATGTGGCGTTGGACCATGTTTTCAAAAATCAGCCGCTGACCTGGTCCATCGTTGCAAAAACGGTCGTCGTACAACGTAGACATGACAATCCGCCTCCGCCTGCCGGAACAGCTGTTCATGGGCACGTAACGGATAGCAGCGGCAAGCCCATGGCCGGGGTGTCGGTAAGCCTTGTGGGCAGCAGGAAAGGAGTGGAGACCGATGCGAATGGGGAGTTCACGATCAATGTTCCCGAACATGCGCTGCTGCATTTTAGTTTTGTGGGTTATGAAGACATAGACATGTCCGCCGACGGTCATACGGATATCAATGTCAGCTTGCATTTGTCCAACACCTCTCTCAACGATGTCGTCCTCATCGGGTATGGTTCACAACTCAGGAGGGACATCATTTCTGCCATTTCCACTGTGCCGATATCGGATGTAAGCGAGCGGCCGGTGGTCAGCGCGGCGGAGGTCATCGCCGGCAAGGCTCCGGGTATCCAGGTTCTTCTGCCATCCGGCAAGCCCGGCGCCGACTTCACCGTATTCGTGCGGGGCATCGCCTCGCTGACGGGAAATACGCAGCCTCTTTATGTGATCGATGGTGTCGTCTCTTATGACACGCATATGCTCGATCCGAACACCATCGCTTCGATAAGTATTTTAAAAGATGCTTCCGCGGCAGGTATCTACGGGGCAGCAGGTTCCTCCAACGGTGTCGTACTGATCACGACGAAAAAAGGGATCAGGGGAAAGACCAGGGTAGTCGTCAATGCCTACACCGGCGCACAGGAAATTACAAAGAAGATCAAATTGCTGAACAGCCGGCAGCTGGCTACGTTGTTGACGGAAGAGCAGGTCAATTCCGGCAATACGGGTTTTTCCATTCCCGATACGCTGATCAGCGCAAACAACAACAACTGGCAGGACCTCGTCTATCACAGGGCGCCGATGACGGGCATCAATGCCGGTTTTTCGGGCGGCGGCGATAAAGGTACGGTCTATTTTGGACTGGGCTATACGGACCAGGACGGGATAGCGGTCACGTCCAACTACAAACGCTTTTCAACCGTTCTTAATATAGAACAGCAGCTGACCTCCTGGCTAACCGTGGGCACCAATTTCTCCTATAACAGAACGGGCTATCACGATGTCTATGATAACCAGCGGGCGCAATACAACGGTTTTGTGCTCAGTGCGCTGAACACGCCGCCTTTTAGCGCTATCTACAATACCAATGGGGACGGGACATATGGCTTCAGCGCCTTTTCGCAGGCCCTGCCCAATCCTTTGGGAGATATTTACGGGGCCAACAACTATACGATCGGCAATAACCTGCTCGGGGCGGGCAATGTGCAGATCAGGCTTCCTCTGGATCTCAGCTTCAGGTCGCAGCTTGGCATTACGCTGGAGAACGGCTATCAGACCGTTTACCAGGATCCCCGTCTCTCGGAAGTCGCCAGACAGCTCGGTGGGATCGGCAGCTATTATACATCCGAGGCCTTTCGGTATATCTGGGATAACACACTGACCTTCGACAGGAAGATCGGCAGGCATTCGATAGATATCATTGTGGGTACCAGCGCCTCCAAACAGCAGGACCATTCTTCCGCTCAGAGCGGGTACGGTTTTCCCAGCTACTCGGTACGGGTGCTCAGCGCAGCCTCTACTTATACGCTAAACCAGACCTTTGCGGATGCCTGGACGCTCGAGTCCTTTTTTGACCGGCTGAATTATTCCTACGATGGTAAATACCTGTTCAGCGCCTCTCTCAGAAGGGACGGCTCTTCGAGGCTGGGTATCCGGAATCAATGGGCGAATTTCCCTGCCTTCTCGGCAGGATGGCGCGCATCACAGGAAAATTTCCTGGGTGACCTGCCCTGGCTCAGCGATCTCAAATTAAGAACAGGGTGGGGCGCCACCGGTAACCTTCCCGCCGATCTGTATCCTTCGTACAGCCTCCTCAACGGTGGCAACAACTATGCTTTTAACGGGACCACCCCCGTGACGGGGACCGTGCCCAGCGGACAGGCGGGCAACCCGGGCCTGTTATGGGAAGAAACCACGCAGTTCAACTCGGGGCTGGACATCGCCCTGCTGAATAACCGGGTGAGCCTGTCGGCGGACTATTATATCAAACGGACGCATAACCTCATCCTCAATGTTCCCCAGCCACAGTCTACGGGTGTAAGCACGAAAGAGGAGAATATGCCGGGATATGTACAGAACAAAGGTTTTGAATTCCTGCTTTCGGCCGACCTTTTCAGGGGAAAGGGCTTCAAATGGACCAGCAGCCTGAATATGTCGTTCAACAAGAATATTGTGAGCCTGCCCGCCGGTACTTCACCCATTCTCACAGGCTATATCCAGGACATCGGAGGCAACGCGGGTATCGTAAAAAGTGGTCTGCCGCTGGGTTCCTTTTGGGGATACATCGACGATGGCGTCAACCCGCAAACGGGAAATATCAATTTCAGGGATCTCAACAAGGATGGGAGGATCGATCCGGACAACGACCGGACTTTCATTGGAAGCGCCCTTCCCCGGTTTACGTTTGGCTTCTCGAATATGTTCAGCTATCGTGGCTTCGACCTGAATATCCTTATCGACGGGGTACATGGCAATAAGATCTTTGATGCCACGCGTATGGAGACGGAGGATATGACCGACATGATCAACCAGACCACGAGGGTGCTGCATCGGTGGCGGAAGCCGGGGGATGTCACCGATATCCCCAAAGCCATGTATGGAAGCGGTTCGCCTTCCAATTCGGTGCCCAATTACAGCATTTCTTCGCGCTGGGTGGAAAGCGGCTCCTTCTTACGGTTCAGACAGATAACACTGGCTTACAACCTGGATAAGAAATGGATCAGCGCAGCGGGTCTGTATGGACTCCGGCTCTATGTGACCCTGCAGAACATGTTTATCATCACGGGGTACAAGGGCTATTCTCCCGAACTCAACGTGGCCACGACCTCCAACGTCGTCAGCGCCGGCACCACTGCCAACCTGGCTACGCAACAGGGCTTTGACCATGGTACTTATCCGCAGTCAAGATCGATAACTTTTGGTCTCACTATTTCGCTATGATGGATACAACTTTTAACTTATGCCAATTCAGATCAGACATATCTCTTTGATCGCGGCTGTTACGATGCTTGCCGGGGCAGGCGGTTGTAAAAAGAGCTTTTTGAACCAGACGCCGCAGAATGCCGTCTCCTCCGGAGATTTCAGGAACGCCTCCGATGCGGAAGCGGCGATGGTGGGTGCGTATTCGCTGATGGCCAACAGCACTTACTGGTATTATAGCTGGAACTATCTCATAGACGGAGATGTTCGCTCGGATAACTGCTATTCCGGCGGGAGCGCTCCGGATATCGATGGCATTGACAATTTTACTTCGGTGGCGACGGACAATCAGCCGATATCCGAAGACTGGTACGAGCTGTATATGGACATCGGCGCCTGCAACAGTGTCCTGGACAATGTACCGGGTATTTCCGATCCTTTGCTGACGGGCGTGCGGAAGGCACAGATCCTGGGTGAGGCGAAATTTTTACGGGCGTATCACTATTCGCACCTGGTCCGGAACTATGGGCCCGTTGTCCTGCAGCTGCATACCATCATCAACGATCGGAATATAATAAAGGCAAGGAGCCCGGTGGATAGTGTATATGCCCGGATCATCGCAGACGGGAAGGATGCCGAAGCCGCGCTTCCCGTCTCCTGGGCCGACCCCGCTTCCAGTCATAGCCGCGCCACACAGGGCGCCGCCCAGGCCGTTCTGGCAAAGGTCTATGCGCAAATGGGAGACTACCAGGATTGTCTCGACTACTGTAACAAAGTCCTGCCTCCGGCATATGGGGGCACCGGTACGGCGGGTTATTCGCTGCTTCCCAGTTTCGACTGGCTCTTCGACAGTCAGCATAAGAACAGCGCCGAATCCATCTTCGAGCTGCAGCATACTGCGGGTACCATCACGCACGGATACGCCGAGGGCCTGATGCTGCCGCCCTCCCCGCTGACCCAGTACTGGACGAAGTTTGCGCCTCCCACCCAGGACCTTGTAAAAGCCTTCAGGGCGGCAGGAGATTCGATCCGCTATGCCTCTTCGATCACCTGGGGATACAATGGGCCGGGTACCGCCAACCCTGTCCCGAGCCCCGCACATTATGGAGCCACGGATACCATACCTTATGTGTGGAAGATCGGCAGGAACTTTACAGGCGGATGGAGTGGCGGCAGCGGCGATAACCTGGTGTTGTTACGTTTGGCAGATATCATCCTGCTGAAGGCGGAGGCCCTCAATGCACTGGGGCGAACGGCCGAGGCCATTCCACTGGTCAACGCCATCCGGGCCCGTGTCCGCCTGGGGCCGGTGACCGTCTCGTCGCAACCGGACGTGGCGCTGGCCATCCTGAACGAGCGACGGCTGGAACTGGCCTTCGAAGGCGAACGCTGGTACGATCTCCTGCGCTATGGCACACAATACACCATCGACCTGATGAATAGCCAGGTGGATGGGCATGGGGTCAGCCTGGGTTACCAGGTGGTAGCGAACCGGTTGCTATACCCGATCCCACAGGCAGACAGGGACAATAACCCCAATCTTTCGCAAAACCCGGGGTATTGACGGCTGCTGACGGCTAAAAAAAATGTTCCCACCAACTAAGGGTTGTTCTTTCTCCCGCGACTCAAGTTAAGGAGAACCATTTTTTTTAAATCAATTCAGCTGCCATGTCAAAAAAGCATTTTGCATTTTTGCCGCAAGGGAAAAGGCTCTTTTTTCTTTGCTTTCTTCTTCTAAGCACATTCAATTTATTATTTGCGCAGGAAAAAATCACTGTCAGCGGAAAGGTATCATCAGATAGCAGCCAGCCGCTAGCCAATGTATCCGTAACAGTTAAAGGCCAGCCCGGGGGGACAACCACCGATGCCGGTGGCGCATTCACGATCAGGGTCAACAAAGGCGCGACGATAACTTTCTCCATGACGGGTTATGAAGAAAGACAGTTCACCATTGACAGGGAAGCAACCGCATTTGCGGTAACGCTTACGTCAAAGGCCTCGAACCTGAATGACGTGGTCGTGATCGGGTATGGTGTCCAAAAAGCAAAGGATGTCACATCGTCCATTTCTACCGTTAACATGAGCGATACGAGATCGAGACCTATCGCGAACATTATGCAGGCGATGGCGGGTAAGGCTGCCGGTGTACAGATACAGCAGTTCAACGGCGCTCCGGGACAGGATTTCCAGGTGCTTGTCCGCGGTTTTACCTCTTTGAGCGGCAACTCCAACCCTGTATACGTAGTGGATGGTATCGTAGGCTACAACATTGCTACCCTGGACGTCAACAATATCGCCAGCATTTCCATCCTGAAAGATGCCTCCGCAACCGGTATCTATGGGGTGGCCGGATCGGCCAACGGCGTCGTTCAGATAACCACAAAAAAAGGAGTCAGCGGCGCAGCTAAAATAGATGTGGACTTTTCGCAGGGCTACCAGTCTGTCACAAAAAAGCTACCCGTTTTATCCGGCGTACAGCTGCACGATCTTCAGATCGATGAATTTACCAATGCCGGCCGCGCCAGCGATACCGCGGGGATCAGACTTCCTCCCAACTGGCAGAACATCAATCACAACTGGCAGGACCAGCTTTTCAGAACGGCTCCCATCACCAAAGCGAGTGTAAGGGTGTCGGGAGGCGGTAATGGAGGCAACTACGCGCTCAGCGTCGGTTATTTAAATCAACAAGGCATCCTGCCGACCATTGCTTCTAAAAAATACTTTGCAGGGTTGACGGCCGAGCAGCACCTCAACGGATGGCTGACCATCGGAGGCCGGGCAGATTACGTGCGTCAGATCACCAACAACATGCCCGCCGGCACGCAAAATACCACAGGCCACGGTGGTGCAGGTTCCGGCGCCGTAACCGGTGCGGCCATCGCCTTCTCGCCGTATGCTGCTCTTAAAGATCCCACCACGGGTTTTTATGCGGTTGACAACAGCAACGGACAGGCCATCCCGAATCCCCTGGCTCAGCTGTACGGCACTTCCGACAAGACTACCTTCAATATCATCAACGCAGAAGGCCATATTAATATCAACCTGCCGTTCGGCATCCGGTACACCTCCCGGATCTCCGGAAACATTTCCGACAATTTTGAGAATATCATCCAGGACCCTACCATTACTTCGAGTGCCAATGCAGTCGGTGGAACGGCCGATTACCAGACCTTCCAGAATTTCACCTGGCTCTGGGATAATATTCTCGAATGGAACAAGACCTTCGGTAAACATAGCCTCAACGTCATCGGAGGGATCACGGCCACCAAATATTCAACGCAGTTCTCGGAGAACGGCGGCAGCGGTTTCCCGCTCGCCGGGATCTATTCGATCTCCAGCGCATCGAGCAGACCCACCAACCAGGATAATGGCGGTTATGACAAATGGGCAAAATATTCCCAATATGGCCGGTTGATGTATAACTACGATTCCCGTTACCTTCTGACGGCCACAGTCAGAAGAGACGGTTCATCACAGCTCGGGATCAATAACCAGTATGCAACCTTCCCGGCCGGTTCAGTAGGCTGGAGAATTTCCAACGAGGAATTCATGAAGGATCAGACGATCTTCAGCGATCTGAAGGTTCGTGCAGGGTATGGTCTGACAGGAAACCTTCCGTCTTCCCTTTACCCTTCTTATAATGTATTGAATGTAGCCGGGGGGCAATACACCTTCGATCCAGGAAGCAATGGCGTCCCCGGATTAGGTCTGAATGGAACGGCTGCCAACCCGAGCATCAAATGGGAGCAGACGAAACAGCTCAATATCGGTGCGGATATGGCTTTCTTCAGGAACAGGTTGCGTGCTACCGCAGACTATTATAGCAAATCAACGACGAACCTGCTCTACACGAGCAACCTGCCGCCCTCTTCGGGTCAAAGCAACGTCGTTATCAACTTACCCGGTAAGGTGGTCAATCATGGTGTGGAGATCCTGGTCTCCGGCGATATCTTAACAAATACGGCAGTTAAGTGGACAAGCACCTTCAACATCTCCTTCAACTCGAATAAGATCAAGGCTAATATTACGCCGATAGCTGGTGGTGGTATACCCTCCGGTGCGGTCAACTGGCTGAGGAATGGTTACTCTGTCGGCTCTTTCTTTGGTTATCGTTCCGAGGGAGTCGATCCCCAGACCGGCTACATAAAATATGCCGATCCGGACAAGACGGGTAAGGCTGAAAACAATCTTTACCTGGGTAAGGCACTGCCCACGGGATTCGGTGGATTCAGCAATAACCTGAGCTATAAGAATTTCTCTTTGGATGTGTTGATGGAATACGCATTTGGCAACAAAGTATTTAATGGTAACCGCTATGAAGCGGATGGAATGTATGATCTGACCAATCAGTTCACTTCAGTGCTGCGTCGTTGGAGAAAACCCGGTGATATTACGGATATTCCGCTCGCCAGGCTGGGAGAGAATTCATCGAACCCCAACAATCCGTTCGAAAACGGGAACAACAACGTATCCAGCCGCTACGTAGAGAATGGCTCTTTCGCCAGACTCCGCAACGTCTCACTGGGTTACGATTTCTCGGGATTCAGCTTTGTGAGAACACTTGGGATCAAAAATCTCCGGGCCTATTTCTCCGCAGAGAATCTTGTCACGATCACCAAATATTCAGGCTATGCTCCCGACCTGAACACCACGGCAACATCGTCCAACAACACGACAACGGGAACATCGCCCACTACACAGGGGCTCGATTTTGGTGTCTATCCATTAGCCCGGACATTCACTATGGGCGTCAACGTTGGATTCTAAAAGACAAAAATTTATTTGAAGAATAAAAAATTGAAGAATATGCGAAACGTACATATTTCACGACTGGTGCTGGCGGCCGCAGGGCTGGTGCTGGTTTCCTCCTGTAAAAAAGATTTTTTGACGGTCACGCCACCGAATCAGGTCTCCAGCGAATCTGTAAATACACTTGCCGGTCTTCAGGCGATATCGAATAATACCTTCGAACAGCTGGCAGATGCCGGCGGCCATTTTTATGCCTGGTTCGACCTGGTCAATGAAGACGTCCGGTCCGACAATAGTTTCGACGGGCAAACGGATAACAACTCCAATGAAGGCGTCACTCCCTGTGATAACTTCACGGATAATGCCACCAATACGGAAGGCAGGGGCTGGCAGGAATTATACGGCTATATCGGCAACTGTAACAACCTGTTGGATGTTGCATCCAGGCCAAGCAAAGATCCTAAACTGACAGACTCCGCGAGGAACCAGATGGTGGCATCCGCTAAGTTTTTAAGGGCGCTGCATTATTTCAACCTGGTTAAAGCCTATGGCGGGGTTGTATTGACGCTGCATACCTATTCAACAGATACGGCTGTTGTAAAAGACCGTTCCTCTCTTGCCGATTGCTACAAACAGATCATTACCGATCTGACAGAAGCGATTGCCGCATTGCCCATGTCGTATCCGGGAGTCGTCAATCAGCATACAAGGGTGACAAAACCTGCGGCACAGGCATTATTGGCAAAGGTATATGCACAGGAAGGTGATTATGCCAATTGCCTTGCTACCTGTAATGCTGTACTGCCAGCGGCATATGGCGGAACGGGTACAGGCGGACAATCCCTCGTGGCTAATTTTGCAGATCTGTTCGACGATAACAAATCGACAAACACCACAGAGTCCTATTTTGAGATCCAGCACTTAGGTGGTACCAATGCACCCACCCGTAACTATGCAACATGGCTGATCGCCCCATCTACCTTTAATCTGACCATTCCGGATCCTTTTACAAAGTTTGTCACTCCCACACAGGACCTGGTCAATGATTACAAGAATTCCGGCGACCTGGTAAGGATGAACGGTGTGATGGTCTTCCAGGATAACTATACCGTATTCAATGGCCGGGACTTCTATGACAACCCCAACCATTATCCTACTACAGCCACTACACAGATCCCCTATCTGATCACCCGCGGTCAGCACGTTCAGGGTGGTTCGTACGCTGCCGGCGGCAGCCAGGCCGTCATTGTCCTTCGCCTGGCAGACATTATTCTGCTGAAGGCAGAAGCGTTGAATAAGACCGGCAATACAGCCGACGCCATTCCTTTACTCAACGCGATCAGGGCCCGGGTAAACCTGGCACCAACTACGGCGGTATCCCAGTCTGATGTCGCGCTGGCCATCCTCCATGAAAGAAGACTGGAATTTGCCGGACAGGGATATCGCTGGAGCGATCTGAGACGATTTGGCGCTCAGTATACGGTCGACCTGATGAACAGCTTTAAAGATTACCTCGGAAACAAGCTCTATACGGTGGACGTCAACAAGCTGCTCTATGCTATTCCTATCGGGGAATTGAACAGCAACGCCGCGATTACACAGAATCCGGGATACTAGGCGTTATATATTAATATATTAAAACCCCTGATTTTCAGGGGTTTTCTTTTTTCTCAAAATCTGCCGCCTTTCGCCGCGATCTCAATAAAGGAGGCAATCTTTGCCGGCTGTGCCATATAAATAGCATGACAACCTTTTATCTCCGTAGTCATTGCACCGGCACGTTTGGAGTCTCTTCGGGTAATAACCGGGTTAATAGTCTTATCGTCGCTTGCAATTACGCAGTAACTGGGTTTTGATTTCCATGCTGCGTAGGTGATGGGCGTGGTCATACTCTTTAACGCAAAGGTGCCTTGCGCATCACACATAAAATCGGTCTTTTCTTTTGGCAGGTCCGCGGCAAAGCCGTCGTGAAATTTTTCCTTTGCATAATAAAGAATACCATTTTTATCGGGTGGCAGGATGCCGCTATTGGAAAGATCAGGCGCCGATGAAGCCACATCCAGCCCGGTTTGCCCGACCTCCGGGATATATGCAGCTATATAAACAAGGCGCTTTACTTTATCATTGACCCCTGCCTGGGTGATCACCACGCCGCCATAAGAATGTGCCACAAGGAGTACAGGTCCATCCTGCCTGTCAATGGCATAGTTGGTCACAGCTACATCCGCTTCGAGGGAAGTAAGTGGATTTTGCACTATCGTAACGTGGTAACCTTTTTTTACCAGGATATTGTAGACGTCTTCCCAACCTGAGCCGTCTGCAAATGCACCATGAACGATGACAATATTTTTTATGACGGAGCTGTCCTGCGCAAAGACGCCGGACCATTGCATGCAAGCGAAGAAAATAAGGAACGTACGAGTAAATTTTAATAAGAACTGCGAAACCCTGTTTGTCTTTTTCATGGTGTTACTTTTTGAGATGAATGATGATGAGGTGAATCGGAATGTATAATTTCTTATGGGGGTTTTTCATAATAATCAAATTTTGAAATACCCAGTTTCTTTATTTTTGAATGCAGCGTACTGGGAGGAATGGCCAGGAAAGCAGATGCGCCACCCTTGCCTGATATTTTCCCCCGGGACCGTCTTAATATTTCGATGATGTAATTTCTTTCTATATCCTGCAACGTTTGCAGAGGACGCTTCGCTCCCATGTTGTGACCTGATGGCAAGTGTACTTCGCGCAGGACGGCTCCCCGCTCCAGCAAAACACTTCTCTCGATCAGGTGTTCGAGCTCCCGGACATTACCTGGCCAGCAATAATTATTCAGACGCGTCATCGCTTCAGGCGAGATGGCGGAGATCGCTTTCCCGGCCCTTGCAGCATGTTTCCCGAGAAAAAACTCCGCGAGCAAGACAATATCGTCCGGCCGGTCCCGTAAGGCAGGCAATTCAATTGGGAATACATTCAGCCTGTAATAAAGGTCTGCGCGGAAACGGCCGGCCTTTACCTCCTCTTCGAGGTTCCGGTTGGTTGCAACAATGATGCGAACATCCACCCTGACCGCTGTCTGTCCGCCAACCCGTTCAAATTTGCGCTCTTGTATTACCCTTAATAATTTAACCTGCATGTCCATCGGCATCTCTCCGATCTCGTCCAGGAACAGGGTACTGTTATGTGCCAATTCAAATTTCCCTATCCGCCGGCCGATGGCACCGGTAAAACTGCCGCGTTCATGACCAAACAATTCGCTTTCTATCAGGTTTGGAGGCAAAGCCGCGCAATTGACCGTCACCATTGTTTTTTGGCTCCTGTGCGAAGCGTTGTGAACGCCCTCAGCAACCAGTTCTTTGCCAGTGCCCGTCTCACCCATGATCAGAACTGTACTGTCGGACAAAGCCACTTGCGACATCAGCTGGCAAACCCTCGTCATAGCATAGCTCCTGCCGATCAGTTTGCAGGGATGGAGATATTGTCTTTCCATAATGATCAAATGAGGGGTCAATATGTTATTTCGTAGATTTAACTTGCTATTAATTACAATAGCCAGTTGTCCAGCAGTATTTGTTCGAGTTCATGGATCTCACGGGCATATATCGTCTTTTTTCGTTTTACAAAGTGCAGGGTGTTCTCCATTTTTGCACTTCCCTGCCAGGCCAGCCGCACTGTTTGATTGGCTACCTCTTTTTTACAAAGCAGATCGGGCATCACCGCAAAGCCACCGCTGCTGCAAAGGCAACGAAGGATCGAGGCGGAATTTGGCACAATAAAATTGGGCTTAAAGTCAGGCTGACAATCGAAATTGGCAAGCCAGAAATGATTGATGTGTTCCATGTCAGAAACCGTTGCAAACCATGTTTGCTGTTTCAGCCATTTTCTGATGGCAGTCGGTTTGTCTTCCTCTACAAGCGCATGCAACACCGCAGTATCCGTATCATTTCCACAGATCAATACCATGCGTTCTTTGGTAAATGCGGTATATTCCAGGTTGGGTAGCCGGCTTTTTTGCTCCGTCACTATCAGGTCAAGTGTTCCGTTATGGAGATCATGCAAAAGCTGGTCGGGTTCGCCAAATTTTAGCAGGAGGTTGAATGGTAATTTTGCTATATACTGTTCGAGCGTGTGGCCAAACGTCTCAAAGCGCATGCCGGCGCCTATGGTTGGCTTGCCCGCTTTGCGGTGCTTGTATATGACCTGTTCTGTTTGTACGAGTATATTGATGGAATCGATGATGCTGTTATACAGCATGACGGCCCGCTCTGTCGGCACCATTTTTCTTGTTTCACGCTCGAAGAGCCGGTACCCGGTATAGGTTTCCAGTGAACTAAGGTGAAGGCTTGCACCCGGCTGGGAAATAAAGATCTCCTGTGCGGCAGCTGTCAGACTACCCGTTTCATAAATTGCTTTGAAGGTTCTAAACCATTCCAGATTCAGCATACAAATAGTGTTGGATAGCAACAGGAGGCTATTTGCATGCCATTTACTATTTAATCGCCAATGGCGAAAATGAAATTTTGCAAAGAGGTGTAAGACAATTTATTATAGGAAATGACAAGGCGAACAACTGCCATTGGTAGGTTTGCTGCCCCCGAAAAGATCGGGAGGACCTGCGGGTGCCCCCGAATATTTCGGGGCCAATGTATCTCTGTCAGCTGCCCATATTCATAAAATCTTCCCTTTTGATATTGAGCCTGGTCATTCTTGATTCCAGGGTCGATGGCTTCATATTCATTAGTTCTGCGGCGCCATTGACCCCACGGATACGGCCGTTCGCTTTTTTAAGAATGGAAATGATATACTCTCTTTCTGTTTCCCGTTGGATATGCCTCACATCTTCCAGGGTATTCACAGTAAGCTTCTCAGGTAATTCGCTTAACTTATGGGGAAGTGTTCTCCTTAATTCCAGCTTTGATTTTCCGTCATTGAGGACAACAGACTGTTCCAGGACATTCTCCAGTTCGCGAATATTTCCCGGCCAATCATAAGCGATCATTGATTCCATCATTGAGCCGGAAATGCCGGCGAACGGTCTGTTGAATTCGCCGCAGAACTTTTCCGCAAAAAATATCGCCAGCGCTTCTATGTCGGTTCTTCGCTCCCGCAAGGGGGGTAATGTGATGGGAAACACATTGAGACGATAATACAGGTCAAGCCGGAAATTTCCTGCGGCAACCTCTTGCTCCAGGTTTCGGTTAGTGGCAGCTACAATACGGACATTCACTCTCATCGCGGAACCGCCGCCTAAATATTGAATTTCCTTCTCCTGTAAAAAGCGTAATATTTTCACCTGCATGTCTGGTGAAAGCTCTCCAATCTCATCTAAAAAGATCGTTCCGCCATCGGCCTGCTCAATCCTTCCTTTTCTTTTTTCCGTTGCTCCGGTAAATGCACCTTTTTCATGACCAAATAATTCTGACTCTATCAGCGTTGCCGGTATGGCTCCGCAGTTTACTTTTACGTAGGGTCCATTTTTTCTCGGGGAAAGCAAATGAATAGATTCAGCCAGTTTTTCTTTCCCGGTCCCGCTTTCGCCAAGAATTAATACCGATGTATTAAAAGGGGCTACCTGGGCAGTGAGATCCAATGCTGCCAGCAGGGCGTGGTGGTTGCCGATAATGTCTCTGAACTCCACGTGACTCGCTGCTCCACCCTGTAACCTCTCGAAAGGATGGACCTGGCTTCGTTGTAAACCAGCCGGATTTTCGGCATCGATCATTTTTTCAGCCAGCTCTGTCAAACGCATCCTCAGGCCATTCAGCAGGTCAATATGATTATTGGTATATATATCCCCCTGGCGACTGTAGAAACAGTAGTGGAAAGACTGTCCATTGTTTAATACAACAGGAAATACCAGGTAGGATTGAAGTTTGAATGTTTCACACAGGGTTTTATGAAGTGAAGGGGTATTAAACTTTTCAAAATCCGGATCATTCTTGTAAATGAACGTGTTGCCACCGGCATGGCCATTTGCAAGAATCACAGTCAGCGCTGTTTTCTTCATATTGGTAATTGTCAACAACTCCTTTTCGCCGATAAACTGGTATTCATCGAAGCCTATGCGTAAATACCCGTTGTCCCTGAATTGCCCATTGTCGAATGGCCTGAGCCCCGATGTAATAAGATCGAACGGTATGTATGATTGCATGATCCGGGCGATCTCCAGCAATCTTTGCCTGTTATCCGGCTGCGGGCCGATCTGCATTAGCTGCCTCTGTAAAAGGCTTTCCTGGTTCGTCCTTGTTTCGAGGCTATGCTTATGGCGGTACCATGCAATATCGAGCATGACCTGCAGGTCTTTTTTCCTAAATGGCTTAACCAAAAACCCATAAGGCTCAGTCGTCTTTACCTCTTCCAATACTTTTTGGCTTGAGTTGGCCGATAAATAGATAAAAGCTATACCTTGCTCTTTCAGTTTCCGGGCGATATCAATTCCGGAGCGCTCCCCTTGCAGCCGGATATCGAGCAGTACAATATCCGGTTTATATTTTTGGAGGCCCTCCTCTGCTTCTGCTGCGGAAGCTGCGATGCCACTTACTTCATAACCAAATCGTTGCAGCACCTGCCGCAGGTTATTGGCAACGATAAATTCATCCTCCACAATCAGCACTTTTTTGTTCATGACATTCGGCGGCTTAAAAGTTGATCAAAGATTTGTGAGCAAAATAATAACCAAGACTGACAAACCTGATTGTAATATGCAAACCATTCCTGCTTTCATAATTAAAATTGCCATTCAATTGCCGGGTAAGTCCCTGGATCAGGTCAAGCCCTAATGAGGTATGCGCCTTTGCATTAAACTCTGCCGGTAAACCGACGCCATTATCGGAGATCTCCAGTACTAAATGGTCTGGTCCGTCCTGATAAAATTTAATACGTACGATGCCTTTCTCTCCGTTGGGAAATGCATACTTGATGGCGTTGACGATGCTTTCATTGATGATCAGTCCAATTGGAATGACCTGCGATACATCAATTGCCAACGGCTCTACGATCTGCCCGAAACTTATCCGGTTGCCGGTATCAAAGCTATCGCGGGCGTAATTTACCAGCTCATTGATATATTCAGGCATGGAGATGGCGGAACTGTCATCGTGCTGATAAAGTTTCTGGTGTATAAGTGCCATTGCATGCACCCGGCGGAGGTTGTCTTCGATGGCAGCAAGCGCTGCATCGTTAGTTATATATTCTGACTGCGAATCCAGCAGGCTCATAATGATCTGGAGGTTATTTTTGACCCGGTGATGCACTTCCTTTAATAGCCATTCTTTATCTGCAAGTAGTTGTTGAAGCTGCTGGTTCTTCCCGGTGATCAGCAGGTTGTTTTTCTTCCTTAAGCGGTTTTGCCGGTATAATAAGGTGGCTATGATAAGGACGGCAAAAATGCCGGCTATCGTCAGATTTCTTACTATGGCTGCCTTTGCCGAATTGGCTTTTTCGAGCTTCGCCTGCTCTGTTAATGAACTGATCTGGCTCTCTTTTTCTTTCATCTGGTAAACGACCTGAAGCTCTTCCGCCTGTCTTGTGCTATAGGTCTGAAAGCTGGAATCGAGCAACTCCGTATATTTTTTGTAATCCGCTATGGCGGCCATATGGTCCCCAAGGACAGAGTCGATATAGATCAGCTGCCTGTATGCCTCAAGTTTGGACGCAAAGTATCCATCCATTAGTCCGGGTGTGCTAAATCTTTTTTTAAAAAGATCCCTTGCTTTTCTGAATTGTTTCCGCTCCTTAAATAAGTAAGCGAGCTGACCATCGACCTCACCTCTCCTCATCGGCCCCCTGATAGCTTCGGCTTTGGTTTCCAGCTCGTTCAGTTTTTGGATATGCATTTCGGCCTGGTCCAGCAAATGCAGATCCATATAGCAGTTGGAAAACACAAGGTGATAGGCATATTGATCCGAGAACGTGTCGGGAATTCCTACCTTTTTTGAGATGTCCAGTGCGAGATCCAGTGCTTCCTTCGGCTGACCCCTATCCTGCAGATATAAGATCACAAGATTCAGTATACGGTATACCGATGTATTACGCCCGGCCACGAACCGGTTGACCGACTTTTGCGCCCAGGCAAAGCTCTCTTTGGATCTATTCTCCCACGAAAATAAATGCGCAAGATTAGTATAGAAATAAGCCCAGGCGATGCTGTCGCGGGTGTCTTCCGCCGTCCTGATCGTCTGATAGGCATAGCGGAGCGGCTCACCGAACTTCCCCTGAAAAAGTGTGACTGTAATAAGTGCCTGCGTATTATAGTGGATATAGGGAAAATGAATAGCTTCGGCCAGCTTCAGCGCCCTCAGGTGATTTTCATATGCAGGCTGAAATTGTCCCGAAATGATCTGCAAATAACCCAGGTCTGTCAATGCATTGATCTCGCCTTCAAAGATCCCCGCGCTGTCAAAGATCGCTGCTGCCCGCTGAGCGTCATCGATCTTTCTTTTTAACGTCGATCCCAGGGGTGGCGTGTATTTGCTCCGGTAGGCCAATACCCTCGCCTCTGTTTCTTTATCACCGGCCTGTCTGCATTGGGTGATCAGGGTCTCGCAAACCGAATTAGCCTTTTCATCGTTGCCCTGGGCATATACTTTGACCAGCAGGCAAAGCGCCTGCCTGCTCAACTTTTCCGCCTTCAATAATTTACTTTCCTGTAGCGCTTTCCCAAGAAAATATTCGATACTGTCTCTGTACCTTTTATAACTATCGGTTTGAAAAGCATAATAAGACCCCAGCAATAGCAGTAATTGAAGATGTCTTATACCTGTCGCTTCCGACAGCAGGCTGACTCCTTTTGCCGGTTCCTGCTGGTCCACCCATGCGGATTGCTCAAAGAGGCCGGGATCGTCAATGCCTTCGGCCAATATGGAAAACCGGCTCACTCCCGTAGAACGGCTGGCGGCAATCATACAGCTGTCCAGACTAACCTGCCCTTCCTTTGCGACAACAAGAAAGGTTGAACTTAGTAGCAGATACAGCCGTTGCCAGGATGCTTTATATTCCTTCAGTGGATGATAAGAAGATCCGGGGCTTACTGACGGTGCAGGAGGCTGCGAAACCCCTTTGTGAGGCATCAACAGGCCTAACAGCATACAGGTAAAGACCGCCTTAAGCATAGTTCTCCAAGGTAATAAGAATTTGCGATATTCTCCGGTGCGCCGGTGCGCCGTCGCGCCGACCCATCAGAAAAATGATACCATCTATTACTTAGCTTATTTTTTTGGTGATTAACTATTTGGCAAATTTACCTGGAAATCAGCTTGCCTTTCTAATACCCATTGCCATGAAGATTGTCAAAATATGGAGGACTGTGCAGACCACAGGTAGTTCACCGACGGTTGTTTTGACAAAGTACCACGTGAAAACTTCCTGGCAGGAGAGATTTGCAGCAGTCTTAAACGAGTATTCCATTAGTTGCCTCAGCGCCCCCGGCAATATAATGGCAGAAGCATATTATGAGAATGGAGATCCCTTTACAATGTGGACGATGGAACGATGGAAGACCCGTGCCTTTTATAGTAATAACAAAAGAAGCGTTGCGGCAAAGGCCGTAAACGCTTTAATAAAGACCGGACTGGCATCGCCGGTGGAAACTACTTTTATAAAAGTCCTGGAATTGATTTCGAACGAAGTTCCCGGCAACGATTCAGCAACCGGTGATCAACCGGTAACGATCATGTTGACTATTGACGTGCAGACTGGTGCCGAAGATGGCTTTAAATCCATCAACCGTGATCTGGTATTGGCCTTGCGCAACGAACCTGGTATTTTGGTTTTTCAGTTCGGCCAGATACTGCACCATAAAACGGGATTTATAATCTGGAAGAAATTCCTTAACTGGAATATGTTTCAATATCACTTAAAAGAGCCGGCACTTGAGCCGGTAATGAAATTTTTGCAAGACTTCGTCAAAGAACCGCCGTTTGAAAAAGGGTACCATCATCTTATCAAGTTTGCGCCTCTATAAAGCACGCCCAACTGATGCCTTGCGCTTCCTGTTAATGCTGATCATCGCCGCGGGTCACCTTTCAGCTGCGGCCCAGCAGTGGACCCCAAAACAGGCTGATTCGCTCAGACTCTTGCTGACCGGGACAGGCGACACGGCTGTACGGATCAAAACACTAATACAGCTGGCAGAGTACCATATCTGGAAGAAGGGTGAAATAAAAACAGACCTTGACAGCGCCAATACCTGTCTGGCTGAGGCAGAATGGCTGAACCGGAAAGTGCAGTCGGTGGAACTGTCGGGACATCAGTTGCTCATCAGGGGGTTTATGCTGACAGAAAAGGGCCAACGGCCGGAAGGGCAGAAAGCCGTAGAGCAATCTATTCCATTCCTGGAAAAAAGCAATAGCCAACGTCTTTTGGGTATGGCCTGGTTCGAATTGCAGGCCTATTACGATTATTCAGATACGGTTCAATGCAGGAAACGTATATTGATCACGGGCCAGGCCGTAGAGGCTTTCCATCAGGCGGGTGATAAGGAGATGGAAGGCTATGCCCTTACCACGTTGGGAGATCTCCACAGTATAATGGGCGAATATGCAGCATCCAATAAATGTTTGGCAGAGGCACTGATTGTTTACAAGACTATCGGGCATAAGAAACTACAGGATGTATATGAATTACTCGGCAGGAATTGTAATAATCTTGGCGACTTTAAGCATGCCCTTGAATACGCGCTGCTGGCGCTGAAGGCCGCAAACGCTACAAAGGATTCGAGCATGCAAATGGCTACTATTAATAACCTGCTTGGTTCCCTTTACCGGAATGCCAGCCGCCCGGAACTCAGCATTCGGTATTACAGGGAGGGACTGGCCATAGCCCTGCGTCACAGGGATGCCCCGAATGCGCTGATAATGGCTTATGTACTGGGTCGGGCATACCTCGATGTCGACCAGCCCGGTGAAGCTCTCCGGATACTCGATACGCTTCCCCGGGGTTTGCTCGACTCTTCCAATGCCAGGGTAAAAGCCTTATTGGGGGTGGTGTACATGATGGGCTACTATGCCGCAAAGCAACCGGTAAAAGCATACAGGTATTCCGTCATACTCGAAAAACTGGTTGAAGAGCATGCGCTGACAGCCGAGTGGACCAACCTCGTATGTATAGAATTGTCAAAATATTGCTTAAATGAGCATGCTGTCGCCAAAGCCCGTTCATACCTCAGCAAGGCACTGGTCATACCCCTGCCGCCGACCTCGCCCGCATGGATCCCGCGCTATAATATCAGCTACAGGATCGATTCGGCCGAAGGCAATTATAAAACCGCTTTTTACGATTTGCTCACTTATAAGACCTTTGCCGATTCACTGTTCGATGAAGTAAAAACCCGGCAATTCCAGCAGTTGGATGTGGAGTATGAAACTTCAAAGAAAGTAGATTCCATATCTCTGCTTACGCAAAAGTCGGACCTGCAGACCGCCTATCTTCGCCAGGCCCAACTTATCAGGAATATTACCATTGCCGGCATTGTGCTCACGCTCGCCATCATTGGTCTGCTGTACCGGCAATACCAGCTGAAGCAGCAAAACAACAAAACCATGACCATTAAAAATGAGCACCTCGAGCACCTCGTCATGGAAAAAGAATGGTTGTTGCAGGAAGTGCACCACCGTGTCAAGAATAATTTACAGACCATCGAAAGCCTGCTCGATCTCCAGTCCGATTCCCTCGGAGAAGAAGCAAAGTTTGTGCTGCAAACAAGCCAGAATCGCATCTATGCCACTTCCCTTCTCCACCAGAAATTGTACATCTCCGGGAACCTGTCATCGGTAAATATGGAGGTATATCTTACTGAACTCATTCAGCACCTTAAGGACGTTTTCAATGTCAATACGCAAATTGCAGTAAGAATGGACATCGACCCGGTAGAGCTTGATGCCTCACAGGGAGTGCCCATTGGCCTGATGGTAAATGAAATAATCACCAATTCATTTAAGTATGCGTTCGATCGGACCATTTTGCATCCGGAGATCATGGTCAGCTTCGCCGTTGAACAGGGCATAGCCTGTCTCGTGATCAGCGACAACGGTATTGGATTTGCGAATTCAGATCAGGAGCAATCCGGTTTGGGTTTGAAGCTGGCAAAAGGACTGGCCAAACAAATAGGTGGCGAGGCAACCATCGTCTCCAATAAAGGCACAACCGTACAGATCCGGTTCCTGAAGAAGCCGGTCATTACCATTGCCATGTTCCCATAATAAAAAACAGGTTTAAGTTGCCGGCATACTTGTCCCATTGCCGCACGTATGTAATTTCAGCATTGAAGTGTACCAGGAGATCGTGGCTTATGCCCAATGCCATACGGTTCCTTGTCACTATGCTATTGTTAAACAGGTAATACAGTTCGTCATATCCATACAGTCTTGTTGTTTTTTCCCCTGTTTTAAAAAACAGCCCTGCCTTCAGCCGATTGCGATAATAATGTGTTGACCCGGCGCCGGCGGTAAACCGGTCCCAAAGCATATTCCTGTCTTCTGTAAAGATCTTTCTGCCTGCGGCTTTTAGTATGACCGCATTCATCAGGTAATGTTCTGTCGATTCACGCGCCCCCTCTTTTCTTTGGACAAAGAATATATAGGCCGGGTTCAATACGATGTTCTTATGAACAGTGATAAAGGCCTGAGGGTAAAAAAGGCAGGCCGCCAGGTAATGATTATACCCGGCCTGGACAAGCAGGCTGGCGTTCTTTTCCGGGTGCCAGCTGACACCGGGTAACAGCCAGGCGGCAGAAGGGACGCTTTTCTGGGCAGCTGCGGAGTACTGCAAACCGATCAGTAATGTGGCCAGGACCAGTCTCAAACTTCTATTGGTATTGTTAAAAAGACTTCTCTTTCACTCAGCATTGGAATGATCTGATTGACAGCGATAAGCTGAAAATGCTCTGAATCAGTATGTGCTTTCTGCGCCGCTTCGTCAATATACCCTTCCGATAATAGGAGTGTGTTGGCATCTGCTTTACTCTGGTGGACTCTATAAAACAAATTGCCTTTCTCGTTGCGGGTTTGCATGCCTAATTCACCGAGCAATTTCAGCACTGCCTGCAGCTTCCCTTCTTTGATCTTCCACCTGGCGAATACATGGACCGGTGTTGACGGCATAACTACAGATTTTTATAAAATGATCGATAGGAGCCTGGGAGGATCAGGCCTCTAAAATGGTAATAACTCTTTGGGCTACACCCTGTGCCGAAGCCGGGTTCTGGCCGGTCACCAGCCTTCCGTCTGTAATACTATAGGCCTGCCAGGGAGTAATGCAGCTATAGTTAGCCCCACGCTTCTTCAAGGCATCTTCCAGCTCGAAGGGAACGTCCTCTCTTGCATAGTCAAATTCTTCGGTTATGCTGAAGCCCGTTAGATTCTTTCCGTCGACCAGGTAGGAGCCGTCATTTAATTTTACGTTGATCAGACTCACCGGGCCGTGGCAGACGGCGCTGACCACTTTCCCTTTCTCATACATCGAGGATAATATCTTTTGAACGGTCGGGTTATCGGGCAGGTCGGCGACAGGGGCAAGGCCACCCGGGACGAAAACGGCATCATACCCATCTATTGATACGTCTTCAACCTTTTTGGTGTTTTTAAACTTTTCCGGTCCATCCCCTTTTAAAAATGCCTGGTTGATTGGATCTTCCACGTCAACCAGTTCTATTGGGGCGTCCCCTCCTTTGACACTATAGACATCAATGTCGTACCCTTCCTTTTTAAATGTTTCGTAAGGATGGGCGACCTCCGGAAGCAAATTTCCGGTGTGGCGTTGTTTCGGTCCAATGATCCTCGTACTGGATACCACGAACAAGATCTTCTTTTTCATAAACTAAAAAATTGAATAATGATAAATTAGGAGTAGAATACAAATGTAGAATAGACCGTCATGATTTGAAAATCACCATACTAATAGGTGACATTAAAATAGTAATAGATTGCAACTACCACCGAAAGGATGTAGATTTGATAGTATGAAAAAACTATTGCTGCTGTTCTTGCTATCTTTCACCTTCCGCACCGCCTTTTGCCAGTCAACCGTTATAAAATACCTGTCAGGCACAGATAAGGATCATACCAGGCAATGGGATTTTTATTGCACCGCAGGAAGAAAGAGCGGTGTATGGACAAAAATTGCTGTACCCGGCAATTGGGAGCTCCAGGGCTTTGGCAGTTACAACTACGGTCACGACAAAGTAAAAAGCAATGAGCAGGGGCTTTATAAGTACGAGTTTTTTTCAGAGGGCTGGAAAAACAAAAAAGTGTTTATTGTTTTTGAAGGCTCTATGACGGATACTAAGGTGCTGATAAATGGCAAAGAGGCCGGGCCGGTGCACCAGGGTAGTTTTTACCGGTTTAAATATGATATTACCGGCCTGCTAAAACCCAGTGGCAAAAATGTGCTGGAAGTGACGGTTGATAAAACATCTGGCAACGCATCCGTAAATGATGCGGAACGAAAGAACAGTGACTTTTGGGTATTTGGCGGCATCTTCAGGCCCGTGTACCTTGAAATTGTGCCCGAAACATTTATTGACCGTGTTGCTGTAAATGCCACAGCAGATGGCTTATTTAAAATGGACGTGTACCCGCAAAACATAAAGGGGAATGAGATCATTGAAGCGCAGGTGCAAAAGCTGAACGGCGAAAAGGTAGGCAGGGCTTTCACGGTTAAAGCCGCAGCAGCCGAAGGCGCCCGGCGACTAACCAGCAGTTTTACCAACCCGTTGCTGTGGAGCGCTGAATTCCCCAACCTGTACCAGGTTGTTGTTACCCTTAAAAATGAACAGGGTATTATTCACCGGGTCAAACAAAGATTTGGCTTTCGCACGGTTGAGCTGCGGGCGGGTGATGGCTTGTATGTGAACGGGGCCAAAATAATTTTAAAGGGATGCGACCGTCATAGCTTTTGGCCGGAAACAGGCCGTACATTAAGCCGGAGCATTCATTTAATGGATGTAAGGCTGATGAAGGAAATGAATATGAACGCCGTGCGCATGTCCCACTACCCCCCGGACCAGGAATTTCTGGATATATGCGACTCCCTGGGTTTATATGTGTTGGATGAGTTAACCGGCTGGCAGGCCAAGTATGATACCACGGTAGGCCGCAAACTGGTTAAGGAACTGGTAGTGCGCGATGTAAACCATCCCTCTATCGTTTTTTGGGACAATGGGAACGAAGGCGGCTGGAACAGGGGCCTGGACAACGACTATGCATTGTACGACCCGCAACAGCGCACCGTTATTCATCCATGGGAGAAATTTAACGGTACGGATACCAAACACTACCCTGATTATAACTATATACTTAATGCAGTAGCCAACGGTAAAGAGGTGTTTTTTCCAACGGAGTTCATGCATGGTTTATATGACGGTGGCGCCGGCGCAGCGCTGGATGATTTTTGGGCTCTTATGCTAAAGCACCCGCATGCAGCCGGTGGGTTTATATGGGCATTTTTAGATGAATCGGTTATCCGAACAGATAAGAACGGCGTATACGATGGTGACGGCAACCATGCCCCGGATGGTATTGTTGGCCCCCACCGGGAAAAAGAAGCCAGCTTTTTTACTATTAAAGAGATATGGTCGCCGGTTTATATAGAAGCGCAACCCATCGGCGAAAACTTTAATGGCACTATACGGGTTGAAAACAGGTATGCCTTTACCAACCTTAACCAATGCAGCTTCAAATGGCGGCTGGTAAAGTTCCCTTCGGCGCATGACAAAGCAACAGCAGCGATGGTACAGGCAACAGGTGAGCCCGCGGCTATCAATGTAAAACCTGGCGAAAAAGGCCTGCTTGACCTGGCGCTGCCTGCATCGTGGTTAAAAAATGATGCGCTGTACCTTACGGCTTTCGGGCCTGATAAAAAAGAGATATTTACGTGGAGCTGGGCTATAAAGCCACCTGTAATGATCAATCACCAGATCGTACAGGCAATTGTACCGGCGATTGTGCCGGCGGCGCGCGAAGCGGCCATCCATGCAGAAGAAACGGAGCAGTCGCTCCATATAAAATGTGACAGTACTCAATACTATTTTGATAAGGCTACCGGTTTTATACAAAAGGTAGTTACACCTGCAGCGACAATATCTTTATCGCGCGGCCCTGTTTTGGCTGGTGTCAATACCCGATTAAAACAGTTTACAGGTAAAGCCGATGCCGATGGCTATGTTGTTGAGGCGGACTATGGTGGAGACGGGACACTACATGTAAAATGGACCTTTATAGCTGGTCAGCCGGCTAAACTGGAATATCAATATACCCAAAGCGGCGATGCAGACTTTACGGGCATTACGTTCGACTACCCCGAAGAAAAAATTACGGGTATGAAATGGCTTGGTGATGGGCCGTACCGTGTTTGGAAAAACAGGCTAAAAGGGCAGCAATTTGGTGTTTGGCATAAAGCCTACAACAATAGCATTACCGGTGAAACCTGGGGCTATCCTGAATTTAAAGGCTATCATGCAAATGTTAACTGGGTGGTACTGGAGAACAAAGAAGCGCGCTTTACAGTTTACACGGCGGATAAAAACATGTATTTACAAATGCTTCACCCGGCAAGGGAGCAGGCTGCATTGGACAACAATAATGTTGAGCCGGCTTTTCCTGCCGGCAGCATTGGTTTTTTACATTCCATTAGTCCTATTGGTACCAAGTTCCAGGCAGCAAGAGTAATGGGTCCGCAAAGCCAGAAAAACAAAACCGACGGAAGGCTTTTTAGCGGTACATTATGGTTTGATTTTGTGCATTAAATTAATTTCTATAAATTAAAGGTCGATATGACAATTAACAAATTTTCTTACCAGCTGCTTATTTTTACGTTGCTGGCTGGCGTCGCCCCCAGCGCCAGGGCGCAACAGCCGGCAGATGCGGCCAGCACACCTTTTGCGCCGGCAAAACTGCCGGGTAAGGGGCTTAAACAGTTCGATTTTTTTTATGCAGGTGAAGGTAGGGTCCGCAATATGTACATTGTGCAAAAGGGGAAAATAACCTGGCAGTACACAGACAGTACAGGCAAGGGTGAGATCAGCGATGCCGTATTAATGGCCAATGGCAATGTTTTGTTTGCCCACCAGTTTGGCGTCACCCTGATCGACCACGATAAAAATATATTGTGGAATTATGATGCCCCCGGTGGTTTTGAAACACATACGGCACAACCCATCGGCAAGGACCATGTAGTGTTTGTACAAAACGGCAACCCTGCAAAAGTTCTTGTAATGAACATACGTACCAATACAATTGAAAAAGAGTTCATACTGCCTTTTAAAAGTGGCACACATGATCAGATAAGGCATGCGAGGTTGACAGAAGCAGGCACGCTGCTGGTTGCCCACATGGATTTGGGAAAGGTTAACGAATACGATATCAACGGGAAGCAGCTTTTATCAATTGATGTTCCCCGTGTCTGGTCGGCAGTGCCTTTAAAGAACGGCAATATCCTGGTATCGAGCAATAGCAATTTTGTTAGAGAAATTACCCGCAGCGGTGAGGTTGTATGGGACTATAATTTAACTGATGTTGCCGGTTACAGGCTATCGAACCCACAGCTGGCAGTCCGGTTGTCCAATGGCAACACTCTTATCAATAACTGGTTTAATACGTTTGGCAGCAAGGTTGACCCAAACAACCTGCCTTTACAGGCCATTGAAGTGACACCAGCTAAAAAAATTGTTTGGGCCTTACGCGCCTGGGCGCCGCCTGTAAACCTCGGCCCGTCAACCACTATTCAGGTACTTAATAATCCAAACAGCACAACGGAAAATGTGCATTTTGGCGATATAAAGTAGGTAAACCGGGACCGCTTCCGGATGCGGCACCGATGCAGTGAGCCATAAAATCCCTACCTTAGTAGGCATTCATGGCGGTAATGGATCAACTCAGATGGAAAGATATCATACAGGGGGATAGACAGGCCTATTCGGAAATGTATACCACCTTTTACAGGTCTTTCTTCAACTATGGACGAAAATTCACGGAGGACAGCGATCTCATCGAAGACGCTATCCAGGAGGTCCTGATGGTGGCCTGGACCGACCGGCTTAAGCTGGAACAGATCCATTCTCCACGAGCCTATCTTTTCACCGCCTTCCGGCATGCACTCTTCGCCAGGCTTCGCCGCCTGTCGCACTTCACGGCCAACCTGCCCGATGAACCCGACTTCCCGGCCGACCACCTTATTCTCAAAAAAGAAACCGATCTACTCCGGCACGAACAGCTGCAGGCTGCGCTTCGGCAGCTGACGTCGCGTCAGCGGGAGGCTATCTTCCTGAGATTTTATGAAGGTCTTTCCTATGAACAGACGGCGGAGGTGATGGGCATTTCGGTTAAAGCCACCTACAAGCTCATGGCCCGCTCGCTGCTACAGCTGCGGGATATACTGGCCATTTCCCTGACAACCCTGCTCGCCATATTAAGAACCCGGACAGGCGCCTGATCGTCCCCGGAAAAATATTTTTTCGGACATGGGGTAATTTGATCGGGTCGCTTCTCCTTATAGTATAACATATGCCGGACAACAGCAATTATGAGCAATACCAGGAGTTGGACTTCCTGAACGATCCGTCTTTCCAGGACGGCGTGATCGATCCGGAAGGCCCGGCCGCGGCCTTTTGGCAGACCTGGCTGTCGGAGCACCCGGCGCAGCAGGAAGCCGCCGCCCATGCCCGGCGTATATTGGTGGGGATCGGGTTCAAAGAGCACTATCCGGATGAACAGCGGGTAGGAGCCGCGCTGCAGCGTATGTTGGCTGTCATAGATGGGGAGATACAGCCCGCCATAGATCGGGAGATGCAGCCTGTCATAGATGGGGAGATGCGGCCCGTCATCGATGAGGAGATGCGGCCTCATCACGGGCGAAGGGTGGTCCACCTGCGCAGGTGGGTTGCTGCTGCCGCCATCCTGTTGCTTGTTGCTGCAACGGCTGTTCTTATAAACCTTTCCACTAACCACCGGATCACGCTGGCCACACCTTATGCCTCCACCCGTACGTTGCATTGGGCAGACAGCTCGCTGATCGTTCTGAATGCTCATTCCAGCCTGTCCTATAACCACAGGGATCCCCGCGAAGTATGGCTCAAAGGGGAGGCCTGGTTCAAGGTGAAAAAGACGGAGGCGTCCTATCGAGGATTCCGTGTTCATACCTCCGGTCTTACGGTCGAAGTACTCGGCACTTCCTTCGATATCCGCGAGAGACGTGGCCGCACGGAAGTGGCGCTCGAGGAAGGAAAGATCAGGCTCCTGTTCGAGGGAGGCGCCCACACGGATATCGTCATGGCTCCCGGAGAACGGGTAGTCTTTGACACAGTAGCCCACACGGTCGCCCGCATGCGCGACAGCTTTGCCACAGGCAATTTCAGCAGCTGGAAAGAGGGCCGTCTGACGATGACCGATGCTAACCTGTCACAGATCATCGCCTATATCGAGGATAACTATGGTAAAAAGATCATCCTCGAAGACCCGCAGCTGGGTGAAAAGAAGATCCGCGGTGATCTTCTGCTCGATGACCTGGACGATATATTGTTTGTTTTGTCGAAAGTGGCGGATATCCGTATCGTGCAGCAGCAGGACACGATCCTCTTCCGCCGTCGTTAGACACCATATATAAACCAACCAAGACTAATTTTCTGTCATGAGAAATGTATCATCTGCCAGCAGGTGGCTATTACCCTGTCTTTTACTTTTTTTCGGAACCCTTGCCGCCTCCGCGCAACGTTCCGGTCCGCGGCAGGGGCTGCCGCTAAAGGCTGCTCTTCAAAAGATCAGGTCGCATTACAATGCGCATTTTGTCTATGACGAAGACCAGGTACAGGGTAAGACGACCTATGCCGATCTGAGCCAGATGAAGACCCATTCGATCGAAGACATGCTCAAAGCCGTGTTATATCCCAATGGCCTTGTCTTTCTCTACATCAAGGTCAATTACTATACCATCGTCCCCAAAGACCGTGTGGGCAGCTTAACTCCGGCCCAGGCGCCGGTCGCTGCCGGACAGCCGGCGGCAGAAGCCCGCACCATCATTGGCAGGATCGTCGATGTGAGTGGCCGGCCTCTTCCCGACGTGACTGTCACGGCGCTGAACGGCCGTTCCTCCGCGGCTGACTTCTCTGACCCCCAGGGCGGCTACAGCATCCGGCTTCCGGAAGGAGCCAGCGAGCTGCGTTATACCTCCCTGGGATATAGATCACAAACGCACGCCATCGGCGCCGGTGATGTCATAGATATCACGCTCTCTGTCGAGATCAAAGACCTTAGCGAGGTCGTGGTGGTCGGTTATGGCGAACAGAAGAAGACAAAGCTGACCAGCGCCATCTCCACCGTCTCTGGCAAAGAGCTGACCACTGTCCCGCTGCCCAATATCTCCCAATCGCTTGCCGGTCGTGTATCGGGTCTCATCGCCTATAACACTACCGGTCTGCCCGGCCTGGATGATGCGACCCTTCTTGTCAGGGGACTTAGCACTACCGGTAACAACAGCCCGCTGATCGTCATCGACGGGATTCCGCGGGCCAGCTTCTCACATCTCGATCCGAATGACATTGCGACCTTCAGCATCCTGAAAGATGCCTCCGCTGTTGCCGTCTATGGCGCACGTGCCGCCAACGGGGCGATCCTGATCACCACCCGCCGGGGATCATACGGAGCGCCCACGATGACCTATTCCGGTAATGCCGGCTTTCAGAAAGCGGTATTCCTTGGGCCGCAGCTGGATTCTTATACCACTGCAAAGCTGTGGAATGAAGCCTGGCAGAACGAAGGGAAATTCAATCCTTCGGCATCGGGTGTCAATGGCTGGCCGGACTCTATCCTGCAAATGATAAAGAACCATTCCAATCCCGATCTCTATTCCAATACCAATTGGGTAAAGACGATCATGGGCGGCAAGGCCCTTCTGACACAGCATGACCTGTCGATCAGCGGCGGCAGCGACAAGATCAGGTATTTTATCTCGGGTGGTTACTCGGACCAGGACGGACTTTTTCCCGCCTCTAATTTCAAACGGTATAATATCCGCTCCAATATCGACGGCTCCATTACCAGGAACCTCGACTTCGCGCTGAGCCTCGCCGGGCGTATCGAAGCCTATGCCAACTCTGTCGCTTCGCCATCGAGCAGCGCGATCCTTATCCCATCTCTCGAGCCTATCCGTTATACCAACGGGACCTATCACTATAGCCTGGCTTCCGCCGGGAATCCTTACCTTACTTCGCGCGGGGCCGGCGGCTATAGCCGTACGACCAATAATATCCTGGAGAATGCCCTGTCGCTGACTTACCATATACCGGGAGTACAGGGACTATCCGTCAAGGGCAACCTGGCTTTCGACAAGGCCTTCGATTTTCAGAAGACCTTTACCGAACCCTACCTGAGCTATGTCCTCAACAGCAATGGAACGTATACCGGAAGATATAATACGATCACGCCCAGCGGCGCCATCCTGCTGGAGAACTATACCCAGATACAAAGCATCACCGCTGAGGCGTCCGTCAATTATGCGCGGACATTTGGCAAACATAGTTTTTCGGGACTCCTGCTCTATACCCAGACACAGACCAGCACCGACACCCTGGGGCTCACAAAGAATAATTTCCCTTCTACTGTCCTCGACCAGCTGAACTATGGCTCGACCGTCAGCGCTACGGAAGGCGCCGGCACGCAGATCGGTCTGATGGGAGTAGTGGGTCGTGCGACCTATGATTATGCCGGGAAATATATGGGCGAGTTCAGCTGGCGCTATGACGGCTCCGACATCTTCCCACCCGGTCATCGTTTTGGCTTTTTCCCGGCGGTCTCCGCGGGATGGCGTATCTCAGAGGAAAAGTTCATGAAGCGCTATGCCTTCGTCAACAACCTCAAGCTGCGTGGTTCCTGGGGTCGGGTCGGCAACAACAGGGTAGGGCAGTTCAGCTATCTTAGCACCTATTCCATTCCCAATAATAACGGCTATCCTTTTGGCGGCGCTGCTGCTGCCGACGGTCAGCAAATACTGACCCCCGGCGTCATCGCCAACTCCGCCTTTACCTGGGAGAGGGCCAATATCACCGATGCCGGTCTGGAGACCACGTTATGGAAGGGGCTGCTGGGAGCGGAAGTCGACTATTTCTATAAAAGGACCGATCATATCCTGGGCACACGCGCCAGCCAGGTGCCTGCGCTGATCGGTGGTACATTGCCTTCGGAGAACCTCGCCATCGTCACCAACAGCGGCTGGGATCTCACACTTTCTCACCAGAACACCATTGGTAAATTCCATTACGGTTTGCGCGCCACCTTTACCTTCAATACGAGCAAGGTCATCTATACTCCCGAAGCAGCCGGCCTTCCGCAGGGCCAGCGTCTGACCGGCAGGGTGGTCAGCTCCGGTTCTGCCACCGGCTACAAGGCGCAGGGACTTTACCAGAGCCAGGACGAGATCAACCAGGGACCTGTTCCGCTGTATGGCCTGGCGGCTACTCATCCCGGTGACATCAGGTATGCCGATATCAACCACGATGGGAAAATAGACGCCAACGATGCGGTCATCATCACCCGCGGCCCGGTACCCAATATCGTTTATGGTGTCGATGCTACGGCGGGGTATAAAAATTTCGAACTCTCGCTGTTCTTCCAGGGCGATGCCCGGGCGCAGGTGCTGCTTCCTGTGCCGATCAGCAACAGCTTCTACAATTCGAATATGTCCGCCTACCCCTATATGCTCGGCCGATGGACGCCGGCGCATACCGATGCCAGCTTTCCCCGTTTGACCGTCACCAGCCAGAACAACAGGGTCAGTTCCACCTATTGGGTACGCAACGGAGCCTATCTGCGGTTAAAGAATGCGCAGCTGAGCTATCGTCTGCCCGCAGCTCCCCTGAAACGGATCGGTATGCAGGGCGCCACTTTCTTTGTCAATGGCAGCAACCTGCTGACCTTCTCGCCGCTGAAAAAGATCATCGATCCGGAAAGCTCTCTCAGCGCAGGCATCTATCCGCTGGTAAAAGTCTTCAATGCCGGTGTCAGTCTTAACTTTTAAAGTCTACGAAAATGAAAAGTCTATTTAATATATTCCCGCTTGCTCTCATCCTCCTTTTTACGATGGCTTCCTGTCAGAAGCAGGTCCTCGTGAGCCAACCGATGAATGCCTATACCGATGCCACCGTATGGAAGGACAGCGGCCTGGTCTCCCTTTATGTGAGCGGTATCTATAAAGGCATCCCCAGTGAATACGATAATTATTTTAGCCTGCTGGCAGATATCACCGATGAAGCGCTTTCCAAACAGACCTTTGGCACGCCGGTCATGGTAGACAATGGCCAGTTCAATTCCTCCTCTTCTCCGTACAATAGCTACTGGACCAGCTACTATGCATCGATCCGGCAGTGCAATCTCCTGATCCAAAACGCTTCCTCCGTACCCGCCAGCAATGGGTTACGTCAGCGATGGCTCGGGGAGGCGCATTTTCTGAGGGCATTGTACTATCACTATCTGCATAATTATTTTGGCGCTTTTCCCATCGTCAACAACGTGCTGACAACGTCGGACAATCTTTTTATTCCCCGTGCCCCGGACAGCGCCTGTATCCGTTTTATCGTCTCCGATCTGGACAGCGCGGCTGCGCTGCTGCCCGTGAAATACACGGGTGCGGATATCGGCAGAGCGACACAAGGTGCGGCCCTGGCACTGAAATGCCGGGTCCTGCTCTACAACGCCGACTATGCCGGCGCTTCCGCCGCGGCGCAGCAGGTGATGGGTCTGGGGTATAGTCTCTTCGCGGATTATGCAGGATTGTTCTATCCGCAGAATGACAACAACAGCGAAGTGATCTTCGACAAACAATATGTGGCCAATATTTCAACAGGTCAGTACAACAACATCGACTGGGCCAATTCGCCGCCCAATTTCAGCGGTAAATCCACGGGTGTAAATGACCCTACGCAGGACTTTGTCGACCTGTACGAGATGACGGACGGAACACCTTTCTCCTGGAGCAATCCCGCCGAGGCGGCGCATCCCTATGCCAACAGGGACCCGCGGTTTGAGGCCAGCATCATGCATGACAGCACGGTCTGGCAGGGGAAGATCGTGGATATGAAACCGGGGTCGGTATTCAATCCCCTGAACGGTCCGCCGTCGGTCACCAACTACTATATGAAAAAGTTCGTCAACCCCGCCTATAATTACAGCTCGACGACGACGATGAGCGGCCAGAATTTTATTCTCATCCGGCTTGCCGAGGTCTACCTGAATTATGCCGAAGCGCAGTTTCAGCTGGGCAATACCGAAGAGGCGCGTAAGTATGTCAATCTGATCCGAGCCCGGCCCGGCGTCAATATGCCGCCTGTCTCATCGGCCAGCTTCACCTGGGACAGCTATGTGCATGAAAGGCGCATAGAGCTGGCTTTCGAAGGGCTGCGTCTCTGGGATATCAACCGCTGGAAACAAGGTCCCCAGTATCGCGGCAGCGACCTTCATGGTATTACGATCAGCGGCACTTCGCCCAGGACCTATACTCCGACGGTTGTCGCAAAAGGTGGTACGGCCATGGTCTTCACCGATCCCAGGTCCTATCTCTTCCCTGTTCCGCAATCAGAGATCAACAAATATCCCGGCCAGAGCCTGGCACAAAACCCGGGCTGGTAGCCTTAACATTTTTTAATAAATAGTATCATGAAGCATTCGTTCCGAAATGTAATTATGGCCTTTCTGCTGATCTGCGCTGTCTCTTTCACGGGGCTTGCGCAGTCGCAGGTATCTTTATCCGGCCGCGTCCTGCACGCAAAAAACCTGATCAGCCTGCAGGATATGTCGGAGTTCGGGAGGTTGAAGCCCCCGTCTTCCTATATATCTGTGCCGCTCGACAGCAATGGCGCTTTCAGCGTCTCATTCCCCCTGGACAAACCCGGGTATTTCCGGCTGGGCCGCAATATCCTGTACCTTACACCCGGCGACCAGCTGACGGCAACTATCGACGTCGCCAATTCGGAGCTGGCCACTTTTTCAGGGAAGGGGGCCGTGGTCAATACGTACATGCGCCATACGCTTTTCCCCAAGGCCGGGTCTTTCCTGATGAGCGCCGCTACGATCCGGCCGCGTCCTGAACAGACACTGGACAATATCCTGTCCATGGCCAAAGCCAGAAGAGAACAGCTCGACAGCCTGACGGATATCACACCCGAATTCCGGCGGCTGGAAGAGGCCAGGGTCAAGGCGGATGTCATCGTCAGCATCATGGCCCTGCGGACCTATATCAATTTTGCCAGGACGCCAAGCCAGGAATATGCGCATCTCTTCTATGCGATGGCCGAACCCGTCATGGAAGACTATTGCCGGGATTTTATCGACGCATCTCTGTTACAGATCGAAGTATATCGTGATGTCTGCCAGGAGATACTGAAACGGGAACCTTTGGGCCATGAAGCAGCGCGTCAGCAGATCAGGGACTGGATACGCGTGCAGGATACGATAGAGAATATGAAGAAGGTCCATTCCAAAGAAGACCTGGCGAGGTTCAAAGGTGTCTTCGCCGGGATAAAGACCGCCAGGTATGCACAGGCCGGCGAAGCCTATCTCCAATCGCTGCTACGCTTTGGAAAGGGTGATCCGGCCGCAGACTTCACGGCTACCGACATCAACGGCGGCAAAGTGAGTCTCAGCAGTCTGAAGGGCAAGGCGATATATCTCGATCTCTGGGCTACCTGGTGCGGACCCTGCATGGCGCAGATGCCCTATCTCGAAACCCTCAAGGCAAAATATAAGGACAACCCCAATGTGGTCTTCGTCTCCCTGTCGATTGACGACGAGGCCAACATGGATAAGTGGAGGAAGAGCGTGGCCGACAGAAAGGCCGATGGCTACCAGTGGGAGATCAACGCGGCCAAACTCGGCGCCTATACGATCACGGGAATTCCGCGGATGATCCTGATCAATCCTGATTTTACGATTGCCGATCTCAACGGACCGGTGCCCGCCGACCCGGCCGCTGTCGCTGCTGTCGATGGTATGTTATCCGGCAAGCCGGCCCTTGCGGTCCGTCAGCGTCGGGAAGAGCCGGTTGCAGACCCGGTGGTGAAAAAGGATATCGACCTGTATTTCCAGCTACAGGAGAAGCCCGTGTTCGGCCCTGCGGAGAGGCTCTATCGCCGCCAGTATGCGGCTACACAGAAGGGGACAGTTGGGCTCGACCCCGTCACAGCGGCGGAATATGCTGCGGGCTATGCGATACTGCGTGAGCGTGCGGACAGCCTGACTGCCGTCTTTATAAAAGCACATGCTTCCTCTCCTGCCGCAGCCGTCGTCATCTTCGACGACTACCGGCTGAAGGGTAATATCGACCGTACCGAAGGGTTGTACGATGCGCTGAGCAGTGAGGCGCAGCAAAATGCGACAGCCAAAGAGCTAAAAGACAAGATCGACCTGGCACGCCGGGTGGCTATCGGGACAAAGGCGCCGGACTTTACGATGAAGGATACCAGCGGTAGTATGGTCAGCCTGTCCGGCTTTCGCGGTAAATATGTACTCATCGACTTCTGGGCCAGCTGGTGCGGGCCCTGCCGGAAGGAGAATCCGAATGTGGTGAAAGCGTATAAACAATATAAGGATCATAACTTCACGGTGCTGGGTGTTTCACTGGATCGTCCCGGCGCCAAAGCTTCCTGGGAGAAAGCTATCCATGACGATGGCCTGTTGTGGACGCAGGTCTCCGATCTGCAGTATTTCAACACAGCGGCGGTTAAGCTGTATGGCGTGATCGGCATTCCGCAGAATTTTTTGATCTCTCCCGATGGAACACTGATCGCGACCAATCTGCGCGGAGAGGCATTGTTCAGCAAGCTGGCTTCGCTGTTGAACTGATACTGATCGACCCGTTCGTATAGTTAAAAGCCCGGCCTCATTTGGATGCCGGGTTTTTAATGCTACCATTGCCCGATCCCCCGTGCGGGAACGATCTGTCCGTGACCCAGTCTTTTTTTGTATCTTCTCCTCAAATTGGATTCCTCCACGATGAAAGTCGCCAAAAACCTCCTCGCCGCTACCACCTTGCTCCTCCTGATCGTCGCCAGCTATATGCGACTGACCAAGACGGTCGTTAAATCCAGATACAGCACCGGGAGAGCGGGTACCATTTGGCATACCGGCTACGACTCGGGCAACAGCATTTTCCTGTGCGCTATCCTCACCGGCGTCGTATGGTGCATGGTCTTTTGGATGAGTCGCCAACGGACAGGAAAGGGGGAGAATTAAATTTTACTGTACTTAAAAAAACTGACCTGCCCGGTCTTTACATTGACCTCCGCATAACCACCACGGAAGCCGATATACAACGTCCCCACTTCGCCGGCGCATATGGAATTGGGATAGAGCCCCTCCCAGAAAACATGACTTAGGATCCGGGTCTCCTGTCCATTCTCTATCTCGAGCAGGCCTTGCATGGTAACGATCCAGAGCCGCGGGCCATCGACCAGATAAGCCATCGGACAATCCCCCAGGTCCGCCACCCGGGCGACGCTGAAGGAATCGCTTTTGACAACCACGGAATACAATCCCCCGATCACCAGCCCCATATGGGCGAGTCCATCAAGGTAGAACAGACTATCCTTGTAGCGGAAGATACCCTTCACATTACCGTTTGCGATCAGGGAGTAGCCCTTGAGCCGCTGATGTAGAGGGTTGGTCGCAGGGACCATCAGCCCCCTGAAAAAACTTTGCTGTGTCGGGCCGGCCTTTCCATTAACATAAAAAACCGGGTGCAGACTGTCTGCGGGCTTATAATAGAGGCCGCCGCCGAATTCGCCCATATTGACCCCCATCAGGCTCCCGTTTCCAGGCAGGGAATAGTACACATCCGGGCTATATTTCCAGCGACTCAACTTCAGCGACCCATCCTTCCGCTCTACTTTTATCTCATAGCCGGAACGATTCAACTGATACCAACCGGAATCGTAGACCTGGGGGATACGCGCAGAGGAAAAGTCCGAAGACGGAAGTTCCTGTGCACGAACGATCAGGCAGGAAAGCAGACAAAGTAGCGATAAAATTGGACGGTACATGATTGTAAAAATAAGTTATAACGCCGAATTCCGTGTAGTACTGCCGGGGGCTAATCCTCTCCTTAAAAACATGGCCAAAATCTTTAATCTATCTGGTGTTAAACGTGTCAGATCTCACGACCAGCGCTTCGTCTCTTACATTGCCGAAGGTATTCTTTACCTGGACGATCGGTGGCGCTTTGAATGGCAGCCTGCCCTGACAGCCGGTCACCGCCCCCGTATCAATATTCCGATGCTCCTGGAACAGGTCCTGGACGAATGCGACATCGATCCGCAGCAGCTGGACCGGCGGCTTTATAATGTCTACAGGACCATCGTGGGCCGAATGACCGAGATCACCGGGGACTTTCCGGCTTCACTGGAAGATCGCAGGACCAATCCAAAGCGATTCGTCGCATGTTTCACCGATTGGGTTCGGCACGTGAACGGGGTGGTCGAGAACGAGTGGAAGCCCGCCTGGCGAGAGGAAAAGTATAGCTCGCTGGATGTAAGGAAGATCTCCCATGCGTTCCTCGAAGCAAATCAGGTACAGCTACATCAAATAAAAGGGATGTTCGGGGATTTGCACGCGGGGGCGGAGTCCTGCCTGTATGATCTTCGGGATTGGAAGGTGTTTGGGAAAGACATTTGGTGGCGGCAAGTGATGTCGGGCGCGCAGAAGTAATTACCAAAGACAAGCTGCAATTATAATTTTTCTTCCCAAAAAATGCCCGCTCGTCCCTTTTTGGGAACCTTCCGGAATGGGCACAATCGACCCGGAAAGAAACCGCTCTACATCTTAGCTCTCAACAAGTTGATAGTCATATAAAAACAGATGCGGAAAAGCTCTCTTTTTTAGAAGAGGGCTTTGGTATGCCCCTTGTCATGCAAGCAAGTACCTATTTACATCGTATTATGAAAGACCTAAAATCCCTGATCCTACTTTTAGTCATTGGCCTTCACGCTGCAGCTCAGGCTCCGACGCATGTTCAAACTAAAAGTGTCACCACCAGCAGTTCCACCACTACCATCAGTGTTACCCTGAACACTCCCAGCACGGCAAATCACCTTATCGTTGTGCACGTCACCTGGGACAAGCAAAACCGGGATATCAGCTCGGTTACCGACACCAAAAATACTTATCATCTGGTCCCCGGCTCTACCATGAATTTTGGTCAGGGCGCCAATAAATATCGCTCTGCCCTTTACTATGCCTATGCGATCACCGTCACCCCCGTTCCCTTAACTATCAAGGCGACCCTGGACGGCGCGAATCAAAATTTTGCCGAGATCTATGCCAGCGAATACTCTGGTGTCCTGACGACATCTGACCCGCTGGACGTGACCAGCACGACCGCCAGCAACACCACATCGGTTACCAGTGGCGCCGTGGCGACCACCCAGAGCAACGAGCTTATCTATGGGGTTGCGATCGGTGCTACCGATGCCATCAGCGGCGGATCGGGGTTCGCCGTCCGCTCGACAGCCCAAAGCAATATCATCGAAGATAAGAGTGGTACTGCCGCCGGTTCCTACAGCGCGACCTTTACCGGAGCTAACGATTGGATCGCTACGGTCGCCACGTTCAAACCCCTGGTGACGCTGCCGGTGACCCTGACGTCTTTTGTTGCCCAACAATTGAAGGGTAATAAAGTAGAACTGGATTGGGCCACTGCTTCCGAATCCAACAGCGACCATTTCGAAGTAGAGCATTCCAGTGATGGCCAGAACTGGACCGCCATCGGCCAGGTAGTAGCGGCCGGCAACTCCGGGATGATGCAACAATATTCTTTTGTGGATGACGCCCCCTGGTCCGGCCTCACCTACTACCGGCTGGCTCAGGTGGACCGGGATGGCCACGCGACGATATCGAAAACGTTGACGATCCACATCGAAGAAGCGGTAGCGACGACGATACGTATCTACCCGAATCCCGCGGCAAGCTATTTAGTGGTCGAGGGAGCAAAGCAGTCCGTTAGCATCTTCAATACGGCTGGCCAGCGGCTGCTGGTCCGGATCGTTCCCGATGGTGAAGTAAAGACGACTGTCGATGTCAGCACGCTGCCGAGGGGCGCGTATTTTGTGAAAGCGGGCGAGCGGAGCATGACGTTCTATAAACAATAATTGATTGCTACTTCTCCCAATGGCAAAGCGTCAAATGGCTTTCTTTCGCTTTCTCCAGCGTAGTCGTAATGATCCTGCGACTGCAATTGCTCAGCCCCCTGCAGCTTGATTTTAGATGATACCTTGTCGCATTGGGACTGTCGCAGAGGTATACAGTTGTGGTTGCGCACTTTGTCGTGCTAAATAGCAGACATGCCAGCAAAAGAGATTTCATTTGAAAGAGGGGTTTAGGGGTTTGTATTATATTATACCGACGTCTTTACAATAGGAGACCAGCTGTTCATTGTTGGAGAAGTTCAGGGCCTCCTTCATATGATTAAGACGCTTTTCAACACTGCTTAGACCGGAGGGCCTGATCTGGTCTTTTTGCAACTGTGCGGGAATATCTTTTTGGCGTATGCCCTGAGCCAGGAAAGATATAATGGTAATATCAAAATCGGTAAACTCGTGCGTATTCTTTTGTTTGATCAGCTGCGCCAGATGCCTGGGAAAGTGGCGCTGATCGCTGGCAATATTCTCTATGGCCTGTTTGAGTTCTTTAGCATCATTCCTGGCCTTCCGAACGTAGCCATCGATCTCCAGTTCCTTAAAAAGCGCTTCGATAATAGCCGCCCTGGTCTCCGCCGAAAAGACTAAGATCCGGAGATCCGGCTGGATTTGGCGTGCCGCCTTTATAAGTTCGGTACCGCCGGGGATCTTCTGAACATTGTGATCGGGTTCAAAATAAAGATCTGTAATAAGCAGATCATAGGTTTGATCGTCCTGTTTGCCTTTTTCTATTTTTACCAGCGCATCATCACAGTAGTAGACATAGGCCGGATCGGAAATACCCAGATCTTCCAATGTTTTCTGCAAAGAAATATTGGCACTTTCATGATCCTCTGCTATAAGTACTTTTTTAATCATGTTATTTGGGCGTTTGGAAGAAATATTTTGATGGTTAATCCCTTTTCAGGGTTATTCTCAAAAGTAATCTGCCCGCCGATACCCTTAATCCGGTTTTCCGTATTTGTCAAACCATTCCCATAACGTAATGCCGGCGGAAGGCCGACCCCGTCATCCTGGTAGTGAATTTTTAATGCATCCTCATCCGTATCAAAACGCACCACGACACTTCGTGCGGAACTATGCTTTTTCATATTGACCATCAATTCCAGAAGAATAGGCTCTATTTCCTTCTTTGTCGGTGTTGGGATGCTATCCCACCGGATTTTGTTGTTGCCGACAAGAAGTACCTTTGTTTCGGAATTTGCAAATGAGGTCAGTAACCCGGCTACTACTTCCTGAAAATCCGCACTGCTGGCAGTGGGTTGTTCATAGGAGATGTTCCGTGACTTCTCATACAAAACCTCGATCTCATCCAGTAGCAGATCCTTTTCGACGTTGTCCTGATGTTCGATCTCCGTCATGATCCGGTACAAGCCATTTGCTACCACATCATGTACCTTTTGAGAAGTTTTTAGTTTGTTTTCACGAATTGCAGCACGCGACCACAGGACCGAAACAATAAAAAGGGCAAGTATGGCAATGATGACTATCCACTGCTTTATGATCTGAATCTTTCCTTCAGAATTGTCTTTCTGTAATTTGAGGATATCCGCTTTGTTCTTTTCGGCCTCGTACCGGATCAAAGCAAACTGATTTTTGGCCGCGTTCCGGATCGTCTGCATACTGTCGCTCAATTGCTCATATTGTAAAAAGTATTCTTTTGCCGACGTTGTAGCGCCGAGCCTGATCAGTTTCTGTAGCGCTTCCAGCTTGTCGTCAGGGCTGTTCAGCTGTTGCGCCATGGCGTACATTTTCTGCGCATAGATCAATGCCGAGTCCGGGCGGGAATGCGAATAATAATCGGCCAGATGCGCGTAGCTGCTATTCAAACCCCAACTGTCGTCTGCGGCTTTTCTTATTTGCAAGGCCTCTGCTAATTCCGGCCCTGCTTTATAGTTCGAATCCCTTGACCACCGTGCTTTTGCCAGGTTGGTCAGGATTCGGGCGTATTCCTTCTTCTCCGGTTTGCTTTGGTTTATTATGGACTCGTAGATCGCGATAGCCTCGGCGTATTTTCGCTGACCCTCATATGCGACGGCTTTGTTATTTAAGGCAATTACTTTTGAATAGTCATTATTTATCAATCTCAAAGCCCGGTCATAGTAAATGATGGCCGTGTTGTAGTCTTTCAGGTTGGCGCTGGTCCTTCCCAGTACATTAAAATCTGCGATCAGGCAATTGGTGTCATTTGGGTTTTGTTCATCCAGGTATTTTAGCGATGCAAGCAGGCTTTCCTGGCTTCCGTAATAATCCCCTGCGTCCGACTGGATAAGGGCCATGAAATTATAAGCCAGCGCAATTTGAAGGCTGTCTTTTGAGCTTGTGGCGGCTTTATTGAAGTAATAATACGCAGAATCGTTGTGGCGATCGTAGAATGACACACCCTGGTCGTAATCGTGAGTCGTAACAACAGCAACCACCTTTGGCTTCTGTCTGCATCCACAGTTATAGGCGATCAGTAGGAACAGGTAAAAGTAAATTACTTTCAAAAGGGGTATTTGTCTTAAAGATATAAAAAAAGGAGTACGACAGGATCAAATCCTGCCGTACTCAAACAGACTACTTATGTGGAGGACCTGTCGGAGGGATATTCCCGGTGTCTCCGCCCGTATCATCGAGGGTAGTTATCTGCGTATCATGCGTGGCTGCCTTATGGGCATGACCTGGGGATGTCAGGGCCAATAACATGGCCAAAAACCATTGTATCATTTTTGATTTTTTTTGGGGTTAAAATTTTGCTACAGCCGGTTGCCAGGCATCCGGTGTGCGTTGAGTGGTCGTTCGGTAAGAAGCGCTTCTTACCCGTCCGGGAAGTGGTGTGAGCATTGATTGCGGAAGCCGGTCAACGCTTCCCGGCGCCGATGACCAGCAACCGCTTTCTTTGCTCACGGAAATCAATTCTGTACAGTGGACCCGCGTAGCTAATGTGGTGTCAATTGATTTCGGGACGAAGATAGGGGGCTGTAAAGCCTTGACTGGCAAAGGATTCCGGCAATTCCGGTAATTCCGATCATTCCGGTGGGAACGATGAAAAGCATTGGATGGATTCCGGGAATTCCAATAGTTTGCTTATACTTGTTGCTATGTTTGATGATTATGAAAAGTCTGTGGTGGCCTTTTATTGGGCCAGGAAAGCGAACAAAACGCTCTCTCCTTTCTTGAGTGATCTGACTCCTGCTAATCTCAAAAAGGAGTGTAAAGTGGTATGCGAAGAGCGATATCATAAAAGAGACGAATGGACGCTCAGGGCTTTCTTTGAGCAGGGGGGAGATAAAGAGGCTTGTCTTCAGGCGATAAAACGTTGTGATATAGACAGGTTCAGGCCCCTGATTAATTTTCTTACCGGTAAAGCCAGGAAGACAGCTGAAACAAATATTGAGCTTTTGGCCTGGCTGATCGATTTTAAGCGCAGACCCTATGATGATAAATATGATTATAAAGGCGATGACTCTAAGGACGAAAGCGATACATCTAAAGACGAAAGCAATGTGAGCAAGGACGATACGGCGATTGCGGAGGTCGAAAATGTAAAGAGGTCGTTCATTTTTGGCTTGAGGGAAGGAATTGTGGTAATAGCCCTATTGGCTGTCATCATCGGCGGCATTCGTTTTTGTACAGGACGACCCAATAGGCCATACGCTTCCGGCTTGAATGGGACCGGGGCCTGTATGTTTTGGGACGTTGACCATTACGAACGGACCCCCTGTATCCCGAGGCTGGGTGATACATTGGTGATTGCCCTGGATTCAGAAAAACTCAATCATTTCAGATTAATAACCCGTCCGGACACGATCACTGAAGCGTACAAAGGGAAGGTCTGGTATGTAAAATTCAGGGGGAAGACGGAGTTCTATACGGCCGACGGATTTCATCCCATCGATCAGCGATTGAGGCTAAGACCGGCGACGGTCTATATGATCAGGAAGTATTGTCACCCGGATCAATAGGGTGTTACGGGAAACCGGAAAAGGGAAGACAAAGTATTATTGTAGGTTTGAGTTTCAAATAATCTCTCTAATAGCGCATTTTATGGAAATATTGATTGGCATCCTTGGCGTTCTGATACTGATTTGTATGATACTTATTATTATTTTCCGGCCCCGTTCCGGAAATGGTAATGAGATAGTTTTGAGTAAAATTGAAGGGTTATCCAACTTCCTGAGAGAAGATTTTCGCATAAGCCGGGAAGAGAACGCAAGGCTGACAAAAGACAACAGACAGGAATTGAATAATAATTTGAGGGATTTTAATAAGATGGTGGAGGAAAGACTGGAAAAGATAACCAATAAGGTGGAAGAGAAGATCACCGGAATTACGCAACAGGCTAAGGCCGACAATGATCAAATGCGTGAGACCCTGACAAAGGCATTAAAAGAGTTCCAGGAATCTTTTAGCAAAAATGTAGAGTCTTTCAATAACCTGCAACGCGAGAAATTTGCACAACTCGACGAAAAGCAGGCAAAACTCATCGACAGCACCGAAAAGAAACTCGAAGAAATGCGGGCGACTGTGGATGAGAAACTTCAAAAGACATTAAATGAGCGCTTAGGCCAGTCCTTTGAATTGGTGGGTAAACAACTGGAGAGCGTTCAGAAAGGACTGGGCGAAATGCAGAACCTGGCGCAGGATGTAGGTGGTTTGAAAAAAGTGCTTAGTAATGTAAGGATGCGGGGTGGTTTTGGGGAGGTGCAGCTTTCTCTTCTGCTGGAGCAGATCCTTGCTCCTGACCAATATGAGGCCAACGTAAAGACGAAAAGCGGAAGTATAGACCTCGTAGAGTTTGCCATCAAATTGCCCGGACGCGACGACCACAAGTCCGTGCTTTGGATCCCGATAGATGCGAAATTCCCAAAAGATGTATATGAGCAGTTGCAGGCAGCCTATGAGATCGGGGACATTACCCAGGTCGATATAGCCCAAAGGAATCTGGAAAATACGATCAGGAAGATGGCAAAAGATATTAGAGACAAATACATCGATCCGCCCAATACAACAGACTTTGCGATCATGTTCCTTCCTTTTGAAGGTATCTATGCTGAGGTCGTTCGCAAAGCCAGCTTGTTAGAACAGCTGCAACGAGAATTCAAAGTCATCGTAACCGGTCCCACCACATTGGCCGCTATTCTGAACAGCTTACAAATGGGCTTTCGGTCTTTGGCCATTCAAAAAAGAAGCAGTGAAGTATGGCAGATCTTAGGAGCCGTAAAGAAGGAGTTTGAAAACTTTGGCGGCATGCTTGAAAAAGCGCAGAAGAATCTTCAGACAGCCAGCAACCAGATAGATGAAGTCATGGGCAAACGTACGCGGGCAATTCAGAGGAAATTGAAAGGCGTGGAGGCGCTGAATGATGCTGAAACCAGCCTGGTGCTGCCTGATGTTTCTGAGGAAGAGATTGTGGATGATGAGCAGGAAAGCTAACTACGCGGATGCGTGGGACGCACCAGCTTCAAAATCGAGTAATACGAAGTAACCCCGATAAGCCCAGTAAGCAACACGAGCAGGATCGCCGCCAGCGTATCTATTACCCCATCGTGGCTCAAATTCCCATATCGCAGCGCCGCATTCGTCAGCGCCCCGGTTGAGAAACAGGCGCCCCACCAGGAGAGCCCAAAAGAAAGGCTCTTGTTGAACACCTGGAAGAACAGGACAATAAATATAAAAAGTCCGAAGTAAAAGATCACCGAAGCAAACCCGTCGACCCGCCCGACGATGGAGACATAGGATTGAAAGCCGATCTCAAAGGGAGCGCATAGCAGCAATAGGGATGGCTTCAGCGCTTCGGGGACTGGTCCCAGATGTACCAGCCTGTGTGTGATCAGCACAAAGAAAGTGAGGGTGTATACGATCCCTGCTGAAAACAGGAAGCTGTCGGCCTGGGATCCGCCAACGCCGAATTGCATGGATGATTCTGCCGTCGCGGCATTCAACACCGTTAGTCCCGGGATCAGAGCAGGCGGAACCGCGTCCGCAGCGGCCAGGCTTCCTTTATAAAGCCGGGACGTAAGCACATACAGAAAAATAAATCCGCCGATGGTAGTGCTCAGCCATACGATGCGGGCGAGGGGCATCGAAAAGCTGACGGTCAATCCCGCGAGTACTACTGCCGAGATAAAGAAGGTGCCCGCGAAATGGGCCGTCACCGGGTGCGCCAGCTCCTCCTTTACCTTATCGGGATACCGTAACCACTTGATCGTATAACAGATGATCAGTATGATAAAGAGGAGCCAGCAGGACAGGGTCGTAACCGTTCCCCAGGAGGCGGGTATACCGTATAAGGAATGCCCTTGTTTGAAGGCATTGGCCAGTCCGCCTAACGCCACCGTCGACCCGAACAATGCCACCGGAAGCTGAGCTACCCGGCCGGGTGTATTCGCTGTGATCATATCCTTTTTGTTTATCTGCGTTATTCCCATAATGCCGGTCCTGCGAGGAGAATAGGGCCGGTCGCCGTCTTTACCAGCACACGGTCCGCGGTGCAGTACTCTTTCAGGGCTACTCCGCCGGCAGGTGTATTCATCTGGACATCCAGTCGAACGAGGGATACTATTTCTATTCCGGCCAGCAGGGACCTGGCGGCGGCAACGGTGATGGGTGCCGGGACATCCAGCAGGATATCCAGGTCACTGCTTTCTTTTATCGAAGGATATCCTGTAGCCAGCTCGAACGCAAGGCTCCCGGTCGGTCCCCAGCTATATCCTGTATCCTGTAGGAAAGGAGTGATCTGCCGGAGACTTTGGAGCGGCTGGGGCGGACCTGCCGGATAAGACATCTTCCAGCTGGCCGGATCGACCAGCGCCGAAGGCGGGATAGTCTCTAAGATCTTATCCGGGGATAGCCAGGCCGCGAAACGCTGGCCTCTCTCCCGGCCTCTGACGCCGACGGGGACCCGCCCACTTTCTGTTGCCCTGCGGACGACCACCCAGGGTGCGTGATGAAGGGCTTCCGCCACCCAGCCGGGGAATGGACTCCCGGAAAAAAGATCTTCCATTCCCCGGATCCGGAGCAGATGATGCGGTGCTAGTTCCATTGCTCTGCCAGTTTGTTCCTTACAATGATCGAAGTGACGCGTCCTTTTGTTACGGCCGGCGTTGTCTGCAGCCGGTGCGTAAGCGTGAGATCCTTTGCTGCGATGGCATTCGCCAGCCCGAGCCTTACCTTCTCAATATCTTCGGCGCCGGGCTGGTCCGCATTGACCCCGCCGATCAGCGTATCCAGTGCCCCAAGCGTATAATAATTCCGGATGTCATAAGCCATGGCCGGTACTTTTTGGGTGGCGGCTTCCAGCTCTGCGATGGTACGTTTGGTAATCCGGGCCGCAGATGCTTTGGACATCGCCTGGACATTGATGGCCGCATCGTCGAGAGCGATCAACCTGCTGGACTGAAGACCATGGGCCAGAAAGGCGCCCGAGATGGCGTTGCCGACAATGAGACCGGTGACGATGTGTCCGCTCTGCCGGGCCGTGGCATAGGCGTCGGCGCCGGCCGCACAGGCAAATTGAATTCCCATCAGCTCTTCGTTGTACCCATACGCCTGGCTGGGGACATCGATGATGGCTACGATATTGCGTTTGTCCGTTTTGCCTGCGTCCTCTTCGATGGCCTGCCGCACATATTTTGCCAGCACCCATCCTTCCTGGAGACCCACTTCGCCATGGCGGGCACGGAGGTAACGGTTACCCCTATTCGGTACCACGGCAATATACCTCGTCAGCCTGCCATTAAATTCTTTGTCGGCTACCAATACGCCGGGAAAGTCGCTCAGCGAATCGGCGTTGCCGGTGAGGGCGGCAAACCAGGTACGGCCACGGCTGGGTGTCTGCGCGTCTTCGATGGCCGGCGCAACCACCGGCTGTGCCTTCAGACCGGCGACGGTGTCAATCGTATTTTTTACAGTCGGATCAAGCTGGTTGATCAGGGAAAGGAAGCGATCGACCTGGCGCGTGCGGGGAATACCGGGCTCCTGGCTGATGGCCGTCTGAATGGCTGTCCTGAATGTCTGTACATCGTCTTCTATCAGCTGGTCGACAAGACCGGCGCGGAACCGGGCAATGCCGCCGATGGTATCCCAGATCATCCGGCGATCCCTCGAATTGAATTCAGCGATGCCTGCCTCCTGCTCGATCACTTCCGGGCCATTCATCCCGAAACGGGCGCTGTCCGTCATGATGAGATGAGAACATAAGGCGGCAGTAAGGGACATGCCGCCAAAGCTGCCGACATTGCCGGGTATCAGCCCGATGACCGGGACATGATCCCGTAGCGCTACGATGGCCGACTGTATCTCGGAGATGATCAGCAGTCCGTAGTTGGCTTCCTGAAGACGTACTCCGCCGGTGTCAAAGATGATGATCGGAATGATCTTCTTACCGTTCTTATTATCTGCCAGGACCTGCTCCAGTGAAGCCGCGATCTTGGTGCCGCTGACCTCACCTATGCCACCGCCCTGGAAGGCGCCTTCGATGGAGAGCACGACGGCTGCCTGGCCGTTGAAGCTGCCCCTGGCGATGACCATCCCGTCGTCACTCTCGGGTACGATCCCCTGGGCTGACAGATGTGGTGATTCCAATTGATCGAAGGGGCCGAGTAATTCGGTGAAACTGTTCGTATCGAGAAGAGCCAGGGCGCGTTCGCGGCCTTTCAGCTCCGTAAAACTTGTTTTCATGTTAATTGTTTTTTTGGTTTGCGATTTCCAGGGCTTGTGCGAGACGCAGGCTTACTACGCCGGGTGTAGCGCCGAAGTCGTTGATGATGATCTTTGCCTTGATGTCATTGAGGGCGGTGAAGCGTATGAAGACCGCGTTCCAGGTGTCGCGGAATCCGTCTGATGCGGTCCGGACGACAAACTCTGTTTGGTTGCCGGTTCCGGGTTCTATCAGTATCTCGAGATCGCCCGAACCTACGACGCCGACATGCGACCTTTGTTTGATTTGTTTACCCGCTGGGTAAGTGAATGAAAATGTTTCCATCTTAGTTGATATTATAATGGTTTACGATTTTATTTAAAAAGATCGTCGCCGCCAGCAGATCTGCGCTGCCGCCCGGGGAGATCCAATGATCCGTTACGAACCGGTCCAGCTGCGCATAGCTGTCGCCGTTGCTTATTTTTCCCATTCCCCCGTTGCGGATGATGCCCGCAGCCTTTCCCTGCATTTCCTTTAATACCTCCATATTGCTGCGATGCAGGACACAGGTGTCGTCGACCACCGCCATCAGGGCGAGCAGGACATTCAGCCTGCGGACGGACTCCGGTTCGGATTGGTGGCGGCGCCAGACCGGAAGGGCAGTCTGCTGAAGCGAAGGAAAACCGGCGGCGGCCTCCTCCCTTGCGCTGCGGACCCGGAACAATTGCCGCACCCGGTCGCCGTTGGTGGTCTTGACGGGCTGGTGCCTGTCTTCGAAGCGGGCAATGGCGCCTGCCAGGCTAAGGATGCGGGTGGTCCCGATCGTGCGGGTGGTCGCGATCATGCCGGCAACCCCGACCATGCCGGCAGTCCCGGTCTCCGGCTCTTCCGGCTGCGAGAGCAGGATCGATGCGGCGCCGGTGAGCAAGCCCAGCACCCAGATGGCGCCCTTGTGCGTGTTGACCTGCCCCGTGTGTTGCAGCATCGTCTGTTCGCCATGACGGCCGATGGCTGCCAGCCTTTCTCTCAGATGCTGTGAAGGCAGCTTGCCGAACGAAGCCAGGGCCATTTCATAAAAACTCTCTTCGAGGGAGCGGGCGGACCCTTCCATCAACGACAGGGTCAGATCATGATGACTGCCGTTGTTGCAGCTGTCTACCAGTCCGGGCTTTGGCGTCAGTCGTACCTCTTCCAGCAGGGAGTCTACAGCGAAGCCGGCGAGAGTGGTGGCGACATCATATCCGACGATTGGTTTTTGAGCGAGTAGCATACGTGACGATTGTAAAATGAGGAATTACCAGTTCTTGAATTTGGCCGGGGGATTGTATAACCCGCCGGACCAGTCTACGAGGTCCTTTACATCCTTTGCTGCGAGCAGGGACCGCCTGGCTTCCGTACGCTGGATGCCCAGGTCTTCCGGGTAGGCTACGATGCCTCTTTCTCTCAGCGAGCGCAGCGTTGATACGTCGGTGTTCCTTCCGATGGCGGTGACACCGGCGACGGCGCTGAGAGCCTGTCTCCGTTCCTCCTCGCCTTCCGCCTTATAGATATAGGCGACGCCTTCTTCTGTGACGACGTGGGTCACGTCATCCCCATAGATCATCACCGGCGCCGTTGCTAACTTTGCCTGCTTTGCTACCTCGATGGCATCGAGGCTTTCGACGAACACGGGTGTATTACCGTTCTGAAAGGTCTCTACTGTCTGGACCACTAATTTGCGCCCTTTGGCGAGGGGATCGGCGGACGTGATCATCTCCAGCCAGGCGGGTGATGAGTGTCTGCGGCCCCTTGGATCATGTCCCATATTCGGCGCTCCTCCGAAACCTGCGAGCCGGCCGGAGACAACGGTTGAAGAGTTGCCATTTTTGTCGATCTGCAGCGTGGAGCCGACGAACATATCGATGGCATACTGACCGGCAACCTGCGCAAAGGCGCGATTGGAGCGGAGCGATCCGTCATGACCGGTAAAAAAGATATCCGGACGGGCTGCGCAATAGGCTTCCATACCTACCTCGCCACCAAAGCTGTGTACGGTCTCCACCCAACCGGTCTCTATCGCAGGTATCAGGGTGGGGTGGGGGTTCAGCACCCAGTTGGTAGCGATCTTTCCTCTCAGACCCAGCTTTTCGCCATAGGTGGGCAACAATAACTCTATCGCGGCAGTGTTAAAGCCGATGCCATGATTGAGCGATCTTACCTTGTGTTTTTCATATACACCGCGGATGGTCAGCATACCGATCAGGACATGCAGCTCCGTGATGAGTTTGGGATCACGGGTGAACAGGGCCTCCAGCTGATAAGGGCGATCGGCTTCCACTACAAAATCCACCCAGGTACCGGGGATGTCTATACGCGGCAGCTCGTCCACGATCTCGTTCACCTGTACGATGACGATGCCATCCTTAAAGGCGGTGGCTTCGACAATGGCCGGTGTCTCTTCGGTATTTGGACCGGTATACAGGTTGCCCTGCCGGTCGGCCTTATCCGCGGCGACCAGCGCCACGTTGGGGATCAGGTCGATGAACAGGCGGCCGTATAATTCCAGGTAAGTATGGATCTCGCCGATACTGATGCTGCCATCCTCTATCATCTGTGCGATGCGAAGGCTTTGCGGACCGGCAAAAGAGAAGTCGATCTTTTTGGCAATGCCTTTTTCAAAAATGTCCAGGTGCTCCGGCCGGGAGATGCTCGACATGATCATATGAAGCCCGTTGACTTTGGCGGGGTTCAACCGGGCCAGAGACTCCGACAGGAAGGACGCCTGTTTCTGGTTGTCCCCTTCGAGGACGACCCGGTCCCCGGGCTGGAGTAAATTTTCGAGGGCTTCGACGATATCCTCCTTCTTCAGGATGGAATTGGTAGTCAGATGAGCGATGTTTTTGACCCTGCGCGCTTTTTCATCGCGTCTCGTGGTCCATGATCTTGCAGACATAATATTCTCCTTTTATTTTATCGATTACTGTTGCTGATAAGTTTTCCAGAGCCAGGCGGTGGTATCCGTCTCCCCGCTGGTCAGGGACAGGACTTTTGCTTCAGGGAAAGTCGACGCCGCCAATTTTGCCAGCACACCGGAAGGTTCCATTTCGATGAATATCCTGCCGCCCAGCTCATAGATAAGAGAGGTGGCATCATTCCATCGCAGGGTAGTGGCGACACTCCTGGCGAGGTCGGTCCGGATGGCATCGCTTGTCCGCAATACCCGGCCGGTATGGTTGGAAGCATAGGGGATGGCTGGCTCCTGCAACCGAAGCTGTCCTAAGGCTTGTTCCAGTTGGCCGGAGACGCCGCTCATCAATGGACAATGAGATGGCACAGCCACGTGCAGCAATTGCGCCTTCCGGATGCCGCCGGTTTCCAATTGCGTGATCAACTGCTGCAGGTCCGACAGTCTTCCTGCGACTACCTGCTGATCGGCGGCGTTGACATTTGACAGGTAGACCGTACCGTGATCACGGTTGAAAGCGACAAGGATATTTTGCAGCGCCGACTCCGATATGCCTGTCAATGCGGCCATCCCATAACCCTGCGGATAGGCCTGCTCCATCAGCTGCCCCCTGGTATGGACCAGCGACAGGGCCTGTTTGAAGGACAACACTCCGCTGACGACTGCGGCGGAAAATGCGCCTACCGAGTGCCCGGCTACAAAATCCGGGCGCACGCCTTTTGCCTGTAGCTCTCTGGCCGAGATGACCGATGCGATCAACAGACAGAGCTGGGTATAGACGGTCGACTGCAGCCGTTGTTCGCTGTCGAGATCCCGCGCCTCTTCGCCCAGTATTTCTTTTACATCGGAAAATACATCGGCTGCTATGGCGTCGGCCGTAGAAAAGCTGTCCAGCATTTCTGGTCTTTGGGAACCTTGTCCGGGGAAAAGAAAAACTGTTTTCATTATCTTTCTTTGTTATCTTATTGTCAGGTCATCTGACAAGTAAGGGTAAAAAAAATTTATTCCTGGCCGGGCGGTAAGGGCCTTGGGCCGCCGCCTTTTTCAGCTGTTTCGCATGCTTTTTCAGCTGTTTCGCATGGCCCTTACGATTTCCACAGCCGTTGCCGGCTGTTGTTGTACAATAGCATCCAGCAGCCGCACATGTAGTTCCGTGAGCCGGTGCATCGAGACCTGTTCGGCATAATTCTTTTTGATCGACTGCTTTAGCTGCTGTTCTGCAAAGGTCTTGTAGAGATTGTTCAGGACGGGGTTCTTACAGGCGGCGGAGATGCTGAGATGGAAGGCGATATCGGCCTCGAGCCAGGGCAGCAGCTTATTCTGATCCGCAGCCTTATTCCTTTTTTCCAGCGCGGCCTTCATATTCCGGACATCTTCTTCCGTGCGGTTCAGCGCGGCTTTTTCGACGATCTTTGCTTCCAGGACTTCCCTTACTTCGGCAACATCCTCGTCTTCAGAGGCATACAGCAGTTTCGACAGCGATTCCCCGACGGCCGTCACAGCGATGACAAAGGTGCCGACCCCCTGCTGTACCCGTACCAGGCCATTGTTCTCCAGCTTGCGGATCGCCTCGCGGATGCTCGATCTGCCGACGCCAAACTCCTGGCTCAGCTGGTGTTCCGAGGGAAGTTGTTGCTGTAGCTGGTAGACGCCCGACTGGATCTGCCTCTGTAAATGTTCTGCAACCACTTCCGAGAGACTCTTGCGTTCGATTATCTTATTCATGCTCTTGTCTTGTTATCAGGTCATCAGACAAGTCAAAGGTAGTAATTTTCTGATTCCCGCCAAATTTTCTGAAAATTTTTTTTCCGGGGGCCGGGGGAGCGGTAAGCCCGATCCTGTCATAAATCCAAAATCATTCTGTCCGGAGACTTTTGACGGGGTTCATCATGGCTGCTTTGAGGGCCTGGTAGCTGACGGTGGCCAGCGTGATCGAAAGGACGCCTATGCCGGCGGCGACAAAGATCCATAGGGGTAGAGAGGTGTGAAGCGGATAGTTCTGTAGCCATCTGCTCATAAAGAGATATGATAGCGGCATGGAGACAAGACAGGAGAGGATCACCAGCTTCAGGAAGTCGCCGGAGAGCAGCGCCCAGAGATTGACGACGCGGGCCCCGAGGACCTTCCGGACGCCGATCTCTTTGGTGCGTTGTTCCGCCATGAAGGAGGCCAGACCAAAGAGGCCGAGACAGGAGATGAGTATCGCCAGACCGGAAAAGACGCCGGCAAGGTTGCCGATCTGGGTCTCGGTGCGGAACTTTCGCGCATAGCCTTCGTCGTTGAAATGATAGAGGAAGGGGCTGGACGGGTTGAACTTTTTGTAGACGGATTCTATCGAGGCCAGCGCGGTGCGGACGGGTGTGCCGGGTTTGATGCGGATGATATGGGTGTAATGGCCGCCTTCGCCCATAAAGATAGCGGGTTGGACCTTGTCGTAGGGATTGTTGACAACCATGTTCTTTGTCACGCCGATGATAGTATAAGCTTTGCCATAGTGTTTGACGGTCTTGCCGATGGGATCTTTGAACCCGAGGATGCGTGCGCCTTCTTCATTGACGATGGCGGAGCTGCTGTCGCTGCCATAGGCGCGGGAGAAATCCCGGCCTTGCAGGACCGTCCAACCCACGGTGGGCCCGAAGTCGGCGTTGACCCAGACATCGCGGAAGGTGATATTTTTTTGTTCTTCCTGCATGCCCGACCATTCCAACCAATTGTTCTGATCGAATGAGGTCATGGTCTTCGAAGAGGACGCCATATTTGCGACGACGCCGCTGTTGAGGAGGGCCGTGCGTAGGGACTCATAATGCCGGTCGAGAGAATCTGTATTGATGGGGACGTTGATCAGGCCGGCCCGGTCATAGCCGACAGGACGGTCTTTGGCGAACTGGATCTGGCGGAAGATAGTGATGGTGCCGATGATCAGGGCGAGCGAAATGGAGAACTGGGCGACGACCAGGACTCTGCGCGGGGTGCTTGCGCCTTTGCCTGCCTTGAACGCGCCCTTCAGCACTTTCACCGGGCGGAAACCGGAGAGATAAAAGGCAGGATAGCTGCCGGAGAGGAGCCCTGTGACCAGGGTAAGGGTCAGGGAGATGGCCCAGAAGCCCGGGCTGGTCCAGGGCAGGATCATGGGCCTGGCGGACAGGGAGCTGAACCAGGGAAGGCTTAGCGTGGTGAGCCCGATGGCGAGGACAAAGGCGAGCAATGCGACAAGGATCGATTCGCCGAGGAATTGCCCGATGAGCTGTCCGCGGAGCGACCCCAGGGTTTTACGGATGCCTACTTCTCTTGCGCGTTGTTCGCTGCGGGCCGTGGACAGGTTCATAAAGTTGATACAGGCGAGCAAAAGGACAAAGACGCCGATGATGCCGATAAGCCGGACGAAACCGATGCGGCCTTCACCGATGCCGCCGCCTGCCTCGTCGTAGTGCAGGTACAGATCTTCGAAAGGGAGCACGGTATAGGTCTCGATACTGTGTTTGACAAACGGTGTGCAGATATCCTTTATCCGGGCCGTAGCCTCTTCGGCGCTGGAATTGCCGGCAAGACGGGCGAACATACGACAGCTGTGGTTGTCAAAATCGGTGTTGGTGGTGAGCCAGTTCATCCATTGGTGTGTCATGGGGATGAAGAAGTCGATGTCGTGAAAGGAAGAGCTCTGAGGCTGATCGGCATAAACTCCTCCGACGGTGAACGGGAGCTTGTTGTTGTATCTAAAGGTTTTGCCGACTGCGTTGTCGCTGCCAAACAGCGCGATGGCGGCGGACCGGGAGATCAGGGCCGTAGAGGGATCGCGTAGGGATTCTGCGTTGCCGCTGAGAAAATGATAGCCAAAGATGATGGGAAACGTATGTTCCACCCAGGAGCCCTGCCGCGAGATACTTTTGTCTCCGTTGACGAGAAGGCCGTCGTCGGGCCAGCTGAACATGGCTGTCTCGGCGAAGACATCCTTGTAGCCTTTTTGCAGATAGGGCTTGAGGGCAGACGAGACCGTGGTCCCCACATAGGTGCTGGGTGAGCCGGGGCTGGTACCTTTTGGGCGTTGGGCTTGCATGATCTCCACGATGCGGCCGTGATCGGGATAAGACCTGTCGACGGAACGTTCGCCGGTGGTCCAGATGCCGATGACAAGAGCGATTGCCATGCCAGTGGCCAGGCCGAAGATGTTGATAAAGGAGTAGCCGCGGTTCTTGCGGAGCTGGCGGAGGGCGATGAGGAGATAGTTTTTGAACATGCGCTTGGGTTTAAAATCCCATAGAGCTATAGCTATAAGAGTACCTGTTTTTTTATATCTTAATAATCAGTTAGTTGCGATTTCCTTGATTTATGAATTGTCCGGTTTCGCACACACCGGCTGTATCGTTACCGGACGCGCAAGCTCTACGACACAACAGTATTTCCCTGACAATCATACCTGTTATAGCTCTGGCATAGAATTATCGGTTATTCATTCACAAAAACCTTTCTATGTCTGCGAATGCCATCTCGGTGAAAGTAGCCTGGCGCAATATCCTTCGCCAACGCTGGTATTCGTTGATACATGTCATTGGGCTGGCCGTGGGCATCTGCGTCTGTATCGTGATCTATCTTATCGCCCGGTACGAGCTGAGCTTCGATGATTTTCACCCGGATGCAAACAGGATCTATCGCATCGTAGGCGATGTCTGGGACAAGGATGGCAATATAACCTTTCTCAACAGCCCGTTCAAGGAAGTGGCAGGGATCGAACACGTGATCGACGGTTTCGAGGTAAAGACGGCGTTCCATGTTTTTGGCACGACCATCACTGTTCCTTTGCCAAATGGCCAGATGATGAAGACCGACGACAACCGGCAGGAAGGCAGTAATGCGCTCTCCACTATTTTGACGGGACCCGGTTTCTTCCGCCTCTTTCCGCGGGTGTGGCTGGCCGGTAGCCCCGAAGTGTTGGATCGGCCGGGGCGTATCGTTCTGGCCGAGAGTGTCGCGCGGAAATATTTTGGAAAGATGAGGCCGGAGGAGATGCTGGATCGGACGGTGATCTATGATGACAGCCTGCCGCTGAAGGTGGCGGGGATCGTACGGGACTGGAACCGGCCTTCGGACCTTAACTATACCTCTTTCATCTCGATCCGGACTGCGACCGCGACCTGGCTCCGGGAACTTATTCCGACAGATGATTGGAGCAGTCTGCGGCCCCGGCAGTCGCAGGCCTTCGTGCTTTTGAAACGAGGGGCAGATCCCGCGCGGGTGAATGCGAAACTGGCCGAATATATACACAACCTAAAACCCACGCCGGTTCTTTTCAAGGGCGCGAGTCATCTGCGGCTATACCTGCAATCGTTGCGTGACATGCATTACACGCCTGATTTTCATGCTGCCGACACAGGAGATCGTTTCCGAAAAGCCTACCTGCCGCTGTTGTACGCGCTGATGTGGGTGGCGCTCTTCGTCCTGGGACTGGCCATCATCAATTTTATAAACCTCTCTACCGCACAGAGTTTTCAGCGAATGAAGGAGGTGGGTGTCCGCAAGGTGATGGGCAGCAGCCGCGCGGCGCTGGCCGGGCAGTTCCTGGTCGAGACATTGCTGCTGACGCTGGGCGCCCTGGCGCTTTCCCTATTGCTGGTATGGCCGGCGTTGAAGTTGTTTGGCAACAGTATTCCGGCAGGGGTACGATTTCGATTCGGGGATGGGGGCAATTGGTTGTTCCTGCTTGGGGTGACGGTGTTCACGACGCTGGTAGCCGGGTTCTATCCGGCCCGGCTGATGTCCTCCTACCTTCCCGTACTCAGCCTTAAGGGATCGCTGGATAAAAGCGGAACGGGCGGCGTGGGGCTGCGACGGGCGTTGATCATTTTTCAGTTCTCCGTCTCACTGCTGTTCATCATCGGGTCTATCGTCATCGGGCGGCAGGCGAGGTATATGCGCAGTGCGGATCTGGGGTTCAACAGCGACGGGGTGATAACAGTGGATTATCCGGCAGCAGGGGCGGGTGAGATGCGGAAGTATGCGGCCGTGATCAGCAAGAGGCCGGGTGTAGAGCAGGTGGTCCTGCAGGGGCATGCACCCATGGGCGGGGAGCATCCGATGGCGACCTTTGTATACCGATGGGAGAAGGGCAAGGCCTTTCGTGAGACGAGAGTGGAAGTCGAGGTCGGGGACAGTCTCTTTCTTCCCTTTTACCAGATGCAGCTGGTCGCGGGAGGGAATATGTATGGGGGAGAGAATGTGTTGCCGGTGCTGATCAATGAGGCCTATGCCCGCGCGCTTGGATTTACTGAGCCGGGGCAGGCCCTGGGAGGTCAGCTCTACTATCAGGAGAATAATATGCCCTATACGATCTCCGGGGTCATCAGGGATTATCACCAGCGTTCTTTCCATGAAGTTGTGCAGCCGTTGATCGTTGTTTCGAGGATGTGGGAGGCCAAAAGCGTGGCGATCCGGCTGGGGGGCCATGGGGACACGGCGAAGCTGGTGATGACAACACTGGAGGCGGAGTGGAAGATGCTTTTTCCGCGGGTACCCTTTAGCCCTCATTCGCTAAAGGGTACGATCGACCGGCTTTATATCGAGGAGAACCGGTCGGCCCTTCTGATGCAGTCGGCGACGGCTATCATGATCCTCATCTCCTGTATGGGTTTGTTTGGACTGGCATTGTTCTCTGCGAGCCGGCGGGCAAAGGAGATCGGTATCCGCAAGGTCCTGGGGGCCACCGTGGCGAGCGTTTCGTTGTTGCTAAGCCGTGAGTTCCTGCTGCTGGTAGTGACGGCGATAGCTATCGCCTCGCCGTTGGCATGGTTCCTGGCTAACAGCTGGCTGCGGAATTTTGGCTATCGGGCCGCGGTGAATGGCTGGGTGTTGGTGGAGGCTGGAGGGGCGGCGCTGGTCCTGGCGGTCGTGACGGTGGGGTTCCAGGCGTTCCGGGTGGCCAGGGTAAACCCGGTGGATGTGATAAGGGAGGAGTAAAAGCGCGGGTCAACGACTATCATAACCCTTTTGAATGATTATAGTACCTTTAATCAAAACACCCAATGACCAGCAGTGAAGTCAAAATTCAGCTCACGGCGATACGGGAAAACCTCCCGCTGCAATATTCGCAGAGCAGTGCGCGTAAATTGATGTCGTCCTACGAGAACTATAAACATATCCTGCAGGTCCTGGGTCAAAGCTATTCCAGCATCAGCGCCCCGGTCCGGGCAGCGCTGCCGGGTATTGAAACAGCTATCCGGCAAGCCATAAAAGGTACACCGAAAAAGGAATCAGAAGAATGCTTTAGCCAGGCCATAGGGCAGATCAAGGAGGGCATCAACAGCATACTCCTGGCTGACGCAAACAAGCCTTTTACTTCCCCGCCATAAAATGCAGTACCCCTTTCTCATCAAAATAGGAGTCGATGTGCGAGATCACCTTGAAATTATCGAGGAATGAGCTCAACGGCCTTTTTTTATACAGCGCCCCCGCAAATTTTTTGTGAGCGAGGCTGACATCATCCAGCTGGGTTTTTGTGCCGAACCACCGGGCCAGCACCTCGCATATCTCGTCCAGCTCCGCGCCGTCGAAGCTGTAGATACCCTGTCGCCAGCTGAGTACCTTGTCGGCCTGGAAAGGCGCCTGTTCTATCTTACCCGGAGTCGATACTGCCTGGAAGCCGGGGCTTAATTTGAGGATGTTCGTACCCGCCAGCAGATTGATACCGCCATCGACCAGGGCGACCCGGATGGCATTGGGGCTATAGGTATTTATATTGAACTCCGTCCCGGTGACCTGGACCGTATTCCCCTGCAAATGGATGATAAAGGGCTGGTTGGGATGTTTGGCAATCTTGCAATAAGCTTCGCCGCTTAACGTGATCTCTCTTTTGCCGCTCGCAAACCTGGAAGGAAAACTCAGGCTGCTGACCGAGTTGAGCCAGATCTCGGAACTATCGCTCAGCGTTATCTTATAATCCATGGCAATGGGGACATCGACCGTATTCAGGCTTGCAGCAGATGATGCACCCAGGTCCTGATAGCTGAGAGCGCTGTTGCTATTATCCAGCAAAAGCTCGCCTTTTTGCATTTTGCCGCTGGTCGCGCTGAGGTCCACTTTCGATCCGTCTGCCAGCCGCAGCTCGACCGACCCGGCACGGGCTTGTGCTATCGGCGCCTCTTGCCTGGTTGTCCCTGTCCCCGCCAGGAACCACCATCCGCCTGCGGCGAGAAGACCAATGAGCAGGATGACAACACCAGACCGCAGCGCATTTCGCTGACGCACCACCACCTGCTGATCCCTGATCTCACCGGGCAGGTTTTTCCAGAACCCCGGTTTGTTGAGGTGACCGAACGACCCCTCTACCTGCCCGGCGGGCAGCTGCCGGAGCAGCTCCTCATAGGCGGCCTGCGCCCGGTCATCACGGGCAAAAAGTTCCTGTAGCTCCAGGTCCTCTTCGGCCGTCAGCGTATTGGTGACCTTTCCAAGGAAAAGGTATTGATAGTGATCGGAGATGTTGGCCATGTTCTATAGACAGGTTTTTGCGTTCGATTCACTAGCCGGTCAGCGGTTTTTTTTCACGGCTCAGCGGTTTTTCTTCAGACTGGCGCGCAACTCTTTCAGGGCCCGGTCCATATGGCTGCTTACCGTAAACTTGCTGATCCCCAGCTTTTCTGCAATCTCTGCATACGTAAGCTTCCCGATATATTGCATGCGAAAGACCTTCCCGGCCATCGGAGGCAGTCTGTCGATGGCTCTGTTGATGATCTGGCCCAGCTCTTCATTCTCCAGGGGATACTGTGTTTCCGGGGCGGCCGGAACGTAGGCTTCCTTCAGCTTATCCTGCGTCCGCATCTTATCCCTGAGATTATACGCCCTGTTCCGGACGGCCTGGAAAAGATAGGCGCTGACAGACACAGTGATGCTCTCAAAGGTCCGGAAATACCACAGGTCAATAAAAAGATCCTGTACAAGGTCCCGGGCTGTATCTTCATCATGAAGGACGGACAGCGCCAGCACATACAACCGGTTCCTGGAATGCAGGTACAGGTATTCAAAAGCCCTGAGATCATTCTGCCTGAGACTTTCGAGCAACACCATATTATCCGAATACTTATCCGACATAGCTCCTGAAAAACTGTCAACTGCCAACGACAAACTTATTAACTTTTTTGACAGGTAAATAAAAGTAAGGGATTTTAAAAAAAAACCGGGTGCCGACTAGTGAATGACAAAAGAAAACCGGTCTATCAGCATATACCTTCCTTTGAACTGCTTATTATAAAAGACCCCTCGGCCCTGGGAAGCACGGAGGGGTGTGTCCAAAACATTAGATGTAACATTTCAAACTACTGCAATTTATGCAAAAAAACGGGTTTTTTTGTAGGAGACAGGCTATTGCCTGTCTCGTAAACCGAGTTAACTGGCTGCAAATAATGAGAACAAGTGCTGTATTATTTATGATGGTGTGCTGTATGGCGCATTTGCTGATCGCGGCTCCGGGCCGCGGGCAGGACAGGACAAAGCGGAATATCACGCTGGAGTATCACAATGCTCCCTTTACGACCGTGGTCAAAGCCATCGAACAAAGGACGGGATTGATCATTATGTACGAGCTGACCCCGGACCTCGAGAAAGAGAAGGTGACCATTTCCGTTAGTAACCAGCCCGCTTCGGAAGCGCTGGACCTGCTGGTGCATGGAAGATTATTAAAATGGAGCCTGAAGGAGGCTGAAAATATCGTCCGGCTCGAGCGGTCGGATGCCGGAGAACCCGCTCCGGCCAATCTCAGTCCCCTGCCGCCCGATCCGCCGCGCCTGACGGGCATCATAAAAGATGAAAAGGGACATCCGCTGGCAGGTGCGACCATTGCCATACGAAACAGCCGGACCTTTGCTACGACCAATGCGGAAGGCGTATTTAATATACAGGCAAAGGAAGGAGATATTATCATCTGTACCTTCGTTTCCTGTGAACCCCGTACTATCCGGGTCTCAGCAGAAATGCTGCATCTCGGGTCACTGGGGCAGATCACATTGCTTCAGTCGGTGTCCGGACTTGACGAGACGGTCGTCATTGCCTATGGCACCACGACGCGCCGGCTGTCTACGGGCAGCGTCTCTACGGTGAGCGGCGAAGAGATACAGCGTCAGCCTGTCAGCAATGCGCTGGATGCGCTGGAAGGGAAGACCCCCGGTTTGTTTGTCAATCAATCGAGCGGCGCCATCGGCAGCCAGGTGAATGTCAATATCCGCGGACAGCTGTCTATAGCCAGCGGCCAAATGCCTTTGTTCATCATCGATGGGGTACCCTTCACGGAGACGCCCATCAATGCTGTGGGAAATTCTGTACAGGCCGGCGCGCAAGGCGCGGCCGGACTTGTCGACCCGATGAACTCCATCAATCCCGCCGATATCGAAAGCATCTCTATTCTGAAGGATGGAGATGCAACAGCTATCTACGGATCCCGCGGCGCCAACGGCGTCATCCTCATCACGACAAAAAAAGGAAAGACCGGCAAGACCAGGCTCGATGTCAATGCTTATTCCGGCGCCGGCAAGCTGACGCATATTACCCCGATGCTCAATCTCCGGGAATACCTCGATCTGCGCCACCAGGCCTTTGCCAATGACGGTCTTACTCCGACGGCTTCCAGCGCTCCCGACCTCACGATATGGGATACCACAAAGTCCATCAACTTCGACAAACAATTTATCGATAACACGGCGCATCAGACCGATATCACCGCTGCCCTGTCAGGAGGAGATCAGCGGCTGCACTACCTGTTCTCCAATACCCTCCGGCATGAGTCTCCCACTTATGCGGGTGGATTTGGCTATAACCGGTATGCTTCGCACCTCAGTATCGACAATACCTCTCTGGATGGACGGTTCGCCGTGACGGCGACGGTCTTTTACACAAAGGAGTCCAACAATCAGCCGCTGAACGACCTGACGGGCTATGTGTACCGGCTGCCGCCGAACTATCCTTTGTACAACGCCAATGGCACTCTCAACTGGACAGGAGGTTTTACCAACCCGCTCTCTTACCAGTTGCAAACCTCGCAGTTCAGTTCGGAAAACCTGCTGGCAAACTCTACGCTGCGCTATACCATCTTACCGGGATTGAATGCAAAGGTCAGCCTGGGATATAATAAGATCACGCAGAACAACAACCTGCTGAGTCCGAAGGCCTCTCTGAACCCTGCTACCTCGCCGCTGTCCACGGCCACCTATTCCTCCAACTACATTCAGAATTATATCGTGGAACCTCAGCTGGACTATGTCCGGTCAATAGCCAAAGGCAAGTTGACGGCAACCCTTGGCGGGACCTGGCAGCATTCTTCTTTTGTACAGCCGTTCTTCCTCACCGAACAGGGTTTTTCAAATGACCAGCTGCTGACTTCCATGAATGCCGCTGCGACGGTACTCTCCAGGAACAGCGGCTTTACGGATTACAAGTATGCTTCCGGTTGGGCCCGTATCAATTATACCTGGATGGACAGGTATCTCCTGAATTTCACGGGACGCCGGGACGGTTCCAGCCGGTTTGGGCCGGATCGTCAGTGGGGTAATTTTGGTTCGGCCGGCGCAGGCTGGATCTTCAGCAACGAAGACTGGATGAAGAAAGGCGCACCCTGGTTAAGCTTTGGCAAGCTGCGGGGCAGCTACGGCACCATCGGCAACGACCAGATCGCTGACTACGGCTATCTTTCCACCTATTCCATCACCAACTATTCCTATGGCAGCCCGGGCCTCTATCCGACGCGCAGCGCCAACCGGGATTATGGCTGGGAGACCAACCATAAGATAGACCTCGGACTGGAGACAGGCTTTCTGCATGATCGCATCCTGGCCTCTGCTACCTGGTTTTCGAGCCGGACCAGCAATCAGCTGATCAGTGCGCCGCTGTCCAGCCAATCGGGATTCTCCTCTTACCAGGCTAATCTGCCTGCCCTGGTACAAAGCACCGGCTGGGAGTTCGAGCTTAAGACGGTCAATCTCAGAGGAACACAAGTCTCCTGGACCAGCTCGTTCAATCTGACCACCACCAGCAATAAGCTGGTCTCCTTTCCCGGCATAGCAGGAACATCCTATTCCTCCTTCCTCGTAGTAGGTAAGCCGATCAATCTGTACACGGGCTATCACTACACCGGTGTAAAGGGAGGTGTGGCGACGGTGGCGGATCTTAATGGAGACGGCAACATCACGCAGGGGCTTACCCAAAGCACGCTGAAGGGCGACTTTAAGATCATAGGAGTGCAGAATCCCAGGTACTACGGCGGTTTCAGCAATACTCTTACGTATAACCGCTTTCAGCTGGATATCCTTTTCCAGTTCGTCAAACAGCTGAAGCCTTCCTTTAGAAAGATCCTTGCTCCCGTTCAGCCCGGTGGCCTGGCCAACCAGGATACGCATATCCTTTCGGATGGATTTACCCCTTCCGCCAACGTGAGCAGCCCGGCATCCGCCGCCTATCTGAATTATTACATGTACTCGGATGCGGTCTATTCCGACGCCAGCTTTATCCGGCTCAGAAATGTCAGTCTTGCCTATGATCTGCCGGCTGCCTGGATAAAGGCCATAAAGATCCAGTCGGCAGGTCTGTTCATCAGAGGGCAGAATCTGCTGACCATCACTCATTATTTTGGCTTCGATCCGGAGACGGGCGGGACAACGCTTCCTCCTCAGAAACAGATCGTCGCCGGTATCCATTGCTCACTTTAAACATCCGAAAATGAAAAATATCGCCTGTATATATTTATTATTCTCCCTGGTTGCAGCCGCCGGTCTTTCGGGCTGTAACAAAATGATCTCCATCGGCACTCCCCGCAATCAGCTGGTCTCCGAGGCCGTCTTTACCGACACTGCTACCGCGGAGGCGGCGGTATTGGGTGTCTATTCGAGGGTTGCGAACTCCATCATCGGTTCGGATATCGGCACCGCTACTTCCCTGTATAATGGTCTTTCCGCGGACGAAGGAACTTATTTTACACAAGGCCTGTACGATCAGTTTACACAGAATGCTCTTCAGTCCAGTTTCTATTATGTTGACTTTTACTGGACCTCTTTTTATACCGTAATCTATGACGCCAATGCGCTGATCGCCGGAGACAGCGCCTCTTCGCTGCCGGCAGGCTATAAAGCTCGGACCATCGGCGAAGCGAAATTTATCCGGGCCCTCTGCTATTTTTATCTGACGAATGAATTCGGCGCCGTGCCGCTGGTGTTGTCCACCGATGTCCGGACGACCACTAATCAGCCAAGAGATAGCGTCTCCGTCGTCTATGCCCAGATCATCCGCGATCTGACCGACGCGCAATCGGTATTGCCGGCCGATCTTACGCTGTATGCCGGTAACCGGACAAGGGCCACGAGCTGGGCAGCCAGCGCCCTTTTGGCAAGGGCTTATCTCTATCAGAAGAACTGGTCCAAAGCGGAGGCTGCAGCAACGGCCGTCATCAATAATCCCGGATTGTTCTCGATCGTGACAAATCCGGCGAACGTTTTTTTGGCCAACAGTACAGAAGGGATCATGCAGTTTGCCAATGCGATCACGCAAAGCTGGATGGCGACTACGCTGGCGGGTTTTCCTGCAAACCCTACGCCAAGCTTCGTCCTCAGTGACAGTCTCTATGCGGCGTTTGAGCCGGCGGATCTCCGGCTAAGCAACTGGACGGGGATAAAGGCCTACGGCGGCAAAAATTATCCTTATCCCTATAAATACAAGTACCGGGGTGGAGTTGGGTCTGTCGAATATGCACAGGTGCTCCGTCTATCCGAACAATACCTTATCCGGGCGGAAGCCAGGATGCAGCAGGGTAATCTCAGCGGAGCCGCCGCCGATGTGAACGTGGTGCGAACCAGGGCCGGTCTGCCAAATACTACGGCAAACGACGTGGCGGCTATGACCGCAGCTCTCGAACACGAGAACCGGATCGAATTTTTTTGCGAATGGGGTCACCGCTGGCTGGATCTGCGACGCTGGCCTGGAATAGCTAACCCCGCCATCAGACGGGCAGATGAAGTATATCCAACCGACAAGACCACATCCTGGAATCCCAATGACGCGCTGTATCCAATTCCCCAGGCCGAAATTACCACCAATCCCAATCTGACCCAGAACGTTGGCTACTAAAAATATAAAAATGAAAAGACTTTTGTTATTTATGCTGCCTTTGCTTTCTATGCATGGACAGGCACAGACCGGTGGCGCCTGCACCGTCGATATCAACATTGGACCCGTAAAAGCCTCGAAAGTATATATGGTCTGGAAGGAGGGTGCGATGGACAAGATAGACTCCGCGGACATCAGCAGCGGAAAGGCCAGACTGCCTGTCACTATTCCTTATCCCGTTGCCACCCGGCTATGGCTGGATGACAGGGGATTTGGTTATGCGAATGGCCATCGGCCTGATCTGCTCGTCTTTTACATGGAAAAAGGGACTATCCATATCAATACCTCCGACTCGGTAAAAAATGCGGTGATCACGGGATCTGCCCTCAATGACGAAGTCGCTGTTTACAAAAAATATGTCTCGGCTTCCATTAAGCGGCTGGAAGACGACAATGCTGAGATCGTCATGGCGCCGGCTGAAAAAAGAAAAGACACAGCCTTTACCAACCCCATCTGGGAAGACGAGCGTGTTGAAGTGATCCGCCTGAGAGGAATGGACAGGCAGTTCGCCAAAGAGCATCCCGACAATTATGGCAGTCTGCTGGCCCTGAATGAAGCGGGAGGAGCAAATATCGAGGCTGCGGTCATCGCTCCTTTGTACGATGGTCTCTCCGCGAGGGTACGGAATTCCGAAGAGGGACAGCGTCTCGGGAGTCGGATCGAGACGGCAAAACGGACAGGCATAGGCGCCATTGCGCCAGAGTTTACACAAAATGATACGAGTGGCAGACCGGTCAGGCTGTCTGATTTCAGAGGCCAATATGTATTGCTCGATTTCTGGGCCAGCTGGTGCGGACCCTGTCGGAAGGAAAATCCCAATTATGTCAGGGCTTATCATATGTATAAAGACCGAAATTTTACGCTGCTGGGTGTGTCGCTGGACAAAGAGGGCGATAAGGATAAATGGACGGCTGCGATCCGGAAGGATGGCCTGGAATGGACACAGGTCTCGGATCTCAGGTATTGGCATAATGATGTGGCGAAGCTTTATGATGTCGAAGCTGTTCCTCAGAATTTCCTGATCGATCCGCATGGGAAGATCGTTGCGAGGAACCTGAGAGGGGACGAGCTGCTGAAGAAACTATCGCTGTTGTTGGGCGGGAATTAAGGGAGCCAATTTCATTTTGGCTACAAAAACCCTCACTTAGGCTACACCCCTCACATCCAGCCTCCGGACCTTTGTTGTATCAAAATTTAAAATACAACAGGTTATGAAAGTATGGTTTATTACAGGCGCTTCGCGGGGATTTGGAAGGATATGGGCCGATGCAGCGCTCCAACGTGGCGACAAGGTCGTTGCTACGGCACGCAAGCTGGCAAGCATCGCGGATCTAAAAGAAAAATACGGCGACAACGTTCTGACCCTTGAGCTCGATGTGACAAAGCCCGATCAGGTGAATACGGCCGTGACGCAGGCCCATGCTTACTTCGGAAGGCTCGATGTCGTGCTCAACAATGCCGGCTATTCCCTTGTCGGTACGATCGAAGAAGCCAGCGCCAACGATGTTCAGGCGCTCTATGACACGAACATTTTCGGTCCTCTTTCTGTTATAAAGGCGGTATTGCCGTTGCTGAGGAAGCAGGGTGGGGGTCACATACTGGGTGTATCGAGCAGTCTTGGCCATGTGACACTGCCGGTGATCGGCTATTACTGCTCTTCGAAATGGGCCTTTGAGGCGATTCACGAAAGTCTCGCCGAAGAGATCAAGCCGTTTGGGATCAAGGTGACGATCATCGAACCTGGCGCCTATGCCACCGAGTTCGGGACCCAGGACTCTTTGAAGTTCGCCGCAGGACTCGACATTTACAGTGATCTTAAGACGCAGTTCTTCGGTCGTCTGGGAAACATGGAAAAAGGCGATCCGAATGCGACGCCGGAGGCCCTGTTCAAGGTTGTGGACTCGGAGAACCCGCCGTTGCGGTTCTTTCTCGGCAGCCAGAGCCTGCCATGGGTGCGGGCCGCATACGACGCGCGCCTGGCCACCTGGGAAGCGTGGGCGTCTGTCTCCAGCTCGGCTCAGGGCGAACCAAAGTAAAGAAGTAAATTCAGACAATGAAAAAGGAAGAAAATAGTCTTCATAAATTTGAATCTTTATCGGATGCACATCGGGCCTTTGGTTTACCAAGGCCCATGCATCCGTTGATCAGCCTGATAAATGGTGCACATACCCCGGTTGACCGCAGCGTATTATCCCAGTCCCATGTGCTGAGCTTTTATAAGATATCGTATAAGCCTCGGCTCAGCGGAAAATTAAAATACGGTCAGGACTATTACGATTTTGATGAAGGCGGCTTACTGTTCGCTTCTCCCAACCAGATCATCGGCGGCCATGGCGATGACAACACCGGCCAATGTTCCCAGTACACTTTGCTGATCCATCCGGATTTCCTATGGAATTATCCTTTGGCACGGGCGATCAAACAGTATGGCTTTTTTTCTTATTCGGCCAATGAAGCATTGCATCTCTCAGAAAATGAAAAAGCAACCATCATCTCCGTGTTTCAGCTGATGGAAGTGGAGCTGAACAGCAGGATAGACGATTTTAGCCAGGATGTCGTCATCGCCCAGATCGAGCTCTTGCTGAATTATGCTAATCGTTTTTACAAACGCCAGTTCATTACCCGTAAAGCCATCAGCAACGACCTGTTACAAAAACTGGAAGAGACTTTAGCGGAATACTTTGACAAGGAACGATCGTTAAGCAAGGGCATCCCAACCGTTCAATTCCTTTCGGAAAAGCTGAACATATCACCGAGCTATCTCAGTGATATGCTGCGGTCCCTGACCGGGCTCAACGCCCAGCAGCACATCCACAATAAGCTGATAGAAAAAGCAAAAGAAAAATTATCTATCACCAGCTTATCTGTAAGTGAAATAGCATACGAGCTGGGTTTTGAACACCCGCAGTCGTTTAGCAAGCTGTTCAAAACGAAAACCAGCCTTTCGCCATTGGAGTTCAGACGGTCGTTCAATTAAATACACCTTGCCCATCGGTCATTTTGCCCTTTCCCGATCATTTTCCTGCTTCGGTGATCACCTCCGTATTTAGCCGGACATATTCGTCGCTTTTCATATCGGTGGCGGCTTTCACGCCCTCCTTTGCAGTCGTGGTGGCAGCGCTCTTGTCGCCCTTTTTCAGGAGGACACGGGCTTTCCAGAGTTTTGCGACCATCGCTGGCATGCCGGGCATTTTTTCCAGCTGGTTGGCCCACTCCAATGCCTGGTTCATATCCTTATTGTTATTCCAGTAATAGATGACGGCATCGTAATAAGGTTTTTTATCCGTCTTCATGGCCGAGTCGATCCTCGCCATTACTTTAGCGTCGATATCACAGGTCATGTGTATGGCCAGAAAAGTATTCTCCCAAAGCAGGTGGAGCTCTCCGCTTGTCGGGTACATGTTTTCGAATGCCAGCGTAAAGGTTTCCACAGGTCGTGGCAGTTTTACGGGCTTGAGGGTGAAACGCAGGTAGTCATCTCCCTGGTTGTAGGTATAGGCCCCCCATTGTTTGGGCTTTTTGCTCAGGATAATGGTCCATTGGTTTTCTCCGGGTATGCTGAACAGGCCATACTCTCCTGCAGGTACTTTATTCCCTTCCAGCGTGACGTCGTCGCTGAAGGTTATCACGGTAGCAGAGTTGGCGCCGGTACGCCACACCTTATCATAGGGCTCAACGTTTCCAAAGATCTTACGCCCTTTTGTATTGGGCCTTGAATAGTTCAGAGTGATCGTTCCTAAACCAAATCCCTGGGTGATCGTTTGGCTGGAGCTGGGCTGAGGAGTGATCTGGGCCTCGCTGCGGATGGAAGAGACGAGGATGGCAATGGCAAGAAGAGGGGTGAGTCTCATTTTGGTGGTTTTAGACGTAAGTTAATTATAATCAATTGAATGAGAGTGTAAGCAATTTTGCTTACATTTGCTATATGTTCGAAAGATTTGAAAAGTATAAAGGAATACACCCCGGCGCTGTCATCGACCGGGAACTTAAGAAGCGGAACTTGAGCCAGCGTTCTTTTGCTATGTCTCTTCCCGAACATCCTCAAAGTTTTAATGCAATCATCAAGGGGAAAAGGAAACTGAATACGGCCTTAGCGCTAAAAATCGAACGTGCACTTGGGCTGGAACAGGGCGCATTATTGATGCTCCAGATGTTTTATGATATTAAAGAGGAAAATAAGAAAGAAGCCCTGGGATATCACCCGGACCTATCCATTTTGAGGAAAGCTCTTTTTTGGGATACTGATATCCGTTCAATCGATTGGAAAAAATATGAAAAAGCAGTCATTAGAAGGGTATTCGAGCGAGGAAGCTTATCCGAAAAAGAAGAGATAGTCCGTTTCTATGGATCTGATAAGGTGAAAGCAGTTGTTGGAAAGGATACACTCATTGATTAACCGATGTTATACTGGAATACTGTTACACCAATACTAAAGGATAGTCTGCTACTCTTTGCGCAGAGCGAGGCTTTTATTGACTTCCGATTGGTCGGAGGGACAGCGTTAAGCTTGTATAAAGGGCATCGGATGTCCGTGGATATCGATCTGTTCACTGATCTGCAATATGGTAGAGCTGATTTTGATGCAATAGATATGTTCCTGAAGGAAAAATTCTCTTATGTGGACGCCTCGTTTGGGATTTTACCTGGGATGGGGCGATCGTATCTGGTAGGGACTGATCGGGAGAATAATATTAAGCTGGATATATTTTACAGTCCGGATAATTTTCTTCAACCCCCTCATGAGGAAGATGGTCTTCGACTGGCAACAGTAGATGATATTGTGGCTATGAAGATTGATGCTATTTCCAGGGGAGGGCGGAAAAAGGATTTTTGGGACCTGCATGAACTTTTAAATGACTACACTCTTCAGGAAATGTTGTTGTTGCACAGACAGAGGGCTGAATTTACCCATGACGAAGCTCAAATACGGAGGAATCTCCTGGATTTCGCAAAGGCCGACGAGGAATATGATCCGATTTGCCTTCGGGGAAAATATTGGGAATTTATAAAAGAGGATTTTGAAAAACTGATCGAAGAAGGTGGATGATCACCGTTGGCCCTTCACCCCCTCCAACATCTTATTCAACTCCTCCTTCGTATACAACCTCCCATTTGCCACCACTACCCCAATCCGGTCGATCGCATTAATATCCTCCAAAGGGTTCCCACCCAACAGTACCAGATCAGAGCATTTCCCGGCCTGCAGGCCCCCATAAAAATTCGCGACGCCCAAAAACTTCGCCCCATTGGCTGTTGCCGTCTTTAACCCCTGCGCCGGTGTAAGACCGGACGCAACGAGCAATTTTATCTCTTCGTGTAAAGAGGTCCCCGGATATACAAAGGAGTTGGATGCGCCGCAATCAGAACCCGCGACAATATTCACACCCGCTGCAAACATCTGGGGTACCAGTGAAGCGCAGAGTGCATCATATTTTTTTGTGAACTGCGTGGTCTCGTCCGATTGTCTCTTTGCGCCTCGGACCCTCCCCTGGTAAGTCTCCTGGATGCCCGGATTAATATAGGCCAGCATACTGTCTTTGGTGTGGTCGGTCTCCTTTATCTCCACGAGGGTTTTTGTGATAAAGAGCGTGGGCGTGATTGTAAAATGCTTTTCAGCCAGCCAGGCAAACAACTTCTTTGCCTTTGCACTGTCATAGGTCTTATACAAGGATGGCAGCGCTGCAAAAAGACCGATAGGATGTGCCGTATGTTCCGACTGCCGGATCAGATCGGTTATGCTGTCCTCTTTGGAGGAACAGGCTTTAAAGACATAATATAAATGTTCCGAGCCATCCATGCCCAGTCCTGCTGCTTCCTTCAATTCGACCGTGAACGGCATATGGCCTGTAACCTTCATGCCCCTTTTTTTGGCCTGCCGGATAATCTCGAGATAGGCATCATGAGAGATCTTGCTATCGTATATTTTTACAAAGTCCACACCGATCTTTTGTAGTGAATCCAGTGCTGTTGAGATCTCGGCTGGTGTCGTAACCGGCAAAGACCCGGCCCAAACGGCGCCCGGGCCATCGAGCTTCGGCCCCGAAGTAAAGATCCGGGGGCCTGCTAACTCGCCCAGTGCAGTAGCCTTTCGCCATGCCATCACGGATGGCGTCATGTCACCACCGCATTCCCGAACGGTCGTCACGCCATTGGCAAGGAACAAGGGCAGCAGGGCCTTGTTCGCCCCGATCAGACTATCGCCACCCCGGAAATGTACATGCATATCCCAAAGACCGGGCATGGCATATTGGCCCATACCATCGAAATACCGGTCGGCCTTGTATTTCGCGACCATCTTTGTATCGTCCACGGCTTTGATGGTGTCACCGGAAATAGCCAGCAGCCGGTTGCGGACAACTTTACCCGTGGTGATATCGACTATGTTGAGGTTGGTGATGACGAGGGTAAATTTCTTTGCGGAAGATTGGGAGAAACCGGACACGACGACGACCAGGGCCAGGCAGAGCAGAAATAGTCTTTTCATCCGCCGAAGGTATTTACTGGGAGCAGAATTGAATACCCGGATATTGATAACATTTTTCGGACCAACGGTTTCAGGAATGGACATCGACTGTCTCAAAAACGTACATCTGGCTGCCGGCGAAGCAAAATAATATGCTGATTTAAAGAAACTTACAGCTTTGGCCAACATTTTGGTCCATCCCAGCTAAAACCGGTAAACCTATGTTCAAGGTTAATTTTCGCCTGTCCCTGCGCAGCCTGCAAAAGAACAAGCTTTATTCTTTTATCAATGTATCGGGACTCGCCGTCGGGGTGGCCGCCGCCATCCTCATTTGTTTGTGGATCATGAATGAGGTCAATCATGACCGGTTCCATCCAAATATCGACCGGCTATACCTGATGCACAACCGGGATAAGAACAACGGCGGCGTCTATGTATATAATCTTACGGTAAAGCCATTGGGGCCAGCGATACAAAAAGAATATCCCGAGGTAGAGCGGGTCGTCAGAGCCAATAATGCCAACGCCAATTTTCTGATCTCCCATGGGGATAAACATTTCAGCATCCAGGGTGATTTTGTAGATACGGGTTTTTTCAGCATGTTCAATTTCCCGCTGTTGAAAGGAAATCCGGCCACGGCGCTGAATAATACCAATAGCATCGTATTGACGAAGCCCCTGGCCGAACAATTGTTTGGCAACGAAGACCCGATCGGCAAAACGGTAAGGATAGACAGCGGAGATTATGTGACGGTGACCGGTGTATTAAAAGACCTGCCGGCCAATACGGATTTTTATTTCAAATACCTTTTGCCCTGGTCTTATTATGTAAAGCTGAATCCCAGCGAAGACAATAATTGGGGAAATAACAATACACTGACCTTTGTCACCCTAAAACCAAATGTCCCCCTTGCAGAATTTAACCGGAAGGTGTCGAAGATTGTCATTGCGCACACTAAACCCGGATCGACGACGGCCACCATTTTTGCCCAGCCGTATAAAGATGCCTATTTGTACTCAAAGGTGGAGAACGGTCAGTTTGTGGCAGGCCGGCTTGAAGTGGTGAGGATGTTCAGCCTCATCGCCATCTTTATCCTGCTGATCGCCTGTATCAATTTCACCAATCTCAGCACGGCAAGAAGCGAAAAGCGGGCTAAGGAAGTAGGCATCCGGAAGGTCTCAGGAGCCTTGCGCTCTTCCCTCATCGTACAGTTCATCAGCGAAAGCATCCTGCTATCGCTGGTTGCGGGAATACTGGCCGTGATCATTGTACAGCTGGTGCTGCCTGCCTTCAACAACGTGGTGGGTACGAAACTGGCTATTGAATATGGCAATCCCTGGTATTGGATCCTGGCCCTGCTGTTCATCCTGCTGACTGGGGTAATGGCGGGTATCTACCCGGCCTTCTATCTTTCGTCTTTTGAACCGGTGAAGGTGCTGAAAGGATCATTCAAGCCGATAAAGACCCTGTTGACACCGAGGAAGGTGTTGGTGGTATTGCAGTTCACTTTTGCCATCGCACTCATCATCTGCACGATCATCGTCGAGGGGCAGGTTCGGTTCGCGCAGGACAGGGAGGCGGGTTACCGGAGAGATAATCTTGCCTTTGTCATCATGTTCGGGAAACTGCAAAGGAATTACCAGCTGATAAAAAAAGATCTCTTATCCAGCGGCGCGGCGACGGCCGTAGCCCAAACCAGCGCGCCGATGACGGAGAACTGGGGCAGCGGCAACGGCTTTGTCTGGACAGGAAGCAATGCCAGTGACAACAAGACCAACTTCAATATATTCAGTGCGGATAAGGACTTTTCTACCACGATGAATTTGCAGATCCTGCAGGGACGCAACATCGATTTCGATACCTATAAGACCGACTCGACGGCAGTCCTGCTCAACGAGGCAGCCGTGGCTGAGATGCGTCTGAAACATCCGCTGGATGAGACCATCACCTCTATTTATTTCCCGGTCCGGCTACATGTCGTTGGTGTTGTAAAGAATTTTATCCTGGAAAGTCCTTATGCCCGGGTAAACCCGATGATCATCGCCGGACCTGCATTTGGCTATGGTGTCATCAATTTCAGGATCAACGAACATCCCTCCTATGGAGAGAATCTTAAAAAGGCGGAAAAGATCTTTACGCAGTATAATCCCGAGTATCCTTTCAACGTCCGGTTTTATGACAAGGAATATACTGTCAAGTATGCCGGCGAACAGCAGGTCGGTACACTGGTCGGTCTGTTTGCTGCGCTGACGATCTTTATTTCCTGTCTGGGACTATTCGGGCTGGCGGCATATATGGCGGAAAGCCGGATAAAAGAGATCGGCATCCGAAAGGTCCTTGGCGCCAGCGTTGCCGACATCACCGGACTGTTGTCAAAAGAATTTCTGCGGCTGGTTGGTGTCTCCTTTGTCATTGCCTCCCCCATTGCCTGGCTGGTCATGAACAGCTGGCTCTCAAGCTACACATACCGGATCGGCATCGCGTGGTGGGTATTTGCGCTGACGGGTTTTCTTTCGCTCTTTATTGCACTCGCTACGGTGAGCTTCCAGGCGATAAAGGCGGCTCTTGCCAATCCGATCCGGAATCTGCGAACAGAGTGAGAATTTTTTTAAAATATTTAAAATATTTCCCCCGTTCAATCGTCTACTTATATAGATATTTACTATATAAATGGCAAAAAGACTTCCCCCGGTCATCCTGTTGTGGCTGATCACTGACGTATACTTCTACCAGGCTGTAAAACTCTTCGTCAATTCCAGTGCATATTTATGGGCCTATTGGCTCATCGACATATTGTTAATTAGTGGCATTGTGGCCGTAGTATTTGTGCGGCGCGGCTCACGTGGTCAGCAGACGCTGATTGCCTGGCTGATGGGACTAATGCTGCTGGCGTTGGTACCCCGGTTGTTTTCACTCCCCGTTTTATTAATTGAAGATATTACGCGTCTGTTTCGCGGATTCCCGCCGCGGGCGTTGTGGGTAAGCGAACTGACCCTGAGCGTGGCGGCAGTGCTGTTCCTCATTGTGCTGTTCGGTATTACGCGCGGGCGGCATTTTTATCGGGTAAGACGCGAAACGATCTATTTTCCGGATCTGCCCGAGGCGTTTGACGGGTTCTCCATTACACAGATAACAGACGTCCACTCCGGCAGTTTCAGCAACGATGCCGGAGTGCAAAAAGGGCTGGACCTGGTCAATGCCCAGAAAAGCGAAGTCATCCTGTTCACCGGTGACCTGGTCAACAATCGTGCGACTGAGATGGACAGATGGATACCAGCCTTTGCAGGATTGACAGCGCCGATGGGGAAATTTTCGGTGCTGGGTAATCACGATTACGGCGACTATGCAAAATGGGCAACGCCCGACGCCAAACAGGCCAACCTGGCCCGGTTGAAACAGGTACATTCCGAGATCGGCTTTCGCCTCTTGCTGGATGAGGCGATCACGCTTCAAAAGGATGGTCAGTCCATTACGCTCTTAGGCGTGGAGAACTGGGGTAAGGGTGGCTTTCATAAATATGGCGACTTAAAGAAGGCCACCACGGATGTACCCGATGATGCCTTTAAAGTCCTGATGTCGCATGATCCCTCACACTGGGACGCCGTAACGCTCGATCATCACCAGCACATCCACCTGACCCTGTCGGGGCATACGCATGGCATGCAATTTGGCATCGAGCTGTTCGGGTTTAAGTGGAGCCCTATCAAATATGTATACAAGCAATGGGCCGGACTTTACCGGGATAGAGGACGTTTTCTATATGTCAACCGGGGTTTTGGTTTTATTGGGTTAAAGGGGCGCATCGGCATGTGGCCGGAGGTGGCGGTGATCACGTTGAAACGGAAATCATAGGCATCCATCACCTGTGTAGTTAAAAACGGAACAATGGGCGTGCGAAATCGGACAGTTTATAAAAGACCGGCAGTCTTAACTAATTGATTGTTAGCCTGTATACAGTCTGGCATTTTTCTGGCTGCTATTTGGTCCTATACAAAAATGCATGTTCAAGCACTACCTCAAAATAACCTGGCGCAACCTGGCAAAGGACCGTCGCTTTACCCTGCTCAATCTGCTGGGTCTTTCCACCGGCCTCGCATGTACCTTACTCATCTACGGCTGGGTCACGGACGAGTTACAGATGGATACATTCTATCACAACAGCGACCGGCTTTTCGAGGTGATGGAAAACAGGGTCCAGGCAGATCGGATCTGGACATCCCATTCTGCATCCGGACCGGAAGCAGATGCGCTGGCCAAAGAAATGCCCGAAGTGCAGTACGCTGTAGCCACCATACCTAGCCAAAACACCCTGCTCACCGTAGGGGAAAAAGATATCCGGGCCGAGGGGCGTCTGGCCGGGAGCGACTTCTTCAAGGTATTCTCCTACGGGCTGTTATATGGCACGGCCAACCAGGTACTCGCGGACAAAAGTTCCATCGTCCTTAGCGATATCCTCGCCAAAAAATTATTCGGCACCACCGATAACCTCGTAGGTCGCACCATCCAGGTCAATCGCACACAGATCTATAAGATCTCCGGCATCTTTCAGGCCCCCGGCGTCCACTCCTCGGAGCAATTCGACTATGTTCTGCCCATCCTCGCCAACCCCGACTTCGTACAAAATCTCACCAGCTGGGACAATACTTTTTGCTTTCTTTATGTGCTATTGAAGCCGTCCGCCAGTCCCACCGCTTTCAATAAAAAACTGGCCGGATTTGTCAGACAACATTCGAACGGCCAGATCACTTACCGGACGCCCTTCATCCAGCGCTATGCCGATATCTATCTCCATGGCCGTTATGAAGGCGGTGTCGCAGTCGGCGGCAGAATAGAATACGTGCGATTGTTTTCGCTCATCGCCGCCTTCATCCTCCTCATCGCCTGCATCAATTTTATGAACCTCTCCACTGCGAAGGCCGCGGGAAGGGCAAAAGAAGTGGGCATCAAAAAGGTCGTCGGCGCCGGCCGCGGTTCCCTCATCTTCCAATACCTCGGCGAATCGTTGGGCATGGCGATCGCCTCCGTGTTCCTGAGCGTCATCTGGGTATCCATCGCTCTCCCGGCATTTAACAGCATTACCGGCAAACAATTGTCACTCGATCACTTGACCATCGGGTTCATGGGCACTGTGGCTGCCATCACCCTTGTTACCGGACTGATAGCCGGCAGCTATCCCGCGCTCTATCTCTCGTCCTTCCAACCCGTGCAGGTGCTAAAGGGTAAACTCAAAACGGCTCTTGGGGAAGTCCTCATCCGAAAGGGTCTTGTCGTCTTCCAGTTCACCTTATCGATAGTCCTCATCGTCGCCGTCGCCGTCATCTACCGCCAGATCGAGTTCATCCAATCAAAACCCATCGGCTACGATCGCGATCACGTGCTCAGCATCAACCTCGAAGGCCGGCTCGCCGATAGCCTTCGCGTACAGACGACTTTTCTCGCCGAAGCAAGACGCATCCCGGGCGTGCTGGCCGCCTCCGCCACCAGCCATAGCTTTACCGGGCACAACGGCGGCACCTCCGACGTGGGATGGCCTGGCAAAGACCCCAATGACCGCACCGAATTCGAGGTCATCGCAGGAGAAATGGACATGACCCGGACACTCGGCATGACGATCAAAGAAGGTCGTGCCTTCTCACGCGATTATCCATCGGATACCGCGGGAGTTATTTTTAACGAGGCCGCCATCAAATTCATGGGGCTGAAAGACCCCATTGGTAAACCCCTTACGTTCTGGGGCCAAAAGGTAACCATCGTGGGCGTCGTCAACGACTTTCACTTCCAATCCCTGCATGAAAAGGTCAAGCCCGCCATCATCACTCTGAAACCTGATCTGGCTTATTGGATGATCATCAAGCTGGCGGCAGACAAAGAACATGCCGCCATCGCAGGTTTGGAGCGGTTATACGCACAGTTCAATCCAAACTGGGCCTTCGGCTATACGTTCATGGACGAAGCCTATCAGAACATCTATATCGCCGAAAAAAGGGTATCGATCCTGTCCCGTTATTTTGCGGGACTCGCGATCCTGATCTCCTGTCTGGGGCTATTCGGCCTTGCAGCCTTTACCGCGCAACGGCGGAACAAAGAGATCGGCATCCGAAAAGTATTGGGTGCTTCGGTGAGCGGCGTGGTCGCCCTGCTGTCCGGCGACTTCTTAAAATTGATAGGTCTGGCCATCCTCATCGCGTTTCCGCTGGCCTGGTGGGTCTCCGATCAATGGCTAATGGGGTTCGCTTACCATATCCATATCGATGCCGGCATTTTTATTCTGGCTGCCGCATTCATCATCGGGCTCGCCTTCCTTACGATCAGTTTCCAATCCGTTAAGGCGGCCTTGATGAATCCTGTCAAAAGCCTGCGATCCGAATGATCTTTTACCCTTTTTCTTCTTCTTCCCCATCCAGATACAAAAACCCGTAATTGGCAGCGAGGCGGCGATGAAAGCAACCAGGCAATAAAGGATCTTGCTAAAAAGACCCAGCGGGGCTATCTTCCCGGTATGCAGGTTGTAATTGCTGCGGGCCATCTTGTCATAGCCATTGTAGTTGGTGTAAAGGTCCGCTTTTACGAGCGAACCATCCCGGGGATTGAAGTATAAGGTGTTTTGATTGCGGATGATCGTGTAGGGATATCGCATAGCGATGCGGATCGGTGTTTCCTTTGCAGCCGGCACGATCAGCGTCTCCATCGCTCCGGGGTAATGTGTCCGGGCATAGGCATAGGCGGAATCGAGGGAATAATGGGGATGCTTCGCACCGGCGACCATGCCCTCCGGTTTGGCGCCAGCGACAACGCCCTCCGGTTTGGCAATCGTGATCGACTCCTCCTTGCCCGGGATCGGAGACCTGGTGATAAAAGAGACAAGACTTTTGGTGATATCGGAAGCCATGAACAGACCGGTAAAGGAAATGATAAGCAGGATCGGCAAGGCATAAAAACCCAGGGCCCTGTGAAGATCATAATTGACACGCTTCCGGCTACCCGAAGTCTTGATGGACACAGCCGAACGGAAGAGATTCCATCTTCCCGGCCACCACATGACCAGGCCGCTAAGGCAGATAATAAAAAAGAGCAGGACATTGATATGCACGATCGTCTTACCGACATCCCCCAGCATCAGTGAAGTATGAAGCGTACGAACGACATAAAAGAAATCCTGGTTCACCGGCACCGTAGCCATGACCCGGGAAGTATAGGGGTCTATAAAGACAAACTTTTCCTTTGTGAAAAAGACGACAGCGGCATCCGTCTTCTCTTTGAAACGAATGCTGTTGATCTTTATCTTCGGGTTGTACAATCTGAACGTATCAACCATCTGGTCCAGGGAAAGCCGCTGGCGCGCAGGATGCGCAACATGAAAATAGTCATGCTCCAGGTAGTCCCGCCCTTCGTCCTCAAAAGCCAGCATCGAGCCGGTGACTGCGACGAACACTACCAGCAGACCGCTGACGATGCCTAGCCATCGGTGGATAAAGAGAATATTTTTTTTCATGCTCATAGAATAGTGCCATTAGCCGGCCGCGAAACTAGACAAAACCTCCAACTTCGGCATCAGATACCCTTACGGAAGCAGGAAATTTCTGTTGCGAGATCGGGAAAGTTTGTATCTTTCTGATAATCAATCGAAATGAAAGATAATAAGCCTGAAATATCGCCGCTGGCCTATGCGAGGATCGGGGGAATGTTGAGGATTGGAATCAATGGGTAGGCATGAGTTAGATAAAAGCGAACTTTGCTTCGCTTTTTGATGAGATATCCAGATTTTTCCATAATTTACAGCCAAAAGCGAAGGATAATGCGTATTTCGGTGATCGATTTGGGAGAAAAACTCCGGCAACGGCGGGAGCTGCTGGGCTTGCTCCAGTCTCAGCTGGCAGCCTTGTCGGGCGTCAGTTCGCGCACGATCCAGCTGGTAGAACAGGGAAAAGGCAACCCCTCACTGGAAACCTTGCTCCGGCTTGCTGACCCCTTGGGTCTGCGCCTCGATCTCATATTAAAAGAACCGTCAAAAACGGGTGAGCAATGAGAACAGCCCAGGTCTTCTACAATGGCCGACTGGCCGGCCTCCTCACAAAATCGGAGGGTGTCTATCGTTTTACCTACGATAAAGCTTACCTGGCTGAGGCCGACAGCCGACCGGTTAGTCTCACACTCCCGCTACGAGAAGCAGCGTACGAGAGCGATGTCCTTTTTCCGGCCTTTGTCAATCTGTTGAGTGAAGGCTCAAACAAGGCCATGCAGTCAAGGCTGCTAAAGATCGATGAGAATGACTATTTCGGGCTTTTACTCGCTACCGCCGATGGCGACCGGATCGGCCCGCTAACCATAAAAGAAGACGATGCCTCTGCCGGAAATTAAATTTTGCCCTTCGACTCTGCAGCCGGGCTTTACCACCTACAGCCCTGCGGCACAGGCTGCCTTGTTCGGAAGTCGTTCCCGAAAGGTTTCGCATATTCTGCCGTTTGGTCCGCCGGGCAAGAACACCGAGCTGAACAAAGAGTACAACGAGAAGCGGAAACGGATCAGTATCAGCGGAGTTCAGGAGAAATACAGTCTACGCCAGGAGAAGAATAATCTCATCCTTACCGATACCAGAGGGACCCATATCCTGAAGCCCGTCCCGAGCGAACGCCTGGACCGGGTGGCCGACCTGCCAGCCAACGAACACCTAAGCATGCAGATCGCCAGGCAGGTGTTTGGAGTTCGGACCGCCGACTGCGGTATGATCTTCTTTGACGACGGGTCTCCTGCTTACCTCACCCGGCGTTTCGACTACAAACCCGACGGTTCCGGGAAATATCAACTGGAGGATTTCGCGACGCTCATGGGCAAAACCCCTGAGCGGGAAGGGGGCGATTTCAAGTACAATGCATCCTACCTGGATATCGCGAACCTGATCCGGCAATATACTGCGGCTGCACCTGTGGTATTGTTAGACTTTTTCCGCCTCCTGGTGGTCAATTATCTCATTGCTAACGGGGATGCGCATCTAAAAAATTTCTCGCTGATGGAGACGTCACAGGGGGACTTTGTGCTTTCACCGGCCTACGACCTGCTCTGTACGGCGCTGCATATCGATGACAGTCACCTGGCGCTGCACGACGGTCTCTACGATGGCGATCACAATGAAAAGACCTATTATGATGTCGGTATGTATACCGGTACGTCCTTTTTGGTGTTTGCGGAGAAAGCCGGTATCTCCCGGCTGCTGGCAACGCAGGTGGTCGACGACATTGTGCGGAAGACTCCCATGGCCATTGAACTCGTCCAACGTAGCTTCCTTAGCGAAGAGGGAAAAAATAAATATCCTGGGATCCTTGGCCATCGTCAAAAGCTGTTGGGCTACCGGTAAAGCAGACAGGATTTGGTGAATTTGGGTGCAACGTTTTCCCAATACCCCTTGTCATTGGAGAAGCTAACCAGCACCAAAACTTTAGACCATGAAACACTCCGGTACACTGACCCGCCTGTTATTGATCTGCACTTTACTCGCCGCCTGCAAAAAGAGTAACCTGAATTTCCAGGACGATTTTGAAAAAAGTTATCATACCTGGTTGGATTTCAAGCAAAAGTATGCTAACTGGTACGACTATGAGGTGGTGACAAGCTCCTGGACAGGGGTCAGCTCACAGACGATAATTACGGTCAAAGACGGCAAAGTGGTCCAGCGCTACTTTAAATTGTTCGTTCCCACCGGATACCAGGTCACTATTCCGCCTGATAAAATGGAATGGACAGAGACCGAAAGCCAGATAGATACACATCCCAACGGCGGGGCCGCAGCGCCGTTAACGCTGGACCAGGTCTATGAAAAAGCCCGGACCGAATGGCTGCCCAAACGGGCGAATGCCAAAACCTACTTCGAAGCAAAGAACGATGGGATGATCTCCAGCTGCGGCTATGTAGAGGATGGCTGCCAGGACGATTGTTTTATCGGGATCACTATAGCGTTCATCCATACCCTATAATATTTGTATCTTTCGGTTAACTATACACTATATGACCGAAAATACAACGCAGCGATACCCCGCATCCTACGAGCGCATAGATCTGGCAACCCGGGAATCCGGCTTTACGATGGCCTCCGATGTTCACGTGGGGGCTTTCTTAAAAACGCTGGCTGCATCAAAACCCGGCGGTAAATTCCTGGAGCTGGGCACCGGTACTGGTCTGTCAACTTCCTGGATACTGGATGGAATGAATTCATCGGCTTCACTGGTCTCTGTGGATAATGACCCTGCCGTATTAGGCATAGCGAAGCAGTATCTGGGCAATGATCCCAGATTAAAATTGGAAGAGTCGGATGGAGCCGGCTGGATCGAACAAAACCGCCATTTGAAATTCGATTTTATATTTGCCGATACCTGGCATGGTAAGTATCTGATGCTGGAAGAAGTGCTGGATATGCTCAATCCTGCGGCCCTGTACATCGTAGATGATATGTTACCCCAGGAAAACTGGCCCGACGGACACCAGGAAAAGGTCATCGCGCTGGTAAAAAAGCTCAAAGACAGAACCGATCTGCTGATCGCTGAACTTCACTGGGCCACGGGTGTAATTGTTGCTGTGAAACAGCCTGCTGATTGATTCTTTGACGGAAATGATCGCGCTGGCGGGGAAGTCAAATTAATCCCCACCAGCGCGAAACATCTATTTTGTAAAATTCCAGTAAGGTATAGTATCGTTGATCAACGCTGTCTGGATCGACCAGGCAAAGTCCAGTTTTACCTGACCTTTGAAGAGTACCGGATCGTTCAGGTTGATAAATTGGTCGGTTGAATAACCGGTGGCAGTCGAGGGTACGGCAAGGGCATGGCAGGTCATACAATTGCTTTGCATACCATATTTAAAATCGCGCCGGTAAACATTCGGAATATTGAAAGTACTGGGGCCAAAGCCGCCCTCCAGATAGGGATTGTAGCCAAACATGCTTCCCGCGCCGGCATCGGTTGAGTTGTTGGGCGTTGTCATGACATAGGCGGCATTGGCGGCATAATGCCGGGCAGCCCCCTGTACCGTTGAAGGCATCACGCTTGCAGCAAGGTTGGAGCTGGGTCCACCGGGAGTGGAAGGCAAAGGTGTCCAGTAAAAGGTCTGCCAGGTCCAGTTCGAGACTTCTTTGGTGCCCACATGCATGGCCACCAGTAAGACGCGGTTGCCAGCCTCGGCGGCGCCGCTTCCGCTAAGTCCCTGGATGCTGTCCTGCTGATTCATAAAGGCAGCCATCGAAGAGTCGACGGTGAAGTTGATGAAGTCGCTGAGATTGCAGGTCGCGCCCGTGATCGAATCCTGGGCTCTGCAGGTTGGCGTAACCGGTACCAGCGTTTTATTCTTCGCTTGTCCATTCTTTGTATCGACATAGACGACGAACGGGAACCCGGGTTCGGGGGGTGTGAACAGGTTCAGAGAGTCGGGCGGATTGGGTGGATTGAGCCACACAGGCATTTGCAGAATGACCGCGTTAGCCGGATATTCCAGGTAGGTGGGCTTGATAAAGATGGAGTTGCTGGGGAAGGGATTGATCTGACCATAACCATCGGGCTTGTAGTAGGAGTTGATCACCGACTGCCTGAAAAGTTTGTTATCCATAGCATAACAGGCCATATTCGGGTCGTAGCTAACGGTAACCCAGAGGTTATTGGCAACGGAGAAATCTCCCTGCACGTCCTTCCCTTGCAGCCTCCTCCTGCGGGCCTCGAGGTTGATCGACCGGGCCAGGACCCCGGCATGTTCGAACTGGCGCGGGCGGGTGAGGGGAGCTCGGCCTCTATTCTTAAAAAGCCCCGGCTCACAGGGTTTATTAGTCCCCGGCAACATAAATTGCTGTATCTCGCTAAGACCCATCCAGGTCTCAAAGATCGTGAGACTTTGTCCTCCCACAGTTTCCGGGCTCGGTGCAGTCAGACCTGCCCAGATACCCCAGGCATGTTTGTAAATGCTCGCGGAGTCATAATGGGTAGGGGAGGCAGCGTCATTGATCCATCCATTAATGACAGTGGAATCCGTGGGGAACTGGATGCCTGTAACGGAACTGTCCGGGAATGGCATCGGAGCTACCTCGGTAGTTCCCACAACGATGGGGGGCGAGCCGCAATTCACGACGACCAGGACGACAAGGGTGCTGATAAGGGATACTGCAACGATGGATTTTCTCATTTAGATGAAGTTTAAGTTTTCCCTGCCGCAAAACGGCAAGACATAGCCGACCAAATGTAGGATTTGGCCGGGTCCTATGTTACCTTAAAACATTCATTTTGACACGTAAAAACACGATACCCCTAATTCTTCACCTTTACGGGGAGGGGTGGCCGCACCGGGTCCGGTTGTGGGTTTTGCTGCAACTCTTTCAACGCGACCTCGATGGCTTTTTCGAGCTGCGGATCCTTACCGGCGATGACGTCGGCGGGTGTCTGTTCGACCTCAATATCAGGTGCGATGCCTACGTTCTCTACGATAAAACCATCCTTTGTCCAGATGCCGACATTGGGCGCCGTCACGGTGCCGCCGTCGATAAATTCGGGGAAGCCCAGGATGCCGACGAGTCCTCCCCAGGTACGTTTGCCTACCAGCGTACCGACCTTGAACTTACGGAACATCCAGGGTAGCATATCGCCGCCCGAGCCCGCTGTTTCATCGGTGATCATCACCTTTGGTCCCTGGATGGAAGCCGTAGGCGACTTTAAGTCCTTGCCATAACGCATGTGCCAGTTGGCCTGGTAAGGGTTTTGCAAAAGATTGATATAATAGTCGGCAAGCAACCCGCCGCCATTGAACCTCTCGTCGATGATCACGGCCTTTCTGTTGGCCTGCGGAAAGAAATAACGTTTAAAATAATCATGCCCCTCACCCGCTGTATTGGGTACATAGACATACGCCACCTGCCCGTTGGTTGCCTCCGTAACTTTACGCAGGTTGCTTTCCACCCAATCGCGGTTACGCAGGTCCGTTTCATTGTTGACCGGCACTACTTTTACGGTACGGCTGCCATCCCCATTGGCATTGGGGCCAATAGTCAGTTCGGTCAGCTTCCCGGCTGTATTCTCAAAATACTGGTAGAGGTTGGCGTCGGCACTGACAGTACTGCCGTTGACCGCCAGCAGATAGTCTCCCACCTTTGCATTGACGCCGGGCTCTGTCAGCGGCGATTTCAAATTGGGATTCCAGTTGAGACCGCCATAGATCTTTTTGATCCGGTAACGGTTGTTCCCGATGGTATAATCCGCTCCCAGCAAGCCTCCGCTGACCATCTTAGGGTTGAAATATCTCTCGCCCCCATCGGTGATAAAGTGATGACCTATCACCAGCTCGCTGAACATCATTTGAAACACGACGTTCAGGTCCCTGCGACAAGACAGATCAGGCAGAAAAACGGCATATTTCTTTTTTATGGCCAGCCAGTTGGCGCCATGCATACCGGGGTCGTAAAAATAATCGCGATTGACACGCCATGCCTCATCAAAAATATCGGCCCACTCCGCCGGCGGATCAATTTTTACCTGTATGGCGCCCACATTGAGCATGCCTTTGCCGGGAGCCGGCTTTTCACCTGCATTGGTGATAAACCAGTTGTCGCCGGCGAGGTAGATCATTTTCTTTCCATTGGCGCTGAGCACATATCCATTCAGATCCAATACCTCCTCATCGGTCCTTTTCTTCATGTTGTATTTATGCAGCTTACCGGACCCGTCCGTCGTCGTGCCATTGTCGATATACAACAGGAGGTCATCGCTGGCAAAACCCAGTTGGGAATAATTACCCGCCTTTACCGGCAGATCGACAATGCGGTTCTCCATACCCTCCAGGTCGATCGATAAGCTTGCCGGGAGTTTGGCGGTATCTTCCCTGCTCCTGACTTCCTCATCATTCTCTTTTACAAACGGCGATATAGTCTTATTCTGCAACGTTACCAGGAAGATCGAGCTGCTTTTGCGCATGTCGATGTTGCTCTGGTCAAACCAGTTGATGACCGGACCTGCATCCGTCGAAGCCAGAAAGTAAAGATACTTGCCGTTGCGGTCGAAGGTGGGTTCGCCGGCATCGCTGAGGCCGTCTGTAACAGGATACGATCTTTGTTTGTCCACTGAATACAGGTATACTCTTTTAAAGAAGGTGGAGGTAACCTTTGTATAGGCGATCCACCTCGAGTCATAAGACCAGTCCCCAAAGATCTGTCTGAAAGGACCCGGTGTATACAATTCATCGCTGTCTATTTTTGTAATGGCGCCGCTGGCAACATCGATTGTATACAGGCTGCGCGAGTTGTCGGAAAAACAGATCCTCTTACCGTCCGGCGACCATTTGGGAAGATCATAAAAGCCCGCGCCGTTGATTTTGAAGACCTTTGCCGCGCCTTTGCCATCCTGTGATCTTATATGCAGCTCATACTCACCCGACGCGTCGGAGAAATAGGCGATAGATTTGCCATCCGGTGACCAGGCGGGTGATTTTTCATGTACGCTTGTGGTGAGTGTGATATTGGTATAGTCGCCTTTTTCGGCGGGTGCGGTGATGATATCACCCCTGAAATCGAACACGGCCCTTGCGCCCGACGGCGAGATATCGGCGTTACGGATATACTGACCGCCTCTTACAAAACGGGGTCTCAGCTCCAGCAGGTCTGCTGCAATACCTACGGTTAGTCTTGTGTCCGCGGCTGTTGCAATATTAAATACATGAAGATGACCGGCCTGGTCAAAAACGATCTTTCCATCAGCCGCGCCGGTGCCCATCACGGGAAAGTCGGTATACTGCGTCAGCTGCCGGACCTGCTTGCTGGCAATATCGTAGGCAAACAGGTTGTATTCGCCATTCCTGTCGCTGCGGAAGTAAATGGTGCCTCCCTGCCATAGCGGCTGCATATCGTTGCAACCTCCATCCGGCTGGGGTATCTGTATGGTCGACTTGTCTCCAAAAGAAAAAATAAGTATCCGGCTTATCATCCCGCCTCTGTAATGCTTCCACTGGCCGGATGCATCAGCAAGCGGGGTATAGGCGATGTATTTTCCATCCGGGGAATAGGTCCCGTCGGATGCATTAGGCAGCTGAAGCTGTGTCTCATTACCACCGGTCACCGGTACTGTAAAAAATTGCATATAGCGCCGGGTAAATACGGCCCTTTGCGAGGCAAACAAAATATTCTTACCATCGGGTGTGAAACCCCTGACGATGTCGGCACCAGGATGCCAGGTAAGTCTTTTTGGCACGCCGCCTTCTACCGGTATGATATAGACATCCGTATTGCCATCGTATTGTGCGCTGAATGCGATCCACTTGCCGTCGGGAGAGAATTTCGGGTTTGACTCAACGCCTTCGTCGATGGTAAGTCTGCGCGGCTGCGAGCCGTCGGGGTTGGCCACCCAGAGGTCTTCGGCATAAACAAAGGCGATATGGTTGGCGCTGATGGCGGGCTGGGAGGAGAGCATCCGCGTGTCTTTGGTATCGACGGCGAGAGCGGGTGTGACCAGGGCGAGCATGCAGGATAAGGACAGTAGGCTGGTTACTATATTTTTCATGAACCTAATATAGCGATAAACCCCCGCATAAAAAAAACCGCCACCAGCGCAGGGCATGATGACGGCTTTGCATTGAAAGAACAATTATCCCTTTATAAAGGCCAAAAGATCTTTATTGATCGTCGCCGATTCTGTCGCCGGCATTCCATGCGGGAAACCCGGGTAGGAGATGAGCTTTCCATTCTTTAAAAGCTTTACAGCCTTTACCGCAGAGATAGCAAAAGGAACGATCTGGTCGTCTTCTCCATGCAGGACAAGCACGGGGATATCCACGCTTTTGAGGTCCTCGGTAAAATCTGTTTCAGAAAGCGCTTTTACACAGGCGTAATGCGCAATTGCTGAACCCATCATCCCCTGGCGCCACCAATTATCCCTGATACCCTGCGATATTTTTGCACCGGGACGATTGTAGCCGTAAAAAGGGATGGTAAAATCCTGGTAGAACTGTGCGCGGTTGTTTGCTGTGCCTTCGCGTAATCCATCGAATATGGATAGTGGAACGCCTTCGGGGTTTGTTTTGATCTGGCCCAGTACCGGAGTGATCGCGCTGATCAGCACCGCTTTGGCAACGCGGCCTTTGCCATGTTTTGCTACGTAGTGGATCACTTCCCCGCCACCGGTAGAGTGACCAATGTGCACTGCGTCGGTAAGATCCAACGCCTTTGTAAGCTCGGCCACATCTGCCGCATAGGTATCCATGTCATGTCCGTTGGCGGTTTGGGTGGACCTTCCATGTCCTCTGCGGTCATGCGCAATAACGCGGTATCCATGCTGGAGAAGGAACATCATTTGTGCATCCCAGTCGTCGCCTGTCAATGGCCAGCCATGATGAAAGAAGATGGGTTGCCCGGTTCCCCAGTCTTTGTAATAAATTTCTGTGCCGTCCTTTACTTTGATAGTGCTCATGGTGTTTTATTTTTTTATTCCCTGAAGGTCGAACATGTTCATGATCAGATCGGGCGCATAGTGATGTCTGTATACCGGATACTGATGTCCCTTTCCATGCCTGGAAGAAAGGAGGTGGAAATGCGAAATTTGCAACCGATTGCATTTAGTGCTATATTTAAAGCACTAAAAAAACCTGTTCATGAAAAAGCTTGCTATTCTGCTCCTTCTTCTTTCTCCCCTTCTCCGTCTCAAAGCGCAGCATTATCACAACTTCAAAGTCTCCGTCTACTGCCGGGCTTATGAAGTAAAGCTGATGGGTGATACCACCAACTATTTAAAACCCATCTGGAACGAGATCACAAGGCAGATGAAAGTGGACAAGATCTATCTCGAGACACATCGTGACCTCCTGGTCGTAGACCAGCAGACACTGGACATCGTCAAAAAGTTCTTTAGGGACAGGGGAGTGGAGATTGCGGGCGGGATCACCTTAACGATCAGCGAGCCCAACCGTTTTCAGACTTTTTGTTACAGCAGCCCCGGGGACAGGAAAAAAGTAAAGGAACTTAGCGAATACACGGCAAAGAATTTTGATGAATTCATACTGGACGACTTTTTCTTTACCAATTGTAAAGACGATGGGGCGATCAGGGAAAAAGGCAATAGAAGCTGGACTCAGTACAGGCTTGACCTGATGGCGGAAGCTGCCAAGACACTGATCATCGGACCTGCGAAGGCGGCAAATCCCAAAGTAAAAGTAGTCGTCAAATACCCCAACTGGTACGAGCATTTTCAGGGGCTTGGTTTTAATCTTGAAAAAGAGCCGCGCCTTTTTGATGGCATCTATACGGGTACTGAGACAAGAGATGCCGTGACGAGCGCTCAGCATCTGCAGCCCTACCTGGGGTACAACATCTTTCGTTATTTTGAGAATATCGCGCCGGGCAGGAATGGGGGCGGATGGGTGGACCCGGGTGGCATGACCTCCGCAGACCGCTATGCCGAACAGCTGTGGATCACTCTTTTTGCCAAAGCCCCCGAACAGACACTCTTTGATTTCAGACAGCTCAGCCGCCCGATCTATCCTTCGGACCGCGCGCCCTGGCAGGGGATGAAGACCAGCTTTGACTATGACGAAATGATGCAGCCCGTCAACTACAATGGCGGCCCGCCATCCAGACCAACCACCATTGCGGCAATAGCCGGGTACACCTTTGGAAAACTGGACAGCGTGCTGGGTTTCCTGGGAAAACCGTCTGGTATCAGCAGCTATCGGCCGTATCACTCCACAGGGGAGGATTTTTTGCAAAACTATTTGGGCATGATCGGATTGCCGATGGATATGCGGCCTGAGTTCCCCGCAGGGGACAGTGTTATTCTATTGACGGAAGAAGCTAAGTTCGATGCGGATATCGTAGATAAGATAAAAAGGCAGCTGACAGCGGGCAGGACGGTGGTCATTACTTCCGGTTTGTTGCGGGCGATACAGGATAAAGGCATCGCCGATATAGCCGAGCTGCGCTGTTCGGACAGAAAGGCGCTGGTGCAGGATTATACGGTCAGCGGTATTTACCGGCCGGTGCATACGGAGAAAGCGGTGCTGATACCCCAGGTGCAATATCTGACGAACGATTCCTGGGAGATCGCCTCCGGTATCAGTGGCGCAGACGGCTGGCCCATATTGCATGAGGCAGATTATTCCAAAGGCCATTTGTATATTCTGACGATTCCCGACAATTTCGCCGACCTCTACAATCTTCCTTCGGAAGTGCTGAATAAGATAAGGGAAGTGATGGGCAGGCAATTGCCGGTACAGATAGAAGGTCCTTCACAGATCAGCCTCTATGTATACGACAACAATACCTGTATCGTCGAATCTTTCCTGGATAAGGAGACCGAAGTAAAGATCGTCACGCCAAAACAATTTGGCAGGATCACAGATCTCAATACCCGCCAGGTTTTCAATGGGGAGAGCCGGAAACCCGGTATGAGCTATATTGAAAAAAGCCGGCCCGAAAAGAATGTTTATTCCATCACTATCAAGCCGCATTCGTTCCGCGTCTTCAAGCTGGAATAAAAGCCTTAATTTTAAGGCTTAGTATATGGAAAATCTTTCATTTCTGATCGAATATCATCATTGGGCTCATACAAAGGTATTGAAGCAGGCGTCAGCCGTACCGGCCGAAGATTGGAGCAGGGATACGGGTGGCAGTTTTCCTTCCCTCAGGGCCTTGTATCAGCACTTGCTGGAGGCTGACTATCGCTGGCTGCAGCGTTGGAAGGGGGTACCCATTGCCGAAATACCAAAGGACTTTGTTGTCAGGGGATATCAGGACCTGGAGACGATGTGGCTGCCGCAGCTGGACGAAATGATAACGGTGGCGAACCGGTTTCTGGCTGTCGATGCTCAGCAGGCCGTCAACTTTATCACGGCCAAAGGGCTCAACGTCACTCAACCTTTCTGGCAGACCTTATACCATGTGACCAATCACGGCACCTATCACCGCGGCCAGGCGATCAATATGCTGCGGATCTTAAATTGCCCGCCGGTGACTACGGACATATTTTTGTTCTTTAACGAAAAAAATCAAGGGTAACGTGATACTTGGGGCGAACTGGCAGATACCGAAAAAGGCTTTCCTGCTTTTGAAAAAGAATGATCCGTTGCGTATGGCGGGCGCCACAGCCTTTTTTACCAGCTTTTCCCTGCCTTTTATCCTGATCATCCTGATCCAGCTATTTGGTCTGGTGCTGGACAGGCGTCAGCTAAGTCAACAGTTGTTCAAAGGTCTGTCCGACATACTGGGTGACCCCGGCGTGCAGCAGGTCCGGACGATCTCGCGGGGATTCCGGCGTCTGGCCACCAATTGGTATATCGCTGCCGGCGGATTTATCTTTCTTCTCTTTGTGGTCACGACTCTTTTCAAGGTGATACGGGATTCCGTCAACCAGCTATGGGGTTTGCGTCCGACAGGAGAAAGGCTGTCTGATGCATTGCTTCCCAGACTGCGTTCGGTCGGGTTGATCGTTCTGGCTGGTGTCCTGTTCCTGGTGGACTCAAGCGGGGCGAGCCTGCTGCTTTACATCCGGCATTCCCTTGGGCTGGACACCAGGACCGCGGTGGTGCTGTTCTTTATCCTGCGGCAGCTGATCTCCCTCGTGATCATCATCTGCTGGTTTCTCAGTCTTTTCCTGTTCCTGCCCGATGGGCGCTGGTCGTTTCGTGTGACGATGAGAGGGGCGGCGCTGACCGGTTTGCTTTATACGGTTGGGAAATTCCTGCTGGGATGGCTGCTGATCTCGAGCAATATCCAGCAGCTTTATGGTACTGCAGGCGCCTTCGTGATCGTACTGCTTTTTGTGTTTTATATTTCGCTGATCCTTTATTACGGGGCGGCCCTGACGGCGGTGCTGGCCGCTAAAATGGGCGATGCCGTCAAGGCTATATAGTACCGATCATGCAGGAGGTCATTGCTGGAAATTAGGGGAATGCCGGCAGTTCCGTATCGATCCTCTTTTGCGGCCGTTGAGAAAGAAAGAAATCTCTGGCCTTTCGCAGGCCCGTTTCGATGGCGCTGGCTTCGTCAACGCCGTTTTTCAGCAAATTGTTTGCGATCTCCACTGCCTTTTGACGCAGCCGGACGGGCTGGTTTTGATACGCGGCAGGACAGTTACCATTGTGCCAGGGCATATTGTGTCATTTTTTATAGCGGTATAAAAAAATCGTGCCAGGCGGATAACCAATTAAATTTTATCAGGGCTTTTTCGAATTGTTGGTCCGATAGACGGGGTATGGGTAATAGTTGCCTCTCTCTACCCCTACGCTGCCGGAAATGGAGAACGTATGTGCATCATTGACATACATAAGGCCCATCTCTACTCTTGAGTTATATCCAAGCTTGTAGGGCCCTGAGGGATTGTAAGCATGAAAACCGGGATTGGTGACAGGGTCTGTATAGAGGCGGTTGACGCTGAAAAGAACCGGCGCTGCGGAGACACCCGCGAAAGCATAGATATTATTGGTGAGGGGACGGGTCAGTTGCAGACCGAGCGGCGCCGACAAAAAGCTGGTTCCGCCGCCGCCATAGAAAAGATACCCTGCCGAGAGCCCGCCATATTTGCTCAGCTGCCATTTATGACCGATGTTGCTGCTGTCAGGAACGAGATGGGAGGCCGGTGAGGGGCGCCAATCCAGCTGGTTGACAGGTAAACCAGTCTGCGCCTTTGCGGAAAAGGCGATGGTCAATGCAAGTATGGCTGGTAATATGCGCACGCGTAGAAATTGTACTATAAATATACCGGATTCTCCGCTAACCGGGGGTTAAAAATGCTTTTAATCTTGCTAAAGCGCTTACTGTGAGGGTGGTACAGGTAAAAAAGCCTAATATCCTTATATATGGGATAAAAAGCGGACCTTTACCCTTCAACAAACAAATTAGTGAAGTATGGGAAATTTTGGAGAAACGGTAGGTAAAAAAGAAAGAGACAAGAAAAAGATGAAGAAGCGCCAGGATAAGCAGGAGAAGATGGAGGAGCGCAAGGCAAAGGCCACCAAGGGGAAAACCCTCGAAGAGATGATGGCCTATATCGATGAAAATGGCAATCTTTCTTCCAAGCCACCTGATCCACGGAACATGAAGAAGATAATAAGAGCCGAGGATATGCAGATCAGCACACCCAAGGCAGGTAAAGTTGATCCCGCTGATCTCATCAGAACGGGTATAGTTACTTTCTTCAACGAAGCAAAAGGTTTTGGTTTTATCAAAGACCTGCAGACGCAGGAGAGCGTCTTTGTGCATGTCAACCAGCTATCCGAAAGGATCTCGGAGAACCAGAAGGTGATCTTCGAAACGGAGAACGGACCGAGAGGGCTGAATGCGGTCAATGTCAAAAAAGCCGTTTAGTACGAGAGGCCTGGCATAAAATGACCGAAACCCTGTAATCTGTAATCAAACATTACTACGTACAGAAAGATCATCGCGATTGCCATCCCCTGTATTTTGGGATGGGGTTTCGCCTTTCTGACTTTAGGGATATTTTTTCCGGGCTTCTGACTTTTGCCCGGGAAGGAGTGATATGCCTGATAATGGCCGCGATATGACACTGTAATTTTGTTTATATTATTTTAAGATCAAAAGCATAATCCTGATAGCTTATCAACTCCTTTCCTGCTTCCAGTTCCTGTTTAGCTTATCGTTGAATTCGGGTTTACATTTTTGAATATATAAACCGACCAGGCCGGTAATTTTTTCTGTGCTTGGTTTTTTATATCCTGTAAAGTTGTTGGGTTCTTTATAGATGTTCAGCGCTGAATAGAATGGATTGAATTCGTTTTCCTTTTCGATCAGGAACAGAACTTTTTCTTTGACTTTTTCGAATGTTTTATCCGAGAAATGAGACCTGGCATCGGTTAAAAATTCCATGAAGATTTCCGGTCTGGCAGCTGTTCTTCGGGCCTAAAAGAACCGACCAATGCGGAACGGCGAGAGATCGAAGCCGGTGCGGCCTTCCACCGCCAGCTGGCAAAGCAACTGGCCCGTCAGACTGCTGAACTTGAATCCATGCCCCGAGCAGGGGCTGGCCACGATGATATTGGGAAATTCAGGATGGAAGTCGATGATAAAATTCTCGTCGGGAGTATTGGTATACATACACACGGTGTTGTCGCGGTAAACAGGATCCATCGTCAGCCATTCGGCCGCGATACTTCGCATTTCTGCTATCTCATCCTCCCCGGTATCCTGCCTGAGGTCATCCGGGGCGATCGTATGTCCGCGATGATGAGGCGCTAATTTGACGCCACCACCCAGGTCGGGAATGCCATAGAACATTTTTGCCGGCTCATACTCCCAGATAAAGACCGGCATCATACCGGGCTGGAACCAGGCCTGCCGCCCGGGATCGGCATTGTCAAACCAGAACAGCACCTGTCGTTTGATCGTAAGCGGTAGCCGAAGCCCGGGTAACAGCCTGCCCGTCCAGGCGCCGGCGCTGACGATAAGCTTGTCGGTCCCATAGCTTCCTTTGGTTGTGACCACCGTGATGCCATCCTGCCGCGGCTGTATAGAAAGAACCGGCTCATCCGTTTGTACTCCTGCCCCGTTGCGGACAGCGGATGAGAGGAAGGCGCGGATGGACTCTTCCGGCAGGAGAATACCGGCTTCTTTCTCGAGGACGCCGACAGTGCCCGCGGGTGCGCGGAAGGCGGGGTGACGTCTTCTGATATCTCCGGCATCGAGGTATTCATATGGGATGTCGTGTAGTTGGGCGCTAAGCAGGGCTCCCTGGACCACGGCGGCCTCTTCGTGTCCGAGCATCAGGCCGCCGGTCCGCTGAAACAGGGCCTTGCCGGTCACGGCTTCGAGCTCTTTCCACAACGGATAGGCAGCCCTGAGCAGGGGGACATACAAAGGATGCTCGAAATAGGCCTGCCGGATGATCCTGCTCCCGCCATGTGAGGAGCCATGACTGTGCGGGGGATGATAGCGGTCGAGCCCGAGGACCTTCTTACCTGTTTTGGAAAGATGATACAAGGCCGAACTGCCGTTGGCGCCGAGTCCCAGGACGATGACATCATAATCTACGTTGGGGTGGCCGGCTGGTGGCATAGTTTTTTAATGTAATATCCTAAAAATAAACATGGAAACAATTACATCCAAACAGACAGCCGAAGTACTGGAAGACCTTATCAGGATAAACAACGACCGGATCGAAGGATATGAAAAGGCCGCTAAAGATCTGAAACCTGAGGACAGCGACTTGAAAATGATCTTTTTGAGAGCTATCGACCAAAGTCGCAAGATCAAAATGATCTTAGGCAATGAGCTACAGACACTTGGCGAAACGATCCCTTCCGGCACCACTGGCAGTGGATCGATCTACCGTGCGTGGATGGAGATCAAGGCGACCTTTACCGGACATACCCGGCATGCGGTGCTGGCAAGTTGTGAGTATGGGGAGGATGCGGCTCAAAAGGCTTATGAATCAGCCCTGGGCAGCGAACATCTGCCTGAATACCTGTCTACGATCGTGCTGGAACAAAAGAATGAGCTGAAAGTCGTTCATAATGAGATCAGGGCGCTGAGGGATCAGGCCGCGTAAGAGACATAGGCGATAACGTATATCTGTATAGACCGCCCGTATATAACGTGGCGGTCTATTCGTAAAAGGATTGCCTGCGAACAGGCTCAGCGCGCCCGGATCACCCGCCAACAGCTTCGAGACCAGGGTCACTGTCCATGGATATTCGTCCGGCGTCGACATCGCGGCAAACCACATCTGCCTTTCGCGTCCCACGGACCCCAACGCCTCATAGGTATTAACCAGATCCAGCGGATCGAAAACAGGCCAGGGCCGGAACGATCGTCAGCCAATTCGTTTGATGTAGTAAAGATGTAGAATTTACAACAATTTTCTTGTTTATTCAGCGGTCTGATGTGGTATTGATGTAGCCAAAAATCGAGATAGGCGGACGGCAAGCACTAGCTTTATCCTCAAGATAAACATGCTCTAAATGAAATTACAAAGATTGCTGCCCGCTCTTGCACTATGTGCCTGGTCTTATCATGTATCCGCACAGACGAAATCAAACGTAACTGTACCCGACTGGGCCCTCCCCGGGTCTGCGACACACAAACAGATCCCGCCCCCTTTGGATTTTCACCGGCCGGACCGGACAGAGAACAAGTCCATCGGTATATTTCAGGGTCAGAGTGATGTCGGCTCTGCGCTGGTGGCCGGCTCCTCCAGCTACAACGCTACTTCAAAGAAATACACCATCGTCTCCGCTGGCTATAATGTATGGTATCAGCGGGATGAATTTCGTTATATCTGGAAGAAAATGTCCGGTGACGTCTCACTGGCCGCCGATGTCAGTTTTCCCGATACGGCAGGCTATGACGACCGGAAGGCTATGATCATCATCCGCCAGAGTCTTGACGACGATGCCAAAGAAGCCGTGGTAGCCCTTCATGGAGGCGGGCTGATGCACCTCGCCTGGCGGCCGGAAAAAAATCAGCAGATGAAGGAAGTCCGGGTCAATCGTAAGAACGGTCATAGCCCCAGCAATCCCGGTGACAGCCTGGATATAGGTATGGCGCGACGCATAGGTCTGGAAAAACACGGGGATTCCTTTTCTGTTTTTGTAAGCATGCACGGAGAACCGATGCACCAGGTCGGAGGTCCCATACAGCTGCATATCGATGGACCTTTCTATGTCGGTCTGGGGTTCTGCTCGCATCTGCCGGCTACGACGGATGTGGCGGTGCTTTCCAGGGTCGTGCTGGAAAACGCGGCCGGTAAAGTGCGCTAAAAATAAGCCGCCTGGAAAGCAACAGCGACCAATAGGAAACTGACAATTCTTAAGACCCGCAATCTTTTTAGCTTGCGGACTTATTAAAAAATCAGTGTATGAAAAAAGTTCTATTGACAAGCCTCCTGGCTGTCAGCTGTGTGGTTGGGATGGTAAATTCATGTCTCTCACAGAATTACATCAGTATGATCCGGAAAGCGACAATAGTCGCCGCGATGCAGGGTCCTGGGTATTCCTCTCCTATGAATATGAAGGCTGAAAAAGATTTCCGAAAGCGTTTTGCCGCGACGGATAACGAGAAATGGTTCGACTACAGAAACGGCTATGCCGCTGTGTTTATGTCAGACGATATCCGGTACAGGGTTGAATATGACAGCAGAGGGAATTGGAACGGCACCGAGAAAGGGTACAAAGAACCGAAGCTGGATCGCGATGTCAGAAGGATCGTAAAGCAGGTCTATTTTGATTATGAAATAGCCTATGTCAAGGAATTTATGGTCCCCGGTATGTTTGGTATCCCTGTATACATCATCACCATCGACGATGGGGTTTCTTTCAAGACCCTTTCTGTTTGCGAAGGTGAGATAAGGGTCACGGAAGAATTCTCAAAAAACGGTTAAGCTAACCCCCAGTTTATTATATCCTGTAGTTGCTTCCCAGCAATCCTTGTTCGCCAGCCGGATACTATATTCGGGGCGTCCGGCGAGAGCAGGATACTTGTCAGGGAAGCTCAGGAAGAGCCGATACTCACCCGGAAGCATTGCAGCCGGCAATTGTAGCGTCTCTTTCCATTCGATCTCACCGCTGAACCACTTACGGGGATCGGTCTGACAGGGCAGGACTATTTCTTTTCCGTTGGCGGCGTTCCTTAGGATCAACGATACCGGTCTTGGATTATACGGAGAGGCATACCCGATATTCCGAAGCCGGATCGTGAAGGGCAGGGCGCCGCCTTTTTTTACACGCGCCGGAAGACGGGCTTCGCGAAGCACCAGGCGATAGCCCAGCTTTTGCCGGATACTGCTGATACACCCCAATGAATCCCAGTCGTTGTTGACGTCATTATTATAGGTCGTGTTGAGGAAGCTATAGTGCATCCGGGCCATATCGTCCTGCGCATGTCCGATCGGCGCGCAATCATTCCCCGGGCTATAGGCATCGTCACAGGTCTCGCCGCCGACAGGAAGATACCGGCTGTCCTGCTCTACATACTTCCGCAGTGGGAGGTTGGCTTCCTTCTGTGGTGTGGCGGTGCTGCCATAGTCGTAAAAAGTACCATAGTCGTCGGGACCGGACAAAAAACAATCGTTGTGAAAACCGATCCGCGCGATGTCGGAACCATTGAAGGCATCCCGGATCGACAGTGGTGCTGACGAGATGTCTGCACCCGGACCATCAACATATTTTTGCTTGATCTGGGGCGTCCGCACCTGTACCATCCTGTCGGCGGGTAAGGCTTCCAGCAGGGCGTGCAGCACCTCGTTGCGATCTCTCCAGCTGCTGTCCATGATACGGCCGGGGCCATTTTTGCCCGGGTCGCCAAAATAATCCGTGTAGAAGTTCTCACCCCAGATGCCGATAAATCCTTCCTGGAGAACGGCGATGATCGCCGCATGTTTTTTTAACAGCGGCGCCAGCTGCCGGATGTGCAGCAGCACTATCGCTTTTGGCGCATCCCCATAAGGCGGACAGATCTTATAGACATCGGGACAATCTCCCGTCTTCGTCTTGTCGATGTAGGCAAAACGAAGGATCACCTTTAACCCGGCTTCTTCGATGGCCGTAAGATCATGATCGACGAGGTCCAGAAAGGCGGGGCTCAGCGCCTGTTGTTTGAAAGTGTCGAGTGTGTATTCCCGCATGAGCAGGGTAGAATAGACCGCATAGCTGGCCTTGCCGTGCTTCTGTGGGCCGGCAAATAGTTGTCTGAGCTTTGCCGGTTCCAGTGGAAAAGATCGCCCTGCGCTGGTGCCGATAGGAATATAAAAACCTCTTTCAGGATTTGGAAAGTCTTCCTTGCTTTCTTTATAAGTAATTGTCCGCTCCTGGGCACTGGCTTCCGTAAAAACAAAGACCGTGAGAACAAAAAGGGCGATCCATAAAATAACTTTCATGCGGTGAATGGTTGTGAGAGGTAATGTATACCATTTCATGCATTTGTGGATACGCAACCGTTTGCGAGACCTGCCTTATGCCCCGCTATCGCATACCAGGCGATGCTGAGATAAGAGGGGATGACTACCCAGTAAGCGTGCTGTGGTGTGGATACCTCCGCCAGCCAGCCATATAACAGGGGCAGGAGCGCTCCGCCTCCGATAGCGACGATCAGCAGGGAGGAGCCGATGGCGGTGAACTTCCCGAGGCCATTGATCGCCAGCGGCCAGATCGAAGGCCAGCACAACGAGTTAGCCAGACCAAGGAAAGCGATAAAGATGACCGAAGCAAGACCGCTTGTCGACAAAGCCGCCAGTACGAAGACCAGCCCGAGGCCGGCAGAGATCTTCAGGGCAAGGGTCTGGGAAAGATATTTCGGGATCAATAAGATGCCGATCAGGTAACCGAGTAACATACCGCTGAGGGTAAAGCTGGAAAAGTTGCTTGCGGTGGAGAGGCGGATGCCTTGTGAGGCCCCATAGTTGATGATGGTATCCACTGCAATGACCTCGACGCCTACGTAAAGGAACAAGGTCAATACGCCAAACAGAAGATGTGGGTATTGGAAGATGCTTGTCCTTTGTTTTGTTGCTGCATCTGTCTTTGTTGCTGCGACACTGTTATCACCCATTTCTGCCGTCGGGTCTGTATCCAGTTCTGGCAGACCTGAAAAAAAGACCCAGGCAGCCAGCAGGACGATGACAGCAGCGATGATCGCGTACGGTCCAATGACGCGGTGGGCAAGCGTATCCAGCAGGGCTGTCTTCTCTGCGGCGGGCAAATGCGCGACCTTCCCGCGAATGGCATCGGCATCCTTCAGCGCTATAGAACCGATGATCAGTGGGGCAATGACCCCGGCAATCCCATTACAAACGCCCATGATGCTGATGCGCCTGGCTGCGCTTTCGAGTGGACCCAAAATAGTCACATAGGGATTGGCCGCGGTTTGCAGGATAGCAAGCCCGGTGCCCTGGATAAAAAGACCGAAGAGGAAGAGAAGATAGGAGCGGGTCAGGGCCGCGGGAATAAAGACTGTCGCTCCTGCCGCCATGATGAGCAGACCCAGCGCCATGCCTTTTTTATAACCCGTCCTTCGCAGGACTGCCGCGGCCGGAACGGCCATGACAGCATATGAGATATAGAACGCAAAGGCTACGAGGTACGAAGAAAAGGTATTTAGCTGACAGGCGATATGAAGATAGGGGATCAGCACCGACCCCAGCCAGGTGACAAAGCCAAACACGAAGAACAGAACTCCGATGATGACGATGGGGCGGTTGAATGCCTGCATAATATTATTGTTTGAGCTTGTCGAGGGCCTTTCGGACACTGCCCTGCCCGAGAAGAAGCTGGCGAGCCTTGTTATAATCTGTGATACCCGCCTTCTCCATCAGCATCCGAACGGCGCGGTCGGTGATCTTGTCGTTGATGAGCAGTACGTTGACCATCTGATTGTCTTCCACTCTGCCCAGCTGGATCATGACGGTCGTGCTGATCATATCGAAGAGCATCTTCTGGGCGGTGCCGCACTTCATACGCGTGCTGCCGGTGATGAACTCGGGACCGGTGATGACCTCTACGGGAAAGTTGGCAGAGGCGGCGATGGGAGAGTCTGGGTTGCTGACGATACAGCCCGTGGGAATGGCGTGCTGGCGGCAGGTCTGAAGGGCGGTCAGTACAAAGGGGGTGGTACCCGACGCCGAGATGCCGATGACGATGTCGGCTTTGGTGATGTTCTCGTTTTGAAGCGCTTCCCATCCCGCCTCTCGATCGTCCTCCATCTCTTCCCTGGCCTCAGCCAGCCGGGGCATTCCGCCGGCAAGGATCGTATTCACGATCCCTTTTGGAATACCATAGGTAGTGGGCAATTCGATGACGTCGAGGACGGACAGCCTGCCTCCGCTGCCGGCGCCGATGTAGAACATACGACCACCTGCTTTGAGTGTGTCGACGATTGCGTGAATGAGCCTGTTGACTGCCGGAAGGGCTTTTTCGATGGCTTTGGCTACGGTGGCGTCTTCCTGGTTGATCAGGGTGATGATCTCTTCGATCGTTTTCGTTTCTAAATGCCTGTGTGGCGAAGGCTGTTCGGTTAGAATGGGCATATTCCGAAAATACACAATTTCATGCAAACACGGACTATTCCTAAATTGCGCCAATGAAAGAAAGGATAATCGGAATTATGGGCGCTATGCCCGAAGAGATCGATAGCATCAGACAATTGCTTAGCGAAGAATCGAAGACAACGATAGGCAGGAGGACCTACTCAGTAGGTAAGCTGAATGGTATCACAACGGTGGTTGTCTTTTCCCGATGGGGCAAGGTCGCTGCCTCCATCACTGTCTCCACCCTGATCCTTGAATTTAAGATCACCGAGCTCCTCTTTACCGGTGTGGCAGGGGCAATCGATCCACAGCTGCGGATCGGGGACATCGTCCTGGGCCGGCGTCTGATCCAGCATGATATGGATGCCCGGCCGTTGATGGAGCAATTCGAGATCCCGCTTTTAGGCAAGACCTTTTTTGAATGTGCCGCGGAGCAGTTGGAGCCTGCGGCTAAAGCGATAGAAGACCTATTGGAGAAGGATCATCTTCGTGCCGCCATCGGAGATAAGGAGTTACGTAAGTTTGGTATCGGAGTACCCCGCTTATTTGTCGGCGACATTGCGAGCGGGGATAAGTTCTTTTCCAGGACCGGCGACAAGGATGAGCTGTTGGCTAAGCTTCCTTCGGTTCTTTGTGTGGAGATGGAAGGCGCGGCTGTTGCGCAGGTCTGTTATGAATACGATATACCCTTTACCGTGATCCGTACGATATCGGACGCGGCCGATGAAAAATCGCATATTGATTTTCCTTCCTTTATAAAGGAGGTCTCGAGTAAATATTCTTTGGAGATCGTTAAAAATATATTTGCTATCTGGCGGTGATCCCGGCCGCGATAACCAGTAAAACAATCCCCCTGTAAACCAGCCAGCTGAGCGTAAGACCCCAGCCAATAGCCAGTAATTTTGTCCTCCGGATATGCTCCAGCAGCATCAGCGCAGCCACAACCAAAAAGTATCCGGCGGCTACTTCAGCCGACACATGAACGACAGTGCTCATCGCCAGCAGGGGCAGCAGGAGCAAGGCTCCCGCGAGGGAGATCGTCATCATATTCCCCAGGTAATCCCAGCTTTTTGCCCGTGCAAACAGGCTGACGGCAAGACCCTGAAAAAGCAGCTGGCCACCGGCAATAAAGTATTCTCTGTAGCTATTGCCTTTTGGCAGGATACCGGTCAGCAGACCCGCATAACGGGTAAGGACGAAACCAGCGACGGCAACCGTAAAAAACAGCCAGAGTATCCTGTAACGTAAGCTGAAGGATGGAGCCAGCGCATGACCCGCGGTCTTTGGCGCAGGGATGATGACCTTCCGGTTATAAGAGATAAAGGCATAGACCTTCCGCATCAGCCGGACGAACGGCGGGAAAGAGAACAAGGGGGAAAAGACAGGGAAGGAATGCCCGATAACTTTGAACAGGCTCTCGATGCCGTAGTTGACCTCACCGGTGACGGTGTTGACGAGGGCGATCTCATTCACGGCTCTCTGCTGATCTACCACCGGGCAGGCAAAGGATGGCATCTCCTGGTAGGGCGCCCGGCCTTCCTTGTCAAGCATTCCGGTCGAGGTAAAAGCGTGGGTATAGACCTTACACATGGGGCATTCGGAGTCGTAGAGGATGACATGGTCTTTTAGCGTTTTCATGCTGCAAGTATTATGACAACACAAATGTACACATCTTTCTGAACTTTCAATAATTAATGAAAGTTTATTTTTGAGGCAATGTGATCTGCTCATTGATATCCGCCAACTACTCAATGATGGCTCAGGCAGTTATAGCGCTTAGTAATTTAGTCGATGCCTATTTTTTACACCCCCGGGAAAAGGGCTCTCCTTTTCCTGTCCTTATTGACTTTTAGTGCAGTAAATGCGCAGATGCCACAGACAACAGCGCCGGCTGCAAGGCCACAGCCGCAGACACCGGCTGACTCAAAACAAAAAGGGATGGACCTGTTGCGTAAGAACATCCGTCTCACCGGTCTCAGCCAGGCCGAGCTCGACAGTTACCAGGTCACGGATGCTTATCCGGACAAGGCTTCCGGTAGTTTCCTCGTCTATTTGCAGCAGGGTTATCTGGGTGTTCCGGTATACAATAAAATTGGTGTATACGTTTTCCGGAACGACACGCTTGTTGAGAAGAAAGCAAATTTCATCCCGGCGATAGCGCTAAAAGCCGGCCCGCAGGTCAGCTATTCGGTCGAAGCGCTGCAGGCCATCCATTTCGCCGCCGGGCACCTGGCACTCACAGTCAGACAGACACCCCGGATGATCCAAAAGGATGATGTCCGCCGTCATTATCTCTTTAGCAATGGCGGGGTATCCAAAAAGAATATTAGCTCGGACCTGGTCTGGCTGCCGGTCAACGATAGCAAAGAGGTGAAACTTTCCTGGAACGTGCGTATCGTAACCCCGGATGGCAGTGGTGACTGGCTGGTCCGCATCGACGCACAGACAGGGCAGGTCATTGAGAAGAGCAACCTTATCGTATCTGAGAAGGCAAAAGATTGTATGATGACAGATCAGCCCGCCGGGTCGCTGGCTGTGGCGCCGGATCCGGACCGGGCGGCACCGAATCTGAACCGGGCGGCACGAAATCCGGACCGGGCGGCACCGGTTTGGGGGGGCAATGCTGTCGCCGTAGCCGGAGCCCAAAGTGGATCGATCCTGGGACAGAGCCGCAATATCGCAGCGCCGCCGCCGGCAGTGACCAGCGCCAGCTATCGCATCTACCCCTTCCCCACTGAGTCCGCCAACTTCGGCCCCCGCGTCCTCTCCACCAACCCCTGGCTCATCGCCGGTTCCGGTAACAATGCCACAAGTCTCGGCTGGCATTTCGACAACACTACCAGCTATGACTACACGCGCGGCAACAATGTATGGGCACTGGAAGACACTTTAGGCACAACCGACGGGACAGGTTTTTCCGATACGTCCACTACCATTATCCCGGCCCTGACCTTTGACCGCACGCTCGCCCCGACGCAGAGAGCCCGTGCCTATACGAATATCCGCGCGGGATTGGACAACCTCTTCTACGCCAACAATACCATGCATGATATCAGCTACCAGTATGGTTTTGACGAAGCCGCCGGGAATTTCCAGGCGAGCAACCAGGGCAGGGGAGGACAGGAAGGCGATTTTGTATACGCCTTCGCGCAGGAAGCACAGGGCCTCAACAATGCCTTTTTCGCGACAGGTCCCGACGGAGAGAGTCCATCAATGCTGATGTATGTCTGGAATTCGCTCGATACGGCCAGTCTCCATATTAATACCCCCGGAGCCATAACGGGTGACTATGCTGCGCTGGAAGGTGTATTCAGCGCTTTTAACCGGCTGGCAGTACAAGCTCCGATCACCGGGAATATTATCCAGGTGAACGATGACATCAACCCAGCGACACATCTTGGTTGTGGAACGGGTTTTAGCAACAGCGTCGCGGGAAAGATCGCCCTTATCGACAGGGGTAGCTGCAACTACACCTTAAAGGTCAAGAACGCCCAGGTCGCCGGAGCCATCGCGGTGATAATGGTCAACAATGCTGCCGGTCCTCCCATAGTTATGGGGGGAGATGATGCCACCATTACCATCCCTGCCATCATGATCTCACAGACTGACGGCGCTACGCTGAAAGCAAACCTGGCCAGTCTCAACGGAACACTCAACAATAAAGGAGAAGACCTTGATGGCGCGCTGGACAACGGCGTCATGGCACATGAATATACACACGGGATCTCCAACCGGCTCACCGGGGGGCCGGCCAACGCCGACTGCCTCCTCAACGCGGAACAGATGGGTGAAGGATGGAGCGACTTTATGGCCCTGATGGTCACCACCGACTGGTCCACTGCGGCTGTCACCGACGGGCCTAAGAAAAGATCACTCGGCACCTATGTCGCCGGACAGGTGGCAACAGGTCCGGGCATCCGCCACTACCCTTATTCCACAGACAAGACCATCAATAAATGGACCTATGACAGCGTGGCCGTCTCTACGGGCGGGGAAGTACATGCGATAGGAGAGATCTGGTGCGCCACGCTCTGGGATATGGCCTGGAATATCATCCAGCAGGAAGGGATCTCCGGGGATATCTACCACGGCACAAAGGGCAACAACATGGCCCTGCAGCTGGTCATAGAAGGAATGAAACTGCAGCCCTGCAGCCCCGGATTCGTGGATGGCCGCGATGCCATCTTAAAGGCCGACTCCCTGCTTTATAACTATAGTCATAAATGCGCGATCTGGAAGGCGTTTGCCGGCAGGGGGATCGGCAAAAGTGCCAGCCAGGGCAGCTCCAACAGTTACCTCGACCAGACATCGGCTACCGATCTGCCTTCGGGCCTGAGCCTCACCCAGACCGTCAACAAGACCACGCTGGCCCAGGGTGACGATATCTTCTATACGGTAAAGGCTTCCTGCAACTGCACGCCTCTGACCGGCATCACGATCGTGGATACGCTGTCCGCCAACCTGTCCTATGTGAGCTCTTCGGGCGGAACATACACGGCCCCCTATGTCAAATTCACGGGCAATGATTTTGCGGCCGGCGAAACAAAGACCTTTACCGTCGAGGCCAGTGTCGCTGGTACCTATGCCGTTCCGGATACCCTGATGAATGACAGCAGGGACCCGGCCAATTATACCTGGACCCCTACGCTGACAACGGGGGGGACGATCTTTGCCGATGTCACGACCCGGGCGCACAGTGGCACGCATTCCTGGTATGCCGCGAACCGGGCGGGTCAGACGGACTTCGCGCTGACCACCGGTGATCTCCATCCGGACTCCATCTCCACCTTGTCCTTCTGGCATTATTACGAGACCGAATCGGCCTTTGACGGCGGCGTGGTGGAAATATCGACAGACAACGGCAACAGCTGGTCCGACCTCGGACCCTATATGACGCAGAACGGCTACAACAATACACTCGATCCGACTACGGCCGGGATCCCTAACCGGCAGGCCTTCAGCGGCAGCAGCGGCGGCAGCTTCATCAGGACTGTAATTTCCCTCACCGGTTTCTCAGGCGCTACGGCAAAGATCCGTTTTCGTTTCGGCAGCAGTCCGTTGCAGGCCGGCGACGGATGGTATATCGATGACATCCTGCTGACCAACGAGAACGGCGCTTTCGGCATCGCCGCTGCTTTCAGCGGAACAACCCTGCTGGACAAAAAGATCAGCTCCTCACCGTTCGCACCGGTGGCGCTGCCCGTCAACTTCCTCAGCTTCGATGCAAAGAAGTCGGGTAAGACGGCTCAGCTGCACTGGACCGTCAGCGGCGAGACCGGTGCGGACAAATATATCATCGAGAGAAGTACTGATGGCAATACATTCCTGCCCATCGGGGAGGTCGCGACAGATCCTGCCATCAGTGCTGATGGAACAAAAGACTATTCCTATACGGACGATCAGCCTGTCATCGGCAACGACTTTTATCGCATCCGGGAAAAAGACCTTGACGGACACACGACCATCTCGGTCACAAAGCTGCTGAGATTCGCCAGCGATCAGTTGGTTATTACGCTGTCCCCGGTACCGACCTATACGCATATGGTTCAGCTGGAGATCGAAGCCGACAATGACGAACCGATGGCCGCCAGCCTGGTCAATATGATCGGCCAGACACTGAAAGTTTACTCGGTAAGAACAGGGGTCAATCAGCTGAATCTTGAAAATTATTCAAAAGGAGTCTATTTCCTAAAAATCCAAACCAGCCACAACAGCACAGAGATCAGGAAATTAGTGATTCAATAATACTGCAGCCGGAGGGTCAGAGTAAAGTAAAATCCCGTAGCTTTGGCCCTCCTAAAGCAGTTTTTGTAATGTTAACAGTTGAGAAAATAGGCGGCACCTCGATGAGTGCCCTTTCCGAAGTCATCGATAACATCATTTATTTCGGACGTACAGGCGAAAAATTATACAACCGGGTGCTGGTGGTATCGGCTTTTTCAGGTGTCACCAATCTCCTGTTGGAAGACAAGAAGACGGGTGCGCCCGGTGTCTACCATCGTATCGTGAAGAGCGAGAATTTTCATGATCCTTTAAAAGAGCTGGTTGGCAAATTAAAGGAGATCAATAAAAAATACGCCGGTCTCGGACTCGACCTGGCCATAGCCGATGCCTTTATCGAGCAGCATGTGGCAAAGGCGCAGAAGTACCTGGAGAACCTGGCCAATATTCTCGCTTCGGGTTATGTCAGCCGCGAAGGGATTCTTTCGGCTGCGCGCGAAATCCTCGCATCCATCGGGGAGACCCACTCTGCCTTTAACCTGACGAATATCCTGCAAAAGAAAGGGCTCAACGCCCGGCTGGTCGACCTCAGCGGTTTTGATGACCAGCGGCCCTTTACCATCGACGAAAGAATAAAGGACGCCTTTTCCACTATCGATCTCAAAAGCTGTATCTGCATCGTCACGGGCTATGCCAAGGGTACGGAAGGGATCATGCGGGAATTTGATCGCGGCTACTCCGAAGTGACCTTTAGCAAGATCGCGGAGATCTTAAGACCCCAGGAAGCCATCATCCACAAGGAATACCATCTTTCTACGGCCGATCCGGCATTGGTTGGCGTCGAGAACGTACAACCCGTGGGTTATACCAACTACGACATCGCCGATCAGCTGGCGGACGTGGGTATGGAGGCTATCCACCCCAAGGCTTCGAAACCGCTTGAGATCAACGGCATCAACCTGCGGATAAAGAACACTTTTGAGCCGGCGCATCCCGGTACGCTGATCACACGCGAATATGTGTCCGAAGCCAAACGCGTGGAGGTGATAACGGGGATAAACAAGCTGATCCTGATCGACGTGTATGACCCGCTGATGGTGGGCAATGTCGGAAGTGACTTCCAGATCATGCAGCTCTTCTACCAGCATCATATCAGCTATACCTTTAAGACGACCAGCGCCAACAGCATCTCTATTGCTATCTGGGAATCGGATTTTAAACAGGAGCTTATCGACGATATTCAGGCGGCCTTTGAAAAGGTCAGCGTGGAGCCGGTGGCGATGGTCTGTCTGCTGGGTACCAATATGGATCAACCCGGTCTGCTCGCAAAAAGTGCAGGCGCGCTGGCGGATTGTAATATCAATATCATCAGCGCAGGTTTTGCGTTGAGGAAAGTGAATTTCCAGTTCCTTATTGCGAGGGAAGATTTTAAGACTGCCATCATTGCGCTGAATAAGGCAATGGGGTAATGAGGCGCCTATGAGTCGCGGCGGCAAAATATGTTAATGACATCCAAACGAGCCCCATTCGTTTTGTCGTGTCGTAATTTTGCTCTTTCTTATCGGCAAATCAACTTATTTGCCCAGGGTACTCCTATTCCAGGTTATTTTCTTTATCATTTGCGGCTCCAATCTGTATGGCCAGACAGACCTCATTGATGTCGGCAGATCGATATTTCTGAAACATCCCGGGAACAGGCTTGACACCGCGTCAAAAAAGGCGGGTAAGGTCTATGGCTCTTTGCTGCCTTCGGCCGAATATACCCTTCAGACTGCTTTTGCCGTCAATCTTACGGCTAATGCGGCTTTCTATACAGGCGAGCGGACGCAAGACAATATCTCCAATATATACCTGAACCTCACCTATACGCAAAAACACCAGTTCCAGGTCCCTCTCGAAGTAAATATCTGGACAAAGGGTAATCAGTATAATATCATCAGCGACTGGCGATATGCAAAATTTCCCCAGGATACCTATGGGTTAGGCGGGCTTACCAACGCCGACAGCGGATACCTGATCGATTTTTCCTATGCGCGGTTCTATCAGACGATATTAAAAACGATAAGACCGGATTTTTATCTTGGCCTTGGCTATGACCTGGATTATTACTGGAATGTAAGGGAAGTAAATCCGCCGTCTGGCAGGGTCACCGATTTTCAGAAATACGGTCTCTCATCCAGATCGGTTTCGTCCGGAATAACCTTCAACTTATTGTATGATGGCAGACGAAATGCGATAACTCCCGAACCGGGCGGCTATCTGAATGTGATCTATCGTCCCAATTTTACTTTTTTAGGAAGTGATGCCAACTGGCAGACGCTGCTCATCGATGGCCGGAGATATCTGCATCTGCCCGGCGACTCAAAGAATATCCTGGCTTTCTGGACCTTTGACTGGTTTACGTTACAGGGTAGTCCGCCTTATCTATTACTTCCGGCCACCGCATCCGACACCTATGTGAATATGGGAAGGGGATATATCCAGGGCAGGTTTCGCGGCAAGAACCTGCTATATGGAGAATCAGAATATCGCTTTGGTCTTACGCGGAACGGATTCCTGGGAGGAGTGGTTTTTCTCAATGCGCAATCTTTTTCGGAGCCTTCGACTGGCCGTTTCGAAGCCATCAATCCGGGCTGGGGAGGTGGTATCCGGATCAGGCTGAATAAATTCTCTCATACCAATATAGCGCTGGATTATGGGTTTGGGCTTCACGGGTCGAAGGGTATATTTGCGAACCTGGGAGAGGTCTTTTAACTTAGATTTGTATCACTAAACAAATACTCATGCGTAAGATCATCTCCTTTATGCACATCTCACTCGATGGATTCACGGCCGGGCCCAATGGGGAAATGGATTTCGTGAAAATCAGTGATGAACTGTTCGAACTGGCCTTTCAGGCTACTGAAATGGCCGACCTCGCCATATATGGCAGAGTGACCTATCAGATGATGGATGCCTACTGGCCTGGTGCAGGGGACGAACCTGACGCATCCAAACACGACAAACAACATTCGGCCTGGTATAATAGTGTCGAAAAGATCGTGCTCTCAAAAACCTGGGCCGGGAAAAGCTTAGCGAATGCGACCGTCATCAGCGAGGACGTTGCCCCGCAGATCAGGCGCATTAAAGAAAAACCCGGGAAACAGATCGTTATGTTTGGCAGCCCCGCGGCCGTGCGTTCGTTGATAAAGGAAGACCTCGTCGATGAACTGTGGTTATTTGTCAACCCGGTATTGCTGGGCAAGGGTATTCCGATGTTCCCCGATCTTGAAAAACGAAAACCCCTGGAGCTATTGGAGGAAAAGCGATTTAAAAATGGAGTGGTGATGCTGAAATTGAAACAAATCGACTAATTTTTGATCTGGACTTAACAACGGTATAAGCTATTTTGAACGACCTTTCGACAATTTTTAACGATTAAATTTTGTTGATGAAACAGCTTTTTGCAAACTGGTCCAATCCCCTTGCTGCCGCGTTGCTGAGTTTTTGCCTTATGACGATGACGACTGTGTCGCTTCATGCACAGGTCAGCCAGATGCCGGCCTATCCTTTGATCACACACAATACCTATTTCAGCGTCTGGTCGAATACCGATAAGCTGAACGAATCGGTCACTCACCACTGGACGGGCAAGGACCAGTCCCTGGTGGGCATTATTAAGGTGGACGGCAGCGCTTATCGATTCATGGGCGCGGCTTCTCCCGAATACAAGTCGATCTTACAGGCGGGCGATGAAGGTGTATATCCCTCTAAATATATTATGGAGACGGCGCCCGTGGATGCGGCGGCATCGGGCGCGGCGGCATCGGGTGCGGCCTCGTCTGCCTCTCCGGCCTGGGCGCAGGCCGGATTTAATGACCAGGACTGGCAGACGGGCAACGGGCCTTTTGGCGACCAGCGCGGCAATGCCGGCGTGAGCTGGACGGGAAAGGATATCTGGGTCAGGCGGCGGTTTTCGGTCAGCGCCGTCCCTTCCGGCAAGCTGCTGCTAAAACTTTTTCATGACGACGACGCGGAGGTCTTCCTCAACGGTCAGCGGATCACCCGTCAGCATGGCGCCAACAATGACTATGAGATGATCGCCCTCTCCGACGAGGTCAAAGCAAAATTGCAGGTCGGAGAGAATATCCTGGCCATGCATTGTAAGAATACCGGTGGGGGCAGCTGGATAGATGCGGGTCTGTCGGAGGAGGTCATCCCAAAAGACCGGGCGGGAATGGTACCGGCCGAACAAAGTTCGGTGAATGTATCTGCTACGCAGACGACGTATATCTTTAAATGCGGGCCCATCGATCTGACCGTCCGGTTTACCTCTCCGCTGATCATGACGGAGCTGAATCTCCTGACTGTTCCGATCTCTTATATCAGCTACCAGGTCCGGGCCACAGACGGCGGCAAACATACGGTAGAGCTTACCCAAAGCGTGTCGACCAACCTGGCTGTCAATCAGCCCTATCAGCCGGTAAAGATCGAGACCTACAAAAAGGGCGGCTTGTCCATCTTAAAGGCCGGCACCGTCGAGCAGCCAGTCCTTCAAAAGAAAGGAGATAACCTGCGGATAGACTGGGGGTATCTATATGTGGCGGCGCCGGGTGCAAAGCAATATGTCACACCGGATGCGGGTAAATCCTCCATGCTGAACACCGTAATATCCTTTGGCGAGGTCAGTGCGACCCGGCAGAATAAGTTTATCATGGTCGGATATGACGACATCTACTCCATCCAATACTTTGGAACAAACCTCCGCCCCTGGTGGCGCAATAACCCTGCGATGACCATGGACAGTCTGCTGGCGGGTGCGCGGAATCACTATGGCGCCACGATCTCCAAATGTGACAACCTGGATAAAAAGGTCTATACGGATGCTGTCGGGGCTGGTGGTGAAACATATGCAAAGCTCTGTGTTATGGCTTATCGGCAAGGCCTGGCCGCACATCAGCTGGTGAAAAGCCCGCAGGGGGACCTATTGTTTTTGTCAAAAGAGAATTTTAGTAATGGATCGATCAATACGGTAGATATTACCTATCCTTCTGCTCCCCTGTATCTCCTGTACAACCCCGAGCTTTTAAAGGGGATGCTCAACGGGATCTTTTACTACAGCGAGAGCGGAAAATGGACCAAACCCTTTGCGGCGCATGACCTGGGCACCTATCCGCTTGCCAACGGACAGACCTATGGCGAAGACATGCCGGTGGAAGAGGCTGGCAACGTGATCATCCTGACAGGAGCTATCACACGGGTGCTCAACGACGCGTCGTATGCCCGTCTGCACTGGAAGACGCTGACAACCTGGGTGAACTATCTTGCTGAGGCCGGTTTTGATCCGGGCAATCAGCTCTGTACGGACGACTTTGCGGGACATCTGGCGCACAATGCGAACTTGTCGGTGAAGGCTATCGTTGCGATCGGTGTCTATGCACAGATGGCTAAGAAACTCGGCGATAATGCGGCGTCGGCGAAATATTCCGCGATGGCGGCAGACATGGCGGCCAAGTGGGTTGACAAAGACAATGCCGGAGATCACTATGCGCTGGTCTTTGACAACAAAGATACCTGGAGTCAGAAATACAATATGGTCTGGGACAAGGTGCTGCACCTGGGTCTGTTCCCGCAAAAGGTCTATGACACCGAGATCAGCTACTATCTTACCCATCAGCAGGAGTTCGGGCTGCCATTGGATAGCAGGAAGACTTATACAAAATCCGACTGGATCTTGTGGACGGCTGCTATGGCGGATAAGCCTTCCGACTTCCAGCAGCTGATAGCTCCGATCTACAAGTTTGCTACACAGACACCGTCGCGTGTGCCGCTGAGTGACTGGCATGAGACGACGAATGGGAAGCAGGTTGGGTTCCAGGCACGGAGTGTGATCGGAGGGTATTGGATGAAGTTGGTTAGAGAAAAGCTGAAATGACAGATAAAAAAAACCCTCGCTGACGGCGAGGGTTTTTTAGTTTTGTTTTTAGTTTAATGTACTTTGATCGTTGGATGTTCTTCCGTTTGATTGACATTCCGTATCACAACTTCCACTCTTCTGTTGCACTGTCTTCCCTCATCCGTCTTATTATCACAGATGGGATTGTCCTTGCCGAAGCCGCGGGCTGTAATTCTTGACTTGTCGATGCCTCCCTTTATCAGCGCATTGGCGACTGCCTGGGCCCTGGCTTTGGAGAGCCGCTTGTTCACCGCCACACTTCCCCTGCTATCGGTATATCCGTCGATATAGAAAGTAGAGTTTGGCAACTGGTCGTTCATGACCTTTGCTGCATTGGTCAGGATGGTATCCGATTCATGCCGTATCGTAGCTTTGCCATAATCGAAAAGAATATTCTTAAATGAAGCTGTTATCTGCAGAACAACTTTCTGGATAGGACAGCCTCTTGTAGAAGCGGGGCCAGGTTCGTTGGGGCAAAGGTCCTTGTCGTCGGGAATACCATCGCCGTCGGTATCGGGTACAGGGCAACCCTGGTATTGTGCTACACCGGCAACTGTGGGGCATTTATCGTCCTTATCGGGAATTCCGTCCCCATCCGTGTCGGGGCATCCGTTGAATTGTTTCAGGCCAGCGACTGTTTTACAGGAGTCTTCTTCATCATTGATGCCATCGCCGTCGGTATCGGGGATCGGACATCCGTTGTAGCGTTTCAGACCGGCCACTGACTTACAGGAATCCTCTTCGTCGTTGATGCCATCGCCGTCGGTATCCGGTATGGGGCATCCGTTGTAGCGCTTCAGACCAGCGACTGTAGGGCATTTGTCCACGTCGTCGTATATGCCGTCCTTGTCTGTATCGGGTTTGATCTTTTTCTTGTAGGGCATTCCGAAATGGAAGCCAAGATGCAGATCGGCCTGTTTGGAATCATGCACCAACGCCGAAAGTACGCTTCCCGATCCAATGAAGAAGGGCCCGATCCGGAAGGCGACACCGGCATTGAACCTGGTCAGATCGTTATAGCTCAGGGGCAGCTCGACGCTAAAAAGATGGTTCTCCCATCTTGGCGTCAGGCTATAGGCATTATAATAGTATAAGTTCAGCGTTCCCTTATGGTTGGTGCTGAACTGCCCTGCTGCGTTGATGGCAAATCCGCCGGATACAATATAGTCGACGTTGGCCTGGATGGTAGTCGGCAGGTTTACATTGTAAGAGTTTCCCTGTGAGGTCCCGGTAAAATAGGGACTTGCATCAAGAATAGATTTGTACTGGTTGATCTGTTTGCCTGCGAACTGATTGAGGAAGAATTGCCCCGTAGTCGGAATATTTACATTGTAGACGGAGGATTGGTTGGAGCTTCTGTTAAATGAAATTCTTCCCACGTCGAGCAGGGAGACGGCCACGCGGAATTTATATTTATTTGCGAACCGGTCGGTTACGTACATGGAATAGTCGGCATCCGGCCGGTATTCGTATACCAGGCCAATGTCTCCGGCGGCGCCGTGTCCATTGAATTTAAAGAAGTCTTTAAATTTGTAATCGCTGAAATTGGCATCTGTGGTATTGATGGCGAGGGCGCCTGTGGTATTGGTAAGATAGGTATTACCGGGACCGTTGACGGTGCCGGCCAGTCCGTTGGTCGAAAGATAAGAGTCGGCTGTACCGGCAAGATATTTAGCGGTAATACCGAACTTAAAGAAATTACGGCTCTTTGTACTGGTCAGGACCTGTCCCCAGGAAAGTCCAATCTCGGTCCATCCGGTGCCATGGACGAGCATATTGTTATTAAAGTTGAATGGGATATTTGTTGTCGTGATCCCTTTGTCGAGGATCGTTCCGGCAAGATCCCCGCTGATATTCTCCCCATTTGCGAATACGCGTGTACGCGTGGTCAGCGCAAGGGATGTCCTGGGATTAAGGCTCATCATAAAAGAAGGGCCAAGGATGTCTACATAGGAAAGGCTGTTTACGTTGTTGCTTCCTCTGAGCAGTTTTGACTTCAGGGAGTCGGCATTGAAGGAGCGGGTGATGTCGCTGAAACGCAAACCTCTCGAATTGGTTCCTACGAAACCATTGATAGCGAAGATGTTAACGTCCCATTTGAAGCGATTGTCGGCAATATAGGCCGGGTTGAAGAAGACACCGTTGACGCCGGTGTAATTACTGGTACGATAGCCCGGATAAGTTTGGGCTTGTGTGACTGCCGTCATGACGAGCAGGCACAGCGCGAGTACGATCTTTCTCATAAGCTGCGATCTATTTAGTTATTGCTATCTATGCAATAACTCCGCCCCCGGCTGCCTGATTCGGCCGATCCAAAAATTATGTAACGTTAGAACAGATCCGCTACTTCATAAACTTCCGGACGAAAAAGTCGGCGGCAGCGCCATATACGGTGACGGCATTATCGAAATGCATCCAGTGATGGGTGTCGTCTACGATCATCAATGTCTCGTAGGGGACACCTTTCTTTTCCAGGCGATTGATCAGATCCACACTCTGGTTGAAACGTACATTCCGGTCGTCATCGCCCTGGATGATCAGTACGGCTGACTTCCATGTGTTGATAGATGAGATGGGAGAGGAGAGCCAGGCTGTTTTTTGGGCCTGGTCGAAGTCGGGGGCTTTTTCGTATTTGTCTTTCATAGCTGCCAGGCCGCCGGCCTGTGCCGTCCAGTCATGAACGCCGTGGAAGTCGACGCCTGCTTTGAATAGTTTCGAGTCGCGGGCAAGGGCCAGCGCTGTCAGGTAACCGCCATAAGAGCCGCCATAGATGCCTATTCTGGAGCTGTCGACGAAGTTTTGTTTGTACAGCCATTCACCTGCCGCCTTAATATCCATATACTCGGATGCGCCTGTTGCGCCACCTTTTGCGGGTTTATGAAACTCGTAACCATAGCCGATGCCAAGGCGGTAGTTGACGGCCAGGACTACGAAGCCCAGGCTGGCGAGATATTGATTGGAGGCGTAGGCGTTGGAGTAATAATCGGAGTAGTTCCAGCCCAGGAGCATTTGACGCGGGGGGCCGCCGTGGACGTAGACGATGGCGGGTTTGCGCGTTGCCGCGCTGGTTGGTGTGCTGGTTGGTGTGCTGGTTGGTGTGCCGGTTGAGGCGCTGGTTGCGGTGCTGGTTGCGGCGCCGGTTGACGCTGTTGCGGCGCCGGCCGGGGGCATGAATAGATCAGCGTGAATTATTACTCCATCGGCAGCTTTGAAAATTACTTGCGTGGGGGTGACCAGTCTGTTTTGTGGGAAGTCGGCTGGGATCCTGTCGGTGCATAAGACTTGAATAGTTTTTTCTTTTAGTGAGAGGACTGTTGGGAGCGGTGGCCGTTGCGCCGTGGCACTGATAAAAGTTACGGTGTTACCCGCTCCTGTCATCACGGGCGCCCATTCGAGACCAGCGCCGGGTGTCAGCACCTGCATATCGGCTTTGCCGACACTGGCCATACAGGCATGTCTTCTCTCTATGTCATAACTGTCGGGGCCGGCATTGGCGCTGAACAGGAGATGTTTCTTGTCGGGACTGAGCACGATATGCTCGCACATAAAATTGCCAGGGGTCAATAAAATTGCACTACCACCTCCCGCATCGATGGAATATAAGTGCGGCCATCCATCCTGGTAAGACAGGAAGACGATGTGGTTATCCGCGGCCCAATGCAGATTGGCTTCTCCGTGTGTAGAGGGGAATGATCCCCGTAAAGTAGCCGGAGCCTTCCACAAAAGCCGGACACTGGTTCCGGCAGTATCCGCAATATAGATACTCCAGGGTTGGGGTCGGTTTACCAGCAGTGAATCGGGCGCACCACCTGCACCCGGTCTTCTGACAAAGACGATCTGGCGTCCGTCGGTGGACCACTGAGGTGTCTCGTCCCTGCAAAAAGACGGCGCTATCCATTTCAGGTACGATGTTCCTTTTGTATATATGCCGATGACGGAATGGTCGGTACGATTGGCGACGAACAACAAAGACCGGCCATCGGGTGACCATTGTAAACCGCCGACCTTACCGCGGGTCGTGAATAAATTTTTTGCGGGGGCCGAACCGTCTATCGGCGCGGACCAGGCCTGGCCATTCTTTATAAATGCGACCTCCCTGCTGTCGGGAGAGACGATGGGTTCGTCCCCTTCCGACAAATATTTGACAGGGCCGCCGGCAAAAGGGATGCTGGCAACCTGTACTTTGAAGGGCTGCGTTTCAAAGTCGGGATTGACGGGTTGATCGGTCTCCCAGTTGGCGCCGTGGTCACCACCGCGAACGAATACCACCCACTGGCCGTTGTCGGAGAGGGACAGACTGGATATTTCCTGGCCGTCATCGGTTTTGAAGCCGGTCAGTATCCGGGGGGTAAAGGTTGGTCCTGTTGCTGCGTAGACATTACGATGACCTTCTTCATCCATGGCCCATGTTATGGCTGTGCCGGTGGAGGCGGCGTTGAGGCCGGTGGGGAAGGGGTATTTTTTGAAGACGCGAAAGGGTTGGGGCGCCTGCGGCGGCTGAGGCTGAGCCTGAACGTCTGACTGAACAAAAAGATCAAATGCGAGCAGCAGAAGCAGGAGTTTTCTCATGATTGGTCGTTTCGTGCGATAATTTAATAAATTTATAGCATGATCCTACAGGAATTCCCGGATATTTCCTGGCTAAAAAACCAGATAGACCAGGGCTTTAGTAACAAGCTGGGCTGGGGCAACCTTCAACTGGATACGGAGGGGTTTCCAAGTGTCATTATTCATACCCATAGTGAGGAATGTTTCCGGCCTGATATAAAGGGACCGATCTCTCTGTTCCTTAATATACGCGGCGATAGCCTTTGCAAGGTGGACGGCATTACCCGCCGGATCAGTGCGGATACTTATTTTATCAGCAATCGCAATCAGCCCTATACGTTGCAGATAGAAAAAGGCGGTCCGGCCGAGACGTTCAACATCCATTTTGGAGAATACTTTGCAGAGTCTGTTCTCAATTCGCTGCTGACACCTGCGGACAGCATCCTGGAAAGAGGACGGCAACAGGACGTCAGCTTCTTTTCCTTTTTCAGCCAGCTTTACCGCAGGGATGACCACATTAATTCCGTCGTCGACCGGATCTTACAGGCTCACGGCGACCACGGATTTGACCAGCTTCTTTTTGAGCAACAGCTCACTCACCTGCTTGGCTACCTGCTGCAACAGCAACGGGATGTCAGCGCAGCCGTGAATAAGCTGCCGCCGGTTCGGATGAGCACCCGCATGGAGCTGTATCGGCGGCTGTCGCGCTCTATCGACTATATTCATGCCAATGTCGGGGAAAAGATCGACCTGCAGGATCTCTCTGCTGCTTCTTTGCTGTCGAAGTATCATTTTCTACGTTTGTTCAAGCTGGCTTATGGGCTTTCTCCTTACCAGTATATCCAGGATCTGCGTATTGAAAGGGCGAGGGGTATGTTGTCAAAAACTACGGTCCCGGTAGCCGACCTGGCTTATTCACTGGGTTTTGATAATCCGCAGTCCTTTAGCCGGCTTTTCTTCCAGCGTATCGGGCTTTATCCTTCGCATTACAGGGAACAGGCAAAATAGAACCAGGCACCCATCGCCCGCCTCCTGCAACCGCGCCCCAGCCCCCAGCGCCGAGGCCCCAGCGCCCGTGCCCCCGCCCCCAGCGCCCAGCGCCCGTGCCCCAGGCCCCCGCCCCCAGCGCCCAGGCCCCAGCCCCGGCAAAATAGCAACTTTGGTTATCGGGCTGTCCGGGAGACCCCGCACCTTTGCCGTATAAAAATCGCTATATGTCCCTTTCATTATCACGTTACACACTGATCGTTGTGTTTTGCTGGGTCGCGCTGCTTACCGTCCTTTCCCTGTCGGGTTATTTTGCCGATTTTTCTGCCCTTCCACCCCGGATCGGTCTGGCTGTTCTGGTTCCATTGCCAATCGTGCTGTTCGTTGCCTTCTCGCGGACCGGTACGGAATGGTTGCGTCGTGTCGCACCGCAGCGGCTGGTCTTCTGGCAATCCTTCCGCATACTGGTGGAAATTGGGCTGTGGATCAACTTTATGCGGGGGCTGATCCCTGTCCAAATGAGCTTTGAGGGGAGGAACTTTGATGTGCTGTCGGGGCTACTGGCTATTCCCGTGGCTTACTATTGTTTTGTCCGGAAAAGCTGGCCGCGTTGGATCGTGGTGGTTTACAATATTGTCGGGCTGGCCTTGCTCCTCAACATTATCATCATCTCTATGCTGAGCATGCCGACACCTCTCCGGTACTTTCACAATGAACCGGCCAATACCTTGCTGGGGCATTTCCCCTATATCTTCCTGCCGGGCCTGTTGGTGCCGCTGGCCTACTCGCTGCATATTTTGTCTTTGAAACAGTATTTTCTTCGTGTTCCGGTATAGAACAAAAAGCGTTCGGCGGCGGACAGTTGTGCCGGTTGGTCTTGCTGTATTTTGTTGATTTTTATAGGGTTGCAAGTCTGGCATTGTTTTGCGGACCGGGGGGTTATGAAATATTCGATCCTTCTTGCCACGGCGCTGTTCTTTTTTCGCGCCCACTCTCAGAATCTGCAAAAAGTAGTCGTTGAAGCCAGCGACAGTGTATCCGGTTACTACCTTGCGACGCCCCCTTCTTCAGGCAATATCAAAGGCGTACTGGTAGTCTGGTGTCAGTATCGGGCTCCCGAAAGCATCCTGCCGGAGACGAAACTGCACAATGTGGCTGCGGCCAACGATCTGTTGACGATCTATGCTTCTCTGGGAATGCGACTGCTACCGGACGAGTCGGCGCTTGGGTGGATGAATAAAGTATTTACGTCTGTCCTTTCACGATATAAGGTGGACAGCGCTGATTTTGCGGTGGGAGGTTTTGACCTGGCGGGGATGTCTGTACTGCGTTTTGCCGAGCTGGCACGGGAGCATCCGGAGCAGTATAGTATACACCCCAGGGTTATCTTTGGCATCGCCAGTCCTGTGGATCTGACGGGTCTTTACCAGCTATCGGAGCGGCAGATAAAAAAGAACTATTTCCCGCCTGTTGTGGGAGACTCCCGTTTCCTGCTGGATCGCTTTAACAAAGAACAAGGTACGCTGAGCGACCATCCCGATCATTATACCCGTCTTTCTCCTTTTAGTACTGCCGCGACCTCGCCCGGCAACGAACGATATCTCCGCAATGTGGCGGTACGTCTCTATTATGACACTGACCTGGACTGGCAGTTAAAGACCCGACGCAACGGGTATTATGATACCTATCTGCCTGACGGCTCAGAGCTGATCGACCGCCTGCTCTTACAGGGAAATACAAAAGCGGAGTTTGTCGCTTCGAAACAACCGGGGATGAGAAGTAATGGCAACAGACATGCCTCTGCCTACTCCATCGTGGAGGAGTCGGATTGTATCCAATGGATCATACGGGAACTGCATATCTTTAGCCCTTCGAATCCGATGTCATATGTCGGTCCATATGCTTTTGGTGTTCCGGATGGATGGAGGATCGAGCGATCTTCTTTTCCGCCGCCCTTTGCTCCCGCGGTGAAACTCACCGGTATCGAAGAGATCCGGTTCCCGGCGGGTTGGGGAGTGGCGGGCAGTGAGGAGTATTGGTCGCTGGCCTATCTGTTCTGGCTCGATGCGGGTCAAAAGATCGATGCGGCTGTTTTGCAGGAAACCATAAAAGCCTACTATGATGGGTTGGTTGTGACGGGTGGGGGACCGGTGAAGCATAATATCCCTGCTGATAAAATGGTCCCTACGCGGGTGGCTATTAAGAAGATTGCTGCCGAGCCCGATGATGTCGACACGTATACGGGTACGGTGGATATGCTGGATTATATGGCCATGAAGCCGATCCGGCTTAATTTTATGGCGCATGTGAAGAGTTGTGGTGATGCGCGGCATTTTCCGGTTTTTTTGGAGTTGTCACCGAAAGGGTTTGAGGATGGGATTTGGGGTGAGTTGAAGAGGATGAAGAAGGGGTTTAGGTGTGGGGAATAGATATTTTTATAAGCTAATAAATTTAGTATTTTTGTGTATTCTGGTTTCTTCGATTTAAGTTGATCCTTTTTGGTAATTGGTACCAAACATTTAAATTTAAAAATCATGGAAGAAACGGGGAATATTATCTTTTATCAGGATAATACAAACAATGCTCAAATTGAGGTAAAGCTGGAAGATGAAACGGTTTGGCTGACGCAAAATCAAATTGTTGAATTATTCCAGTCAAGCAAGGCTAATATCAGTGAGCATATTAAACAAATATTTAAGGTCGGAGAGTTACAGAGTGATTCAACTGTTCGGAATTTCCGAACAGTTCGGCAAGAAGGTAAAAGATTGGTTAATAGGGACTTAGAGTATTATAACCTTGAAATGATAAAAAGAAATTTACCGAACAACCCCGCCAGCTTGACGAGCTAAAGCAAACCGTAACACTTCTGGGCCCGGATGGAAGCAAAAAGATTGCAGATAACGCTCTTGTCGCGCTGACGCTGATGATCGCTGAAAGCAAGCCGGAAGAAAAGGATATGATGATAAAAGTGGTGGTAAACCTGATCAACCTTAAGAATTGATGGAATCCTTAATAAAAACCATTAAACAATTTATACGTATCAGCAGCGAGGAGGAGATCATCATCAGCAACCTGTTTACCGAATCGCACCTGAAGCCCGGGGAGTATTTTCTGGAAGAAGGGAAGATCTGCCGGTCGGTAGCATTTATCGAGAAAGGGCTGCTGCGTTATTTTGTCACACAGGACGGCAACGAGAAAACGCACTACTTCAACAAGGAGAATGAATTTGCCTGCAACTACAGCAGCTTTTTGCCGGGTACGCCATCTGACACGGCTATCCAGGCTTTGGAAGAAACAACTTTATATCTGATCAGCTATGATAATTTGCAGCGGTTGTATGCGGACGTAAAAGAAGGGGAAAGGTTTGGACGGCTTGCTATCGAGCAGGTGTTCCTGTCATTCAGGGAGCAAATAAGGTCTCTGTATGCTGATCCCCCGGCGCGACGGTACCAGCAGTTTTTGGAATCTTATGGTCACATGGTGCAAAGGGTCCCACAATATTATATTGCTTCTTATGTGGGGGTTAAGCCACAGTCGCTGTCGCGGATAAGAAAGAGGTTGGCGGGGGGCGATAAGGGGCCGCGATAATTGGCGGTATGGATGAGTGGAGATAATTGGCGGTATGGATGAGTGGAGGTAATTGGCGGCCCGGCAGTTGGTCTCCCATTAGTTAACCCAGGTGCACGAACGCCGGATTTTGGCAACATAGATTTGTGTTTATAAAATAACCAATTATGTACACACAAATCAGTCAGGGACCAGACGCTTCCGCATTTCATTCATCATATCAGAAGCGGGTTGCGCGAAATCACGCATGGGGCACACGATCCACATCCTGGTGGATAACATTACTCCTGGCTTTAGGGATCATCTTTCTCGGGACCAGGTTTATTGTAATGCCGGAGACCGGGGCTGATGGCTTTGGGATCAGCTTTGTCAATCCAACCGACGATGTCTATGGAAAGATCAAGGGTATCCGGGATATCTTTTCGGGTCTGGTTTTGTTGCCATTATTATGGAAACGTATGCGTACTGCGACGGCGTTGGTTTTTACGGCGGCGATAATTGTGCCGGTAACGGATGGGTTGATCGTTTTGACGACCAATGGGCTACATGATGTCCAGCATTTGTTGATACATTGGGGGACTGCGGCTGTAATGGTTGCGACGTCCTTATTGCTATTTCAGAAGACCTCAGACCGTTCTAATTCTTAATTATTTTGGCGGCCGCGGCGGAGGTCTTTAAAAAATAGGTTCCCCTGGTCAGGCTGCTGATATCTATCGAATAGAATCCATTCCCAACAACGTCAATTCTCAAACCGGGCAAAACGTTCTGACCGGCGCTGTTGAACAGACCCGCTAATTTTTCGCCCGGAGCTGATGTTTGGACATAAACGATATTTTGTGCCGGGCTGGGGAAAACCTGTAGTTGCCTGTTTCCGCCGGGAGTGAGTTTTTGGGTCAGCGAGTAAACGGAATTTCCATCGCGATCGACCTCCTTTAACCGGTAGTACACTGCACCGGTTACCCCGTCGAGCAGATCAGTGGTGCTGTAGTCGGTCGTGCCGGTCGATTTGCCGGCGGCCTTCACTTTCTTTAGCGATTGCCATGCGGTCGCATCCGGGGAGCGTTGCAATTCGAAATAATCGCTTTGATCTTCGCTTGCAGTGGCCCAACTCAGTATTGCGGAATGGTTGTCAGCCATAACAGCTTTAAAAAAAAGCAGCGTCACCGGGAGAGGGGTCGTCGTTGAATTGATGGTAGCAAGGGTGAGCCGGCTATTGTTCGTTAAGTTGGTCCCGGGTACAGCGGTGAACTGGTACTGGTTTCCGCCTATCGCAGTCGCGCCGCTGATCGGGACCTCGTCACCAAACAATCCATTGTTATTTGCATCTATCAGCAACCGCAGATCGCTGGCCGTCACGCTGCCTAAGCCGGTGAGGTCAAAACGGATATCGACATTGCCGACATCGACATCGGCGGTATTGGCCGTGTTCCTTTCATTTACGCGCCAGACCCTGGCGAACCTGGCCTGCACCCCTGCGGGTACATCGGTGGTATTGGTGGCTTGCGCGGTCAACCCGTTGTGTCCCCAAAATAAGAATTCGTTGTCGCCAAGATCGGAGGGATTCAGTATTTCCATCATCCCCGGGCCCTTTGCATCTGCGCTGATATCAGCGGCATCGATGCGTCCGATGCCTGCCACGTCAAAATAAAAACCGCCGTTGGCAACATTGCCCTGTGTGTAAATACTACCCGTAGTAAGGGGGATATTATATTTTGCAGAGAGGTAATTGTCTATAATTATCCGTTGCGCCGAATTGAGATTGGTGCCGAAGATCATCAGTTCTGCAATATCTCCGTTGAAGTCACGACCCTGATTTCCGTCGCCGATGGAGGCTACCCCGAAGTTATTGGACGTTTGAGAATTAGCCGTAGTCGTGATGGTGCTTTCGGTCGTACCGTTCGCATTTACCGTGGTGCCGTTGGTGACATTTTGCTGGTAGATGATCGATGTGATCACGGGCGAACCCAGGGGATAGATCCCGGGAATGTTATATGTCGGTCCATTTCCATTGGACACCAGGCTGGGGAGTCCGCTGGCATCAAGCATAAACCTGTCCCATCCGCCATTGTCTTCTCCAAAAACACCGCCGGAGTTGGTCGTCGCCGGAGTATAGACTATAATAATGGTAAGGTTTGGAAATACGCTCGAATTGATGCTCAGATTTGTATTGATCTGGTCGCCCGGTCCGTGGAATCTCACTACAGGTGCTGCATTCAAAACGGAGGAGACCAGCGACGGCGATCCGATTATCGTGTTGGTAATATTATAGCCGGACAGATCGCTCCATCCGGTGACAGGAGTCGTTCCGGTAACACTTTTTCCCGCGTCGATCCAATACCGCAGAATTGAACTGCCGTCAGTCTTCCCGATGCCCCCCGGCCCGGATTGGCCCACAGAGAAAAACGGGCTACAAAACAACAGCATTCCCAAAAACAATCGGCAAAAACGGTCGGAAGTATGCATGCGAATGGTAATTCAGGCTATGTTAAAAGTTGTAATTCAAATAGATAGATATTAAATGTATTCCTTTTTTTTGATGATAACGATTAAATCGGGCGGATCTACCATTTCTCCAGTCCCAGCAATTTTCTGCCTAACGGCGACAGTTCGGCAACAGGGTTGCGATGCTCGCGTAGCTGAAGGCTGTTGGGATGGAACCCGACATTGATCTACCCGGGCACGGAGACCATTGAAGAGGGGGACGACTTTTAAGACCCCGGGGCATTTACACGGGGAACCGGAATATTTATGGCGGGTATCAAAATACGACGAAAAGCAGTTCCTGATCCAATACATGGTGTTTGCCCGGGATCGGTGCTGGACCATTACAGTCAGCTGTGCGGACTTATCCGGCCATAAGACCAGCGCCACGATAACCTATAGCTTTGTCGGGCTCAATGCAATGGGGAATGAAATGAACCGGCATTCCATTGAGGTGATGTATAAATTCAATTTGAGAGACTGGGAAGAGGAGATAAATAGCTATTTGAACAAACTTGAACCGCCTTTGAACAGCAGCGGCCACTGATCCGGCCTAGGTTTGCGAATATATACCTATACTATGCGTAAACTTCATCTCGTATTGATCAGCCTGTGTTTCACGCTTTCCATGACCGCGCAGAGAAAGGGCACCCCGGCAAAGTTGGTCCCTGCAAATTTCTGGAACTCTCCCGATGCCTATCTCGGCCAGAAGCCTCCGTCAGACACCCCAAAAATATTCGCGCTGGACCTGCTGGCGCAGAAGGACACTTTTGCGTTTGACCGGGCGGCCTTCTCGGATGATGGCAGGGAATTCTATTATCCGACCAACAACACCTGGTTTAGCAGCGCCAATTCAAAGATCCGCTATTTCAGATATGAGGGCGGGAAATGGAACGGGCCCTTTATCCTCAACGAACACTATTATGCCCCTACCTTCTCCATGGATGGGCAGACCCTTTACCTGGAGGGCGGCGAAAGAAAGGATACGCTTCATTCCATAATCTGGCAGATCCATCGGAAGCCGGGCGGTGGCTGGACCGATCCGTCGATCTATCTGAAAAAGGACTATGGGCTCTATGACTTTATGCCCACCAAAAGCGGCGTGGCCTATGTCGGCAGCAATGCCCACCAGGGTAGCCGAAGGGACTATAGCACCTATGATTTCTGTGCGTTGAAAATGTCGGCGACGGATACGACGATCGAAAGTCTTGGGCCTCTGATCAACACCCCTGCGTTCGACGGCGACTTTTTCGTGGCAAGGGATGAATCCTATATGATCGTCAGCGCAAAGGAGAAACCCGACTTTGAATGTGAACTGTGGATCAGCTTTCGGCAAAAAGATAAAAGCTGGGGCGCCCCGGTAAGTCTTGGCCCGCTGATCAATGACGGGGACGCCCACCGCTGGGGGGAATATGTAAGCCCCGATGGGAAATACTTGTTTTACTCGAGGGGGACGAGTCCAAAAGACTGTCATCTTTATTGGGTCCGGTTCGACAGGCTACTGGAAAAGTTAAGGCGAAACCCTTAACTTGCGGGGGTATGAAAAAGAAAGATACCCTCTTAGCCATTGTTTTTTTAAGCATCTCCATCTTACTAATTTCCTGGGGCGTCACGGGTCACCATGCGATCGGGAAAATTGCCGAAAACCATCTGACGGCCAATGCAAAAAATGCGGTCCACGAACTGCTGGGCAGTGAGACGCTGGCTGATGTCGCCAGCTGGGCCGATGAGGTCCGCAACGAGGCGGAATATAAATCGACCGGCTCCTGGCACTATATCAATCTTCCCCTGGGTCTGAGCTATTCCGACTTCCAGAAACAGGTAGAAGGCATGAGTGAAGCCAACGTCTACAGCGCCCTCCTCCAGCAGGAAAAGATCCTGACGGACAAGTCGACAACCCGTGAACAAAAGACAGTCGCCTTAAAGTTCATCGTGCATTTTGTGGGCGACTTGCACCAGCCGATGCATGTCAGCCGCGCCGAAGACAAGGGTGGTAATACTATCCAGCTTAATTATAATGGACAGGGAACCAACCTGCATAGCGTTTGGGACAGCAAACTGATCGAACACGAGGGCGGGGATTATCAGCAGGTGGCTGCGAGGGTTGATCATGCCAGCGGGGCACAGATCAAACAGTGGCAGAGCGACCCGGTGATAAAATGGATCTGGGAAAGCTATACCATCAGCTCTAAACTATACGCAGAAGTTGACGCCATGAAAAGCCGGAGCATCGATGATAGCTATTATACCGCTCATATCGGCATCATCCACGAGAGGCTGGAACAGGCTGGGGTTCGCCTGGCAGGAGTATTGAACACCCTGTTTAAGGATGGGGTGACTGCGAGTGCGGCTTCCGGTGACGCGAAAGCTAACGGAACTATCGGCGACAAGGCTGCGCCTGCTGCAACGGCAAAGGCAATAGACATCAAAGACGCCGCCAATCATATCGATGAGTATGCAAAAGTCTGTGGTCGTGTATACGGCTACAAGGCGCTGGATGGTCTGACACTGGTAAATATGGGTGCGTCCTATCCCGATCAGCTGATGACCGTGGTACTGAAGGGCGCTGCAAAGGACCTTGCTGCCAGCATCGACGGCGCGACCGTTTGTGTTACGGGGAAAATAATCTTATATAAAGGTAAGCCCGAGATCATCGTCACCGATCCGGGTATGCTGACAAAATAAGTCATGAAAATCACTCCCCGGCAGATGCCGGGGCTTTTTTTTAATTAATTCCCTACTAATTTGGTAGACTAATAAAAATTTATATATCTTTGATCTATTATCTAACAACCATGCAAACGGCAACTGCTTTTACTTCTCTTCTACACTTCCGTTGTTGTTGCTGCGTATCCGGCAGCTGCCGAAAGGCTATCTAAAAATTATCATATGCAAAAGACGGTGACATAAAAAAACCGGTAAGAATAAATCTTACCGGCCGGAGGATATGATCAGCCCAGTAACGCCAATCACTTACTGATCTACATCCTGATTACATTAACGACAAAAATCATTAACATGAATCTGATTCAAAGGTATAGAATCCTTTTGATCCTGCTACTCCCATTATTTTCGCGTGCACAAACGAACACCAGCAATGTATCGCTCTGGGGACGTGTCATCGACGAAAAAACGAAGGAGCCCTTAGCCGGGGCCGTCATCCACATCAAAGGCACTACACACGAGGTTCTCACCAATAACGACGGCGAATTCAAATTCATAACGGGGCAGCATGTTCCGCTGGTCTACAGCGTGAGCTATGTCGGCTACCAGGGGCTGGAAGTGCCTATCGATAGCTATGGTCATGTCGTCATTCAGTTAAAAGGGGGTAAGTCCGCTCTGACCGAGGCCGTGGTAATAGGATATGGCACCCAGCGGCGCAGCGATGTGACGGGCTCGGTGGCCAGCGTGCCCAAGGATATCCTCACCCGGCCCACCTCTTCCTTTGACAATCTCCTGCAAGGAGCGGTTGCCGGGGTAGTGGTAAGCCAAAGTTCGGGACAGCCGGGGGCCACCGCCACGATCCGTATCAGGGGGGGCAATTCCCTGAGTTTTGGCAACGACCCCTTGTATGTCATCGACGGATTCATTTATTATAATGACAACAGCCTGACCAATATGGCGCCTTCTTCGGGAACGGTGCCTGCGGTAACGGGGGTATCCTCCAACGGGCTGTCTACCATCAACTCTGCCGATATTGAATCCATCGATGTATTAAAGGATGCCTCCGCTACCGCCATATATGGGAGCCGGGGCGCCAACGGGGTCGTCATCATCACGACCAAACGCGGAACGCGGAACAGTAATAACGTCTCTTACAGCGGGACCTTCGGTTCACAACAGCAGGGTAAGAGATTGTCTGTTTTGAATGGGGCTCAGTGGGCGAAATATTTTGACGACCTCTATGCCGCCACGCCTACCATCCAGTCCGGGCTCGCCGCCAACAAAAAGTTCATCGACTCATTGGGCGCAGCGGGTGTCAATGGCGACTGGACCCGGGCCGCAGTACGCACAGGCTATCAGCAAAATCATCAACTGACAATTTATGGCGGGGATGAGAAGTCCCGTTATTCTGTCTCCGGTAATTATTTCAATCAAAAGGGGATCGTATCAGGCTCTGATTTCCGACGTTATTCGGGAAGATTCAATTATGAAAAGAATTATTCCAAAGCTTTCAAAATTGCTACCAGCATCTTTGGCTCTAATTCCGCAGAGAACAAGCTGACGGGAACGGCCTACAATGGCATTGGCTTTGGGAATGCTTTTTCTTCCTTATACTTCAACAATCCCCTGCAGTCCGTCCGCAATGCCGACGGGACCTATAATACCAGCCCGCAGCCGGCCATTAATCCGACGCTGAACACCATCAGCGGTCAGCAATTTGGTGACAACTCCATCCAGGATATTGCCTCTGTCATCAACCAGACAAAACTTACGCATGTCCTGGGTAATATCTCCGGGGAGTACAAGCTGACGAATGAGCTGACGCTGCGATCGACGTTCGGGGCGGACATTCTGAACACGCGTCTCAACTACTACGCACCCTCCTACACCAGTCTGGGCAATAGCGGAGGGACCATCACCGGGTCGGGCTCAGTGGGTACGATCAACTATCTCAGCTGGCTCAATGAGAACACCATCGCCTGGTCGCATGCCATTGGCGGCAGTCATTTTGTAGACGCCCTGGCGGGGTTCACCACGCAATATCAAAAAGCCGAGAATACTTTCCTGGCGGGACAGACCTTCCCCTCCGATGCGACCACCTATAATAATCTCTACAGCGCATCGGCCAACAAGGTGACGGGATCGGGAGAAGCGCTTCAGACCCGTAATTCCTGGTTGGGGCGTTTGTCCTATTCCTTCCAGCATAAATACAATGTCACGGTAACGGGAAGAGCGGATGGAGCCTCCCCGGCGGGGGCCAATAAAAAATGGGGCTTCTTTCCGTCGGTCGGTTTTTCCTGGAACGCCTCGGACGAAGACTTCTTCGAACCGCTGTCCAAAACCATCAACAGCCTGAAGCTCAGACTGACCGCGGGTCGTGTAGGCAACGCTAATTTCCCTGCCTATAGCTCCATCGCGACGATCAACTCCTATGGCTATTACTTTGGCAGCCCGCTGGCCGGCACCAATGGCCTGGCGCCTTCGCAGCTGTCCAATCCCGATCTTACCTGGGAGACGACGACTCAATACAATGCGGGTGTCGACGCGGCTCTGCTGGATAAACGGATCAGCCTGACGGCGGACGTCTATTATAAGAAGACCACCAACCTGTTTATCAGCGGCACGGGTCTCGTCCCGCTGTCATCCGGGTATGCTTCGGCCTCCGAGAATGTTGGCAGCCTCGAAAACAAAGGAGTAGAGCTGACCTTAACGACAGAGAATATCCGGTCGAGGGATTTTACCTGGAAAAGCACCCTGCTCTATGCGCGGAATATCAACAAGGTCCTGAGCCTTGGGCCGAGCCAGTCCTTCTTCCCCGTGGCGCCTACGGGCCAGGTCTCCCCGGTCATCGTCAAGGTGGGATTGCCCGTGGGCACTTTCTGGGGCTATAGTACCGCAGGCTTGCTAACGACCTCCGATGTATACAGCAGTAAGCCGGTGCCAAAGCTCTCTGGCGTCTCACAGGTGACAGGGGACAGGAAATATATCGACACGGATGGAGATGGTGTTGTCACCACGAATGACAAACACAATCTTGGAAACGCTCAGCCGAAATTTACCGCCAGCTTCAACAATACCTTTACCTACCGGAATTTTGATCTTTCCCTTTTCTTCCAGGGGTCGTTTGGCAACAAGATCTTCAATCTCCTGCAACAACAGCTGGAAAAGACAACCACCACGGGGAATGTCTCGACGACGCTGCTGGATCGCTGGGATTCCACGGGCAACCCAAAAGGGCGATTCCCAAAAGTGGTCAACGCTCCCGTGGTACAGGTGGCTGATGTCTATATCGAAGACGGCAGCTATATCCGGCTGAAGAATATCACGCTGGGCTACAATTTCTCCACCGATGTCGCTTCGCGTATCCTGGCCAAACAGATACGTGTGTATGCCTCTGTCCAGAACCTGCTGACTATTACACACTATAAGGGACTGGACCCCGAAGCGAACTTCTATGACCAGAACAATCTGCAGCCCGGCATCGACTACGGTGTATATCCAAATTACAGAACCTACACGGTGGGTGTGAATGTGACATTTTAAAAATACAACAATGAAAAGAAGATCAATATCTGTGCCGGCGATGGCCGGGGTAATGCCCGCTCTTGCTGCGATGACGCTGATGCTTGCTGTGCTGGCACTCGCTCTGCCTGGCTGCAACAAGCTCAACGAAAATCCGCAGGGAAGTCTTACCGCCGGCAACTTTTATAAGACGCAAAGTGATGCCGTAGCAGCCGTCACCGCGGTGTATAGCACCCTGACCACGGATGTCAACAATGACTTTCCTATTTATGGGCGTAATCTCAACCTGATCGTTGACAATCCCAGCGACAACCAGGTCTATAGCCCTTCCAATACCAACCCGGACGTCAGGGCAATGGGTACTGCGACCTATGTCAGTACCAACGACAGGGTACATAAGATCTATGCGCAGCTATATTGGGGTATCAACAAGGCTAATGTGGCTATCGACCAGATCCCGGCTATCCCCGCCTCGCAATTCGTGGACCCTTCTCATACGGCGGCCAACCTCGTTCGCGAAGCGAGGTTTATCCGGGGCTTGTTGTATTTCGACCTGGTGCGTCTTTTTGGCGCGGTTCCCCTGGTGTTGCATGATCCCGGTACGGTAGCAAAAGCGGGTGACCTTGTCAGCAGGACATCCCGGGACTCGATCTATACCCAGATCATCACCGACCTGGATTCGGCTACGGCGCTGCCTGCAAGCTATACCGGCGCGAATGTCGGGCGTGTTACCAGTGGTGCGGCTCATGCGTTGCTGGCAAAGGTTTATGTGACGCGCCAGGATTGGAGCGATGCTGCCAGCGAACTGAAAAAAGTCATTACGGCAGGGACGGCGGGTCTTACGGCAGCGACGACGGGGGCCTATGGCTATGACCTCTTCCCTGTCTTTTCGGATGCTTTTCAGCCGGCTACCAAGAATGGGCGGGAGCATATATTCTCAGCGCAGTTCAATGGCACCGTGGGAGGATTTACGAGTACCAATACCCTAAGCTCGTTTACCTGGAGCAACTCGGCCTATACAGCCGATATACCTGCGGATAGTACTGTTGTGGTTGGGCTTTTTTCTGTGGCCGATCAGCGGCGGAATGCCTCCTTCTATGACTCCCTTTTTAACCAGACGACGGGCAAATGGGTAAAATGGCCGTTCTTCAACTTCCTCAAATTTGTCGACCAGAGCAGTGGTTTTGTGACGGCATTGCAGGGTAACCAGGGCGCCAACAGCAAGGTCAACTTCCCGGTGATCCGCTATTCGGAGGTGCTGCTGCTCTATGCAGAAGCGCTGAACGAACTATCCGGAGGTCCTGTCGCGGATGCCTATACGGCGCTGAACATCGTAAGAGGCCGGGCCTATAGCTCTTATACGAGTGGCGGGAACTACAGCGATCATAGTCATGATCTCCCTTTGGGTCTGAGCCAGGCGGCTTTTCGTGACACGGTCTTCACCGAGAGAAGGAAGGAATTTATACAGGAAAGTCAGCGGTGGTTCGACCTCGTTAGAAGGACGGACCTGGGGCCGGGGCAGTATTATCTGAACGCCGTCCATAGCATGTATGGCAATCCAAAAGCCGCGGCCACGCTAAAGGATACTCTATTCCCTATACCTCAGACAGAGATAGACCTCTATGGAGGACGTAACCCAAATTTTCAACAAAACCCGGGATGGTAATCCCACTAATTCTTCGATATGAAAAAACAATCTTTTCTCGTTGCGGGTCTGGCGGTGCTGACGGCCGCCGGTCTGCAAGCTCAGACAACAAACGATCAACCTTACCAGGGAGTGGTAGGCAAGACCCTGGCCGATTCAAAAGAATGGTGGGCTAAGCCGCCGGCCGCTCCGGCAAACGCCCCCAACGTCGTCTGGATCATCCTCGATGACGTCGGCTTTGGCGCCAGCAGCAGCTTTGGCGGTGTCATCCGTACTCCGACGCTGGACAGCCTTGCGGGCAATGGCCTGCGGTATACCAACTTCCATACTACGGCTATCTGCGCACCCACTCGTTCTGCTTTGCTGACGGGTCGTAACAGCCACTTTGTACATGAAGGAGGATTTTCGCATATCGCGATGTCGGCAGGCTTTCCGGGATATGACGGCCGTATTCCTCCCTCTGCGGGGACGATAGCGGAGATCCTGCGGGGCAATGGCTATAATACGTTTGCTGTCGGCAAGTATGGGCTGACACCGGATGAGGACGCGACGGATGCCGGTCCTTTCGACCGCTGGCCGAGCGGGAAAGGCTTTGAACATTTCTTTGGCTTTTTGGGTAGCCAGACGGACCAGTACAAGCCTGACCTGGTGGAAGACAACGCGCATGTCACACCCGATGGGCGACATCTGAACGAGCAGATAACGGATAAGGCTATCGCCTATATCAGCCGCCAGCAGAAGGCTGCTCCGGGCAAACCCTTCTTTTTATACTATGCACCCGGCGCCACGCATGCGCCGCACCAGGTAGATAAATACTGGAGCGATCAGTACAAAGGAAAATTTGCTGAAGGCTGGGATGTCTTTCGCGAGCGGGTGCTGGCGAATCAGAAAAAGCTGGGTATCGTACCTGCCTATGCGCAGCTGCCTGCCCGTAACCCCCGCGTTCAGCCCTGGAACTCGCTGACGGCGGACCAGAAGAAGCTGTTCGAACGTTTCATGGAAGTCTATGCGGGCTATCTTACCTATACCGACTACCAGATCGGCAGGGTGATCAACTACCTGCGGGAGAACAACCTGCTGGAAAATACCCTTGTCTTTGCCATCATAGGCGACAATGGCGCCAGCAAGGAAGGTACTTATGAAGGGTCGATCGAGCCCCGGACAAATCCGGCGCGGCTGAAGACACAGGAAGAATATTTAAAGAAGAACTTAGCCGACATCGACAGCATTGGTACGGCGGCGGCTTTCACCAACTATCCTTTGGGCTGGGCGCAGGCGGCGAATACACCGTTCAGGGAGTGGAAACAGGATGCGGATGCGGAAGGCGGTACGCATAATCCGTTGATAGCGTTCTATCCGAAGGGAATCAAAGACAAGGGGGGCATCCGTACGCAATATGGGCATGTCATCGACCTGCTGCCGACTACGCTGGAGCTGATCGGTATACAGCGGCCGGCCTATATCGGGGGTGTCAAACAGGACTCCGTACAAGGCACATCGCTGGCTTATTCCATTGCCGATGCACAGGCGGCGTCGAGACATCTCGTACAGCACTACTATATTTTTGGCTCGCGGTCGATCTACTACAATGGCTGGAAGGCTGAGGCGGCGCATCATCCCGACAATGTCGACTTCGACTTTAAACCCGGACAGACTTTTACGGACACGCCTTTTGATGAAGATGCGTGGGAGCTCTACAACCTGAATGAAGACTTTAATGAGCGCGTCAATCTTGCGGCAAAGAATCCGGAGAAGCTGGCGGAGCTGAAGAAGGTCTTTGATGCGCAGGCGACGGCAAATCATCTCTATCCGCTGATCAGCTGGTATGATGTGTATAATAAAAGGTTCCATCATCCGAATGGGAGTGCGACGCAGGGACCGATAAAATAGAAAATGGCCCCTGCCACCGGGGGCTAAATTTACTATCATGATACTACTCTTAATTAAAAAGGTTTTGATCGGGGTGCTTGTCGCCCTGATCCCTTTTCTTATTTATTTCGGCGGACTGTGGTTGGTCCGTCTACTATTATAAAACCATTTTATGAAAATTACAAAAGAGATCGCCCGCTCGATCACGCGGGATGCGCTGCTCAGTCTGCTGCTTTATGCGCTGCCGGTTGTGCTGATGTTCGCCTGGTTCTATTTTTCGGGTCAGCGGCCCTGGGAATTGGGCAAGGCTAAACCTGTGTTAATCTTTTTCGGGCCGATCTTCCGAAATCTCAATACCTGGGGACTGCCGGTGCTGATGGTGGTGGTGGGTGTGGTGGAATGGCTGTTAGGGCTGTATGAGCGGCGGTGGACGCGGAATGAGCGATTGCTGGACATCGTTTGTTTCGTCATTCCAAAGATCCTGGTGCGGCCGGCCGTGGTCTATTTTAGTCTGAAGCTGTTGCCTTATGTGCTGCCTTCTTCCGCCGGTGTATTCTCCTGGGTGCCTTTCTGGTGGGGGGCACTGATCATCGCGGTGGCTGACGACCTGACCCAGTACTGGTACCATCGTCTTCATCACCAGGTACCTTTTCTCTGGAGGTTTCACCGGACGCATCATTCGGCGCCCTATATGGGCATGGCGATGGCGAGCCGGCAGAATGTCATCTATACGATCTTCTTCTCGCAGATCTATCTTACGGCGGCGCTGACCTACCTGGGACTTGGGGAAGCTGCATTGCTGGTCACGGGTGTCAAATCGATCATCACCCTGTCTGCGCATTCCAGCATCGCCTGGGACAAACCGTTCTATCGCCATCGCTGGCTGCATCCTGTCGCCTGGGTTTTGGAAAGGACTATCTCGACGCCGGCCACGCATCATGCGCATCATGCGGACAGTGATGAGGATGGGGTAGGGCACTACAAGGGGAATTTTGGGAATATGTTCTTTTTGTGGGATGTGATCTTTGGGACGGGTATAATTACGCGGCAGTATCCGTCGGGATATGGGATCAAACACTATAAGCAGGAGGAATGGTATGCGCAGTTTTTGTGGCCGCTGTTGAAGTCGCGGAAGGAGGGGAGTGAGTTGGCGGCCGGTGGGCCGGTTGTGGGGGATGCCCAGGCGGAGCGAAGGGCACGAGCGAGCGGGAGCGAGGGACGAAGCTCCGGCGAAGCTCTTGAGGCGGCTGCGGCGCCGGTTGCGACGGCTGCGGCTGCGGCGCCGACTGGGGCGCGGCCTGAGGTTGCGGAGGATGCGGAGCTTGGCGTTGGGTCATCAAAATGGAGGGAAGCGATATGAGATATTTATTGATATTATTGGTTGTGGTGGTGGGGTGTCATGAGAAGCCTGTGACTAAACAGGCTATAACCTGTGAATCTCATATCCCTGCCCGGTTTGCTATGGTACGTTCTGGCGTTGAGGCGCGGGTGGACGTTGCGGCCGCGGTGCGGACGGACGCGGCGTCGCATCCGGGTATGACATGGATAGAAGGCGGCACCTTTCAAATGGGGGCCGACAGCCGGCAGGCATCGGAAGACGAATATCCCAAACACCCCGTGACGGTCAGCGGATTTTGGATGGACAGGACAGAGGTCACAAATGCACAGTTCGCGGCGTTCGTACGGGCGACGGGCTATATTACCACGGCGGAGAAAAAACCAGACTGGGAGCAACTAAAAAAGCAGCTTCCTCCGGGGACTGCCAAACCCGACGAAAGTCTGCTGGTCGCCGCCTCCCTGGTCTTTGCCCCGCCGGATCATTCCATCGCCCTCGACGACTATAGTCAGTGGTGGGCATGGAAGAAGGGCGCCAGCTGGTCGCATCCGGAGGGGCCGGATAGCGATCTGAAAGGAAAGATGTCTTACCCGGTTGTGCAGGTGTCCTGGGATGATGCTGTCGCCTACTGTAAATGGGCGGGTAAAAGATTACCGACGGAGGCGGAATGGGAATATGCGGCACGCGGGGGATTAAAAAATAATGTTTATCCCTGGGGGAATGAACCTGTTGAGGGTGGGGCGTCTGGCAACGCCAAGCCCAAAGGGAATTTTTGGGAAGGTCACTTCCCCGATAAGAACACGGAGGCCGATCATTATTATCACACCGCGCCGGTAGGATCTTTTCAACCGAATGGCTATGGCTTATTCGACATGGCCGGCAATGTATGGGAATGGTGCTCCGACTATTACAATAATAACTATTACACTGCTGTCAACCGGCCCGGTGGGGTCAGCAATCCGCGTGGTCCGGAAAAGAGTAATGACCCCGATGAACCATATGCGGTAAAAAGAGTGATCAGAGGCGGTTCGTTTCTGTGTAACGAATCTTATTGCACGGGGTACAGGGTGTCGAGGAGGATGAAGAGCACGGAAGACAGCGGCATGGAGCATCTTGGATTTCGGTGTGTGAGTGATAAGTGAGCGATGGAGCGCCCGGGCGGCGCGGGCTCCGGCCGAACACCAAAAGGCCGCTCTATGCAGAACGGCCCCCGGGCTTGGTTTGTCGAACCAGGACAAACTATCACTGTGAAACCCCTATGTATCCCCCCGGATACATACAGATAAGTAAATCAATTTGATCGTGATGTAAAACTATTTGGAAATAACTGTATTATTGACGCCGATAGTCGTTCGGTCGGTATGGATTATTCTTCGGCGTGTAAAACCAAATGAACGGTAATAAGTAATCTCCCCTACTATTTGATTTTTTTTCTTCTTTTCCGCGGCCTTTAACTTCAATTGGCCAAATTCTTGTTACTGACTTTCGTCCACTCAATCTGTCCAAATAATTCCCCAGAAATGGCCGGGGATTTGGCTTTGAGGACAATATCCTGTTTGTAGCATTCGTTTTATAAGCGCTAAAATCCTGAAGTAAGGCTCTGATGAAAAGAATCCGTGTTGTTCTTACCCTATGGGTAAGCCTATTAATTGCCGTTGCCTGTCCCTATGTCTCTTGCGCTCAAACTATTAATGTTTATGTGTCGCCCAATGGAGATGCTGTAGGGAATGGGCAGTCAAGCTCTTCTCCGGTCAACCTTGACCGTGCGAAGACCATCGCCAGGAGTAACCCTCAAAGGCCCTGCATCATCTGGCTCGCCAACGGGACTTACAAGCAAGTAAGACTCGACGCCTCCGACAGCCGCTCTGCTTCTGCCCCCGTCACTTATCAGGCTGTCAATCCTCATGGAGCCGTTGTTGAACCTGAAGCGGTAGTGGACACACGCCTGTTTACTGCGATACCCGAAGACATAAAGGCCCGCATCATCGATCCTACCGCAAAAGGAAAAGTAAAACAGCTGAACCTTGCTTCCCTGGAAGTAGCTGATACCGCCGAGTGGCCCCTGACCTTTGCCATCGGTGACCTTAAGACACCAAAATTTTATAAGGACGGACATCCTCTTCCCATGTCGCGTTATCCCGATGACACCACGATGGCGATGGGAACCGTCATCGCAAAGGGGGTCTATAAGAAGAAACCCGGAGGAAGCTTTAAATACCGCGACAATAGAATCCTTTCCTGGCGCGAAGCCATCAATGACGGCGGCCTGTATCTCTGCGGCAACTGGCAGTTCACCTGGCAAATGGATGTGGTAAAAACATTGTCGGTGAAGGCGGGCGTCGTCACGCAGGCCATTGGTCTGCTGAAAGGGATAGGGACCCAGGACCCCACGCGGTTGAAGGCGGGTACAGAACCCTACTACGCCATGAACCTGGTAGAGGAGATCAAGGCGGAAGGGCAGTGGAGCATCAACTTCAAAACAAAAACGCTGTATATGTGGGTGCCGGCGAGCGGGACAATAATGATGGGTGGAGACTCGAAGACGCCGGCTGTCTCGCTTGAAAAGGTAAGCAATACGCGATTCATCGGGATCGACATCCGTGGCGGGGCGGGTGATGGGATAGGAATGGATCAATGCAGCAATATCCTCATCGCGGGCTCGCATATCTCCCTGTGCTCCGGGTATGGGGTTCGTATTGTCGATGGCTTCAACGACATCGTACAGAGTAATGACATCAATCTTGTAGGAGCAGGCGGGGTTATTATCTCCTCTTCTTCCCTGGCAAGCGATCAGTCGGCAGTGAGATCATCCGGGCACCAGGTAATAAATAATCATATCTACAACTATGCTACGGAATCCGTTGTGTATTCGGCGGCAGTGGATGTGAGCTCTGCATGCGGCACCTATGTGGCCTATAATAAGGTACATGACTGTCCCCATGTCGGCATCATGCATGGCGGGAATAACAATATCCTTGAATACAATGAGGTGTATGATGTCGTAAAGAAATACACCGACATGGGAGCCTTTTATAAATTTCAGAATACCAGCACGGGCTGGAATGCCAGGGGGAACAAGCTGCACCACAACTATATCCATGATGCGCCTTTGGCCAACGGGATCTACGAAGATGACTGCTCTTCGGGTGACAGCAGCAGCTACAATATCATCGCTAATGTGGTCATGGCGACATACAACCACAATGGTTATTTCAACTCCTTCGCGAATACCATCTATTTTGGGAATAAATTCCCGGCGACCAACATGACTGAGGCGCCGGGCACTGCCGCATACTCGGCGAAGCATGCTTCCTTAAAGCAACTGTGGAATGGAAGTGCTGCCTATAAGGCGGCCTATCCGGAATGTAGTGATATGGTAGGATCGGGCGGGCGCAATAATAGTTATAGGTCAAGGATATGGCCGTCGATAACGGGAAGTGTCTTTATTACCAATTCGGGATCGCTCTCCAATATCAGTGAGGCTAAGCTCTTTAATAAGGATGGGACCACCAATGAGGTATATGCACAGACCGGTGCTCCCTTTACAAGGGACAATGTCGTCTTTTCAAAGAACAGGAAGCTGTTGAAGGGATTACAGCAGCCTATTGCTCCTTTTCGGATCGACAGTCTGCGTTCGGCGGGTGTATTTGCGCTGACGGGTGACAGCAACTGGCATATCAATAGGATCGGTCTTCATAAGGACGCATATAGAACCGATGTATCTTCGACAAAAGTGCCGGGGATCGACCCTGTCCTGTCATTGGCGATTGTGGGCAAGCCCAGCTATAAAGCTCCGGATACGATCCGGCTGACGGGAGGGATCAGATGTCCGAATGCGGCGTATCTGTTCTCTTCGGTGAAGTTTTTGGATGGGACGAAGGATGTGACGTCAAAACTTGTCGTTTCGAAGAAAGTGGTTGCCTATGACTCTGTCCGGTATGTCATCGAGTGGAGGAAGCCGTCTGGTGGGGGGCATCAGCTTACGCTGAATGGGTATGATGGGAAGATCTGGCAGTATGTCTCGAACGTTGTGGCGTTTACGATCGAGGGGGCGCCCGCTGATTCGGTTGCGACGCATGATTCGACGGTGGTGCATGTGCCGGGGGACTCGGTCGTGGTTCCGGTGCCGGGGGATTCGACAGCTGTGCCTGCGCCGGGGGATTCGACTGCTGCACCTGCTCCTGCGCCGGGTGATTCGACTACGACTTCGCCACCTGTGGTCCCGCCTGCGGCGCCGCCCGCGACGGAACCTGTAATACCGCCTCATGTGCCTCCGGCTACGCCGCCTGCTGCGCCGCCTGCTGCGCCGCCTGCTGCGCCGCCCGCAACGCCGCCTCCGGTAACGCCGCCGCCGGTAACGCCGCCTCCGGCAACGCCGCCCGCGTCACCACCTGCCGACTCGGTCGAGGCACCTGCTCCTGCGCCCGGCGATTCGGCTACGACCACGCCTCCCGCGACCGGACCATCAAAATTTGAGTCTTCCAATTTCGACATGAAGAACCGGAAGATGATCCTCTATCCTAATCCCGCCAACAGCGTGCTCAACGTGAGTTACTGGAACACCCAGGCACCGGGTAATATCAAGGCTACCATTTACGATAATGCGGGAAGACAGCTTGTAGGAAAAGTTGTGTTTATGCAAACGGGTGTCGGGCAGATGAGTTTTACCGTTAGCGGGATGGCAAGTGGTATTTATACTTTATTGGTGGAAAACCCGGATCACACCATTGCATCACAGCGATTTATTGTGCAGCATTGAGGGGCGGTTTATGCTAACCTGGAAAACCTTTCTTCGATCAGCCGGATATAAGCTGTTCTAAAGTCCGTGCTCATAAAACTGGTATCGATAAATGATATCCATTTATCTTTCGCTTTATTCATTTTGTTGAAAATATTTTCCTGTTGTTTTGAGTCGAGTCTTGACGCGGTAAAAGCGGCAATAAAATCCTGCCGTTTGAGCTTTTTCTTTTTTGCGTTGAGTGTAAGTGCCATGTCTTCGTCGTCTGCCGGATTGACAAGTGATGTTGCTACCATGTCATAAGCAGGAGAAAGGATGGGGCCATTGATAGGCTCATAGAGCAATGAAAAATTCTTGAGGTGCATATCAGCATTGCCCGTAAGAAAGCTGAATAGCACCTGTTCAAAGAAATTTACGACATCCAACCCGGGGTTTACTGAATATTTAAGAATGGCTTTTGCTATTTGTTCATATGAACCGCGATATTTATCCTCTGTCAGTCTTTCTGTAAGCTGACACATATCTTCCATATGTAACTTTTTCTTTTTGACCCGGTCGACACGTTTGGTTATATAAGCCAGCTCGCCCGATCGAAGCCTGATAAGGCTATGCGGCACAACCCGGATGCGGGCCTGTTCCGCCAGGTGCATGGTGAGGTCTTCGACCTCGGGCAACTGCGGGTAGTGGGTGGTAGGAAGTTTTAAGATATATCCTCCCCATAATCCTACGATAGTGAATTTTTTGGAAGCCAGCTTGTTTTCGCCAGCCACAAGGTGCAGGGAGATCTTTGGCTGAACACCAGTGATCGTTGTATGGTTTTTGACGACTTCCAGCGCCAGCCTGTCTATCTCTTCGGAAGAGTAGGGCAGCTCGGGTGGGATCGGTTGACCAAACATTTTCATACTACAGGCGCTATGAATATCCGGCTCGCCTTTGCCCAGTGGTTGATAACAATATAAACACCTTTTCATAAGCCCTCCTCTTCCGTTAATGGATAAACACCCACGGCGCCGATGCAATCCTTGCAGCAGGCCAATAATAATCCCATGCGGTCGCGGGAATCCAGTTTCCAATTTTTTTCTGCGATATCCAACAACCAGCCTTCGGGGATAAGCCCATCAAAGAAGGGGAAAAGGATCGGACTGTTGAAGGTGGCTTCCTGTAACGGCAGTGTAAGGCTTACCGGCGATTGGCCATTTTTCACGTAGGATTGATCATACTGAAAGTGATAACCATTTTCATCCTGTGCAAGCCAACCGGCTGTTATGTCATACATTTTTATTTCAGCTCTTCTCATCTGATGCTATTTTGCGCTGAGAGGGGACCGCTCCAACCTTGTAGCCAAATAATTGTAATACCTGGTTTACCTTATCCAAACGCAAGGATTCTTTCCCTTGTTCCAATTCCCGAACAAAGCGGAGCCCTACACCGGCCTTTTCTGCCAGATCGGGCTGGTTTAGTTTTGCAGCTTTTCGCTTGGCTTTGACAAACTCGTTTAGCTCCATTTTATACCTTTAAGGGTATAAATATAGTAAAAGTGAGAGAGATTATACCATTTCGGGTATAAAAATGATGAATTTGATAAAATTATACCCGAAAGGGTATTTTGATGACATAATAGAGATAGATTATACCTTATCGGGTATAATCTATTGCTCAGGGATTGAACGGTTTCCCATGCTTATTCAGCTCGATCTGAATACCCTTATGGACATCAGATAAATAGATCATCGGCGCATTGCCATTGACACTTCTCTCCGCCGCCTTCAAAGACGCATAATGAACGACGTTGATGATACTCCCACCCGCCAGCTCATATTTTTTTACAGCATCAGGGATGTCGATAACCCCTTTTGCGGGACCGGCCGCGAATGTCGCCCCTTCCGGGAAAGACTTCTGCCAGATAAGCCTGCGCTCCGGGGCCTCGGGAAAAGGAAAACGTAGTATCGCATTGAATCTTCTCACGAACGCTTCATCAATATTATTCTTCATATTCGTGGCGAGGATGATAAGACCATTGAAGTCCTCGATGCGTTGCAGAAGATAGGACACTTCCTGGTTGGCATATTTGTCATTGGCATCCCGGACGCTGGTACGCTTGCCAAACAAGGCATCGGCTTCGTCAAAAAAGAGGATCCAGCCTTTGTCCTCGGCACGGGCGAAAAGCAATTCGAGGTTCTTTTCCGTCTCCCCGATGTACTTCGACACGACCATCGAGAGGTCGACGCGATAAACGTCCTTTTGCATCTCATTGCCCAGCAGCGCGGCGGTCAGCGTCTTGCCCGTCCCGGGTGGACCATAGAACAAGGCGCGATACCCTTTCTTCAACCGGTCGCCCATCCCCCATTTGTCGAGCAGATGGTCGTTGTATTTTAGCCAGTTGATGATCTCATTTATCTGGGATTGCAATTCTTCGTTGATGACCAGCGAGCTCCAATTCCTTTTCTCGCGGATAAGCCGGGCGGGGAAGCTGCTGTTGAAATGGGGTGGCGCGGGACGACCAATAATAAAGGTGTCGATATAATCCTGGGAGATGATGATCTTCCCGCTCATCAGCGGTTCGCCATATGGAACTTCTTCGAGCCATAAGATCTTTTTTTGTCCGAAAAGGTGTTCGACACCAAACAGGGCCTGCATGTTCAGTCGTTGTTGCCGGTCTTCGCCACCCAGCAGGAAAAGAGCGGTCTCGCCGGTAGGTAAGAAGCTGCGCGAGTTCTTGCCGCGCACGCCGCCCAGCTTTGGGAAGTTGCCCGAGCCGGGGATCTTGCTCTCGATGGCCTGGTCGAATAGGTCGGGCTGGAAATGCGGCGCCAGACCGATGAGCAGGAGGGTCGCCTCAGCAACGTTGAGCTTGTTATCGGCGATGAATTTTGCAATCGGCAAATGCCAGTCGGCCAGCTGTGGAAGCTCCGGCAAGGTCTCATCGGGATTTGCGGAGTCGCCAAATGCCCCCGCGCTCGCGGAGCCGCCCCCCGCCCCGGCGGGAAAATATTGATTCAGCCGGCTCCGGATCAACTGCTGTAAATACTGAAATTCGGGAAGGGTAGTAGTCATACAAAGAATTCAAATTTTTAAACTATTCGGAATACTATTCGTTAATGCAAGCCTTCCTTTTTCCCCGATAAAATTCCCTGTCAGGCCCAGTGTTCTGAGCTGCTTTACTTTGGTTGAGACGGCCAGGATAAAGGCAGTTTGATCATCGAGCTGGTTGTAAGGAAGCTCCAGGTCTTTTACCGGGCCGATCAATGGGGAAGACAATAGCCGTTGTACCAGGCCCGTATTCAGGTCCATATCCTTTAGACGGAGTCTAACGAGGGAAGGTAAATTTGTTGCGTTAAAAAGGGTTTCGAGCTTTTCATCGGAAAAGACAAGTCCTTCGAGGGCCAGGGTCTTTAGGTTGGTGAGATAAGGGGACTGTATAAATTCCCTGATCCCCTGAAGATATATATCGCTTTTGCTGATGACAAGCGTTTGGAGATCCCGGATGCCTGGCGTTTGAATAATGGCCAGCAGCTCTTTGTTGCCATATTGTTCCCGATGGGCGATGGTGACGGACCGGATGAGGGCGGCGACCTGCGACAATTTCCCGTCATCGGCATAGATATGTGCCCAGGACGAGTTGACGGTCTTTATCTCGTCGGGCCAGCTTTCCAGCTGCCGGCGAAGCCAGTCAAAGGACTCTGTCTTTGCGGTATTGTCGGGCCAGGAGGCCAATACATCCAGCAATTCCCGCCAATGGGTTTCCGACGCCCCGGAGTCTACGATCTTTTCCAGGAGCCGGCGTCTGCCGTTGTCATCTAAGGATGGGCTATTCATATTTTTTCAAAATGGCGTTTAGTTTCTTTGATTCATCCGCTGTCAGCTCTGTCTTTAGGATCGACCCCTTATCTGCTGACTGAAGCAGACCGGCCGATTGGATCTCGCCTATCATGGTATTGTACCTGCTCTCGCCTATTTTTCCTCTCAGCTTGTAAATACGATCGGTACCTTGTCTGGAGAACTTTTGTTCTTCGAGCTCCGGAGCCTTGATCACTACGTCCAGCGGGTCTTTTTGGTCATACCCTTTTATATTCGACAGCCCGCGTTGCGCATCGCTGCAAAAGTCGATCAGCGGCGTGATAGATGTGCCCTGTGCGACGGTGAAGATACGCTGACGGTCTGGTTTGATATGATCGATCGTCATAGCATACTTAGCCAATGGCGGAGCTTCCAGGTTGGCATCCACGTCGAATTTGTTGACATTGAAACGGACAAACTGTTTGGGCGCGCCTTTGTATCCTGTAGCGAGACTGCCTACATAATCGATATTGCTGACCGTCCCGCTGAGGTCGATGTCGGGGTGTTGTTTTACCTGGTCGGCAAGCCATTTGTCTATTCGCTGTTTGGCTGCGGGCCAGAGGCTGGACAGCACCCTGTTGACCGCGAGGATTAGGGTCATCCATTCTTCCCGCCATAATTCGGTTCCCGCCTGGTGTACTTTTTTAAGGATCGTGTCTATATCCTCGGGGATACCATTCCTTGTTTTGAACCAGGCTGCTATCTGATGGTTCAGGGTGTCGATCTCTTTTTTGATCTTTTCGAGCGTATCCTTTTTGAAATTTTTTTGTGTCGAGCCGACATCCGCATTTGTCAGGTCCCTGAAGTCAGCCTTATACCCTTTCGTCTGCTGTCGGAGCCCGGTCAGCCAGGCATCTCTTCTTTCATTCAGCTTAAAGAGACCGGTGAACTCGTTGTAGGCATCTTCCGTGTAGAGCCTGCGTATAAAGACATCCCAGCTGTCGAGCTGGTTGTACACGGCTCTGAAGCTATCCATGACCGGGGCGTCATCGTTGCGGATCTTCTTCTTATTGACATCTTTGTCCGGATTGAAACCATAATCCCTTTCTTTATTGCCATACCGGTCCATGACCTTTTTGTATAAGACCTTGCAGTGATCATCGGGGGACTTTTGCTTATCGCATTCTTCGAGCTCTTTTTCTTCCGGCGTCCGGGCGGTACTTATTTTCATGGCTGCCTCATAACGCTGTTTGTAAGTGGCTTGCCGGGCGGTACTCATCTGTCCGAGGTTGTCATAATATTCTTTCAGCCGTCGAGTCAGCTTGCGGATAACACCCGGCTCGCCGAGAAGACCGGTATCGGCCAGGTGTTCGATCTGCCATAAATACATTTCCACTTCTCTTGCCTGGTAGTATTCTTCCCTTTTGCCGCCAAACGGCTCATCGATTATCTCTTCGAGCTTGTGCGGAGCCTGCTGCTGAAGTACGAACTGGTACTGCGACATCACGGTGGACACGAGCAGCGGAACACCGGAGAAGGCCTGGGAGTAGATGCGCATATGAGAAGGGCCAATGGGCAGATAATTGTTCGAACCCGGGTCTTTATAGGTGCCATCCAATTCCGTCTCTCCTTCCCCATGATAGGGCATATCGATAAAATTATAGTCGAACTTGCTTTTGTCGAGATGCTGGGTGACGATGAGATCGCTTACTACGGTAGTCGAGGTATTCGTTGTTGCTGGAGATCGTCTTGTTACAGCAGGAGATCAGCAGATAGAGGTTGAGATAAACCGGAGGATTCTCATAACGGGCTTTGCCGGACGCGTCCTTTCGCAGGGGCGGGGCGTTCTTCAACGTGCTTTCCTCCTCTATATTGACGACAGAGAAAACGATACTATTATTTAGATTGGTGGTCGTGTCGTTGTCCAACAGGGCGATGTTCTCGATAACCACCATTGTTTCCGGTTGTGTATAACCGTTGGCCCTCAGGTATTCGACAAACTCTTCCCGTAGCAATGCAATAGTGGTGTCGATCATGGTCTTGTCAGCTCTTTTTTAATAGGTTTAGGCAATACGATACCCCTCGCGAAAATTTTCGTTTTTTCGCGCGAATAACAATGACAGCGTGGTCCACAGCTGGTGGTAAGCCTTTCTGAGTGTGTATGAATAGGGCTGCGTCCGGATCAGTGCCCGGAACGTGCGAAAGGGGGTAGAGTCATAGTGCTGGGACTGCGAGAGTCTCGGAGCCCCGGACGGACATTAAAAGGGATTTCGGATATAGGTCCTAATGTAGAGATGGTAAAGAGAAGATAGAATGCAAATGTTTAAAAACTATTTCATATTGTCAATACCATTTTCTGGTAATAGTACTTTTCCGTGTTAAGTAGTACGACAAATACGTTGTTTGTGTCTTCCTATTGGTCGTCTTTTTTCTCCGAATGGTAACAGGAGCAGTCAATAAGCCCTTTGCTTTTCTGTCTCGTTCCCAAAGTTTCTTTGCCGGCCAGAAATCTTCAAACTGCCAAACCGGTACGTCAGATTAAGCCTCAGGTACCTATTATCATAGTAGTTATTGTAAACTTGCCGGATACCACTTACCGTGGAACTCAATATACCCTGGGAAGTCTTTAGTACGTCGTTCGCGGCCAGCGCCAACTCGAACTTTTTGTTCACCCTGTACCGGATGCTGCCGCCTAAATTATACCTTGCCGTCCTCCTGTAGATGCCTGTCAATTGAGGGGAATTGTAATAAAAGGTGAGCTGGGAAGTTAACTTTGTATTGATCTTAAACGTATTCGTCGTGCTCAGATAATAGGACCACACTTCCGAATTTGGCACCAGTGCAGGGTTCTGCTCAGTTATACGCCTGTAATAACCAGTCGCCACAAAATTGCTTTCGAGCCATTTCAATTTCTTCACCGCATAGGTCGCCGTGATCCCCACGTTCAAAGAATTGTAAAAATTCTGCATAGTATCTACAACCATCTTCGTCACCGCGTTGGGAATTGCAGTCTGTGCGGTCTGGTTATTGCCTGCATTAGTAAAAACCTGGGCAGTGAAATTGTTGTTGTTGGAATAATCCAGTTCGAAATTGTTGGTAAAAGACGGCAGTAAATATGGATTTCCAACACTATAGTAGAACTGGCTGATATACCGCTCAAAAGGATTCAGGCTAAGATAGTTCGGCCTGTCAATCCTTCTGCCGTAGCTGATCGAAAAAGAATTTTTGTCGTTCATGTCATACTCGTAATACGCGGTTGGAAATAATTGAAAATATTGATTCCTGTACTCCTTCTCCAGCGTATTGGATATGCCCAGCGTATTTGTATTTTCACCCCTCAGACCCAGTTCCACCTCATGCTTCTTGCCTATCTTGCTGTCGACGGTTAAAAATGCCGACCCGGTCTTCTCGTCGAAATGAAACAGGTCATTGTAATGGAACAAAGTATCTGTGTTACTCTGAACGATGGTCGCCTGCAGGTGACTGAGGTTCCTCGAATTGGTGTAATTCAATCCGTATTTTATGTCTAAATGCCGGATCTTGTGGTCTGCAACAAGATCAAAGGAATAATTGCGAAAAGAATTGTTGCCGATGTTGTGCGAAAACCATTCGCTGCCGGGGATCAGCAAGTCATCGGCATCATATGCCGCCGAGCCGAAAGGCCGGTCAGTGTTATTGCTGCTGCCGTAATAATCGAAGTCAAACGCGATTTTCTGATCATCTTTGCCCAACGTATAGATTGAATGCAGGTTCAGGGATATGTTCTTATTAAGGGCAAGCTGCTGTCCGTTGCCGCTCAATGAGCTGTCTGTGTGCCTGCTGGCATTATCCGTTATCAGGTTCAGGCTCTGATCAGTATAATGCGGCTGACTGTGGTTATAAAACCCCTGCACCCCGATCGTAAGTTTATTGCTGACCTTATAGTCCGACAAGACGCGCACGTTATACAGGTTCGTATAATGTCTGCTGGTGCTGGCTCCGTTCCAGGTTTGATCGGGATAGAAAATATCAGGTCGTTCGGTGAATTCACTCGAGCCTTTCGTCGAACCGCCGCTGGCGGACAGCGAAAATCTGTTCCTCTGGTAATCGAAATTGAATCCAACGTTTTCGGCAGGGTAGCTCGTCTGCGTATAGATGGACCGGAGGGCAGCACTCCAATGGTCGTTGACCACTTTTTTCAATTTGATATTGATGATACCCGAATTCCCCTCTGCACTGTATTTAGCGGGCGGCATCGTAATCACCTCTATACTCTCTATATTACCGGATGGTATGCTTCGCAAATAATTATACAGGTCTTCTCCACTTGTCCTCAGCATCCGATCGTTGATCATCACCGACACCGATCCCTTCCCGACGATGCTCAACGCATCGTTCTGCATGTCCACCAGGGGAGTCAACCGCAGCACATCCGTCGCATCGCCGCTGGAGGCTGCCATGCTGTTCTGCACGTTGAAAATGAAGCGGTCAATCTTCCTCTCGAACATCGTTTTTTCATTGGTGACGACCGCGGCGCGCAGGTTCTTTATCTCCGGTATCATCGTGTTGGTGATACTAATGTCGGATCCTACGAATAAGGAAGTATCCGATGCCATGTATCCGACCAGGGAAAAGGATATCCGGTAAAGCCGTCTGCCGGGAAGGTCCTCGAATCGATACGACCCGTCTGACCCGCACAACTCATATTTGATCAATGCGCTGTCACTGCCGTACAGTTTGACCACGGCGTATGCAGCCGGCTTATTATCACTTGTTATCAGCAAGCCCGTGACCCGCTGGGCCTGGCAGGGTGTCCGGGACAATAACGACAATAATAAAACAAGGGGAAGTGAAAATAAGCGTAGCGGCATATATCTGGATCTGTTTTTCTGTTAGAATTCACCCTCTCTTACTATATTATTAAAAATGCTGAACAGGACGATCCCCACTACATTCCTTGATCCAGTCTTTTCCTGCAGGCGGTGGCGGTAGTCCTCTACGGTCCTGACTTTCAGGTCTAAAGCATGTGCGATCTCGCTGCTGGTAAATTGCTTGCACAATAATTTGATGATCTTCAGCTCCTGCATGGTGAAATCGATCGGCTTTAGCCTGCGCCGGTTAGTCTGCAGCGCACCATACAGTTTGCTGGCTACCGTACTGCAATAGAAGGACGATCCGCCATGGACCGTCAGAATGGCCTCGCTGACCTCCTCGACCGATGCATTTTTGGATATGAGGCCGGATGCGCCGGCCTGGATCATTTCGAGCATCAGTTGGTCCTCATCGAAGACAGACAGCCCGATGACCGGGGTCTTCGTCTTCTCCCTGATGATCTTACAGGCCTGCACCCCGTCTAAACCTTTCATCCTTACATCAGTGATGACAAGGTCGGGTCTGTATTTCAGAACCTTTTCAACCAGTTCTGCTCCTTCACGGGCCTCTTCAATAAATTCGAATTGTCTTGTTTGATCCTGTAGAATGCTTTTGAAGCCTCGCCGGAATAGCTCATGATCATCCGCGAGGATAATTTGGATAGGTTTATTGCAGGTCATGAATTTTCTTTTGTGACTATAGCAATATAAAGAAAACTTTTATCAAAAAAATAATCCCCGTATTTCTACGGGAAAAACTCTTGTAATTCCCACGTTGTTTTTTATTGTAATATCTCACATCTTTGACTAAGGTCATCGAAGCAGACGGATGAACTACAATGAGTAACCGTCGCAAACGATTCTCCTCCTCGTGCATTTCCCGACCGCAGAATTACTGCATTCGGGCCTCACCCGCCACCCTTCCAAAACGTATTCCGGGACTATTGGTCTCCTTCTCTGCCGGAGGCCCTGCTCTGCCGTTGAATCGACCGTCTTCAATATACATTGGCCAATTGTTAATTGAAACTCAGCATAAGAGTAATTATGCCATTCGAGAACGCTTAATAATGTAAAACTTCAGCAAACGATCACTTTTTAATTTAACAGAACATGAAATCAAAAAGTTTAAGAATGGCTTTAGAGAAATTCAATGAAGCCAAACAGGAAGACATCTCCGCAGAAGGACAGGAAAACAGCTCCGAAGAGGGTTTCGAAGTAATGAACCTCGACGAGGCATCCTCCGTTCGTGGTGGCCTGGTGGACTGTACCTGTCGTGGATCCAGCTCAACTTATACCGCACCTAAATGTACGTGCGACGCCGGTGCCTCTTACAGCGCCTAGTCTTTATCAGCTGAAAGTAATGGCGGATTGTTGCTGAGATGATCCGCTTTACTTTCCAGCCAGCATTTTCAACATTTTAAACTCATTGACAATGGACTTCAAATTATCAAAATATATCGTTGCGACCGACGTGCTCGACCCGAATAGCGAAAAGAAGGAAAGGATACTCTTCTCCACCCGTAGCGGCATATCGGCGATGATCACCGATGACTTTTACGAAAGACTGAAAGTATGCGATTTGGAAGGTCTGGAAAATGGTCTTCTGTCAAGGTTAATGGACTACGAAGTCATTGTCGACCGGGAAGAAGATGAATTCCAGGAAATCCTGAAACTGAACAAGCTGGGTGTCAAAGATTCCAAGACCATCTCCATGACCATTCAGCCTACCGCCAATTGTCAGCTGGGCTGTTTTTACTGCGGTCAGGTCCATTCCAAGCAAACTATGACCGAAGAGATCCAGGAAAAAGTCGTACAGCGCGTCTTGTCTCTCCTGGATAAAATGGAGGCTGTGGAGACTATCGATACCACCTGGTACGGCGGGGAACCCCTGATGGGCTATTCCGCCATTATCAACCTCAGTAACCGGCTGCAGGAAATAGCACGGCAACGAAATGTCCCCTACGTCTCCAGTATGATCACCAATGGCCTGAGCCTTAAAAAAGACATCTTCACGGAACTGTATCTCAATCACAAAGTCCAGCGCTTCCAGATCACCCTCGATACCCTGAAGGAGCATCACGACCAGCGCCGCATCACCAAAGGCGGCGAACCGACCTTCGACATCATCATGAAAAATATTGTCGAGATATGCGCGCTGCCTCATTACAGGCAATTGACTCACAGACCCATCTTCATCCGCATGAATATCGACTCGACAAATTATCAGCACGTTCCCGACTTTATTGATTACATCGCTGACCTTGGGCTGGCCGATAAAGTCGAGCTTGGCTTTTCTCCCATTACCAACTGGGGAGACAAGACGGCAGGCGATGAACAATCCCTCTCCATACATGAATTCGCGGAACTGGAAATAGAATGGTTGATGCACGTCCAGAGGAAAGGCTTTTCCATGGAATATATCCTGCCGAAACGTCATTATGATGTTTGCATGGTGGTCAATGACCATAACGAAGTCTATGATGCCCTTGGAAATATTACTCCCTGCTACGAATTTCCCTATACGCCCAAATACAACGAGGAGAAGTATATTATCGGCAACCTCAAGGATGACGAGTCGACCTACAATAAAAAGACCGAAGTCCGGGGCTGGTACGACGATCTTGCCAGCTGCACAGTCTCCACGAAATGCTCAAAATGTAACCTTTTCCCCGTATGCAATGGCGGTTGCCCGAAGAACTGGTACAACGGTGAGATCACCTGCCCTACCATCAAGCTAAATATGGAAGACAAATTAGTACTCCAATATCTCATGGACAAGTCTAACTTAACTACTTTAATGTAAAACGTATGCCTGCAACAACCATCATGGACTGCCTCAGACAACTGGAGAATTTTACACCCCGTATGGAGACAGCCACACCCGTCAACAGGGTGCCCCGAAATAATAATTTTGACAACGGCCATATTTTCTATGCCGTATTGGAATATGCCATCCAATTCTCTCCCGAACGGGAAAAGATGACCTACTATTACAGCATCAGTCAAAAGCTATTGATCGCCAGCCGTCAAAACGACCGGCATGTTGCCGGCTACCTGCTGAACAAACTGGTGGACAACGGCGTCTCCCGGGTCCGGCTCGGAACTGAACTTTCCTATCATGCTCTTCACAGCGTCTTCAATCCTGCAATCGCGTATTATTACTATTTCCTTTTGCATGATTATACAAATGCCGAAAAATACATGCTGGCACTGCTGGAAAACATCGACTACCTCATTGCCCACGGATTCCGCGACGGTATGTACATGAAGATTGAACAATACCTGAACACGTCCAGGGTATATTTCAATGCCGGCGAATATGAGAAGTCAGCCGTATACGCCAGGGAAGTCATGCAGTATCTGCTGAGCGATGATCCCTGTACCTTCGAATTCGCCTTCCGGGATGTCATGCACAGCTCCAAACAACTGACCTCTATCCTCGACTTGTTCTTCAATGGTCTGATCTTTAAAACGCTGGCAAAGGCCGGTCCGGGGGATTTTTATCGCAATCGGTTTCTGGTGTCCGTCTTTTCAGACCTCGATATCACCTACAACAGGGTAATGGATCAGGATCTGCGTCAGTCGATCACCGCATTCCGGCTGATCCTGGAGGACCGGGGGGAAGAAGCCCTTACTGTCATTCTCGACAGCAGGATCTTTGAATCGCATATTCCGTCGTCACTTCGCTATTTCCTGTTGAACTGGCTGCTCCTGCGTGACGAAGCGGGAGAGATACCCGACCAGCTAAGAAATAGTATTGTCGACTATCAGCGTAACGAACTCCGGCTATCCGACGCCCAGATCGGTATTTCACAAACGCAGCCTGCAGCGGCATAAGTTAAGAACTGATATGGTCAAATTTTCGATGCAACACGATATCATGGATTGCGCGCCCACTTGTCTCAAAATGGTCGCGGATTTCTATGGGAAGGACTATTCCCTGGAATATCTCCGGGAGCTATGCTACCTCGGAAAGGACGGAGTCAGCCTGCTAAGCGTCAATGAAGCGGCGGAAAAGCTGGGGTTCAGGACCCTGATGGTCAAGGTGACCTATAAAACACTGGTCACCGATTGCCCGTTGCCTTGCATCCTTCACTGGAACCAGGAGCACTTTGTGGTGCTTTCGGATGTCAAATCAAAGGGGAATGCCCTGGTCAATCGCTTCAGAAAAGAACGGCCGGATAATGAATTCGTGATCGCGGACCCCGCCCATGGCATCGTCCGGCTGGACAAGGAGACCTTCCACGACAAATGGATCTCCACCGCCAATCAACGCGGGACGGCCCTGTTACTCGAACCTAATCCTGATTTCTATGATAAAAAGGCGGTGACCGAAGGTAAAGGCGGCTATGGGTTCCTGCTGCGCTACCTTTCGCCTTATAAGCGATATATCATTCAGCTGATATTGGGGATGATTGCAGCCAGCTTCATCTCGCTGATCTTTCCGTTCGCAACCCAGCTGCTTATAGACCAGGGCGTCAGCCAAAAGAATGTCTCGGTGGTTTACATTGTCCTGCTGGCTCAACTATTCCTTTTCATGGGCAGCATGACCATCGATCTCATCCGGGGTTGGCTGCTGCTGCATGTCAATACCCGGATCAGCCTGAATATTATTTCCGATTTCCTGATGAAACTGCTGAAACTTCCGATCCGCTACTTTGACTCGAAAGCTGTCGGCGACATCACCCAACGCGTCAACGATCACCATCGGATTGAAAATTTCCTCACCGGATCGGTTCTCAACTCCCTGTTCTCATTTATCAATATTATCATTTTCACCGTGATCCTGGGTTATTACGATTTGAAGATACTGACCCTTTTTGTAGTCCTCAGTGCGCTGGGCATAGCCTGGATCTTCCTGTTCCAGAAAAGAAGAAGAGAGCTTGATTACAAAAGGTTTTCCCGTAACCGTGAGAACCAGGACAAGCTGTATGAAATGATCACCGGCATGCAGGAAATAAAATTGTTCGGCAGCGAAACCCCCAAGCGCTGGGAATGGGAACGGTTACAGGTCAGGAATTTCAAGGTCAACCTCAAAAGCCTGGCCCTTGAGCAATACCAGCACACCGGCATGCTGTTCGTGACTCACCTCAAGAACATCCTGATTTCCTTTCTCGCCGCCAGGGCGGCCATCGAAGGTCATATGACCCTGGGGGAACTGCTCAGCATCTCATTTATTATCGGCCAGACAACCGCACCTATTGAACAGCTGGTCGAATTCATCAAAGCGGCACAGGATGCCCGGCTTAGCATGAACAGACTGCAGGAGATCCACAACAAAAATGACGAGGAGAACACTGCGGATATGGCTAACGCCAGGATAGACATTCCCTGTACGGATATCCATATCAACAACCTTTCCTTTCAATATGAAGGCCCGCATTCGCCCTTTGTGCTCAAAGACATCGACCTGTGTATCCCGAAAGGTAAAGTAACCGCCATCGTAGGCACCAGCGGCAGCGGAAAAACGACCCTGATGAAATTGCTCCTCAATTTTTATAGCCCTGTCAGCGGCAACATCTCGGTCGCCGACTACGATCTGGCCAATATATCACCCAAATGGTGGCGAAGCCAATGCGGAACCGTCATGCAGGACGGCTATATCTTCCATGATACGATCGCAAGGAATATAGCGCTCGACGGAAAGGAAATAGATGATCAGCGGATGAGGCATGCGGTCCATGTCGCCAACCTCGAAGAGTTCATTCAAGGGATGTCATCGGGCTATACGACGAAGATCGGCTCGTCAGGTGTGGGCATCAGCGGCGGACAGCGACAACGGATACTTATCGCCCGGTCGGTCTATAAAGATCCCGAATACCTCTTCTTTGACGAAGCAACCAGCAGCCTCGATGCCAATAATGAAAAAACCATTATGGACAACCTGAATGTCTTCTTCAGGAAAAAGACGGTGGTGATCATTGCGCACCGGCTGAGCACTGTAAAAAAAGCCGACCAGATCATCGTGCTGGAAAAGGGAATGATCGCCGAAACCGGCAATCACGAATCCCTGACCCGGCGCAGAGGCAAATATTTCGAGCTTGTACGAAACCAATTGGAATTGGGCGACTAAATTTCTGACTATGGCTGCAACGAAGTATGAACTAAGAAGCAATGATGTCCAGGAGGTCATGAACAGACCACCACATTTCTTTATCAGCTGGGGCAATACCGGCATCGTCCTGTCCATCGTCATCGCCCTGCTGATCCTGAATCATGTCCAACTGCCTGTCACGCAGCAGTTGCCCGCCCTGTTTCAATATACCGGCAACCCTGACAGCCGGAATGACCCGGCCGGTCTGATGATCTTCTCGCTGAATACTACCCTCCCCGGCGACATCCGTCCGGGTAATGCCGCGACTATTGACCTCGCCGGCACCAACCTGCAAACGATGGGCAATATCCTGGCCAGTGTAGACTCGGTCTGGTCGGTCAGCAATGTTACTTACATGGCCCTGCATGCCCCCTGGCATAACGGCATGGCCACAACCTCCACCGGAAAAATCGTCATCCCGCCCAAAGGCTTGCCTGTCCTGCTGGTGGTCGTCACCGGTAAGATGAAAATATTTCCTTTTCTTCTGCACAGCCTGCTGCGGCATTAATCACAACAAACAGCACCGATGAATCTGAAACTCTCCCGCTATATCATTTTCACAGCCGCAATCAATCCCGATGACAGGTTCGATATGCAGAACAGGATCATTTATTCGACGGTAACCAATATTTCTGTCGTGGTGAAGCGACCGGTGTTCGATCAACTGACAGATGGGAAATTCGACGGGCTCGACCCGGACCTGGTCAGGCAACTCCTCCGTGCCAATATACTGGTGCCGGATGACAGGGATGAATTTTCGGCGGTGCTGGCCGAAAACAGGGTCTTCAACAGGAACCTGTCCATTGCCTTCAATCCCGCGGCTAACTGCAGGGCCGGCTGCACCTGCAGCGCTCAACGACAGGTTGAAAAAAAGATGGACGACTCCGTCTGGCAACGGCTCCTTGACTACGCTGAGCAACAGCTGGGAAGCGGGCAATTCACCTCCTTTAACATGGTATGGGACGGCATGGAGCCATCAGTGGTTCTGCCCGGAATCATCCACCTGTCGGAAAAATACCTGGAACTGTCCGATGGATACGACATTCCATATAAAGCCAGCATGGTCACCGATGGCGCAGGTCTGACCAAAGAGGTCTTTGAAACCCTGTTCTATCGATGCGGCATCAAAAATTTTCACATTACCTGGACACCTGGATTTGAAACGGTATTCCATACGATAGAACGGATCCTCCGGGAAGTCCCCTTTAAGCCAAGGGATGGCGTCATCTTTGAAATACGGATCAATATCGACAAGACCAACCAGGAGGCTCCCTTTGGCCTGATCGACAGGTTTGCAGACCACTGCTTTCAAAACCGCGTCACTTTCCGGTTCGACCAGGCAATCAACGTGGCGGCGACCGGCCCCGACGACATCGCCCCGGGCGACACCGGGGGCTTCGATACAAAGGAATTCGCCGAGCTGGAATTTGAATTCCTGCTGCATGCCATTCAAAAAGGCTTTATCCAGAGTATTTTGCCGGCCAGGACCTTTGTGCCCTGCTTCGCCGTGGACGAAAGTTCGGTCGTGGCCGACCAATATGGCAATCTTTTCTCCTGCCATGCGCTGCCCTATATGAATCATCCGGCTTCAGAGCCCAACAGGATCGGCGACCTTCTTTCGGCCGGCAATGATCTTCGGGCAAATACCCGGTTCAGGAACTGGTTCAACCAACTTGAAAATGATAAAGGTATTTGCTACGGTTGTAGTCTCTTCCCTTCCTGCGGCGGCGGCTGCCGGCTGAAAGACGGCGAAGAAGAATCCGCCTGTCCGCCTTTTAAATACAACATCGAAGACAGGCTGATCCTGAACTATATCCATCAAAAATCCGGCTTCAACAATCTGATGGCCTCACCTTTTTAAATAAGATAAGTATGTCCATCTTTGTACAAATAGCTTCTTACCGCGATCCGTTGCTGGCCTCCACTATCAAGGACCTGATCGAAAAAGCCAGCGATCCCGGCAATTTGCGGATCGCCGTTTGCCACCAGTTCCATCCCGATGATCCGTTCAACAAGGAATTAGAACCATACAGAGGGGATCAAAGGGTCCGCATCATCGACGTCCCTTATATGGAATCGAAAGGCGTGTGTTGGTCGAGAAATCTGATCCAGCAGCACTATGGCGATGAAGATTATACGCTGCAGATCGATTCGCACATGCGGTTTATCAGGGATTGGGACAGTGTCATGATTGGCATGGTGCAGCAGCTTCAGCAAAAAGGATTTCCCAAGCCGATCCTGACTACCTACCCGGCGCATTTCGACCCGGAGACCTTTACATTGAAGGAGTCCCCTGCTAACGGGATCATCCTTACCGGGTTTAACAACGAAGAGATCCTTCCGATGTGCTGGCCGGCCGAGATCCCGGATTGGAAAGCGCTTGACGGACCTGTACCGGCAAGGTTCTATGCCGGCGGGTTTTCCTTTACCCTGGGCAATCTCTGCCGGGAAGTGCCCCACGATCCGAACTTATATTTTTGGGGAGAAGAAATCAATATTGCCATCCGTGCCTACACCCATGGATATGATCTCTTTCATCCTCCTGTCAATATTGCATGGCATTACTATGGCAGAACCAAAAGTATCAAACACTGGACTGACCATGGCTCTTTGGACGCCTTCCAACGCAGAGCTTCCAACATCCTGAAAAAGCTATTTGACCCGTCAGGCAGAAGTGCACAATCTGCCCGTAATGGGCCGTACGGTCTTGGAAGGTACAGAACCCTGCGGGACTATGAAAAATATGCCGGCTTGCTACTGTCCGAACAAAAGGCGCAGGAGTATACCTTAAAAAATCTTACGCCCCCTAATCCGGTGAACTACGCAACGGAAGAAGAATGGCTCAACAGCTTTCTGAGTCATGTGAATAATACCGTCTCTATCCCCTGTAGTGCGCTGAAAGAAAAAGATTACGGGACAGCGCTAATGTCTTTTACCGCCAATAATCAAACCGTGCACCAACTCTGCTACAATAAGGAGGAAATGGCCGCCATGATCCGGTCTGGCGCCTATGAAATCGGCCTGAATTTCTCGTGCAAACAATTGCCGGATGCCTGGGCGTTATCTTTGGAGAGGCCATCAAAAGGATGGAGTACGGCCCTCCGGGGAAGAATGCCCTATTTCAACAAGAGCCTCAGTGGCTTTTCCTTGAAAAATTGCCGTACCTTATGACTGCCTGACTTTATTCTGTCTCCTAAGGGTCATCAATTCCTTCTCCTTATGGGTTTCAATGGTGATATCTGAAGTGGCCACAGTTGAACAGGCCAATATATATCCCGCCTCCAGTTCAGCCGTGGATAAAACGGTCTGTGGGCCTTGTTCCGCCGATCCGGCGACCAGCTTGCATACACAGTTCGAACAATCCCCGGTCCGGCATAGAAAAGGCAGCCGGATATCCGCCTCATTGGCAGCATCAAGAATAAAAGCGCCCTCTTGAATATCGATGGTTTGATGGATACCCTTTGATTCGTTGATCAGGGTAAGGTGATAGCTGGTCATAGAAAGGTTTATTGTAAAATACGCAATTATATCATTACTTAAACACGGGGCTTCGAGAAAACTTTTATTGCTCAGCACGCCTATTCACCCGGGTCATGAACCGGATCATCACTCCGGCTGGCTGGATACGATAGGCTGTCGAATAGTGGTGCGGACACGCCGGTTGTGCTTCATAGCGGGAGCCCATTTAGGCGACCGGTGAACGACGTCCAGCGCTATTTTTTCAAATTGAGGATAGAAGGGTATGCTGACGTATGCGTCCTTGAGATTCCCGTCTTCATCTATGGTGAAGGTCAGCTCAACCACGGCCAGGTCGCTATTGGTGATCCGGTAATTTGTGGGAAAGCTCAGGTGGTTCTCAAGATATTTCAGCCAGTCTTTGGTGCCACCTTTGAACGCTGCGTTCTTATCTCTCCTGCTGGTATCGGTCGTGGGGGCACCTGTCTCGTCAAAATATTGTTTGTCCTGGAGTTTGCCGTGGTCATAGATCACCGGCATAGGAGGGATTGCCGTTGTCAAACCAACCTTCCATTTGCAGACTGGAAGGCTCATGGAGAAAATAATCCTGCTGATGCCAGCCCGAGTCGGTCAACTCCCTGACGGAATAGAAACGGGCGTGGGCGACGTCGGTCTGTTTCCACTGGTAATCGTAGAATCGTTCGCTTCTTTGTGCGATAGCACAGGAGGTTGCCAGGAGCAACACGATAAAGGGGGTTAACTTCATGAAATTAAAGTACAAAGTTTTTAACAATTTCGAAATACGTTGATGTCTCGTGGTGTGAAATTTGCGGCATCTTTGTGAAAAATTACCAGTTATGAAATATAATTTGTTAGGCAGTACGGGGCTAAAAGTATCGGAACTCTGTCTGGGAACCATGACATTTGGTGGGAAGGGATGGGCAAAGATGATCGGTACGCTTGATCAGGCAGCGGTTGATACCATTGTTAAAAGGAGTATCGATGCGGGGATCAATTTTATTGACACGGCAAACGTCTATTCGGAAGGTTGGTCGGAAGAGCTGACGGGGCAGTCGATAAAAAACCTCGGGCTGAACCGGGACGACCTGGTCATTGCTACGAAGGTAAGGGGGCAGATGGGACAGGGGCCCAATGACAGCGGGCTGACCCGGAAGCATATCCTGCGGCAGGTGGAGGCAAGTCTGAAAAGGCTTGGAACAGACTATATCGACCTCTATCAGATCCACAGCTTTGACCCGTTGACACCCTGGCAGGAGACGCTGTGGGCTTTGGATGACCTGGTAAAAAGCGGGAAGGTCCGTTATATCGGCGGCAGCAACCTGGCGGCCTGGCAGCTGATGAAGGCGCTGGACTTTTCTACCTATACGCGTGTGGCGGGTTTTGTTTCCCTGCAGGCTTATTATACCATTGCGGGCAGGGACCTGGAGCGCGAGATCATTCCGTTGCTGAATGATCAGAAGGTTGGGTTGCTGGTGTGGAGTCCGCTGGCGGGTGGGTTTTTGAGTGGGAAATATAAGCGGGAGGATCTTAGTCAGAATGCTCCGGGGAACCTTGGTGCGATGGCGGCTGGCGGCGATGGCCCGGGTACAGCAGGCCGGCGTGCGGGTTTTGATTTTCCGCCGGTCGACAAGGACCGCGCGTTCAATATTCTGGATGTGCTTCATCCCATGGCGAAGGACAAGGGCGTTTCGGTTGCGCAGCTGGCGCTGGCCTGGCTGCTGCATCAGCCGGCGGTGACCTCGGTTATCATCGGCGCCAATAAGATGGAGCAGCTGGAAGATAACCTGGCTTCTGTCAATGTGACGTTGAGCGCTGAGGATTTGCAGCGGTTGGATGAGGTGAGCAGGCTGCCGGCGGAATACCCGGGCTGGATGCTGGATTGGACGGGAAGGGATAGGAAGGTATAATTAGCGCCATCCTCCGCCAAGGCTCGCATACAACGTAATAACGGCCTGAAGCTGCTGCAACCGGTCGTCGATGCTGTTGATCTGCGCGGACAATAAATTTTGCTCGGAGGTCAGCACATCGGTGTAATTGGTATTGGCATTATACTTCATCAGCTCCTTTGTGAACTCGACGGATTTCTCAAGGAAGTGAAGCTGTTTCTTCCGGATGTCTATCTTCTCTGTTGCCGCCTGATAATCATACAGGGCATTGGAGACTTCCTGGCCGGCGGTGAGCAGGGTCTTCCGGAAGGTGAGCAGGAATTCCTGCTGCTGCGCCTTTGCCACCTCGAGTCGTTGCCGGTTGAGCCCGTTGTTAAAGATAGGCTGTGTCAGTCCGCCAATGATACTCCCAAAAAAGGCGGAGGCATCGAAGAAATGCGAGAGGTTGCCCGACGACAGTCCGCCCTGTCCGGTAATGGTCAGCGCCGGATAGAAATAGGTGCGGGCCACATTGGTGAGCTCGGTATAATAGCGCAGCTGGTCTTCGGCCTCCTGTACATCCGGCCGGTTGGCCAGGAGCTGAGCGGGCAGACCCGTCTTCAGGTCGGTGGGTATCGGCACGTTGTACAGGCTGTCGCGGCGGATGGCGCCGGGGTTGCGTCCCAGCAAAAGACAAATCGTGTTTTCCGTATTCCGGATATTCTGCCGGATATCGGGGAGGGTCACTTCCGCCGAATAAAGGTTGGCCTGGCTTTGCATCACGGCCGCGCCGGTAAGCACATCCGACTCTTTCAGGGCCTTTGTCGTATTCACGTCCTCCTTACGGTTGTCCACGGTGGCAAGGGTTATCTTCAGCTGCTGGTCGAGACCAAGCAGCGAATAATAGTTGCCTGCAATATTTGCCACCAGCTGTGTCTGCACATCCCGTCTATAGGCATCGCTTTGCAGCAATGCCGCCAGCGCGGCCCTTTTGGAGCTTCTTAGCTTACCCCAGAGATCGACCTGCCAGGAGCTGCTGAGGTAAACTTCGTAATTATGTGTAGAAGGCGATCCCGACGTCTTTTGAAAACTGGCGCCGGCATTGGCATCGAGACTGGGGAAGAAGGCGGCCTTACTTTGTCTAAGGTTGGCTTCGGCCTGACGCATACGGGTAACGGCGATCTTCAGATCAAGATTATTGTCTATTCCTTCCTGGATCAGCCCTTGCAGGACGGTGTCGGGAAACAGCTGGCGCCAGGGGAGGGTCGCGATAGTCGTTGTATCGCTGATCGTCGTGTCGCTGATCGTTGTATCGCTGATCGTCGTGTCGCGATAAAGGCTGTCACTGGCCACCCGCGCGGCCTGCCGGTAGGGGGTAGTGATTTTACAATTTTGAAAGATCAGGATTAAGAGTAATAATATGATTGGATATTTACTCATTTTCATCAGTTTTATTTTTCCGTACTTTCTCCTGCAAACCCTGAAAGATGATGAAGAGTGTCGGGATCACGAACACCCCAAGACAGGTGCCGAACAACATCCCGCCGATGGCTCCCGTGCCGATCGACTTGTCGCCGTTGGCGCCCACACCGCTGGCGAAGATCAGGGGCAACAGTCCAAAGACAAACGCAAAAGAGGTCATCAGGATCGGGCGCAACCTCGCCTTGCCGCCTTCTATTGCCGCCTCCAGCAATCCCATACCCTTTGCCCTTCGTTCGACGGCAAACTCCACGATCAGGATCGCATTCTTGGATAGCAGACCGATGAGCATGATCATGGAGATCTGCATATAGATATTGTTATCCTCACCAAAGAGTTTTGCAAAGACAAAGATCCCCGACAGACCTACCGGCAGTGACAACAGGACTGCAAATGGCAGCAGATAGCTTTCATACTGCGCACTCAGCAGAAGGTAGACAAAGGATAGACATAAAAGAAAAATATAAATGGTCTGTGAGCCCGCAGACTGCTCTTCCCTGCTGATGCCGGAATATTCAAAGCCATAGCCACTGGGCAATTTCCCGGCTGCCGTCTCCTGTATGGCCTGGAGAGCCTGACCGGTACTGAACCCTTCGTTGGGCGATCCGCTCACGGACATCGCAGTGAACATATTGAAGCGCGATACGGATTCGGGGCCAAAAATGCGTCGCAGCGTGATGAACTCCATGATCGGCACCATCGTGCTGTCGGAACCCCGCACATAGATCTTGTTCAGTCCCGAAGGCGCGCTGCGATAATCGGAGTCTGCCTGTAAGATGACCTGGTACTGCTGACCGAACTGGGTGAAATTGGATGAATAGCTGCTGCCATAGAAGACCTGCATCGCATTCAGGATCGATGTGACGGACACGCCCGCATCTTTACATTTGGGGACATTGATATCCATCTGATACTGCGGAAAATTCGGGTTAAAGGAAGTGGTGGCATATTGGATCTCCGGTCTTTTATTCAGGACGTCGAGGAAACCCTGCGCCACCTGGTAGAACTGGTCGGTGGTATGACCGCCCTTGTCCTGTAGCTGGATGGTGAAACCGCCGCTGGTGCCAAAGCCGGTGACGGTAGGCTGGGACATAAAGACAATTTTTGCGCCCTGTATGCCGGCCGTTTTTTTGGTCAGCAGCCGGATGACATCCTTATTCGTCACGCCCGGGCGCTGATCCCAGGGCGTTAGCCTGACGGTGATCATGCCATAGGCGCTGCCGCTGCCGCCGATGTAATTCTGACCCAGGGTCCGCATCGTATGGCCTACCTGCGGGATCGTCCGGCAGACGCTGTCCAGCTGATCGGCGACGGTCTTTACTCTTTCCATCGTCGAGGCCGGAGGAAGGCTGATGTTGACAAAGATGGTGCCCATGTCCTCTTCCGGTACAAAGCTGGATGGGGTGGATCTCATCAGTAAGTAGAACAGCGCGCCGAAACCCGCGATGATGATGATGACGACCCATTTGCTGGCGGATAGGAATGTGACTGCGCGGGAATAGCGTTCGACCATGGCGTTGTAGCCCCGGTTGAAGCTTACGCCAAACCGTTGCAACAGAGTTCGCTTTTTGCGCGGCTGCCCCGGGATGCCGATAGCGCCGGCCTGGTTGGAGCCGGGTTGGCCGGTGTCGTGCTCATCCCCATGATCGGGCGGTTTTAGGAACATCGCCGCCAGCGCAGGACAGAGGGTCAGCGCATTGATCGCCGAGATGCAAATGGCGATGGCCAGCGTAATACCGAACTGCCGGTAAAACACTCCGGCCGACCCTGTCACAAAGGACACCGGCACAAAGACCGATGCCATGACAAGCGTGATGGACACGATCGCGCCCGAGATCTCGCTCATGGCGTCGATAGCAGCCTTCCTGGCCGACTTATAGCCACCCTCCAGCTTGGCATGTACGGCCTCGACCACTACCACGGCGTCATCCACCACGATGCCTATCGCCAGCACGAGGGCGAACAGCGTCAGCAGGTTGATACTGAATCCCAGCAGATACAGGAAGAAAAATGTTCCGGTGATCGCGACGGGCACCGAAATGCCATGGATGATGGTGCTGCGAAAATCCTGTAGGAAAATAAAAATGACGAGAAAGACCAGCGCGAAACACTCGAACAGGGTGTGCAGCACCTTGCTGATGGATGCGTCGAGGAAATCGTCGATATTGACGAGATAAAGATATTTGATGCCTGTGGGAAGAGAGGGTGCCGCTTCGTCGATGACCTTCTGGCACTGCTGGATAACCTGTTTGGCGTTGCTGCCCGGCGTTTGGCTAACGGAAATGCCTACCGACTGTTTGCCATCCGTGGTGTTGGAACCGGTATAACTCTGGGCGCCCAGCTCGATCCGGGCGATGTTCTTTAGCTGGAGATACTGTCCTTTGCCAAGGGACTTGATCACGATATTGCCAAAGTCCTCCGTGGAAGCCAGCTGACCTTTATACCGGATGACGTATTGAAAGCTCTGGCCGGAATTCTCCCCGAACTGGCCGGGGGCGGCATTGACATTCTGTTCCGCCAGGGCTGCTGTGACATCGGCGGGATTGATCTTATACACCGCCATGATATCGGGCTTCAGCCAGATGCGCATCGAATAGGTCATCGTCGAGCCAAAGACGGCGGCGCTGCCCACGCCATTGACGCGTTGCAGCTGAGGCAGGATATTGATAGCGGCATAATTCTGCAGGAAGGTCTGGTCATAAGCCGCCTTGTCGCTGTATAGGGAAAGGATCAGGAGGTTGCTGCTCTGCTGTTTGCGGACCCTGACGCCGTTCTGTGTGACGGACTGGGGTAATAAGCTTGCTGCCGCCGCCACCCGGTTCTGAACGTCCACCGCCGCGATATCCGGATTGGTCCCGACGGCGAAAAACACGCTGATATTGGCAGAGCCGGTATTATTGGCCGAGGAGGTCATATAGGTCATGCCTTCCACTCCATTGATCTGTTGTTCCAACGGGATAATAACGCTCTTAACGACCACGTCCGCGTTGGCCCCGCTATACGTCGCAGAAACCTGGACGGTAGGCGGAGAGATGTCCGGATACTGTGCTACCGGCAGTTTCGCCATTCCAAGCACCCCGAGCAGGATAATGATGATGGAGATGACGGTACTAAGTACAGGTCTTTGTATAAATTTTTTTAGCATGTCGGGCGAATTTGATTAACGGGCAGTGTCGGTGCGATAAAGACTGTCTGCATTGACGAGCTGTGGGATAATGACCGTACTATCTTTCAGGTTAAAACCGTTGAGCAGGATGTGATCGCCTCTTTTCAGGCCGCTGCGTACAAGCAGGAACTTCCCGTCATTGGTCGGGGTAGATTCAATGGCGGTGTTGATGATCCGGTTGCTGTCGATGAGCAGGTACACGAATCGTTTGTCCTGTAGCTCATATGTGGCGCTCTGTGGCACCAACAGGGCGGTGTCGATGGTGCGGGGGAGACGAACGATGGCGCTGGCTCCGCTGTGGATGAGTCCTGTGGGGTTTACAAACCGGGCTTTAAGGCTGACGGTACCTGTGCCGGTGGTGATGAAGCTGCTGGCCGTCTGCAGCTTTCCCTTCTGCGGGTACTGGCTGCCGTCAGCAAGCACGAGGGATACGGGCGGTAGCCGGTCCAGCTTATCCTGCAAGGTCGCGCCGGGTACGCGGTTGAAGAAACCCAGCAGCTGCTTTTCGCTGAGGGCGAAGTAGGCATATACGTTGTCTATTCTTGCCAGGCTGGTCAGGGGATTGGAAATGCTGCTGCTGATGAGGTCGCCGATCTTATAGGGAATAGAACCCATGACGCCGGTGATCGGGCTGCGGAGCGTGGTATAACCGACGTTGGTCTGGGCATTTCTGAGGGATGCATTGGCCTGGGCGAGGGCGGCTATCTTTGACTCCAATGTATACTGGGCCGACTCCAGCTCGTACTTGCTGACGATGTCCTTTTCCACGAGGGGCCGGACCTTCTCGACATCCATCTTTGCTGCGTCGACATCTGCCTGGGCTATCTTAATCGCTGCCTGTGCGGTTATAACGTTCTGTTCGTAAATGGGATTCTGGATCTTGAAAAGCAGCTCACCCTTCTTTACGTTGGCGCCTTCGGGGATATAGATCTTTTCCAGGTAGCCGTCTACCATGGGCCGCAGCTGTACGATCTCGATCCCTTCGATGGAGGCGGGGAAATCGTTGTAAACAGTCGCTGACTGTGGGGTGAGGGTGAGTACATTATAGGCTTGAGGGATGGCGGGAGGGTGGGTTGATCTTACGTCTCCCCTGCAAGCTGCCAGAACTGCCATAAAGAATAGTGGGGGCGCCAGTAAGGCGCCGATACGCTTTCTTTTACTAATCATACTTTCGATTACGTTTTACGGTGAAGTATCCGGGATCTTAGCAGGTTAGCAGGAGGGCTTTTGCCAAATATATTCATTTTCGGGGACAACTATTGGGCGGTATCTTTGTTTTAGCCTATAACCCGATGAATTAATGACCAATAGAACAATTATGACTGTGAAAAACCTTTTGATCACTATGATCCTTTCGGGTCTTTGCTGGCTCTCCGGGCGCAGCCAGGACGACTGGAAGCTAAAGTCAGACAAGGATGGCATTGCTATTTTTACGCGGACCTTCCCGGATTCCAAATTCAAGGCTATAAAGGTGGAGGTGGAGCTGGACGCCACGCTTTCCCAGCTGGTGGCCGTCATCCTCGATGTCAATACGGGTGCGGAGTGGGTGTACAGCACAAAATCCTCTATGCTGCTGAAACAGGTGTCGCCCTCTGAGCTGTACTATTATTCGGAGGTCAATGTCCCCTGGCCGGCTGCCAACCGTGACTTTATCGCGCAGCTAAAGGCGGTGCAGGACTCCCATAGCCGGGTTGTTACGATTTACGGACCTACTTTTCCGGACTATCTGCCGGTGAAGAAAGACATTGTGCGGGTGCGCCGGTCGGAGGGGAAATGGGTCATCAGCCCGGTGGCTAAGCGGAAGATAAAGGTCGAATATACGCTACGGGTGGACCCGGGTGGGGATCTGCCGGCCTGGCTGGTGAATATGTTTGCGACGAAGGGTCCTTATGAGTCGTTCAAAAAGCTGAAGGAGCAGCTGCAGAAGCCGGCGTATGCGAATGTGCGGTTGCCGTTCATATCGGATTAGGTGAGCGCTGCTGCGGCACTAATTTTTCCCAAGATGTAACAGGATATTCCGGTGCATCTCATCGGGCCGGAAGGGCTTGTGGAGATAGCCGTTGAACCCATACTTTTGCAGGTCGTCATACATGTTCTCATAGACCGCGGCCGTGAAGGCGATTGCGGGAATCTCCTTGTTCACCGTCCTGATCTGTGTCAGCAACTCCTTACCATCCATCAGGGGCATTTCCAGATCGACCAGCAGGAGGTCAAAAGACTCCTGTTGGAACAGCTCCCAGGCGATGAGTCCGTTCTCCGCTGTATTGATGCTGGCGCCCCAGCTGTGGAGAAATCGTCGGGCGATCTTCATATTAACGGTATTGTCTTCGACAAGCAGGATGCGTACTCCATCAAGCTGTCGCAAGCTGCGGAGCTTTTCTTTTGGGGCGATGATGGTCCGCTGTGCAAAAGGCAAGGTCAGCGTAAAATAGAATGTGCTTCCTTTTCCCTGTTCGCTGCTGACCTGCAGCTGGCCGCCCATTTTTCGGATCAGCTCCTTGCAGATGCTAAGACCGAGTCCCGAGCCGCCATACTTACGGGTCGTCTCGGCGTCGGCCTGGGTAAAGCTATCAAAGATAAGGAACAGCTTTTCCGGGGGGATACCGATGCCGGTGTCGGTGACGGCAAAATAGATCTCGGCGCCTGAGTCGGTCAGGTGGTTGACATGCGCTTTTAGCGTTACAGATCCTGTTTCGGTGAACTTGACGGCATTGGACAGGAGATTGAGGACAACCTGTTTTAAGCGCATCTCATCGCCGACCAGTTTTTTATTCTGTGGCAGGGTCGTCGTTTCCAGGAAGAGATGAATGTTTTTTTGCTGTATGGCGGTGGTAACGGTATCGGCTGCCTGCCGTAGCATTTGGCCCAGGTCAAAAGACTCGGACACAAATTCCAGCTTGCCTTCATCCAGCTTATTAAAATCGAGCACTTCGTTTACGAGGTGCAGCATATGTTCGGAAGAATCCTTCAGGATCTTAAAGTGTTCGCTGTCGTGTAAAAGCTCGTGGTCCTGCATCAGCAAATGAGTGGAACCGATGATAGCGTTGAGCGGTGTCCGGAGTTCGTGGCTCATATTGCTCATGAAACGTGTCTTGGCGGCTGCGGCCTTCTCCGCATTCTCCTTGGCTTGCCGGATCTCCAGCTCGGCCTGCTCCAGGGAGGCGATGTGTTTCTTGTTCTTCTTTTCCTTGACATCCAAAAGTCGCAGGACGACATAGAAGAACACGATCACCAGCAGGAAATTGATGATGATATTGAGCTGGTGATGGTTGTAGCAGATGCTTTCCGTGACGGGTTCGATCAGGGAATGATGGGGCAGGAACAGGACTATCGCCAGTAGGTTCATCGCTGTGGCTATGACGAAAGTGGTCACGACAAAATCATTCTTTCGCACCCGCAGAAAAAAGATCATGGCCATGACAAAGGGAAACAGATATAAAAAGGAACCCTGATCGGTCCCCTGAACATAACAAAGAGAAAAGGCATGCAGGTTGACAAAAAAGATGCTCAATAGGGTAGGTATTGCCGAGAGACCTTTCAGATTAAACAGGACGAAGACGAACAGTACGACGATGCCCCATATTTCGATGTTGGCGCTGCTTGTCATTCCGTCGTAGATGTAGTAAAGGAAGTTGATCAGATTACAGGTCATGGCCAGCACAATGAAGGTATTGAGCTGCCAGAATCTGGCCTTGGAAGTTTGGGATAAGTCTGGTGTTTTCTGGTTTATCAACTGCTTTGGACATTGGATTACCGCTAAAAATATACTAATAATTTAGCATATGCAAGATTTATTTTATTGTATATGAGGCACTATTCCTTATTGGTGGCGGCTGTTCTTGTTATCTTTAGCGCATGGCAGTGAGCAATATAGAAAGAGGAATAGGGGTAGTGGCGGGGATAGTTATTTTTAGCGCGCAGGTGATATACCTGGTAAATACACTTAGGGGCAGGATCAGGCCGAGTGTCTTATCCTGGCTGGGCTGGGCTCTTTTAATGGGGACGAGTCTTGTGTCGCAGATCGTGGGCAAGGGCTGGCAATGGAGTCTGACCAGCATCCTGTGTTCGACGGTCGGAAGTCTGGCTATTACATTGGCGGCTCTGCTGAGCAAAAATTTTACACTGGCTGCAAAAGACTGGAAATTTCTGGGGCTTGGTCTGGGTTGTATGGGTCTGTATTACGTGTCCAGTGATGCCTGGATTACGACTGGATTCGCGATACTGGCGGATGCCTTGCTGGGTATTCCGACGATAGCGAAGGCCTGGAGGAACCCGGCTTCAGAGAAGTCGGTGGCGTGGATATTGGGGGCGGTGTCCTCGGCTTTGGCGTTGGCTATTTGTGTGGGACATGACTGGTTATATGTTTTGTTTCCGATGTACCTGGTGTTGTTTAATGGGATGATGATGTGGTTGACGTGGAGTAAGCGAGGGCGCTTTGCAATTTAGCCAACATGGCCATGATCCTTGGTTTAGGGTCTCCCTGGCCCAGCGTTTCGGCGGCGATAGCGTGCGCTATCAACCGATTGCGCTCTGTAATCTGGTTTTGAAACTAAATTTAGGGAAATAGAGGAATTAAACGTACATTGCAACTAAAATATAGTTGCACATATGGCCGCGAGGCATATCGCTTTTATATTATCTGAGAAAAATAATAAGAAATAAGAAAAAATTAAAAGTATGATCCAAAAGAGATCTTTTTTAAAATTAATTGTATTTGACCATGTCAAAGAACGAAAAGTTACTGCAGCGTTTATTGTCTCTTCCCAAAGACTTTACCTGGGAGGAATTGACTAAGATTTTGTTTCTGTTTGGTTATGCCGAGATAAAAAAGGGGAAAACTGGCGGTTCGAGAAGAAAGTTCGCAGATGAAAAGAAACGTATTATCAGCCTGCACAAACCGCACCCCGGCAACATAGTAAAAGAATATGCGCTCAAACAAGTAATTGCGCAGTTAAAAGAAAAAGGACACATACAAGATGAATGACATCTTACAATACAAGGGTTACTACGCGGCCGTTCATTTTAGTGCTGACGACGACGTGTTTTTTGGCAAACTCCTTGGCATTGATGATCTGGTAAACTTTGAAGGGGCCTCCGTAAAAGAACTAAAAAAGGCTTTTCACGAAGCGGTCGACGACTATCTCGAAACATGTGAAGAATTGGGCAAAGAACCCAATAAAACATACAAGGGAAGCTTTAATGTCCGCATATCTACCGACTTGCACAAGGCCGCGGCAGTCTTTGCCTCCGTACACAATATCTCCCTAAACGACTTTGTCAAAACCGCGATTGATTATGCCCTCCAGCATAAAGAAGATGTAAATAAAAGGCTCAGGGCCCTTTAATTTAGGAACGATCTTTGATCGATACAATTTGCAGGACTAAATTTATGTTTATATATTGCGGCATTCCAATTACCTGTATGAAAAGACTAATTCTCTCCACATTATTTTTACCCTTTATCGGTGGGTTCACCGGGGTAGACCCCTCCACAACAAGTTTGGCGGAAGTACGTTCGGGCAAATGGCCGATCAGTCTGGAAAGATGGATCGAACGTCGCGACACCTCCTATGTATTATTGTTTCGTGACCAGCAGGTTATGAATGCCGAGGTGACGGATACCCTGCCTTTTGAGAATCTGAAACAGCTGCGGTACCTGGACCAGGCGCTGACCAGCCTTAAGAAAGCGGGTAATGGCGAGATCGCTACATTCAAGGACTACTCGATCAAACGGACCGATAAGAAATTTGATGGCACTTCCTATTTATTACGATACCAGGAAGGGGCTACCGAGTTCCGGCAGCCGGAAGCTGATATTCTCAGCGCTACGATCAGAAAGCTTTAGCACGGGTCTGCAAGCTCTGGCGCGCACAAAGCTTTAGTTATCCACAAGCAAAATAATTTTCCCTTTCAACCGTTTATGCAGATTAGAAAATAGTCCTGTTATGAAAAAACTCGTTCTATTAGCTGTTTTGATACCGTTCCTTACAAAAACGAAGGCTCAGTTCACGCTGACCAATTCATCTACTACCAGTATTTGTGAATTGCGTGCTTCCAACACCCCCTGGCCATTGGATCTTCAAAGGGTCATTAAACAAAGAGATACATCCTATGTGCTTTCTTTCCGGGATCAGCAATACGCCAATGTCGTAAGCATGTCCGTGTTGAAGTTCAAGGATAGGGGGCAGCTGAAATATTTTCAACAGGCTTTGTCTTCCCTGGCCCAGCTGGAATCGGGTACTATCGCCAACTTTAAAGATTATACGATCAAGCGGGCTGATGTGAAAAAAGATGTGGTGGTGGGCAAGAAAGAAGTAAAAAAAGATGAGATCTGGTACCTGCTTACCTGCGAAGATGGTACGGTCACCAATTTCCAACAATCCGAAGCGAATAAAATGATTTCGGCTATTCAGCCGATATAGAGCACTGGGACCGCGCCGCTGAAGCTGGTGCGGACCGGGCTCGCCAAATGAATATTAAGGGTTAATTGACTACTGCGGGTATTCCGGAAAGCGGATGGCCCGCATTTCTTTTTTTGGTAATTTGTAGGACCTTATACTTTGCCATGAAAAAATATTGCTTTATCATCCTGTCAGCTTTGTTGACAGGATGGATGCCCCCCGCCAAACACCACTACCTCTATGTCGCTGCACCCGGTGTGCGCAATTACCTGCAATATGGCGGTCATGGCCTGCTGGTCTTTGATATGGACAACGACTTCAAATTTGTAAAACGCATCGCCACGGGCGGACTGGACGACAAAGGCCAGCCGTCGAATGTAAAAGGCGTCGCGGTAAGTCTTTATACACACTGTATCTATATCAGCACGATCCAGTCGCTGCTCTGTCTCGACCTCGAAACGGAAAAGCTGGTCTGGGAAAAGAAATATGAGAACGGCTGCGACCGGATGTCGGTGAGTCCGGACGGGAAAACGATCTATCTCCCCTCTTTTGAAGGGGACGATTGGAAGGTGCTGGATGCCCGGACGGGTGACGTATTACACAAAATTGTCACACACTCCGGCTCGCACAATACCATTTATGGACCCGACGGGAAAAAGGTCTATCTCGAGGGACTACACTCCAATTACCTGACCGTGGTGAAGACTTCCGATTACAGCGTATCGGAGACCGGTCCCTTTTTCAATCATATCCGCCCTTTCACCATCGACTCCCGCCAGGAACGCTGTTATGTCAACTGTGACAGCCTGCTTGGGTTCGAAGTGGGCGATCTGCATACGGGCAGGATGATCAACCATATCGACGTAAAAGGATTTCAGCCCGGACCGGTAAAAAGACATGGCTGCCCTTCGCACGGCATCGCGCTGACGCCCGATGAGCGGGAGCTCTGGCTGGCCGATGCCTTTAATGAAGCCCTGCATGTCTTTGCGCTAACCCCTACGGGCATTCGCCAGACGGGAACGATAAAGCTCAGCGATCAGCCGGGATGGATAACATTCAGCATCGACGGGAAATATGCGATGCCTTCGACGGGAGACATCATAGACGCAAAAACAAAAAAGGTCGTCACGACCCTGCAGGATGAGACGGGTGTGCACGTACAGAGCGAGAAAATAGTGGAGATACTATTTGACGGGCAAAAGCCTGTTAAGGCTGGTGATCAGTTTGGTATCGGCAGACGGGGCAGTTTTTTAAAGTGAAAATCAGGTTTTTGCCGTAAATTCCGGCCTTCAATTGTTCTCAAAACAACTAAAGCTATTTATATCTACCACCATGAGCAAACATTTTCTCGCTCCATTTGCCATTATGCTGGCTTTGACCACAGAAGCACAACAACCCATTGCCCTAACTTCAAAAGACTATCAGCACGCCGAGAGCATGCTTGGCTACAGTGCCGAGCCCTTCGTTGACCGGGCCTCGGTCCGTCCCAACTGGACGGCGGATGATAAATTCTGGTACAAAGTGCTGACCGCAGAGGGAAGTGAATATGTATTGGTCGATCCTGCCCATGGTACGAGGACGGCGGCTTCCGACCTGAAGAAGCTGGGAGTGGAAGCGCCGGCGCCCGGGGCCCGTGGCCGGGGGAAGATGAACGAAGTATTGTCCCCGGACGGAAAGAAAGCGGCTTTTATCAGGGATTATAATCTGTGGGTAAGGAACGTGGCCACAGGGGCAGAGACCCAGCTGACGACCGACGGGGTTAAGGACTACGGATATGCTACGGACAATGCGGGCTGGAAAAGCAGCGACAGGCCAATCCTTGGCTGGTCTGCGGATTCCAGAAAGATCATCACCAATCAGCAGGACGAACGCAATGTAGGAGATATGTACCTGGTGACGACCAATGTAGGTCATCCGGTATTAAAAGCCTGGAAATATCCATTGCCCGGTGACAAGGAAATCGCCATGATCCACCGGGTGATCATCAATGTCGATACACCAAAGGTTATCTTCTTAAAGATCCCTGCCGATCCGCACAGGGCTACGCTCAGCGATGACATCTCCAGCAGCGGGACGCTGGATGACGTTCAGTTCAATGAGGATGCTTCCAAGCTGGCCTTCGTCTCCACGAGCCGCGATCATAAGGACGAAAAATTCCGGATCGCCGATGCCGCCACCGGAGAGGTGCGGGAAGTCTTTGAAGAAAAAGTTCCTACGCAATATGAGTCGGGCCGCAGCGCCATCGATTGGAGATATCTCAGCAAATCGAACGAGATCATCTGGTATTCCGAGCGGGACAACTGGGGGCACCTTTATTTATACGATGCAACGACAGGACAGCTAAAAAACCAGATCACCAAGGGCGACTGGGTAGTGACGAGGATCGTCAGGGTCGATGAGAAGAAAAGGATGATCTATTTCCTGGCTGTCGGCAAGGAAGGTGGAAACCCTTACTTCAATCATCTTTATAAGATCGGCTTTGATGGCAAAAAAATGACGGCCCTCAGCCCCGAGGAAGGTAATCATACCATAACGATGTCTCCGAGTGGCAATTATTTTGTCGACAGCTATTCCCAGCCCAACGTCGCTCCGGTCACCGTCCTGCGCAACCTGGACGGAAAGATCGTCACCCCCCTGGAGAAAGCTGATATCTCGCGGCTGCTGGCTACCGGCTGGAAGGCGCCGAACCCGATCACGGTAAAGGCGGCTGACGGCAAGACCGATCTCTACGGCCTGCTGTTCACTCCTGCACGCCTGGACTCTACGCGCAAATACCCGATAATCGACTATATCTACCCCGGTCCGCAGGGCGGCAGTGTAGGCAGCTGGTCTTTTACCCTCTCGAGGGTCGACTGCCAGGCATTGGCAGAACTTGGTTTTGTGGTGGTAGAGATCGAAGGGACAAGCAATCCTTACCGGAGCAAAAGCTTTCATGACATGAGCTATGGGGACATGTCTACCAATACACTGGCTGACCAGGTCGCCGGTATCAAAGAGCTGGCCGGACGTTATTCTTATATCGACATCAGCCGGGTAGGTATCTGGGGACATTCGGGCGGTGGCTTTGCTACTGCCGGAGCCATGTTCCGTTACCCCGACTTCTTCAAGGTTGGTATCTCCGAATCCGGCAACCATGAGAACCGCAACTACGAAGATGACTGGGGCGAGCGTTATGACGGGCTGCTGACGATGGGCGCAGACGGCAAATCCAATTACGAGGCGCAGGCCAATCAGAACTATGCAAAGAATCTTAAGGGCAAGCTAATGCTGGCGCATGGTTTGATGGATAATAATGTGCCGCCATACAACACTATGCTGGTGATAGAGGCGCTGACAAAGGCCAATAAGAACTATGACCTGGTTGTTTTCCCGAATAGTCCGCACGGATATGGTGTTTATAGCCCTTATATGATGCGTCGTCGCTGGGATTATTTTGTCAAAAACCTGGCTGGGATGGAGCCACCTGCGGAATATGAACTGAAGATGAAGACCGATCCCAGAAATGGGGACGATGAGGCGCCGCGGGGTAGGAGATAAGGCTGTCCGCGCGGCCTGCCAATCCTGGCCGCCCGTGGGACCACTGATCGAAAACCTTAGTTTATGTCTTATAGTGAAAAGTTAGCCGATCGCATCCGCGAGGCGCTGATCGAAGTGCCGAAGGTAAAAGAGAAAGTGATGTTCAGCGGCATTACCTTTATGGTGGATGATAAGATGTGTATCAGTGTGGGGCCGGGCAGGATCATGTGCCGGATCGACCCGGAATTGCAGGACCAGCTTTTGGAGGAGAGACCTTGTCGCGTAATGGTTATGAAGGGCAGGGAATATAAAGGATATATTCTTGTAAATGAGGAGGACCTGCAACGTAAAAAGGACCTCGATTTTTGGATAGGACTTTGCCTGGATTTTAATGGAAGGGCGAAGTCGTCGAAGAAGAAAGTGACGACAAAGAAGGCTGCGTCGCCTGCGAAGAAGAAACCTGTTGCTAACACTAAAAAATAACCTGCCATGGAAGATCTTAGCCAGACCTATCATGCAATAAAAGAACTATTGCATCCAAAAGCGCTGAAAGAGAAGGACCTGATGTCGCACGACAATCCCATCAGCCTGAAGGCAGAGAAATCATATCCTGTGACTTTGCCTGACATCACTTTTTCTTTTGGCGCCGGGGCGGCCATGGAGGTTTCTTTGTTCAACGATGAAGATGATAAGGATGACAACGCGTTCATCGCTACTAAGGATGCACCTATCGTACTCAACACCGCATCTGACGCTTATCTGAAATATACCAATATAGTATCTGCAAAAGCCAATGCGCAGCTGACGCTGGCCGACATTGGCTTCAATCTGAACCTCTCTGCCTCTGGTTGCGCCAAATCGGTCTATTACCGGCGTCATCCGAATACCCAGCTGGTGCGGGACGCTTTTTTGGCCGACCTGAAACAATTCAGGACCATTTTCAAGTATGATGACGTAGCCGGTCTGGAGGCGGGCGATGGGCTGGGTTTTGTCGTCAATGGCACTCTTAGCTGTGACGTAAAGGTCAGCTGGTCCAATATTCTCTCCACCGGCATCTCTGCCATAAGCAATCTGCTGCCTTTGCCGGTGACCCTGGACATCAGCATCCTGCCTTCCGTGACGGCTGAGTTTACGGTGACGGTAACCGATGACTTTGCCTATCTCCTGAAGAAACAGGAGGGGGATCAATATTTTGTTTCCATTACAAAGAAAAAGTCCACGGCTGCAACGGCCGCACTGGGGGCATCCATCGGCGTACAGTTTTCCGATCCGACTGCGCTCGGCCAGCAGGTGGCTGCTATTTGTGATACCGTCATTCAGTCCCTGCTCGGAAATACCCTCGTCGAGATCAATGCGGCGATAGAAAGCTATCTGAAAGGGCAGCACTCGGCCATCGTGGACAAACTGATCAGTCTCTTCCAGCTTGACAAGCTGCCGCAGCCTATCGATCTGCTGAATTCGAAACTCCAGCAGCTGGAGCAGGACGCCGCGGCCGCGGTCACCAAACTGGCGACAGATAGCGTATCCTTTTCATTCTCCTGGCAGTACAGCCGGATCGAAGAGGACAAGGAGCTGCTGTCCGTACTGATAGCTGGCAGCGATCTTAAAACCTATCACAGCGATCTGTTGCGGTTCAAGACAGGCAAGCTGATCGGCGCCCTTCGAAACGCAACGATCCCCTTTACGCTGATCTCTTATTTGAATCAGCGTGTCCTGACGATCTCGAGGTCCTGGGGTTTTGGACTCACGGTGTTCGACTTCACCGTTCTGACATCAAAAGATTATGAAGAGTCGAAGAATACCATACAGACCGATCTGAAAGGCACCAGCAGCAAGATCCAAATGGACAGAACAAAAGGGTACAAGTGGCAGCTGATAAAAGGCTCCGGTTCCTGGATGGGACAGTTCAGCGCTGCTATGCCGGATTTTCTGCCGGTCTGTACGCTGGACAAATTTGGCTATACGATGTCGTACAACACGCTGCTGAAAGACCCGAATGTAGGAGAAGACGATTTGCGTGGCTATCTTGCCGGAGGGGTGACCTGGGGTGCGGTAAGTGAAGGTGATGTCGATAAGCTCGTCGGGAAATACGCCGTTCTCAAAGGGAAGGAAGTCATTGTGGAAACCAAGCTAATCTTTCCCGATTCCGTCCTGCGGGCCATATTTCAACAGGTCGCGGCCGATGGCTGGGGACCGGCGAATAAAAAACAGCTCTCCCTGGCAATGGCAGCGGCTATGACCTGGCTACCGGACTTCAAGTCCAGGACTGTGCTGGAGGAGAGACAGGATGTCTATACCCCCTTATGGGCCAACTTCCTGGACAATCCCAACCAGGAGCCGTCGGATTTTGCGGTACTTGCTGAATCAGAGATCCAGGGCATGGGGGATGAAGATCACCTGGCGGAATTTGAAGCCAATCCGGCTAACTGGGTCTTTGGAAATACTTTTGCGGGTGTCATCCGCAGCAATCCGGGATTGCAGGACCGCTTTAAAAACTTTATTACCGGGATCGTCGAATTACAAAATAAGATAAAGGGCCAGTCACGGTATACCGATCTCGACCAGGCTTACAACGATATAGCCAACTGTCTGCCCTATCAGTTTGGGCTTATCGCATCGGCGCGCTTCCTGTTGCAGAATGCCATCGATCTGAACCTGGCCAGGGACGTGAAAAAGGTCCTGACCTTCTCGTATGGGCCCGAGGATAAGCAGACGGTGATTACCTGTTCGGTCGTTTAGGCGGCGGCGGCTTGGGGCTGCGCTTCGCCGGCACGCTGGGGCAATGATTGTCCGGAAAGCTGAGGCTGCTATTTCAGCGACCTGGCTGTAACCCCCTCTTTTGTGATCTTTACCGGTTGGATCGTGCCATCGGGGTTGAACAACATCCTGTCGATACATACGACGCGATGGTTGCCATCCGTTTCGCCAAGCGGACGGCGGTGATACACGATGTAATAGTCATCTGTCCCCGGAATATGAATAATTGAATGATGTCCTGCACCTGTGGCAACGGCCATGTCCTGTTGCAGGATCTTGCCGATCCGGCGGAAAGGTCCGACGGGTGAATCTGCTACTGCATAAGCAACGGAATAATCGGGCCCAGTCCATCCGCCTTCAGACCACATAAAATAATACTTATTATTACGACGGAACATATAGGGACCTTCAACGTAATGTTCGGGGGTTATTTCTTTGAACGTGGAGCCATCGGCAAAAGGAAGAAAACCGGTGAAGTCGGGTTTTAAGCGCGCGATATTACAATGCCGCCAACCGCCATAGATCATATAATATTGTCCGTCTTTGTCCTGGAAGACGGCCTGATCGATGGGCTGTGCGCCATTGTGAAATTTGTCGATAAGGGGATGACCAAGATAGTCTTTATAAGGTCCTTCCGGCTTGTCGGCCACTGCCACTCCGATGCCGCCGCTGGCTGAATCGTTCTGGATATCGTTGGCGCCAAAAAAGAAATAATACTTCCCTTCCTTTTTTGTGATCGCGGGAGCCCACATGGCGCGTTTGGCCCAACGGACGGCATTGGTGTCGAGGATGCCGGGATGTTTTTGCCAGTGGATAAGGTCGGTGGATGAAAAGGCATCGAAAAGGACCTGGTCTTTGTATTTCGCGGAGTATGTGGGGAAGACCCAGTAGGTTTTGTCAAAGATGGCGGCTTCGGGATCGGCATACCAGCCCGGGAAAATGGGATTGCCGGAAGTTGAGCCGGCGACTGCGGAGCCGGAAGTTTGCCCGGTCGTTGCAGGGCCGGAAGTTTGACCCTGCGCAAAAGCGCCGAAAAAAATTGTCGTTATCAGAAAGATAAGATGTCTCATGTGGGTTCTTTATAAGAATACACAAGATAATAATTCTTTTTATGACGCTCTCTTTCCCTGTTCGTTCACTCCGGCAAGGGCGGCATGGAATTTTGCGGCGAACCCGTCATCTACCCCATATTCGCTGAATTTTTTTACTGCCCAGTCAAAAACCGTTATACCATAGCCGGTCTTCCTGTGCACTATTATCGAATTAAAATAAGGCGCGGAATACAGCCATCCAAACTCTCCCAGATCTTCAAATAGCTTCCCCAGCATCGCCCCAAACTCACAAACAGAAACAAGATAATCGTTTGAGAAATTCGCCGGGTCGCTGGTCTTTATTAGTTTTCCGATCCTTTCCCGATCATAGTATTTATCGACAGCGTCCAGGACATCAAGACTGAGTTCCGTTGAAGGAAGGATATGCTGATAGTCCAGGGATTATGCAAAAAAAGAAGAGGTCGCTTCTTTTGAAACGACCTCTTCTTTTTATAAAAGAGACTATTGTACAACTATTTTCTGTATCGAAGTGCTGCCATCGGCGAGGATTAACCGAACCAGATAATAACCCTTTGGCCAGCCTGCTGTCGAAACGTCTTTTGCATTGTCAGCAAACACCATTTGCCGGTACAGCGCTCCGCCGCTGGTGTAGATATTGACTGTCTTGACACTCGTGCTGCCCGTTGCAATAGTAAACATGCCATTCGTTACGGGGTTGGGGTAGATCTTTATCTGCGCATCGGCCGCACCCACCGGACTGATCGCCCGGATGGCAGACAGGTCCTGGCTGCCGCTGAGCCCGTTGGCCCGGATACGATAATAGAGACGGCTCGCCGGAGCATTCGCGTCGACATAGGTGTAGCTCAGCTGAACGCCAATCGCAGATACTGTCGCGATGCGAGTGAAATCGGTGCCGTTGGTGCTGCGAAGGACGTCAAAAGAAGCTACGTCACGGGGCAGACCGGTCTTCCAGTCCAGCTGTACGCCTGTACCCTGACGAATGGCCGTAAAGCTCTCAAACTCCACCGGCAATACACCCGGCAGCGAAGAGACCGACATGGTCGTTGAGAATTTCTTGAGATTATCTTCTCCCAGGTCCTTGGCTTCTGTGCCATCTCCATAATAGTTCACATCTCCGTCGTCACTGATGATCTGGAGCTTGTCCAATGACAATTGACCGGCCTCGTTTACGGGAAGTGCGGCCTCCGCATTCAGACCTGTAAGATCGAAGGATGCCATCCCGACCGGCGCATCGGTAGCGACGCCCGTCCAGCGGAAGAGGGCCGGTGCGGAAGCGGAGCCCCAGCTGCCGGCGACGATGATATAGGTGCCGTTGGGCAGGACGATGAGATCGCGGATGCCGCGACCGCCGAGATCGAGCTCTATCGGTTCGCCAATGGTGGCGCTGGTAGCCGTATGGCTGGTGCTGGTAGTGTTGATAGCCTGGAACCATGACTCAAAATTCGCTATCGGCGCGATGACTGCATTGGTGCGGTTGGCCACGGGCACCAGCGGAGCGCGCAGACCGATATACATGGTAGTATTATCCGGAGCAAAGACCATCCCTTCTGCGTTGAACCCATCGATAGTCTTGGGGTCTTTGCCTGCCGCCGCGCTTGCAGTGAAATTATAATTATGTGCATCACCCCAGCTGATCAGCTGTGCGCGTAATCCCTGGATCCATCCGGCATTGGCTATACTGGTCGTAGCTCCTGTGCCGCTGATGTCGGTCGCAATAAGCCGGTCGCGATTGGGTTTGATATTAAAGCTGCTGCTATTGCTCATGGAGCCCAGCCAGTACGAACGACCGGAGTGGTTGCTGGTTGCCGCCTCTATGTCCAGCTCTTTCCAGTTGTCGGTGCTGCCATCGGTAAGCTGAAGACTATTGCCGGCGTTGAAATCAAACGTCTTTACGGCCTGCCCGGAGATATTGCGGTTGAACACATAAAGCAAATTGTGCTCATCATCGCCGATGACCATATAGTTGTCATCCAGCGGCAAGGCTGCTGAGGCATCGGAAATACCCGTAGAATAGCTGGTAACCGGTGTTGACACGCCGGCTGAAGCTGCGTAATTAAGGGTATAGGTAGTGAAGTTGGTACCATCTCCGACGGTCAGCGTGATATCGGAATAACCCACCGAAAGCGGAATGATCTTTATCAGACGGGAAGCCCCGGTCCCTGTAACGATGAGATTCGCGGCGGGGACAACTGTCAGATTGCTGCTGGCTACCGTGAAGGTCAGGTTATCAACAGGAGTAGCGTCGTCGCCGATGGTAATGGCTACACCAAGCGTGCTTGCCGGATCGGTAGGATCATTTGTAACACCGCTGACAGCAAAGGAATTGTCCGGGGAGGCCGTTATGCCTCCGTCGATGAGATCGCTTGTCGTAGCCACATCGATCCCGATCGTGGGTGCGCCGGGCACAGCGACTATACAGGGACTATAAGGCGTAACAAGCGAGCTTTTACCGGGGCTGCCGATGTCGTGGCCGACGGATGTCACTGAACCCTCGGCGTCACCGACGGTAGAGAGTGTCCAGGCGGTACTGATATTTTTTCCCAGGGCGGCGGCGCTTACCCAGGCGCTGGCACCATTGGCCCTTACGCCACCGAGAGTCTGGTCGTCATAGGTCAGACGATCGACCAGCAGATCGTTCTGGTCATAAAGATTTATCTCATCGGAACGGGACAGGTTAGTGGTATTGCCGCCGATGATCTTTTGTCCGTTGCAAAGCGCCCAATCCGTACGAAAGGCATTGGCAGCGGTTTCGGTCAGAATAACAGACTCCCCGGGTTTTACGATGCCAAAGGCGCTGAGGCTGACGGCGCCAGGGGTCTCCGCGTTGTCGGAGAAGCTCCAGTTGGTCATGTCGATGGCCGCGCTGCCGACATTGGTGAACTCGATGAACTCTCCGTTTGTACCTCCGTACATATACTCCGTGATCCGCATCAGCCGGGGGGAGACATCGTCGTCTGCAATGCGGATATTCTGTGTTGCGGTGCCGGGTGTTATACCGGAAGAAGGATTGCTGATCGTCAGCGTGGCGGTCTCGGGGTCTTCTACTTCGGTATCGTTGAGGACCGTGAAGGTGACCGTGCCTGTTGTGGCGCCATTGGGGATCGTGATGGTCGTGATATTGGGAGTAGCAACGGCGGCGCCGGAAAGGCTGTAATCTGTGGCAGTGATATGGGCTCCGGACACGGTGAGCGTCATCGTCTGATCGCCGGATACCGCTGCCGAGGCTGTAGCCGTGACTGTCACAACGGTGCCGGCCGCCTCGGATGCAGTGTTGGTGCTGACCGAAAGATTGACGGTGGGGTTAACGGGGGGCGTCCCACCGGAGGTAGTCGGAGTAAAAGCCACTCCTTTTATAGTGGCTGCGAGGGGGGCAGTATATAAAGTGACGACCGTGCTGCTGATGGCAATGGTGGTATTGAAACCCGCCGCATCGGTATACTTCATAAGGCTGTTGCCTCCCGTGCTGCCGCTCCCGGAAGAGACATACAGCTCCGCGCCGGTTCCGGACCTCTTTGCTGCCATACCATAACCACCTGTGCCTGTTGTATAAGTGCCATTGGCCATCCAGCTGCCGCTGACGAGGGAATACTTCGAAAGCGTGCCGTCTGAACCGATGGTATAAAGGATGTCATAGCTGGCACCATTGGAACCGGATGAGATCAGGTAAAAATCCGTAAAACTTCCCTGGGTGGCGGTGAGACCAGGCAGAGCGGTGATCGTACCTCCGCTGGCTGCCGAAACAGTGCTGACCACGCCTGCGAGCTTGGCGCTGCCTACATAGACCGTTCCGCCAAAGGATTTTGCGCTGAGGATGTTGGCGGCGGGGCTTGCTGTGGCACTATTATTTGTATATATGCCCCCCTGATCGGCGATGAACCAGTTGATTTTGTCGATGCTGGTGACACCGCGGGTTTGATTGCCTGATGTACCTGTGTAGGTTGTCGCTATGGAAAAATTCTGATTCCCGTCGAGGACACCGACACCCCGGGGATTGAGGGTATTGCTGTTCCCTGTCGCGGTTGCGCTGTTAGCACCCATAAAACAAAGCAGGGTGCCATCGTTGGTATTGGCCAGGTAACCGGTAGAGCCAGCGCTGGCAGACATGCGGAAAGCATTGGTCCCGGTACCGGGGATGGCCTTGCTTGTGATAAAAGACTGGCCGGCATCGGTAGTATTGAACTCGAGGATAGTACAGGTGCCATTGTTGGAAGAAGCGACGTCTCCCTGAAGGACAGCGATGTGGCCGGCTGCCGCAAATTGAGCGTGAAGAGTAGCTGATAGTGAGAGGGTAAGGAGGGAAAGAGCGAGACTGCGTAAAACTCTTATCATAAGCTTCGTAGTTTTACGCAAAGGTTTCCTGTCGGCATTATGCCAATGTTACCGCTATGTTACCTTAGTGTTAAGCGTGGAGGCGGCAACGGTAGCTGGGGGCGACGACGAGGAGCTGGAGAGACAGCGATGAGGAACTGGAGGGACCATGAGCTCATTCTGCCAGGAGCTTTTTGGCGAGGGCGCGGTCGAAATGCCCCCATTTGTCGGCGTTCCGGATAACTTCTACCAGTTCCATACTGGTAAAGGACAAAAGATAATAATCCGGATCGATATCATTTAGCCCTGGCTGATAGTATTCTTCGAGTACCTGGTTGGCCCGATCGAAATCGCTTGTTTTTACTTTCAGGGTGATGGGAGGCTCGGAGCTGACCCCGATAATGATGGGATCGACAAGGGAAGTCTTGTTCTCTATGAGGAGTTCGATGCCGGCCTGCTGCAATTTGTCCGCGATGACGGCCGCGAGACGGAAATCATTGAATTTCTGAAAGGTTTGAAAGACTTCAGCCATGATGAATGGTTTGGATTGCGAAAGGAAATTACGTTATTTTAGGCCAAATAACCAAAGATGAGAATTAAGTTACTGCTTTTCATGCTGTTATTACATGGCTTTGCCCTTTTTGCACAATCGCCCGCCTTTATCACCGATAGTCTGGACAACTATATCCGCCGTGGAATGAAGGACTGGCAGGTGCCGGGTCTGGCCCTGGTCATCGTAAAAGACGGGAAAATAGTTGTGGCAAAGGGATATGGTGTAAAGGACCTTAATTCAAAGGAAGCTGTGGATGAGAATACACTTTTTATGATCGCCAGCAATACGAAACTCTTTACGGCTACGGCGCTGGCTCAGCTGGAATACGATCACAAGCTATCGCTGGATGACAAAGTCTCGAAATACATCCCCGATTTTCAACTATACGACCCTGTTAGTACGCAGCTGGTATCTCTCCGGGACATCCTCAGTCATCGCATCGGGACAAAAACGTTCCAGGGTGACTTTACGTTCTGGAACAGCAACCTGAGCAGGGAAGAGATCATTCACCGGATCCGGTTATTGAAACCCGGGAGTCCTTTCCGGCAGAACTGGGGTTATTGCAACAGCTGTTTCCTGGCGGCGGGGCAGGTGATCCCCAAAGTTACGGGTAAGGCATGGGAGGACTATATACAGGACAGTTTGCTGGGGCCTTTGCAGATGACGCATACCTATACGAGTCTGAAGTTGGTGCCTGCTTCGGCAAAGCTGCCACAACCCTATACCACAAGCTTTACGGGCGAACTGCATCCCGTGCCTTTGGATCACTGGGACAATCTTGGTCCTGCGGCTGACCTGATCAGCAATGTGTCGGATTTGAGTCATTGGCTCCTGTGTCAGCTGGATAGCGGGCGGTATGACGGAAGACGGGTCCTGCCCTTTGCTGTTCTGCAAAAGACGAGGGATATCAATTCGATGATCACCAGCCGGAAGTCGGCTGTGGTGCCAACGAACTTCATCGGCTATGGACTGGGGCTCGAGGTCGGGGATTACAATGGCCGCCAGGTCTACTGGCATACGGGTGGCGCAGCGGGCATGGTCAGCATTGTTACGTTTGTGCCGGAAGAACATCTCGGACTGGCGATATTGACTAATCAGGACAATCAGGATTTTTATGTGGCGTTGAGACATCAGCTGCTTGATGCTTATCTGGGTGTTGCTTATCAGGATCGGAGTGGGCATTATTTGAAGGAGTTCACGGCAACGATGAAGGATACGCTGAAGACTATCGGGGGATGGAAAGGAAGAGTGAAGGGGAATGCGCCACCGCTGGCTTTGGAACGTTATTGCGGGCATTATAGCAATGGCGTGTATGGATCACTGGATATCCGGAAGGAGGGTGGAAGGCTGGCTCTGAAGTTCAATAGTCATGATAATCTGACGGCGAAGATGGACTATATGGATAATGGGGAGTGGTTGTTACAATATGATAATATCGAGTATGGGATATTTCAGACGAAGTTCGAGGTGAAGGGGGATAAGGTGGTTAGTGTGGAGACGAAGCAGAGTGATTTTGTGGAGTATGATGGGTATAGGTTTGTAAAGGAGTAGGAGGGTGAGACTGGGGGAAGTTTGGTGGAACAGTGAGGGAGGAAAGGTTGGGTTATTTCCTGTCGCGCCAGTTGGGGGGGAATTTGACTTTGTCGAGGGTCCTTTTTGCGGCTTCTGTTTTTCTGATCACGGTGGGATTTTGGCTGTTATCCCTCATAGTAGGATCTACCTTAATGGAGTCGAATTGAATATCTTCTTCGAGACGACCCTTGGTCTTTTCTTTCATAAAGGTGAAATTTTAATACAAATTTAAATAAATTTCGATTGACCTTATTAATAAAATTTTCTCTGAACCACAAAGCCTACATAGTTTTTTCCCTTTATAAAGGACTCTATTTCATTGTCTTCTGTAACGCCTGAAATATTGAATGATTTTTTGATCTCATTGAGCCTACGATTAATAGCCATTCGGTATAACCTGTTACGTCCGGCAGTACTTCCTTCTGCATAAATTTCTACTTTTGGAAAAATATTAGTGAAATGAAGAACGATATGGGCAATAGTTGTAAAAATCTTATCTGTATCCTCATTATTACTAACCACAGAATCGTCTAAGAGCACACCGGTTTCATCGGCGTCCCCAAAAACCAGGTTAAAAAAATTGCCTGCATCATTGCTGAATAGCTGGAAGCGGACGCGTTTCCTTATACGGCCCTTTGGCCCCTCACTATAAAATTCATATTCAAAATGGTCTGACAATTTAATAATATCATATCTCTCCAAATTCATAAACTATCAATTAGGAATGCAAAGGAAGTAAAACACAAAAAGCAGGAAAAAATAATCGTATATCACTGAAGTAATATTGCAGTGAATTTTAAACTTTGGGCACTTGCGGCAGTCAATTGATCCTGACAAAACCCTTTTTATATGGAAATGAGGCGTATAGTTTTGATCATGACCCTGGTTGTGGGGATGGGGACATTGTGTGAGGCGCAGACAGCGCCGGCAGCGACGCAGGCGCGGTTTGATAAGGTAGATGCCTGGCTGACGGACAATGCAAAAGAGATGGGAGGCCGTGCCATTTTGTTGGTGTATAAGGACGGGAAGGTCGTCTATGTAAAGTCGGTCAGCGACATGAACCGGCGTCAGAAGATGGTCAATAGATATATTGCGAAGCGGCAGGGAAGATCGGCGGATCTGGAGGATTATACTATGCAAAGCCGGGCGCCGGTAGCAAGCTGTAGCAAATGGTTCAGCGCCGCGCTGGTGATGACCTTTGTGGATGAAGGCCGGCTGAGCTTGTCGGATACGGTTGGTAAATATCTGCCGGTATTGTCAGCGCATGGTAAAGGGGGCATCACGGTGCAGCAATGTCTTTCTCATCTCACGGGGATCAAAGAGCCCCCGCTAAAAGAATCGATGAAGGAGATGAGGACGATGTCCAGTATGGACCAGGCGATAGCCACCATCGCGGAAATGCCCATGGAGGGCCAGCCAGGCAAGGTCTTTCACTACAGCAATGCGGGATTACAAATTGCAGGAGCCATCCTCGAAAAGATCAGCGGCAAATCTTTTGAGACCTTGTTTGCCGAACGTATAGGCCGCCCGCTGGGTATGAAGAACACTGATTTTGGCAATGGGCCGGTGGCATTGCCTGCCGGTGGCGCGAGCAGCACACCGGAAGACTATATGCGGTTCCTGGTGATGATACTCGATAAAGGAATGTACAAGGGCTCCCGGATCCTCAGCGAAAAAAGTGTAGCCGAGATGCAGGTTAACAGGATCTCTCCCGATATCAGGATCGCCTATTCCCCGGCCGAAACGCTGGGGCTCAGCGCCGGTTATGGATATGGCGAGTGGACGATGGGCTCTGCTGTGACCAGCCCCGGACTGTTTGGGAGTTTTCCGTGGGTCGATCCGGGCGCGGGATATTGTGCGTTCTTAATGACCTTTTATCTGAAGAACGAAGGTCGTGGAGAGCGTTATAGTACGCTGAAGAAACTGGTGGAGGGGGCATTGTAGAGACTGTATCACAAAAGGACAAAAGTTGTATCGATTCCGGACGGTCAATGCGGCAAAAACGAGTTTAAGAAATTGACTATCAGGTAGCTGTAAAAGCGGCACTCAATTAGCTTTTTTTGGGCACAACTGATTAACTCTCCGTATGTTCCGCAACTACTTCAAGACTGCTTTCCGCAATATGCGACGCCACAAGCTATTTACAGGTTTGAATATTTTTGGTTTGGGTATGGGCCTGGCCTGCAGCATTCTCATCTTTTTATGGGTACAGGATGAGTTGAGTTATGATAGATTCAATCCGGGAGCCGACCGGATCTTCCGGGTGACGGCAAAAGTAAATGATATTGAGCTCGCTGGTTCGGCGATGGCGTTCGCTGCAGCGCTGAAAAGCCAGGTGCCCGGGGTCAGGAATGCTACTCATATTGCGAGCGGATATGGAATCACAACAGTGGGAACACGCAAGTTCGATGAGCGGCATATGTATTATGCCGATAACGAGTTTCTGAAAATATTTAATTACCCCTTGCTTGCCGGAACTGTCGCCGATGCCTTATCGAGACCCAACAGCGTTGTGTTGACAGAGGCAACCGCGAAAAAGTATTTTGGAGAAACGCGACTGGCGATGGGAAAGGTCATATATATCGATAGCGCCAGCCTGCAGGTAACAGGCGTATTAAAAAATATACCGGCCAATTCCCATATCCATTTTGACCTGCTCCTGCCGATAGAAGACTACGACAAGCAAATGAACGCCGCTGAGCAATGGCGCTTCTTCAACCGCTTTGTTTACTTTCAGCTGGCCGATGCCGTAAACCCCAATCAGGCTGTGCAGCAGCAGATAGAACAACAGTTGACCACCATGCGCAACAGGGCGATAGCCAATAACAACAGGGCCGTTACCGCGAAAATATTCGTTCAGCCCCTCACGGACATTCATTTGTATTCTCATTTTCGGGGCGATGTCGACGGGCAGGGCGATATTCAGTACGTGCGGATCTTTACGCTGATCGCCGTATTTATTATTTTTATCGCCTGTATCAACTTTATGAACCTGGCAACGGCATTGTCCGCGAGCCGGGCCAAGGAGGTAGGCATTCGGAAGACAGCAGGCGCACTACGCAGGCAGCTAACAATACAATTTATCCTGGAGTCCATGCTGCTTGCCATCTTATCCCTGGGTCTTGCATTGGGGCTGGTATATCTTGTGCTGCCTTTTTTTAATACCCTGGCTTCCAAATCCATCACCCTGGACCTGTTCGACTGGCGACTGATCGGAAAAGTGCTGATCATTACTTTTGTAGTGGGATTACTTGCGGGAAGTTATCCCGCCTTTTACCTTTCTTCTTTTAATGCCATAATTGTACTAAAGGGCGGGTTGCTGCCACGAAACAAGGGCTCTTTTTTGCGAAATGGCCTGGTCGTGCTGCAATTTTCCATTTCGGTGATACTTATTATCAGTACCGTGGTCATCTACAATCAGCTGCATTTTCTCCATAACCGGGATCTCGGGTACAATAAAGAAAACCTGCTATATATAAATATACCCGATGTCGGCAATTTAAAAAACAACACCGATGCGCTGAAGGCAACACTTAGCGAGTCTCCGCAGATCGGGGATTATACTATCTCCGATGACCTGCCCACCAATCTCAATTCGGGCACAAAGCTCAGTTGGCGGGGAATGGAACCGGGCACACAGGTTGTGTGCAGCAAGGTCAACGTCGACGAAAATTATATCCGAACCTTCGGGATGAAAATGGTCGTAGGCCGGTTCTATTCCGGAAATTTTGAAGGAAGCGACAGCGAATATGTCGTCAATGAAACGGCTGTAAGAGCTATGCATATGGAACCTGAGACAGCGCTCGGGAAGAAAATTACCCTGGCCGGCAGGGAAGGGGACATCATCGGTGTCGTAAAGGATTTTAATTTCAAACCCGTGCATCAGCCTATCGAACCTTTGGTGATGCGGCAGCGGTCTGCCGGTGAATTCCTGGTCATCCGGATCGTCGGCGGAAGGATACAGGAGACAATTGCATTAGCCAGGAAAGGCTTTCAGCGGGTCTATGGGAATATCCCTTTCAGCTACGGTTTTGTCGACCAGGACCTGGACCATCTTTACAGGGCGGAATCGCGGATGAGCACACTGTTCAATATCTTTTCGGTGTTGTCTATCCTCATCTCCTGTCTGGGGCTGTTCGGGCTGGCGACATATGCAACGCAAAGACGTAGAAAAGAGATCGGTGTCCGGAAAGTATTGGGCGCGGGTGAAGCGGGTATTGTTGCGTTGCTGACAAAGGAATTTCTGCAGCTGGTGGCTATTGCGTTGCTGGTGGCCTTTCCCATTGCGTGGTATTTTATGCATCAGTGGCTGCAGGGGTTCGTGTACAGAGTAAATATCAATGCATGGGTCTTTGCGGCGGCGGGTTTTGCAGCGCTGCTGGTGGCGTCGGTTACCGTGAGTTATCAGACGATAAAGGCGGCGATGGCTAATCCGACCAGGTCGCTGCGGAGTGAGTAGGCGAAGTTTGCGGGCGCCCGTGAGTGGTCAATAAATTGTTAAATAACATGTCCTTTTCACGGAGTTTTTGCGGAGTAGATTAGTTTCCCGTCTGTAAATGAAACAGGCAAAACTTCTGCGGAAACTTCTGTTTGTGGTCTTTCTGGCTTTTTGTGGTGTTGTGGTGATGGGGCAGGATGATAAAAAAGTGCAGCTGACCGGAACGATCTATGATGCCTCTGCGCGCTTTGCCCTTCAGGGGGTCAGCGTAATGGGGGCGTCGGGGGCGGGTACTACGACGGATAGTCTGGGGCATTACAGGATCCAGCTTCCTGTGGGTGACAGCATTTACTTCTCTTACCTTGGCCGGGGGACAGCCAGGATACCGGTGAAAGATATCCCACAAGGTTTTCCCTTTGACATGAGCCTGGATGTGGCAATAGATTCTTTGCCGGCCGTATTTGTCCGGTCGCGGGACTATCGGACGGACTCGCTGGAGAATCGCCGCGAGTATAAGAAGGCTTTTGATTATGGCTACAGCTACCTGGATAAAATGAATGCCGGCCGTGGGGGGCGTAGCATCGGAGTGGGTATTGACCTCGATCTGCTGTTAGATGGAAAGAAGAACCGGCAGATGCTGGCTTTACAGAAAAGACTGGAATGGGAGGAGACGGACAAATACATCGACTTTCGATGGAATCGCGCCATGGTTAGACGCGTGACGGGTCTGGAGCCGCCGGCTCTCGACAGTTTTATGAGACAGTACCGGCCCAGCAAGGAATTTATTCAGAGCTGCGCGACCGAGTATGAATTTTATCATTACATCCGGGAATGGAGTAAATATTTCACGGAGGATTGGACGAAGGCACATGCGCCGGCGCCCGCGGAGCGTGTGAAGGAGTAGGCCCTAAATAAATAAAAATTTTTTTATTTATTTAGGGCGGCCAATATGCGTGTATCGACGGCTGGTGTCCTTGTGTGGGCCGGATAACTCTCCAGACGTGATTGCGCTGCGCGCGCTTCGGTCTCGCGGTGAAGAGCAATATAACAGCGATAGCTCAGCTGGTCTTCGACCCGCAGGTCCTGGTCCTGTAGATAAGGTTCGCCGACGCCCAGGTTCTCGGGCCATTTCTTTGCCTCTCCGATATAGTTCAATGCCTTTTTAAATTGTTTTTGATTGATGCTGCCGACGGCCTGCATCAGCAGCGCCTCGCGGTAAAGCTCCCGGCCGGCCGTGGCGCCTTCGAAGGGGATGATGTTGAGGTGATGCAGCAGCTGGACACAGGTTTCGTATTTTTTATTTACGAGGAGTGTTTTGGCGTAGAGCATTCCCATGATATAGTTGTCGGGGTGCGCGGTGTAGAACTGACCGGCCAATTGCCCAGCGCGGGTTGGATTGTCGTGTGTTAGTTCGAACTCGGCAAGAAGTTTCGTATACCGCCATGAAGGGTCGAGGGTGAGGGCTCGCTCCAGGTCGTGGTGGATATTGGAGGAATCGATGGCGGCTCTAAATGCGTAGAAGGGTGCGAAGTCGGGCTGATCTCTGCAGGCCCCAAGCAGCTGCCGGGCTTCACTGATGCGATTGCGATCTTTATAAATAAGTGCAAGCTGGTAACGAAGGAACCAGGAGGGTGCCGATGCGGAGGTGGCCGATGCCGGCGCGGGTGGCGTCGGTGCCGACGAGGCCGTTAACGTCGAAGACAGGAGACTTTCCAATACTGCTGCTGTCTCCGACCGGAAGGGAAACGCGCGAACAGGATCGAGGGCGGCGAGGTCCAGCTGCTGATGGGTCAGCCAGGCTAACCAGATACGGACTTCCGCCACGGGTGGGCTTTGCCGCAGCACATTAATGGCTTCTTCGGTGCGGTTACAGTTATAGTACCAGATGGCCAGTTCGAGATAGGTCTCCTGGGGGAGCTCGCCGCGGATGAGGTCTTTGAATGCTGCGTCATGTTGTTCGAAACGCGCGAAATGATTAAGGGGGTCCAGCGTCAATAATGTGGCAAGGCTTTTTGCATAGAGGGGCTGGTCGTTAATGAGGTGTGCGGCCACAGTCTGCAGCTGGAGGGCTTCCATATTTTGCGATGATGCGGCCAGCGCTTTAGCTGCGGAGGTTGCGGCGCGGCGCGGGTCATTCTCCCGCAGATAGAGCCGGGCCAGACAGGTATAGGCGGAGCTGCGCCAGGCGGGTGTGAGGCTGGCAATATCGAAGCCATCCCGCGCATCGGTGATATGACCGAGCTGAAGGTTGATCAATCCATAGATGAAGTTGGCGCTGCCGTCTTCGGTATTGATGCTTAGGGCGCTGCGGGCCAGGACCAGCGCTTCGGAATAGCGAAGGTTGCGATATAGCAGCTCTGCTTTTTTGACAAGCGCCGGAAAGAAAAAGGCGTCCTTTTGCAGAGCGCTGTCCAGAGCGTTCTCTGCTGCCGCATAGTTCTTTTGATCCATCGCCTCACAGGCGGCGAGATAATGGCCGTATGGGCTTGTCCAATCGAAGCCGACAGGGGCGTCGACGGGTCGGGACAGGTCGCCTGCTGTTGGTAAAGAGGACCAGGAAAGCAATTGATTGCCGAGGGTGGCGGTGAGACTGTCTCCGGCGCCGGAGAGTGGGATTGAGTCGGCAAACAGCTGCAACGGCGTAGTGCGGATCAATTTTTTATAAAGTGTTTTCCCACCCGCTGTGATAGATAGTGTATCGTTCAATGTCTGGGCCGGAGAAAAATAGATCTTTAGCTGGTGATTTTCACTCAGCACATTCAACGCGCCGTATTCGCTGGCCGACACAAAACCACGGGTGCCCAATACCGGATACCAGTATTCCTTCCAGGTATCGGTCTCATATGGAGCGAAGGGCAGGTGCTTGAAGGGCGTCCGACTGCTCTGTTCCGTATTCTGATTGAACAGACGACCCGACTGCAGCTCGATATACTGTCCGTCGGTATCGGTGAGCAATTTCTCCCAGATCATACCCTGACGCGAGAGGCCCCAGATCCAGAGCTTCTTCCCGGCCTTATCGTCGTGGGTGCCATACCGTACCATGCCAAGCCCTTCGTTGTGCCAGTAGGCGCCGGAGAAATCGGTGTATTTTCCAAAGACATGATAGGACTTATATCCGCCAAAATCATTGTTGCGATAGAAGGATACATTCCTGCCATTCTCCGGGTTGATCGGCCAGGGGCCATATTCGCCGTTGTGACCCAGATATTTGTTGCCGGGATAAATGAACTCGAGGTCGTCCCCTGCTTTAAGCCCGGCATTCATCCAGTGATAATAAGGCTGATCGAGAGGGGTTGTATTATACCAGAAGGACTGGGTGGTAAAATAAGCTTTGTCGGAGGGCAGCCTGATCTCCACACGCCAGTAGCTGCGGGTCAGCAGGTCAAGGGTGCCTATGAAACAGCTGACGCTGCCGTCTTCGTTGGTCCGTGTGATATAGTCTACCGGTGTGGCGCAGTTGGGGGTATGCCCGATGATACCATAGTTTGCTTCCAGTCCGCCACTGGTCCAGGGTCCGCGCATAGCGATGTCCCGGAATTTTACGGTATGGTTGTAATAGAAAAAGGACTTGTTGGTCGACTTTTCGATAGCAGCCCAGATCTTACCGCCGATCTCAGGCAGGATGAGGACGCGGAGGTATTGGTTTTCCAGCGATACGACCTTCCATTTTTTTTCTACGGATGTCGTGGTAAATCCGTCGTAACGGAAATAGGGATAAACATTATTGGTCAATGGGATAGGACTGGGATCGGAAAAAGGATAGGTCGGGAAGGCTTGCTCGTACTGCCGGATAGTGGATTGGGCGCCGCAATGCAGCGCTGCGAGGAGCAGCCAGGAAAAAAGCAGGTCTTTCATTTTTTTAATATTTATACACGGTTGCCGGCCCATCATTCACGCCAAAGATCAGCTGTTTTGAAGAACCCATGTTGATCACGCCTCTTACGTCATCGCGTAATTGCAGTCCGCTGAGGTCCTGTGTTACATAGTGGAAGTTGCCTTTCCCATCGCCGAGCAGCAGGACGCCATGATTGGCACGGTAACGGCCGAAACGGATCCGTGTCCACTGATTTCCGCCGGCAAGGACGAGATCGGGATGGCCATCTCCGTTGACGTCTGTGGCTGCGATAGCATAGACCGGTGCATACTGCGCCTCGGAGGGCAGCTGTTTGGGTATGAGACCGCTGTCGCCTCTGTTCTCCAGCCAGATACTGGAAAGGGTCTCTGCTTTTAGCGGTCCGGCCTCTTTTAGATCTTCAGCAGAAAAGAGATCGTGGATCGTTGCGTTGGCATAGCTGTGATATTCGATGAACTTCTTTTTCAGAAAGGGGATCTCCCCGGTAAGGTCGTCTCTGGATGCGGCGGGATAAGAAGTGTCGCCAATGTAATAACAGAAGACAGGATCGATGGTATTGTTGTGATTGAAGTCTTTGTAATATAATGTCAATGGTTTTTGTGGACTGGCGCTGAACTGGTTGTTGGTGCCCTGGTTACCTAATATGAGATCGGGATTGCCGTCGCCATTGAGATCGGCTACTGCGATGCGGTTCCACCAGCCGGTGGATGGGAATTGGATATATTGTGCTGACGCGTCGTTGAATTTCGCGCCTGCATTGATAAGGACCTTAACGGGCATCCATTCTCCTACAACGACGAGGTCGGGTTTTTTGTCCTTATTGAGATCGAGCCAAACGGCGTCGGTGACCATTCCCAGGCTATCCAGCGCGGGGGCAAGCTTTTTTGTCTCATCGGTGAAATGTCCTTTCCCATCGTTGTGGAACAGCTTGCTACCGGGTGACAGCGGATATTTCCCGGGGACCACACGACCTCCGACAAAAAGGTCCGGCGCCCCGTCTCCATCGATGTCCGCTGCCGTTGCACAGCTGGCGTTGAGCAGCAGGTCGGGCAAGGCTTTGACGGCAAGGCTGAAATGTCCTTTTCCATCGTTGAGATACAAACGTGGCTGTAATAAGGGATTGTTCCCTTCCAGCTCATACCCGCCGGCGGCTACAAAGAGGTCGGGATGGCCGTCTCCATTGGCATCGAAGAAAAGGGCGGCGCCGTCGTCGGTTAAGGAATCTTTTTCGATAGCCGTGGCATGGGCGGCTATAAAGGCACCGCTTTTGGATTGGAGAAAGAGCTGGCCCGGATGGCCTTTTGAGCCGCCGATATAGAGGTCTTCGAGCCCGTCGCCATTGACATCTGCTTTGGCCATGCAGGGGCCACGGCGGGAGAGATAATTGAGCAGCAGGGGCTGCTGGTCGAAATCGTTAAACGTATTCTCCTTGTGAGCCAGGGTGGTTGGGACGATTGCCAGCAAGGCCTTTGGTGCGACATGTCCGGCCTTATAATCCCAGACGCCGGTGGCATCTTTTTTGGCGATCTTCAGGAGCTGGTCGGTTTTTACCTGGCGCAAAACCTGGAAATGATCGTCCGGCCAGATCACTAAGACCGAGTCGATGCTACTGTGATCGCCTGTACCAAAATTCAATACCGGATCGACGGAAGACTGGAAGCCGCGGACGGGGAAGGCTTCCTGGTAAAAGATAGTATCCTTACAAAATAATTTCACTTTTGAACCGATGCCGGTGCTGTTCTTTGGGTCGCCGAGCAGTGAGACTTTCAGATAATGATCCTGGTGTGCATTGTTGCGATAGATGCCTGCATAATCATTTGTATTATTGATAACCAGGTCGAGGGCCCCGTCATTGTTGAGATCGGCATAAGCGGCGCCGGCGGATACGGTCTTCTGATCGATCCCCCACTGTGCATTGGCTCTCGAAAAGGTCGTATTACCGTTGTTCCGATACAGATAGCTGGTGCCCGGGCTGGCCGGCATCCTGCCGATGGCTTCTTTTATTGCGTCTTCCTTGTTTTCGGTATTGGCGTGCACGGCGTTGTCGGCGGAATATTTGAGGAAATCCATGTCGGTATAATCCTTTACATAACCGTTGGTGATGAGGATGTCCTTATTTCCGTCGTTGTCGAAATCGGAGAACAGGGCTGACCAGCTCCAGTCTGTATTGCTTACTCCCGAGAGCTGGGCGATCTCGCTGAAGGTGCCGTCGCCATTGTTCTTTTGTAACATATTGCGGCTGTACTGGTAGTAGAAGCCGCGATTGAACAGCGCCTGGAATTTATTAAAGTTCTCTGCGCCGCTGTGCATTTTTTGTGTGTGGTTGTCTTCCGGCAGCATGTCGAGGGTCATCAGGTCGATGAGGCCATCGTTATTGAAGTCGGCGGCGTCGTTGCCCATGGAGTAGAGCGAGGTCTGGTCCATGCAGCTGCCGAGACGCTCGGTGAAGGTGATATGGGGGCCGGCGCCGGGTGTGGTGGCTCCGGTTTTGGCACCGGGGGCGGTGGTGGGGCCGTTGTTGATAAACAAATAATCGGGCTCATTAAAATCATTGGAAACAAATACGTCGGGCCATCCGTCATTATTGATATCGGAGATGGCCAGACCCAGACCAAAGGTCAATACGTCGGAGTGGATGCCGGCCTGTGCCGAAACATCGGTGTATACGGCATGGTGTTTGGCGGAATCGAAGTCGTTGCGATAGAGCTTGCATTCAAAAGCCGGGCGGCTTTCCTTTCTCCATCCGGGATTCTCGATCGCGCCGGTGGTAAATTGATGCAGGGAGTGGTTGATCAGGAAAAGGTCGAGGTCGCCGTCCTTGTCATAATCGAAGAAGGCGGCCTGTGTAGAGAAACCTTCGTCGGCGAGGCCATAGTCTGCGGCTTTTTCGGTGAAAGTGCCATCGCCGTTGTTGATATAAAGCAGGTTGCGGCGCATGGCGGAATTGTTGTCGGCGGACCGGCAAATATAGATATCCATTCGTCCATCCCCATTGACGTCGGCCATGGTCGCCCCGGTACACCAGCCTTGTGCGGCGGCTACTCCGCTCTTCTCCGTGATATCCTCGAATTTGAAATTGCCTTTGTTGAGGAAAAGCCGGTTATGGACCATATTGCCGGTGAAGAGGATGTCGGGAAGTCCGTCGTTGTTGATGTCGCCGACAGCCGTGCCGCCGCCATTGTAGAAATAGATATAGTTTAGTACGTTCAGGGCCTCTCCATCGAAGAGCGTATTCTGGAAATTGACACCGGTCTCGTCCTTGTCGAGCTGGGTAAAGAGCCGGGAATCGTTGTCACGATGTGTACAGCCGGCGCCGGGAAGGAGGCAAAGGCCCAGGAAGCAAAGGGTTGGTGCTATAATCAGGCGAAAACGATGGGGCATAACGGGGATTTTAAAAAAAAGTCCCACCCCAATGACCGGGATGGGACTATAAGATAGGAGTTTTTCTTAATTCTTATCCCACCAGAGCGGGGTTAATACATTGTCCGTGCCGCCCAGAGCTGTCACCCCGGTAGTTACACCGGCGGCGTTGTTCTGTTTTTCTGAGTCGAGGAATGGTATACGACGGATCCACTGGGTCGTTGTATTGGTGATCAGCGGATTGTCGGAATTAGCTACCGGGTACAGTTTCATCGTATGATTTCTGCGCCAGTCAGCCCATGCTTCCATACCATCGGGGTAGAGGGCGAGCCATTTCTGGGTCATGATCTGTTGCATCTGCACGGCCGGATCTGAACTCCATGCGATAGGTACAGTACTTACGGGAGGAGAGTTCAGGTAGTCGCCGGGTGCAATGGGTGTCTTGGTGCTGCTGATATAATTGCTGATAGCAGTAGCGTCTGTAATACCCCATTGTTGCAGGGAGTTGGTGATACCTAACTCATAGTACTGCTGTGCTGTACCGCCACCCATGTTCCATCCCAGCATGACGCCTTCTGCGCGGAGGAAGTAGGCTTCTGCTGTCTCGATAACGTTCTGTGGTGTCGATGTATAGTTGGCCAGGCCGACAACCACACCACCTACGGTAACGCCAGTAGAAGACCAGCGGGGACCCTGGTGAGAGTTGGCTGCTGCGAGGTTTTGGTCTTCACCCAGCTGTTTAACGGTCAATCCATTCCTCAAGCCCTGGTAGTTGGCAAATTTTCCCGGAGTCGGGTCTTTGCTGACTGCTGTGGGAACGAAGAACTGGGAGATACGGGGGTCCTCATAACCTTTCAGGACGGAGGCCATGGTGGCGCTCATCCGGAACTCATTCCAGTCGGACATGATCGAAAGACCATTGTTGTCACCGTTGACGGCGCTGCGGATGATAAAGGCATCGTCGGAAGCGCTGGTTGTCATGACACCTGCGGCTACTGCGGCTTCGGCTTCGGCCTTTGCACGGGCGGGGTCAACTTTGGAAATACGCATGGCCAGGCGGAGGCGCAGGGTATTGTTGAATTTTATCCATTTGTTGACGTCTCCGGCATAGATCAGGTCGTATGAACCAAAGGCGTTGGCTCCGGCATGTGTCTTCAGGATGGCGTCGACGGCAGTCAGGCGTTTGAAGAAGTCGTCGTAGATCGCAGACTGTGGATCGTAAGGAACAGAAGTGGCGATCTTCCCTGCGCTGAAATAAGGGATCGGTCCCCAGTAGTCAGTAGCCTTATGAAAGGCCAGTACCCAGATGATCTCGCCGAGCGCATGTTCTGCTGAAGTAGAATCGGTGCTGGAGAACACGGTCTGAAGGGCGGGCAGCACTCCGGAGTAATAGGGATTGAAATTCGCGCCTACCCAGTCCTGACGGATGACCAGACGGTCCGAAGGGAAATAGGTGGCTTCGCAGGCGAAGTACTGTGCGTATTGATCTGCAAAGAGATTCTGTGCGACCTGGTAGTTGCCGGCGTTGACCGTAGCCAGATCCTCTGCATGGGAGAAGAGGAAGGGCAGGGTGGACGGGCCGATGGTCGAGATAGTATTTTTATCGGTGTTGGTAGCCGGGAAGGATTTTGTACAGGCTACGCCCAGCACAGCCATGCCTGCCGACATGATCGCCGTCCAACGAAGACCAGACAACTTGTTTTTATATTGCATTTTCATCATTTTTTCGTTTTTCGGTTTTTAGAAAGAAGCCTTTAGGTTGAAGCCCAGTGTGCGGGTGGAAGGCATAGCGCCGTATTCCGTACCCTGGAAGTTGCCGTTACCATTGCTCATATCAGGATCCATCCACATCTTACGTTTGCCGATGCCGGGGATGCTGAGGATCGAGCTACCGCGGTAGATCCAGAACAGGTTACGTGCAACAGCGGAAAAACGCAGGGATTTAAGAAGCGTGATCTTACCCAATGGGATATCATAACCTAAGGAAAGCTCTCTCAGCCGGATATTGCTTGCGCTGTAGGCGAAGAACTCACCCACGCCATAACGCTGACCTGAAGCTGTCTGCCAGAAGGCCTGTGCATTGGTTGTGGCAGATACAGCGTTGCCGCCTACGTCTACACCACCGAGATTCCATCCGCCTTCGCGGAATTTCTCTGTACCCTTGGTGATACCGCTGAAGGCCAGGTTCATTTCCGTACCGGATACCAGGATGCCACCCAGCTTACCGTCGATGAGGAAGCGCAGGTTGAAGCGCTTGTACTGGAAGGTATTGGTCATACCTACGAGCTCTTTCGGGTTAAAGTTGCCGATAAAACCGATCGGGTCACCGGAGCTGTATGTCGTATAAGGAGTACCGTTGGCATTGACCTCGTACTGCCCTTTTGTATTCTTGATCCATTGGAAAGCATAGAGGTCACCATAAGCACCGCCTTCTTTGATAACAGGCAAGGCAGAGCGGTTGTCACCACCGCCAAGGTCTGTCTCTTTCAACTCAGGAGAAAGCTTGATGATCTTGTTCCTGTTGAGGGAGAGGTTGACAGCGAGATCCCACGAAAAGTCCTTTGTCTTGACGGGAGTTGCATTGATCACGAATTCCCAGCCATGGTTCTCGATATTACCCGCATTGATATATTGGGTAGCATAACCGGTGGCTACAGGCAGGTTGAGCTGAAGCAGCTGGTTGGTGGAATTACTCTTATACCAGGTAGCCGTAAAGCCGACACGGTCCTGCAGGAAATGGGCTTCCAAACCAAGTTCCCAGCTCTTTACGATCTCCGGTTTCAGGCCAGGGATGTTCAGGACAGTGCTGCGGGCGATGCCGCCGTTGCCTGCGCCCTGAACATAAGTATAGGCCGCGTTGGTGATGCCAAACTTACCGCCATTGCCCACATGCGCGTAGTTGGCGCTGGCCTTCAGGAAGGAGAGGGCCAGGGGTAAGTCCTTAACCAGTTCGGAGATGAGAACGGATGCACCTACGGAAGGATAGCTGTAGTGGTATGGCGAAGGCAGTGTCGAGCTCCAGTCACGACGGTAGCTTCCGTCAATGAAAATGGCGTCTTTCCAGCTGAGGTTGGCCTGGCCGAAGACGGCGTTGGTGATGACCTCAGACCCGTCCTGTGTAATGGAAGGGTTGCTGGCATAGTTGAGGCTGAACTTATTGGCTACGAAAAGACCGTTAGAACCCGAGACGGCAGCATTATAAATGAGGTCCTGGCGGATCACACCTGCGTGGTAACCAAGTTTGAGGTCACGGGCCAGCGTGTTGTTGCCTTCGAGGATGAAGTCAAACCATTTCTGGCTCCATGACGGTGTAGTGACTGCGTAGGTACCGCCGGAATTGGTATTCCACAGGAGGGTGCCCTGCTGATATTTCTCTTCGTACTGGTCGCTGATCTTATCCAGGTTGGCCGATCCGCGGGCACTGAGCCAGGGAAGGATCTGGTATTTCAGCGATACAAATCCATTGACTCTTGTGCGGGTCGAGTTGATGGAAGTGTTGTTGAGCATCCAGTAAGGATTCTGATAGATCGAGTTATTGGTCGAAGGCCAGTTGGTCGGAGCCATTACATCGAAGGTGTTTGGCGCCTGAAATTTAAGGGCGTCGACAGTCTTCAGGCTGCGGGGCATTTCGTAGGCGTCGAATACCTGTGAGTTTTCCTCACCGGTACGGGGACGGCCATTGATATTGACGGTCGAGTAGTTGATCTTCACGTCCGAGGACAGTTTGGAGCTCAATTGGTTGGCTATGCGGAAATCAAAGGTATGCCGGTTCAGGTCATTGCTGCGGATGATACCTTTTGCATAGTTGTTGGTGTACGAAAAATAGGTCTGCATCTTATCGGTACCACCGGAGACGCCGACCGAGTTGTTAACGGTCAGGCCAGTCCGAAAGAAATCCTTTACGTTATCCTTCTGAGGGGTCAGCGTGTTCTTATTATAAAGGTAATCGGTATAGGACTGTCCGGTCATTTTTGGTCCCCAGCTTGCACCCTGTTGAGAGGAGTCGGCGAGAATGCCGCTGTTACCCTGTCCATACGTGTTCTGGAAGTCGGGCATTGCCCAGGCTTTTTCGAATCCGATACCCGAGTTGGTGGTCACTTCGAAACGGCCTTTTTTGCCTTTCTTGGTGGAGATGACCAGGACCCCATTACCTGCCTGGCTGCCGTAGAGGGCTGCCGCGGAGGCGCCGCGAAGAACGGTCATGGACTCGATGTCGTCGGGGTTGATGTCGGAGGCTCCATCCGAGGATTGCAGGGAGCCGAAGTCATTGCCGGCTGTGCTGTACGTTGGGTTGAGGGTCGGAACTCCATCCACTACGATGAGGGCGTTGTTGGTACCCTGGATGGACTTGTTACCGCGGAGGACAATTTTGGCACCGCTACCGAGACCACCGGAACCCTGGTTGATCTGGACGTTGGCAACCTTTCCGGAGAGCGATCCCAGGAAGTTATCCGTAGCCCGGACCTCGTTGAGCTGATTGGTGGCGATCGTCTGGGTCGCATAAACCAGTGTTTTTGACTGGCGGGTGATACCCAGGGCAGTGACAACTACCTCTCCCAGCTGTTTGTTGTCCACACCGAGGAAAACCTCCACTGTCCCCGCGTCGGCGGCGACAGATACTTCCTTGGTAGCGAACCCGATAGAAGAGATGATTAGCGTAACTTTACCGGCAGGAGCAGAAATGGTGAACGCGCCGTTTGCATCGGCGGTGACCGTCTTTCTACCGCCTTTGACCGTAATGGTCGCTCCGGCGATAGACGACTTGTTTGTTTCTTCGGAAATTTTTCCGGTAATGGTTCGTTCCTGGGCAAAAGCAAGGAAAGAGCATGCCAGAAAGAACAAACACAACAATGGTGTTCTTTTCATCATGAGCAGATTTTTGGTTTAAATAATAAGTGTTGCCGGATAGCTCTTTGTAATGATTTAAAATTAACTATTTAATAACTTTTTTGTATCAATCGCGCAATCGTTTGCGGGAAGATCACGCAATCGTTTGTGTTCTGTCAGCCTTTCATTTTGGGGACGGTCAGCCTTTCACGAGCAGGCTGGCTAAGACATTGGAAACAATGGATTTAAGCTTGGCGGATTGGTCTTGAAAATGTTGCAGAAGGGTGATCTGGTTGCGGGCGCGGATGTAGTTGTGGCCTTCGTAGCGGCTGCCGTAATATGCATCGTCGTTGAGGTAATCGGTCAGGAAGCGGAGGGCCTGCATATAAAGCATGAACTCTCCGGCATAGGTAAAGGTCTCTTTTTCAATGGGGGTAAGCACTTCATTCATCTCGCTGAGATAACCGCGGACGATGGCTTCAAAGAAGACCTCGCGGACTTTTATACGGGAGATCTGGCTTTCTTCTTCGGTCACCGGGGAGAGATAAGTGCGGAACATATCTCCGACGTCGCTGATAAAATAACCGGGCATGACGGTATCCAGGTCTATGACGCAGAGGCCCTGGCCATCCTGGTCGAACAGGACATTGCTGATCTTGGTATCGTGATGGGTGACGCGGAGACGGAAGCCCGGGTCGGCGCAGATGGCTTCGTACTGTCTAACGATATGGTTTTGAGACTCGAGGTAAGCGATGAGGTGATTGGATTGTCGGATACGCTGCGGGTTACCGTTGTCCAGGGCCAGACGGAAGTCCCTGTAACGCCGGGAAAGGTCATGAAAGCCGGGCAGGGTCTGATGCAGCTGGTCTGCGGGAAAACCGGAGAGCAGACGGGTAAACTCACCGAACTTGCGGGCTGCTTCATATGCCTGGGCGTGATTGTCTACGACGTCGATGGTGATGGAATTCTCGATAAAAGGATAAAGGCGGAAATATTTGTCGGGGGCCAGCCGGATGAGGTTCTTACCGTCGCGGGACGATATGGGCCTGGGGAAAAGGACATCGGGATGATGGTCCGCGAGCCAGGTGCTGATCTGGTGGATATTGTCAGCTATCAGCGTCGGGTCGGAAAAGACTTCGCTGTTGATCTGTTGCAGGATAAAGTTGCCTTGCTGACAGCGGATGAACCAGGTACGATTGATGAGGCCGCTGCCATGCGGGGTGACCTGGCAGGTATTGTTATCGAAGCCGTATGCAGAAAGGACCGGGTCCAGCATGGAAGAATGTTTGTTAGTTGTTCTTTCGGGGTTAAACTTAGGGAAGAAATTGCAGGAATTAGTGTGCAAACGGTTGCGTCATTATTTTTTTGAATGAACTATCAACTGCCCATTGATGACGATATTCTGGAACGTCTCCGGCTCTTCTGGTTTCCCCGGTTTATCGGCGTTATTGAGCAGCTCGATCAGGATCTCTGCGGCTTTTGCTCCCTGTTTGTAGGGGTATTGCTCGACACTGGCCATCGGCGGGTTTTCGAGATAGCTGGTGATGGGGAGGTTGGCATAGCTGACAAAGCAGATGTCTTTGTTGATCTTTAATTTTTGCTGGCGGGCGTATTGCATGGCGTCAAGCGCGATATAGTCGCTCATTGCGAGGATGGCTGTTGGCCGGGGGCGCTGGCCGAGGAGGACCTGCATTGCCTTGTGGGTACTCTCGCGGGTGAGGTCGGTGGAGACGACGAGGCCCATGTCTATTTTCAGCCGCCGTTTGATCAGGGCCTGTTTGTAGGTCTCTGTTCTTTCCCTCGATGACTTCATCTGTTCGGGACCGTTGAGCACGCCGATGCGGCGATGTCCCTTTTCGATCAGGAACTCAATGGCCTCGCGGGTTCCGCTATTCATGTTGGAATAGACCTTATTGAAGTCCGGCATCGTGGGGACCCGATCGAAGAAGACGACGGGTATATTGTAATTTTTGAGTGCGGTGAAATGTTCGTAGGAGCAGGTCTGTTTGCTCAGGGAAACGATGATGCCGTCGACGCGGTTGTTCCTGAAGGTGGCGATGATCTGTCGTTCGCGGTCGATGTCATCCCTGGACTGGCTGATCAGGACGCTGTATTTGTTCTGGCTGGCCATTTCTTCGATGCCATTGATGGCCTCGGAGAAGAACTCTTCTTTGAGATTGGGAAGGACGACGCCGATGGTAAAGGTCTTGCGTTGTTTGAAAAAAATGGCGGCCTGGTTGGGTTCATAGTTAAGCTCCTGAGCCAGCTTCTGCACGCGCATCCGGGTTCGCAGGCCTATGCCGGGGTGATCGTGCAGGGCCCTGGAGACCGTGGAAACGGAAACATTGAGCTGTTTCGCTATTTCTTTGATGGTGGGGAGCTTAACGTCCTTCATGGAACAAAAATAGGGGAAAAAAAACCCGCCGGGGTCACGGCGGGTTAATTCATTCACTGTAAAGGGTTGATTTGCGGTGCTACAGTGGTCTCAGAGACAACAGGTACCGGCAATATACCGGGTGGTTTTCATGGGTTTGGATTTACGGTCTCCACGGGTTTGGATCTACGGTCTCCACGGGTTTGGATCTACGGTCTCCACGGGTTTGGATTTACGGCTTTCTACGGACAGGTTTGGGTTCTAAGGACAGGGTAGGGATCAAAAAAGGGTCCGGCATTTTCATCGGGACATTGGATTTGCATTCTTTGGTTTAGGTAGGGGTTGGTTTTTCGGATTACTGGATCTTGCAACGGGCTTTTTGTTCAGGTCGTTTGTTTCAGCGCTTTGACAACACAAAGAAACGACAGGATCAGCGGCCTGCCTGAGGTTTGTGCATGCAGTTAAACAAGTTGATTAGTAAACTTAACAGACTTTAGGAACAAACACCTAGCCGTTGGTAAATTCCGAAGCAAAAACTCGTGCTTTTACGATGGGCTAAGGCTCCCGGAAGGCATTTTTTTGATCCAAAATCGGGATATTTGGGGATGGTAACCAATACAGTTAAGATCTTAAAGACAGAAATTCTCTCCGACAACTGGTATACGCTGAGAAGAATAACTTATGAGCGGCAAAAAGATGACGGCACAACGGAAACAAATACCCGAGAGGCATATGACAGGGGGAACGGCGCGGCCATTCTTTTATACAACAAACATGCCCGAACGGTTATCCTTACCCGTCAGTTCAGGCTGCCGACCTTTGTCAATGGCAACCCGGATGGGATGTTGATCGAGGCCTGTGCGGGGCTGCTGGACAAGGACCAGCCCGATGTCGCGATCCGGCGTGAGACGGAAGAAGAGACGGGATACAAGATCTCGGCGGTAGAAAAAGTATTTGAAGCCTATATGTCTCCCGGCTCGGTAACGGAGATGCTTTATTTCTTTATCGCTGAATATACGAGTGAGATGAAAGTGCATGAAGGCGGCGGCCTGGAAGAGGAGCAGGAAAATATCGAGGTGTTGGAGCTGCCGGTGGACAGGGCCATGCAAATGCTCAACTCCGGTGAGATCAAAGACGCAAAAACGATAATGTTGCTCCAATACTTCAAGTTGCAGAATATTCTTTGATTCCCGGACATTATCCCAGGCTTGTGCCAAACTTTAACACGGGAGGCATTTTATTAGGTCTACCTTGTCCCTGTTGCCGGTGATTCTACTGGTAAATAAATCAGATTGTATGTCAAATATCACACAGATTGTAAATGTCGATAAGCATAAGACGACATTGAAGAAGGGTGTTGTTGCGTCGGGGCTGGGTAAGACATTGAGCGAATCGGGACCATATACGATCTTTGCTCCTTCGGATAAGGCATTCGAAAAGCTGGATAAGAAGCTGGTCGAAGGTCTGCTGGAGCCGGCAAACAAGGCCAGGCTTACAGAACTGCTGAATCATCATATAGTAGCCGGGAAGATCCATCAGAAAGATCTGAAGGACGGTGAAAATCTGAAGACACTCAACGGTGACCAGCTGCATGTGGTCGTAAAGGAAGGGGTCGTCAGCGTCAATGGCGCCCATATCGAGGGGCAGGAAATAGAAGCTTCCAACGGGTCGGTATTTTCGCTGGATACAGTGCTCCAGAAGAAATAGTATATTTTTTTCTGCGAAGCCGCTCCAGGACACCCCGGAGCGGCTTTTTTTTTGCTGTGCATTACGTATATTTAGACATGAGAAAGCTTGTCTTGTTTATCCTTGGTCTTACCGGTCTGGCCACCATCTTACATGCGCAAACGACCGGCCTGCAAATCAAAACAAGTAATGGCATAGTGGAGGGGGTGCTGGAAAAGACCGGTGTCCACTCGTTCAAGGGAGTGCCTTTTGCTGCGCCGCCGGTGGGCGACCTGCGGTGGAAAGAGCCACAACCTGCAAAGAGCTGGACGGGGGTGAGGAAATGTGATCATTTCGCGGCTATGGGGATACAGCCACCTATCTACAGTGATATGCAGTTCCGGGCTGCGGGCATCAGCGAAGACTGTCTTTATTTGAATCTCTGGGTGCCGGCATCATCCGGCGGAGCTGCGAAGGGCAAGGCGGCGGGGCTGCCGGTGCTGGTATATTTTTTTGGAGGCGGATTTATTGCGGGGGATGGCTCCGAAGGCCGATATGACGGCGAAGGGATGGCTACGAAAGGTGTCATAGCGATCACCATCACATACCGGTTGGGTGTATTCGGATTTTTGGCTCATCCTGAACTGACACAGGAATCGTCGCATCATGCATCCGGTAACTATGGGCTGCTCGATCAGACGGCTGCGCTACGTTGGGTGAAAGAAAATATCCGGGCTTTTGGCGGAGATCCGAATCGGGTAACCATCGCCGGTGAGTCGGCGGGGTCGGTATCGGTCAGCGCCCAGATGGTCTCTCCGCTGTCGAAAGGTCTTATTAACGGAGCGATAGGAGAAAGCGGATCTTTATTAGGAGCCTTGCCGCCGGTGTTGCTGGGTGACGCAGAACAGAACGGGACGGCCTTTGCCAAAAGTTGCGGAGCCAGCTCTTTGGCCGAATTGAGGGCCATGCCGGCAGATAAAATACTGGAGGCTGCAAAAAAGTTCAGCAACTTCCGTTTCCCGATGACCATCGACGGCTATTTTTTGCCAACGGCGCCGGCAAGCATCTTCCAGGCGGGAGAGCAGGCGCATGTGCCATTACTGGCAGGCTGGAATTCTGACGAAGGCAGCTATCACTCGATCATCGGCAATGACCCGGTCACCCGGGAGAACTATGAAAAGGGGGTAAGGAAGCTATATGGTGCGGAGGCGGATACGGTACTGCGACTTTATGCCGCTGCAACGGACGGCGAAGTAGAGCAGGTTGGGACAGACCTGGCAAGCGACAGGTTTATTGCTTTCAGCACCTGGCGCTGGACGAATGAGCAGGCTAAGACCGGAGGCAAACCGGTATATCGGTATTACTTCGAACGGGCGAGACCGGAGGATAAGCCTGCACGTGGCGCAGTTCACTCGGCGGAGATAGAATATGCGCTGGGCAATCTGCCGTTGAACAAGGTCTACTCGTGGACACCGGATGACTATGCGATATCGGCCCTTATGCAGGATTACTTTGCGAATTTTATAAAGAAGGGTGACCCCAATGGGCCGGGTTTGCCGCTGTGGCCTGCGGCGGGAAGCGATGGACCTGCACAGGTGATGCATATCAATATACAGACGAGGGCGGAAGAAGAGAAGCACAGGGAGCGATATTTGTATTGGGATAGAATGGCTCAGCCGCGGGTCGGGGGAACGGCTGTAGCTGGGCGATCGGTCGCGGGAACGACGAAGGTTGCGGGTCAGGCTGCGGGTCAGGCCGCGGGTCAGCGGGCAGCGCTGTCTTATCAGAAGATACATGACAAGGCTATCCTGGCGGATACGCACAATGATGTGCTGACTACTGCTACGCTGGAAGGGCTTGATATTGAGAAGGACCTGACGGGCAGGACACATTCTGATCTGGCCCGACTGAAGAAGGGTGGGGTCGATGTACAGGTATTCTCTATCTTTTGTGACGACCGGTATGGTACGGGCAGCGCGTTCAGACAGGCGAACCGGGAGATAGACTCGCTGTATGCGATAGCGGGACGAAATCCGGATAAGATGGAGATCGTAAGAAGCCCTGCGCAGCTGGACCAGGTGGTAAGACGTCACAAGCTGGCGGCTATGATGGGTGTAGAGGGCGGTCATATGATGGAAGACAATATGGACTACCTCGACAGCTTTTACAACAGGGGCGTCCGGTATATGACCCTTACCTGGAATAACAGCACCTCCTGGGCTACTTCGGCGCTGGATGAATCTACGAGGGCTTTTAATGTCACTCCCTATGGGCTGACGCAAAAGGGAAAAGACATTGTCCGGCATATGAATCAGCTGGGAATGCTGGTAGACCTCTCGCATGTGGGCGAGCAGACTTTCTGGGATGCCATCCACACTACAGGCAAACCCGTGCTGGTATCTCACAGCTCGGTATATGCGCTGTGTCCTGTCCCGAGAAATCTGAAGGACGATCAGATCAAGGCTGTCGGACAGAACGGCGGCGTCATAATGGTTAACTTTTATTCCGGTTTCCTGGACAGCACCTATGGCAGAAAGGTTGCCGCCTTTTTGGCCAGACATAAACCGGAGCTGGACTCTCTCGTGGCGGCGAAGGCCCCTAATTATGCTATCAATGAATTCCTGTCGAAAAAATATCCAAAGGAAGCGGACTCGCTGCGTGCGCCGCTGTCACTGGTCATCGACCATATCGACTATATCGCAAAGCTGATCGGGGCGGATCATGTGGGACTTGGTTCCGATTTTGATGGCATCGAGTCGCCGCCAAAGGAGATGGATGATGTGACGAGCTATCCGCTGATCACGCGTGAACTCCTGAAAAGAGGATATAGCAAGACGGATACAGAGAAAATATTGGGCGGCAATTTTATCAGGGTATATAAGGCAAATGCGGAAAATACCAAATAAATACCGTCCTTTAAGTAAATTACCGATTACTATGACCTCTAAAACCATTGTACTGTCAATTGTCACTTCTGCTTTTCTCTTTTCCTGTCAGCAATCGGAGAGCATTGACACTAATACTCCTACCGAGACCCTTATAAATACCGGTGTGTTTCCGGTGCAGGCGATGCAGGTGGATTCAGCCGGGAATCCGCGGCTTTCGTATACGGGGAGGACGGTGACGGACAGCTCTGTTTTTTACCAGGTGATGGCTACTTATCAGGGAGCGACGTTTGGATTTAATTTGAGTGTCCCGAAGGGAGAGGAGGGGACGGCGTATTTCTCGGGTACCGGCCGGGTCAGTGATAATTTTCTTCATTTCATGCAGGAGAGATATGGGATAACGGTCGATACTTCCGGACGTTTTGCAGACGATGTGCCCGCACATTTTTTGTCATTGGGTACGGATGATAAGCTGATCTTCCGGACCCCGGCGAGCGGTGACTCAGCGGAGATCTATCTCGATATTAATGAACAGGAACATTGGATCGGCTTATTGGAAAAAGATACTGTTTATCGCGCCCGATTGATCAGGGCGCTGACACGGTAATAGAATGTTATGAAACCCACAACTATTGAGGTGATCAATGAGATCAACCGCTTTTGAATGTAAGGATCCGAAGCGGATCATCGGAGTGTTGCAGGATTATAAGAAGACTTTTATGCATGTGTCTACTGATAAAAAAACAACCCGGGAGGACAGAGTCCCCCGGGTTGGATAAAGTGTAGTGTTGAAGTCTATTGTGGCGTCGCATAGTGTTTTCTGACTAATGGTGCACGTCAACGTCAAACCTGACTCCTTCAGGTGGTGGTGTATGATGGCGATCGTACCAGCCACGTGTGTGGTGGTGATTCTCGTGGTAATAATGTGTTTCGTAACAGCTGGTTAAAGAAAAGGCGACCACACCCAGAAAGAGTGCTGCGCTTATTATATTCTTTATAGTATGTTTCATAACAAATGGTTTATATATAGGATGTAAAAACCCTGCCAACAGGGAATACGGCTAAATCGCGCTTTTAAACGCCGAAAAGAAAGGAAAATTGTAGATATTTTTCCACTGGGATGCCGGAGTGGATTTAATTATTTGTTAAGGTGTGGATGCCACAAGGGTCTGATCCGGCAACGCGTTCAGCAGGGCGAGAGCGGCCCAGTTGGTTGCGGTAGCCGAGATATATTGATTTTCGTCGTAAGGCGGAAAATCGCTGTTGAAGAAGGGCTGGATGGCAAAGGCTCTTGTCTCCACGATCCAGGCTCCACTTTCATCCTGATGTTTCAATAACCAGCTGACCCCTTTCTGGTAGGCAGGATCCTGTGACAGGAGGGTGCCGCTTTCGGACAAGGCATAGAGGGCCTGACCGGTGGCATAGGCGTCGCCGCTCATGGTTGGCAATTGTGACCAGCTGCCGTCGGGATGTTGCAGCGCCAGGAGACGGGCGGCCACTTTTTCCTTTTCGGGTCTGCTGCTACTGCACCATTGTAGTCCCAGCAGCTGGAAATTCAATTCCTGCTGTACATCGGCGCTGGTATTTTCCAACCACGTTCGCGTACGTCTGGCCATCTCTTCCACTCTTTTGTGCAGGGCGGGCGATGCATATAACTGGATAGCACGTACGCAGAAGGCTGCCAGGTGCATCTCTCCGCTTTCCAATGGCGGGCGGCCAAACTCAGCGCCGAAGGTGCCATCGGGTTTTTGTTGGTTTATGAGATAATCGACGGCCATATCGGTATAGGGATCCGGCTGATATTTCTCCGCGGCCAGGCCCAACAGGACATAGGGTGCGATGAACTTGGCGGGAACAAACATATCGGGCTGATTGATATTACAGGCAAAACGGATGTTGCCAACCATCGACTGGATCCGCTGTGTTTTGAAGGTATCTACAAAGGCTATTCCTTTTAATTTGCTTTTTTCTTCCAGCATCGAGGTCATGGTATTGTGATGACAGGAGGCGCAATGAAGTTTCGCCCGGTTGGTGAACTTATAACCGCTGGTTTGAAGGATGGACAGGCTTTTGGTGATGGAAAGCCGGATGTCGGCGGCGGATGGTTCGGCGCCCGGGTCTGCCAATGGATGGGTGCCAGGTCCGGCGCTGGGGTTCATCCAGCTGATGGCGGTGGCAGCAATGGCCACGGTGGCTGCTGTCAGGAGTAGAACGGGAATTATTCTTGTGCGCATTTTATTTTTATTTTGACGATGACTGAAGGAGCTCGGCGGATCGGGTATTCCCCTTTTTACGGGCGAGGGACAGGGCATCGATGCCCGACTTTGTCTTTTCCGAGGCCAGGGCGCCGTGTTCGAGGAGGGCCTGTGTCAAAGCGGGATGATCGATCTCGGACTGTTGCAGGCACATCAACGCGGTGTATCCTTTTTTGCATTTGGCATTGACATTGGCGCCGTGGTTCAGCAAATAATAAAAGGAGGGCTCGTCGTCGTTGAGGGCGGCCAGCATCAGCGGGGTCAGACCAATAAGATCGGGAAGGAAAGTATTGGGTGTGACGACATTGACGTCGGCGCCGTTATCGACCAGCATTTTTACCGTCTGAAAACCCCGGTAAGAAAGGGCGGCGCTGATGGGATAATCTCCGATGGCGATGGTGTCGTTGGGCCGGAATCCGAGTGAGAGCAGGGTGCGGACCAGCGACGTGTCATTGGAGCTGGCAGCGAGATACAGTAATGCATTATCGCGGGCGCTGCGTCCCGGATCGGCGCCATGGGCCACCATCTTTTTGAACAGGGATGTCGTGCCGGGGAAGCTGACCAGCTTGACGAGGGGGGTATAGTGCTCCTTTGAAAGCATATTCGGGTCAGCGCCGTGATCGAGCAGCAGGAGTGTTTTTGTTTCGTCGGGAACGGCGAGCCAGAGGGCGGTGATGCTGTCGTCATCGGCGTAATTGACTTTGGCGCCGTGATCCAGCAGGACCTGCATCTCTTCGACGGTACCGCTGAGGGTTGCGATCATCAGGGCCGAAAAGCCATTCATCGTTGCGTTGGCATCGGCGCCGGTGGTCATTTTTTGTTTTAATGCTGTCTCATCGCCGGATCGGATGATGCGGAAGAGCGTTGTGTCGGGCTGTGAGCCAGGTTGTGGGGGTGTGGCGGCCTTCCGTGCTTCAGCGCGTTGATCGGCGCGGGAAGGTGAAGGCTTTAACAGGGATTTGGCCGGGGGCTGGGAGCCGGGCTGGGCAAACAGTGAAATGGGTAGACAGAGCAAAAGGATGCCTATCCATTGGGGGATCGGGTTGGTGTGTTTCATTGCGATTTTTTAACCGGTGACGTGGTTTTTGAAGTAGCGTAGGAACGGGTAAAAATTCAGGAAGTGGTAGGTGGGGTTCGCGGAATATATTAAAACTAATTAAAAGATATGGGATTTGCAAGGATTGCCGGAAAACTACCACAAGTGGGTATATCGCGGGCCCGGGCCTGGTTTGACTACTTGCCGCGGGTTTGAGTCAGCTCCTTTCCAAGTCTTTCTTCGACCGCCAGCAAATGTGACTCTATCTCCTTTTGTAGCGCCGGGGGGATGTCCCTGTACACAAGCTCTGCTGTTTGTTCGGCCAGCTGTTGGGCGTTCTGCAGGACAGTTTTGCCTTTTGGGGTCAAACTCAGCAGGCGGGCCCGTTTGTCTGCGGGGTCGACGTTTTCGAGCAGGAGGCCGGCGCGGATCATTCGATTGAGGATATCTATGCCGGTGGTAGGCTCGAAGAGCAGATTGATGCTGATGATATCCGTTTTCCGGACAAGAACACGTGTGTTGATCGTATGGAGGAAATAATACCATTCCGTTTCGAGATCCAGCTGCTCTTTCAGGGCAAGCTTCAGCCAGGTACGCTGGATAGTGGCTACGCGGCCGAGTGTTCGGGAAAGCCGGAAGGCTCCGTCATTTACTTTTGAGGAAGATGGCATCTGACAAAGATAAACAAAAAATACATCGAATTCGATGTAATATTATCTTTGCGGGATAAATCAGCTTTATGAAAAATTATATCGTATTGTTTCGGGAGCCGGATGGCAGGACTCTGCCGCATAGTGAAGAGGATGTCAGCCGGCATCAGCAGAACTGGAAGTCATGGTTTGGGGAGTGGGGGGCGAAGGGGAAGATAGCGGGGGGAAGCGGGCTTAGTCTGGAGGGCAAAATGATAAAGGGGGAAGGCCAGGTAAGTGAGGGGATCCACAGGGTGGGGACGGAGATCGTGGGAGGATTTTTGTTGTTGAAGGCGGAGAGCCTGGAGGAGGCGGTGGGTATAGCGGAGAGCTGTCCTATTTATGAGTTCGACGGGTATGCCGAGGTGAGGGAGATGCAGGGTTAGTGGTTGAGCGATGAGCCGGATCAGGTTTGTACGATGAGCCGGCGCTGGCCAGCGAGTTCAGGTGTCCAGTCCAAGCCGCATCCAGAGCAGATCTTTTACGAAACCTGCTTTTTCGTAGGCTGCGATGGCCGGGGTATTTCCGAGATAAACTTCGAGCCGCATTTCTGTAATATTTTTTGAGCGTGCCCATTTGGCAAGGGCGTCGAGGACAAGCCTGTTGACGCCTTTACCGCGGTGTTCGGGGACGACGTACATAAAACCGAGATACGCATGATGTGTATGTCTGTACATGATCCTGGCCTTTTCGATGCGGGCATAACCCGAGCCGATAAGGGCGCCGTCCTGTTCGGCAACGACGAGCTCGACTTCGGGAGCGGTGATCATATAGGCGAGATCATAATAATGTACGGGATCTGGTTTCAGGGTTGGATCGAAGGGGCGTTCGGCCTGGACGACGCCCTGCTCGAAGCGGAGAAGCGTGTCGAGGTCTGCGTTAGTTGCGGGTCTGACGATGATAGGAGTCATATTTAAAGATAAGGATAATGACGTAACTTTAGTATATGTCAGACCCATACAATAACAGGATACGACAGGTGTTGCTGCTGATCGTGATCATCGGATTGGCTTTGTTGCTTTTTAAGGAATTGTATGCATTCTTCCCGGGTTTTTTGGGCGCGGTCACGTTGTATATCCTTTGCCGGAACTACTATTTTATCTTGACGGTGAAAAAGCGCTGGAACAAGGCGCTGACGGCCGCGCTCTTTATGGTGGCCTTTCTTATCTGTGTGGGCCTGCCTGTCTATCTTGGTATCCGGATGATGACGACAAAGCTCAATTCTCTTTTCTCGGATACGGAGGAGGTCATGCAGGTGTTGCGTACTTTTTCGCAACAGGTGAAAGGGTGGACAGGATCGGAGATACTGACGGATGAAAATATCGCCAAATTACAAAAGGTTGTCACCGGGTTTATACCCACCTTGCTGAACAGCACGGCTTCGATACTGGCCAATCTCATTATGCTGCTGTTTCTTTCTTTTTTTATGTTTACGAACAGCAGGGAGATGGAGAGGGGGTTAACAGCATTTATCCCCTTGCGGGACGATAATATCGGGATCCTTGCTAAGGAGACAAGGACTATGGTCAGGGCCAATGCCATCGGCATACCGTTGATCTCGCTGATACAGGGCTGTGCCGCATTGCTGGGATATATGATATTTGGCGTAAAGGACTATATGCTTTGGGGTTTTCTCACGGGGTTGTTCGCTTTCTTCCCGGTGGTGGGGACAATGGCTGTCTGGATACCGGTGGTAGTATATCTTCTCTCTTCCGGTCATACGGGACAGGCTATCGGGCTGGGGATCTACAGCCTGGTCGTGACGGGCAATATCGATACGGTAGCGCGTATTACGCTGTTGAAGGGACTTGGGGACGTACATCCGCTGGTGACGTTGCTGGGGGTCATCGTCGGGTTAAAGTTATTTGGCTTTTGGGGGTTCATCTTCGGGCCCTTGCTGATAAGCTATTTTTTATTGTTGTATAAGATCTACAGTAAAGAATTCGGGTCTTTGCAGGCGGAGCGGCAGAGCAGCTGATAGGCGCCGGGGGTAATGCCTTCTGATTTTTTGAAAGTCCGAACAAAATAATTGGCATCGCTGAAACCGCATAGGCCACTGACCTGGCTGACGGTGTTGGCTTCATCTGCGAGCAGCTGGCGGGCGAGCTTTATCCTTTCACGGGTGATATACTCGAGGGGAGTGATCCCAAACTGTTCTTTAAACCATTTGAAGAAAATATTCCGGCTGAGATAGGCCTTGCGGCTCAGGAGGTCTACCGGGATCCGTTCGGTAAGATGCTCGCGGATATATTGCAATACAAAATGCAGGCGGCTGCTGTTGCCTGCCCCGACATCTTCGGCCAGCCGGAGGTGCTGACTTTGTAAGATACGGATAAGCAGTTCCTTCAGACTAAGATCGGCATAGATATTCTTTGTGCCATCGCCGCTGCTGCAAACACGGATGAGCTTGTTTATGAGCTCGGTGACGTCGTTGTCGTTGTTGAAATGGTACTGGTTGAAATGTAGCTTCCATTCTCCCTTTTCGTCTTCTGCGCTATTATAATAGTCATTCAGGTAGTCGAGGGTATCCAGGATATAATGGCTGTCGATGGCCAGGGCGATGCATTGCGTCGGGTTTTCCAGTCCTGCCTCGGGGAAGTCGATGACCATGGTCTCGCTGGCCGGGACGATGACCGTCTCACCCGGCAGATACTCAAAAGCCGGCTGGTCAAAAAGGTGCATGATCTTCTTTCCCCGCACCATGCTGGTGATCACAAAGTCATTAAAACGCAGGGGCACACTATAGCTTTGCTCATAGCTTTCGAAGACATTAAGCTCGCAGTGCTTTAGGTTAAAGACAGTTCTGTTCTCCGTCAGCGTCCGGAGCCGTCCGGGGTGGGTCAATGGGATGGTGTGCAGAGGATTTTTTAGCGGCATAACAATCCAGTAGTTAGACAATTACAATATAAGATACTGCAATTTTTCTGCCAGCTAAAAAGACAGGTACGATTGTGCTATAAATAAGTACAAATTTTAACGTTGTAACCGGGTATCCCGGGGAAATTTGTGGTCTGAGCTTTTTGCGCGATTCGGCGGGTATCGTCAGACAAAAAATATGTTGATCTCCTATAGTAAAGCCAAACCAGGGTTCTTCCAATGGTCGCCCTCCGCATCATGTGGTCGCCCTCCGCATCATGTGGTCGCCCTCCGCCTCATGTGTTTTGCGGAGAGCGAATTAAAACCGGCAGCAGTGATGTATGTTCTGTGTGGTCAATGGCTGCCGGTTCTTTATGATTTGGTCGTCACCCGTGGGCTGACAGCGATGGTCTTGCGATCCTGCAATCTATTGTAACAAACATAAGACAGCATCAGCACTGCGAGTACGATCAGCGGGAAATAAGTCAGTCCGCTGCCGAGGCCGTCGACTGCTGCGAGTGAAATAAAGGCAAACAGAAAATCAAAGGTAAATCCTGCATAAGCCCATTCTTTCAACCGGCGGGATACCTGTGGCAGCATGAGAAGGATAGCTCCCAGGACTTTAAAGAAAGTGAATACCACCCGGAAATAATCGGGGTAGCCGAGGTGGCTGATGCCTTGTTTGGCGACGTCAGAATTGAATGTAAGAGCAGGCATGAGCCCTTCGAACAGGACAATGAGGGTTGTGCAAATCCAATAGGTGATCTTTGTACTTTTTATCCGGTCATTATGTCTTTTTAGTGGTCGGATAGAATCTCGCGTCTCATTTATGTTTTCGGTGCCCGATTTCATGGTGTTTGATTTTATGGTTAATTATTCTTTGTGTAGTTGAGCATCCACAACATTCCAAACTTATCGGTCAGCTCGCCGTAAGTAGATCCCCAGAAACTTTGATGAAGGGGGGTGATGACCTGGCCGTCGGTTGACAGCTTGTCAAAGAACTCGTTGATCTCTTCGTCGCTGCTGCAGTTGAGGCAGAAGGCGACTGAATTGCCGGGTTTTAGCCGGGCACCCATCATGTCCGATCCCATCATGATCGGCGCGCCATTTTTTGTCAGCGAACCATGCAGGATATTGGCGGCTTCTTCGGAGCTCATCTGCGCCGCCATCGGCGACTCGCCAACTTTTTGCAGGGTGAGTTCGCCGCCCAGACATTTGTGGTAAAAGGTTAATACTTCGCGGCATTGGCCTTTGAACTGTAAGAATGCTATCAATTGTGTCATGATGATTTATTTGCTTTGACAAAGCTAAAGGGCATTTTTGGTTTCGGGAAGGCGCTAATCCGACATTGTAAGGGGTTGTTTGCGACAACAAATCGGGTTATCTTTATGAAAAGCTAACACTATGAAGAATATCGCCATCCTCGTTCCGGAAACTGCTGTTGTAGAGGCAGTGGCCGATCCCCGTTATGCCTTTACGGCTGTCAATGAATTTTTGAAGAGTGCGGGTAAGCCTCCTCTGTTCAGCGTGCAGCTGGTGGGGCTGACACCCGAGGTGAAAGTGACGGATGGCATATTCTCGATCCATACGGATGCTGTGCTGTCCAATGCCAGGAGGCCTGATCTTATCATCGTTCCGGCGGTCAGCGGTAACATGGAACAGGCGGTAAGACTGAATAAGGATTTCCTGCCCTGGATAGTTCAACACTACAAGCAGGGGACCGAAGTCGCAAGTCTTTGTCTGGGGGCCTTCCTCCTTGCCGGTTCGGGTCTGCTGGACGGAAAGACCTGTTCGACACATTGGCTATTCGCCAACGAATTCAGAGATATGTATCCTGCTGTGGAGCTCATCGATGACAAGATCGTCACCGAGCAGAACGGACTATATACCAGCGGCGGGGCCAACTCCTATTGGAATCTTCTGTTATACCTGATCGAAAAATACACCGGCCGTGAGATGGCCATTCTTACATCCAAATTTTTTGTGCTGGACATCGACCGGAACAGTCAATCGCCCTTTAGTATCTTCAAGGGGCAGAAGGTGCACAATGATCCGGACATCGTAAAGGTGCAGGAATTTATCGAATCCAACTACCAGGATAAGATCACGGTGGATGAATTGTGTGAGAAGTTTGGGATCGCGAGGCGGACTTTCGAAAGACGATTCAAGAAGGCAACCAACAATACGGTACTGGAATACTGGCAGCGGGTAAAGATCGAAGCGGCGAAGCGGCAGCTGGAGCTAAGCCGTAAGACTGTGGGAGAGGTCATGTATGAAGTAGGCTATAGCGATACCAAGGCCTTTCGGGATATATTTAAAAAAGTTACTTCTATGTCGCCGGTCGACTACCGGAATAAGTATAATAAAGAAGCCTTTAATTGATGTCCACAAATTTTTAGTTGTATAGATTACAGTTATTGCTCCCCGCAATAAACAATTATTGAGGAACGTTTGTATACCTCTTTGTTTTTTATTAGTATTTTATTTTAATTCAAATAGTTGAATTACTAAAATGCTAAACACCTTAATTTTGCAGGCTACATTTTTGCGACTACGGTTGCGCTTGACATATGAACACATGTACCCGATCAATAAAGCATCATCTGAAACTCCTACACTGTGGTAAAGGCATCCCATGCCGAACTGAGTATTGGCAAAAACATAAAAAATTGCATATGATCACATAACCCGATTTATAGAGGGTGCCAATAAAAAAACCGGAAGCGCTTGCAACACTTCCGGTGTGAATAATCCAGGCTTGCAACCAGGAGTAAACAAAAAAGGGCCCTGCAGACTGCCATCATTCCATTAACGACATTACTGTCAAAACCCAATCGAAACAAAAGTATGAAATCTCCGTTTCACTGTAAACCTGTAAATGCAGGTATGCAGCCGCTATCCGCCAGTGGAGGACTAACGACCGCTGCGCTATTGATAATCAGTGTTTTATTAGGCTCGACCACCCCGGTTTCCGCTAAAAATTATTTTCAAACGCCTGTACAGGCGCATGTCACTTCGCCGATAAAGGGTGTTGTGAAGAACGAAAAGGGCGAGCCGCTTTCCAATGTCACCGTGTCTGTAAGAGGATCGGCCAGACAAACTTTAACCAATGAAAAGGGAGAGTTTGCTGTCCTGGCGGGTGAAACCGATGTGATAGAATTAACCTCCGTGGGGTATGATGCTACGGATGTCACCGTCGGCAGCGAAAAGAATCTCCAGATCGTTATGAAACAGGCGGATGCTTCTCTGACGACGGTGGTTGTCACGGCGCTGGGTATTCGCCGGAGTGAAAAATCGCTGACATATGCTACTCAGCAGATCAGCGGCGATCAGCTGACGACCGTGAAAACGGACAACCTCATCAACAACCTCAACGGTAAGGTAGCGGGTCTGACCATCTCTCCGAGTGCGTCCGGTGTCGGCGGATCGGCAAAGGTGATCCTGCGCGGCAGCCGCAGCGCTAACGGGAACAATCAGCCCCTCTACGTTATCGACGGTATTCCCGTCACCAACACATCAAATGCCAATGGTCAGCCAGGGGGTACATTTGGCGGCACGCCCGATGGCGGCGACGGTATCTCCAACCTGAACCCGGAGGACATCGCAAGCATCTCCGTGCTGGAAGGCGCGAGCGCTGCGGCCCTTTACGGCAGTCAGGCGCAGAACGGCGTCATCCTGATCACCACGAAGAAGGGCAAAGCCGGTCAGGCGCAGGTAAACTTCTCGTCCTCCGCATTTGCTCAGACTCTCGCTTACAAGCCTAAGTTTCAGAACTCTTACGGGCAGACCACGCCGACAGCGACCGACAGCTGGGGATCGAAGATCAGTGGCGGCCAGGACAATCTGAAGGAATATTTCAGGACCGGGACCAATGTCACCAATGCCATCAGCGTCAGCGCCGGAAATGCCAATGCTCAAACGTATTTCTCTTATGCCAATACCCTGGCCAATGGTATTCAACCGAAAAATAAGCTGGAACGTCATAACTTCACGCTGCATGAGACCGCCCGCCTGCTGCACGACAAGCTGACTGTCGACGGAAATATCAGCTATATAACCCAAAAGATCAATAACACTCCGTCCCTGGGTCTTTACCAGAATGCGCTGACGGGGCTTTATCTGTTCCCGAGGGGATTGAATATCCGTCCTTATAAGGATAACTACCTGAACGCAGACTCTACCGGTTTTGCGCGTCAGAACTGGCCTTTCCAGGATGGTCTCAACCAGCAAAATCCATGGTGGGTCGCAAACATGCAGCCCAATATCGCTAACCGCAACCGCATCCTGTTCAACGGGAGCCTTCGTTATGAAATAACGCCCTGGATGAATGTCCAGGTGCGCGGCAACGTCGATCATATCGCGGACGACTATGAGTCCGATCTGTATTCGGGGACCAATAACCTCTATAACAGCAATGGCCGCGGTCATATGGTGCTGAACACTCAGACCACGGAACAGAAATATGGTGATGCCATCCTCAACTTCAACATCCCGGGTCATTCCATTGTCAAGGTCAACGGCCTGATAGGTACGAGTATCACCGACTATAAAGCAAGTGGTATCTATACGTCGGGCGATCTGTCCACGACCGATTTCTTCACGTCCGGCAATATCATCGCCTCGCTGGTGGGACAGACGTCGGGAGCGACAAGCCCTGCTACGCAATACGTGCCACCGGGCGGCGTAGGCAGCCCATTCCCGGCGCACAGCCAGATACAGTCTGTATTCGGCAACCTAGATGTCAGCTATGACGACTGGGCCTACCTGACTCTTACCGGCAGGAACGACTGGTCCTCGAACCTTTCGTTCACGCCCAACGGGTCCTTCTTTTATCCTTCCGTTGGTTTGTCCGTGATCCTTTCGCAGCTGCTTCATCTGCCCAGCTTCTTCAACTACGGCAAGGTGCGTGGAACTTATGCCGAGGTGGGCAATACTGTACCTGCTTATCTGACCAATGTACAGAACACGCAGAACTCTTCGGGTCAGCTGATCATCAATACCGCCAATGCCTTCCGCACGCTGAAACCGGAGAAGACAAAATCTTACGAGTTTGGTACCGAATGGCGGATGCTGGACAATCGTCTGAATTTCAGCTTTACCTACTATAAGACCAATACACGCAACCAGTATTTTCCGGTACAGCCGCTTACTGCATCGCTCTACTCGACGGGATATGTCAATGCCGGAAATATTCAGAACACGGGTATCGAATTCACCCTCGGATATGCCGTTATCCGTGAAAAGAACTTTACCTGGAATACCTCCATCAACGGGGCGCTGAACCGGAACAAGATCATCGACGTGGACAGCCGCGACAGCATCAACACTTTCCTGCTGACGCAGAACGGCAACAACGCCTATGAGTCGCACATCACCAAGGGCGGCCAGTTCGGCGATATCTATGGCTATGGGCTGGTGCGGGATGCACAGGGCCGTATCGAAGTCGGTGGTGACGGCAGCGCGTCCAGGCCCTACCAGCCAAAGGCCAGCGGCTTTGAGCTGATCGGTAACCCCAACCCAAGGTACCAACTGGGGTGGCGTAACGACTTCACCTATAAGAAATGGACATTAGGGATACTGATGGACGGGAAGTTTGGCGGACAGGTGCTGTCGCTGACCCAATCCATTCTCGACCAGTATGGCGTGTCGCAGGAAACGGCTGACGCGCGTAATGCCGGTGGCGTGAAGATCAACGGGATCGACGAGAATGGCAAGGCGGTCACGAACGTCGACGCCAAGGACTGGTATCAGGCTGTCGGCGGTCGCCAGGGCATCTCCGGGCAGTACATCTACAGCGCTACAGTTGTTCGTCTGCGTGAGGCTTCTGTCGGCTACACAATTCCCTTGCCGGAAGGCTTCTTCAAATCCATCAAGGTATCAGCGGTGGGCAGGAACCTGGCGTATTTCTATAAGAAGGCGCCGTTCGATCCTGAGCTGACGTTGTCCACGGGCAATGGCCTCTCTGGTGTCGACGTGTTCAACCAGCCGGCCACGAGGAATTTTGGGTTGAGTGTAAATGCCATTTTTTAATCCTTCTCTCAAGTACAAATCATGAAAAAATATTTTTCCATTCGTACAGCTGCGCTGATCGCCGTGACTGCTATCGCGGGAAGTAGCTGCACGAAGAATTTTGAATCTTACAATACGAACCCCGGCTCGCTGAGCAACAGTCAGTCATTGTCTATCATCAACACTGCCTACGGCCCCCTGGAGCAAGAGGTCTATCACGACTACCAGACGGCACAGAATCTTAGCGCGGATGGTTTTGCGGGGTTTATGATGTCGCCTACACCCTTCAAGGCGTCATACGATCTCAACTACGGGCTGGTGGACGGATGGGATCGGAATGGTTTTGTCGACCAGTACAACTATATCATGGCTATCGTGGCGAGGATTGGGCAGACGGGTGCGCCAACCAAGAGTCCCGAGCTGTGGGCGGTGGCACTGGCGCTGCAGGTGAATGCGATGGATAGGGTCACGGATCGTTTTGGGCCGATCCCTTACAGCAAGGCCGGTACTTCGATAGTATCCGTACCTTATGACAGCCAGAAGGATATCTATACGATGTTCTTCAACCAGCTGGATTCCGCGGCGGCCAATCTGAACGCCTATGTCACCGCGCATCCGAGCGACACCAGCTCGCTGGGTGTCAATGATCTGGTCTATGGGGGGCACCTGGAAAAGTGGCAGAAATATGTCAACTCCCTTCGTCTGCGGCTGGCAATGCGCATCGTAAAGGCAGATCCCGTTACCGCGCAGGCCCAGGGTGAGAAGGCGATGAAAGCCGCCGGTGGACTTATGTCGACACCTGGCGACGACGCGCGGTTTGCGCAGTCCGGCGGCCGTGTCAACGATATCTGGCTCCTTGCATCCTCTTATGGTGATTGCCGGATGAACGCGGCGCTGACCACCTATATGACCGGCTACAATGACCCCCGTCTGCCAAAGTATGCGACTCCTGCCACTGACCCGGTCGTCGTGGCGCAGCTGGGCGCCGGCAAATATGTCGGGATCCGTATCGGTATCAATATCGCCGCAAAGGCGGACTATGAGAACTATGCAAGTCCCAATACCGACGCGACCTTTACGCAGCCCGCGCCTCAATACCTGATGACTTCGGCAGAGAGCTGGTTTCTGAAGGCCGAAGCGGCGCTGAGAGGTTGGAATGGAGCCGGAGATGCAAAGGCAGACTATGAGACGGGGATCAGCACTTCCTTCCAGCAGTGGGGGGTATCCGCCGGAACTTATCTTTCCGATGCTACGAGCGTGCAGGCTAACTATATAGACCCGAAGAACAGCGTGAATAATGCCGCTGCCCTGTCGTCGGTCACCATCCAGTGGGATCCGGCGGCGGACAACGAGACCAAGCTCGAGCGGATAATCACGCAGAAGTGGATCGCGATATTCCCCGATGGGCAGGAGGCCTGGGCAGACTATCGCCGTACCGGCTATCCGAAGCTGTTCCCTGTGGTGAACAATACAAGTGGCGGAACGATCAATACGACCACGCAGATCCGCAGGCTGGCTTATCCGCAGAGTGAGTATACGACGAATAGTGCTGCGGTGAGCAGTGCGGTACAGAACCTGCTGGGTGGTGCGGATAATGGAGGAACGAGATTGTGGTGGGATGTGAATAAGGGAAATTTTTAAGTTTACCGGCGCCTTTGGCGTTGTCATACAAGCCCGGACCGGAAGGTCCGGGCTTTTTTATATCAGGTAGTAGAGATCATCGGTTGGGGGATCTGGGTTCAGGGGGCGGTCGTCAAGCTCCAGTAAAGAGTTCTCGATGGTGCGGCACATGGTATTGAGGGCGAGGTCATTGGGGTCCGTGCCAAAAGGTTTTTCGAGCTCTTCTGCGATGGCCTCAAGAGCAACAAAGGTGTATGCGATGAATACGACGATCAGGGGTGTTATCCAGCCAAGGCTTTCTGCGAGGCCGAGGGGCAGGAGAAAACAATAGATATATACGATGCGGTGTAAGGTTACGCTGTAGGAATAGGGAAGGGGGGTGCCCTGGATGCGTTCGCATCCTCCGATGATATCGGAAAGCTGGTTGAGCAGCTGGTCGAAGGACTGCTGCTGGATGGAGTCGATGTGGCGGGACTGTTTTACAGATTGCACCCAATAGCCCATCACTTTTAAAAGGAAGATGGGTTTCCAGCGGGCTGCCTTAACGCGGAGGGCGAGGGCGGGGGGTAGGAGCCGGTCGATGTCGGTATCGGGGTCGGTTTCGCGAAGCTGGTGTTTCAGCGTATAGGCTGTTGCGATGAGGCAGTTGATAAAGGGGGTAGCATAGCTGGGCTGTTCGACCAGTGTATGCGCCTGTCTGGCGAGGGACCGGGTGGTATTGACCAGAGAGCCCCAGAGCTTACGGCCTTCCCACCATCGTTCGTAGCTGGCGCTGTTGCGGAAGCCGAGGAAGAGGGCCAGGGCTATCCCGAAGAGGGCAAAGGGGGCGGAACTGATCCGCAGGTTCCATCGGGTGATGGTATCGTTGTAATATACCACTGCCATCGATAGCAGCAGCAGCAGGATCAGGCGTGGCAATAACTTTGGCAATACCGAGCCTTTCCAGACGAAGATCATTATAAACCAGTGCTGTTTTTTCCGGATGATCATAGGTCTAAAGATCGGATATTTTCAGCGAGCAGAATTATATCTGCTATTATAGTCAATATTAACTCCGTATTAATTAACCCTGAACCGAGGCCGGAAATTTTTTGTCTGAAAAGTTTTTCATTAGGTTTATATCGACTACGCGTTTCGTCCAAATAATCGTTCCTGTGTATACTTCTATAAACGGGGTGTTGATCCCTTGTACCGTAAACAATCATTTGTAAATAAATAACTGACACAATCATGTATGTCGTGTTAAATCTGATCAACCTTCCATTGATCGGCGAGGTCAACCTCAGCTCTGGTCTTTTGGCTCTCTTTTTTGTTTGTCTGCTGGCAGTAGTGGGCTTTGAATTTGTCAATGGCTTTCATGACACGGCCAATGCAGTGGCGACGGTCATTTATACAAAAGCGTTGAAGCCAATGGTTGCCGTGCCCTGGTCGGGGATGTGGAACTTTCTTGGTGTCTTTACGGGTGGAGTCGCAGTAGCGATGGGTATTCTCAAGCTGGTGCCTCTGAACGAAATGATGGCCCTGCCTACTTCGGTGGGGGCTTCGATGGTGCTGGCAGTGCTGCTTGCTTCTATCATCTGGAACCTGGGAACCTGGTGGCTGGGTATACCCTGTTCGAGCTCGCACACGCTGATCGGCGCGATGATCGGTGCGGGCCTTGGGTTCACCATGTTCTATAAAGGAAGTGTCAACTGGGATAAGGCCGGTGAGATCGGGATGTCTTTGATCCTTTCGCCATTGTTTGGTTTTGGGGTATCGGTGCTGCTGATGTATTTTCTGAAGAATGTAGTGAAGGCGCATAGCTTATTTCATGTGCCTACAGGTGAAAATGACCGGCCTCCGATCCTGATCCGGCTGCTGCTGATAACTACCTGTACGCTGGTGAGCTTCTTCCATGGTAGCAATGACGGACAAAAGGGGGTGGGGCTGCTGATGCTGATACTCATCGCCTTCCTGCCTGCGAAGTTCGCGCTGGACCGCAATATAAGCGACGATAAAATTTTGGTATCTTTAACGACAGTGGAACAGACACTACCCCGGATAAGCGCGGCCGATCCCAAAGACCGGGCTGTCCTGGATCAGCTCAGTGGCGCTGTTATCGAAGCAAAGTCGACGATAGCTGGTGGGAATACGAGGGATGAAAAAAAGGTCTTTCAATTCAGGAAACAGGTGCAGGCCGTTGTCAAGGATGTAAAGACATTGATGCTGAGTAAGTCAGTGGATATTTCGGCTGATGACCGGACGGCTTTATCGGCTGTTCCGAAAAACCTGGGTAAGACGACCGACTATGCACCGGTCTGGGTTATCGCCACCATTTCCCTGTCACTGGGGATCGGGACGATGATCGGCTGGAAGCGTATCGTACTTACGATAGGAGAAAAGATCGGAAAGGAACACCTTAACTATGCGCAGGGCGCGACGGCCGAGATCGTAGCAGCAGGGACAATCGGACTGAGTACGGGTCTGGGACTACCGGTGAGCACCACCCATGTATTGTCAAGCGGTATTGCCGGGGCGATGGTGGCCTCTAACGGAACAAAAAATCTGAATCCTAATACGCTAAAAGCCATTGGGATGGCCTGGGTGCTGACCTTACCTGTCTGTATCGCTTTGGGTCTGGGCTTATTTTTAATGTTTCATTTGTTCGCTTAAATACCCCATCAAAGTTAATATGAAAAAGATATTAGTTGCCACTGATTTTTCTGCCTGTGCCACCAATGCCATGGAATATGCTATGGAACTGGCCAGGGTACTGAGATATGAAGTTTGTGCATTGCATGCCATCGGGTCTTTCGAAGGCATCTTCAACAATACCTACAATGCGCTGTATATAGAAGACTATCACAACAGCAAGCGGGAAGCTCTTGTAAAATGGGCGGGTACTTTCACCGCCCGGAATAATTTTGCCGCTGTGCCTGTCAGCACGACCTGTGAGGTGGGGTCGGTCAGCGGCGTCATCACAAAATACATCGACGCTAATCCGGTGGAGCTCCTGGTTATGGGGACGATGGGCTCGACAGGCATCTCGGGGCTGTTTGGCAGCAATGCCAGCACCATGGTGGAAAAGACCAAGACGCCTACGCTGATAGTGCCGCTCGAAAGCAAGTTCTCTATCAACCCTGTCATCACCCTGGCGACGGATTTTGCTGTTTCGCTCTCACCGGAAGATGTCAATGCGCTGAATGAGCTGATCCTGGCTTTTGGCTCTCCGAGGTTGAATGTGGTCAATATCGTAGAAGGCGCTGCCTGGAAGACCAATGAGACAGGGGAAGCCGGCTTGAAGCAGCTGGTCCCGCATGCGGAGCTGGACTTCAAATACATACAGGAAGACAGCACCACCGGGGGCATCATCAATTTTATCGCAACCAGCGAAACGGATATTCTCTGTCTTGTGAAGCGGCATCACAATATCGTGTACAGGGTATTCAATACCAGCACGGTGAACAAGGTGCTCAACAGGAGCATCAAGGCTATACTGGTCCTGCACGAGTAAAATAAAATTAAAAAGCCCCCTACATGTGTTATTATGCAGGGGGCATATCAGTAAGCGGGCTTTTTGTTAGTGGGAGTCTTTTAACATCTCTTTTACTGCCGCCTCGATCTGCTGGTCCTCACCAGCGAGCACCTTATTGTATTCATTTGGTACACGAATATCGGGGTCCAGTTGATGGTTCTCCGTTGGGTGGGTCTCGCCGGCGCCATAGCTGGCTACCATCGGGATCCCAAACACGATGCGGTTGTTGATCTGTGTTTCCCACCAAACGGCTGTACCGGTGCCGGCTACCGGCATGCCGATCAGTTTACCGATGCCCAGCTCCTTGTATGCATATGGGAACATGAAGGCGTCTGAATAGTTGCCTTCGCTCATCACTACACAGCTGGGTTTTGTCCATTTGTTCAGCGACTCGCCGCCTTTTGTCGTATGGTTCTGGGGATGCAGGGTGAAGTATAATTTTCCGCCGAGGAAGGTCACGAGGTCATCGTGCAGCCAGCCGCCGCCATTGAAGCGGGTGTCGACGATGAGGGCTGACTTATCGATGTTCTTACCCAGGACCTTGTCGAAGGTGACACGGAAGCTTGGATCGTCCATGCTGCGAACGTGTACATAACCTACTTTGCCTCCTGAAAGGCTGTCGACCATGTGTTCCATCATGCGGGTCCAGCGGGTGTAGAGCAGGGTGGCCGTCTCTACCTGTGGCTTGATAGGTTTGACGACGTCTTCGTATTCGAGCGTCTTGTTTTTTGGGTCATAATAGTGGACCAACGTGCGTTGTCCTGCCTTGTGATTGAGCAGGGAGGCCCAGTCTGCGGCTTCGGTCACCGGTACTCCGTCGATCCTGTCGATGATCATTCCCGGTGCCATATGTGTCCCGTCTTCGTCAAAGGGTCCTCCTTCGATGATTTCCTTTACGAGCAGCCCGTCGCCTTTCCTGGAAAGATCATAGAACAGACCCAGCGCGGCGGTCTCGTCCCCGTTGGGGAAATCGGGTCTGTAGCGTCCTCCGGTGTGCGAGGCGTTGAGCTCTCCGAGGAACTCGCTCAGCAGGACCTGGAAGTCATAATAATTATTGATATGGGGGAGGAACTGTTTGTAGGTGTTGTGGTAATAATCCCAGTCTACGCCCTGGAGGTGTGGGTCGAAGAGTTTTTTCTTTACCTGGCGCCAGGCGTGGTCAAGGATATAGGAGCGTTCGCCGGCGGCATTGAGCTCCATTTCCGTATTGATCCGGATGGGGGAGACTTTGCCGTCCTCGGTGCTCACGCGGTACATATTCCCACCGGCGAGGACGAAGAGGGTCTTCCCGTCTTTTGTCATTTCGAGCCGGCCGGCTGTGGCATCCAGCTTTGCCAGCTGCTTTGTCTCGTGGGTGCGGAGGGTGGCGACCCAGAGGTCGAAGCCTTTTTCATAGCTCGCGAGATAATACAGCTTTTCCCCGTCTTTGGAGAGCTGGGCTCCGCTGAGCATGGTGGAGGTCGATGTAAGACGTTGAGTACGATCTTCGAGGTTTTTTAAATTAAAGGTCAGCGCCGCGGCAGGTTTTTTTGTCGTGTCCTTCTTTTCTATTTCGAGCTTCAGATCGAAGTCCTCTTTGCTGAGGGTGAAGCGATCCCATGCCTTTGGATCAAAGAACATGGCGAAGACATCTGTCTGGCCGCCGCGGCTGAGGTTCTTCAGACCCTGCTTGTTGCTGAGCCAGTACATCATTTTTCCGTCGAGGCCCCACTGGGGATGTTCGTCGTTGAAACCGCTCCAGGTGAGATTGGTCCGTTTGCCCGAGCCGTCGTCCTTTATGAGTACGACCTCATGGGTATTCCAGCCGCCGCCTTCTCCGGACTGGGCCAGCAGGTATTTGCTATCTGGTGACCAGGAGAAATACTGATCGCCGTCGGAATAGGAATAGTTCACTCCTTCGGGGATTAGTGTCGAGCTGGTCTTTGCAGCGAGGTCATAGGACTTGAGGATATTTCTTTCTTCGAGGTAGGCTATCTTTTTTCCATCGGGGGAATAAACGCCCTGGAACTCCTCTTTATCTGTGGCGACGATGGGTAAGGTATTCAGTGTGGTAGCTGCGTAAAAATACGGCTCCTGTTTACCCGCGATGCTTGTCTGGAGGATATCCCAGGAGTCTTTTTGTTCTGCTGAATAGAGCAGGCTGCGGCCATCGGGACTAAACTGGACCATCCTTTCCTGGTAGGGGGTGTTGGTAATGCGGCGGGTGGTGGTGCCATCGGCGGAGCTGACGAAGATGTCACCGCGATAGACAAAGGCTACCTGTTTGCCATCGCCGGAGACGGCCATTTCGGAAACATCTCCTTTTACCGGTGTGATCGTTGTCTCGTCGCCGGAGAAATCGGCTTCGAGGCTGATGTTGAGCTTTTGCGGCTGTCCTCCGTCTGTCATCGTATACAGATCACCGGCATAGGTAAAGGCGAAGAGTCCGTCGTTGCTGCGGGAGAGCTGGCGGATGGGGTTCTTCTCCATATGGGTCAGCTGCTGTATTTCGGCGGGGTTGCCCAGGCTGCTGCGGTACAGGTTCTGATTGCCGCCCCGTTCGCTCAGATAATAAAAGACGTCGCCCTTGCCCCAGACTGGTTCACGGTCTTCGCCTTTGAAGTCGGAGACCTTTGTATACTCGTGTTTGCTGAGATCATAGACCCAGATATCGCGGGTGACGGCCGATGTATGGTGTTTGCGCCAGGGATCTTCATATCCTTTGCGGTCCTGGTAGATGAACTTGTCTCCTTTGTCGTTGTAATGCAAAAATTCTGTACCGGCGCTGTTGATCAGGATGCTGGCGCCGCCTTTTACCGGCACGGCGTAGAGCTTCATGAAATTGGCGTCGGAGGGAAAGCGGACGGAGGTATAGACGTCGTGGCGGTCGGTGCCGAAGACGACGGACTGGTCGTCCGGGCTAAAATCATAGGGGATATCTTTTGCCGAGTTGGTGGTGAGGCGGGTGGCTTCGCCGCCATTCGCTGACATGACATAGACATCGAAATTGCCATAACGGTCGGAGGAGAAGGCAATCTTTTTCCCGTCATGGCTCCAGACGGGATAACCGTTGTAGGCCTGGTTGAGGGTGAGAGCCACTGCGGCACCGCCGGTGGAAGGAACTTTGAAGAGATGGCCTTTATAACCGAAGGCAATGAATTTGCCGTCGGGGCTAATGGCTGGTTGCATGATCCAGCGGGGCTGGGATTGGGCGAAGGAGGCGTAGACGCCAAGTAAAAGGCATAGTAGTGTAAGCAGCTTTCTCATTGTGAGTGCTTTAATTTTGGTTAGTTTAAAAATAGCAAAAAAATGGCCACTCCGCTTTTTATGAGTAGGGTTGGGCTAGCGCCCCTGTAGCCTTTTGCCTGTCAGCAGTGACCAGGAAATGCGGAATGCGAGCAGGCTTTGGCCGGGCTCGCCGCCGGTGACAAAAATATGTTCGTAGCGGAGGCCAAAGTTGATCGGGACTTTTGGTGACGGGATGATATACCCGAAGCCGAGTCCGGCGGTAGCCCCGTTAAGCGATAACCCAGGAGGAGGGGGACAAATGACCGGTGGAGGACATGCCTTTTGTCATTAAGCGGGCTACTTCGATCTGCGCCTGAAGCCGGGCGCTAAAACATGCGAGTATTACAAGCAGGAATAACTTCTTGTGAGAGGTCATGATGACAGATATTGGATTTGAGCGAAAATTAGTAATTGTTTATTTGCTAAAGAAAGTTTTCGATATATTTATTGTTGTATATCAAAATTTGCAATATGAAAAAGATCTTATCTCTGGCAGCGTTGGCTGCGATCGTATTTGGTGGTAGTGCGTTGAGTCCGGTGGAGGGTGGGGAGGTTGGTGGTGGTGTGGTTGGTGATATTGGGCCGGCGCAGGATGGCTGGGTCTCTTTGTTTGACGGCAAGACGTTGAATGGCTGGAAGGTTGGGGACAATGCGGCGACGTTCTCTGTGGAGGATGGTGCGATTGTGGCTCATGGTCAGACTGCGCATCTCTTTTATGAGGGCGATGTGAACGGGCATAATTTTAAGGACTTTGAGTTCAAGGCGGATGTGATGACGGAGCCGGGCTCGAACTCCGGGATCTATATTCATACGGAATATCAGCAGGGTGGCTGGCCGGCAAAGGGATATGAGGTACAGGTGAACAATTCACATACGGACTGGCGCAGGACGGGAAGTCTTTATGCCGTGAAGGATGTAAAGGAAGTATATGTCAGGGACAATGTTTGGTTTACGGAATATGTGAGCGTGAAGGGGAAACATATTGTGATCAGGATCAACGACAAGACGGTTGTGGATTATACTGAGCCGGAGAATGCGAAGCCGCCGAAGGATATGCCGGGGAGGATGTTGTCGAGCGGGACCTTTGCTTTACAGGGGCATGATCCGAATAGTAAGGTGCATTTTAGGAATATAATGGTCAAACCGTTATAATATGCTTTCGCTGACGCAGTTTGTCAGTTAAAGGGCGCCATGTATAAGAGCTGATTGTTTAGCTCTTTTTCCAACTGGCGGGCCTTTGGAATAAGCACTTCCTCCTCAATATGGGCGTGTACGCAGAGATCCTGTTCGAAGATCTGCAATTGCAGGAGCAGGATGCGGTAGAGGGATTCATTATCTTTTGGCGGCTCGTACAGGCGGATGGTCTGGCGAATATCTTTTAGCTCATCCTCTGTATCGTGGTGATCCCCGAGGAAGCGGTCGATGGAATAGTCGCGACGTGCTACCAGGAAGCGGGAAAAGTCAGCGGGGCCTTCGCCGGCTTCGCGGAGGCGCTGGATATAGGGCAGAAGCAGCGCCTCTTCCGCGCCGATATGCTCGGAAAGGTCTGCTACATAACGATGGAAGAAGTTCTGTAAGGCGATGAGGATCGGGTGCTGGGATTCGTAGTGACCTGAGAGCAAAATAATGCTCTGTTCGATCTCCGGGAGCTTTTTTTGCAGATAATAGACATGTGTCCGCTGGATATAATCCACGATCATGCCGAGCGGGAAACCGTCGAATTCCCGTGCGTCGAATAACTTGTCTTCGAATACCCGAAGCAAAGTTGCTATAAATTCAGTCTGCTCACCGGATGTGATCTGTTGAGCAGCATATCGTTGCATTAGCTGCGGATAAAAATCGCTGTTTTCGGGCATGGCCTTCCTACGTTTAAACTAGACACCAAATTTAAGGGGAAAATCCCAAAAATGGAAGGGAAAATAGGATTTGGCCTTATGGGTCTAGGATTTTGATACGCGAAATGTGTTTTTGTGGAAAAATTGAAAGGGGGTGCGTAGAAAAAACGTAGCCTCTGAATGAGGCTGTGTGGTTCAAAAGGATATCTTTAGCCTATTAGTTAATTAAACCTATTCTATCATGAAAAGAATCCAATCCATTATGTGGACCGGTCTTTCGGTTCTTGCCTTGTCTGTTACTTCCTGCAAAAAAGACATCGACAGTACATCTTCAGGAAAAACGTTCGCCAGGGCGGCGACGGCCTCTTCTTTCAAAGTCATCGGTTATCTGCCTTCCTGGGCGGGCAGCGTCAGTTCGATCCCCTTCAGTAAGCTGACCCACATCAACTATGCCTTTTTGACGCCGACATCAACTGGGGGATACTCGGCTATCGACAATCCTTCCAAGCTATCGAGCATGGTCTCTTCTGCGCATGCCAATGGCGTAAAGGCTCTGATCTCCGTGGGCGGAGGCGGAGGTGGTGGTGGATTTGCGGGCATTGTCGCCAGCTCCACCAACATCAACAATTTTGTCAACAGCATGCTGAGCTTTTGTAATCAGTATGGTCTCGACGGGGTCGACATCGACTGGGAATATCCCAGTGCGGGTACGCAGGCCAACAATTTCCTGACGATGATGACGGCGCTGTCGACTGCGCTGCACAACCAGGGTAAGATCCTGAGCGTAGCGGTCATCGGTGATGGCGGCGACTATATTGTCGGCGGGATCTTCAATGTGGTGGATATTGTCATGATCATGGCTTATGACGACAACAATTTCCAGCATTCGACCTATGAGCTGGGGGTGCAGTGCATGGCGTACTGGCTTGGCAGGGGTTGCCCTGCTTCGAAGGCTATCCTGGGGGTGCCTTTTTATGGTCATGACTCTTCGCAGGACCCTAATTCCGATGCTGCCGAGGTAGAGTACAATACCATCATTGGCGATGGCGCCAGCGCTACGCTGGATGTCTTCAGCACCTTTGGGTATAATGGTCTGCTGACGATGAAAAGCAAGACCAGCTATGCTATGAGCACCGGCGGCGGGGTAGGCATCTGGGAGCTGTCGGGGGATGCGACGGGCACCAATTCGTTGCTGGCGGCTATCAACCAGGTAGTGACGGCTGGCGGAGCGGTGTCAACGAATGCACCAGTAGGGCAGACGGTTACCCTGAAGGGTTTTAATAATCTCTATGTCAGCGGCGAGGACGGGACAAAGGCTATGACCTGTACCCGGACGGCACCGCAAGCGTGGGAGGATTTTTTAGTAGTTGATGCGGGGCATGGTAAGATAGCCTTACAGTCTATGGGGATGTATGTCTCCTCTGAGGATGGACAGCAGGCTATCACCTGTAATCGTGCGGCTTACAGTACCTGGGAGGTCTTTGATTACATCCTGGCGAGCGATGGGAAGGCTACGCTGCGGAGCAGCAATGGACTGTTCATCTCGAGCGAGAACGGGACCAAGTCTATGACCTGTACGCGGACTGTGGCGCAGGGATGGGAAGAGTTTGGCATCAACCAATAGCTATTTTGAGAGCCCGGGTCTAACGACCCGGGCTTGTATAAAGCTGATTGAATAATAATTTAAATGTTCCGTGTGTCTGTGCGCGGAAGGTTATCTCGGGACCAAATGCATAGAGCTTACCCTGGCCGACGGTGGCGACAAAGGCGGCTACGCCATCGCGGAGATAGGCTTGTCCCCAGGCCCAGCCGCTGCGCATAGGCTTATCGGTGGCAAACCAGGCGATGGGGCGGACGCTGCCATTTGCAATTGCGTCGGGGTTGATATTAAAGACAGGGCTTTGGTCGAAATAGACGTCGGCTTCTCCTTTCATACCCCATGCGGGCTGGCTGCTGCTGTCGAGGCTGATGCGCAGGACGCTGCCGGGGATATAAAACTTTTCGTTGGGCAACTTGCGTTCCTTTCCGCCCACCATCTCGACGAGAGCATCGTGTACGGGTATACCCAGGTGATAGGCCAGGTTTGTGCTGGAGCCGATGGTGACGATGTGGCCGCCGGCTTTCAGGAATTGTTCCAGCCGGGGAATGGATTTTTGTGGCGTGATACGACCCAGATGGCTGCGGTATTCGGCGGGGAGGCTGTCGGGATTGGGTTCGGGTCTGTTGAATCCGCCGCCACGGCCTCCTTCTGTGCCGGCGATAGGGGGAATGGCCCCCGTTACAAAGATGATAACATCGTATTTTGACTTCAGGTCAGCTGTGTCGATGTCTTTAGTATAGATGATATCGATAGGGAAATGATATTGTTCCATGATAAAGCGAACCCAGCCGGAAGGGATGGAGCCGCCGTAAGTGTCCCAGAGCGCGACGCGAGCGGGGGAAAGTCGTGTTGTGCCTTCGGGGTGGCGGCCTGAGGAGACATAGAAATTGCCGTTGGTATTGGACCGATAGACTGTTTTACCGGCTTTCAGCAGGTCGTTGACGGCGGTGTAGGAGGCGTTGCTGCGGGCGTCGAGCCAATAGGTGGATGCGGAGGCCGGGGCCGGTGTGGCTGCCGGGGAGGATGGGGCCACCATAAAGTGGGTAGGGGCGGCGGCTGTCTGCAGCTGACCATAGGGGATACGTTCGAAGGGACCGTCGAAGGCGTCGGGGATGCGATCGAATTGCAGACCCATCGTATAGGCGAGGGTCCAGCCTGCTGCGTCATAGGGCGCGATGGGCGGGCCGCCGGGATAGGCAAAGTCGTTAGGGTGGTCCTGAGGCTCGAAGAGGTCAATGACATGGGGCCGGAAGGCCTGATCGGTTTTGACGATAAAGGAGCCGGCGGGATAGGATTTGCCGGCGACGGTGAAGGGCGCGGTTGCTTTGAGGACGGAGATACCGGTGCCGATGAGGGCGTTGATAAAACGCGTAGCGGTGGGGAAGTCGGGTTGGTCGGAAGGCAGGATATAACCGCGGGCATCGCGCAGGGCGGGGTTTTTCAGGACGCTGTCATAGAAGCGGGTCGGGATGATGCCGGCGCGATCGGAAAGGAGGTCGGCGGGGGCGGTGCGGCGCGAGTTGGCAGAGTCAGGCCGCCGCCGGGAGGAGTCGGTGCGTGCGCCTTCGCCGGGACCGGCGCCACGTCCCCCACGAGCCGTAGTAGCGGGTGTTGATTCCTGGGCGAGGCGACTGATCTCGTCGACACGTCTTGGCGAGAGGGTCCAGTGGTCCTGCTGACCGCGCTCGATGGAATTACGTCCCATCCTGTAAATATTATATAAGAGCTCATCGCGGTAGCGGACGGCATAATCCAATACTGCATAGTTGAGAGAAACAGAATAATCTATCGATTGGCGGAAGAGCCATTTCTGCGGGGTGACGGGGTTGGTCGTCGCACCGTTGGGGATGAGGCGTTGGGGGACGAGGGGCACTTCGGTGGGATTGGGGCCGCCGATGATCTCGGTCAGCAATCCGATCATATTGTGAAAATAAGTAGTCGTTCGAAGGCCGCCGTTGTACCAGGTGGAATAGACGGAACCGGCTCTTTCGGTATAGCCGGGTTTACCTTCGATGTTGAGGCGATTGCTCATGGCTGCGCCGACGGCGTCGAGGCTGGTGATGACGAGTGGGTCGAAGACATAATTAAAAGGATCGCGGTAGGGTGGTCCGGCGAGGATGGAGCCGGCGGGGCCTGCCTGGTGGTGGTTATACATGATCTGGGGCAGCCATTCTACAAAGAGCTGGCGGCAGATGTTCTGTGTCTCTTTCAGGTTGAGCATGTAAAAGTCGCGGTTGTTGTCGTGGCCTGCATATTTTTCATAGAGACGAGGCACCTGTTCGAGCGAGCGGGACCGGGGATTTGGATTGCGCATATACCAGTCGGAGACCAGCTCCTGACCGTCGGGATTGACCTGGGTCAGCAGGATAACAACGTTGTCGAGTATTCGCTTCGTTTCGGCATCATTGCGGCTAAGGAGCTGGTAGGCTATTTCGATGAGCTGCTGGGTGGCGACTACTTCTGTGGCATGGAGTCCGCCGTCTATCCAGACTACCGTCTTTCCTTCTTCGGCCAGGGCATGGGCCTGTTCGTCGGTGAGCCCTTCCGCGTGGGCCAGCTGCTGGGAAATGGTCTTATAGTGATCCAGTTTTTTTAGATTGTCGGGAGAGGAGATGATAAGCATGAGCTGGTCCCGGCCTTCTTCGGTCTTGCCGATGACGGTATACCGGGCGCGGTCGGAGGCGGCGGCGATCTTTTTGAGATAGGCTTCGGTTTGGGTGTAGGTGGCGAGCTGGTAGTTGTCACCAATGGAAAACCCGAAGTGAGATTTTGGGGTGGGGATATTGGTAAGGGTACGGGTGTCCTGGGCTTTGGCAAAGAGGGTCAGGGTCACCAGGATCATGATAAGGAACAGAGGGGAGGATACCGGGAGTCGTTGTGCTCTCATGTGCAGTTGTTTTAGATTGGTTTCCGGGCGCTCTTACCGCTGGGAAGATGCCCTTGGTGAATTTCGGATTTATTTGTTAATTTTCGGTATGACACTGCTTATATCACTGCTTTTTGCCCCTATTTTTTCCCTTAGTGGACATGATTCCACCGGGAAGGATACAACGAAATTTGAAAAATTTGCCGATCTGCCGTTGAAGCCCCAGCGCAGCATCCGTTTCACAACGACGGAAGGTACCTGGACTTCGCTGGACGTCAGTCCGGATGGCAAGACCATCGTGTTTGATATGATGGGAGATCTTTATACGATCCCCATTGGAGGAGGCGAGGCCACTCCCCTTACAAAGGGAATTGCTTTTGATTCTCATCCCCGGTATAGTCCCGATGGGAAGAAGATCCTTTTTTCTTCCGACCGCAGCGGCGCGGAGAATATCTGGTGGATCGACCTTGAAAAAAGGGACACTTTCCAGGTGACAAAAGAAAGGGATCAGAACTTTCCCAGCGCGACCTGGACGCCTGACGGGGACTACATCGTCTATTCGAAGGGTAAGATGCAGGTACAATTATACATGGTACATAAAAATGGCGGGGGCGGTATTCAGCTGATCAGCGCTCCCCCCACGCTGAAGACCATCGACCCAACGGTGAGTCCCGACGGCCGGTATGTCTATTTCTCGCGGCGTACGGGTCCCTGGAACTACAATGCAGATCTGCCGCAGTATGAAGTCGGCAGGTATGACAGGGAGAACAGCAAGATCACGACTATCACCTCGCGTTATGGCAGTGGTTTTACGCCCGTGCTTTCAAAAGACGGGAAATGGATGGTCTATGGCAGCCGGTTTGAAGATAAGACGGGACTTGTGATCCGTGATCTGGCTACCGGTGATGAAAAGTGGCTGGCCTATCCGGTGCAGCGGGATGACCAGGAATCTATTGCTACAATGGGCGTATTGCCGGGTATGGGATTCACGCCGGATAGTAAATATCTCGTAGCTGCTTATGGTGGTAAAATTCATAAGATCGCCATCGAGGGTGGCGGGACACAGGAAATACCTTTTTCAGTAGACATGAAGCTGGAGCTGGGGCCCCGGCTGGAATTCAAATACCCGATCTCTGATACGTCGTATGGGCTGGCTACGCAGATCCGTGACGGCGTCCCTTCTCCCGACGGGAAGCGACTTGCTTTTACGGTACTGGACCGGCTCTATGTCATGGACTATCCAAAGGGAACGCCGAAGAGGCTGACGAATAATAATTTTACCGAAGCTCAGCCGGCCTGGAGCAAGGATGGGAAGAACATCGTCTTTGTGACCTGGGCTCCGCAGGGCGGACAGCTGTTGAAGGTGTCTGCGGCGGGTGGTCCTGTGGTGCAGCTGAGCAAGGTGCCGGCCTTATATCAGAACCCGGTGTTCGACAACGGGGGAAATCGTATTGTATTCGTGCGTACGCATGCGCAGCAGTATAAGGATGCGATAGAGGTAGGCTATGATGATGCGGAAGATGAGCTTTGCTGGATCCCGGCTGCGGGTGGCGACATCACGCTGATAGAAAGGACAAACGGGCGCGCCAATCCTCATTTTGTACAGGGGGATGACCGGATCTATCTTAACAACGGGAATGGGGACCTGCTTTCGATCAAATGGGATGGGACAGACGAGAAGACTATCGCGCATGTCACTGGTATTACTACCTATGGCATCAGCATCTATAAGAATGGCCGGCCGACGGGGGACAATGACATGCTCAGCGAGGCTGCCGGGCAGGCCAGTGAGGTGAGCCAGCCTTCACCGGCTGCGGTGGTTACGATGTCGCCGGCGGGGAACAGAGCTATTGCCGAGATCAATAATGAGATCTATGTCGCAACGATACCGCGTACTGGTAAGACGGTCAATATCTCCCTTGCTGATGCGGGATCGGCCCAGTTCCCTGCCCGCAAGCTGACCGAGCTCGGGGGTGAGTTTCCGAGCTGGGAAGCCGATGGAAAGAAAGTTCACTGGAGTCTTGGGAATGCCCATTTTGTATATGATGTAGATGCGGCTGAGGCGTTCGACGACAGCGTCAGGCTGGCAAAGAAGGCTCTGGCAAAACACCTGGCGGATTCGCTGGCAGCGTTAAAGCCTGGTGTACCGGCGGACTCGCTGAAGGCGAGGGCAGACAGTATTGTAAAGGCTCGTGTGGACAGCGCTGCTAAATTCAGGGCAGACAGTATCGCGAAAAAGGGCGGTCCTAAGAAAGAACCTGCTTTCCGTGCGACGGAGAACGCCGTCAAGGTCTATTATCAGCGGGATATGCCAACCGGGGAAGTGCTGCTGAAGGGGGCGCGGATCATTACGATGGAAGGAGACCAGATCATCGAGAACGGGGATATCCTGATCGTGAATAATCGTATAAAGGCTATCGGCGCATCGGGTACGTTATCTGCATCTGCTTCGGTCAAAGTAGTGGATGTAACAGGAAAGACGATAGTACCGGGATTTGTGGATACGCATGCGCATATGTGGCCTCAGTGGGGGATCCACAAGAACCAGGTCTGGAAATATGCTATCAACCTGGCTTATGGAGTTACGACCACGCGTGACCCACAAACGGCGACCACGGATATCCTCACCTATGAAGATGAAGTGGACGCGGGAAGTGTCTTTGGTCCACGAATCTATTCGACGGGTCCGGGTGTCGGCTTCTGGGACTATAATATCAAGGACTCGGCGCAGGCGGAGAGCGTGCTTAGCCAGTATAGCAAATACTATAATACGCATTATATCAAGATGTACCTGACGGGGAACCGTCAGCAGCGTCAGTGGATAATCATGGCTGCCCGCAACCAGCAGCTGATGCCTACTACGGAAGGCGGGCTGAATACAAAGCTCAATATCACCAATCTGCTGGATGGCTATCCGGGCCATGAGCATGCCATTCCCATCTATCCGCTGTATAATGACCTGGTAAAGTCCATTGCCTTGTCGGGGATGTGTGTGACTCCCACGCTGATAGTATCGTATGGCGGTCCGTTCGCCGAGAACTATTTCTGGGAGACAGAAAATCCGTATCACGATCCCAAGCTGCAACACTTTATGCCGTATGAGGAACTAGCCGGTAAGACGCGACGGGATAAGGCTGGATGGTTTATGCCGGAGGAGCAGGTATTCCCAAAGCATGCCAGGTCGATGAAATCCCTGGTTGAGCAGGGTGGTCTTGCGGGGATCGGAAGCCATGGGGAATTTAATGGTATCGGATATCATTGGGAGATGTGGGCGATGGGGTCGGGAGGAATGAAACCACACGATGTGCTGAAGGTGGCGACGATCCTTGGAGCTACGGGTCTTGGGCTGGATCGGGACCTGGGTAGTTTGAAGGCCGGCAAGCTGGCCGACCTGGTTGTCCTGGACCAGAATCCGCTGGACAATATCCGCAATACCAATACGGTGAAATATGTGATGAAGAATGGACGGTTATACGATGGGAACAGCTGTAACGAGATCTATCCGGCGGCGCGGACGCTGGATATGAGTGAATGGAAATTTGACAAACCTACAAACACGACCGGTGTGAAGGAATAGAAATTGAAATATAAAATCACCATCTTCTTTCTCTTCCTGTATAGTTGCGTCCCGGCGCAGACCTGCACGGGCGGACTCGGGGACCCTATCGTCAACATTACTTTTGGCAAGGGTACAGGGCCGGGGTCTGCGTTGGCGGGTGGGGTCACTAATATGGCCTGGACCAGTGATAATTGTCCCAGTGATGGTCAGTATACCCTTGCCAACTATACCAGCAGCTGCTGGGGCAACACCTGGGTGACCATACCTCAGGATCATACCGGAGACAGCTATGGGTATTTTATGCTGATCAATGCCAGCTATTACCCCAGCGACTTTTATGTCCAGAAGATCGATGGTCTTTGTGGGGGAACGTCTTATCAGTTTGGCGCGTGGATCATAAACATGTGTTTCGCACCCGGCCAGATCCGTCCAAATATTACTTTCAGCATAGAGAAGACGGATGGAACGGTCCTGCAGACCTATGGTACGGGTGCTATAGACCCGACGGTTGGCGCTGCGAGATGGAATCAGTATGCCTTTTTTTTTAATACTCCGCCGGGGGTATCATCGGTCGTGCTGCGGATGACAAACAATGCGCCGGGTGGTGACGGTAATGACCTGGCTTTAGACGACATTACTTTTCGGGCTGCCGGGTCTTCCATCAACACGGCCGTCACCGGATATCCGGGCGATACTATCTCGTTTTGTCATGTTAGTTCCCAGACTCTGCATTTGAGCTCGGTCGTGGAGAATTGTTTTACTTCGGCTGTCTATCAATGGCAGATGAGTACGGACGGGGGTGCGGACTGGCAAAATATCCCGGGAGCGACGGGGCTGTCTTATGACCGGTTGCCGGCGTCGGGCAATGATCTCTACCGGATGACGGTGGCGGAGGCCAGCAATGCCGGTATAGCTTCCTGTAGCGTGGCTTCTTTGCCGGTGCTGGTCAGGGACGTTGCCACCCCGTCTCCTGCGGTGGCGATCAGCTCGAGTCCCTATGTCTGTGCGGGGAATACGGCGGTGTTTACGGCGGCGACTGTTGATGGGGGTGCCGATCCGTTGTATCAATGGAAGCTGAATGGTGTGGATGCGGGGACTGGTGATACGGTGTTTACGATAGCTGCGCCTGCCAGTACAGATCTTGTCAGCTGTGTGATGACGAGCAATGCAGAATGTGTGATCAATCCGGTGGCTGTCTCAAATACCTTGTCGGTGCCGGTGATCCCCATTCCTGTGACGGGGGTAGATATCGCAGCTTCGGCCGTGAATGTCTGTGCTGACAGTCTCGTTAGTTTTACGGCGACTCCTGTCAATGGGGGTACTGATCCTTTTTATCAATGGAAGGTGGACGGGATGGTGGTGGATACTACCGGGCCGGTATATGCGACAAGTCTGCTGAAGGATGGGGATATGGTTTCATGTACGATGACGGGTAGTCTTAGCTGTAGTCCGCCGGTGACGGCTCCTGAGGTGATCCCAATGACGGTGTATCCGTTGCCGACCATTCTGCTGACTCCGGATACCATCATTGGAGGCGGGACCAGTATAAGGTTGGCTCCGATGATTAGCGGGAATGTCGTCCAATATCAATGGAGTCCTGTAGTTGGGCTGAATGATCCGACTATTGCCGGGCCGCTGGCGGGACCGGTCTCGACTACGACCTATCAGCTGGATGTGGTGACGGGGGAAGGATGCCGGGCGACGGGTTTTGAGAAGATACGGGTTTATTATGATGTGCAGATGCCAGGGGCCTTTACCCCGAATGGGGATGGCCACAATGATATATTCCGGGTACCTCCTTCGATACCGGTGAATGTGCATCGGCTTGCGGTATACAACAGGCAGGGGGCAATGGTCTTTGCATCGGCTAATGCCGGCAAGGGATGGGATGGGAGTGTGGAGGGAAAGATGCAGCCTGCCGGGGTATATGTGTGGGTGATCGAATATGATAATCCGCTGACGAAACGTGTGGAGATGAAGAAAGGGACGGTGATGCTGGTAAGATAAAAAACCTTTAATATGATATACAGACCCCTCTTTACCTGTCTTCTGCTTCTGGCCTGTTTTTGTTCCTATTGTCAAAATGATGTGTTGCTGGTGCCGGATGGGGTCAATCTGCCGCCCGATTCGGTGACAAGAAGCGAGCTGCTGGGTAGTCTGCGGGGGTGGCTGGGCCAGAAGGGGGCGCCGGCGAAGGAGAATGAGTATATAACAGCGGATGAGCTGGCGACGACCGCCGTATTTATGGATGAAATAAAGGGGTTAGACAAGCGTGTTAAGCCGAATGATACAAGCTATTATAAATGTTATCTGACCAGTGTCACTGCGATGGACAGTATCTCTTTCCAGGTACAGTTTGCATATATGGGTGAACGGAATGCCAGTCCCGAGCTGAGGGCCTGCTGTACGGTGCTGGCGAAGCAGAAGGATGGCAAGTTCTATTTTTCCTCACCTTTGCAGGAGCGTACGGCGAACTGGAAGACGAAGCAGATCGGGAATTGTGTATTCCATTATAAAACGGAGCTCAATGTTGAGAAGGCGGGCGAATATCAGAAGCGGGTAGCTTTTTATGATAAGAAGCTGAGTAAAGTGCCGCAGGTCATAGACTATTATTGTTGCAACAATTTTATAGAGGCTTCGCGGCTGTTGGGTGTGGAGTACAGGTCAGATTATAATGGGCTGGCGTATGAGGAATATTCGGGTTTTGCCGTGAATCATACCGTTGTTATCAGTGGGGAGAAGTGGGTCGATAATTTCAGCGACTGGGATCCTCATGATACCTGGCATGGGCGGTTGTTTGATATTGTGCACTCGACTACCATCAACCGGCCGGTGGATGAGGCCTGCGCCTATCTCTATGGCGGTAGCTGGAGGATCTATACACCGGGGAAGATAATGCAGCTGTTCAGGGCATATGCTGATGCTCACCCGGATGCCAACTGGCTGGCTTTGTATAAGGATGGGACGAATTTTGTTCCGCCACCAAAGATATTGAAGATCTCCTATGCCATCAATGCGCTGATCGTCCGGGAGCTGGAAAGGGAAAAGGGATTTCCTGCGGTGCTGGAGCTGTTGAACTGCGGTAAGAAGGAGAATGGGGATGCCAATTATTTTGCGGCAGTGCAGCGGCTCACCGGTGTGGATGAGGCGGGGTATAATGAATATGTGTGGAAATTAGTGAAGGCAATCAATTCGAAGGGATAGATATTGTTTTTGCGTTTGTTCTATTTCCATCAGGAATCTATAAGATGAAAGGATGTCGGCGGCGAAGGAGAGCTGGCTCTCCGACAGATTGCTGGCTTTACCCTGGAGGGCTTGCTGTGCATTGATAGCAAGCTGCTCATTGGTCATGGACTCACCGAGTGAATTATAATACCGCATCTGCTGCTGTAAGTCCTTTTTTAGCGAGGTGGCGACTTTTAGCGCAAGGGCATTATCTCCCGCAGCATAACAATCCTCGAGGAACCAAAGCGAGGTCTGGTCGTCGGCGTTGCCGAGGTTGCTGGTCATGCCATAGGGGAAATTGGCTTCGTTGACGTTGGCGTCATAATGCTGCAACACTTTCCGGGCTTCTTCTTTTCGGCCGGCATTGACAAGACTTGCCGCCAGCTCTACGTGGGCCATTTTTATCGCGTTGAGCCGGCGCCTATTCTCTTCGTCGAAGTATACGCCCGGTGTGGAAGCGTTGCCGTATCTGAACTTCTGCATGAGGGTGTGATAGGCCACGTCATTGTCTACGCGCTGATCGGCTACTGGCACCAGCTGGTAGGCCATGCCTCTGCTGCGGGTATATTTACCCAGGCCAAGGCGATCGATATCGGAGGTGTTGGTGAAGCAAATGGGGCGTTGCCATTTATTGGCGGCGACGATGCCCAGTATGACGAGCTCGCCTTTGTCAAGATAACGTTTGTCCGGGTTGATATCGAACTGCAGCTGGTGCAGAATGGGGTCGCCGGGGTGGGCGGTGCCATTGGCGAGGACCCGGGCTGTATCGACGGGCAGGGTGAATTTGCGGGTGGGGAGTGTGTTCAACGGTGATCCGCTCTCGGACTGGACCATGAAGCGGGGATCGTCGTTGGCCAGGACAGTTTTAAACGTGTCGTAGAGGTCATAATATTTATTCTTGTCATAAGCCGGGTTGTCGACGAAAAAGGCGGCGCTCTTCTTATCGCCCATGAACTGTTCGTGCGTGAAGAGGATATCGAAGGGGGCGCTCTTGTTGATCTTATACCGCAACTGATCGGTATACCAGTCCGAGCCTATGAGGGTATTGACGATCACCCGTACGTCGGGGCGGATGCCTTCGACCTCCTGTGCATACCAGAGCGGGTAGGTATCGTTGTCTTCGAAGGAGATGAGGAGGGCGTTGGGTGGGCAGCTTTCGAGGTAGTCGACGGCGAGGTCGCGGGCGAGGGTTTTTTTGCTGCGGTCGTGGTCGTCCCATTCCTGTGTCATCATTAGTGTGGGGACGGCAAGAAAGCAAAGACCGGCTGCGGCATAGGGAGCAAAGGTCCGGCGGCCGAACATTTTTTGTACTCCTATGACCCCGAGTCCGATCCAGATAGCAAACACATAGAAGGAGCCGGCGAATGCATAATCTCTTTCACGGGGCTGGAGGCCGGATTGATTGAGGTAGATGACGATGGCCAGCCCGGTGAAGAAGAACAGCAGGCCTGTGACCAGCCAATCGCGGCGACGGGCTTTCCATTGGACGAGCATCCCCAGCATGCCTAAGATAAGGGGGAGCATATACATCCTGTTATAGGACTTGTTGGCAGCATGAATGCTGTCGGGCAATTTGGATTGATTGCCATAGAGCATGTGATCCACGACGGGGATCCCGCTGATCCAGTTGCTGTCCCGGGGGTTGCCAAAACCCTGGAGGTCATTCTGTTTCCCTGCGAAGTTCCACATAAAATAGCGCATATACATCCAGCCTGCCTGGTAGCGGAGGAAGTATTTGACATTGTCGGCCATGGTGGGCTGGTCGCCGTCATCCATGCCGGAGAAGCGGCGATAGGTATTGATCTCATCCCGCTGGTTGGTGCTGTTGTACATCCGGGGGAAGAGGTGGGAGGATGGGGTATTTCCCCAATCCTGTACATACTTCTTTCCGGCTATATCATAGCGGTCGCTGCCTTTTACATAAAGATCACCTGCTTCTACTGTCGGGGCCTGATCGGTAAAATCGGGGCCATATAAAATGGGCCAATCGCCATATTGTTCGCGGCTGAGGTAGCCTGCGAGGTTTACGGGATTATCTACATTGAACATATCGACGGCTGTGTCGGCATTGCTTCGGATGAGGGTGGTGAAATAGGTCGAGTAGCCTAATAACATAAAGGAGGCGCACCAGAGGCCCATCTTTAGAAAATAGTATCCTTTTTTTGCTGCCCAGCGGATCATCAGGATGATAAAGGCTGTGAGGAGGACGAAGAAGGTTCCGAAGCCGGAGAAGAAGGGCAGGTGAAGCTCGTTGACAAAATAAATATCGAAAGCGCCGGCGCCTTTGATCGTCGACTGGATGATGAATTTTTGTACAACGCCGGTGATGACACAGCCGATGAGGAGGGCCAGTATTGTGCCTTTGATAGTGGGTTTATATCTCCGGAAATAATATACCATTACGATGGCGGGGATGGTCAGGAGGTTCAGGAGATGTACGCCGATGGAAAGCCCCATCATAAAAAAAATGAAGACGATCCATTTGTCTGAGCCTTTTTCGCCGGCATGCTGCTCCCATTTAAGGATAGCCCAGAAGACGAGGGCGGTGAAGAAGGCGGAAGACGCATAGACCTCTCCTTCGACGGCGCTGTACCAGAAGGAATCGCAGAAGGTATAGGCGAGGGCTCCTATGACGCCGGCGCTGAGGATGGTAAAAGTCTGGCGCTGATCGGGCTGGGACTGAGCGGTCGCCGGGGCAGTGGTATTGTGAAGGACGATCTTGCGGGCGAAATGGGTGATGGTCCAGAATAAAAAGAGGATAGACAGGCCGCTGGCGATGGCGCTCATGAAATTGACGGCGCGGGCGGCGGTATGCGGGTTGTCACCAAAGAGAATGATGAAGAAGCGGCCAAGCAGGATGAACAGTGGGGCGCCCGGTGGGTGGGGGATCTGTAGCTTGTAGCAGCTGGAGATAAACTCTCCGCAATCCCAGAAACTGCCGGTGGGCTCCATGGTCATGATATAAACGGTGCAGGCGATGATACCTACGATCCAACCGGTGATCAGGTTGAGGCGATGGAAGCTCATGTTTACTCTGTTTTTAGTGTTTCCGATGGATTTTTACTGCCGACACGGAGGGCATGGAAGCTAACCGTAAAAAAGGCAAGGAGGATACCTGCGACACCGGCCAGCAGGAAGACCCAGGGCTGAATGGAGACCCGGTAGGCAAAGCTTTCGAGCCAGCGGGAGGCTACGAGCCAGGCGATGGGGGTTGCTATCAGCAGGGCCAGACCGACAAGCAGGATAAAGTTCCTGGCCATCAGGAGGGTGATGTTGAGGAGGCTGGCTCCCAGCACTTTTCGGATGCCGATCTCTTTTGTGCGCTGGATGGCACTGATGGCGGACAAGCCGAAGAGTCCAAGGCAGGCCAGCAGGATGGCCAGAGAGGAGAAAAGGGTAAAGACGCCGGCGGTACGGGTCTCGACGGTATAGAGGCGATTGTAATCCTCATCGAGGAAATGGTAATCAAAGGCCTGATCGGGGACATAGGTTTTCCAGGTGGCTTGCAGGGCGGGCAGGATGCGGGACAGTTGGTTGCCATTGACGCGAACGAGCATATTGCGTACCCATTGGGTATCTGCAAAAAGCATGAGGGGCCCGATCTCCTTATGCATGGAGGCGAAATTAAAATCCTTTACGACACCTTTTATGATGCCGCGATCGCCTTTGTCGACTATTTTACCGATGGCTTCCTGTGGTGTCCAGCCTATCTTTCGGACGGCCGTTTCGTTGAGTATATAGCGGAGCCGGGGAGTAGTAGTATCGCCTTTGGGGGCGGTGTTCTCCGGGAGGTCAGCCGTTGTGAAATCGGAGCCGGCCACCAGCTGCATTTTCATTGTCGTCAGGTAGTTGAGATCTGCGGGTATGCAGGTAATGGAAAAGCGTACTTTCTCATGGCCATTGTCGGCCACCAGGCCGTCTCCCCATCTGGCGGAGATAGGAAGATGATAAGAGCCGGAGATGCTTTCCACGCCTGGCAGGGCTGTCATGGATCTTTTGATCGCGTCATAGCGATTGAGGAGATGGTAGTCGATAGGTACGACCAGTACGTGATCGCGATCAAGGCCCAGCCTGGTATTACGGATGAAGCTCATTTGCTGGAGGATGACGATCGTGGTGATGATCAGGAAGAAAGAAATGACGAACTGCCCGATGATGAGGGTGCGGCGGAGGCCGGCATTACCGCCGGTGATGCGAAAGCCTGCTTTGAGGATATTTATCAGTCGGGTATTTGCCAGTACGAGGGCGGGATAGGCGCCGGCGAGCAGTCCGATGAAGGTGCCGATGATAAAAAGCACGAAAAGGGGTCGGAACTGCAACAGGTCGCGAACCAGGAGATGTTTGCCTGTCAGATCGTTGTAAAGCGGTAGTAACTGGGTGCTGATGGCGATGGCGAGGATCAGCGCGATGAATGTGATCAGGAGCGACTCGCCGGTGAATTGTGTGAAGAGCTGGCTTTTGGCGGCCCCAAGGACTTTCCGGATGCCTATCTCCCCGGTGCGGTTAGCGGATTGGGCGATGGCGAGGTTGGTATAATTGAAACAGGCGATGATGAGGATCAGCAGAGCGATGGCTATGAGGGCGTATATGTAGGTAATACTGAAATTGGAGGTGAAGCCATCGAGGTCTGAATACAGATGCACTTTTGCCAATGGCTGGAGATCATAACGGAGATAGTCACCCGACTCGAGACCGGCTTCGGTGCGGACTTCTGGTCTTTGCATGTAATTGTTGATCCTTTGCTGCAGAGCCGCGGGATTGTGACCGTCTTTCAGGAGGAGGTAGGTGACGTAATTGGCGGTAAACCAGATCTCGTATCGGGAGGCATAGAGGTTGTTGAAGCTGGTGACGAACTCGAACTGGATCTGTGAATTGGAAGGCGGGTCTGCCAGGACGGCGCTGATCCGGAAATTTTGGTCGTCGAACTCTAGTATTTTGCCCAGCACGTTTGTGGTGCCGAAGTATTTTTTGGCGGCTGATGCCGTCAGCAGTATGTTTTCTTTTTGTGAGAGGGAACCCGCGTCACCGCTGATGACGGGGAAGGTGAAGACTTTCAGGAAGGAGGCGTCTGCATAAAGCAGCTGGTTCTCGCTGAAGCGGGTTGTGCCCGTGCTGATGACGGCGCTGCCGATCATGGTGCGGGTATAGTCTTCGACTTCGGGGAAGGTTCTTTTGAACTGGGGTCCCACTTTTGTGCCGGTAGTGGCGAAGCGGTTAGGTATTGAGCCTTTTTTGAATTCCATGGTCACGCGGACGATGCGGGAGGCTTTCTGGTGGAAGGTATCGAAGCTCAGCTCGTCCGTGATGAAGAGACCAATCAGGATACAGCTGGTCAACCCCACTGTCAGTCCGAAAATGTTAATAAAGGAAAATATTTTTTTCCGGGCCAGGTGACGGATGGCCAGCTTGAGATAGTTTTTGAACATTCAGGTCCTGTTTCGTTATTTGCTTCAATGCCTGTGCCAGATGTATAATTAGTTTTTTGTTAGCGTGTTAGGAAGATCTTTACCCGAAAGTGTTCGGAAACGGACAGTTTTTTGTACGGATTTGTACGCGTAGATTTGTAGGATGAAAGCGATAATACTAAAAGAATTTGGAGGGGTTGACCAATTACAGCTGGCTGAGTTGCCGACCCCAGGAATTAAAGAGGGGGAGGTATTGATAGAAGTAAAGGCCATCAGCATTAACCCGGTGGATGTTAAGACCCGTCAGGGAAAGGGTAGGGCCGGCCTGTTTAAGGAGGTGGACCCAAAGATATTGGGCTGGGATGTCTCGGGGATCGTAAAAGAATCGAAGTCGCCTACCTTCGAAGTGGGGGATGCGGTATTTGGTATGGTCAATTTTCCCGGGATCGGTGCGGGATATGCGGAATATGTGGCGGCGCCGGCGGATCAGCTGGCCCTGAAGCCGGATGGGGTGGGATTCCCGGAAGCGGCGGCTGCTTCATTATCTGCCTTGACGGCCTGGCAGGCTTTTGCGGATTATGGAAAGCTAAAATCGGGTCAGCGGATACTGATCCATGCTGCTGCCGGCGGGGTGGGGCATTTTGCGGTGCAGATCGCAAAATATATCGGGGCTTATGTCATTGGTACGGCGTCTGCGGAGAACCGGGATTTTGTGCTGGGTCTGGGAGCGGATGAACATATCGACTATAAATCACAGGATGTGTCGGCGGTTGTACATGGAGTTGACTTTGTACTGGATACGATAGGCGGGGACAATATCGACCTGTCTCTGAAGACGATGAAGAAGGGGGCGACGATCGTCAGCATACCTACGGGTGCCAATGAAAAGGTAAAGGAAAAGGCCGGGGCGGCGGGTATGAAGGGATTGACCATGTCGGTGCAGTCGAGCGGGGAAGACATGGAGCATATCGCGCAGATGCTTGAGGATGGAGCTTTGAAGGCGACGGTATCGAATCTGTTCCCATTTGAGAAAATGGGGGAAGCCCATTTGCAGGTGGAGTCGCATAAGACGCGGGGGAAGACGGTCGTGACATTGTAAAAAACCCCGAAGGGTTTTTTACAGCGCTTCGATGGAAAGCCGGGTTTGTTTTTCTTTTTTGTTGTATTCTGAAACCATTACGTGTCCTTCTTTGGCAGGGAAAACGTAGAATAAGCTATTGCCATCCTTGTGTGGGATGGTCCGGGCTATTTTCTTCTGATTGGTATTATAAATGTAAATGTTCTTTGTGTCGTCGATGACCACATAATCTGTCTTTGTATCTGAATTGGTCACTGTATAGTAGCTGCGCTGGTCACAGATATAGGTCAGGGTTCGGGGATAGACCTTTTCCGTTTTTAATGCGGGGATGGTATTCTCCAGCGACAGAGCACCTTTTGCATCCTGTTTGACCACCATAATATTCCTGCTCTGATAATATTTGATCCGCATGACCGAGATCCCGGTAGTCATAAAAAGGAACAGCGGGCTAATGGCAGTGCCGAGGATAGCCCCGGGTCTTATACCCATGTGATACCCTGAGCCAACGAACCAGGTATTACCCTGGTAGTCGCGGAAAGAACTTTTGGGATAGAGGAAGGCGCTGGCTGACTCGCAGTAGCCTTCCGCGTCAAAAAGGCCTCCTTTGGCGGCGTCCGTCCAATAGGTAAAGACCGGCTGGATATCCTTTCGGGTATGACCGTTGAGGCTAATATTAAAAACCCCCAGGTAGTTGTGGTGAGCGAGCCCTGTAACGGTATTGGCTGTTTTTCGGGTCCCTTTGACCGGATCGATGACGAGGCCGGAGACGAAGGGCTTACCGGTGACGGGATCGTTGTCAAAGGCCAGCACTTTCAGGGAATTACCTTTTCTGTCCTTGAGCAGGAATTTTGGATAGGTTGTTGAATCCTGGGTATTGTAGCTGATAATTTCAAATCCGCCTTCTTCCGGTTTTTCCTTTTTCTTTAAGAGCAGGTCGACCTCTGTTCCGGAGGTGAGCATGGTAAAGTCGCTGGCGTCTTCGCTGATGATCTTTTTCCAGGTGAGCTTGCCGGCGGTATTAAAGACGAGGAGATTATTCTTTGTATCATCGCCATAAAAGCAGGCGAAACCTTTGCCGGGGATGTTGTGAAGCTGGATCTTATGTTTGAGGACACCGTTGCCGACCACTTTTCTGCTGGCGTATTCCTGCTGGGCATCGGGTTTTATATCCATTTTTACGGTATTGGTCCCGAGTATCCTGCCGTTGAGGTTGACGAACTGGGTGAATAGCTCGGTCTTTGCGGCGTCTTTTTCCCGACGGAACTCTTTGTTGTTGCGGAACTCCTTGTCGACGAAATTGCTTCTTACGTAGGCGAGACAGAGTACATCCTGTTCGAAGGAGACGCCTTTGAGGAAGAGTTTTTCTTCTCTGAAGTTGACGGCGCCGATATCATTGAGATTCTCGTCCATGATGGACAATTTGTAGTTGAAGGAATCTGCGCTGATCTTTTCCAACTGGTTGAAGGAAAGGTAACCGACCAGGTTTCCGTCCTGGATGATCAGCTCCAGCTGGGAGGACATGTCCTGTGCTACTTCTTTAAAAACTTTTGTCTGAGCGTGTGCTGCGGGTGCGGCGAGCAGAAGCAGGGGCAGCGCCCGGAGGAAAGATTGGATAGGTAAGCGGAGTCTTGACATTGGATTTGTTTATCGGTGGTTGACGAAAGGGATAGTTATTTATCGAAGTTCTTTGCGAACTCATTGTACATGCTGGTGGAATTACCGGCTATGAATGTGTGGGCAGCGCGGGCTTTGTTTTTGTCCGAGTTGTCCGGGTCGAGGGCCAGGGTCTGGAGCAGGGTGCGCAGGTCTTTCTCGGCCGGTGGGAGTCCCTGCCAGAAGGCTTGTTCCTGCATGACCTGGCAATATTGTTTCAGGTTATCGCGGGGTATCTGTTCCAGCAGGGTTTGCAGGGAATAGTAATCCCTGGAGATCAATTCTTTGGGAACTACTCCGACGGCATTGAAGCGGGCGAGCTCGCGGTCCGCATAATAAAGTCCGGAGAAGATATTGCTGATCATGAAATCATACCAGGGGTCTGTATACCCTTTATCTTTCAGGAGCAGGATGCGGTAGAGGCATTCTGTGAGGTCGGTAGAGGAATACAGATTCCACACAAGCATCTTATTGACCTTCTCGAGGATAGGCGCCGGTATGGGTGTCACCCGCGCGTTGGGGGTGGACAGGCTTTTGGTTTTGTTAAAACGGACGATACAATCCGGGTGTGTTTTGAGCGAATCTTCCAGGGAGGTGGTATCCGAGAAAGAATAGGTGTGGGAAGAAAGTCCCTTTGAGCGTCGCTGCGCCCAGCTTTCTTCGTAGGGAACATGATAACCCGCGAAATAATCTTTCAGGGGGTGCCGGAGGGGCTGTTTCAGGATCATATCCGAGCTGTCGAGGCGCAGGAAGTACCTGGCGTTGAAAGGGATATTGCTCTTTTTCAGGAGTATCACCGCGAGTGAGTCGGCTTCGCTCTCGTGAAAGCGGTCGTGCCGGCTGCGGCTGAAGGTAAAACCCTGCATTACCTTATGCAGCCTGGAGTAGCGTTCGTATTTGGAGTCCAGGACGGCATTGAGTGATTTTTTGTATTCATCGGAACCGAGCCATTGGGCCTGGAGGTACATGGATGTTTCGACGTGGCGCAAAATATTATGAGACAGCTCGTGTGCGAGGATGAGGGCCAGCTCTTCGCGGGAGGTGGCGAAGGCGATGATGCCGATGTTGACGGCGAGGACGTTGCCTCCGGTGGAATAGGCATTGATTGCCGGACTGCGGTCTATCAGCAGCAAAGGTCTTACCGGCACCATTTCTTTGTTGGCATCGGTCAGCTGGCGCAGGATGTCGTCTATATAACTATATACTTCCTTGTCGTGGACATAATCGTTGTTGGTTAGGGCGCCGATGACTGCGTCGGTGCGTCGGTCCCAGATCTCCCTGTATTTGCGCTGGGCCTCTTTTTCTTTGAAGGCGTCCGGGCAGACCCAGGCTTTTTTCAGCGAGTCTTTTTGCTTTTCGTAATAAAAATGGGAAAGATCCTGGTAGGCATAGAGGTTTTTGACCTGTGCATGAGCGCTGGTGCATAGGATAACCAGGATGAAAGGCAGAAGCTTTTTGAAAGACATTGGATCAGTCAGGTTATGCGGGTTTACATTTAGGTTATACGTATTAACGAAAAAACCAGCGGAATATTGAGGTCTGTGGGTAAGTGATGAGGCATTGATTCTCAATCGGAAAGTTTTCCACGTAGTAGTTTTAGCGTAGCCGGGGATTTGGTGACGAGCTCATTTTATGGCAAATTGGTGCGTCATTAAATCTTATCACTAAAAAATGTTTGCTTATGAATCGCAATGCGCTGACCCGGGCCATTCTATGTTCGGGCATTTTCTTATTCCTGATCTTTGCTGTCTTTTCCTGTAAAAAAGATGTGAAACCTACGGCTGACACTGGCAGTTCTGCGGGGACTACGCCGAGGGCGGTGACGTATCAGCTGGTCTGGTCCGACGAGTTCAACGGGACGAGTGTCAACACGGGGAACTGGAATCTTGACAATGGGAATCCGGGTGTCAACAATGAGAAAGAGTATTACCAGGCGGCTAATGCGACCGTTGCGGGTGGCAACCTGGTGATCACCGCCCGTCAGCAGAGCATGGGTGGCCAGCCTTACACTTCTTCCAAGCTGAACAGCTATGGAAAGTTCTCTATTACCTATGGGAGGATCGAGGCCCGGATCAAGCTGCCGATGGTGCAGGGGACCTGGCCTGCATTCTGGATGCTGGGGAACAGCATTAACCAGGGGACGCCCTGGCCTGACTGCGGGGAAATTGACATCATGGAGCATGTCAATACCACCAATACTATCCTGGGCACGATGCACTGGAACGGGGGAAGCGGTCATGTGCAATATGGCAGCAGCACCACGACGACACCGGGTGACTATCATGTGTATGCCGTGGAATGGGATGCGCAGGGGATCCGCTGGTATGTGGACAACACCCTCTATGTCAATGGGAATATCTCCAATAACATCAACAACACCGGGGCATTTCACAACCCCTTCTATATCATCCTGAACCTGGCCATTGGCGGGGACCTGCCGGGGAATACGATAGACAATGCGTCTTTCCCGACGACGATGATGGTAGACTATGTACGGGTGTATAATATCATCAACTCAGGAGGATCGGGTGCTCCTATTGGTCAGACGATAACGCTGAAGGGCAATAATGGTCTTTATGTAAGCGGCGAGGATGGCACGCAGGCTATGACCTGCAACCGGACGACGGCGCAGGCCTGGGAGCAATTCCTTGTAGTGGATGCCGGCAATGGCAAGGTTGCGTTGCAGAGCATGGGGCAGTATGTCTCTTCTGAGAATGGGCTCAATCCTATTACCTGTAACAGGCCTGGTTTTGCCGGGTGGGAGACGTTCACCTGGATCAACAATGCGGATGGGACTATCTCGCTGCAGGGGAGTAATGGGGATTTTGTCTCTTCTGAGAATGGGGCGCAGCCGATGACCTGTAACCGGGCGACGGCGCAGGCATGGGAAGAATTCAAAGTAAATCAATAGATATGATGCACTTATTACATCCGGCGGCTTGCTGCCGGATGTTTTTTATTTTTTTGTTGCTTCTGGGCTCTGTAGTTGGTTTGGGACAGGATCGCTTGCAGGTGCAGGTTTCCAGCGGTTACCAGCAGGAGGATCTGCGGTGGTCCATTGCCGGTAACAGCTCGGGGCGGAACCCGAATGTGTATTCCGAGCTAAAGTGGCATGGGGTGGGTGGGCTATCTACGGGTGTTGCTTTGTCGTGGGAGGTTTGGCGGAGGCTGGTTGTATTTGCTGAGGGAAGCCGGGTGTTTACTTCGTCGGGGAGGGTATCTGATACGGACTATGGGGGGGATGACAGGACGGACCCTGTATACGCAAGGACTTTCGACAGCCATAAAGGGTATGCCTATGCGAATTTTTTGGGACTGGGGTATCGGTTTGTGGTCGTCCCGCGGTTGCAGCTGACACCTGCTATTGGATATGAGTGGAGCGGGCAGCGGCTTTCTATCGAGGATGCTGCCGAGCTGCTGAACAGCTACTACCGGACCTGGTGGAAGGGCCTGGTGATCCGGGGTTCGGGGGAGCTGAAGATCGATGGCAGGTGGGGGTTGTTGTTTGCGGGGGCATATCATCAGGCGAACTATCGCGCGGATGCGGACTGGAATCTTATACAGGCTTTTAATCATCCGGTCAGTTTTAGTCACCGGGCGGATGGATATGGATTGGAGGGAAGGCTGGGAGTGAAGCATATAGTGGGGCGGCATGTGGCAGTGGTGCTGGCGGGGGATTATTTTAACCGGAGGACGGGGAAGGGGGTGGATGAATTGTACCTGACGTCGGGGCAGACGAGCCAGACGCAGCTGAATGAGGTGGTAATGACGGGGTTTGGGATAAAATTGGGGGTGAAATTAAACTTTTAGGGGGAAGGGGCGTCCAACCGCGACAGGGGGCCTTTTACTTATGAGAATCATAGCATTACTATTGATAGTGTTGGTTGCGGGGAATGTTTCTGCGCAGGTACGATTCCCTTACCGGCAGGCGGGATTGACGGAGCGGCAGGCGGCGGCGCATCTGTTGAGCCGCTTTACGTATGGGGCTGGTCCGGGGCAGGTGGATGAGGTGGTAAAGATGGGGCTGGAGAAATGGTTTGCGCAGCAACTGGAGGGCAATCTGCCGGACGAGCAGGTTGCGCAAATGCTGGATCGCTATGATGCGTTGAAATTAACCAACGAAGAAATAGCCAACACCTATCCGCGTATCGGGCAGGTGGTCCGCATGGCTATCCGGGATGGCGTGATCAGTAAGGATTCTGCAAAGGCCGACCGGAAGGAATACCGGGATGCTCTGCAAGCTTATATGGAGCAGAAGGGGTATAAGAGAGAACAGGAACTTTTTCGTCAGTTTATCAATCAGAAGGTTCTCAGGGCCGCCTACTCGCAGAATCAATTGCGGGAGGTACTGACTGATTTTTGGTTCAACCATTTTAATGTTTCCATTACAAAAAATGACTGTGCTGAATTTATTCCGGCTTATGAACGGGATGTGATACGTCCCGGGGCGTTGGGGAATTTTAGTGCATTGTTGCTGGGGACGGCTAAGTCGCCGGCGATGTCGTATTACCTGGACAATTTTAGTAGTAGTGTTGCGGAAGACTCTATGGTACAACGGCGGGCGAGGAAGAATCGCGGTCTCAATGAGAACTATGCCAGGGAGGTGATGGAGCTGCATACGCTGGGTGTGGATGGGGGATATACCCAGCAGGATGTGACACAGGCGGCGAGGGTTCTGACGGGCTGGGGCGTATACCCGATGAATGAGAACGGGAGGGGTGTCATCGAACGTTTCAGCGAGGATCAGCTTGCGAAACGTGGGTTTGTGCATGAGGGCGACTTCTTCTTTAATGCCAACCGGCATGACAAGGGGGAGAAAAAAGTGCTGGGACAGACCTTCCAGGCCGGGGGTGGCTATGAGGAAGGGGTGTTGTTGCTGGAGATGCTGGCGCATCATCCTTCTACGGCGGTCTTTATTACGCGGAAGATAGCGGTGCGATTTGTCAGCGACAATCCGCCGCAGTCGCTGCTGGATAAGATGGCAAGGACTTTCCGGGACAGGAATGGAGATATCAAACAGGTGCTGATCACGATGGTGGAGGCCCCGGAGTTCTGGAGCAAGGATGCGGTGAGGGAGAAAACAAAGTCACCTTTTGAACTGGCTATCGGGGCAGTGCGCAGCTTGCGTGGGACGATAGAGCAGCCTTACCAGCTCTATACCTGGGTGACGCGGATGGGTGAAAAAAAATATTATTACCAGGCGCCGACGGGTTTTCCTGACAAGGGCGCCTATTGGATCAATACGGGTTCGTTGCTGAACCGGATGAATTTTGGGCTGGCGCTGGCGGCGGGGCGGATCCCTGGTGTGAGCATCGACCTGTTGGCTCTGAATAACGGACATGAACCCGAAAGTTCGCAGGCCGCACTGATCACTTATGGGAAGATCATTTTACCGGAGCGGAACCTCGATGCGACGGTGAAGCGGCTGATGCCGATGTTGAATGATCCGACGCTGGCGCAAAAGGTGGATGAGGCGAGTGGGGAGTCGGTGCGCAGCGAATCTATGCGTAGCGAATCTATGCGTAGCAATGGGGGGCGTAGCAATGGGGCGGCGCCGCCGGCGGGAGAGGAAAATCCGGTGATGAATGAGATGGCTATGGGGAATCCGATGCTGGCGCAGGTGGTAGGGATTATTATTGGTTCGCCGGAATATCAGAGACGATAATCTTTAAAAAAAATCACGATCATGGTATCAAGGAGAGGTTTTTTGAAGGGTGGGGGTCTGGCCTTGTTTGGGGTAGGTCTGATGGGAGGCATCCCGGCTTTTATGGCTGAAGCTGCTGCCAGTGACAAGATCGTTTCGCCGTACAAGCGAAGGAAGGTGATGGTTTGTATCTTCCAGCGCGGGGCGATGGACGGGCTGATGGCGGTGACGCCTTTTACCGATACTTATCTGCAGTCGGCGAGGCCTGGTCTGTCTTTGTCTGCGGCCAGCGGGGGAAAGGGAAATCCGCTGATCGACCTGGATGGCCGATGGGGGCTTCATCCTGGTATGAAGGCTTTCGAACCGTTATACCGGGAAGGCCGGCTGGGGATAGTACATGGTATCGGATCGCCCAACAATACCCGCTCTCACTTCGATGCGCAGGACTATATGGAATCGGGTACGCCGTTCAATAAGGGAACGGCCAGCGGTTGGCTGAACAGGGCTGTGGGATTGCTGGGTCATGAAGCGGTGACTCCTTTTTCTGCGGTCAGTATGACGACGGCATTGCCAAGATCGTTCTATGGGGATCATCCATCGCTGGCGATAAGTAATCTGCAGGATTTTGCCATTCAGCTGAGGGGTAACCCGGCTGCGGCGAATACTGCGGCCCGTAGTTTTGAAGACCTTTATGATCAGACTTCGCCGGGCTTGTTGCATGAGGCGGGCAAGGAGAGTTTTGAAGCGATGAAGCTATTACAGCAGGCGGATGTTCGTCACTACCGGCCTGCTGATGGGGCGGTCTATCCCAACAGCCCGCTGGGCAATTCTTTACGGCAGGTGGCGCAATTGATCAAGATGGATGTGGGGCTGGAAGTCGCCTTTACCGAATCCAATGGGTGGGACACTCATTTCAATCAGGGTACTGACAATGGTGTCTTTGCCCGGAATGTGACCGATCTCAGCAATAGCATTGCTGCTTTCTGGACGGACCTCGGAACCTGCCAGGATGATGTGACGGTGATGACGATGACGGAGTTCGGGCGAACGGTGCACCAGAATGGGACAGGAGGAACGGATCATGGTCGGGGTAGCTGTAATTTTATTCTTGGCAATAATGTGGATGGGGGGAAGGTACATGGGAATGTGGGTATGCTGGCGGTGGAGAACCTGGAGGATGGCAGGGATCTGCCGGTGACAACGGATTTCCGGAGTGTCTTTAGTGCGGTGGCGGATGCGCATTTGAAGATATCGGATGATAAGGCTTTGTTCCCGGAATGGAATGGGAAGAAGGCTGCCGTTATGAAAGCATAAAAAATGTTCGATCTTTGTGGTATGGACGATACCAAAAGAGGGGCAGCAGCAAGTAGGAGGGGTGGAGCGGGCAACGGCGACGCCGGCAGTCATGGAGTTGCTGCTACAGGGGGCGGTGGGGTTTTATCGATTCTGGCTGACAATTTCACCATTCTTCGCAACAGGGATATCCGGGTCTATCTTTCCGGGAATGCGGTGAGTCTTATCGGGGACTGGATGCAGCAGACGGCTCAGGCCTGGGTAGTGTGGGAGCTGACGCATAGTACTACGGCGCTGGGTATTGTAGCCTTTTTCTCCCAGATCCCTTTTTTTCTTTTTGGTCCCTGGGTGGGTGTAATATCGGACCGGTATGACCGGCGGAAGATATTGCTGGTGACCCAGACCCTGATCATGTTGTTTGCCTTTACCCTGGCGGCCCTGGTGCAATGGCATCTGCTGCAGCTGTGGTATGTCTATGTGCTGGCTTTTTTACTGGGTATTGTAACGGCTTTTGATGTGACGGCGGAGCAGGCTTTTATGAGCGATATTGCCGGGGCGGGCAATATCCGCAAGGCGGTGGCGGTGAATAATTCGCTTACCCAGCTGACGCGTCTGGCGGGCCCCTCAGTTGCGGGCTGGCTGATCTCGAGGGTGGGTATTGCACCTTCTTTCTGGATAAATGGGTTGACTATCGTGATCACTATCATCTGTATCATATCGGTGAATACGCGTCGTGAGGCGAAGAAGGAAGCCGGCAATGGGTTGAAGCAGTTCCGGGAAGGCTGGCGGTTTTTCCGGAAGCATGGGTTGTTGCGGCTGATCATGGTCTTTGCGGCGGCGCAGGCTTTTTTTGGCTTGTCCACGATACAGCTATTGCCTGCTGTGGCGACGGTGGTGCTGAAGGGGGATGCCAATACCCTTGGCAAATTGCTGGGGGCGGCGGGTGCGGGAGCGTTGGTGGGTATTGTCTTTGTCATGCCTTTTGTCGAAAGGATAAAGAAACCCTGTATTGCGATAGGCGGGGCGCTGATATGGTCGGGGATCTGGTATATACTTTTCTCGCGGTGTAATAATCTATACCTGGCCTTGTTGTGTCAGTTTATGACCAGTCTTGGCGCGGCGAATGTAGTGACCTTGTCGATAGGACTTGCGCAGGAGCTTACGCCGCCGGGTATGCGCGCGCGTATTGTGAGCACCTTTCTTATGATCATATTTGGGTTGCAGCCGGTAGCCTCTTATCTTATCGGTAATGGGGCCAGTCATTTTGGGTTACAGCCTGTCATTCTTGTGAACGGGATACTTATGGTGCTGGTTCCGGCGGTATTGCTGACGCTGCCAAAATTGAATCAGCTGCGTCGGCCTGATGGGGCGGAGAAGGGGCATGAACACTGTGTTGGGTTTTAGTGGTAGGCTATACAGCCGTCTCGTCTTTCCAGGCAAAGCTCGGGATCTCCTTTAGCAACTGGTGGAGATTGCCAATTGATCGCCGGAGATCGGATGTCAATTTTTTCTTTTTGGTCAAATTGAACAGAGCCGGTTCGAGGATGGTCTTTTTTACGTAATAGTCGATGGTCAGCTTTGTCCTGTCGGGGGTTACCTTTTCAAGAATGAAATATGTGGACGTCTTTTTAGCCTCATCCGTCTCACTGAACTCGATCTTTTCCGGGCTATACGAATAGCTGCTGGCGTATACAACGGTCTCTCCGTTGTCGTATAAAAATTTTGATTGCGTACCGACACGGGGGAGGAAATGACCCAGCTCTTCAACTTTTTGCACGCCTTCCTGCCAGCGGCTGCGATAATGAAAGTCACCGGTTGCGTGGAATAGGGTGATAATATCCGTTTCGTAGCTATCGGACAAGGATAATACCTTCACTTTTTTGGAAAGCCCGAGAGAAAGGGGCGCGTCGGGAGGTAATTGATTCTTCAGCTCGCTCAGCTGGGTATAATGAAATGGAATGTCGCCCTGTTCGGTTTGTTTGGCGCTGCTGGTCCATTCCATCCATTGTGCGAGGCCGGCCGGTGGCTGATCCTGTGTTAGTCCGTTGGTCACGAGCCAGTATTCATGGTGCTCAATATCGTTCTTCAAAAGCTGGTGTGCGACGATGATGTCTTTGCCAATAAGCTTATTAAAATTCTTTACATTATAACCGGTGAATTCACCGTAGTGGGAGATGACCTTCAGGGTAAGGCTGATGGCTGATTTGCAGGCTGTGCATTGGCAAAACCGGCTATGCTCATAGGCGATGAGACGTCGGTGGAACTCGCAGAACATCTTTTCCACCTGTTGGTACAATATTGCCAGGTCGGGTATTTCTCCGAATTTGTAAAAAAGGATGGCGTCTCCTTCGATCTCGGAGATCTCGAGTCCGATATCGTTGGCATTGATCAGCGTCTCGAGCAGTTCCTGGATGATAAACCGGCTGTGCTCGATCTCTGTTTCGTTGACGAATTTTGTAAATCCGCTGATGTCGGGGATAAAAAGCAGACCGTTGTTCTGCATTTTTTATTTCAAAGGTACTGACTTTTTAGGGTGTTTGCCGACAGGCGACCTGTGAAAAGAACCGACCAGGATGGCACCCGGAAAATTCCAGCGCCTCCCAGCCGGTATGGGTCGGGGTAGGTTATCGTGATACCGGGCAATGTTGTCCAAAGCCGGTGATTTGTGGAGGAGTAAGACTAATAAGATAAGAGGGAATATGTACGTGCGGACCCGTCAAAGCTAAGGTTATTTTTACGTCTTTGAACTAAAAAGCTGACGGACACCAGTGGTAAGAGGACAAACCTTTGTTATATAGGGATGCGGCGGCCTTCTTTGGCCGACCGGGTGGCGGCTTCGAGGATCCTTACGACGATGAGGTTGACGGGTAGTGAGGAGAGGTCGTTGCCCGGATCGGTCTTCCCGCTGAGCACGTCGGCAAGGTAAGGGATATTGTCCCTGTAGACGGCGGGATGAACGGGAATGCTGTCGTAGTTCTTTTTGGTTCTTTCCTCGAGCGATTTATCGTTGAGTGCATGAAGGTAGCCGGTAGTTCCGAACACCTCCCAGTCTTTTATGCTGAAAGGCCAGTTCCATGAAGCTTCGATGATGCCTGTGGCATCGGGATATTCGAGGAGGATGGTAGCGTCGTCTTCCACTTTTGGATAGACTGAGGGTTTTATGTGGTGGGCGATGGTTGTAACAGAGAGGGGGGCTTTGCCATGCATCAGCCAGGTCATGAGGTCGGCGCCATAACAGCCGAAGTCACGCAGGGCTCCGCCGCCATTTTTTATTGGGTCGGTCAGCCAGTTGAGAAAATCCGCGCTGCAGCCTATCTCTTTTGGTCCCTGATGGCCATCGTGGACGATCATTTTACGCGGGGCGCCGATGGCATTGCTGTTGACCATTTCGAAGATCTGCTGATTGGTATCGTACCAGGTTGTTTCGTAATTGGTGAGGACATGGATATGGTATTGTTTGGCGAGGGCCGCGATGCGATCGGCGTCTTTGACGGTGGTTGCGAGGGGTTTTTCGACCATGACGGAGATGCCTTTGGGGGCGCAGATCTCGACTACGCCAAGATGTTCTGAAATGGCGTTGTAGGCCAGGACGGCATCCGGATGTGTATGTTGGATGAGCTCAGGCAGGCTATTGTAAAAAAGGGAATCGGGCAGCTGGTAGCTTTTTTTATAGCGGGCGATGAGCTGGGGATCGGATTCGGCAATACCGGCGATGATGACCTCTCCTCTTTTAAACTGGTGCATGATATTGTGTACGTGGTCATGAGTAAGGCCGGCCACTCCTACGCGTAGAATTTTTTGCCCGAAGGAGACAGAGACGATAAATATGTTGATGACCAGAAAAATGGCCAGTTTTTTGCTAATAAGGGTCCTGGATAAGTTGTTGATAGTCATATAGATGAATTAATATGTGGACAAAGGATTAACAGTCTGTTTGCAATATATACGCTTTTGGATTAATCTCTGGCTGCAATATTGTATCTAATAAGTAAGGATCAAATTTAACGTTATGAAATGCACCGCATTAGCTAACACAATTAAAAATACAATTATGATCGTTAGCAAAAAGACCATTTTATCACTCAGTTTATTGTTAGCGGTATGTTTTACTGCTACAAGAGTGAATGCACAGCTTAGTGTTGGAATTTCTGTTCATATAGGGCCTCCTGCCATACCTGTGTATGAGCAGCCGCCCTGTCCGACGGATGGGTATATCTGGATACCGGGATATTGGGCTTATGGCGATGAAGGCTATTATTGGGTTCCTGGTTACTGGGAAGCTCCGCCACAGGTAGGTTTTTTATGGACTCCCGGCTATTGGGGTTATGTAGGTGGGGTCTATAGATGGAATGCCGGTTATTGGGGGCCTCATGTAGGTTACTATGGAGGTATCAATTATGGCTGTGGGTATGGTGGTAGTGGATATTATGGTGGGGAATGGTATGGCGGTCGTTTCCGGTACAATACGGCGGTGACGCGTGTCAATACTACGGTCGTACACAATACCTATATCAACAGGACGGTGGTCAGGAATGTAACTGTCAACCGTGTCAGCTATAATGGTGGTCCGGGCGGGGTTAATTATCGTCCGAATGCCAATGAGCAGGCGGCGATGCGTGACCGGCATATTGAGCGTACGGCTGAGCAGCAGCAGCATCAGCAGGCGGCGATGCATGACCGGAACCAGTTCGCTTCTGTGAATCATGGGCGGCCTGCGAATATGGCTGTAGCGAGACCGGCTGTCTATCATCCGAACAATGCGGCGCCCAGTGCGGGAAGACCTTTTCCCACACAGAATAGTAATGCGGGTCGTCCGACGCCAAATATGAATCGTCCGGCACCTAATAATAGTGCGGGAAGACCGTTCCCTACCCAGAATAGTAATGCGGGAAGGCCAGCGCCGAACATGAACAGGCCAGCGCCGAACACGAACAGGCCTCAGCCGAACATGAATCGCCCTGCGCCACAAATGAACAGGCCTCAGCCACAGATGAACAGACCACAGCCGCAGATGAACAGACCGCAGCCGCAAATGAATCGTCCGCAGCCGCAACAGGCGAGACCACAGCCTCAGCAGCGTCCGCAGGGGCAACCGCATGGCGGGGGTGGTGAACATGGTGGCGGCGGGGAGCATCACCACTAGGTAATTTGTATTATTGATAGAATAGCAACAGCCCCTCTATTACGGAGGGGCTGTTTTATTGGGAGGGGTTTGCTTGTTTATTTTACTTTGAGGTCGATCTTGCCGGCGTCTTCGCCTGTTACTTCATAATTACCTGGCAACTTCTTACTGATCTGTGTCAGAAGATCGTCTGTTGAGCCGGTGTGGGTTACTGAATAACTGCCCACTCCGCCGGTGAAGGATTTTTCCATTGATTTGAAGCCGGAAGCGGCGGAGATAATATTAGCGAGTGCTGTATAGGAGGCGAACGTGGCGTTGCTCAGCGTGATCTCGGTGGACTTTTCGCCGTTGGTGGCGCCATTGCCGGCGAAGGCGCCATCTGCTGTAATGTTTAAGGAATCTCTTACTTTGGCCATGTATTGTACGGCCTCTACTATTCCATCTTCGAGGACGGCTGCGACGGCGGGGTCTGTATCGCCTGTACTGACGAGTCCTAATACGGAAACGCTCTTGCTTGCTCTTGATTCTACGCGGAAAACGTGTGAAGCAATGATGTCCCTGGTCTCAGGATTTATCATCTTCAGGTTGAATCCCATCTTGATATATTTCTTCTTTGTGCCTACGCCCACGACGGCCACTCCCTTTGTCTTTTCGCTGTATTCTATTACTTCACCGGTGACTACGATCTGTGCGCCGAGCTGTTTGCCTGCCTTGGGTGTCTTTTTGCTGCTGTATCCATTGGCGCCGGCGTCTATTTCCCCGGTCAGGTCTTTATTATTGCTGAGGGTTTCGAGCACTCTGTAACAATTGACTTCCTGTAAGGCATTAGTGAGCATGGTGGTCATGTTATCGCCAAGGATGGGGGGGATCTTATCGGCCTGCGGGGCGTTGCCGCCGTTGAAGACGGTGCCGAGGGCTTTGAGTCTATTGTTGGCGGCGGCGTTCTGTTGGGTTTCCCTGCCAGGTTGGACCGTTGTTACGGTAAAGCGGGTGACGCTGAGTCTGGCTCTTTTCTCTAAGGGCAGCGCATTGCATTGTTGTTTTACTTGTTCCATCTGAACCTTTTCATCTGTCTGCGCAAGAAGAAGGTGGGAGGAGAGAATCAGGCAGCCTATAAGGCTGATCGATCTTTGATAGTTTTGGTGCATAGACTTTAGCGTATTTGAGTTGTGGGTTAAATAGATACCTCCTGCAATGAATGAGTGAAAATTGCAGATTGTGGATCAGGAAGCGGGTGGCTCAGAAAGTGATGTGTTGCTCTTTGTGGATCTGATAAAGTCTAAGGTGGCAGGATAATGCAATAGGATAATACAATTTAAATTTTTCTTTTGATAAAAAAACAGGGGAGGTCCAATATTTTGAAGATTACTACTTTAGTGGTAATGGTTTTGGGTAGAATAGTCGTTTTTGGGTGGGTTGGCGGAGTTGTGGCCGGGTTATCTTTGGGTTAAGTCTGCTTCTGCTAACAGCCGCTAAAATTGATTTGATGCAATTTGCGGGCTATATGGAAATAAGGCACTCCATTCTTCTCTCACCAAAACTGGTAGCGATAAAAGAAGGCGATCACGAAGCTTTTATCGGCGTGTATCATGAGCTGCACGCGAAGCTATTCCGCTTCTTTCTCAAAAAGACATCTCTTCACGACACGGCAAAAGACCTTACACAGCAATGTTTTATCCGTCTCTGGCAATACCGGGAAAGCCTTTCCCATGATCATTCGCTGGAGAAACAGATCTTTATTATTGCCAGGAGTCTGCTGATCAATCATCTTAAGAAAGAGGCGACGCAAAAGAAGGCTTATGCCGCGCATGGCCGTACTATTGTTACGGAGGTGCAACCGGCGGGGGAAGTACAATTCGAGCGGACTGAGGCTGTGAGTGCTGCTATTGATACCTTGCCTCCTGTCCGCAAGCGGATAATGATCCTCAAAACCTTTCATGGGTGTTCAAATAAAGAAATAGCGCAGCAGCTGGAAATATCTGTCAAGACGGTGGAAGACCATGTCACAAAATCCTTTCGTCAGCTCCGGCATAAAATCTTTTTTCTCCGGCAGGGGTAGGGAGTCCTCTCAGCTGTATATATATTCAGATCAGATTTTATTAATCATTCCATGCGTGAGATCAGCGAAGAATTGTTAGAGAAGTATTTCAAGGGACTTTGTACTGAAGAAGAGGCCGCGATCGTTGAAGCGTCCCTGCTGGAAGATTTCGAGGAGTCGGACGCACTGACGCCATTACCCGAGGGATATAAAGAGGAAATGCTGGAAGCGATCGTCCTGGAGACGGCGGAGAAAGGTGTGCCAAAGATCAGGTATATAAGAGCCCTGGTGACGGCGGCCTGTATGTTGTTGCTGGTGGCGGGATGGCTGCTGCTGGAGTTACGGAAAAAGAAAGATCAACAGCTGGAGAAGCCGCGACTGGCGGTGGTGTGGGTTGGGAAGCACAACTCGGATAACAAAAAATTACGTGTACAGTTGCCGGACAGCAGCGAAATGGTATTGTCTCCCGGGGCTACGGTTCGTTACCGTAAGGATTTCGAGCAGTATAATCGCCGGGAGATACATGTGGAGGGTTCGGCGACATTCACGGTGATAAAGGACAAGGACATTCCTTTTGTCGTATATAGCGAGGGGCTGCAAACAACGGTAATGGGTACCATTTTCGAAGTGGCGGCCGAGAAGGGCAGCGATCATATCAAGGTGAGTTTGCTGGAAGGTAATCTTATCGTAAGACTGGATTCTCTTGTAAAGGATAGCACCAGAAAATATTTTCTGTCACCCGGGCAGGAGCTTATATACGGCAAATGGAATAAGAGTGTCGTGATCCAAAAGATAAGACCTGTTGGTGGCGGGGGATATGCCTATAGCAGAGTCAACCGGTTACCTGGTCATCCTGATAGTCTTTCCAACTGGTATATGTTCAACAATCAGCCTTTGGCGGATGTATTCGATCAAATCTCTATCCTGTATAATGTCGACATCCAATATTCAAGTGCGGAACTGCGCAACAAGTATTTTATCGGGAAACTCGAAAAGAAAGATTCTCTGAGTAAGATCCTGAGAGATATCACTCTACTAAACCATCTATCCGTGACTGTCCTTGAGGGGCGGTATATTATTAGAAAACGAAACCCATAATCAAAGCGGACCACGGGTTCGCCGGGAATTCAATCACAGAATTTAAGTTTTAAAAAAAATGCAAAAGTTAGTTGTTAGCTTCTTGCTGGCCCTTGGCGTGTGCCTGGGTGTCCAGCCGCTGTATGCGCAGGAGAGCTCTTCAGGCAGTGTCAGCGGTATCGTCCGAAATGAGAATGGCGAACCGTTGAGCAATGTCTCTGTTGTGGCGAAAAATGTGAATACCGGGTCGACTACCGGATCGCAAACTGATACGGCGGGGGTCTTTAGATTTTCCAAACTGCCTTCAAAGGGTCGTTGGAGCTTTTCTTTTAGCAGCGTTGGGTTTGAAACGCAGGTCCTGTCAGGATATGAGGTAAGGGAATCGGCGGCCATCTCTATTCTTGTCAAGATGAAGGTGCAGAACGGAGCGTTGAACGAGGTTGTCGTAGTTGGTTACGGCACGCAGAAAAAGGCCAACCTGACCGGTGCTGTTGCGCAGGTCAGCGGGGATGTGCTGGATCGTCGGAGCATACCCAACCTGGCACAGGGGCTGCAGGGTGAAATACCCAACCTGAACTTATTGCCTGGTGATGGAAAGCCGGTGACTTCGGCTGCGTTCAATATCCGTGGCGCCACGTCCATCGGGCAGGGCGGGAATGCGCTGGTGCTGATCGATGGGATACAGGCTGACCCGGCTTTGCTGAATCCGAATGATGTAGCTTCAATAACCGTTCTGAAAGACGCCTCTTCTTCCGCTATCTACGGGGCACGTGCGGCTTTTGGCGTTGTGCTGATCACTACCAAGGAGCCGATGAAGGGCAGGACGACGGTGACGTATTCGTCCAACTATTCGCTAAAGACTCCTACGACCTATCCCAAAGAGGTGACGAATGGCTATCAGTATGCCGTACATTTCGACAGCGCCTATGTTGGAAATAAGGGTACTATTCCTACCGGCTTCAACAAGACTCAGCCTTTCTCTGCGGCCTACCTGTCGGCTCTGCAGGCGCATGATGCAGATCCTTCCCTTCCAAAGACCCAGATAGTGAACGGCAGCTATGTCTATTATGGCAATACGGACTGGTACAAGCTGTTGTATAAAGACCACAGCGGTGCGATGGATCACAACCTGTCCGTATCGGGCGGCAGCGGAAAGACCAGCTACTATGTGACGGGCCGTTACTATGGGCAGGATGGGATCTTCCGCTATAACTCCGATAATTATCATATGTATAATTTCATGGCTAAGGGAAGCATCGAATTATTTCCGTGGCTGGTCGTGAACAATACGACGCAGTTCACCAGCCGGTATTATCATAATCCGGTCAACGTCGAAGAGGGTGGTGGGATCTGGCGTAACATTGCGGATGAAGGGCATCCTACCTCGATGCTGCTGAACCCGGACGGTACGTTGACCTACACGTCGGCTTCAACCGTGGGAGATTTTTACTATGGGAAGAACGGCTACAACTTCAACAGCCAGGTCATTCGTAATACGACCGGTTTTGTGGCCAAATTCTTTAACAATCGGTTTCGTGTAAGGGGCGACCTGACATTCGAGAATACCGACTCCAACAATACCCGTATCCAGGTACAGGTTCCATACGAAACAGTTCCGGGTGTAACATCTTTTGTCGGCGCGAACACGAATGATATTCAGGATCAGGACAACAATACCAAATACCTGGCGACGAATATTTACGGAGAATATGAGCAGACATTTGGCGATCATTACTTCAAGGCGCTGCTGGGTTACAACTACGAGCAGTCGACCTTTAATTCCTTTACGGCCGATCGTAACGGCGTCCCTTATGGAGATGTTACCAATATAAACCTGGCTTTGGGGCAGAATATCGTTACTGCGGGCAAATATGAAAAATGGGCTATCCTGGGTGGGTTCTCCCGTCTCAATTACTCCTTTAAGGACCGCTATCTGCTGGAACTGGATGGTCGTTATGACGGCTCTTCGAAATTTCCGTCCAACCAGCGTTATGGTTTTTTTCCTTCTGCTTCCGCAGGGTGGAGGATCTCCAAAGAGGCGTTCTGGAATGTCAATCCTAAAGCCATCAGCGATCTGAAGGTCCGCGGTTCTTATGGAACCCTTGGTAATGGCAGCATTGATTCTTATCTTTTCCAGGAGAATTTTGCTATTAAGCAGTCGGGGAGGATCATCAATGGCGTTCGTCCGCAGGAGACCAGCCAGCCTGGTGTATTGCCTTCCGGTCTGACCTGGGAAAAGGCTACCATGAAGGATCTGGGTTTGGATCTGTCCACGCTGAGCAATCACCTGACCTTTACCGGCGATATCTATCAGCGTGTGACTACGAATATGTTTACGGTAGGTAAGACGCTGCCTGCCGTGTTTGGTACTACCGTTCCCAAGGGTAATAATGCCAACATGAAGACGAATGGTTTTGAGGCGTCGGTCAGCTGGCACGATCAGTTCCGGGTAGCTGCCAAAGCCTTCCATTACTCAGTCAGCGCGTGGATGTCGGATAACATCACGACGGTAACCAAATACAACAATACGACCAAGACGTTGACGGATTACTATGCCGGTGAAAAGATCGGAGAGATCTGGGGATATGTGAACGATGGTTATTTTACGGATGCCAATGCCAGCCAGGGTAGGGCGACGCAAAGTTTCTTCAGTGGCCTCTCTGCGGATGGTAACTGGAAAGCCGGCGATATCAAATTCAAGGATCTGAATCATGACAATGTCATTAACAACGGGGCGAATACCGTGAGCAATCCGGGTGACAGGAAAATTATCGGTAACTCTACTCCGCGTTACTCTTATGGGTTCAATCTTTCTGCCGACTGGAACGGCTTCTTTATCGGTGCATTCTTCCAGGGTGTTGCCAAGCGTGACTGGTGGCCTGGCGCTGAAGCCGATGGTTTCTGGGGTCAGTACAATCGTCCTTATAACAACTATCCGAAATACCAGGTGGGCAAGCAATGGTCTTACGCCAATCCCAATGCTTATTTCCCGAGACTTCGTGGTTACCAGGCGGAGAGCGGCTCGGGTGAATTGTATAATGCACAGACAAAATATTTGCAGAATGCTTCCTATATCCGTCTGAAGAATTTGCAGATAGGGTATACCCTGCCAGCCGGATTAGTTCAGCGTGCGCATCTGACGGCCGTTCGCTTTTATATCTCCGGTGAAAATATCTGGACGCATTCACCGATGTTCAAGCTGACGAAGGATGTCGACCCGGAAAGTATCGGGGCTTCCGACTATATCCTGACCGGAACCAACAGCTCGGGTAATACGAACAACTATCCGTTCCTTAAGAGCTACTCTGTCGGTATGAATGTCACCCTTTAAAAACCTCGTTCATCTGTTAAAAAATTGATATGAAACGTATAAAAAATATAAAAGGTCTTGTGTCGGCGAGTGTCTGCGCTTCCACGCTATTTCTGCTGGCCGGCTGTACCAAGGAGCTAAACCAGACTCCCCAATCTACGGCGACAAACACGGCCATCTTCAGCAGTGCGCAGGGGCTGCAGCTGTATTCCACTTCTTTTTACGATGGGCTGGCAAGTGCGGCCACCACGGTACGGGGCGACGACCAATACGCCAGTGCGGACTATGGTGCGCGTGCCAATGACCCGCTTTACTTACAGGGCACCACCTTCAACAGTCAGCAGGTGTCAGCCTCCACCGACTGGAATTGGACTCCGCTGCGCAACATCAACTATTTTATTGCGAATGCAAGCATTCCGAATGCGGGCGTAACAGACGCCGTTCGGCGAAACTATCTTGGCCTGGCCAGGTTCTTCCGTGCTTATTTTTATTACAACATGGTGACGAAATTCGGGAATGTGCCGTGGATCGGCAAGCCGCTGGGGACTAATGATTCTGCGTTGTACGCTGCGCGTACGGACCGGACGATAGTGATAGATTCCGTTCTTGCGGATCTGGACTATGCGGCACAGAATATTACGCTTACGACTGATGCTACGTCCAGCCAGATCACCAAATGGGTTGCTTATGGTCTCAAGTCGCGGGTATGCCTTTTCGAAGGGACATTCCGGGAGTACCAAACTCAATATAACCTGGGTGGTACGGTTGGGGATCTGCTGAATCAGGCGGCCAAGGCTGCCAGGGCGGTGATCGACAGCGGTGGGTATTCTTTGAATACATCGGGGGGAACCAGTCTTGCCTACCGCAACCTGTTTATCAGCACCAGTCCATTGGCCAATGAAGTAATGCTTTCGGATGTGATGAGCAGCGCCCTTTCCGTTTTCAATGATGCCAACTGGTATTATACCAGCGGTAGCTATGGATCACACTACAGTCTGACGCGCGAATTTGTCAATACTTATCTGAATGCTGACGGTACACCCTATTCCGGCGCAGATAATGCGACGTTTCAGGAGGAGATGACCAACCGGGATGGCCGTCTTGCGCAGACGATACGTACCCCGGGATATAGTCGCCCGACCGCCTCCGGGACGTCAGCGGCCTCCTCTCCGTCATTTGCCGTTACGGTAACGGGTTATATGCCGCTAAAGTGGACCATGGACAATCCATCGTTTGATCAATCTACCGACAACACTAACTCTATCTCTCTTATGCGGTATGCGGAAATTCTCCTGAACTACGCTGAAGCGGAGGAAGAGCTGAAGAACTATGGCGGCGGCGGGTTGACATCTGCGGACTGGACAAAGACGATAGGTGCACTGCGCACAAGGGCCGGATTGACCGGCGGACTGGCATTGCCGACGACTGTGGATCCTTATATTCAGAACTATTATTCTCCCAGGGCGAGCGACACTTATCCGGCTTTGACGATAACAGATCCTGTATTGCTGGAAATACGTCGGGAGAGAGGAATTGAGCTGGTGCTGGAAGGTTTCCGGTTTGCGGACCTTACGCGTTGGAGAATGGGAACGCTGCTGGCCATACCCTGGCAGGGCATCTATGTTCCTGCCGTCAATACCAATATCGACCTGGATGGGAATGGCACTCCGGACGTGTGCTTCTATACTACAAGCACTCCTCCGGGTTCTGTGAACGGCGTATCTTATGTTCCTGTTGGAAGCACCAGCGGCACAACCCTTTCGAATGGGACATCGGGACGTATCTTTTACCTCAATGACAATTCGCGGAAATGGTTTGATTATAAATATCTTTATCCGCTTCCTTTCAGCGAATTGCAGCTGAATCCGAATCTGAAGCAAAATCCGAACTGGAATTAAATATTTTTTATGCTGAAAAGATTAATTGTCCTGGCTGGCGCGGTAATGATGGGTACGGGGTTGCTTTATGCACAATCGGGGCAGCCATTGGCAAAGCATGTGGTATTGATCACGATCGACGGAAGTCGTCCCGATTTTTACCTGGATCCCAGCTGGCATGCCGACAATATCCGGGCTTTGATGGCCAGTGGGGCATATGCCAGGGGTGTAAACAGTGTTTTTCCTTCGATGACCTATCCTTCGCATACGACCATTGTAACGGGGGTGCAGCCGGCGAAGCATGGCATTTATTACAACAATATGTATGAGCCCAATGGGCCTACGGGAAAGATGTACTGGAATGACAGCTCTATCAAGGTGCCGACGATTTGGGGTGTTGCGCAGGCGAAGGGGCTGAAAGTTGCGGCATTGTTCTGGCCGGTCTCTGCCGATGCGCCGGTGATGTATAATATCCCTGATATCGGGAGCATGGGTGAAGCGGTGCGGGAGAAGTATTCGAAGCCGGCTGGTTTTGTCGATGAGGTGCGGAAGAATGTCTTTGATGGCGCTTCGACAATCGAGTACGGGCGGGATGTCAATGTCGGAAAGATCGCGGCCTATGTGATCAAAAAGGATCAGCCGAACCTGATGACCATACATTTCTTTTCGGTAGATCACAATGAGCATATGGAGGGCCGGGATGGTGACCAGGTCCGGGCTGCGGTGCGTGGTGCGGACAGTGCTGTAGGGATCATCGTGAATGCCCTGAAAGAGGCTGGGGTCTGGCAGGAGACGGTGATGATTGTCACGGGAGATCATGGATTTGTGGATGTCAGGACGAGTGTGAATCCCAATATATGGCTGAAACAGGCCGGGTTGATCAAGGATGTCAGGGCCGGTGACTGGAAGGCGCAATTCTTTTCGGTGGGAGGGGCGACCTATCTGTATCTGAAGGACAGGAAGGATGGGGAGACATTGAAGGCTGTCCGGCATCTGCTGGATACGGTGAAGGATGCTTCGAGGCTGTTCAGGATCATCGATCACAAGCAGATGGAGAGAATAGGAGGGAACCCGGATGTGGAGTTTGCTTTGAGCGGGTTGAATGGGACTTCGTTTGGGAATGCTATGACGGGAGAGGCGGTGAAGCCGGGGCATGGAGGTTCGCACGGATATTTTCCCGATTTCTTTGAGATCCGGACCGGGTATGTGATCAGTGGCCCTGGTATCCGTAAGGGGGCGGTGATAGAAGAGATGAACCAGCGGGATCAGGCGGCAATTATCGCGAAACTGCTGGGGCTGGATCTGCCTTCGGCGGAAGGGAAGGCGCCTGTGGCGCTGTTTGGGAAGTGATTTCGTTTTATCATATAAAGTTTCGGTTCGTAAAAAATCCCGCTTTTCCAGGCGGGATTTTGTTTTATATTGGAGAAAAATAGCCATATGAACACAAGAAGAAAATTTTTACAGGCGGCGGGGTTGTCGGCCGCGGCTGCGGGATGGGGTGGGTTAAAGGTTATGGGAGCGACATATAGTGGGGGTACTGCGGCGGTGGCGCTGCAATTGGGGATTGCGGGTTATACTTTTGCGCATGTACCGCTGGATCAGGGGATAGCTATGATGAAACGGGTCGGGGTTGGGGCTTTGTCCATCAAGGATTTTTACCTGCCGTTGGATAGTACTTCCGCGACGATACAAAGTGTGAAGGAGAAATTTGGCGCCAGCGGCATAAAGATCTATGCTGCAGGGGTTATTTATATGAAGACGCAGGCGGAGGTGGACCGGGCTTTTGAGTATGCTAAAATGTTGGGAGTGGATCTGATAGTCGGGGTGCCTAATCCTGAATTGCTGGCGTATACGGAGCAAAAGGTAAAGGCTTATAATATCCGGGTTGCCATTCACAATCATGGTCCGGAGGATAAATTGTATCCTTCGCCGGTGGATGTGTACGATCATATCAAGGGGTTGGATGACCGGATGGGGCTTTGCCTGGATATCGGGCATGCTGCCAGGGCGGGGGCCAATCCGGTGGAGGTGATCGGGAAGTATGGGACGAGGATCTTTGATCTGCATGTTAAGGACCTGGCGGAGATTACCACTAAGGCGAAGCCGATCGAGCTGGGTCGTGGGGTTTTGGATATTGCGGGGGTAGTAAAAGCGCTGACACGTATTCGTTATACTGGGTATTGCAGCATTGAGCATGAGATGGATATGACTGATCCTTTGCCGGGTATTGCCGAGTCGGCGGGATTTTTCAGAGGGGTGGTGAAGGGGGAGGGGCTGTGATATCTTTTGGATCAGGGAAAATGGGTAAAGTTGGAGTCAGGCAACTCCTGTATAACACGGATGGGAGTTTTGTAAAAAGGTTTGCCAGCCGCGGGTCGCTGAACGCTCCGTGGGGTGTCGCTATGGCGCCGGCGGGGTGGCTTCAGTCGAAGGATATGGAGGATGACAATGGACATGATAATGGAGATGATCATGGTGGCAATAATAATAGCGGGCCGGGGAATAATAATGGTGGTCATGGGCATGATTTTGATGCGTCCCAGCCTGTTATCCTGGTCGGCAATTTTGGAGATGGCCGTATCAATGTATTTACGATGGACGGCACCTACCAGGGACAGCTGCAATCGCATAAGCGGACGATAGTGATCGATGGGCTCTGGGCCTTATCCTTCCCACCATCTACGGCTACTTCCATCGATCCGAACAGGCTGTATTTTACAGCAGGACCGGATAAGGAGGCAGATGGGGTCTTTGGGTATCTTATCAAGCAGTAACTGTTAGCAACGGACTATAAAGCGAAGCCCCTATGTTATATAGGGGTTTTGTTTTATATTGGTGATATGAAAAAAGCCGCTAAAATCCTTCTGTATATTGTAGCCGGTATCGTCATAGTAGTGGCGTCACTGGCCCTGTATGTAAAAAAAGCGTTGCCCAATGTTGGGAAACCCATGGACCTAACTGTTCAGGTCACACCCGGACGGGTAGCTCATGGAGAATATCTTGCCAAGTCCGTCGCCGGCTGTATGATCTGTCACAGCGGCAGGGATACCAGCTTCTATGGTGGTCCGGTAAAGGATAGTAGCTGGGGGAGGGGTGGTGAGCTTTTTGGTCGGGACCTGGGTTTCCCCGGTATGATCTATGCCCCCAATCTCACGCCTTATCACCTGGGTAAGTGGACGGATGGAGAATTGTTCAGGGCCATCACCACCGGTGTAAGCCGGGACGGGCATGCCTTGTTTCCTCTTATGAACTATCCCGCCTTTGGGCAGATGGACCAGGAGGATATCCTCAGCATCATCGCTTTTTTGCGTACGCTGCCTCCCGTTGTCAACGATGTCCCGAAGACGGAACTGGATTTCCCGCTGAACTTTATCGTCAATACTATTCCGGCAAAGGCGATGCTGACTGCCCGGCCTGATTCCAATAATGCGGTTGCTTATGGCAAATATCTTGTGAAGATGGCGAGCTGTGTAGAATGTCATAGTAAGGCTGACAAAGGGAAGATCATGGAGGGAACGGAGTTTGGGGGAGGAAGGGATTTTGGAATGGTGAACGGGAAACATGTTTATTCTATGAATATCACGTCGGATGCAGAGACGGGAATTGGCAACTGGAGCAGGGAGCTATTTATCCGGAAGTTCAAGCAATATGCTGATAGCTCTTATAAGCCGAAGCTGGTGACCGCGGGTGCGTTTAATACGCCTATGCCGTGGTTGGCGTACGCGGGAATGAGGGAGAAGGACCTGGCGGCCATCTATGCGTATCTGCATCAGGTGAAGCCGATACACAACGCGGTGGAAAGGATAGCCCATTAATTGTGGGGGGTACCGGGAATGTTAAGTGTATGCGGTGATGACTTACCCGTCTGAACGGTAGGGTTCGAGGAAGGTGCTCTTTACCTGATCGGATCGCAGGATGTAGAAAACCCAGATCACCGCATAGACGCCGATAAGGAGAAAGTCGTGGGTGAGGTTTTCCCTATAACTGTTGAAGGTGGGGGGAATGGGTTGCTGGTGGAATAAAAGAATGAGGAGCAACTGACCGGAAAGCAGGATCCCCGTGTACCAGACGAACATCCGGGGAAAGATGTCGCGTTTCTTTGCGAACCAGAACAGGGCGGCTCCGGACGCGGCTAAAAAGCTAAGCTGGATGGCCATCTTGCCAAGATAAAGATATTGAAGCGGTTTGCCGCCGGTGCTACCATAGGTCGTCCAGTTATTGTAGCTGTAATAGTTGGATCTGAAAAAGGCGTATCCATTAAGCACGAGACCGACGGTGAGGCAAAAGCCGAGGAGGATAAGCCAGCCACCCAGGGGATAACCTGAACCAGGTGCATACAATGTCTCTTCACTACGCCGATTCAGCCAGACAAAAAGCCTGGAAAAGGAAAGCGAAAAGAAGAAGGTAAGCCAGATGGCTGGCCAACAGGCTCTCACGCTTTCGGTTGCCGGGAGGGAAAAGGAATTGGCGTTGCCGGGTGTTGTCTCCTGCGAAAGCGGGTTATCCGATTCGGTATTGTTCTTATACAGCTGAAAGAAGATAAGATCTTCCATCTTTTTATAATCAGCTTTATATTGTCGTACGCCTGAGACCGGGATATGATCTTTAAAGGTCCGGAGGGTATAATACAGGGTCATATTGCTTCCATTCATATCGGGGACAAAGTCGAACTGATAGGAATCATTTTTTATGTGCAAGGGACCGGAGCCAAAATCCCAGTTTTCGGGAAGATTGAGGTTCAGGGTATAATGAATATTACAGGGATAGGGAAGAGCGATCGGGGCATCGGCGGATGCGTTGGAAGGGTTGGTCAGGGATTGTCCGATCAGCCTGGCTGAGAAGTCGAAGGACCTTTTTCCTTTTTCAGATGTATCCCATAGCTGGGGGATGGCATATGCTTTTGTCACTTTGAACTCATTCTTTACGCTGTCGTCGACCCAGGTAATGGTACCTTCCTGTCGGATGCCTTCGAATATGGTAGCGTAGTATTTGCGGTATCTCTCTTCCAGGTCTTTTATGCTGTTCTCTGCGAATGATTCCCTGATCTCGTCGGCGGAGCCACCTGAATAAACGCTGTTGATCGTATAACGGGAGGTATCGGAGTAACGGGCATCGAGCTTTTCGATAATGGTATAATCATAGATACGCCCTGGTGTGACGGGTTGTAATTTCTTTTCTCCATCGCGGAGGAGGAGTGCATAACCATAGGCGGGGACATAAAGGCTGGTCAATTCGCCTCTTTGACCTGAGATGGTCGGGTCGACGAAAAGAAGCTCACCGTTGGGTCTTTGAATAGCTGTAATGGCGTGGTCGAAGACGGCGGGCGCGGGGGCAATATGGACCAGCTCGCTGCGGGTGGTGGTGCTGACGAGGGCGACGCAGGCAGGAATCCCTTCCTGCTGTAGTATCACGGATAAGAGCAGCGCTTTATCCTTGCAGTCTCCGAAACGCTGGGTGTAGACTTCGGCGGGTGGGTGAGGGCGGTGGGTATTGGCGCCGATCTCCAGTCCGAGATAGCGAATGTCGTTCTGAACAAAGCGGGTTGCCAGATTGGCAAAAAGATCTTTATTTCCTTTTGCGGCAGTTCGCCAGGCGGTGATCTTTTGCTGTAGTCCTGCCGGTATCGGGTAATGGTAGTTATTAAATGTTGTGAGTCCCCAGTTGACCACACCCTGCCAGTCGGCGTATTCGCTGATATAGGCGGTTGGGTTAGGGCTATACCAGTCGGGCGCCCCTGATCTCGATTCCCAGCTCTTTATCGGCGGGTTTTCCCAAAAGTAGACAAGGGTGTTACCCTGGTGTAGCTCTGTGGGGGTGGGGGCATTGTTGCGGAATTGCAGGTTGAGCTTGCGGGCCGGGGTGGTTATGATGGTCTTATAATAATTACAGATGGCTGTCTTGCTGTTGAAGAAGGATTCATCGGAGTACTTATTTGCAAAGACGGGATTGAAGCCTACGACGGAGTAAGACACTTCTATTTTATCATCTTTCCGGATATCCTTTAGGGTGACGAAGGCTCTTTTGAGGCCGTTGTATTGAAATTCATCTGCATCGGTCTCTTCCTGGACCACCTTGATATCGCTGATCCTGAGCTGGTTGAGGGCGGCTCCTTCGCGCAGGATAGTGATACGATGGAAGATGACCTGCTGGAACTGGGGGGAGAAGGTGACCGAGACTTCGGAGGCGTTCTGTACCCCTGATCCATTAATGATATGCTTTATATAATGGGTGTATTCGGTGTTGCTGAGGAGGCTGGTTTGCTCTTCGAAGAGCTGATAATAATAGCCGTCGCTGATATCGCGCTGGACGGGTTTTTTGTCGAGGTCGGGATGAATGGTATATAGCCAGGCCGGTGTGGGGGCTGTGTGGACGCTGGGAAGCGCTGACGCACCGGTGTATATCAATAAACTTAGGATAAAGGATACTAAAATACGCATACAGGATTTAGTAATTAAGGGTTATCAAACATAAGTAAAAAAAAAGGGCCAGGATAGAAATCCAGCCCCGTTTTTAAATCCAATATCCTATGAAAAACCGAATATGTAAATACAAGCTACGTGCCGGACCGGCTGGTTGGACCCCGGGGTCTAAAAAAAATAGTCAATAGGCTGATTTATATGGCATTATAATTTAAATATTCCTGGTGGGGGAAGGGAGTGGATGTGCCATTAATTCCTTTTTAATCCCAGGGGTGGAAAAATTTTCCAGGGAATGGAATAGATGAAGAAAGCCGGCTTTTGAGGGCCGGCTTTCTTCATTATCGGGGGAAGGCGGGGATCAGTACCCGTCGTTCTGGATCAGCTTGTTGTTGGCGTCGATCTCGGCTTGTGGCAGAGGAAGGACGAGCTTTTTATTGTCGTAATCAAATCCATCGACGTCCATCTTCAGGCGTTTCAGGGTGAAGAGGCGATCTCCCTCAAAGCCAAATTCGCGGAAGCGTTCCTCGACGAAGTCGTCCTGGGTTGCTCCGGTCAGGGGGTCGGCATTGGCCCGAAGGCGAATGGTGTTGATATCCTGATCGGGAGTATTGGCACCAACCTGTGTACCGTTGTGGAGGTTGGCTTCCCCACGAATCAGGAACATGTCTGCCAGCCGGATGACGGGGATCTCTGTATAGAATTTCTGCCATTTGTTAGGATAGGTACCGTCTACGCCGGCGATGCTGCTTCCCAGGGTAAAGTAGGTTTGCCGGAAATCGTCGGGGGAATCGAAGTGAGTAAAGTAAGCGGAATCCGCAAAGATATCACCTCTGCCGCCAAGGTAACCGCTAGGCAGTCCGGAATAGGGAGCATAAAAGGTCTGGATACCGTCGTCGGTAGTACCGGCATTGCTCTGGGCTGTCTGTGAAATGGAGAAGATGTCTTCGAAGGTTGGCCCGGCGTTGTTGAACTCTTTATCATAGGAACTGGCGAGCTGGTATCCTCCATTTGTAATGACATCATCGGCATAGGTGGCTGCGTTGACGTAATCACCCATGACGAGGTAGACTTTTGCCAAGAGTGCTTCGGCGGGATAATAGGATGCTTTGCTGAAGGCGTCTTTAAGGTCCGAGATGATCTGATCGTAGGTCTGCTGAACGGTAGCCCGGGTAAGCTTGGCCTTTTCGACATCATAAGTATAAACCGGGGCAGTTGTGATAGGAACGCCCAGGTTGGTGGCGGCGCCACCGTCGGAATAGGGTTTTGCAAATAGGTTTACCAGATAGAAATAAGTAATTGCCCGCATAAATTTTGCCTGTGCCTCGGTGGCATTTCTTTGGGAGGAATCGACAATACTCAGCTTATCCAGAACGGTATTGGTGATTGAGATAATCTTATAGCTATTACCCCAGAGGTCGGCACATACTCCATTGGTGGCTGTTGTCTGTTTCTGATAAATATTTTTGTAGGTATTGAATGTCCCTCTAAAAACAACCTGGTCCTCGTTGGCCAGGAGGTCGGATATGTCGATGAATTTTTCGCCAAAGGCGGCGGCGTTCTGCAACTGCGCATAACCGCCTGCCAGGACATTCAATACATCCGAGGATGTCTTAATCTGGTCGAGTGTAATGTCGTTCTGCGGCTGTACATCCAGCTTTTTGCTACAGGATGCAATGAGGAAGATGACTGTGAGACTAAATATATAGGAAACTGTTTTCATTCTGATAATCTTTAATGAGTTATAGAGAACTTAGAACCGTGCTGTCAAACCTACTGTAAGGGTTTTAGCCTGCGGAATGGTATAAAAATCCTCTCCGCCGTACACTGTGCTTACGACATTGGTATTGACCTCGGGGTCACCCGGATATTTGGTCGAGGTGAAAAGGTTCGTGCCTGCCACGTAGAGGCGAAGAGATTTGATCTTCATCGCATTAGCGGCTGCTGTGGGGATGCTATATCCAAGGGTGAGGTTCTTTAGTCTCAGGTAATCTCCTTTATAGAGCCAGCGGGTGGAGGGGCCATCGGCGCCGGATCCGAAGTTATAGCCGGCGCGGGGCACGCTTGTCTTTTGGCCGGGGGTGCCCCAGGCGTTGACCAGGTCGATGGTCTGATTGTCAAAGCCATTATAGAATCCAGCGGTCATATATGTGCCGCCTCCGTTATAAAGATGGACGCCGGTGACGCCATAGAAGAATACGCTTAGGTCAAAGCCCATGTAAGAGAAGGTATTGGTAAGACCTCCTGTCCAGGTGGGGCTGTATTTACCGACATACTGGCGGGGGGCCGAGGAGTAGTCGTTGGTTGTACCGCCTTTGCCGTCGTCGTAAAGGGCATCGCCATTGGCAGGGTCGACGCCAACCAGTTTCCGCAAGTGCCAGGTGCCGACGGCCTGTCCTTCGTATGCTCCTTCATAACCACTTGAGTTCTCTACGAGCTGGCCTCCGAGGCTGCCGACCCTGTTCTTGTTATAGGCGGCATTGAATGAGGTTGTCCATTTAAAGGCGCCGGTCAGGTTCTGGGAGGTTAGCGAGATCTCAACGCCCTTATTATTCATCACGCCAAGGTTTTGAACGATGGTCGATTTGCCGGTGGCAGTGCTATAATATCCGACGGTGAAGGGAATATTTGTTTCGAGGAGGACATCGGTGGTGTGTTTGTGATAATAGTCCAGCTCACCGGTAAGCCGGTTCCTGAAGAAGCCGAAGTTGACGCCGATGTCTGCCTGGACGGTCTTTTCCCAATGAAGTCCGGGGCTGCCCAACTGGGATGGGGCATAACCCGGGAGGCTGGGATAGTTGGTCGGTGCTAAGAGAGTGCGGAATTTTTGTTCCCCTATTTCCGAGTTGCCCGTCAGGCCAAAGCTTCCGCGCAGCTTCAGGAAGCTAAGCGATTTGGCGTCCTTCAGGAAATCTTCCTGAGAGATGATCCAGCCGACGGAAGCTGCGGGAAAATTACCGTACCGTTTGTTGGGATCGAAGCGGGAGGAACCATCGATACGATCGCTGACGGAAAGCAGGTATTTGTCTTTATAGCTATAGGTAGCTCTCAGGAAATAGGAAAGGAAAGTATATCTGTCGTTGGTGGTAGACGCCGCGGTGATATTTGTAGCGCCGTTGAGGTTCTTGATAGCGTCGGACGCGTATCCTTCTCCTTGTGTAGCACCGTGCTGGTAGTCATTTTGCTGATAGGACATACCCAGCACGGCGGTAAGTCTGTGGTCGTCGCCGAGAGTAGGGGTGAATGTGAAATAGTTATTGGTATTGAAGGTGACGTTCTGAGAGTTTACGACTGCGCCTTTCCCGATGCCGGCGCCATCCTGTGATTCCTTACCGAAGAATTCGTTCTCTGTAAGGTTGAGGATGTCAGCCCCAAATTCGGACTGGAAGGACAGGGAGGGAAGGAGCTTGAGGTTTCCGTAGGCGTTGCCCAATGCCCGGTAGGTATACTGGCGATCGCGATCATAGAGTGCGTCATATACGCCGCTGGGATAGAGTGTGTTGTTGTTTGGCAGGTGGGTCACGGGATCGATGATCGGGTTGATCGGGATCTGGGCGACCAGCTGTCCGGGTGTGGAGAATGCGTTGTCATTTGTGATCCTGTTCAATTGGGATCGATCGACTGCGAGGTTAAGGCCGAGGGTCAGCCTGTCGGAGGCGGTGTGATCGATATTGAAGCGGGCGCCTGCGCGCTGGAACTGGTTATTGATGACGATGGCGTCCTGTCTGTTGAAGAAGCCGGAGATAAAGAAGCGGGTTTTGTCATTACCGCCGGTTGCAGACAGGTTGATCTGGCTGGACGGGGCATTGTGGTGATAGACCTGGTCCTGCCAGTTGGAGTTGGCGCCACCGGTGTTCGCGTCGGTACCCTGGGAATACTGGTCGAGGACATTGCTTTTGTAAAAGTCTGTATAGTCGGCGAGTGCATCGTCTTGTGAGGCATAACCGCTGATGCCGTTCTCGAAGTCGTAGCGGGCGTCATTGAGCGCGGATTTATTTATCAGGGCAACATATTGTTTGCCATCCAGGAATTTCCACTTGCGGGTGGGGTTGCTTTGGCTCTGGCTGGTGTTGAGCTCGATGACGGTCTTCTGGCCCGTTCTGCCTTTTTTGGTAGTGATGAGCACGACCCCGTTGCCGGCGCGGGCGCCATAGATGGCGGCTGCGGAGGCGTCTTTCAGGACCTCGACGGACTCGATGTCATTGGGGTTGATATCGGCCAGCGGGTTAGTATCGTCGTTGGTGTTGTCGGACACGCTGACGGAGGTGACAGGCAGACCGTCTATGACATAGAGGGGCTGGCTGCTGGCGGAGATGGACGATGTACCGCGGATATTTATCTGGATGGCCTGGCCGAGCTTACCGCTACCGGAGGATACGACCACACCCGGGGCCTTACCCTGGATGGCTGATTCGAAGCTGGGGGCGGGGAAGTTCTCGATATCTTTTGCGTTGACCTGGGCGATGGAGCCGGTCACGTCTTTTTTCATGGCTTTACCATAGCCCACAACCACTACTTCGTTGAGGGCTTTCTGTGAGCCGGCGAGGGAGACAAGGAGGGGATCGCTACCGGAGCCGATGGGTACTTCCTGGTCGTCGAAGCCGATATAAGAAAAGTGCAGTGCGGTCGCTTTGGGCCCGACCTTGATCGAGAAGCTGCCATCGGGGCCGGATACGACAGAGGCTTTTGTGCCTCTTGCGCTGATGGTTACGCCGGAAAGAGCGGTCTTGTCTTTTGCGTCGAGTACTTTGCCGAAAATCTGACGGGTCTGGGCGAAAGTGACGCTGCAATGGAATAATAGGATTCCAAGGAACCAGTAGAATTTGCTCATAAGTGTCAATGTTGTTGGTTGGTTATATGTTATTTCTCAGGCCGGACTTAGGGGTTATATAGCAAGTATACTCAATTACCATGAATTTAAAAAAAACATTACATAGAAGGCCATCTTTATATATGAAAATTACGTAACTTCAGAAAGATACTGCTGTCGCTATATGGGATGGAGGTTTACGATACCAATAAGCTTGTGTTTGCTGTGTTGTTCCCCGATTTCTGCCCAACGGGTCTATTACTGTGAGCCCTACAGTGATAGATTTACGCTTCGGGAGGAATTACTGGGGAAGGTGGGAGAATATTATTGGGTAGCCGCTACGACCCGCAAGAGAGTGCCGAGGCGTAGTACAGAATATGCGGCGGAAGAGCGAAACTTTACCATCTACAATACCCGGATGAACCTGATCAACCAGATCGGAGAAACATCTTATATCGGGGATCCCATTAAGGAATATATTATTACTACGTATGATCATTTCGATCAGGTGCACTTATTAAAAACGGATAAGAGGCAAGTGGAGGTGTGGCTGCAGCGGTATGAGCCGGATGGGCAGCCCACGGCGGCGGGGCGGGCCATCGGGACATTTGCTTTTGATGAGCCGGGGAACAGCTTTATGATGGTGAGATCGGAGGACAGGAGCCGGATATTGCTGGTCGGGTTTGAATTTATTTCTTCTAATGCGCCGAGGGTGCATACGATGTTGTTCGACCAGGACTGGCAATTGCTGGCGGAAACGGTGTACAAGCATCCTTTTTTTTCGCAGCCGATGATCCAGGACGATTATACGAGCTTTCCGCTGGAGGACTTTAACAGTGCGCCGGTGAAGTTAGCGAATAACGGGGAATGGCTGATGATGTCTCCGTCGAGAAAGGATCATAATTTCCTGTTGTTTCATTTTAGCGCTACGGATACTGCGGTTGTATGGAAGGGAATCCTGTTACCGGGTACTTCGGAGATGGAGGATGTGTGTTTGTCGATAGACAATGTGAATGGCGAGGTTGTTGCGGGGATACTGTCGGCCTTTCATTATTCGTCGTTAAAGAATGTGGAGGTGGTACATTATTCTATGGAGCGAAGGGCTTTTGATTTTGATTCTTCCTACCGGCTGACGACGTTGGGCGGAAAGAAGGTGAAGAATGGGAATTTGGTGAAGGAAAACTTTATGGCGGTGCCGGGGAGGGGCTTTTTGTTGATGAAGGAATATGGGCGGCCATTCGAGCTTGATTTGGATGACAATGCTTTTGATGAGGGCTGGGATCCTGCTATGATCTTTTCCAGCAATGGCATTCCTGATCCGAATACGGGTCCTACGCGGATCCGGTTTCCGTCGCCCAAGTATGGCTATGCCCGTTATAAGGGGCAGGCGAATCCGCCCTATCATGACAGGGGGGATCTGAGTCTCTATTATTTTCCGGCCAATCGAAAGGACAGCTGCTGGATGGGGATGATCAGCCAGGAGCAGGTGACGGAGCTGAACTCTCCCAATCTTTCTTATATGGTGGTGCCTTTACAGGATAAGCTTTTCTTTCTCTACAATAGTTTTGTACACGGGCAAAGTATGTATGCGTCCACGACGGTGATCAATCAGCATGGGGAACTGGTCTCTGATGAGGGGATACTTTTTTGGGGTTTGAAAAATACATTGAATTTCCAGCAGTCGAGGCAGATGGCGCCGGACCAGATCGTCATTCCCTATGACCGGTATCTGAACGGGAGCGGGACTGTGCAGGGACGGATAGGGTTTGCGGTTGTACAATTTTAAATCAGTCCGACCCCCTAGCGGGCCGAACTGATCTCCATTAACTCTTTTAAGTAGTCGCCCCAGATAGTGGGGTTGGAATGTGTGCCGTGGCCGGATGTTTTTTCGGTGATGGGCAACAGGATATATTTTCCTTTTGGTACTTTTTTGATCTCTACGTCCAGGACACCCATTTCGGGTGGGTTACATTCGTCGTCGGCGGAATTGCAGGCGAAGAAGTTGCATTTTATCGTAGCCAGCTTTGGTTCCGGGTTGTAGAAGCGGGAGGCGTCCATGGCGTAGATAAAATCATTGGCGTCCTGGTGCCGGATAAAATTCGCGACGGCCATGTCGTAGCTTTTTTCCACCTGATCACGGGTTGGTGTTCTTCTTTGCATTTGCCAGGGGCTGCTGGTCATCCAGAATAAGGAAGTGTAGGCACCGCGAAGCCCTGTTTCGGGTGGGGCGGTGTAGTCGCCATTTTTCCAGGCCGGATCGGACTTTATGCACTGGATACCTGCATAGCGGGTCATGCGGTTGCGGCCGGCGATCTCTATGGGCAGGCTGGCGTTGGCCATGCAGGCGTCCATAAAGTCGGGATAGGTCTCTGCCCAGACCCAGCAATGCATGGCGCCCATGGATGTGCCGAGGATGAGTCGGAGATGGTTGATACCCATCTTTTCGGTGAGGACCTGGTGATCGGCCTGAACCATATCATCATAAGTATATTTTGGAAACTTCATATGCAGGCCATCGCTGGGCTTGCTGGATTTTCCGTGGCCGATGCCATCGGGGAGGATGATAAAATATTTTGTGGCGTCGAGGGTCTGGCCTGGTTCGAAGAGGTTGCCGCCAAAACCCTGGTTCACGAAATTGTGGCTGTTCCCGGTTGTGCCATGCATGATATAAACGGCATTGATTACCTTTCCGTTCTTATCTTTTACCGGTTTGCCGAAGGTCGTGTAGTGTAGCCGGAGGACAGGGATAGTTTCCCCGCTTTGGAATTTAAAATCCTTGAGTTCGTAATCTACTTCGGCAGAATCTGGTAAATTGAGGGCTGCCGGGGCGGATCGCTGTGCGTGTGCCATGAAGCTTGCCAGGACCAAAATTGGGATAGCAAGGAATTTTTTGATGGTATGCATGACGGGTGGTTGAATGAAGCGTGAATGTATTAAATTAACGTCTTGGCTTATAGACGAATTTTAATCGGGTATTTACAAATTTTGCATTAAATCTGACACATGAGATATTTTTTTATTACAGCTATGTTTGTGGTTTGTCTGGCGGCCTGCCAGCAGCCTGTTTCGAAGGCTCCGGTATCGGTGGCCGACTATTTTGCCACCCAGGATTCGGGGGTACAGAACGGGAATATAAAGTTAGTGGATATTCAGACCCCGAAGGGGAAGTTTCGGGTCTGGACCAAACGGTTTGGGAATAATCCGCGGATCAAGGTATTGTTGCTGCATGGCGGACCTGGCGGGACGCATGAGTTCTTTGAGTCGTTTGAGAATTTTTTGCCGAAAGAAGGGATAGAATTTATATACTATGATCAGCTGGACTCTTATTATAGCGATCAGCCGGGTGACAGCAGTCTCTGGACGACGGAGCATTTTGTGGAGGAAGTTGAGCAGGTGCGGCAGGCCCTGGGGCTGAACAAGGATAATTTCTATTTGCTCGGGCACAGCTGGGGTGGGATACTGGCGACGGAATATGCCTTGAAATACCAGGACAATCTGAAGGGGCTGATCATATCCAATATGATGGCCAGCATGCCAGAGTATGAGAAATACAATGGGGTGTTGAGAGGGAAGATGAGAAAATCGCTGGTTGACTCGCTACAGCATTATGAAGACAAGGGGCTTTATTCCGATAGTGTCTATCAGTCACTGGTGATCAGCGAATATTATAATGTGCATTTATGCCGGGTAAAACCCGAGTGGCCCGATCCGGTAAAGCGGGGTTTCAAACATTTGAGTCCGGGGATCTATGTGACTATGCAGGGGCCGAGCGAATTTAAAACGGGGGGAAGGCTGATCAAATGGGACAGGAGTAAGGACCTGCCAAAGCTGAGGGTGCCGACCCTGACTATTGGGGGAGAGTATGATACGATGGACCCGAAATATATGGAATGGATGAGCAAGCAGGTACAGCAGGGATCATATGTATATTGTCCGGAGGGGAGTCATTGTGATATGTGGGATGACCAGGCGCATTATTTTCCGGGGCTTATAAAGTTCCTGAAGGATGTGGATGAGGGGAAGGGCCACTAAGCAAAAAATTAGGGGGAACGGGTAATATATGAGTAGGTAGGCTGAGATTAGTATTTAAATTTCGGGTCTCAAAAATTAATCGCGAATGAGAATACGTTATTTATTGTTGTTGGTCTTTTTGGCTGGTGGACTGGCCGGAATAGCGCAGTCCACGGAGAAACCGCCATTACATGGCAATCATTGGATGGCGGTCACGGGGAAGCCGCTGGCGGCAGAAGCCGGTGCGCAAATTTTTCAGAAGGGGGGGAATGCGATAGATGCTGCATGTGGAATGCTGGCGGCTGTGTGTACAATGTGGGATGTGTTGAGCTGGGGCGGAGAAACGCAGGCACTTATATATAATCCCAAATTGGGGAAGGTCATTGCCATCAATGCCCTGGGCTGGGCTCCTACGGGGGCCACACCGGCTTTTTTCAAGAGCAAGGGCTATAGTTTTCCTCCGGAATATGGTCCGCTGGCGGCTGTTACGCCTGGTACGCCCGGAGGACTCTGTTATATGCTGGCGGAATATGGGACGATGAGTCTGAAGGACGTGCTGGCTCCGGCGATGGAGATGGCGAAAGGATATGCTATCGAGGCGCAGACGGCCAATAGTTTTGAAGCGCAGAAGAAGAGATTGAAGGAATGGCCTTATAGCAAGGCTTTGTTCCTGCCGCATGAAGGAGAAAAAAGAGAAGCGCCGGAAGCCGGTGAAGTATTTGTGCAGAAGGACCTGCTGGAGACGCTGAATAAAATGGTCGATGCAGAGCAGGATGCGCTGAAACATAAGAAGACGCGTAAGGAAGCTATCATGGCTGCTTTTGATCGGTTCTACAAAGGCGATATCGCAAAGGAGATCGTACGGGCGAGCCAGGAGCAGGGTGGTCTGTTTACAATGGAGGATCTTGCTCAATGGAAGCCGATAGAAGAAGAGCCTATGCATGTCAGCTATAGGGGAACCGAAGTCTACAAGCTACAGCAGTGGACGCAGGGGCCTTCGATGTTGCAGGCGCTGAATATACTGGAGAATTTCAATCTGAAGGATATGGGATATAATAGTACCCGTTATATCCACACGGTGTACCAGGCGATGAACCTGGCTTTTGCCGACCGGGACTTTTATTATGGCGATCCTTATGTCACGTCGGGTCAGCCGATGAAGGGGTTGCTGAGTAAGGAATATGCGAAGGAACGGGCGAAGCTGATCAGCTATGACCGGAATAATGCGATGGCGGGGCCGGGTGATCCTTATCCTTTTGAGGGGCGGACGAATCCTTTTACCGAACTGCTGAAGCAACGGGAGAAGCTGAATGCGCCGATGATGCGAGGCGGGGGAAATGCTCCGAGTACGGGTGGAGCGATGAATTCTGTTACGGAAATAAAGGATGGGGATATCGCTTTTGATCATACGACGCCCGGAGGGCCTGTGAATGAGGAGCTGTATCATGACCGGCTCTGGCGCGGGACTACGAGTATTGAAGCAGCGGATAAGGATGGCTGGGTAATTTCGGTTACGCCGAGTGGTGGTTGGAATCCGGCTTGTGTGGCGGGGCATACGGGAGTGGGGATGAGTCAGCGGATGCAAAGCTTTGTGCTTGACTCTATCGTTTGTCCTTTCAACGTGGTTGCTCCGCATAAAAGGCCGCGGGTAACGTTGACGCCCAGCCTGGCTTTGAGGGACGGGAAACCCTTCCTCTGTTTTAGCGTGCAGGGCGGGGATACGCAGGATCAGAATCTGCTGCAGTTCCTGTTGAATGTGGTAGATTTTGGGATGACGGTGCAGGAGGCTACGGAAGCGCCGAATATCAATTCAGACCAGCTGTGGTTGTCGCTGGGGGGTGAAAGGATGGAAGATCGCAGGCCGAGGCCGGGGCATATATTGCTGGGCAATGTGACCCCGCCATATGTGAGGAAGGATCTAAGGCAGATGGGGTATATCGCGACTTATGGGGACAGGACGAGCGGGCCTATCAATGCGATAATGGTGGATGCGAAGCATGGGACTTTTTGGGGTGGGAGTAGTAATAATGGGGAGGATTATGGGATAGGATGGTAAGAATTTATTTGAAAATAGTAAAGGGGCCTGACGGCCCCTTTTTTTATGATTTGAATTGTGCGCCTTTGAAGGTCTTTTTAAATTCGAGCCAGTCAGGGATTGATACGTGTTCGACGTATGGATTGTCCGGATGGTTCTTTATATATTCCTGGTGATAGGGTTCTGCGGGATAGAAGTTGCTGAAGGGTAGGACCTGGGTAACAATTTTTGAACGATATTTTTTTGAGTCGCGGGCTATTTCTTCGTCGATGAGCTTTTTTTCATCATCGGTGCGATAGAAGACGGCCGACCTGTATTGGGTGCCTTCGTCGGGGCCCTGGCGATTGAGCTCGGTGGGGTCCATGCTGGCGAAGAAGGCGGATACGAGGGTGGCGTAGGAAATTTTTGCCGGATCATAAAAGACCTGGACGGTCTCCGCGTGGCCGGTGGTACCGGAGCAGACCCTTTCGTAGTCGGGATGTTTATCGGTGCCGCCGGCATAACCGGAAACGGCGTCTCTTACGCCTACCAGGCTTTGGAACACGATCTCAGCATGCCAGAAGCAGCCTTCTGCGAAATAGGCGACGGCTTCGTTGGGGGACGGTTTTCCTGCGTCTTTTGCGGGGATGTTGACAGGCTGGCTCTGGCCACAAGCGGCCAGGAGGAATATGGTGATGAAGGTGAAAAGGAGTTGTTTCATATTTATATTATTTGAGCGCTTTTGAAGTTACAGGGGGCTGGCCGCCTTCGGGGACAAAGATGAGGGCTGCAGAATTCATGCAGTAGCGTTTGCCGGTGGGGCTGGGGCCATCGTCAAATACATGGCCTAAATGGGAGCCGCTCTTGCTGTCGACCACTTCCCATCTTTCCATGCCGTCGCTGTTGTCTTTTACAAGACGGACTGCCTCGGGTGTGATGGGGGCGAAAAAGCTGGGCCAGCCGGTATGGGAATCGAATTTTGTTTCCGAGCTAAATACGGGTTGCAGGGAGGCTGCGGAATAATATGTCCCTTTCTTATAGAAATGATCGTATTGTCCGGTGAAGGCTCTTTCTGTGCCTTGTTCGCGGAGGATATAATACTGATCTGCCGTAAGGCGGCCTTTCCATTCAGCCTTTGTGAATGTCATCGGGTATGTCGTATTTGGGGAGGCGACGGGCGGGTCGGGATACTTAATATTTTTTGATTGTGCCTGAGATGTGCATGCCGACAGAGAGAAAAGGATTACCAGCGTAAAAGCTAAGTACTTCATGGTTTGTTGTTTTACATATAATAAACGAAAGAGTGCCTCAAAGGGTTTGGTTGGGATTGTTAAGATTGCTAACATATTTGAAAATATTTAATCTGTTTATCAAAACTGATTGTACAAGGGCTTAGTCGTAAAGGGGGGGGATAACTTACAAAGATTCTTATTTTTTGCTGCAACATTTTGGGAAGTTGCCCGTCCTATTGGAAATGGCATTTCCATGTTTAAAAACTACCTGAAAGTCGCTTTTCGCAATCTTTGGAAGAATAAGGGCTTCTCTTTTATCAATATTATAGGGTTGGCGGTGGGGATGGCCAGTGCCATTCTGATCCTGTTGTGGATACAGAATGAGGTGAGTTATGACGGGTTTCATGCCAAAAAGGACAGGATCTATGAAGCCTGGAACCGGGCTGAGTTCAGTGGGGCTTTACATTGCTGGAATACTACGCCGAAGGTGCTGGCCTCTGCGATGCAGCGGGATCTTCCTGAGGTGGAGCATGCGGCGAGGGTCAACTGGCCAAGCCGGGTATTGTTTACGGTGGGTGAAAAGAAGCTGATGGAACAGGGGAATGCGGTGGACTCTATCTTTCTTCAGATCTTCAGCTTCCCGATGGTGCAGGGGAATCCGATGACGGCTCTGAATGACCCTCACTCTATCGTGCTGACGCGGTCCTTTGCCAGGACCTTGTTCGGGTCGGAAGATGTGATGGGTAAGGTTGTCAAACTTAACGACAAGAATAACTATACGGTGACGGGTATCCTAAAGGACCTGCCCAACAATACGCGGTTCAGCTTTAAATATTTATTGCCCTGGGCCTTTGTCCGGGAGATTGGGAATGATGATAACAACTGGGGGAATAACAGCACGAGGACCTATGTTCTTTTAAAGCCCAATGCGACGCTGGCGTCTATAGCGCCCAAGATGAAGATAATAAAACAGCGGTATGACAGTAGTGAGAAACACTGGGAGATGTTCATATACCCGATAAGCCGGTGGAGGCTTTACTCGAGTTTTAAAGGGTCGCAGGAAGACGGGGGACGGATCGAATTTGTGCGGTTGTTTGGTATTGTAGCGGCTTTTATCCTCCTGATCGCCTGTATCAACTTTATGAATCTGAGTACGGCAAGGAGTGAGAAAAGGGCGAAGGAAGTGGGGATCAGAAAGGTAGTAGGGGCGCCGCGGGGTAAGCTGATCAGCCAGTTTATCGGGGAGTCGATACTGCTTGCTTTCCTGGCGGGGATAGTTGGTATAGTGATCGTGCTGCTGAGTCTTCCGGGTTTTAACGAGCTGACGGAAAAACATCTGTATGTACCCTTTGGGAGTATTTGGTTCTGGTTGTCGGCTATCGGGTTTATCATATTTACGGGACTGCTGGCCGGCAGCTACCCGGCTTTTTTCCTTTCTTCTTTTCAGCCGGTGAAAGTATTGAAGGGCACGTTCCGGGCGGCCAATGCTTTGGTAACACCCAGGAAGGTGCTGGTTGTGCTGCAATTTACGTTTGCGATCATCCTTATCATCTGTACGATCATTGTCAAACAGCAGATAGACTATGCCCGGAACAGGGATACCGGTTATGAGCGGGGCAGTCTTGTATTTCATTTTATGACGGGGGATATCGAAAAGAAATACGATCTGATCAAGCAGGAGCTGTTGTCATCGGGGGCGGCTGTTGCTGTCTGTAAGACCAACTCGCCATTGACGGAGAACTATAGCGATACCTGGGGCTTTGTATGGACGGGGAAAGATCCCAATGACAAAACGGACTTCAACTTTTTTTGTGCCGACCAGGACCTGGCAAAGACTACGGGGATACAGCTGGTGCAGGGGAGGGATTTCGATCTGCGTCAGTACCCGACGGACTCCACCGGTATGATGCTGAATGAATCGGCTGCGAAGGCGATGCATTTTAAAGAACCGATCGGGCAGATCGTCAAGGAAGGCGATGTGAGCTATCATGTTGTTGGAGTCTTTAAAGACTTTATCATACAATCGCCTTATGAGCCGATAAAACCCATGGTCGTCATTGGGGCGAAGGGCTGGTTTAGTACGGTGAACTTCAAGCTGCCTGAAAACACCCAAACGACGAATAGCCTGCGCAAGGCAGAGGCCGTATTCCGGAAATACAATCCTGAGTATCCCTTTGAATATCGTTTTGCCGATGCCGAGTATGCGGAGAAGTTCGACGATGAGAAGCGGGTCGGGACGCTGGCGGGTTTGTTTGCTGCGCTGACTGTCTTTATCTCCTGTCTTGGATTGTTCGGGCTGGCGACGTATATGGCGGAGAACAGGGTGAAGGAGATCGGGGTGCGGAAGGTGCTGGGGGCTTCAGTTGGGGGGATTGCGACCTTATTGTCAAAGGATTTTCTGAAGCTGGTGATGGTATCATTCGTAGTGGCGGCGCCGGTAGCCTGGTGGGCGATGTATACCTGGTTAAAGGATTATCCTTACAGGGTGGAGATCAAATGGTGGGTTTTTATAATGGCTGCCTGTTTATCCATGGGTATTGCGCTGCTGACGGTGAGCTACCAGGCGATAAGGGCGGGGCTGAGCAATCCTGCGAAGAATTTGAGGTCGGAATAGTATCTTAGCGCTATTCAAACCCCTGCTATGAAACAATATACGTTGTTGCTTACCTTGACCCTTGCCTGTGGTGTCCATGTCATTGCCCAGTCTGATTCTTCAAGATACGATCTGGGTTCTCTGAAGCTGAATAAGAATTTTACTCAAAACATCACCATCCGTGGGGTGGATCTGGAGAAGATGCCTTTTACCAATCTGAGCGATGCGATAGCGCCGTGGTTATATGGCGCCTATACGACGCCGAATACTCTGGCTTATGTGGTGGATGGCAATCCGGTGAGTGATGTCAATGCCTATAGTATTTATGATATAGAAGAGGTCGTACTGGTGCAGCAGGCTGCGGGGCTGGTTGGTGCGTTTGGGACACAGCAGCAGCTGGTGCTGATAAAGACGAAGAGAGGAAAAGGAAAGCAGGGGATCACGGCCGGGGCGCAATCGGGGCTGGTCAATGCCAGCGGGAGTGGGATGAAAACGGGTACGAACCTGTACCATCATAATTATGCCGGTGCTTACCGCAATCTTTCGACAATCAGCTATGGTCTTTCCGGGGATTGGCAGCAGGATGTATTTCCTGTACAAAAGGAGGAGGATATAAAGTCGGCTACTCCTGTTACGCTGCAACGGTGGCGTCTGAACGGCTATTTTACCTGGAGGCCGAATGCTGCTAACCGGATCGAAGCGACGATGAACTATAGTCCGCAGCATGGTGACGAAAACCTCAGCTCTGGCAGCAGCAATGGTTTTGGGCTTGATTTGGACAGTCGTATAAAACAGCATTTGATATTACCGCGATTGACATGGCAGAGCGAGATCCTGCCGGGGTTAAAGAATGAGCTGCAGGTCGCCTGGCTTGGCTCGAAGTTTACTGAAGATGAACGGTACCTTGAAACTCCGGCTTCTCCGGGAAATCCGACGCTGTTTGTTGGGCATACGGAATTAAAAGGTAACAGTTTGCGGGTGAACGAGCGGCTTTCGTATGGATTTGCTGCCGGTGGCTGGAAGATCGAGCCGGCTGTGAATGCTTCGTACGAGCATATCGATCAAAAATATATCGCTACATCGACTATATCGCAGAACGTCATCGGGCCACCCTATAATTTAGGTACGGGGACCGTTGTGACGTACAATACTGTAGGCGGGGAGGGGAAGGCAAAAGTCTATATACTGACTCCGGCGGTGGATATCACGTTCAACCGGGTCCTGAATATCAATGGAGGAGTGTTCCTGGATGTCAGCGGCTCCCGATTTAGCGGTGCGCGTAAGTCATCTGCGTTTGCAAGTGCCGCTGTGGACCTGTTGCAGCTGGGCAAGGCTGAGTCTGATAATAGTCTAAAGATCTTTGGTTCTTATGCACAGCAGACGATGCTGACCAGTAATAATTATGCACTTGCAGACGTGACGAGCGGTACTGCTCTCGCGCAGGTGACCACTCCGACGGCGGTGTTCGGGTCGGTGGGGTCAATACAAAATCCTCAGCCGGTAAACAGTCCTTATCTTGTCGATCCCCCTCATTGGGCCTGGGAGTCCGGGATCAGCTGGTCGGTGCTTCACAGCAGGCTTTCCTTCCAATATACGCTGGAGCAGCGCAGGCCGAGTATGCTGGCATCGGAGAATTTACCATATGGCGGGAGTATTTACTCGCATTATGAACAGTGGCATTCAACCCTTCATCATTTTGGGGTAAGTGCTAAAATGCTGGATGACGCGGGGATGAAGTGGGAGTCGAGACTCAATCTTACTTTGCTGAAGGGGAAGACCGATAGCAGTGATTTTGTGACTACGCATGGAAAACCGGGTGTAGGTGAATTTAATACCGATCCTTATTCCTGGATGTTCGGATGGGTGAATCGTCTGCGGCTGGGACAATTTACGGCTGGTCTTGATCTCTTGTATCATTTTCACGAAACGGTATATACTATTCCTTATAATTCCACTTCCATGAGCGTTCGGGTCAATTCTTTTGTGATCCCGAATATCTATGCAGGATATGATCTCCATTTACCACATGGGGAGGGGCTGGAACTCTTCGTGGCATGCAGGGCGCTGGTGCGAAATCGTGACCAGGACCTGATGGATACGCGCAGGTATTACAGTATCGGCGGGAAGTTTACCCTATAATGATCTTTAGCGGGTGCTCCAGCGGAACCAGCGTACGCCGAGGAAGGTGAAGACGGCGGTATAACCGAGTGTTGCCATAAGGGACATTGTTGTATGGGTTGTCCAGAGTGTCGGTGTCAGGCCTCCGGAGACAATGGTCTTTACGGCTCCGTAGGGTGAATATTTTGTGATATTGCCGACGGTCTCGCCCAGTGCGCCAAATTCGGCGAACATACCAATCATTATAAAGGCGATGTAAATAAGGCGGGTCGTGGCATTGACGGTCTCGGGGTTTTTGATGAGCCCAACGACGACCTGGCCCAGGCTGAGGTATACGGCACCGCTGAGGAGGGCGGCGAGGAAGCCGAGGATATAACTGCTGAAGGGGAGGACAATGTTGTCAAATTTGTAGCCGACGATAAAGGTGACGATGGTCATAATGGCGATCATGATCAGCTGGACAGTCAGGCGGCTGGCCATGATGGCCCAGTTGGAGGCTGGGGCTACCCGAAGACGCTGGAAGATCCCTTTATCACGGTCCCGGGCTATCGAGTTGGCATAGCCGAGGAGTCCGATGGCGGTGAGACCGACGGTAATACAGTTGGACAGCGCGAAAGCGCCACCAAATTTCGCTATTAATCCTTTCCAGGAGATGAGGATAATGACTGGGATAAGAACTACCATCAGGGAGCTACGGCGGTTGCGCCATTGAGTGGTCAGGTCGGCCCGTAACAGGGAGGTAAAGACGGTGCTCATAGGGGGCAAGGCAAGGGACCGGGGTTCTGTGGCAGATAAGGGGGTAGTAATGGTCGTGGACATAAAGTATAATTTTTTTGTGTAGTTGGTTATTGGGGGATTCGATTATTCACGGACGGTGGCGCCTGTGAGACCGATGAAGACGTCTTCGAGAGTGATCTTGCCTTTACGGGAGGCCCGGATGACTTCGGGAAGGTCGCGGTTATCGTCGATGATAGCTTGTGGGGTATTGGTGGTGATGATCTGGCCGTGGTCGATGATGGCGATGCGGTCGCAGACGGATTCGGCTTCTTCCATGGAGTGGGTGGTGAGGAGGATGCCGTGGCCGCGGTCGCGCATGGCTTCTATCCTTTCCCAGAGTTGGCGGCGGGATTGGGGGTCGAGGCCGGTGGTGGGTTCATCGAGCAGGACCAGCTGGGGCTGATGGATGGTTGCGATGACGAGGGAAACGCGTTGTTGCTGGCCACCGGAGAGCTCGCCGTATTTTTTTGTTGCGGCGTCCTGTAATTTGATGTCTTCGAGGATGGCGAAGATACGGTCGTTACTGAGGGGGACGCCGTAGATGCCGGCAAAGAGGCGGATGATCTCGGTTATGGTGAGTTCGGGCTGAAAGCTGGTGGCCTGGAGCTGGACGCCCATGCAGGCGCGGGCGTGGAGGGGTTGTTGTTTGTTGTCATAGCCTGCGACGCGGATGGTGCCGGAGCTTGGTTTTATCAAACCTTCCACTGCGCTGAGGGTGGAGGTTTTGCCGGCGCCATTGGGTCCGAGGAGGCCGAAGATCTCGCCGGGCTGGACTTCGAAGGAAACCTGGCGGACGGCCTGGAAGCTGCCATATTTGACATTCAGGCCTGAGACCTGGAGAGCTGGCTGGTTAGTTGGGTTGGTCGACGTGTTCATGTTACTAAGATATGTGGTTGGTTTGCCCTTACCAAGAGGAAGGCGGTCATTTTGGGAGGAATACCGGTAAAAAGCGGGGGAAAGGCGGTGGGCGATGGTGATTTGATGGGGTGTGGCTGGGGCAGAGAGGTGGGGATAGGGGTTAACAATTACATAATATTAAACACCGTTCTTTGCCAAAACCGGACGAAGTCCGATAAGACATTGAATGGTAGTAGGGCCAAAAAATTAAATTTTAATACGTTTTTGGCCCGGAATTGAGCCCCTGACATATGCATTCTTTTTTTAATTCTTTGTTGGTTGCAGGTTTAGTTGCGTTGGCGACCGGAGCGTATGCTCAGGAGAATGACCGGGCGGACCTGGTATATACGCAAAGGCTGAGCAAGCAATTTCCTGACAGCGCATTTCTCCTGTTAAAAGAGATGTATGAGCAGTCACTTAACCGAAAGGACCGGTTGGGTACGGGGATCTGTCTGCAGCAGATGGGGCAGATCTGTTATTACCTGGGCAACTATCCCAAGGCGTTGGATTTTCATGAGCAGGCGGACAAGCTGTATAGGGCTGAGGGGGACAGGGAGCGGGTGGCGGCTAACTTAGATGACATGGGACTCCTCTATTATTATAACCGGCAGATGCCATTGGCGAGGAAGCAATATGATGAGGCGCTGGGGATCTACCGGGAGCTCGGGAATGTGGGGGGGATGGCCGATACCTATGGGCGGATAGGGCATTTGTATGAGAAAAGGCAACTCTATGACAGTGCCTTTCTCTACCAGCGACAGGCCCTGGTGCAGTACAGCAGGATCGCGCACAAGCAGGGGATGGCCAAGATCTATGAGAACATGGGCAGCATCTTCGAGGATCTGGCGCGGTATGACTCTTCCTGGTATTATTTTTCCAATTCGCTGGAGCTGTATGAGCAGGCGGGTGAGGAAGTTGCGAGTATCGAGGTGGTAAACAATCTTGGGGATATTTACCGGAAGACGGGGCGGTACCGGGAAGCGATAGTCCAGACGCGTAAGGCATTGGAGCTGGCGGAGAAGACGAATGATCTTTATGAAAAGGGGGCGGCATACCGGGATCTGGGTAAGGCCTATGATCTGCTACACCAGGAGGACAGTGCCTATCATTACCTGGAGCTTTCGCGCAGGGCTACGCTGGATATTTATTCCAAGGAAAACAACAGGCAGACGGCTTTTTTGAGTGTGCTGTTCGAGATCGATAAAAAGAATGATGAGATCGTAAGGCTGGAGAATGCCCGGAAGATCACGTCTATTGTAACGACGGCTGTTGTAATAGTCGTGGTGCTGCTGGTTGTGCTGGGCTGGGTGATTATTAGCCGGCAGCGGCGCCTGATGCAGGTGGAGCTGGCCAACAGGCAGCTACAGGAGGACCGGTTGGTGGAGGAGCTGGAAGTAAAGCGGAAGGGATTGACGTCCTATACGTTGCATGTCATCCAGAAGAACCAGCTGCTCGAAAACCTGCGGGACCGGCTGAGCTTTTTGGTGAAGGAGGACAAAAGGGATCAGAAGAAGCAGCTGCAGCAGCTGATCCAGCAGATCAATCAGAATTTCAATCACGATCAATACTGGGATGAGTTCAGGGAGACTTTTGAGCAGGTTCATCAGCAATTCTTTGATTCGCTGAAGAAGCATTCGGATGATCTGACGGGAAATGACCTGCGTCTCCTGTCGCTGATAAAACTCAATCTTACTTCGGGGGATATAGCGACGCTGCTGGGAATTTCGACGGATAGTTTGCGGGTATCGCGTTATCGGCTGAAAAAGAAATTGAATCTTGGGGTTGAAGAAAGCCTTACTGCCTTTATCCAATCTGTGTAGGTAACAATTTCGTAATGGAGTCTTCGTTTCTCTGATTTGTTTTGATAATCAATAATTTACATGCCTCTTGTTAACGCTGCTGCTGCCCTGTCTACGCTTCGGATGGGGCTGTTGTCATTTTGTACATGCCGGTTTTTACCGAATGCGCGGGCGGAAATGCAGATTTGCGCCAGGATAAAAAACTAACTAATATGAAGCAATTATTTTCACTAGTCATTTTTTGTTGCGTGGGGTGGGGAGCCGCTTTTGCGCAGACAAGTCCGCTGAGCGGTATAGTGACGGACAAACAAACGGGTGAGCCGTTGCCGGGGGCAAGCATAGAAATTGCGGCCAGGGGGAAAAAGGATATCCATTTACTGGCGGGGCTGAATGGGAGCTTTGTGGTGCGGCATATTGCGGCCGGTCATTATGAAGTATCGGTCAAATATGTAGGTTTTGACTCCTATAAAGCGGAAATGGATCTGACTGATGGGGCAACGAAAGCACTGACTGTGAGTCTGGAGCCAAAGAAGGCAGAGCTGATAGCTGTCAATGTATCTGCGGGTGCAAGGGGGACGGAGCGGTATTCGCAACTGGTGGACCGGCGGGCGGACATCGTACAGAATTCTATTTCGGCAAGGGCGATAGAGGTATCTCCCGATCTGTCGGTGGCCAATACGGCACAGCGCATATCCGGGGTAACGCTGGAGCGCAGTTCTAATGGCGAAGGACAATATATTATTGTGCGCGGTATGGAAAAGCGTTATATCTATACCCTGGTCAATGGTATTAAGATCCCGAGCCCTGATAACAAGAACAGGTATGTCCCGCTGGATATCTTCCCTGCCGATCTGTTGGAAAGGCTGGAGATCACCAAGACCCTAACACCCAACATGGAGGGTGACGCTATTGGGGGAGCTGTCAATATGGTGATGAAGGATGCTCCATCCAAATTTACTATCAATGCCAATGCAGCGGCGGGATATGGCAGTAAGTTCGCACATGAGGACTTTTCAAAATTTGACAATGGTCCAAGTCTCAGCAGTAGTCCACGGATCCTCAATTCCAAGGATCTGGCTACCCCTGGTGATTTTCCTAACAGCGCCTTTAGTCATAGCATGCGTCACAATCCAATCGATGAAGTATTTGGTTTGTCGCTGGGTGGCCGTTTGCTAAACAACAAACTGGGTATACTGGTAGCGGGCAGTCTTCAAAACAACTACCGCAATGTCAGCTCGACTCTTTTTCAGCTGCCTGATCAGCTGGCGGATGGAGGATTTCAGCTGGCTAGCGTAGACAAGCGTCATTTGTCTGTTCAGCAACAGCGGAGTGGCGCCCATGTCAGACTGGACTACCGGCTTGATGATAAGAATAAGCTAAGTTTTTATGGTGGTTATGTAAACCTGATGCGTCAGGAATTCCGGAGCGTGTCGGACACTAATCTCGAACTGGGCAGGAAGCTTCCCGGGCTGGGTCGTATCACCAACAGCTACCGGACCCTTCATGAAAAGCAGCAGATCGCCAATTTCACTTTAAAGGGTCAGCATACGCTGGGTTCCAACTTCTTTTTGGACTGGACTGCGGCCTATTCCAAGGCTACTTTGAACAGGCCCGATGAGGCGACGCTAGGTGTGAATGGCAGCGTGGTGCAAGACCCTGTCACCTTAAAGCCGACTCCTGAGGTCACCAATATTCAATCGGCCAGCCGTGAATTTACGCATAGCTCGGATGAAGACAGGAGTGGCTATCTGAACTTAACATACCGGAGCACGATCGCAAGGGCAAAAGTGGATTGGACCATCGGCGGCATGTATCGGGATAAGCATCGGGTCAGCGAATATGACAACTATGCTCTTACGCCTACGGGTAACCTCCTCTACAATGGTACGATAGACGGACATACATTTACAGTAGACGCTCCGGAGGGGACTTCCGAGGATCCGCTGAACTATACGGCCAATGAAAAAATTGCGGCGGGCTATGGAATGGTAAAAATTGAAGCGGGTTCCTGGCTTCTTACTGGCGGAGCGCGATATGAGCATACTGCTCTTGACTGGCTGAGCGCAGTACCTCCGACAAAGCCGGGGAAGACAGGAGATATTTCTTATTACGACGTACTGCCCAGCGGCAATATCAAGTATTCGTTTGACAGAAAATCGGCACTCCGTCTTTCCTATTATTCGGCTATCAGCCGGCCCAACTTCTTTGAAGTAATTCCCTATACCCTTCTCAATCCTGAAACAGGTCTTATAGAAAGCGGCAATCCGCATCTGAAGCGGACCACGGCAGACAACCTGGACCTGCGGTATGAGTATTATCCAAAGGGGCTCGATCAGCTGATGGTTGGCGTATTTTACAAACATCTGAAAAACCCGATCGAGTATACGATCACCAATCAACCTGATCCTTCTTCGGATGCGCCGCCCAGCAACAATACTTTTTTTGTGCCGCAGAATTTTGGTAATGCGAACAACTACGGGGCAGAGCTGGATCTTACTAAATATTGGAGATGGCTGGGGGTAAAAATGAACTATACGTTCACTCAGTCCAGGATCACGACCACAAAGGAGCATGGTACTCAAACAGTGGAACAGAGCAGACCTCTCCAGGGACAATCGAAACACGTGGGTAATTTCTCGCTGCTCTTCAAGGACGACAACAAGCTTGGTCTTAATGCGCAGCTGGCCTTTGGGTATACCAGCAAACGGATCAATACGGTATCGGGTTACTATAATTACGACATCTGGCAAAAGGACTTTACGCAGCTGGATTTTTCCGTGGAGAAGAGGATCACCCGCCGGTGGTATGTTTATGGGAAGATCAATAATCTGCTGAATACTCCTTTCCAATTGGAAGTACACCAGCCTTATACACCACCGTCAGCGGTGCCTCCCTACTATCCTCCTTTCCAGACGGTGGGTAAAAACCTGCTGATGCGGAAGGACACCTATGGTGTCAATTATCTGCTTGGTGTAAAATTCAAACTCTGATCATTTTAAAAATAACAGATCATGTTTACAAAATATAATTTAATAAAAAAAGCTATGCCTGCTCTTGTCATAGCCCTGGCTTCCTGTCATAAGGCGGAGGATGTCAATGTCAGCAAGGCCCTGGTCGTTGCCAGCCATCCAATAACCACCGACACGCTGTCGGGATCGGTCTCAGGGACGCTGGTGGCGGGTAAGACTTATTGGTTTCGCACCGATATTACGATCAATGCCGGAGACACCCTGCTGATGCAGGCCGGATCGAAACTGATCTCGCTGGGAGATGGCAAGACTTCGGCCACCAGTCCACAGATCACCTGTAATGGGACTTTTATCAGCCTGGGAACGGCAGATGCCAACAATTACATCACGGTGCCGGATGCGCTGCGTAATTTCAGCAATGCCGGTAAAGGCTACTGGGGTGGAATACAGTGTGGGGAGACCAGTGGCGATCTTATTATAAAATGGACGCATCTTGAATTTGCGGGTGGTCCGGCTGGGGCGGCGGCTGACCTCAATGTGTTTTCTCCCGGTGATCCGAGGAACAGTCTTTCCTATACCAACATCAATGGGAATGTGATCATCGAAGACTCGTGGGTCTATGGTACGCAGGATGACGGCATGCGAATCCTGCACGGGCATGTCAGCATCATGCGGAATACCTTTGAAGACTGCGGAACGACGGGTGGGGAAGGATTGAACCTGAAGAACGGCTGTGTCGGAGATGTGGCGTATAACCTGGTGATCGGTGCGGCTACGAATGCCTTCAAGATCTCGAACAGCGGCGGCGGGCCGGTTGAGAACAAGACCTATCTATATAATAATACGATGCTGAACAGTGGATTCCGCCAGCTGAAATCCGGCCGGGGTGGTTCTATCGACTATGAGAAAGGTGCTTCCGGCAAGATCTATAACAATGTCATTATCAACTGTCGGTTTGGGATGCGGTTGACCGGTGATGCGGACATCGCGAACATAACCTATAATAACCAGCAGTTCTACGGCAATGCTATATCCCTTACCAGCCAGTTCTATTCGGTGGATGGTGTCGGTAAGGCGCAGAGTGCGGATATTCTCGGTGCTCCGAAGGCTAACAATCCGCGTTTCAAAGGATATGATGTCGATCAGTTTGATTATTCGACGGTCACCCCGCCTTTGGCTGCATCTGCTATGCCCATAGGTATTGTTACAGATGTCAATTATGATTTTGGGATACTAACCACGAGTCCGGGATATCAGAAGGGGAATACTTCGTTCAAGGCATCGCGGACGGTGCCTCAGGGAGGCAACTATGGGGCGACGACCCTGGACCCCAATGTGGACATGGGTGCTTTTCCTACGGATGGGACGGGCAATAAGCATTTTACTTCGAGTCTTTCAAATTAGAACGGTATGGATTGCATGAGAAAGTTCAAACTATTTTTCGGGATATTATTGTTGGGTGTGGCTGCGGCGGCGCAGGGGCCTATGTATCTGGGGACCAAGACGCCGTATCCGGGGCCGGCTGGCGGGTATACGTCGCCGCCAGCTGGATTTCAGCCGGTCTTTATCAACTATGTGGGTCGGCATGGCGCGCGTTTCATGACGAAGGCGGGGCCGGATGTCGAGGCGTTGCGGTTGCTGGATGCTGCGGAAGGCGGCCAGGGGTTGACGAAGGTGGGATTACGGGTTCGGTGGATGGTTCGGCGGCTGTGTGAGATCGAGAAAGGGCAGTATGAGAACATCACTTTGTTGGGAGCGGAGGAGCAGCAGGCTATCGGGCAGCGGATGTTGAGCCGGTATCCGGCTGTTTTTAAGGGGAAGGGTATGGATATAGCGGTAACATATAAGGTGAGGACGCAGCAAAGTGCGGATGCTTTTTTAAAGGCATTTGCTGGCTACAAGGGTCAGCGACGGCTTGTGCGGCTGGCTGACTCGCTGGATGCGGTGTTGAGATTCTATGATCTTTCGCCGGCTTATCAACGGTATAAGAAGAGTGAGGGGTTGAAAACGGCTTTGGATTCGCTGGATCGGGATCGGAGGACGGGTGAGGCTGCTGCGGCCGTTGCTGAGCGGGTATTTACTCCTGGATTCAGGTCGGGTTTGAAGCCTGCGGATGAATTACGGTTTGCGGGGAATTTGTATGATCTGTATTCGGTGCAGTTCTCGTTGGTTAGGGAGACGAAGGACAGTGTGGACCTGGGGATCGCGTTTGGTGCGTCACAACTGGCCTGGGAGGATTTTGTATCGGGGGCGCAGGATTTTTTGGAGAAGGGGCCGGGGAGGGACCCATTGGGGATACAGGTGAAGGTGGCGGCGCCGTTGTTGGTGGATTTTGTGAAGAAGATGGATGAGATGGTAAAGAGGGGGGCTGCGGCGACGGGTGGGAGTGACGCCGTGTTGAGGTTTACGCATGCGGAGGCGATATCGCCCTTTGCTACTTTGCTGGGGATATCGGAGGCGAGTGTGCCGGCATCGGATATATATGATTATTCCAAGCGTTGGCGGGTGGGGGATATTATCCCTTTGAGTGCTAATGTTCAATGGATTGTATATAGTAACGGGAAAGAATATCTGATAAAAGTGCTGTTGAATGAGCGGGAAGTGAAATTACCTTTAGGTGGTGGAGAGGGGGCTTTTTATCGCTGGGAGGAGCTGAGGAGGTATTGTTTGGAGCGCCTGCGGGTGGTGGGGGCTGATCCGGAGGGAAATATGCTGGACTATTTAAAGGGGCTGCAGTGAAAAATGTTACCTTATCGCTAAGATTGCCGATCGGTTGGTTTTGGGTGGGGGGAACGTATAATTTCGGCTAAATTTTTTTTATGCGTAAGTTAGCAACACTTGTTTTTGTTCTCTTTTTGTCTGCGGCTACCGGCAGGCTGCATGCTCAATCTCTTAAGAACACCGCCTGGAAGTTTTATGTAGAATCTCTGCATGATACATTGACCATGCATATTGGGGAAGATACGAGCTATTCCACGTCGAGTGGGGGTGAGACGGTGGTCCGTTCGTTCTGCAAGGTCGGGAAGGACACTGTCAGGATCACGGATTTTGGAGGTCAGTATAATTGTCCCGATGGGCAGGGGGTTTATAAGTATGCGGTTGAGGGAGATGTGCTGAGCTTTTTTTTGGTAACCGATCCCTGTCCTTACCGGGCCGAGGCTTTGAATGGTGCGAAGTTTAAGAAGGCAGCGGGGAAGTAGGAGAAAAGATCAGAGGGACTTGAGACTCCTTAGTGTATATAAAAGAAAAGGCCGTGGTTTATCCCACGGCCTTTTCTTTATTTTGTACGTTGAAAATTATAAACGTGTTACAACGGTGTTTTCGGTCAAAGTTTTGTTAACAGAGAACTGACGGACGATTTCGTTGTTGTTGGCGCTACGGATGATGAATGTAGGGCGGATCTCAGAATCAGTGTTCTGGAAATATACAGATTTTGCAAAATGTGCATCTGTGAACTGCTGATGGTAAACTACATCTCCGTTGTCATTCTTGATGATCAGGGAGAACTTTTCGGCAGTGGGGTTGTCGAATTCCACTTTGAAAACGATGTTGTTATCGCTGGTGCCCTGGTACTTAACAGAAACCTGTTCTTCAGTCAGGGAAGATTTTTTGCTGTTGTTGATACCGCCGCCATTAGCCTGGCTGGTCATTGGGTTGCTAACGAGGACTACTACTGATGTGAGTGCTACTGCGATTGCTTTTACTACTTTGCTGTTCATAATATTATTATTTTATATTTTACGATGTGGTTAAAGACGTTTGCGGCAGCAAGTGTTAGAAGTGATATGGCGGAAGCAAGAAGTTAGAAGTATATGGCGGAAGCAAGTAGTGTGGGGGCAGGCAATCTATCGGACTTGTCCAGGAGCAGGATGCTTTTCTCTGGATCGTTACACAAATTTATGAAGAGTCGGGAGGGGATGCAAACTCACTTTAATCGTTTTTTATTACGTCAACCGATAGGGGGAGGTTGTTAACATATTGATAGTTAATTTTTTATGACGGTATTTTGAATGATAACCAACGATTTTAAAGGGTTATATTTTTTTTCTTTAATTTGAATATTATGCCTGAAATTATCAAGGAATATAAGAAAGGAGCGCTAATTATTGTATGGAAGCCGGAGACTTGTATACATTCGACGATCTGTTGGAAGGCTGTTACGGGGCTGCCTTCCGTATTCAACCCATTTGAAAAACCCTGGATCAAGCCGGAAGGGGCTACTATCGAAGAATTAATTTTACAAATAAAAAAATGCCCTTCGGGCGCATTGTCGTATTATGTTAATCCCTAAATCTTTTACGGCTGTAATGGCAGCCTGTTTTCTTTTTGTGACGGCTCATGCGCAGGAGAATCCGCTTTGGATGCGGTATCCTGCTATTTCTCCGGATGGCCAGACCATTCTCTTTAGCTATAAAGGGGATATCTACTCTGTATCTTCCCGTGGGGGTACGGCCATTCCTTTGACCATCAGTGAATCTTATGAATTTTCGCCGGTATGGTCGCATGATGGGCGCTGGATAGCTTTTAGTTCCGACCGGTATGGTAACATGGATGTATTTGTTATGCCGGCGACGGGTGGAGAGGCCCGGAGGCTGACCTATTATTCGGGTAATGAGATCCCGAGCAGTTTCACAGCGGATGACAAAAACGTGCTTTTTTCTGCCAGCCGGCAGGATGTCGTGACCGATGCGCAGTTCCCTGTTTCGGTCATGTCCGAGCTGTATAGTGTGCCGACAGGGGGAGGAAGGGTAAGCCAGGTGTTGCCGGTATCGGCATTGGCTGCGACTGTCAGCGCATCGGGTGACAAGCTGATCTATGAAGATCAGAAAGGATATGAGAGTGACTGGCGGAAGCATCATACATCGTCGGTGACGAAGGATATCTGGCTTTATGATCTTAAGTCGGGGAAGTATAACAAATTAACTCAGAATAAGGGGGAGGACCGGAACCCGGTCTTTGATGCGAATGACCAGGACTATTATTATCTGAGTGAGCAGGGGGGATCGTTCAATGTCTATAAGAGTTCGGTAACGGAACCTTCGAAGAATGTTGCCCTGACGCATTTTAGCAAACACCCGGTACGATTTCTGACGAGGGCCAGGGACAATACCTTGTGTTTTGGCTTTGACGGCGAGATCTATGCGCAGAAGCCTGGTGGGGAACCGCAGAAGGTGTCTGTGCGGATAGCGGAGGATGGCCGTGCTTCCATGGAAAGGATCCTGCCGGTGAATGGCGGGGTGACGGAGATGAAGCTATCGCCCAATGGGAAAGAGATTGCCTTTGTGTTCCGGGGTGAAATATTTGTGACGTCTGTTGAGGGCGGTATTACCAAGCGGATCACCAATACGCCCTGGCAGGAGCGGAGCGTGAGTTTCAGTCCCGATGGCCGGTCTCTCCTGTATGCAGCTGAAAAGGACAATAGCTGGAATATCTACACCAGGTCTATAAGCCGGAAGGAGGAACCCTATTTCTATGCTTCGACCGTACTGAAAGAGGAGACGGTGATAGCGACTCCTGCGGAGGAATTCCAGCCGGCGTATTCGCCGGATGGGAAGGAAGTGGCTTACCTGGAGGACCGGGTGACGCTGAAGGTGGTGAACCTGGCCAGTAAGAAGAGCCGGACGATCCTGGCTGCCGACAAAAATTATTCTTATGCGGACGGGGACCAATATTATCAATGGTCGCCGGATAACAAATGGTTGCTGGTACAATTTGGGCTGCCTGATCGGGTGATGAGTCCTGAGGTGGGGCTGGTGGCGGCCGATGGAAAATCTGCTGTGATCAATCTGACCTTGAGCGGGTATGATGACTTCAACCCCAAGTGGACGATGGGTGGGAAGATGATGATCTGGGGATCGAACAGGGAAGGGGCGAGGCAGCAGGCCGGATATGCCATTACGGGGGACGTATATGGTATGTTCTTTTCGAAGGAAAGCTTTGACCGGTTCAAGCTCTCCAAAGAGGAGCTGGCTTTACTGAAGGAGGTGGAAGAGAAAAAAGAAAAAGATAAAAAGGAGGAAAAAATAAAGGAGGGGAAGAAGCCTGCTGCGAAGGATACGACAAAAAAGGACTCTACTGCAAAGGAGATCAGGATAGATTGGGACAATCTGACGGATCGCAAGCTGCGGCTGACGACACATACTTCGGATGCGGTGGACTGGCTTTTGTCGAAGGATGGAGAAAAGCTTTATTATCTCAGCCAGTTTGAGAAAGGGTATGATCTCTGGATGACGGAGACGAGGACGAAGGAAACGAAGTTGTTTGCGAAGTTAGGTGCCCGATATGGCGGGATGGAATTGTCGACCGACGGGAAATTTATCTTCCTGTTGGCGGATGGCAAGATCAGCAAGATCGATGCTGCCAGCGGAAAGGCGGAGCCGGTGGGTATCAGCGGAGAAATGGCGCTGAAGGATGCAGAAGAAAAGGCCTATATCTTTGATCACAGCTGGAGACAGATCAAGGAAAAGTTCTATGTAGTGAATATGAATGGAGTGGACTGGGACTTTTATTATACAGCGTATAAGAAATTCCTGCCTTATATCAACAACGACTATGATTTTGCGGAGATGCTGAGCGAAATGCTGGGAGAACTGAATGTATCGCATACGGGATGTTATTACGGCGGGAACTCCCGGCCTACCAGTGACCGGACTGCGGCGCTGGGTATTTTTTTCGACTACACTTATAAGGGGAGGGGGCTTAAGATCGCAGAAGTTATTGATGGAGGGCCGCTGGATAAATTCTCGGAGCGTATAAGGCCGGGTGTTATCCTGGAGAAGATCGATGGAGAAGACATCACTGATACGGTGGATCACTATAAATATCTGAATCGTAAAGCTGATAAGCTGGTCTTATTGTCTTTGTATGATCCGGCAACGAATGTGCGGTGGGAGGAGACGACCAAGCCGATAAGCCTGAGGGAGCAGAATGAGCTGTTGTACAAGCGGTGGGTAAATCTACGGCGGAAAGAGACGGACTCCCTGTCGAAGGGAAAGATCGGATATATCCATGTGCGTGCGATGAATGATGAAAGCATGCGAACGGTGTTTGAAGAGGCGCTGGGGCGTAATCTTGGGAAGGATGCTATTATCATCGACACGCGCTTCAACGGAGGTGGGAATATCCATGAGCAGCTGTCTGATTTCCTGAACGGGAAGAAATACTTCGATGTAATCCCGCATGGGCAATATGTGGGGTCGGAGCCTTTTGACAAGTGGGTAAAACCTTCGATCGTGCTGATTGGCGAGGCGAACTATTCGGATGCCCATTTATTTCCGGCGGCGTATAAGCTGAAGAATGTCGGTAAGACGTTGGGTATGCCTGTTCCGGGCACTGGCACTTTTGTCTGGTGGGAGGAGCAGATCGATCCCAGCCTGGTATATGGTATGCCGATGGGGGGATGGAGAGCGCCGGATGGATTGTTTGAGGAGGGGCATCAGCTGGAGCCGGATATATTAGTACGGGATGAACCTGATATACTCTCTTCGGGGCATGATCAGCAGATAGAGGCGGCGGTGAAGGAGCTGTTGAAGAAATAGATTTAGGGCCCCCGATTCGGGGGCTTTAAATTTTTACGAGCCCCCATTTTTTTGAGGATGAGCAGGGCCGTAGGTGGTCTTTTTTAGTCTGCTTAGTTGTTTTAACTTATTTTCGGTTAGACATCATCGGGATTGAAGGGTAGTCTCCTGATCCGTCGGCCTGTAAGATCGAAGATGGCGTTGCAAAGGGCGGGAGCCAGCGGAGGCAGTCCTGGTTCGCCTACGCCGCCGGCCTTTTCGTCGTTGTCTACGATATGGACCTCTATATCAGGTATTTCATTAATGCGAGGCATTCTATAGGTATCGAAGTTCTTTTCTACGGCCTTGCCGTCTTTGAAGTGGGTGTCGTGTTTTATGGCGGCGCCGAGGGCCATTATAATACTGCCTTCGACCTGGGCACGGATAGTATCGGGGTTGACATACCAGCCGCAGTCCATGAGGGCGATGACCTTATCGATCTTAATTTTTCCATCGGGCTTTTTGGATACTTTTACTACTTCTCCCACGATGCTGTTGAAGCATTCTGTGATGGCGACGCCCCAGCCTTCATTTTTCCCGCGGGATGTCCAGCCCGTGAGTTCGATAAGCTGGTCGATGAGGGTCTGGTAGCGCTGGTCGCCGAGGTGTTGTCTGCGAAAATCGAGCGGATCTTTACCGGCGGCGTGGGCGAGCTCGTCGATAAAGCTTTCGTAGGCGAAGGCGTTGGTAGAGGCATAGACGGAGCGCCACCACATCACGGGTATGGGTGATTCGGTGGGGATATCGGCAAAACTATAATTTGGGATAGAGTCGTAATATGGTTTGGGCAGGCCGTCGAGCGTATCACCGTTATAGGAATTTTTATCGGCGCCCGGGTTTTCGTGGTTCATATTCTGTGTGGCCGACTTTGTCTGGAAGGCGATGATGCTGCCATCCTTGTCAAGACCGGCTTTACAGCCATATACGGCACCGGGCCGGAAGGGGCCCTGGGTCATATCGTCTTCGCGTGTCCAGACGACCTGGACGGGAGCGTTGATCTCTTTTGAGATGACAACGGCTTCATGGGGGTAATCGAGAAAGGCTTTGCGGCCAAAACCTCCGCCGAGGAAGGTCATGTTCACGGTGACATTCTGTAACGGGACGCCCATGCGTTCGCTGAGGTCTGACTGTACCCAGTCGGGTCCCTGGATGGGGCCCCATACGTCGATGCTATTCTCTTTTACGTGGGCGATGCAGTTGAGGGGTTCCATGCAGGCATGCGCTTCGTAAGGTGTCTCGTATACTGCTTCTATCTTTTTATCGGCTTTTTCGAAGGCGGCGCTGAAATTCCCGGCGGTGCGATCGGAGAGTCCCGGTTTTTCCAGGTCTGCGTGCATGCGGGCGAACAGCTGTTCGTTGTCAAGGTGTTCGAAACCTTCGTCATCCCATTCCACTTTCAGTAGTTTGCGACCCTGCATAGCCGACCAGAGGTTGTCGGCGACTACGGCGACGCCTTCCTGGAGGTGATCGAAGACGGTGCGTTTGACGATGAAGACGTGTGTGACACCGGGGATGGTCTTTGTGGCTGTGGCGTCGAAGCTTTTTACTTTTCCGAGGAAGCGGGGGCTGCGTTCGACGACGGCATAAGACATGCCGGGTAGTCTTTTGTCTATTCCAAAGATGGCGGTGCCATTCGTCTTGAGCGGGGTATCCTGGCGGGGAAGGGGTTTGCCGATGAGCTTATAATCTTTACGTTGTTTGAGTACTGGTTTTTTGGGTGGCTCGAGCTTAGCGGCTTCTTCCACCAGCTCGCCGTAGGTGAATTTTTTGCTGGTGGGGCGATGGAAGACCTGGCCTTTTTCTGCGTAGCATTCTTCTTTTGGTACGCCCCATCTTTTTGCGGCTACTTCGATGAGCATTTCGCGGGCGGAGGCGCCGATGCGAAGGAGGTTGCGGTATGAGCCGCGGACGGTGGAGCTGCCACCTGTGATCTGGCTACCGTATTTTTTTTGGTTGCCGGGGGCGAAGATGATGTTGATCTGGTCGAGGTCAACTTCGAGCTCTTCGGCTATCATCTGGGGTACTGCCTGGAAGGAGCCTTGACCCATTTCCGATCGATGGTTGAGGAGGGTGACCTTTCCTGATCTATCGATGGAGATCCAGGTCATGAGCTCGGTGGCCTGGCCTTCGGAGGTGGCGGCGTTGATGATGTCTGGTGATGCGGCGGCTGAGCCGGTTGCGGCGGCTTTGGCTGCTGTTGTGAGGGCAGGGACTCCTAAGGTGAGCGCGATGCCTGAGAGGCCGGCATTTTTCAGGAAGAGGCGGCGGGAGGTAGGTTGCATAGTTTATTTGTTGATGGGTGTAGCTGCTGTTGTGGTCTGGCCTGCGGCGGCTTTGATGGCTTTTCTGATACGGGGGTAGGTACCACAGCGGCAGATATTGCCCTGCATGGCTATATCGATGTCTTTATCGGTGGGATGAGGGTTCTTTTTTAGCAGGGCTGCTGCTGCGAGGATCTGGCCGCTTTGGCAGTAGCCGCATTGCGGGACCTGTTCGTCTATCCAGGCTTTTTGCACGGGGTGGGTATTGTCGGGTGAAAGGCCTTCGATGGTGGTGATGGGCTGATTAGCCACCATGGATGCGGGGATGGAACAGGAGCGAACAGGATTGCCGTTCAGGAGCACGGTACAGGCGCCGCATTGTGCGATCCCGCAGCCGTATTTTGTGCCGGTCAGACCGGCGAGGTCACGGATGGCCCAGAGGAGCGGCATTTTATCGTCGGCGGTGACGGGGGTTTTTTTCCCATTGATGAGCAAGGTAAAAGTTGGCATGAGGTGGGCTTTTGAATGTTCCAATAAGGTACGGAAATGGGAGGAGGGGGTGGCGGAATTTATATCAGCGGTAGGGCGTTGTTTACGAGGGGAATGAACGGGTTTGCGATGTTGCGGCGACGATGGCTTGAGGGTTGGGTAGAGCGCTGGTTGGAGCGCGATGACTAGAACAGGAGAAGGGAGGGGGTGATGGTGAGACGGGTCTGATTGCGGAGGGTGCCTTCTTCATCGATGTGTTGGACCGGTATATTTCTTTCCTGTAGGGATTTGCCGATGAGCTTGCTGCGGTGGCAGTTCTCGGGTCTGCTTTCGCTGCACATGAGGGCGACGCGGATGCCTTTTTCGTAGGCGGTGATGATCCTTTCGAGGCCTTCGAGGAAGAAGGGCTGGGTGCGGACGAGATCGTAGTCGAGCTTGCCGAGGCTGTTGTAGCAGCTGGGGTCGGTGGGGCGGCCGCCGAGGGAGTTGCCCATGTAGATATAGCGAAAGCCTGCTGCGCGCAGGGCGGTGACGAATTCGGGCTGGCGGTATTGGGGGTTGAAGGAGGAATAGGGGATGGAGCGGACGTCGATGAGGAATTCAATGGAATATTGTTCCAGCAGGTGGAGGAAGGTTGGGAGGGGGCGGGTGCCGTGGCCGATGGTGAAGATCATGGGATGAAGGTAAGGAATTTAGCAAATGTGTGCTAATTTAATTAGTAATCGACGGAAAGGCCGAATATTCAATAATTTTGGCATTTCTATGCTTTTGCTTAAATTCGTATCCCAACCTTCGCAAAGATTTTAAGCACTTTTCTTAGTCTCTTCTAAGCCATTTCGGTAAAAACAGGAATGAGAGAGGCAGTTTCTAAAGCTTTTTAATGGTTATCTATAGCTTGTAGTCAGCTTATACATCTATAATTGAAAAACATGGCGAAGGTCTACGCAAACAAGAATTGGAGATCAGTGTATTATCTGGCCGGGATTCTTATGTCAAGCCAGCTATTTCTACCGGCCATCGTGCTGGGACAAAGTCCAACGAGTTGTGCCAGCGTCGGTTCGCGTGCGAACAGTAACGGGCAAGCCAATAGCTGTCCCAATAATGGGGTCGCCAATGCCTCGAATTTTACGGGTACTTCGTATGCTACGGTGCCATCAGCTTCGAAAACGGGCAACCTTACACTTACTTATGCCGGGGCGAATGCGAGTCTGCTTCCGTATGCGATAACCAATGTCTGGCTGACTACGACCGGCACGGCGGTGACGGGCGTTCAATTCGGTCCGGCGGGTGTCCCGGCCGTCAGCGGGGGGAACACGAATGTCAGCTATTGTTTTTACGGCGCTAACCTGGCTACTCTCGGAACCCTTTCTTTTCAGCTTACGGATCCACAGACGGGCACTGTCTGGGGGATCTGTTCCTATGATGCGAGCTGTAACAGCGCCTGCACGGGTGTCCCCAATCCGTCCTCGTTGCCGGTGCTGTATTCTTATTTTAAAATAGAAGCGCAGTCGCCAGGCTCGGTTCAGCTTGCATGGGCGACATCGCAGGAACAGAACAATAAGGGCTTCTATATTGAACGAAGCGCGGGGGACAGTGTGTTTACAGCGATCGGGTTTGTGCCGTCTGCCAATAACAATGGCAGAAGCAGTACCCTGACAAAATATAACTATATGGATGTCAATGTTCCGGATGTAGCTGTCGTTAGCTATCGGATAAGGCAGCAGGACTTCGATGGCAGGGCCAGCTATACCGGAGTGCTGGTTGCTCAGCGGGCTGAATCCCTGTCAGCCATAAAGATCTATGCCGACGGGAACGCGCTGAAAATTAATTTTCCGGCCGGCTATAGCTCCAAACGGTACGATGTTATGGTGTACGATTCGCAGGGAAAGCTATTTCATCGCAGCCAGCTGGCTGCAGCATCGAATATGTATATTGCCCGTCTCCCGGGGGGCCGCCTGTATTATGTATCCGTCAAGGAAAGCGAAGGAACGGAAAGATCGGTCAAATCCGTATTTGTCCGGTAAAGAACTAATTGTCCGTTCGAGGAGTGGCCTACCAGGACGGGCTTTAACATTTTCTTACAGAATGTTATAGATAAGTTATAAGTGCCATGGGACATTTAACCTAGAGCAGTTTTTGCGTTCTTATATCAGTAAGTAGAAAATTTAAAACACTTAAGATATGAAAACGACGATGCAAGAAAACAGAACAAAAAAGAGGAGTATGATGAATGCAGGGAAAAAACTGTTGATCATACTATTCTCGCTTGGCCTTGCTTATGGCGCCTCGGCTCAGCGGGGTCATGGTTTCGGTGGCGGCTACCATGGTGGTGGCTATCATACCTATTATCCAAGGACCTATGTTGGGGTTGGTTTTGGTTTGGGATATGGCTTTGGGTATCCTTATGGTTATCCTTATGGATGGTATGGTCCATGGGGTCCTTATCCTGCCTATTACTACGGTTATGGGGCTATGCCTTCCCGGCTGGCTTTGCAAATAGAGGATATTAAAAACGACTATAATGCCCAGATCAAGGATGTCCGGCATGACAAGTCGCTGGACCGTAAGGACAGGAGGGCAAAGATCGACCAGCTGAAACACGACCGGGATGCTGCGGTAATACAGGCCAGAAAGGATTATTATTATAATTCCCGCCGGAATTACAATAACAACAATGGCCAGCCGGGGAATAATCCTGGTAACGGTAATCAGAATCAGAATCAGAATGACCAGAAGAATGGAAATGGTACCTCTAATGGCTCCTCTTCGAAGGAAGAACAGCCGGAATATAATGAGCACGGATCGACGGGGAGCGGAAGTTAAACTGTGAGACCTCGTTTGTGAGACCCCGCCAAGGCGGGGTCTCTTTTTTTTATGTAGATTTAGGCCATGTATTTTACCAATAAAGTTATCTGGATCACGGGAGCTTCTTCGGGGATTGGAGAGGCGCTGGCCTATTCTTTTTCGGCTGAGGGAGCGAGGCTGCTGTTGTCCAGCAGGCGGAGGGAGGAACTGGAAAGGGTGAAGAAGAACTGTGCTCATCCGGAGGCGGTGGTAGTGCTGCCATTGGACCTGGTGGACATCCCGTCACTGGAAGGGAAGGCTGCTGAAGCCTTGGCTGCGTTTGGTCAGGTCGACATCATGATCCACAATGGGGGGATCAGCCAGCGTTCGCTGGTGGTGGAGACCGACCTGGAGGTAGACAGGAAGGTAATGGAACTGGATTACTTTAGCTATGTGGCTTTGACAAAGGCGTTGCTGCCGCATTTCCTGGAACGGAAGGAGGGGCATTTTGTAGTCGTCAGCAGTGTCATGGGAAAGATAGGTACACCGATGCGCTCGGCTTATGCTGCTGCCAAACATGCTTTACATGGATTTTTTGACTGTCTGAGGGCGGAGGTGTCGCCGATGAATATAAAAGTGACTATACTCACACCCGGATATATCCGTACGAATATTGCCTTGAATGCGATGACGAAGGATGGGGGTAAGCTGGGTAAGGTTTCGGGTAATATAGAAGGGGGATTGCCGGCTGCAACTGCTGCGGTACAGATCAAGAAGGCGATGGCGCGGGGGGCATATGAAGCGTATATAGGGAAGCTCAGTGGGGAGCGGGTCGCGCTGTGGCTGAACCGGCTGGCGCCGGGCTTGTTGACCCGGATAGTGCCGGGGCAGGTACCCAAATGATAGTTGGGCAGTGATGATCGGAGAGGATCAATTAAAAGAATGCCGGAATTCCAAAGGGGAGAGGTTGGTTTTACTTTTAAATAGCTTGCTGAAGGACTGGGAATGTTCAAAACCTAATTCATAGGCAATCTCACTTACGGATAAGTCCGTTGTGGACAGCTTAGCTTTTGCTTTTTCTATCAGCTTATCGTGAATGTGTTGCTGGGTGCTCTGGCCTGTCAATGTCTTTAGCAGTCCACTCAGGTAATTTGGCGAGACGGCCAAGTTTTTGGCGATATATTGAACTGTAGGCAATCCTTTTTGGGATAAAAGATCGCTGTTGAAATATTCTGTAAGAAGATCTTCCAGTCGTCCGAGAATTTTATGGTTGGTAATTTTTCGGGTTATGAACTGCCGGTGATAAAATCTGTCTGCATAAGTAAGCAATAGTTCCAATTGAGCAATGATCAGGTCCTGACTGAATTTGTCAATGTTCGAATGATATTCCTGTTCGATGTTGTGCATGATGCTCATAATCGTGGTTTCTTCTTTTTCCGAAAGAAACAAGGCCTCATGTACCGAGTAGTCAAAATACTCGTATTTCTTTATTGTTTTAGTCAACGCTGTATTCCATAAAAAATCGGGATGGACGAGTAAGAGCCATCCCGAATGTTTTATTTCTGAACCTTTTTCGATCTCAATTCCAAAAACCTGACCGGGTGAAATAAAGAACATGATCCCTTCATCAAAATCATATTCCTGCTGCCCGTATTTCATCTTAGCATTGAAGCTTCTTTTTAGAGAAATGGAATAAAAATCAAATACCAGGCTTATTGACTTGTCGTAGGGCAAACGTTTGATGGAGTCGAAGTTGATCACGCTGACCAGGGGGTGCTCCGGTTTTGGAAGGCCCATGACCTGGTGATATTCGCTTATCGTCTTTATCCGGTGAAGCTGAGCGTTTGCCATATTACAATGTACTTATTTTTGGTTAAAAGCGGCTGCAAATTCCTTTGCGAAACTGGTCAGCTTTACTTTGCCCAGCTTTGGCTTGTTGCGATAGTAGTCTTCCATCAGTGCGCCGCTATGCTGGCTTGCGAACATTTCGACCAGGCCGGCGGCGATGTTTGGATTCAGTCCTACTGCTTCTAAAATACGCTGTCTTTCTTCGTTCGAAATAAGGATCCATTTCAGGTCGGGCTTTCCGATCGCTGCACCCAGGATACTTGCGGTTTCGTGACCGGTAAGCTCATCGCTGGCGACGTAGCGTATTTTTGTGCTTGTGGTGGGTGTGGTGAGCTCTTCGGCGACTGCTTCGGCGATGTCTATCGGTGAAACCCATACCAGGTGCTCGTCGGCGCCATAGTTTGCTGCGATAAGGCCCTGGGTTTTTATCATTGGGATAAAGCCCAGCAAATTGTAATAGAAACCGACCGGGCGCATAAAGGTGATGGCAATGCCGGACAGTTTATCCAGGATAAGCTCTACTTCCCGATGGGCGAGAATGATACCGGAGTCCTTTTCCAAATGTGCGCCGATGCTGCTGAGGTGGACCACCCGCTTTGTACCTGAGCGTCTGATGGCCTGTGCATAGTTGTTGCCGATCCTGTGGCACCAGTCGTAGAGGTCGAGGTTGGGATCGAAAAAATTGGTTGGCGGCACCATTGTATACACGGCATCTGCGCCGGTGAATGTGGCTGTAAGAAAATCGACGTCTTCCACTGAGCCGATGGCTGCTGTTGCGCCCAGGGATTCAATTTCTCTTTGTTTTTCGGGTTTACTGCTGATGACGGTAACCGCATGTCCTTTTTGCACTAATTCTTTTGTGAGTGGCTTGCTGATATATCCCAGGGAGCCTGTTACTACAATTTTCATGGCTATTTTGCTTTTGTTTGAGAAAACAAAAGTCCGGACTTCGGGGATGATCCCTGTAGCCTAATCTCTGATTGTTGTAACCTTTTATATGGTATTTAAGGCATAGAGGATAATATTCACTCCAAATTTGGTATTGTCCTCGGCGAGGAAGCGCTTGTTGCGGAAGTCATAGTCCCATTCGCATCCATAATCTTTATTGCTGTAGAGGACGCCGATGCGGCCATTGATGGTAATAGCCTTGAGGTAGTCGTGGACGAGATCATCGCCCCAGCCGTTGAGCTCGAACGTAGTGTTGGGAGGTCCTTTCTCAAAATGAAAGAAGGAGTTGTAGACAGCGTGGTTGTTTGGTATTTTTTTTAGTGCGGAAGAGCCAAAGAGGTTGGTCATTTGTGTTTCGAAAGACCGGGCAAAAAGCCCGTCGATGTCGTGGTTGCAGTCGTCGGCAAAGACGAATCCCCCGTTGCTGACATATTTATGAAAGTTAGCGCTTTCGAGGGTGTTGAACTGTACTAGCTTGTGGCCGCTGATATAGCAAAAGGGGTATTGAAAGATGTCGTTGGTCTCGAGGTCGATGACCTTTTCCTGGAGGTTGACGGGAATGGTTGTGTATTCGATGAGGGAGTTGAGGAGGTTTGCCGGCATCCGCTGGTCGGTGTCCCAGTCTCCTGACCGATAGCGTAGTCGTACGAATGTAAATTTTGTCTCACCTGATACCTTCACCGGTCATGTAATTTTTTTAAAGTTGCTGATTTTATCTTTAATTTCCGCCATAGGGTCATATATTTTATTTATGGATATTACCGAAAATAACGTGCAGTCTTTGCTGGGAAAACTGACGCAGCTAAAAAAAGAAATAGGAAAAGTGATCGTGGGGCAGGAGGCCATCGTAGAGGAAATGCTGGTGGCCTTGCTGGCGGGAGGGCATTGTTTGCTGGAGGGGGTTCCGGGCCTGGCGAAAACCCTTATGGTGCGAACGTTGTCACAGGCTTTAGACCTTTCTTTCCGCCGGATACAGTTCACTCCCGATCTGATGCCAACGGATATATTGGGTACGGAGGTGCTGGAAGAGGATCATAGTACAGGACGTCGATTTTTTAAATTCGTGAAGGGGCCATTGTTTGCGAACATCGTGCTGGCGGATGAGATCAACCGGACGCCGCCTAAGACGCAGTCTGCGTTGCTGGAGGCGATGCAGGAATTTGAGATCACGTATGGTGGAGTGACCTATCCGCTGGACCGGCCTTTTTTTATACTGGCTACGCAGAACCCGATAGAGCAGGCGGGGACATATCCGTTGCCGGAGGCGCAGCTGGACCGGTTCCTGCTTTATGTGAAGATAGGATATCCTTCGGCGGCGGAGGAGGCGGCAATACTAAGCCATACAACGGGAAGCCGGAAGCCGGTGGTCAATGCTATAGTTGACGGTGCGGAGATCAAACAATTACAGAACATGGTGCGGGAAGTAAGCATCAGTGAAGACATGATAGGTTATGTTGCGGAGCTGATAAGGGCGACGAGGCCGGATACTACTGCTCATTCCTATATAAAAGAATGGGTGCGATGGGGTGCCGGGCCACGTGCGGGGCAGGCGCTGATCCTGACGGCCAAGGCCAGGGCCTTGTTTCACCAGCGGTATGCGGTGGTAGCGGAGGACATTCATGCGATGGCTTACCCGGTGCTGCGGCATCGCATCCTGATGAATTTTAAGGCGGAGGCAGAGGGGATCACGTCGGATGCGGTGACGGGCTATTTGGTGAAGGCGGTGGAAAGACCGGGAGGGAGATTGAAATGAAAGAGATCCCAGATCATCATATTTTAATGACCATTAAAGATCTGTCGCTGGCTGCACGCCGGACGGTGGATGGGTTCATGGCTGGCATCAATAAGAGCAAGGTGCGGGGCCCTGGCCTGGAATTTAGTCAATACCGGAGCTATCAGCCGGGGGATGATCTGCGCTGGCTGGACTGGAAGCGTTATGCGCGGTCGGACCGTTATTATATCCGGGAGTCAGAAGTCGAGACCAGTATCTCGGTGCGGCTATTGATAGATGCCAGTCTTTCCATGAAACATAAAGACGGAGATCTTAGCAAGATGGACTATGCAAGGCATCTGGCGGCGGCGCTGGGGTGGCTGGCGCATGGACAGGGTGATGCTCTTGGGCTGTATGTCTTCAGGGAAGGGGGTGTGTATTCATTGCCGGCGCGGAAGGATGCGCAGCACCTGGCGAGGTTCTTCCATCAGCTGGAGATATTGGAGCCGGGTGGGGTGATGGGCGACCTGATCAATTATAAGTCTATTTTTTTAGGAGAGCAGAAAAGGGAGCTTCTGATCTTTATTACGGATATGTACGAGCGAAATGGTGAGATCAGCAGGCTGCTGGAATTGCTGGCTTCGTTGAGACATGATATCATCGTCTTTCATATCATGGGGAGGAATGAGCTGGAGAGAGACTATAAAGGATATGACCAGGTTGAGGACCTGGAAACGGGAGCGAGGATGCCGTTGAGCAGTGGACTGGAGGAAGAATACAGGGCGAGGCTAAAGTCCTGGCTGTCGGGGGTACGGATGCAACTGTTGGATAAGCAGATCGCATATCAGCTGATGCGGATGGATGAACCGATGGGGCAGGCGCTGCGGGATTTTTTGAAAATAAGAGGGTGAGAAACTTTTCGAATGCATTTTTTACAACCTATATGGCTGGCTGCGATGGCGGGCATCGTACTACCGGTGGTGATTCATTTCTGGAATGACCGGCGTGGGAAGGTGTTGCGTATCGGGAGCATAAGCTTCCTGGAGGGCGCCTCGCAGCGGATGGCCTGGAGCCGGCGGATCTCGGACTGGTGGCTGCTGTTGTTGCGCTGTTTGCTGCTGATGGCCCTGGCGCTCTTGCTGGCTGGTCCCTATTGGGTGCGAAAGGATAGCAGGGAAAAAGGGTGGGTGTTGGCGGATGCGGGAGCGATGAATGTATATGGCGCGAGGATCGATTCATTGGTGAAGGCGGGATGGGAAAAGCGGGGACTGGATAGTCTAAACTATTGGAACGGCTTTAGGACCCTGGACAGGATGGCGCCGGCGGGTCTGCCCTTTGTCGTCTTTTCGTCGGGATTGGCGAGCCGGTATATGGGACCGAGGCCTGTCACGAGCAGGGATATTCGCTGGGAGGTGTATGCGCCAAAAGACTCTGTGAATCAATGGACGGAGAGGACGTGGGGGATATCTTCGGATAGTGCGAGGGTGATGACCGGGGTGGCGAGGACTACGGGGAGTATTTTTCATTATGAAACAGTGGCGATGAAGGCGGATACGGGGACGCTTGATCTTACCATTTATACGGATGGCGTCTATAAACAGGATGGTCTATACCTGGAGGCTGGGTTGCGGTCGGTGCAGGAGTTCACGCATCGAAGGATGAGGGTTGTGAAAACGAATAATATAGCGGAGGGGCGTGGGTGGCTGTTTTGGCTGTCGGCAAAACCTTTGCCGGAGGTGAAAGGATTTTCGACAATCTGGCAATATGGGAGGGGGGATGAAAGAAGGATTGATACGTGGATGGAGGGAACGGAAATTTATAAAGAGATCATTACGCCGCGGGATGGGGAAGTGGTGTGGAAGGATGGGTATGGCCGGGGGGTATTGGTGAGGGAGGGGGATATATTTAGTTTTTATAGCCGGCTTGATCCGGATTGGGGTGAGCTGGTGTGGAGCAGGCAGTTCCCGGCCTTGCTGGCGAGGATGTTGTTTGGCGAAGAGGGGCCGGGGGCGAGAGACTTGCGGATGATGGATCTGGCGCAGGTGACGCCGGTAAGAAGAACAGGGGGTGCTGCGAAGGAATTGGCGAGTGCCGGAGCGATCGACCTGGGGATGGCGGGCTGGATATTAGTATTCTTATTATTTATACTTGAAAGATGGCTGAGCGGCAGGGAATAGAACGGCTGAGTGCGTTGCATAGACGATGGAAGGCAGAGGGCATTCTCTACTGTCTGCTGTTGGGGCTTGCCGTGAGCATACTGCCGGGGGTGATGGTGTCCGTCGCAGTGGGAGTGTTGGCCCTTCTGTTCTCGTTTGCGGTGGCCCTGGTCGTCTTTCCTTATTGGCGTCTGACGCTGATGGATATCGCGCGTTACATGGATCGGGCGCTGCCGGAACTGGAGGAAAGCTGTGGACTGTTGTTGCGTCCTGTGTCGGAGCTGGGGCCGTTGGAGCGGTTGCAGGCGGCGAGGACGGAAGACAGGCTTCGGTCGGTGAGCGTGCCAGTGCCTTTTCGCCGAAAGTTGTTATTCGCGGGGGGATTGGTATTGGGGGCGGTGATCCTTGGGGGAATCGTGTCGTTTGCGGTTGGGAGGGATGCAAGGTTGGGGCGAGGGGCTGTTGTGGCAAAGGTGGGATCGGGAGCTATTGCTGTAGCACCGGGGGTAAAGGGTGTTCGAATTGTTATTACGCCGCCGGCTTATACGGGCAGAAGGATGAGAGAGCAGACGATATTTCCTCTACAGGTGGAAGAAGGGGCGCTGCTGAACTGGGAAGTGGCGACGAGTGGAGCTGTGGATACGGTGTCATTTCTGTTCAATGATACGATGCGATGGATGTTGCGGCCTGTGAATACGAATAAAACGTCGTGGAGGCTATCGCTGCCGGCCGTACATCCGGGGTTTTACCAGGTGCGGGTTGGTTCGCAGCTTTCTGATCTGTATAAGCTGGAGATCATAAAAGACGAGCCGCCGAAGATAACTATCCGGGCGCCGAAGGCATATACGCTGCTGGACTATGGTGAGTCTACCCGGATCCCTTTACTTGTAAAACTACAGGATGACTATGGCATCAGCGAATCGGCGGTGATGGCGACTGTTTCCAGTGGGAAGGGAGAGGCGGTGAAGTTCAGGGAGCAGGAGCTGCGTTGGGAGAAGGGGTTTACGGGTGGGCAGTCTGTCTATGACCTGTCGAAGACATTGGACTTGTCTGCGCTGGGGCTGAAGCCGGGTGATGAGCTTTATTTTTATTGCCGGGCGAAGGACAATCATGGGCAGGAAGCGCGGACGGATACATATATTATATCGCTGGCGGATACTGCACAGCTAATGAGTCTGGAAGGGTTGGCGGTTGCTACGGATATCAAGCCGGAGTTCTTTCGGAGCGAGAGGCAGATCATTATCGAGGCGGAGCAATTGTTGAAAGAGAAGGATACGTTGGATGTGACGGCGTTTAAGAATAAGAGCAATGATCTTGGAATCGATCAGAAGCTGCTGCGGCTGAGGTATGGAAAATTTTTGGGGGAAGAGGCGGAGGAAGGAGGGCCGGGTGGGGATGCGAGTAGGGAGGTTGAAAAGCCGGGGGCGTTCGGGGACGGGGCGAAGATACTGGATGCGTATACGGACAAGCATGATAATGCGGAGGATGCCACCTATTTCACACCGGCTGTCAAGGCGCAGCTGAAGGCTACTTTGTCGGAGATGTGGAATGCGGAGCTGCGACTCAGGACTTATAAGCCGCAGGAGGCTTTGCCTTATGCGTATAAGGCTTTGCGTTTGTTGAAGGACTTGCAGCAGCAGTCGAGGTCGTATGTGGCGAAGACGGGGGTGAAGACGACGCCGTTGAATCCGGCCAAGCGGCTGACGGGGGAATTGGCGGCTATCCAGGCGCCGGTGCAGCGGGCAGAGCGACCTACGGGATTGAGTGAGGAAGATGTATTGCGGATCGTGTTGGGATTGCTGGAAGCGGGGCCGCGAACAATGATGGGTGAAGGGAGCCGGGTTTTGATGGAGCAGGTGGAGAGGAGGCTTGGGAAGGAGGCAGCTTCGCGGCCGGGAGAGTTTTTGGCCGGTTACCAGGCGATGCATAAAATAGTCATGGGAGTGGGGAGTGATGCAGATGTGGCAGGGCGGGCGATACAGAAACTATTGCCGATAGCGCAGGCTATGCCGATGGCCCGGAAGGCGGCGGCGGATGCGGGACTATCACAAATTTATTTTAGTCATCTTGACAAACCATGATGGTGTGGAACTATATAGTTATTGGGTTAGGGCTGGCGCTGCTGGTGCTATTGGTATGGAGGGAAGTGCGGCGGCCTCGTCGGTCGCGGTTGGCGGCGCGGGTTGTCGCCACTGTTCTGGCGGTCGCGTCAGTGATCTGTCTGGGTCTGCCGTTGAGCTGCAGGAAGGGCAGGGCTGATGGGAAGGGAAAGGAAGGCTTGTTGCTGACGGAGGGATATGATGCTGATAGTGTCCGGGAATTTTTGCGGGAGCATGCGGGTATGAAAGTAATACAGGCTGATGATGTGTCGATGGATCGGTGGCATGTTTTCGGGTATGGGTTGACGAATGAGGAGTGGGTGGCTTTGCGGCCGCCTTCGCTGGTATTTCATTCTTCTTCTGTGAAGGTGGGTTTGGTAAGTGCGGACTGGCATCGGAAATTGAGGAGAGGTGAGCCTTTACTGGTGCAGGGACGCTGGAAGGGGGATGGTCCTGTCCGGCTGTTGCTGGAGGGAACGGGTGTGGTGTTGGATTCGGTGACGGTAAAAGGGGATTCTTTGTTTTCGCTGCATACGGCGCCAGCACAGGCGGGGAGGGGTGTCTGCAGATTTGTGGCGATAGCGGGGAAAGATACACTGGAACAAGAGGAGATCCCCTTTGAGGTGGTGGCGGGAAAACCGTTGAAGATATTAGTGCTGGCATCTTCGCCGGATGCTGAAAACACCTTCCTGGTGAGCTGGCTTTCGAAGGAGGGGCATGCGGTGGCGAGCCGGACGCTGGTGAGTAAGGATAAGTATCAGCAGGTATATGCTAATATGGCTGAGCGGCCGCTGGGGCAGCTGACGCCTGCTCTGCTGAGTGATATTGATCTGGTGATGGCGGATGCTTTGACGGTATCTGGTGGTGGATTGTTGCCGATGTTAAGACGGCAGGTAGAGGAGAAGGGATTGGGTTTGGTGATAAGGGTGGATAGTGGCGGGTCTGTGGGAAAGCGGGTATTATTACGGGATAGTATGGGGAGGGCGGAAGTCAGCATTAGCCAGGAGGGGATGGGGAAAATAGTTTGGACTAAGCATATAACGTATCCGATGATGCTGGCTGGGGAGAAGGATCGGTATGCGGCGTATTGGTCTTCCTTGTTGCGGGATGCGGCACGGGAAGAGGCGGCAGGGGATAAATGGGAGTGGCGGCCGGAATTGCCAAGGGTGGGGGAGCCGGTAAAGTTGGTAGTACAGACAGGAGTGAGCGGGATGCCGCAGGGAGTATTAGGGGAGGGTGTGAATATGTATCTGGCGGAGGATGGGGTCTTGCCTTATAGCTGGTCGGGTCGGTATTGGCCGGTGGCGGTGGGTTGGCAGACTGTGAGCAGGTTGCAGGGAGATACGACGTCATGGTATGCCTGGCCGGCGGATGCGTGGGGGCCACTGTATCGGGAGAAGAGAAAGGAAGAGACTGCTCATTTTATAAGAGAAAGGGACGGGGCGCGGGAGGGTAGAGGTTTTGGGGAAGAGGAGGGGGAAATTGTGTCCAGGGGATGGTTCTATGCTCTGTTAATTGTGAGTTTGCTTTTTTTATGGATCGAGAAAAAAATTCTTTAGATTGGGTTTTATATTTTTTTCACTACACAACCAGAATTAACTTGAAAAGAAAAGATTTCCTTCACATGGCAGGAATGGGGCTAGGGTCCCTTGTAATGCCGAAACTTCCTTTTGGCACGCGGATGATAGATCCTGCCGAGGCTTTGCTGGGTGGGATGGATGTGGCTGCGAAGAAACAGCTTGCCGATGCGGCTCTGAACGCGGCAAAATCCGGTGGCGCCACTTATGCGGATGTGCGTATCGGAAGGTATCTCAATCAATTTGTGATCACGCGGGAAAACCGGGTCCAGAATATTGCCAATACGGAATCGTTTGGGGTAGGCATCCGGGTGATAGCCAATGGTTCCTGGGGATTTGCTGCGACCAATGACGTCACGCCTGCGGGGATGGCCAGAACCGCTGCAAGGGCGGTAGCGGTAGCAAAGGCCAATGCAAAGATCATTTCTGAGCCGGTGCAGCTGGCTCCGCAGAAAGGATATGGGGAAGTCAGCTGGAAGACGCCGATTGAAAAGAATGTCTTTGAAGTACCCCTGAAAGAAAAGATCGATCTGCTACTGAATGTCAACAGCGTTGCGATGCAGGGAGGAGCCAATTTTGTCAACTCGGCCATCCTGGCTATCAATGAACAGAAATATTTTGCATCTACAGATGGCAGCTATATTGACCAGGACATTCACCGTCTGTATCCGAACTTCAATGTCACGAAGATCGACAAGGCGACGGGTAAGTTCCAGACAAGGCGGAGTCTAAGCTCGCCGGTGGGGATGGGTTATGAATACCTGATGCCAAGGCCGGAAGATAAGCTTGCTGGTATTGTGACCCGTTATAAAGATCGATATGATATCCTGGAAGACGTAAAGAACGCCGCTGCGGATGTCACACAAAAGATCAGCGCCAAGAGTGTGGAGCCGGGGAAATATGACCTGGTGCTGGATCCTTCACATCTCTGGCTTACCATTCACGAATCTGTGGCTCACCCTACGGAGCTGGACAGGGTGTTGGGATATGAGGCCAATTATGCCGGAACGAGCTTTCTTTCTCTTGACAAATGGAAGTCGGGGAATTTTCATTTTGGCAGCAAGCTGATGAATATTGTTGCGGACAAGCTACAACCTGGTAGTTTGGGTGCTGTCGGCTATGATGACGAAGGGGTTAAATGCGGGAAATGGGATCTGGTCAGGGACGGGGTGCTGGTGAACTACCAGGCTATACGCGACCAGGCGCATATCATCGGGCTGAAGGCATCGCAGGGTTGCTGTTATGCGCAGAGCTGGGCGGACGTTCAATTTCAGCGGATGCCAAACGTCTCGTTGCAGCCGGGTAAGGAAAGGCTTAGCGTGGATGATATGATCAAGGATGTGAAGAAGGGCATCTATATCATTGGTGACGGCAGCTTTTCGATAGATCAGCAGCGGTATAATTTTCAGTTTGGCGGTCAGCTATTCTATGAGATAGAAAATGGCAAGATCGTGGGTATGTTAAAGGATGTTGCCTACCAGGCTACGAACCAGGAGTTCTGGAATTCGCTGGTTGCCGTGGCTGATGAGCGGGATTACCGGCTGGGGGGCGCCTTTAACGATGGAAAGGGGCAGCCAGGCCAGTCGAATGCTGTATCTCATGGAAGCAGTACGGCACGATTCAATGGTGTCAATGTGATCAACACCGCAAGAAAAATAGGATAAACCCAGCATCCCGCGACGTGGGCCGGGGGCAAAAAAAACTGTATAAAACATGCCAATTTTAAATAAAGAAGAAGCACAAAAATTATTGAAGAAAGCGCTGAGCTATTCCAGGGCGGATGAATGCGAGGTGACGCTGAGGGGGTCGGAGTCCGGCAATATCCGGTATGCCCGCAACTCTGTCTCCACCGCGGGTGAGATCGGGCAAATGAGTCTTATTGTTGCCTCGAGCTATGGAAAGAAAACGGGTACGGCAACTATCGATGAATTTGATGATGCATCCCTTGAAAAGGTGGTACGCCGGAGTGAAGAGCTGGCTCAGCTGGCTCCTGAAAATCCTGAGCATATGCCCTTGCTGGAACCTCAGACCTATAAGGACTCGATCACCTATGTGCCGGGGACGGCTGCTATGACACCTGATACCCGCGCTGAGGCGGTGGCTAAGAGCATCCAGGTATGTAAGGATGCGAAGCTGCAGGCGGCAGGTTACCTGGAGAACACGACGGATTTTGATGCGATAATGAATTCGAAAGGGCTGTTTGCCTATAATACCGGAACGGATGTGATCTTTACGGTAACCACCCGTAATGAGGAAGGGACGGCGTCGGGGTATGCGGCCCGTGGGTTCAATGATGTGGCAAAGCTGGACACGCTGACCGCGACCAAGGTGGCTTGTACGAAGGCCAATGGATCTCTTGGCGCCAGGGCGATAGAGCCTGGAAAATACACGGTGATCCTTGAGCCGGTAGCGGTGACCTATATGCTGGAAAATATGTTTCGTGGATTAGATGCGCGGAGTGCCGACGAGGGTCGCAGCTTTATGAGCAAGGCCGGTGGGGGCAACCGATTGGGGGAGCAGCTGATGGATCCGAAGGTAACGATCTATTCGGACCCTTTTCATCCTGAGCTGCCATCTCCTACCTGGAACAGAGAAGGGCAGCCTTACGAAAAAAGGACCTGGATCGATAAAGGAGTAGTCAAAAATCTTGCCTATTCCCGTTTCTGGGCGCAGAAAAAGAATGTAGCGGCTATTCCCGAACCCGGTAATATTATTATGGAAGGTGGGAATGAATCGATCGAGGACATGATCAGGAACACTGAAAAGGGGATACTTGTATCGCGGCTTTGGTATATCCGGATGGTAGACCCGCAGACCTTGTTGCTGACGGGACTGACGAGGGACGGTACGTTCTATATCGAGAATGGCCAGATCAAGTTCCCTGTGAAGAACTTCCGGTTTAATGAGAGTCCGGTGATCATGCTGAACAATGTGGAATCGTTGGGCAAGCCGGAAAGGAGTATCAGCGTGGAATCCTACCGCAGCTATTTGGTGCCGCCGATGAAGGTGCGGGACTTTACCTTTACGTCGTTGTCGGATGCTGTGTAAGGTCAGTCGAAGCTGGCCAGCGTGTTGACGTTGGGATCGAGGACGAGATTGGTTGGTTTTGTTGAGAGAGGCAAGTTTAGATTTGTTGTTTTCCCTTTTATAGTAACGGTGTGGAGTGAGCCGTCGGTTGAGAACTCCAGTGGGAATTCGAAGAGCTGTTCGCCGGTTTGGATAAAACTGATGGACAGCTCTTTTTTATTTTCGTCGTATGTCCAGTCGGTTTTGATATGGGGGTGACCGGGTTTGTCGAGCCATTCGTGAAAGAAGTCGTGCAGGTTGCGGCCGCTGACTGTTTCCATAACCTTTTCGAAGTCATTGCTGCTGGCGTTGGCGTTCCGGTAGGTGGTGTAATAGGTGGAGATGCCTTTCCAGAAAAGCTGGTCTCCTATGGAACGACGGAGCATGTGGAGTACCCAGCCGCCTTTTTCATAGCTATTTGGATTCAGGAGCTTCATATAATCGTCTTTGATGCTGGTATCGACGATGGGCGTCAGTCTTTTTTTCTCGAAGGCGATGAGCTTTTTGCGGTCAATGGCCATGCCTTTCTTTAGCGTGTCGATGCCATATTTATTTTCGAGGTAACAATGTGTCATATAGGTAGCAAAACCTTCGCTAAGCCAGAGGTGTCGCCACTGTGTCTCGGTGGCGGCGTCGCCAAACCATTGGTGTGCTATCTCGTGCGCCATCAGCCCTTCTACGTCCGGGGAATTGACTGAGTTCTCAAAATAGAAGATGGCGCTGGCGTTCTCCAGACCGCCGAAGCGGGTTTTAGACTGGACATTGCCGCATTTTTCGAAGGGATAGGGTCCGATGTGCTGAATATAGAACGGGAGGATCTCCAATGCATAGGCGTAGCTTTTGAAACCGATCTCCTTATTTTCCGGGAAGACATAATTGTAGACGGGGACGCCCATTGCATCGCCGGGGTGATCGACGGCAAAGTCGGCTACTCCTATGACCATTACCTTTGGAGAGAGGGGAACGGACTCTTTCCAGTGGGTCAGCTTTTTATTATTGGACAGCTCTTTTTCTTCCTGTAAGGCGCCATTGGCCACTACTGTATAGTGATCGGGGGCTGTGATCCGGAAGTCGAGGGTGGCTTTATCGGAGGGATGGTCGACACAGGGTATCCAGTTGTGGGCGCGGTTTGGCCAGTTGTCGCCGAAGAAACCGCGGTGTCCGAATTTGTTGTTAGCAATAATGAGCCCATCGGCCGGAATGCCTTTGTAGGTAATAGTATAGGTATGCTGTTCGCCTGATCTTGCGGAAGTATGGATATGTAGCTGAGTGCTATCCTGTGTATAGGGGACAGCCTTATCATTTTCTGTAAGGGAGGAAACGGTCATGCCCTTGCCCTGTTCATTCTTTTGGGTGAGATCGAGTGCAAAACCGGTGGCATTTCCTTTGAACAGGACGGTAATTTCGGCCCGACCGTGAATGATGTTGTTGCTGTCGCTGACTTCGATGGAAAAGTCGTAGTGCCGGACATCGATGGTCGGGTTGTAGGTTTGGGCGGAACCGGTAGTGGCTCGAATGAATAAAAGGCTGGCAGTCAGGGCAAGAGTCCAAGATTTTATCATATTACGAATATACAGCCGCACAAATAATAAAAGTTTACGATTCTTAGCCTGGTTTGCCTTAATTTTAATGATTCAATTTCTCTTCATTTGTCGAACTATATCAATTGTCCAGGCTGGTTTCACCGGATGCCGTCCGTATATAAGCTGATCATCAGTTTTGCCGTGGCCACCATCATTTCCGCAGCGCTTTTACCGATCCGGATGGAAAATATGACCCGTATCATGATCGGGTGGGACTGTTTTAGTCTTTGTATGATCATTATCAGCGGGGTCATTTTTTCCAGTATGCGGCCGAGACAGATACGGGTACTGGCCAAGACGGAGGATGCGGGACGGATAGTGGTGTTTTTTATTGTACTTATCGCCACGCTGGGCAGCTTGCTGGGTGTAATGCTTTTGCTGGGGAATAAGCATGCCTGGCTGCTGAAGAAGGGGATAGAGACCTTTGTCTATATATCGGGGGTTATCTGTTCGTGGATACTGCTGCATACCATGTTTGCTTACCGGTATGCCCTGCTTTATTATGGAGATCATCCGCTGGACCCGGATGTGCATACGGTGGGGCTACAGATACCAAATGAGCTGTGGCCGGATTACCTTGACTTTGCTTATTTTGCTTTTGTGATAGGGATGACCTTCCAGGTGTCTGATATTGAAATTTCTTCGAGGACTATAAGGCGCGTGGCGCTGGTCCATGGGATGCTTTCCTTTCTTTTTAATACGGTGATCGTTGCTCTGACGATCAATGTGATTGTGGATTTGCGGAATTAGTCTGACTATCGCGAATCTGCCCCTTATCTAAATCTATCTGAGATGGTGTAGGCTACTTTGTCGTTGATGCGGCGGAAGACCTCGGCATTGATCCTACGGATGCGTCGCAGGCGGCGGCCGACCAGGAGACGTCCGTCATTGTCGAAGTATTGGGGTTGCTGGAAATAGGTGAGGATATAATATTTCTTGTTGACGAAGGGGGAGTTGAAGACGCGGGGCCAGAGGGAGATGTAGATAAGGGAATGTTTTCTTTCTTCTGTGTAATAATTCAGATTGTCTATCCAGGTACATTCCATCGACCGCATGTTTGTGATGAGGTTGTTGATGGGTGCGGTATCATAACCATAACGGAGCAGGGTATCCTGCAAGCGAGGTTCACCCACGGTGTATTCATAAATATAGGTGAGGGTATCGGTGACGAGCTCGAGGGAAAGCTTATTGAAGGACCGGTTGGTGAACTCTATGGAAAATGGTTTCTTTTCGTAGGCCTGGTGGTAGACGGCTTCGATGCTGTCGAGGGTAGATTGGTTTTTTCGATAGTAATTGGTGATGTTGAGCGAGGTGCAGGAAGTGGCCTGGACCAGGATGACCAAAAGCAAAAGATGATATAGGCGGAGGGATGGCATGGTATATTAATTGGTAGGTGGGGTACAGTGTGATACGCCGAAGATTATTTTTTTCAGAAAGCGGAGGCTTACCTGTCGCAGGGTACGTCCGCCATAGTCCCAATAAATGATGTCTACCATGTCGGGTTCAGCATCGCTCTCTATGTGATGAATATCGGTTAGGACGATGAAGTGGGTGGGGAAGCTGTTTTTGAATCTTCCTTTTGAATGATTCTTTTTATGCAGGTAGGTATTGTTGACATAGAGATAGGTGACGCCCGTTTTGAGACAGTCGGTGAGATAGCTGTAGAGGTCTGAAAAGTGGGGCCGGAAAAGATCCGATCCGCTGGCTTCGACGTGATAACCTGTTATCTCGCGGATCATGCGGTTGAACTTGCCGTAATTGACGGCGGCCCAGAAAGTATCTTCTGCGCCGGGTTTGAACCGGGGCCAGAGGAAGTTGAGATAACCTCTGAAGTGATCTGCCAGGATGAGGAACCATATCTGGTCGGCGTGCCGGATATCGAGGATGCCTTTGAAGTGGAGGGTGCCGGCGGCTTTATGGACCTCGGGGGAGGGGGTGAAGGTAATCTTGCCCCATGTTGCAGAACCATCGGAATACAGAGCGAGCATGAATCGGGTATAGGTCAGCGGATCGTTCTGAAGGGGGAGGTAAGAAAGGGCTGCATAACCGCAGAAGTTGGTATTGCTGCCCTGGTATATAGCCAGGGGGGCGGTGATGTTGGCCTTGAGGTTTTCTATGAAAAGGTGACCTTTTACGTTGGGCCAGAAGATGCTGGAGTCGGGGACTTTTGCGGATTGAAGGTAATTGAGCGCTTCTTCGCGGGTGGACGTTGGCGGTAAAGCCGCGAGCCGGGAACAAGAAAGTAAAAAAAGCAAAAGAAGGGAGCAGGTTTTGTTCATGCGGAAGCTTAGGATTACCGCACTAATATAACAATTCCTTTCCGATAAGCTAAACCGCATGCTGTGGTTGCCTTTTGCGCCAGAACCCAGATCGGCATGCCGGGCAAAGGCCGGGGATAAGGGGGAAAGGATAAAAAACCAAATCGTTAACAGGCCTGGGTCCTGGTGGACATGTGTGAATTTACTGTAATATTGCTAATAATGAAAGTAGTTAAGGCCCTGGTTGGCATCCCCATAATGACCTTATTATTATCCTGTGGTAATAATAAGAAAGAAACTTTATTTACAGAACAATCCGCCTCAAAAACGCATATTGATTTCCGAAATGATATAAAAGAAGATGAAAACTATAATGTATTGACCTATGAATACATTTATAATGGGGGTGGGGTGGCGGTTGGGGATGTCAATAAGGATGGTCTGCCCGATCTTTATTTTACGGCCAATATGGGCCCTGATAGGCTTTATCTCAATAAAGGCAATTTTCAATTTGAAGACGTTACGGTGCAGGCGGGTGTGGCGGGCAGGGCTAAGTGGAAGACGGGATCTGTGATGGCGGATGTGAATGGGGATGGATTACTGGATATCTATGTATGTTATTCAGGGCCGGGTACAGACGCAGAAAGGGCAAACGAGCTATATATCAACAACGGGGTGAAAAATGGGGTGCCTGTTTTTACGGAGTCGGCAAAGGCCTATGGTCTGGATGCTCCGGGAACCTATACGACGACGGTAAGTTTTTTTGACATGGACAATGATGGGGACCTGGATATGTTCATGGTCAATCATGCGGCCATGTTTTACAATCCTTTTTACAATACTGACCAGCTGAGGTCCAAACGGCATCCGCAGTTTGGGAACCGGCTTTATCGCAATGACAACGGTCATTTTACGGATGTCAGCGAGCAGGCTCATATTTATGGGAGCGGGCTGAACTTTGGGCTGAGCGTTGCTATCAGTGATGTAAACAATGACGGCTGGCCGGATATCTATACGACGAATGACTATGACGAAAGGGATTTTCTTTATCTGAACAATCATGACGGCACATTTCGGGAAGTGTTGGATAAGGCGGCGGGGCATATCTCCGAATTTGCCATGGGGTCAGATATTGCGGACTACAACAATGACGGGCTGTTTGATATTGTCGTGCTGGATATGCTACCTGAGAGCAATCACCGGCAGAAGCTGCTAAGGGGTGCGGATCCGTATGACAAATATACCATGCGGGTGGAACATGGTCTTCATCACCAGCAGATGCGCAATACGCTGCAGCTGAACCAGGGCATGGACAGCAGCGGTATGCCTGTCTTTAGCGAGGTCGGGCAGCTGGCCGGTATGTCTGCCACGGACTGGAGTTGGGCGCCATTGTTTGCAGATTTCGACAATGACGGGTGGAAGGATCTTTTTGTATCCAATGGGATATTAAGGGATATCACGAACCTGGACTTTGTAAAATATACGTCGGGTTATTCGTCGTCTTATAAGGAAGTGGGGGGTGACAAGAGGGAGATGTGGAAGCTGGTACAGGACATGCCGTCAACGCCGTTGCAGAATTATCTTTTCCGGAATGATCATCAATTAGGGTTTACGAATGTTACGGCGGACTGGGGGATCACGAAACCGGGGATACATGACGGGGCTGTGTATGTGGATCTGGATAATGACGGAGATCTTGACCTGGTCCTTAATAATCTGAATGATGGGGCAACCGTTTATAAGAATAATACGAATGAGAGGAGGGATGCGCATTATCTGCGGCTGCGGTTGAAGGGGCAGGGGAAGAATACGTTTGGGATTGGAGCGAAGGTGGAGGTGGTGACGGAGAATAGCAGGCAAACGCAGGAAGAGTATACATCGAGGGGGTTTCAGTCGTCTGTGGACCCTGTGATGCATATCGGGCTGGGGCGGGATAGTGTTGTGCGATCGCTTGTAGTGCGCTGGCCTTCGGGGAAGGAGAGCAGGTTGAGTAATGTGCGGGGAGATTCGATGTTGGTTGTGGAGGAAAAGGGAGCAGGTAAGGAAGTGTTGGAGGTTAAGGAGGGGGGCGGGCCGGTTTTTCGGGATGTTACGGCTGAGAGCGGAGTAAAGTTCGTACATCAGCAGGCGGGGACCATTGACTTTAAGATCTCTCCTTTGCTACCGTTTCAGCTGTCGAAGACGGGGCCTTGTATCGCGAAGGGGGATGTGAATGGGGACGGGCTGGAGGATCTTTTTGTCGGGGCTTCTCCGGGCTATGAGAGTCAGCTATATCTGCAGACGAGGGCGGGGCAGTTCGTTCTGGCAAAGGCGCAACCCTGGAATATTTCAACCGACTATTCGAATTCGGATGCGTTGTTCTTTGATGCGGACGGGGATGGGGATCTTGATCTTTACCTGGTGAGCGGAGGTGCGGATTATCCTTTGAACGACAAAAGATACCAGGACCGGGTGTACGAGAATGACGGTAAGGGGAATTTCAGGCTGGTGATGGATGCTTTGCCGGCGGAGTCGGCGAGCGGGTCTTGTGTGCGGGCTGCCGATATCGACCGGGACGGGTTGCCCGATCTGTTTGTGGGGGGATATGTGCTGCCGGGTCTTTTTCCCGCGCCGCCGGAGAGTCTGGTTTTAAGGAATAAGAGTACCAGAGGGAAGATAAGGTTTGAAAGGGACCGGCTGCAGACGGATACGACGCTGACCCGTTGTGGGATGGTGTCGGATGCCCTGTGGATGGATCTGAATAAGGATGGCTGGCCGGATCTTGTCGTGGCGGGTCTTTTTATGCCTGTTTCGGTATTTGAAAATCATAAGGGGAAGCTGGAGGATCGGACGGCTGCATATGGGCTGGGTGAGACGAATGGCTGGTGGTGCAGACTGTCGGCTATCGATGTGGATGGCAATGGGGATAGCGATATCATTGCCGGGAACCTGGGCTTGAATACGCAGTTCCGTGCCGGACCGGCGACACCGTTAACGATAACTTATGGAGACTTTGACGGGGATGGGGTTATGGACCCGTTGTTGTGTTATTATAATGGAGGGAAAAGTTATCCTTATTTTACGCGGGACGAGCTTTTTGATCAGATGCCTTCGAAACAAAAGAAGTTCTTCCGGTATGCGGACTATGCGGATGCGCAGCTGACCGATATTTTTACGCCGGAGCAATTGGCGACAGGGAAGACGATACAAATAAAAACGACCCAATCGATGTTGTTGCGCAGGGTGGGGAAGGGATTTCGGGTGGAGCCGTTGCCGGTAGCTGCGCAGATCAGCGCCGTGAATGGAATTGTGGTAGCCGATTTCGACAGGAATGGAAGACCGGATATATTGCTGGCGGGAAACTTCTATCCCCTGAGGGCACAACAGGGGCCTTTGGATGCCGGGATAGGACTTTTATTGGAGAATGACGGGAAGGGAAACTTTGTTCGCGACGGGAACATAATGAGGAAGTTGTATATGATGGGAGATATTCGTAATATTATCGCTGTTAAGACTACCACCGACCCACTGATAGTAGCAGCAAAAAATAAGGGTGCGGTTCAATTGTTACGGTTAAGTGCGAAATAAACTATGCAACCATCACTATTGCATCGAATTCAATTTGATAATGATGAAGCTGCTTTCAGGCAGTTTTATACCGACAATGTGTTTCGATTGTTTCAATTTGCCTTTACTTTTGTTGAAAACAGGGAGCAGTCGGAGGAGATCGTGAACGATGTATTCCTGAAATTATGGCAGAACAGGTCGAGAATCAACCAGATAGACAATATTTCGGTGTATCTCTATGTAGCCGTAAAGAATACGGCGGCCAATTATCTACGGCAGCAGAAGGGAAAGGACAGGGTGGATATGGAAAATCATGTGGTCCATCATTTTTATCTGAGTCCCGACCCCGAGGAGCTGCTGATCACGGATGAGCTACGAAAAAGGATCGCTGCGTCCATTGACGGATTACCTGCCCGTTGTAAGCTGATATTCAAACTAGTAAAGGAGGATGGGCTATCCGCCTCCGAAGTTGCGGATATATTAGACATCTCCTACAAGACTGTTACTACCCAATTAAGTATTGCGTTGAAAAAACTTTCAGCCGCCCTTCTCCCATCGATGCCGAAAAATTTTTCAGATTCTTTTAAGAAAAACGGGTAATACCTGTGTCCTGCTCTCTGAATGAGAGATAATTCAACTGAACATGTCCGGGTCATTGAGCTAATGGCCAAGAAGATGGGGAGGACGGCTACCCCAAAAGAGGTGGAGGAGCTGGACTGGCTTTTATCGATTGACCCTGGTTATTCCTGGATGGCTGAGGTAGTAGCCTCTCTGAAGGGGAATGCGGAGCATGTGGAGAAGAGTATGCCGGGTGTTGAGCTGGCGGATAGTGGCTGGGCGCATTTGGCGGAAAGGATGAATGCGGAGCCGGAGAAGAGGGGCAGGGTGAGGTGGATGATGTGGGCGGCTGCGGCCGTCGTTCTCGTTTTGGCAGGAATAGGGATGATGAGCTATAACCGGTGGGGTCGGCAGTCAGTGGGGGTGGTGGTGAAAAGGACTGTGGAGGTGGGATATGGCGGGAAGTCGATGCTGGTCCTGGGGGATGGGACAAAGGTATGGCTGAATGCGGGTAGCCGGCTGATCTATCCGGCTTCTTTTACGGGGAGGACGAGGGAGGTGCAGCTGGAAGGGGAGGCTTTATTTGACGTAGCCCAGCAGGCGCATCAACCCTTTTTTGTACATACGGGAAAGATCACGGTTCGGGTGTTGGGGACGAGGTTTGATGTAAAGGCTTATCGGGAGGATAGGCAGGTCTCGGCTACATTGATCAGCGGAAAGATCCAGGTGATCATGAACGAGGACCCTGAGAAAAAGATCCTGCTTTCACCACATGAGAAGCTGACGGTTATGAATGTTGTTGGGGCTGCCGATGAAGCTGTAAAGGAAAACGAGCTTCGTTACCAGGTACAATTCCTGGCGCAGGCGGAAACGGACTGGGTAAATAATAAGATGGTGTTTAATAATGAGTCTTTTGACGAAGTGGCGAGGCAGATGGAAAGACGTTACGGGGTGCACATTGAATTTGAGAATACGATGCTGGGGCGGGAGCATGTGAGTGGGATCTTTGAGAAGGAAAATTTGTCTCAGGCTTTGGAAATACTAAAAATGACGACGAGGTTTAATTATAAAATAGATAGCAACGTGGTGAAGCTTGTTGCCGACCAAAACTAAAACTATGGTGAAAATTTGTTTTGCCCTGCTTATGACTCTTTGTCTGCAGGTGTCAGCCCATGGCTATTCCCAGGAAAAATTCAGCTTCCATGTCAGACAGGTGGGAGCGCATGAAATTTTCAATGCCATTCAACAGGAAAGCAAGTATCGATTTTTCTACAACAACGATTATCTCCGGCAATTGGGTAAGGTCGACCTGGATGTTACAGACGTTCCGCTGGCCAGTATCCTGGACCAGGTGTTGGCGGGTAAGTTCGGGTATACTATCCGGGATGGCCGCAAGGTCATCATCACGCCGGTGAAATCGTCTGCTCCGCCCGGATCTGCTGTGCCTGACAATTCGCCGGCCAGGCCGGATACGGCTGTCAAAGGGAAGATCACCGATGAGGGCGGTAAGCCGCTGGGTGGTGTGACGGTTCGTTTGGGGAAGGGGGGACGTGCGGTGCAGACGGATGAGAGCGGCAGCTTCAGTATCGATGCGGCAACCGGTGATGAGCTGGTGATCAGCTATGTAGGATATAAGGAACAGCGGGTCAGGCTGGATGGCTCGAAGAATATTCCGGTCCAGCTGCAGCCCAATGCTACCGGGCTGGCTGATGCGGTGGTTGTGGGATATGGTACGCAGCGGAAGCGGGATGTGACCGGAAGTGTCAGTACGGTAAAAGGGGATGACTTTAAGAACCTGCCGGTGAGCAATGCGGCTGATGCGTTGCAGGGGCGTGCATCCGGTGTTGACATTATCCGGGACGATGGATCTCCGGGCAGCAGTCCAAGCATTCGTATAAGAGGTACGGGGACGGTGAATAATTCCGATCCGCTGGTGGTTATCGATGGGGTACCTGCGAATGGTCTGAATGATGTCAACCCGAACGATATAGCTTCTATAGAAATATTAAAGGATGCCAGCTCTTCGGCTATTTATGGTTCCCGTGCGGCCAATGGGGTTGTGCTGATCACGACGAAGAAGGGGAATTTTGGCGACCAGCTGAAGACTACTGTAGGGTATTATACCGGTACGGACAAGGCCTCGAAATACCTGGACCTGCTGACGGCGCCTGACCTGGTGAAGCTGAAGCAGGAAGCGTACACGAATGATGGATTGACGGTGCCGGGCGCCTGGACGGGCAATTCCTATACCACACAGAAAACGGACTGGCAGCGGGCTCTGTTCAAAACCGGGCATACGCGAAATGCAGACTTTGCCATGCGTGGTGGCAACAGCACCAGCTCGTACAGTTTTTCGGGCAACTACTTCGACCAGAAGGGGCTGATCGTTAATTCTTATTTCAAACGGTATAGTTTTCGTATCAATTCCGAGCACAAGCTTTTCGGGGATCGGTTGAAGGTGGGAGAGAATGTCGTGTATTCGCATACGGATGGTGCTGCGCCCAATACCAAGTCTTCCCAGACGGGGCTGGTGTGGAGTGCAATCCGGTTCAACCCGGGTCTGCCGGTAATAAATCCGGATGGGAGCTGGGGCACTTCGAAGTTTGACAGTCAACTGGGGGATATCAATAACCCGGTAGCGACAGCCAACGAGATAGACAAATCTGATAAATACGATCGCATCCTCCTTAATGGATATGCTGAGCTGGAGATCATCAAGGGCCTGAAACTGCGGGCTAATTATGGTTTTGACCAGAGTGCTGAAGACTATTATGAATTCGACAATGCGATGCCTAACCAGGCACGCGGGCCCTCTTCGGCCTCCCTTACCCGCGGGTCGGGCAAGCTCTGGTCTTTCCTGGAGGAATATTACCTCACTTATAATAAGTCGTTTGGATCACATAGCCTGAACCTGACGGGTGGTTATTCTGCGCAGACCTTTAAGGGAAATTATTTCGATGCTTTGCGCAGCGGGTTTGACGATACCACGAGCAATCAACGGGTGCTGAACCTGGGGAACAGCGCCAGCGCAGGTAATGACGGTTTCAACACGCCGACATCGGGGCTGCAGTCCTGGTTTGTCCGGGCCAACTATGCATTCAAAGGAAAATATCTGCTGACGGGTACGTTCAGGGCCGATGGCAGCAGCAAGTTCGCGCCTGGCAAACGCTGGGGGTATTTCCCGGCTTTTTCTGCAGGCTGGAGGGTATCGGATGAAGATTTTTTCCGGGACAATGTAAAGGCGATAAATTCCCTGAAGATAACGGGTGGCTGGGGACAGCTGGGTAATCAGAATATAGGGGACTTTCAATATCTGAGCGGACTGGGTTATGGCGGCGGCGGCGGCCTGGGCGGTGGCGGATATGGTTATAGTACGGGGACGGGTACTGTCTATCAGAATGGCGCCTATATTATCAGCATTGCCAATCCAAATATTACCTGGGAGAGGGCGGTCATGACGAATATCAGCGCCGAGCTGACGACACTGAACAATCATCTCTCCGCTACGGTGACTTATTTTAATAAGAATACGACGGACATGCTGATACCCTATCAATTGGTAGAGACTTTTGGGGCACAGAATGGGAATGGTGGTCTTGCAAGCGATGATCCGGGGAATATTTCGTTGCCTGACCTCAACCTTGGGAAAATCAACAACCATGGTGTGGAGCTGGAGTTGAACTATTCAAATACGATAGGAAAGCTGGGTTATTCTTTTGGCGCGAACGGTTCGATCCTTCGGAATAAGGTGACCAAGCTATTAGGCAGTTCGGTGTATTTTTCCGGCCCGATCTATGGCCGTGAGAATGTAGATATTTCCAGGACCTATGAAGGGCAGCCAGTGGCTTCCTTTTATGGGTACAAGACGGCGGGCCTATACCAGACCCAGGCTGAGATAGACAAATCTGCGGACCTTGCGAATGACCCAAACAGGTCTGATGTCAAGCCGGGGGATGTACATTTCCGCGACCTGAACGGGGATGGGGTTATCGATGACAAGGACAGGACGAGACTGGGTGACCCGAATCCACATTTTGTTTTTGGGGTTCACGGGTCGTTGAACTATAAGGGTTTTGATTTCAGCTTCAATTTTGCAGGCGCCACGGGGTTCCAGCTGTATGATGCGGATCGACTGGTAGGGTTGGATGCTACGCAGGTGTATAACTGGTATGCGGAGCAGAATGGCCGCTGGCATGGTCAAGGAACCAGCAACAGTATTCCGAGGCTGTCGATAAATAACCTGAACAATAACTACCGTTCGTCTGACATGTGGGTAAAGAACGGGGCTTATGTATCGCTGAAGAGTGTGGCGATCGGTTATACGATACCGAAGGTGCAGATAGGCGAAGTGAAGATACCTGATATCCGTATTTATATCAGCAGCTACAATACGTTTACTATTACGGGTTATAAAGGATATACGCCGGAGCTGGGTTATACCAGCCCGGGCCAGCCAGGGCCTAAGAACGTGCAACAGTTCAATTCTGCGACGCCCGGATTACAGAGGGGTGTAGATGTTGCGCAGTATCCTCAATCCCGTAATATTACCATTGGAGGAACGGTGAGTTTCTAACCGGCAAAAAATGACAATATGAAAAAAAGACGTAACTATATCATAATTGGTTCTATCGCTGTACTGACGGCCGCCGTGATCGCGGGCTGTATCAAACATCCGCTGGACCAGGTTCAAAGTGGGCAATACAATACGGGCAACTACTGGCGTAACCAGGCTGACGTCATTGCCGGTATCAACGGTATATACAATGTGTTGTATACGGAAGACTGGATCGGGCATCACATCTATGTATTTGACGACCAGTCGGATGATATCTTTGTGGCCGGGGATCATTCGGATTTCAAGGATCTGGAGAATTTCAATGTCAACGCTACTGAGCAGATAATCACGGTCACCTGGGCATTTGCGTATGAACAGATAGGGCGGTCAAACAATGCCCTGATCTATATACCCAAGGTGCCGGTCATGGATGATGCGATCCGTCAGCGGTCGATGGGGGAAGCCTATTTCTTACGGGCATATGCCTATTTTATCCTCAGTGAGATCTATGGCGAGGTTCCGCTGATCTCGGAAAAGAATGTAACGGCTGTGGACTACAATGTAGCCAAGTCACCGATCGACAGTGTGCGGGCGATGGTGGAGGCAGATCTGCTGAAAGCGGCGGACCTGTTGCCGGAAACTTATGGTGATGCAGATAAGGGAAGGGTAAGTAAAGGTGCTGCCTGGGGGATGCTTACCAAGTTATACATGGTTGAAGACCGGCTGGCTGATGCGATAACTTATGGGTCGAAGATCGTGAATGATCCCAACTATACGCTGGCGGGTAAATACACGGACAATTTCACGGTAGGAAACCAGGAGAGTAATTCTGAGATCCTGTTTGCCGTCTGGAATAACAGCCAGCTGACGGCGAATGTTCCGACTTCTGCTATTAGTCAGTATTTCACGCCCCGGGCCTGGCAGGGATGGGGTTTTCATCAGCCCACGCAGAATTTCGCCGATGAATTTGAGGCGGCGGACACCGTCCGCAAACGGGCGACTCTGATATCAGTGGGAGATACGATCCCTTACCAGCTGAACATAATCCAGATCGGGGATGGGGATGCTTACCAGATGTTTGCGGGTATGTCGGGCCAGTCGACGGGCCGCATGCTGCCAAGCATGTCGAGTACGGGGTATTGTGTCCGGAAATACACGGCATTTGTATCGGATGGTAACCCTACTCATGCCGGCATGATCGATTTCAATCTCAAACAACCTTTGTTGCGCAGCGCGGATATCTATCTGCTGGTAGCAGAGGCCAAGATAAGGCAGAATGGTCCCGGCGGCGGGGATGCAGAGTTGAATGCAGTCAGAACCCGCGCCGGGTTGCTGCCGCGGAGCGGTGCAACGATGGCCCAGCTGATCCATGAACGGCGTGTAGAGCTGGGGGCTGAGAATACCCGTTGGCAGGATCTGCTGCGCTGGGACAAGGATAAGCTGGTGAACCTGGATACTATTGTGGGCAAGCCGATGCTGTCTTCGCCGTTGCCGCCTTATATCCAAAGTAATCCCGTTGTGCCTGCGCGTACCTTTACCCGGCCAAAGGACTATTATGTGCCGATACCGCAGCAGATCGTCGATGAAAGCAAGGGTGTCATCAAACAAAATCCAAATTATTGAGAAGGACGGTTTCTTTTATAGTTTGTGCGCTGTTGAGTGGACCGCTGTGTTTTGGGCAGCGGGATCGTATTGCTGCGAAGGGTGAATTGGATGGGGCGGCGGTGAATGCTTTTATTGGCAGAGTGACCGGTGGGCGTGCTAGCTCCTTTGTTGCGGAATATGTCGCTCCTTCGAAGGGGAAGGATGTTTTTGAGCTGGAGAGCCGGAAGGGAAAGATCATTCTGCGGGGTAGTAATGGGCTTAGCGTGGGATCGGCGTTGAACTATTATTTACGTGAATACTGTCATAGCCTTGTGACGTGGAATGGGGTGGATCTGCGATTGCCGGCGGTGCTGCCGGTGGTAAAGGGAAAGATCCGAAGGGAGACGCCTTACCGGTACCGGTATTATCTCAACTATTGTACGTTCAATTATTCGATGGCGTGGTGGGACTGGACGCGGTGGCAGCGGGAGATCGACTGGATGACGCTGAACGGGATCAATCTGCCGCTGGCTGTTTCAGGTGAGGAGGCTATCTGGCAGCGGGTATACCGGCAGATGGGTTTTACGGATGCGGAGCTTTCTACATTTTTTGTCGGGCCGGCTTATTTCAGCTGGTTCTGGATGGGGAATATCGATGCGTGGGGTGGGCCATTGCCGCAGCACTGGATGGATTCGCACCGGGAATTGCAGAAGAAGATACTTAGTGCGGAGCGATCGATGGGGATGAAACCTGTGCTGGCGTCTTTTACGGGGCATGTGCCGGCATCGTTCGCGGCGCGTTTTCCGGGGGCGAAGGTTAAGAAGACAAACTGGGGGGCGGGGTTTGAGGATGTATATATATTAGATCCTGCTGATCCTTTGTTCGAAAAGATAGGGCAGCAATTTATTGCAGCGCAGACTGCTGAGTTTGGTACCGATCATTTCTATTCTGCCGATACGTTCAATGAGAATGTGCCGCCGACGGATGACTCTACTTATTTGAGTCAGATGAGCAAAAAGGTTTTTGCTTCTATGGCGGGGGCGGATCCCAAGGCTATATGGGTGATGCAGGGCTGGATGTTCCATTACAATGCTGCTTACTGGAAGGCTCCGCAGATACAGGCCTTACTCAAGGCGGTGCCGGATGATCAGATGATCGTGCTGGATCTTTATAGTGAAAGTCACCCGGTGTGGAACCGGACGAATGCTTATTATGGCAAGCCGTGGATATGGAATATGCTGCACAATTTTGGCGGGAATATTTCGATGTGGGGGAGGATGGAGGCCGTCGCGAGCGGGCCGGCTATGGTGTTGAAAGATAACTCGAGGGGGCGGATGGAAGGGATCGGATTGACGCCGGAGGGGATAGAGCAGAATCCGGCTTTATATCAGCTGATGCTGGACAATGTGTGGAGGGATAGTGCGATCAATGTTTCAGCGTGGCTGAAGGGGTATGCCGGGGGGCGTTATGGGGCGTCAGATGCGGCTGTGGATAGTGCGTGGCAGATATTGTTGCATACTGTCTATGCGGGTGGGTTGGGTGAAGGTGGGCCGGAATCAATTATTGTATCGAGGCCGATGACGGAGACGTGGGGGGAGAGGGTGAGGACGAAACTGGATTATCAACCTGCTGAGTTGGTGAAGGCCTGGTCTTTGTTTGTAAGTGCTGCTGATTCGATGGGGAGCAGTGATGGGTTCCGATATGACCTGGTGGATATTACGCGGCAGGTACTGGCGAATTATGCGTTGCCTTTGCAGCAGAAATGGGTGCTGGCATACTTGCAACATGATGTGGCGGGATATGACCGCTATACAACCGAATTTTTGGAATTGATGGATGATATGGATGTTTTGTTGTCGACGCGAAAGGATTTTTTGTTGGGCAGATGGATCGGGGATGCGCGGAGGTGTGGCGTCGATGCTGTGGAGAAAGACCTATATGAAAAAAATGCACGGAATCTGATAACGTTGTGGGGAGATAAGGAAAGCGGGTTGCATGAGTATGCGTGCCGGCAGTGGGCGGGGTTGATCAGGGATTTTTATAAGCCGCGGTGGGAGCAGTATTTTGTGTACCTGCGTCGGAAGTTTGCTTTGGGTGATAGGATGGAAACTGCGGATTTTGAGCAGGCTATCAAGGATTGGGAGTGGAAGTGGGTGAACACAAAGGGGGTTGTATATCCGGAGGAGCCTGTAGGGGATGCGGTGGAAGTGGTGAAGAGAATGTATAAGAAATATGCGTCACGTTTATAGTCTGCTTTTAGGTTGTGTCTTTGTTTTATTTGCGAGCGCTCAACAACCGAATGATCACATTTTTCCTGCGGCAGGGGCTGCCAGGTCCTTTATCAATTTTGACAAGGCGGGGTTTTTTGTAAATGGCAAGCGGACCTTTTTAGTGTCGGCTGGTATGGAATATGCGCGGGTACCGAGGGCTTTGTGGGCCGATAGGTTGTTGCGGTTGCAGCGTTGTGGGTTTAACTGTGTGGAGGTATATACTTTTTGGAATATTCATGAACCCCGGGAAGGGGTTTTTGACTTTAAGGGGGAAAATGACCTGGATGTTTTTTTGAAGCTGGTGAAGAAGATGGGGATGTATGCTATTGTCCGTGTGGGGCCTTATTACTGTGCGGAGTGGGATAATGGCGGATATCCGTTGTGGCTGAAGTTCAAGCCCGGGCTGAGGGTGAGGGAGCCGAATGCCCTTTTTGAAAAATATGTGGGGAGGTTCTTTGACAGGCTGCTACCTATTGTGTTTTCCAACCAGATACATAAGGGGGGAGCGGTGATCATGGTGCAGTTAGAGAACGAACATCCTGCGGGATGGGGGACGGATGAACCGAACAGTTATTTTTCTTTTTTAAGAAAGAAGGCGTTGGCTTTGGGGTTAGCCGTGCCTTATTTTTTTAGCGGGCTTCATCATGCCAGTGATCCGGCGGGGGATGATTTGTCTTTGAAGGATCCGACCCGGCCAAATCCATGGTTCTCGACAGAGTTCTGGAGTGTATGGTATAATGGCTATGGGTCGGGGGATTCGGTTGCGCGTGTGTTTGAGCGCAGGACCTGGAAGATCATAGCACGGGGTGGGAGCGGGTATAACTATTATATGGCGCATGGGGGTAGTAATTTTGGGTATACGAACAATGACGAAGATGCGGCATCATATGATTATGGTGCGGCAGTGGGGCAGGCTGGGGATTTGCGGCCGATATATTATAGTTTTAAACGGGCGGCTTTTTTTGCGCGGAGTTTTGCTTCTGAATTGTGTACCCCGGGTGCTATCCGTTTTTTGGATAGTGCATCTGAGATCATGCCGGTGGTACATGATTGTGCTTTGACGGGGTCTGTCCGATTAGTAGGTAATACGATGCCGATATTTGGCAAGTTTGGGACCACGCTGATCGTATATGGTACGGGGAGGTTGAGTTTTTTGAATAAGGGTCAACGGGTCCTGCTAGAGGTTATGGCGCCTTTGAACGGAGAACCGGTGAGCTATAGAGTGGGCGATGTGAGGGTGTTGGCTATGAGTAAAGAGATGGCTGATCGATGCTGGATCGCTGGAGACAGGATCATTGTCGGGCCGCGTTATGTGGGAAAGGTGGGAATGAAAGAGGGGCATTTGTTTTTGGAGGCGGAGGATACGGTGGGTGCGGTAGTATATACTGCGGGGGGGAGCATGCGATTGGCAGCACCGGCTGGTGCGCGGATCCTGAAGGGGCAGGGTGTTTTGGGTAGTTGGCAGCGGCAGTGGGTGACAGGTGTGGCTGCAACGGATTATAATGACAATTCATGGAAAGATAGTGAATGGCCTTTGCAGATGGGGGCTGATGGAAACAATTCGGCGAATGCGTGGTATCGTGTTCCGGTGACTGTTGGTGAAGCGGGGTTGTATACGTTGCTGGCAGAGGGTGCGGATCGGGCTGCTGTCTTTGTGGATGGGCAGGCGATAGGAGCAGTGAATATAAAAGATGGGGCGATACCTTTGCAACTCTCTGCCGGTAGGCATGTATTGGCGGTGATGGTATCGCATGATGGCAGAGACAAGCTGGCGGCTTATATTGGAGGGATGGATTCGGTGGCGAGAAAGGGGTTGTATGGGAGGGCTTTGCTTGTGAAGGGTGGGCCGGCCATTAAAAATCTTACGGATTGGCGGGTGTTGAAGGGGGAGTGGAAACCCTATAAGATAGGGGAGGATGTCTTTGACAAAAAAAAGGGTGAGGCCTGGTTTGAAACGATGTTGCCGGAGGTGGCGGATGGGGTGAAACAGGCTGAGCTACGATTTACAAGCGTGGATGAGAATGCGGTTGTCTATCTCAATGATCGGAAGGTAATGAGACATGATGGGTGGAATTCTCCTTTTGCTTTATTGATCGATCGAATAGATACGATGAAGCGGCCGATACGGTTGACTGTCTTTGTAGAGAACTATAGTAATGAGGGTGGGATCGATCAGGCGGTGTTGTTCTCGCCCTGGGTCTCACCGATGGAAGTAAAGGGGTGGCGGATGATGGGTGGGGTGGGTGATAGTCAAGGGGCTGTGGCTGGTCCTTGTTGGTGGAAAACTGATTTTACGGTACCGGAGAATCCGGGTTTTGTAACGGTGTGGCGGGTGATAACAGAAGGGTTGGGGCATGGGTCGGTGTGGGTAAATGGGCATAATTTGGGGAGGTATCCGGAGAAAATACCCGTAAATGGCGTCTATGTTCCGGAGTGTTGGCTGGTGAAGGGGAAGAATAGTTTGATGATCTTTGATGAGGACGGGGCTTCTGCCGGGAAGGTACGGATAGAGGCGGAAGTAGCGGCGAGCAGGCCGGTGGAGGCCATTAGTGCGCGATAGGGAGATGTCTTTACAATAAAATTATTTCTGCATGAGGGAGCGGTTTCTTTCTTTGGATGTTTTCAGAGGGCTGACGATCTGTTTTATGATCATTGTGAATGCGCCGGGGTCGGGCGCCAATCCTTATGTGCCGCTGGATCATGCGGCCTGGTTTGGGTTCACGCCTACTGATCTTGTTTTTCCTTCTTTTCTTTTTGCCGTAGGCAATGCGCTGAGCTTTTCCGGTGGAAAATATGAAAGTTCCGGGGCCTTTTTACGAAAGCTGCTGAAACGAACTTTGGTCATCTTTCTTTTGGGATATGGAATGTACTGGTTCCCGTTCTTTCATCGGGAAGCCGGGGGAGGATGGGTTTTTAATGACTTGGGGCATACGCGGATCATGGGCGTGTTGCAGCGGATCGCGTTGTGTTATTTTTTCGGGGCGCTGATCGTGCGGTACTTATCTTTTAGGGCGGTGATGATCGTTGCCGTATCGTTGTTGCTGGGATATTGGGCGGTGCTGGGTTTGTTTGGGGATCTGACGATGTTGGGGAATGCGGGGACGCGTCTCGACGCCTGGCTGATGGGGGAAGCGCATTTGTATCATGACAAGGGCGGGCCCATCGCCTTTGACCCGGAGGGGTTGTTGAGCACATTGCCAGCTATTGTTAATGTTATTGCGGGTTATCTGGCCGGCAGGTTTATCCAGCAGAAGGGCAAGACCTATGAAACGGTGGCCCGGCTGGTGATGGCGGGTTGTCTGCTGATCTGTCTGGCTTTGTTCTGGGGGCAATTCTTTCCGGTGGCGAAAAAATTATGGACGAGCTCTTTTGTGGTGTTGACGGTGGGTATTGACCTGGCGCTGATAGGTATTCTGATATACATTGTGGAGATAGCGCAGCGGAAGAGGGGTGTCCCGTTCTTTCTTGCATTTGGAAAGAATCCCCTGGCGATATATCTATTCTCTGAGCTTTTTCTGACGACGTTGGGGTTAGTGTGGGTGAAGCAGGGAGTAAGCTTTTATGATTGGGTGAATAGTGTTTTTTTTCAACCCGTTTTCCCGGGGCCTTCGGGCACCCTGGTGTTTGCGGTTTGTTATATGTTGTTGTGCTGGTCGTTGGCGTGGGTATTGGATAAGAAAAAGATCTATATTAAGATATGAAGATTTTCTTTTTGGTTTTGGGATTGGGGCTGTCTCTGTTTGTGAAGGGGCAGCAGGGTGATGTGTTGCATTGGGTCAATCCTTTTATCGGAACGGCGAAGAGTGATGTCTTTACTCGCTGGGGTGATGAAGGGGGGACTTACCCGGGTGCGGTGGCACCTTCGGGTTATATGCAGCTGACTCCTGAGACGAGGCGTGTTCCGTCGGGCGGATATGATTATCATGACAGCCTGATCTATGTATTTAGCTGTACACATCATTCGAGCGGGTTCCCGGGTGGGTCTGCGGGCAGATTTTTTGTGATGCCGCTGCGCGGGGATGTTGGTAACGGTAGGCCCTTTTTACATGGGGAGGAGGTGGCGGAGCCTGGATATTATAAGGTGAGGCTGAGTGATGATGGGACGGTGGTGGAGGCGGTGGCTACGACGAGGACGGGTGTATTTAAGATTACGTTTCCGGGTGGGGTGGAACCTAAAATTTTTATTGGGGATACGGCAGGTTGTGCATTTGTGTTTAGTGAACCATTTGTGAGCAATAAAGGAAGTGTTTATTCTTTTGCGACGAGTGTGGCGGCCCGCAGTATCCTTGTGCGGGTGAGCAGTGCAACAGCGGGTTCGGAGAGTGCGCTCCGGAATATTAAAAAAGAAGGTGCGGGAAGTTGGGAAGCGTCGAGGATAGCGGTTTCGCAGGAGTGGAGAAAGGCGTTATCAGTAGTAGAAGTCGAGGATAATAACCGGGGTAATAAGACGATATTTTATACGGCTTTATATCATTCGTTGCTGGTACCCTGGGTGATATCGGATGTGGATGGCTATTATCGGGGAGAAGATCATGGGATACACCGGGTGACCGGCCGGAATGAATACGGATTTTTCTCGCCCTGGGATAGCTATCGGAGTCTGCATCCTTTATTGACCCTGTTAGATCCGCAGAAGCAGTCGGAGATATTACAGTCGCTGATAGATATATATCAACAGAGCGGGTATTTACCGGTGGAGTCGATGACGGGGAATCATGTTGTGTCAATTATAGTAGATGCTTACCGGAAGGGGATCAGGGGGATCGATAAGGGGACGGCTTATGATGCGATGCTGAAGAGTCTTGTGAAGGGACCTTTTCAGCAGAGTGACCGGTCTGTATATGCGGAGAAGGGGTATATTCCGCTTACTTATCCCGAATCTGTGACCAGAACGGTGGAATATGGATATGATGACTGGGTATTGGGGCAATATGCGGAGATGGTGATGGGGGATAGAGAGATGGCTACTTTGCTGGAGCAACGATCTCTGGCGTATCGTCATTTGCTGTATACACCTTCTTTGCTGTTGTTTCCGAGAGAGGGGGAGTCTTTTCGTGTGTTGCCGGGGAATTCAGGGTATAAGGAAGGGGATGCCTGGGTATACAGCTATTTTGCACCACAGGATGCGGATGGGTTGATCGACAGGATGGGAGGGGATGTTGATTTTTCCCTGCGGCTGGATTCGGTGTTAACCGATGGGCGGGTTGTCTTTGACAATGAGACGGTGCTGCATGTGCCCTATTTTTTTAATGCGGCGGGGCGATGGGATCTGACGCGTAAGTGGGTAGAAAAAATAAGGAAGGAGCGATATAGTGACCAGCCGGGTGGGTTACCGGGGAACGATGATCTTGGGGCGATGTCGAGCTGGTATGTTTTTAGTGCGTTAGGTTTTTTCCCTTTTTGTCCGGGCAAGCCTGTTTATTCGATGGGGGTGCCGCTCTTTAGGAAGGTGGTGCTGCACCTGGCGGGGGGGCAGCGATTTGTGGTTCGTCGTGGCGAAGGGAAGGGGGGCTGGTTGCTGAATGGACGCGCTTTTGATTCGACGGAGCTGTCGCACCGAAGGATCGTAGCTGGTGGAGAGCTGGTGTACAGGGGAGGTGGGGTCTTATCTGCCGGGAAAAGGGAAAGGCCGGTATTTATGCTGTCGGGGTTAAGGATCGAGGCCTCGCAGATGAGGTCGGGTGAGATGAATAAGATCTATTTTTCGTTGGAGAATAAAGGGGTGACGGGTTTGAAGCGGATGGTTTTGTTAGCTGGTGGAGAGGCTGTGGGGAATGTGAACTCTCTTGTGGGCGCGGGTCAGAAGATCAGTGATTCGTTATCGTTTCGATTGTATCAGCGGGGAGTGATGAAAATAGTGTTTGGAGGCAGGAGTGTGGGGGTGGTGCAGGTGGTGGCGCGGCCGGGATCGATGCCTGAGGAGCCGGAAGTATCCGGCATCGATATGCGGGTAGTGATAAAAGAAGGAGATAGTTTGCGTTTGCGATATATTGTGAAGAATGTGGGATGGGAGCGGAAGCCGTTGCGGCTACCGGTGAGAGTGGATGGGACGGTGGTAAAGATGGATACCATGTTGTTGTCACCAGGGGAGGAGGGAGTGCGGTCGAGCAGGCTAAGCGGCGGCGGTGCGGGGTGGCATACTGTTCAGGCCGGAAAAAGTGCAGAGCGGTTCCGGGTCTATCGGGCGGCGGAGGACGCTGTAGTGCTGGATTTAGACAGTACATTGCAGGACCGGTCGGGGTTTGGAAATAATGGAGTAATGATTGGTGAAGGGAAAAATCGTTATATAGGGATAGCGGGTAGTCCGAGTCTTGGGGACCTGGGGGAACGACTGACGATGTTGTTATGGGTGTATCCGGAAGAGAAGCGTGGGGGGCTGGTGGATATTTTTACTAACGGAGATAATCATGTGCTACAGGTAGTGGATGGGCGGCAGCTGACCTTTTTTGCCGGTGGGTGGGGGCGGGGTGACAACACCGTTGATCTGCCTGCGGATTGGGTTGGACACTGGCATTTGATCGCGGGGGTATGTGGTGTCGATGGATTGCGGGTATATATTGATGGGGAACAGAAGGGCTTTACGCCGTTGGAAAAAAGCGTACATTTATTTGGAGGAAACAATAACTGGATCATTGGCCGTAATGAAGAGTTTCCGGGACAGAGGATCTTTATCGGAAATGTGCGGAGACCGAGGATATTTCAGGAGGCGTTGTCCGGCGAGGATATATTAACTATTTATCGTAAGGAAAGAAATCAGCCATGAAACATTTTTTGTTATTGAGCGCCCTGACGTGTACAACGATCGGGGTTTTTGCGCAGGTGAAAGTTGGGACAAGGAGGTGGGGGGGAGCCGATGAGCGATTGTGGTACCGACAGCCCGCTGTGGTGTGGACGGAGGCGTTGCCGGTGGGGAATGGGCGGATGGGGGGAATGGTTTATGGGGGAGTGGGGAATGAAGTCATTTCGTTGAATGAGGCGACGTTGTGGTCGGGTGGACCGGTGAAGGAATCGGTGAACCCGGAGGCGAAGCAGTATCTGGCGCCTTTGAGGAAGGCACTGTTTGCGGAGGATTATCCGGCTGCTGTGCAGCTGGCGAAGAAGATGCAGGGGGTGTATTCGGAGAGTTATCTGCCGTTGGGGGATTTGCGGATACACCAGGATTTTGGTGGAGAGGTGACGCCTGCGGTGTATTCGAGGGAATTGAATATAAGGGATGCGGTGGCGCTGACGAAGTATACGGTTAAGGGCGTAGAATATGTTAGGGAAGTATATGTCTCCGCGCCTGACCAGGTGATGATAGTGCGATGGACGAGTAGTAGGGCGGGGGCTTTGGATCTGACGATATCGGCGTCGAGTCTTTTGCGGAATGAGTTTGTGGTAGAAGGCGGGGCCTGGGTTATGAAGGGAAAGGCTCCGGTGCATGTGTCTCCCAGCTATGTGGATTATGACAAAGAGCCGGTGATATATGATGATAAGGATGTTCACAGGGGGATGCCCTGGAAAATGATGGCCAGGGCGGTGAGTGGGGATGGAGTAGTAAAAGTGGATACGGATGGGATAAGGGTGAGCGGAGCATCATCGGTCGTGCTGTATGTTTCGATGGGAACGGGGTTTAATGGATTTGATCGTGCTCCGATGAGTGAGGTGGCATTGGGTAAGGTGAAGGAGAGTTTGGATCGCGCTATGGCACGGTCTTATACAGCTGTCCGGGCGGATCATCTTGCTGATGTACATGGGTATTTTGACAGAGTGTCGCTGAATCTGGGGGGCACTGTTGATTTGCCGACGGATGAGCGGCTGGCGGCATATACGAAGGGGGGTATTGATCCGGGGCTGGAGGCTTTGTATTTTCAGTATGGCCGGTATCTGCTGATGGGTAGTTCGCGGACACCGGGTGTGCCGGCGAATTTGCAAGGGATCTGGAATGCGGAATTGCGGGCTCCGTGGAGCAGTAACTATACGACGAATATCAATGTGCAGATGAACTACTGGCTGGCGGAAGAATGTAATCTGTCGGAGATGACGCAACCCTTGAATGAATGGATGGAAGCGTTGCCGGTGACGGGGGGGGCGGCGGCGGCAGAGTATTATGGCGCCAGGGGGTGGGTGGTACATCATAACAGTGATATTTGGGCGCTGTCTACACCTGTCGGTGACTTTGGCCGGGGTGATCCAAAGTGGGCGAACTGGCCGATGGGCGGGGCCTGGCTGGTAAGGCATCTTTGGGAGCACTATTTATATACCGGAGACCGGGGATTTTTGAAGGATACGGCTTATCCGTTGATGAAGGGTGCGGCGGAGTTTGTGTTAGACTGGCTGGTACCGGATCAGCAGGGGCGACTGGTGACAGCGCCGTCGATGTCGCCGGAAAATGATTTTATATATGGAGATAAAAAGGTGGCGGATGTCTCTGTTGCTACGACGATGGATATGGGGATCATCCGGGATTTGTTTGATAATTTGATAGCTGCTGATTCGCTGTTGGGAAGTGATGTGGGGTTTCGGCGGCGGGTGGCGGCGGCGAGGGACCGATTGTTCCCTTACCAGGTGGGTAGTCAGGGGCAGCTGCAGGAGTGGTATAAGGACTATCCTTCACCGGACCCTCATCATCGTCATGTATCCCATCTTTACTCTCTTTATCCTGCTCATGAGATCTCTGTGCTGAAGACGCCGAAGCTGGCAGATGCGGCCAAACAGGCCTTGATATTGAGGGGAGATGTGGGCACTGGTTGGAGCATGGCGTGGAAGGTGAATTTATGGGCGCGATTACAGGATGGCAATCATGCTTATCGATTGTTCAGGCATTTGTTGCGGCTGACGCGGGAAAATGAAGTAGAGTATGGAGATGGAGAAGGTGGGGGCGCATATCCCGATCTGTTGGATGCGCATCCTCCGTTCCAGATAGATGGCAATTTTGGGGGTGCTGCGGGGATCGCGGAGATGTTGTTGCAGAGTCAGGATGGGGATGTGCATTTGTTGCCTGCGTTGCCGGATGCGTGGCCGGAGGGAACGGTGGAGGGACTGGTGGCGAGAGGAGGATTTGTGGTGGGGATGGATTGGAAGGCGGGGCGATTGGTGTCGGCGCGAATGTTGTCGAAGAATGGGGGGCGTTGTATTATCCGGAGCGCTGTGCCTTTGGTGCTGGAGGGAACAGGCAATCATTCGAAGTATCGAAATGGGGGGTATATGCTGGTCATGATGACGGAAAAAGGGAAATTTTATTCCTTTGCAGAATTTCGTCGTAACCTGGATGTAACGAAATTCGGAGTCAGGCCGGGAAGTGGTGAAGATGTGGGGCCGGGAGTGCGGAAAGCGATATTAGCCTGTGCTGGTAAAGGACCTGTTGTATTGAACTTTCCAAAGGGCCGTTATGACTTCTGGCCTGAAGGAGCGGAGAAGAGACACTATTTTATTTCCAATACTTCTTCGGAGCAGGAAGACCCATTGAAGAACTATGCTATCGGGTTGTTATTTGAGGGGATGAAGAATCTGGTGATCGAGGGGAATGGATCTTTATTTGTGTTTCATGGGAAGATGATCACTTGTGTTTTTGATCAGTGTGCCGGTGTGCGGATGCAGCATGTGCGGATGGATTTTGCGAGGCCGACGATGTCGGAGATGAGTTTTCGGTTGGTGACAAAGGATCGTGTGCTGGTGGCGGTGCATCCGGATTCGAAGTTCAGGATCGATGATGGGAAGTTGAGATGGATTGGTGAGGGGTGGAGTGCGAAGGACAATTTTGCGATTGTGGTGGATAGGGTGAGGGGTGAGTGGAGGTATAGTGATTGGGGGCCTTTTGAGAGGAGCAGGGCGACGGTTGCGGGTGGAGGCAGGCTGGTGAGCTTTAAAGGGGACTTTTCGGGTGTGGGCTTTCGGCCGGGGCAGGTATTGACGGTACGAGATCCGTTGAGGGATGCGGCGGGTGTGCTGGTAAATCATTCGTCGGAGATCCGTCTGGAGGACATTGATATCTATTACATGCATGGACTGGGTATTGTCTCACAGTGGTCTGAGAATCTTTTTTATAATAGGGTGCGGGTCGTTCCGGCGGCAGGCAGTGGGCGGGTGATCGCTTCTTTTGCGGACGGTATGCATTTTTCGGGATGTAGCGGTGCTGTGCGGATCGAAAACTGTCATTTTCGTGGTTTACATGATGATGCTGTAAATGTACATGGTACGCATTTACAGATACAGTCGAGGCCGATGGCGTCTTCGCTGGTGGTCAGATATCAGCATCCGCAGACTTATGGTATGGAGGCTTTTTTCCCAGGGGATTCGATTGCCTTTGTTCATGCCTTTACGTTGGAGTCCTATCGGATGGGGCGTGTGGTGGGCGCCCGGATGCTGGATGAGCGAAATATACTGGTAGAGCTGTCGGAGCCGATAGATAGTGCGGTATTGAAAGCCGGTGACTGCCTGGAGAATATAACCCGTGAGCCGTCATTGATGGTGCGCAAGTGCCGGTTTGAAGGAACGAATACGCGGGGTTTACTGGTTACTACGCGGGGTAAGGTCGTTATTGAAAATAATGTTTTTTATCGGACGGGTATGCAGGCCATCCTGATCGCTGACGATGCCAAAAGCTGGTATGAATCGGGGCCGGTAAGGGATGTGGTCATTCGTCACAACCGTTTTGAGGAATGCGGATATAATTCAGCGCCGGATAATTATACCATCGCTATTGTTCCGGAGAATTCAGAGCTGGTGCCGGGATATGCGGTACATCGGAATATACGGATCGAGGATAATGTTTTTAAAGTCTATGATCACCCCGTGCTGAAGGCCCGTAGTGTGGATGGGCTTACCTTTCTCCATAATACTATTCTTTCTTCTTCTTTTTTGCCGGCAGGTCCCCGGAGGCCGAGGGTTTTGTTGACGGCCTGTACCGGGACGCGGATCTCCGCGGGCCTGTAAGTTTTGGTCGCCCTGTAACCTTGCACACTTCTTGTACGTCATAGGTGGAGTCCTGCTCTTATTCGCTGAATTATAATGTATTCAAGCGGATATTGGGGAGGGGTGTGTCCGGTTTTGATACAACTGGTGTACGGTAATGAGTTTATAAGGCGTGCAACATTCTGTTTGATATGGGGACTTTAAAAAAAACAACTACAATATGAAGCGGATACTATTTATGATTGCCTGCGGATTGCCTTTTGTAACGTTGAATGCGCAGTCCCCTTATTTGCAAAAGTCTTTTCCCCGTGAATCAGTACATGAGGTCAAGGCTGAGACTTCGGGTGGGAATATCTCTGTTTCCGGTGAGACCTCCGGTGAGGCGCGTGTAGAGGTATATATTAAATCGAGTAATGGGCGGGGGTTTGGTTTGACGAGGGAAGAGATAGAAAAAAAGCTGAATGAACAGTTTGATCTGACCGTGGAAGTCGAGGGGGGAGTGCTGAAGGCCATCGCCAAACATAAAGACCGGTTTATGAACTGGAATAATTCCCTTTCTATTTCATTTGTGATCCATGCGCCTCAGACGGCGAGCTCTGCGTTGCGGACCAGTGGTGGTAACATCGACATCAGGGGATTGTCGGGAACGGAGGATTTCAGGACCAGCGGTGGCAACCTGGATGCAGAGCAGCTGAGCGGGAAGATTACCGGCAGGACTTCCGGCGGGAATGTTACGATCATCAATTCGAGGGATAATATCGATCTGCAGACGAGTGGTGGGAACATGCATGCGGAGCGTTGTGAAGGGACTATCCGGCTGTCGACTTCGGGTGGGAATGTAGCATTGAAGGCGCTGAAGGGCAATATCCGTGCGACGACTTCGGGTGGTGAGGTAGAGGGTGCGGATATCAGCGGAGAGGTACAGGCCAGGACTTCGGGCGGCAATGTCGATTTTGAGAATATGGCCGGAAGTCTTGCTGCTTCTACGAGCGGTGGCAATATTCATGTCAGCATGACTGATCCTGGTAAAGGTGTTGATCTCTCTAATTCCGGCGGGGATATTACGCTGGTGCTTCCGCAGGGAAAGGGGTTGGATCTGAACATCTCGGGTGAGCAGGTTCATTCAACCGCCATGAGTAATTTCAAGGGTGACCTCGACAAGCATCGTATCAATGGAACGCTGAATGGTGGCGGGGTGCCGGTGAAAGTGGATGGAAACAGCGGGAGTGTGCATCTGAGCTTTAAATGATCTTCAAACAGATAAGCGAAAAGTGAGTATATAGTCCTGGCTGCTGGCCGGGACTTTTTGTTATATTAGGGCATGAAAAAGACTGCTTTATTGGCTATTCTGGCCGGCTCGATGACTATTTGCAATGCCCAAACGACCATTCAACGGGATCCTGAAATAGAAAGTATGACAAAAGAAGTTAATGCGGACTCCCTGCAATCTTATATAAAGACCATGGTGGCGTTTGGGACCCGTAGTACGGTGAGCTCAACGACGGATAAGAAAAAGGGGATAGGGGCTGCGAGGGAATGGGTCCTGACGAAATTCAATCAGTTTGCGGTTGCTTCGGGTGGTCGTCTGACTGCATTCGTAGATACTTCCACTTATGCCGGAGATGGGCGGCGGGTGAAGACGTCAATAAATCTGGGTAATACGGTGGCGACTCTGAAGGGGACTGATCCGAACGACAAACGTGTCTTTATCATCAGTGGTCATCTGGACAGCCGGCGGACAGATGTAATGGATGGTACGAATGATGCACCCGGCGCGAATGATGATGGGAGCGGGAGTGCGGCGGTGATCGAATGTGCGAGGGTGATGAGCAAGCATTCTTTTCCGGCGACCATTGTATTTGTAACGGTTAGCGGGGAGGAGCAGGGGCTGCTGGGATCGGGTTATATGGCCAAAAAGGCGAAGGCGGAGAACTGGAATGTGGAAGCTATGCTGAACAATGACATTGTAGGGAGTAATAACAGCAACGAGACGAATATCATCAATAATACACAGGTCCGGGTTTTTAGCGAGGGGTTGCCATTCTTTGAATTGGATAAACAGGCGAAGCAGATCCGGCAGATGGGTATGGAGAATGATGGTCAATCAAGGCAACTGGCCAGATATGTCAAGGAGATCGGGGAGCGATATGTAGATAATTTGCAGGTCGTGATGGTTTATCGCCCGGATCGTTTCCTGAGGGGTGGGGATCATTCTCCTTTCCAGGAGAACGGATTTGCGGCGGTGCGGATCACGGAGATGAATGAGAACTTCAACCATCAGCACCAGGATGTCCGGACGGAGAAAGGGGTAGTATATGGGGACCTGGTGGAATTTATGGATTTTGAATATCTGCGTAAGAATACGGCTATGAACCTGGCGAATCTGGCGAACCTTGCGAAGTCGCCGGGGAAACCGCAGGATGTAAAGGTGGAGGTGAAGAACCTGACGAATGGGACGCAGCTGATGTGGAAGGCTCCTGCCTATGGGAAGGTCAAGGGGTATTATATTCTGATGCGGGAGACGACGAGTGCGGTATGGCAGAAGAAGATCTTTACTACGGAGACGGATGTGAAGGTGCCGTATTCGAAGGACAATTACTTTTTTGCGGTGCAGGCGGTGTCGGAAGCGGGGAATGAGGGATTGGGTGTCGTGCCGGTGCCCGGGAGATAAGTGGGATCTGGGCCAGGAGTGGGACAGGATATGGGGAGAGTTTTTTGGAGAAGCCTGTAACGTTTGAAACGGGAGGGGCGTCCAAGTGGACATAACCTTCAACTATGCTCCGTAATTATCTCAAGACCGCTTTGCGTAATCTTTGGAAGAGCAAGGGCTTTTCTGCTCTCAATATTATTGGTTTAGCTATTGGACTCTCGACCTGTCTGCTGATACTTATTTATGTAATGGATGAGCTGGGGTATGACCGGTATAATGCCAATGCTGACCGGATCTACCGGGTGGATAGTGAGATCAAATTTGGCGGGAATCATTTTATCCTGGCGGTAGCTCCTGCGCCGACGGGGCCGGCCATGCTGAAGGATTTTCCGGAGGTGGAGAAGGAGGTTCGTTTCCGGAGTTATGGTGGGGTGACGGTGAAGAAGGGCGGCCAGAATATCCGGGAAGAAGCGGTGATCTATGCCGATTCGACCTTGTTCGATGTCTTTACCCTGCCGCTACTGGCGGGTAGTCCTCATACGGCTTTGATGCAACTGCATACGGTGGTGATCACCGAAAAGATCGCAAAGAAATATTTTAACGAGACGCAGGTCGTTGGGAAAACCCTGATATTCAATGACAGTATACCCTATAAGGTGACTGCCGTGATCCGGGATCTGCCGGCACAATCTCATTTCCATTTTGATATCTATATATCCCTGGCGGAATCGGATGAAGCGAAGAATAATGAATGGCTGAGCAATAACTTCAATACGTATGTCCTGTTGCGGAAGGGAGCTGATCCGCGTAAGCTGGAGGCGAAATTTCGTGGAATGATCGTCAAGTATATCGGGCCTGAGCTGCAGAGCGCTGTCAAGACTTCGCTGGACGACTTTTTCAAGAGCGGTAGTTATGTTGGCTTTTCGTTGATGCCGCTGACCTCCTTACATCTGCATAGCAATAAGACGGCGGAGCTGGAAGGAAATGGGAATATCCAGTATGTATATATCTTTTCTGCCGTAGCCTTATTTATCCTGCTGATCGCCTGTGTAAACTTTATGAATCTGTCGACGGCGCGATCGGCGAACCGGGCCAAAGAGGTAGGTGTCCGAAAGGTGCTGGGTTCGCTGCGGGTGAACCTGATCACGCAATTTATGATCGAGTCTGTGCTGATCAGTTTTATTTCCATGCTGCTGGCATTGGGGCTGGCGTGGTTGTTACTGCCGGTTTTTAATGATCTGGCCGCCAAACAAATGCAAATAGGGCTTTTTTCCCGGCCCTGGCTGGCTCCTGCGATGCTGGCCCTGGTGCTGGTGGTGGGGACGCTGGCCGGCAGCTATCCGGCCTTCTTTCTTTCGGCCTTTCAACCTATAGCCGTATTAAAAGGAACTGTTGCAGCGGGATTTAAGAGAAGCTGGTTGCGAAATTCGCTGGTAGTCTTCCAGTTTGCGATCTCCATTTTTCTTATCGTGGGTACGGCTGTCATATACAGGCAGCTGGGTTATATCCGGAACCGGTCGCTGGGTTTTAACCGGGAGCAGGTGCTGATCGTACAAAATACTTATGCATTGGGTGACCGGGTAAAAGCGTATAAAGACGAAATGTTGAAGCTGCCAGGTGTAGAAGGAGCGACAATGACGGGTTTTCTCCCTACTTCGGATTACCGTAGCGACAATGCGTTTTTCTTTACGCCTGATATAGATCCGAAGAAGGCGATATCGATGCAGAACTGGAACGTCGATGAGAACTATCTTCCTGTGCTGGGTATGCAACTAGCCGCGGGCAGGAATTTTTCCAAAGAATTCCCGACGGACTCGAGTGGAGTTGTACTCAATGAGGCGGCGGTGAGGCTGATGGGCGTGAGTGATCCGGTAGGGCGAAAGCTCTATCACCTGGATGACCTGAAGACAAAACATGTTACTGAATATCATATTGTAGGTGTGGTAAAGGATTTCAACTACAACTCGTTGCGCAAGATGGTGACGCCTATGGGCCTTTTTCTGAAGGAAGAAAGAGGTAAGATAGCTTTGCGGATCCATGCGACAGATATAAAGCGGATGGTGGCACAGGTGGAACAATCATGGAATAAAATGGTGCCGGGGCAGCAGTTCAGCTATGTCTTTATGGACGATGAATTTAATTCCATTTATACATCCGAGCAGCGGATGGGAGGGATCTCATTGTCGTTCTCGCTGCTGGCTATTTTTATTGCCTGCCTGGGTTTGTTTGGCCTGGCTGCCTATGCGGCGGAACAGCGGACGAGGGAGATAGGTATCCGGAAAGTGCTGGGGGCTACTGTTGGCGGGATCATCGGTTTACTATCGAAAGATTTTCTGAAGCTGGTGCTGGTATCGGCCGTGATAACCTTTCCCCTGGCCTGGTGGGCTATGTCGCACTGGTTACAGGATTTTGCATACAGGATCACTATAGGCTGGGACGTGTTTGCGCTGGCTGCGGTGCTGGCAGTGGGGATTGCCCTGGTGACGGTGTCTTTCCAGGCGGTGCGTGCTGCGCTGGCTAATCCGGTGAAGAGCCTGAGGTCGGAGTGACGGGGTCCGGGTTTTGACTGGGGGAGCCGGGATCCAAGGGGCTGGAGCCTGGATTTGAGGGAATGGAGCCGGGATTCAAGGGGCTGGAGCCTGGATTTGAGGGAATGGAGCCGGGATTCAAGGGGCTGGAGCCTGGATTCTGCGTGAGGCGTTGATATTGCCTGAGATAGGATCTGCTGCTTTTTATTCCAAGGGTAGAAAGCAGTCCGCTGGTTTGCGCTTTTACCCAATAATTAAAAACAAATTTCTCCCTGTCGCGCTGAACGAAGATGGCGGAAGACTTTTTTCGTTGAGCGGGCAGGATAAGATTAGCGACCCAGGTCTCGATGGTAGGAAGAAATCCTCTTTTTGTGCTGTCGGTTTTGTTGAGCACTTTTACATGCAGCTTTTTATACCAGAAATTCATGGTGCCGAAGGTGACGTATTTGTTGCCCTGCCAGCTGGACCAGGATGTATCGGCATGACCGCCTGTGATGCTGACGGCTGCTGCCGGGATGGATACCTGTGAGAACCGGGTAAGGTCTATGGCGGAGAACCAGGTATTAGCGGAAAAGGAGGAGAGAGAATCTCCGTATGATTCACGATAGGAGAAATGACGGATATAGCCGTCGAACAAACTGCCTGAGGCGTTGATCTTTAAGGTATCCTGGTCGTTATTGCGGCTGTAAAGGCTTGTGATGGTGCCATTGATATTCCGGATGGGTATGGTGCTCCACTTGCCTGTAGCAATTGAACACTCATTATAGGTGACGGTTGTGGAGTGGATGGAAATAGTATCGATGTTTACGGGAAAGGGGATGGCGGTGATCAGTCTTGTAGGCATTGGTTTTTCGAAGCCGTGTCTGAAGCTCATATGTTTGTCCCGGGAGGCGCTGAGCTGTATGCTATCGAGGGTTATGCCGGCGATCCGGATCGAAAAGGGCTGGTGTTCAGTGGGGAACCGGATACCGGAGAGGGTCAGCTTTTCGCCTTTAGCATGGATATAATCGTTCTGCCAGCGTGTTTTGCTGAATGTTGTCTCGAGGCTTTCGTTGGGTGTCAGGTTGAATTTATTCAGCTGTAATGACTTGCTGGTTGGGTCCCATGAAGAGGCTGCTGCTGTCGCTGTCAGCTTTTTATTTTTGTAGTGGGCTGTTCCAGTGTGGAGGACTACTGCGCCGGCAAGCTGCCGCCAGTCTATCTTTATAGCGGGTGACCAATGGAAGCTGTCTTCTTTGAAGGAGCCGGACCCGTCATTGATTGCCAGGGCTGAGCTATCCTTGTTGTATTTAAAGCCGGCTTTATTGAACGCCAGATCGATAGCTGTGTGGAGACGTGGGGAGGCGCCGGGTGTAAAAAGGAGATTGGAGACCCGGAGGTTTGCGGCGGCTTCTGCCTGAATAGTATCTTTTTCTGTGATCTTATTGTATCGGATGTCAAGATTATCGGTTTTGATATTGATCAGCGGCAGATGACTGAGGTCTGAGGAAGAGAGGGTAGTATTTATATGAATAAGGGGGGTGGAGATGTTGAAAGTTGTCGGGCCGCTTGCCGAATGCAGGTTGAGGTTGTGAATGGATAATCCGCTGTCGCTGTTGAAATTTGCTGTTTTTATTACGAGCGTGGTCTTTGGTGTTTCGACGCCGATGTCGGAAATGTTCATTTTGAGGCCGGTCCAGGTGAAGAATTTCTCTGCGGAGGCAAGGTTGTTTGCATGGAGGTCGTTGATGGTGAAATGGACGGTGCTGTTTGGGGTGAGGCGGTCGAACGATAACTGGTCGGCTTGCAGGCGGGTGATGCGGATAGTGGGAAGGGCGGGAGCTGGGGTTGTGGGGTTGGAGGTGGTGGTTACGGTTGCGGCTTCGGCAGGTTTGGTGTGAATGGTCAGGCGGCTGGCGTAGAAAGAATCTATTTGGATGTCTTTGTTCTTTTGATAGATATCCCAGTCGAAGATATTCCAGTAGACGTCTTCGCCTTTGAGCTGAAAGCCGGTGTTGGTTTCGATGTCCAGCTCTTTTACCCGGCTATGCCTTTGTACGCCATCGAACCAGAAATAGCTTCCGGTGACATTGGCCTTACCGGAAGTAAGATTGACCTGGCCGATACGGAGGTTGGGGATAGCGTGTTTGATATCTACGAGGGAGTCGCTGACAAAGAATTTATTCAACAGGATATGGGCGTCTATTTTTTTGACAGTTGCATCAAGGGGCATGTCTCCGGTCAGGTTGTAATGAGCTGAGCCGTCGATGATGTCAAAGGCAGGGGTATTGATCAGTTCACTGATGTGATGGAGGGTTCGGTAGAACAGGGCCAGTTTTTTATCGGAAAGCGGCTGGGAATTGTTGTTCCGGGCGCTGGGGGGGAGGACTTTGGGTTTATCGTTGATGGTGATGATCGGCTGTCTTAGCCCGGCGGCGGAAGCCTTTAATCGCCGTCGCATCAATTCGACGATGTTGATATTTTTCAGGAGCAGGGAAGGTGCGGTAAACCTCATCGATCTGTCGGAGGTATGGTGTACGGGTTCAAATTTTACCTGGCTGAAGAGTGCGTCATTCCTGTGAAAGCTGAATTCATCAATCGTGAGCTGGTACAGGCTGTCCCTTGTCAGGAAACCGATATTTTTCAGATCGATGCGGATGCTATCGGTGAGGGGGTAGGGGTCGGTGGCGGGATGGACTGACAGATTGAAGATCTTCATGTTAGCCTTGCGGTAAGTAGCCTTTCCTGTTCTGCCTTCTTTATCCTGTAATAATAGCTCGCCATTGGTGACGGCAATGAACCTGATATTTATGAAATTGAACAGATCGTTTTTTAAGCGGATGTTTTCGGAGGAATCGGAGCTGCTCTTTTCCACGGGATAGCCAGGGATGGAAAGAATTGGGTTTACGCAAAGGAGGGAATCGAGCAGGAGCTGTTCCTTTTGATAGATCGCGGGGAGGTGCCGGGATGTAAAGAGGAATTTGTCTGCTTCGAGACGGATGATCGCCTTCCCAACAGGGACTTTTTGGGAAAAAGAGAAAGAGTCGAGCTCGAAGCGTTGGTCTTTGCTGTTGAAGGAAAGCTGTTTGAAGCTGATCTCATGTCTGCCATCGGGCAAGTGCCAGTTTTGTCTGCCAAGGGAGATCATAACTTTATCGGAGCCGAGAAGGTGGCTGTCTTCATTGTTGATGACGGCAAAATTGGAAACGGAAAGGTTTATATGGTCGCCCTTGAATGGGAGCGGGCTGTTTTGCTGCCGATAGCTGAATGCGGCATCTTTTAGAGAAAAGCTATGAACGTTGAAACGTGTCAGGGCTTTCTCCAGGTAGCCCAGGATATCTGAGGTGTGAAAATCGGGATGTCCTTTATGTATTGGAATGGTATCGACATGGAGATCGATATCGGGCTCTATGATGGAAAGGCTATCCACCATGATCTTTTTATTGAAAAGGAGCTCTTTCCAGGAGGAGAGTGAGAAATAGATCTCGGGTATCCGGATGGTGAAATACAGGTTTGTGTTGGTTGTATCGGGGGTATACAGGACCGCTTTTTTGAGCCGGATGGACTTATGTTGAAATGAAAACTCTGCTTCGCTTGCGTCGAATACATATCTGCCTTTTGACTCTTTGCTGATGATGTAGGAGACTCCTTCTTTAAAGCGGTGGACCAGAAGGAAATAAAGAACAGCCCCGCCAATCAGCAGGAAAAAGAGAGGGATCAGAAGGATCCAAAGGAGGCGCCGTCTCTGTTTGCCTGAAAGGTTCATTAATACCTATAAAATTATACTAACTTTAGCTGCAAGCGGCATTTTATGAATAAATATATTCAAAACGACTCCCGTAGTATTATTGAGACCGTATTGGTATTACTTCTGTTATTGAGCCTGATGCTGGCCTTATATGATGTCTTGAAAGTCTTTTTTGGCGTGCTGACATTTGCGCTGATCTTTTCGGTGTCTTTTGCGGATCTGTTTGAGCGGCTTGTCCGGCTTCTCAATAAGAGGCGTAAGCTGGCGGGTATTGTTTATTCGATCCTGCTGATCGCGATAGTTGCGCTGCCTCTTATCTATATTGTTTCGGCTGTAAGGGGGCATATAAAAGAAGCGATGGTCGAGATAAACCAGCTGAAGGCGAATGGTCTTCCGGCGCTGCCTGCCTGGATTGTCAATCTGCCACTTGTGGGGCAGGACATCAGTTCGTTCTGGCAGGAGCTGCAGGAAAGCCCCAGGGATGTGATAGCGCATAATGAGGAGCAGGTGAGGCTGGCTTTACGTCATGTGCTGACCAGTGGAGTGGGGATGATAGGGACGGTTTTACAGGTAATTGTCGGGGTCATTATTTCGGCCTTTTTTCTTGTTTCGGGAGGGAAGATACTGGGGCCTGTGAAGGCTACGATGGAGCATTTGCTGGGTCGTCGGGATGGGCTTACGTTGCTTGCGGCCACCACGCAGGCGATAAAGGGGGTTTCGATCGGGGTCATGGGGACGGCGTTCATCGCGGCTATCATTGCCTGGATCGGTCTGGCGATAGCGGGTATTTCTTTTTCGCTGGTTTTAGCGGGGCTGATCTTTTTCCTTGTACTGATACAGCTGGGGCCTTTGCTGGTGTGGGTGCCTTTGGTGATATGGACGGCATTGCAGGGACATACCGGTGCGACGGTGTTCCTGATCATTTATGGGATTGGGCTGTTGCTGATAGATGCTTTTTTGAAGCCGATCCTGATAGCCAAAGGCGGGGGGAAGCTGCCTTTTTTGGTTTTGTTTATAGGGGTTGTCGGAGGGTTGGCTGCGTGGGGGTTTACGGGGATGTTCAAGGGGGCTATTATTATGGCGGTGTTTTATACTTTATTTACTTCCTGGTTACAGAGAAAGCGGATAGCGGCCGGCTGACGCCGTCCGCTATCCGCGGGATTTTTATCGGGATTCGGGGGCTGGGCGATTGGGTGGCGGGATTGCTTTTTTCAATGCTTCGGTGATCTCGGTGATGGCGCGTTCGAGCTGGTTGTCTTTGCCTTGTGCGCCCTGAGTCAGGTCTTCGGGGAGGAGGATGTCGGGGTCCACGCCGTGTCCTTCTTTGAACCAGGTACCATCCGGGTTGTACATACGAAAAGTGGGGACGGTAATGCTACCGCCGTCAATGAGGCCGGGTGCGCCGCTGATGCCGATGAGGCCGCCCCAGGTGCGGGTTCCGATGAGTGGGCCGAGGCCTGTCTTGCGGAAGTAGTCCGGGAATGCGTCGCCGCCGGAGCCGCTCCATCCGTTGATGAGCATCACTTTTGGTCCGAAGTTGCCTGCGGGTGGCCATTTCCAGGCAACGCCATCGCGGGTAGCCCACCAGGCCAGGGGTTTGCGGTTGAGCATTTCTATGAAACGGTCGGGGATCTGGCCGCCGTCATTGAACCGTTCGTCGATGATGAGCGCTTTTTTATCCAGCTGGCCGGTGAATTGCCGGATCAGCTCGTTCTGACCATCGACACCTGTGCTGCGGACATAAATATAACCGACCTGGCCATTGGTAGCCTCTTCTACGCGGTGTCTTTTTTCTTCTATCCAGGCAAGGTTGCGTAAGCGGTTTTCAGCTGAAAGCGTCGTGACTACGACGGTATGTGCTCCGCTAAAGGAGGCATTGCTGCTATAAGTAAGTTCGACTGGTTTGCCGGCCAGGTTGCCGAAGACGGCATAGGGGTCGGTTTTGGTAGTCAGGGGTACTCCATTTACGGCCAGGATATAATCCCCTTCTTTTACGGGGATGCCGGGCTGGTCAAGTGGTGAACGGACCTCTGCGTCCCAGGCTGCGCCGCGGATGATCTTTTTGATCTTGTAATAATCTCCGTCGGCTGACCAGTCGATGCCGAGATAGCCTACGGATGCGTGCCGGGTATCTTCTGTGGCGCCACCTCCGTGATAGGTATGGGATGCGCTAAGTTCACCAAGCATTTCTCCGATGATGAAATCCACTTCTTCGCGGGTGGAAGCTTCTTCTATCAATTTCCCGTATTGTGTCTTTACCTTATTCCAGTCGACGCCGTGCATATTGGCATCATAAAAATAATCCCGTTCGATGCGCCAGGCGTCTACAAAGATCTGTCGCCATTCTTCGCGGGGGTTGACCCATTGTTGCATTTCGGCGGTGCGAAGCTTCTTTTCCATTTTCTGGCCTTCGTCGGCGGCAACGATGTAGTAGGCTCCGTCTTTTGTGACCAGCAGGTGTTTGCCATCGGCGGCGAGCATGTAGCCGCTGATGTCGGGGAGGATGGTCTTTGTGGTACGCTTGTCCAGGTCAAAGAAGCGAAGCGCCCGGCTTTTTGATTCAGAGCCGGTATTGGATGGCTGAAGATAGATCAGCTTGCCATCGATGGCTTGCAGGGAATTATAGTTGCCGGCATCCGTGGGTAGTAAGACCAGCCTGGCTTCCAGTCCGTCAAAGTCGATGGATATGGCGGGGATGGATGGTTTGGATGGAGGGGGAACTACGGGTGGTTTTGCCTTTTTATCACTGGCTGGTGCAGCCGGGGTGCTTTCTTCTTTTATGGCCGTGGTATCATTTTTTGGATAAAGAGGGGAGGGGGTTGATTTTTGCAATACGATTGCTGCCAGTTTCGTGGAATTCGGATAGATAAAAGTATTGTCGAGGTCGCTGTACAGCGGGTTAAAGGATTGGTTGGTTGTTATAAAAAGGTATTTACCGGAGGGATCGAAAACGGGGCTGCTGTTGCTGTAAAAAGGAGAGGTAACCTGGTGCAGCTGTTTGGCGGTGTAGTCATAGATAAATACGGCCTGGTGTCCGTTCTCCAGGTCCCGGTCGAATGTAAGATAGCGGCTATCGGGGGACCAGTTGGGGGTGAAGTTTTGCAGGCTGCCATCCGAGTATTGGAGGGCCTTATCTACCAGTGTGGTCTGGTCGCTATTCCTGTCGTAGATGTATATTTTCATTGCCTTGTCGATGAAGGCTATTTTTTTGCTATCGGGGGACCAGAAGAGATTATAGCGGAAGCCGGGGCCATAGGAGGTGAGCTTTTTTTCCGGGGTGTTCTTACCTGCTTCCAGGAGGGTGAGCTCGTATTCGCCGGAGCGGTCGGACCAGTAGGCGATGTATTTACCATCGGGAGACCAGGCGGGGAAACGTTCGGCTACACCGGAGGTCCGGGTCAGGTCGATCACAGGGCCGTTCTCGGCGGGAACGGTGTAGATGTCACCGCGGGCTTCGAAGAGTACGCGTTTGCCGTCGGCGGAGATGAAGGAATTTGCCAGCATTTTTTCTGCGGGCTGTAGTGTGGGGCGAAGGGCATTCTCGTCGGTGACGACCTGGACGGGCACCTGTTTGTACTGGTGAGCTGCGATGGTATACAGAAAGAGTGCGCCACCCTGTTCGAAGACGATATCGTCGGGGCCCAGTGAAGGGAAGTGAACGTCATAATCCGTGAAACGGGTAAGCTGGGTAAACTTCTTTGAGAGGATATCGTATTCCCAGAGGTTCATTCTTTTTTCTTCACCGCGGTCGGAGAGGAAGAAGATGCTGTTGCCATGCCACATGGGCAGCTCTTCGTCGGCGTCGGTACCGGCGGAGATGTTCTCATCGGCAAAGCCGGTGAGGTGGAAGAGATGGATCTTGCCAGCCCAGCCACCGCGGTAGCGTTTCCAGTTGCGGCCCAACTGGGATGTATAGGTGAATGCCAGCTGGGTGCCGTCGGGGGATAGCGTGCCGTATTCTGCATAAGGCAGGGGAAGGGCTTCGGATGCCCCGCCGGAGGCAGAGATGGAGAAGAACCGGTTGAAGCGTTCGCGCCCGCTTTGCCGGCCGGAAGCAAAGAGGATGTGTTTGCCGTCGGGATACCAGTCTACAACTCTTTCGCCGGTGCTATGCCATGTGAGACGGGTGGGGATACCGCCTGTTGTCGGGATGGTATAGATCGAGTTGTTGCCATCGTAGTCAGCTGTATAGGCGATGGTGTTGCCATCGGGAGAGAATTTCGGGAAGACCTCTACTCCGGCCGGGGAGCTAAGATGCAGGGCTTTCCCTCCTTCTTTCGGGACGACCCAGAGGTCGTTGGCATAGGTAAATACAATTTGAGTTGAGGAGACGTCAGGATAGCGGAATAAGGCTGCGTTGATCTGGGCGTTTGTGATGAGGGCGCCGATCAGGGCGGTGATGGTTAATAGTGTATTTTTCATATTATTTTGCAAAGAGTTGATTGATGTCCTGGAAGGCTTTGAATTCGAGGGCATTGCCGGAGGGGTCGAGGAAGAACATGGTCGCCTGTTCGCCGGGCAGGCCTTTGAATCGGATATAGGGTTCGATCACGAAATGGATGGATCGGGCTTTCAGCCTGCTTTCGAGGTTGTGCCATTCGTCCCAGTCGAGGACGACGCCATAGTGTGGTACGGGTACATCGTGACCGTCAACGGGGTTAGAGTGGAGCCCCTCTTCTTTGGCTGGTCGTGGTTTCAGGTGAATAACGAACTGGTGGCCATAGAGATTGAAATCAACCCATTGATCGGAACTACGTCCTTCTTCGCAGCCCAGGACGTCCCGGTAAAAAATTCTTGCTTCCTGAAGATCATAGACTGGGACTGCGACGTGAAAGGGTGTGATTTTTTTCATTATTTTCAAATATAAAACAATTGAATTATGAGGCAAGCAAACCTACTTAAAGCGGTAATACTTTCAGGGTTGTTTTTGATGGGCGGTATCGTGGGTAATGCACAGAATAAGATAGTGGTATTCCAGTCCGACTTTGGCTTGAAGGATGGGGCTGTATCGGAAATGAAGGGTGTGGCGATGGGTGTTGCGACCGATCTGAAGCTATTTGATCTGACGCATGAGATACCGGCCTATGATATCTGGTCGGCGGCTTACCGGTTGCAGCAGACGGTGCCGTATTGGCCGGCGGGGACAGTCTTTGTGTCGGTGGTGGACCCGGGTGTGGGAACGGAGCGGAGGTCGGTGGTGTTGAAGACAAAAACGGGGCAATATGTCGTAACGCCGGACAATGGGACGCTGACGCTGATAGCTGAGTCGCTGGGAATCGGTGAAATAAGGGAGATCAATGAGGCGGTGAACCGGCGGCAGGATTCGAAGAAGTCCTATACTTTTCATGGTCGTGATGTGTATGCGTATACGGCGGCGCGGCTGGCGGCGGGAGTGATCAGCTTTGAGCAGGTGGGACCTTTGCTGGCTAAGCAGGAAGTGGTGTCTATTCCATACCAAAAAGCGGAGCTGAGGGGTGCGATGGTAGCGGGGACAATACCTGTCCTTGATGTACAGTACGGAAATGTATGGACGAATATTCCTGCGGACCTTTTCCAGCAGCTACATATAAACTTTGGGGAGGTGATGAAGGTAAGGATCCTTCACCGGGGGAAGGAGGTGTATACCGGTGAGATGCCTTATACGTCAACGTTTGGCGCGGTGGCGGTGGGCCAGCCACTGGCTTACCTGAATAGCCTGTTGCAATTGTCGTTTGCGCTGAATCAGGGTGATTTTGCGGCTGTCAACAAAATCGGAAGTGGAGGAGAGTGGCAGGTAGAAGTGAAGAAAAGATAACTTATTTTTGGACATGGATAAATCGGGACTTGTCAAAAAGCTATCGATCATCATTCCGGCGTATAATGAAGCGGGGACTATCGATCTTATACTGGACCGTGTACTGGAGGTAAAGCTGCTGAATGATATACAAAAGGAGATCATACTTGTTGACGACTGTTCGACGGATGACACGGAGGCCGTACTGATGAAATACATTTCAGACAATTCCCATGCGGATATGCGTCTGTTCAAGCATCCTGTCAATAAGGGGAAGGGGGCTGCGATACATACCGGCATTGAAAAAGCCAGCGGCGACTATCTTATCATACAGGATGCCGATCTGGAATATGATCCGGAGGAATATAATCTACTGTTAAAGCCTGTCATAAGGGGGATGGCGGATGTGGTATATGGGTCAAGATTTTTAGGAGGGAACTCACATCGTATTCTCTTTTTCTGGCATTCCATCGGGAATAAGTTCCTGACCACGCTGAGCAATGTGTTCACTAATCTTAACCTGACGGATATGGAAACCGGGTATAAATTATTCCGGACCTCGATCATCCAGGAGGTGAAACTACGAGAAAAGCGATTTGGCTTTGAGCCGGAGGTCACTGCGCGGATAGCGCGGATCCCTGGTATCCGTGTTTATGAGGTGGGTATCTCTTATTATGGGCGTACGTATGCGGAGGGGAAGAAGATAAGCTGGAAGGACGGGGTGCGGGCTATATACTGTATATTTAAATACAATCTGTTTAGCCGGAATTAAAAGTATAATTGCACCATATGCCGCCAGTATTTGGCTTTGTGGGATTCTCCGTCCCACAGGTGCAGCGCGTTCCAGATACCTTTTGCCCAGAGTGCGTTGCTTATTACCCGGTTGTTTTCGAGGAACACGTCTTTTTCTCCTACTACAAAGATGATCTCCAATGCTTTGAGTTGCCGGATCAGCTGTTCGTCCTGGAGGTTGGGGATGAACTGGCCGGGCATATTGTAATAGATATTATCATCGCGGTAGCCTTCGAAGAGGTCTTCGAAATGTTCCAGGGAGGTAGTGAGGTCGTACCGGCCGCTAAGGCCTACCATTTTATGGAAAAGGCGGGGATATTTAAAGGCGAGGTTGGCGGCGTGATATGCGCCAAGGCTGCAGCCGGCGGCCACGACGGTGGGGTGGGGATTTTTTTTCTGTATGAGGTCGAGGACTTCGTGGAGGATATATTTTTCGTATTGCAGGTGTCGCAGGATACGTTCGGCGGGGTGGAGGCTTTTGGAGTAGAAGCTTTCCTTATCGACGCTGTCGAGGCACCAGACCTGTATGGTCCCTGCTTCGATCTTTCGTTGGAGGGCGTCGATCACATGCCAGTCTTCATAGTCGAAGAAGCGGGCTGTACGGGTAGGGAAGAACAATACGGGATCTCCGGCGTGGCCGAAGACCAGCAGTTCCATGTCCCGCTCCAGGTAGGGGCTGAACCATTTATAATATTCTCTTTTCATGTCGTCCGGGCTGATAGATATTGCAGTATTATTTCTTTCCATAAAGCATAGCCTTTATCGTTGATGTGCAATCCATCGGGGTCCAGGAATTCTCTTTTCGGATAACCGGAGTTGTCGGTCATCTTATTATAGACATTTATAAAGTGCAGGTTGTTGCCTTGCTTATTTATTTCATCGGCAATAATTCTATTGGTATACCGGATACTGTCGACTATGTTCCAGCGAGAGATGCTTGGTTTGATGGAAATGAAGGCCAGGGGTATGTCTCCAAAGTGCTGACGGGTGCGGCTGACCAGCTGCTGGAAGAAAATAAAGACTTCTTCGGGGTGGCGGCCGTCCCCCAGGTCATTGTCCCCTGCGTAAACGATGATGGAAGAAGGGTGGAAGGGTGCCACCAGCCGATCGAAGAACCAGTCACAGGCGGCGAGGGTCGAGCCACCGAAACCCAGGTTGGCGGGCTGCCAGGGGGCAAAATCTTCATGCAGGCTCTCCCAGAGTCTGATAGACGAACTGCCGTAGAAAAGCAGCTTGGGTTCGTAGGTCAGTAATGTCCTTTCATTTTCAAGCCTTTGGACTTCATTTTCGTACCAGACCATAAACAGCGTTTGTCTATCAAATATAAGCGGAAGAAAGGATAACGGGTATTGCGGGGGGGAATTGATAAAATTAAGATAATGGAGGGAGCTGGGTGCGGAGGGTGCTGACTATGTCGGAATGGATAGGGGCAAGCTGTGTGTATGCCTGAAGAACTGTCTGTTGCCCTTTGACGGTAAGACTAAGCCTGGCAGCACGTCTGTCTTTCGAGTCGGCTTTTTCTTCTAAGAATTCTTTGGCAACTAGTCTTTTGGTAATTTCGACGCCGGTGGAGTTTTCGATCAGCATATCCTGGCAGACCTGTTTTTTGTTGGGATCTTTCAGGGTTGCGATGTGAACCAGCATGTCCAGTTCAAGGGAATTGGCCAGTCCGAGTTGTTTGGCTATGGGTTTTGTGCGTTGCTGGAGGTCCCTGTAAAGGTGAGTTATAAGAAATGGGGCCTGTATGATCGTCACAGGATCGGGTGCTGATGCTGGAGCTGCGGCCAGGATCCAGCGGGCAAAGCCAGTTATATCACCTTCAGGGTTTGTGCTGAGGTATTCTTCCCATTTGGATAACAAGGGTATGACGGAAGAAGCCGGAAGGCCCATTAGAACAATTTTGCTCTAAATTACAAAAAATGCAACTGAAATGGTTTAGTTTAGCGCTTAAAGTTCAGGATATGGGAAAAATATTGATCATACCGTTTTTAATGCTGTGGCTTGGGGTGATGGGGCAGCCTGTTGCGGCATTTGATTCTGCGGCTATCGTGGGAGGGTCGTTGAGGGAAGTGTCGGGGCAATTCTCTTTTACGGAAGGGGCTGCTGTAGACAGGAAGGGGAATGTCTTTTTTACTGATCAGCCGAACAATAAGATATGGGAGTATACGGTGGATGGCCGGATGGTATTGTTTATGGATAGTGCGGGTCGTTCCAACGGGATGTATTTTGACCGGAAGGGTCGTCTGGTCACGTGTGCTGATGAGGAGGACCAATTATGGGCGATAGATCAACATAAGAAGGTGCGGGTTTTATTAACCGATTTTGGCGGGAAGCGATTTAACGGACCGAATGATCTATGGATCGACGGGCGTGGCGGGATCTATTTTTCAGATCCTTATTACCAGCGGGATTATTGGGTGAGGAAAAAGCCGGAGCTGGATGGGCAGAAGGTATATTACCTGGCGCAGGGGGCTTCTGAGGCGATTGTGGTAGCAGACAGTCTGAAGCAGCCTAACGGCATAGTAGGAACGCCGGACGGCCATTACCTGTATGTGTCTGATCTCGGGGGTGGGAAGACGTATAAGTACAGGATCGGGGCGGATGGTAAATTATCGGACCGGATGCTGTTTTGCGGGAAGGGATCTGATGGGATGACGCTGGATGAGCAGGGGAATGTATATCTGACGGGCAATGGGGTGACGGTATATAATACGGCAGGGCGGAAGGTGGCCTATATTCCTGTTCCGGAAAAGTGGGTGGGGAATATCTGTTTTGGCGGCAGGGACCGGAAGACTTTGTTTATAACGGCTTCGGCGGGTCTGTATGTGCTTCCGATGAATGTAAAGGGGGTTGAATAGGGGCTAGTGGGTCATCAAAAATTGTTCGATCATATCGCGATAGGCCTGCATCGTATCTGGCTTAACCACCACGTCCTGGGCGCCCAGGGTAAGACATTCCCGGTAGAAATCGTTGACCTGGTAAGTGGAATAAATGATGGTCGGGATCGTTTGATAACGGGGATTTTCCTTTAAGAAGATCAGGCTTTCCTTACCGGTCATTTTGGGCATGTTCTGATCGAGGATAATCATACCAGGGAGATCGTCGGCATCGGTCGAGTTGAGAAGGGAGATCATTTCAAGACCGTTCTCTGCGCTATCGACGACGGTATCGGGGTCCAGATCATGCAGCAGCTCTTCAAAAATCTGACGGTCATCAGCGTCATCATCTACCAGTAATATTCTTTTATATTTCAGCATATTCTCAATTTAAAATTAATGTTTTGCGGGTATTATCCATTCGAAGGTAGTGCCTTCTCCTTCTTTGCTGTGTACGGTGATGATCCCATTGTGTCTTTCGATGATCTTCTTTGTTATAGCAAGACCTATGCCTGTGCCTTCGAAGCGATCCTTGGAGTGTAATCTTTGGAAGAGCTTAAAGACGTCTTCGGCAAATTTTTCTTCAAAGCCAATGCCATTGTCTTTCATGGTAAACCGGTAGTAGTTGCCGTTGGGGTCTGGAAGACTGTCGAAGGATTTGTCGCGGACCTGTACGGCTTCCAGCCGGATGATGGGGGCGACGCCTTGTTTTGTAAATTTGAGGGCATTGCTAATGAGGTTGTGCAGGACCTGCCGGAATTGACCTGGCAGGACGTCCAATGTGGGAAGCATGCCTGTGCTGACCTGTGCCTTTTTTTCCCGGATGCTGACTTCAAAGTCATCTACTGTTTCTGCGAAAAGGGGGCAAAGGTCGGTTCGTTTGAAAAAGGAAACTTCGGCTGACAGGCGGGAAAAATTGAGGATATCGATGATGAGGGATCGCATGCGATCGGTCGAGCGGACTATCTTGGTAAAAAAGGTTCTGATGTCTTCCGGCATTTCTCCGTTGTATCTGTCCTGGATGGCTGTGGCGAACATATGGATCTTTCTCAGGGGTTCCTGCATGTCGTGGGATGCGATGGAAGCAAACTGCTGGAGCTCGTGATTGCTGTTCTCCAGCGCCTCGTTGAGCTGTTGTAGCTGGCCGGTGCGTTCGGCCACTTTTTCTTCGAGAATCTGTTTGGCCCGGGCTATTGCTTCGCCTGCCTTTTTCAATTCGGTTATATCGAGCATGGAGCCGAGCATTCGATAAGGGGTGCCATTGTCATCGTGCAGAATATAGGCGCGATCGAGGACGTGTGCGTAGGCGCCGTCTTCTTTCCGGAACCGGTATTCGTTGCTCCACTGGGTTTGATGTGTATTGATAGCGGCATAGATGCTTTGTTCTGTTGCGGCGCGATCGTCGGGATGGATCTTTTGCAGCCAGCCGTTGCGGTCTAATGGCAGGTCGTGTTTTTCATAACCAAACTGTTTGTAGAAGGTATCGCCCCACCAGACGATGTTGTTGACAAAATCCCAGTCCCAGAGGGCATCGTTGGTAACGCGGGAGACGAGGCGGAATCGTTCTTCGCTGACGGCAAGCGCGCGGGTCCTTTCGAGCACTTTATCTTCGAGTTCGGTGTTGAGCTTGCGGAGGTTCTCACGGGCGCCTACGAGCTCCATGTAGTTGGCGCGTAATTTTTCCTCTGCCTGTTTGCGTTCGGTGACATTTGTAAAGGTAGCTACGAAGCCGTCCATCATTTTTACTGCGGTTACCTCATACCATCTTTTGTCTTCCTTCGACTGGATAATGCCGTGGTAGTTCTTGTCTCCGTTGACCACCTGAATATACTTTGCCAGCAGGTCGTTGGTGGTTAGCTGCCGGAGGTGATTCAGCGAGACACCTTTGAGGTCGTCATTTGACCGATGCACCATTGCATTGGCGGCATAATTTGATGAAAGGACGGTAAAGTCGGTGATATTGTTCTGTACATCGCGTTTCGCCTGGAAGGCGAAGATGGCGCTGGGGCTGGAATTGAAAACGCCCCTGATAATATTGTTGAGGTCGGTGATGGCGGTGATGTCGATGAATGCGATGATGACGCCCTCGTTCTTGCCGTCGTAGGTAAGATAGGGCATGATCCGCATGAGCAGGTTCTTGCCGCTGATCAGCTGGACCTCTTTTTCCAGTGCGCGACCGTTCTTGAGGACGGATTGGACTTCGCTCAGGAGGTTTTCGGAGCGGATATTATTAGAGATATGTGTCAGGGGGCGGCCGGTGTCTGTGTCGATGAAGTTGATCATCCGCGCAGAGGCGGGGTTGAACTTACGAATGCGTAGCTGATTGTCGAGGAAGACCTGGGCGATGTCGGTACTGCGGAAGTAGTTGTTCAGGTCATCGTTGAGCTCGAGCAGCTCTTTGATCTTAAGCTGGTGTTCGGTATTCAGCGTGATCAGCTCTTCATTAAGGGACTGGAGCTCTTCGTTGGAGCTTTGTAATTCTTCGTTGGCGGAGAGCAGCTCTTCGTTGGTGGACTGGAGCTCTTCGTTGGTAGTCTCCAGGTCTTCGATGGCCAGCTGCAGGTGATTTTTTGTCTCGCTAAGCTCTGATTCGAGGGCTCTGACATATTCTTCTTCGAGGTTATTATAGTGGTGGTGTGCGTTGCCATTACCATTCCCATTGCCATTCCCGTTGCCTGCGATGTCTTCAGTGGCTGATTCCCTCATGATCAGCATGGTGTAAAGGTTGGTGGGGTTGTGTCCACCGGGGCGGATGAAGATCTCCAGGGCCACCAATTTATCATCTTTCTGGTAGCGGATATGGCGAAGATGTGTCTTTTCGCCCGACCTTTCTGCTTTGTGCACTTCTGCGCTGATCAGGATGGAGATAGTCGGAGGGACCATCCGGAGCAGATTGAGATGAAGCTGCCTGCGGGGGAGGGTCAGGAATTTCTCATAGGGACCGATGGTTTCCCGGATGTCGAAGTTGGCATCTATATAGAGCACGACATATGACATATCTTCGGTCAATACCTGCCGGAAGTCATCCCAGAGCAGGGATTGGGAACGGGTATCTCTTGGCGGGGCGGGATTAAAATTTTTTCCGGCCCGTCGGTTATAATCTTCGCTTATACCCTGCTGCCCCTGCTGGTAGTAATAACTGGGTTTAGATTCATTGGTTTTGCGATAGATCTTCCAGCGGCTGTTGATCTCTTTGACGTCTTTTTTCAGGAGAGTGGAATTCTCGGTGGGGCCCAGGAAGATGAACCCGTCTTTGCCTGCGGCGAACAGGAGCAGTGAAAAAATGCGTTGTTGCATGACGGGGCTTATATAGATAAGCATGTTGCGGCAGCTGACCAGGTCATTACGGATGAAAGGGGGGTCTTTGATAATATTATGCCGGGCGAATACGATCTGTTTGCGAAGCCTGGGGATGATGGTATAGGTCTTGCCGGTGCGTGTAAAATATTTTCGAAGCAGGCGGGGATCGATATCTTTCTCGATAGAGGCCGGATATTCCCCCTGGGCTGCGAACTGTATGGCCTCTGCGTCAATATCGGAAGCAAAGATCTTAACGGCGAGGTTTCTGGGGCTTTTTTCCAGCACTTCGTCGACTACCATGGCGATGGTATAAGCTTCTTCTCCTGTGCTGCATGCTGTGACCCAGATCTTGACGGTATCGTCCTCTTCCTTGTTGTCGATGATAGCGGGGATGACATTGTCGCGGATCAGGTCGAATGCTTCCCTGTCGCGGAAAAAGCGGGTGACCCCGATAAGGAAATCCTGTCCGAGCTGGCGGACCTCGTCTTTATTTTCTTTCAGATAAGTAACATAATTATCGGGGTCAGCAAAATTTCCGCGCGTCATTCTTTTATTGATACGCCGAAGGATGGTGGGTGTCTTATAATAATGGAATTCGACGCCGGATTCGACCCTGATCATATCAAAGATGGACTTTAGAAACTGTTCGTCTTTTTTCTCATTACCGTAGATAAAGGCGGGTGGCGGGGAGATATGGTCGAGAATCTCGCTACAGATGGCGGCAGGGGAGAGGATAAAATCGGCATTACCTGCTGCTATGACACTGTTGGGCATGCCATCGAATTTTGCGGTGGATGGGTCCTGGACGAGGACGAGGCCGCCTTCTTTTTTTATCGCTTCGGTCCCTTTTGTGCCGTCGGTGCCTGTGCCGGACATGATGACGGCGATGGCTTTATCTTTCCGTTCTATTGCCAGAGAATAAAGAAAGACGTCGACTGCGTTGTTGGGTACCTTTAAATTTGTCTTTTCCGTCAACCTCAGCTGGTTGTGCTGGATGGTGATCAGCTTGGTATTGGGAATGACATATACACACTTGCGTTCGATCTCCTGCTGGTCGGCTGCTTCGAAGACCTTCATATCGGTGTGACGGGCTACGAGCTCGACGAGCAGGCTTTTATAATCCGGAGACAGATGCTGGATGATGATGAAGGAAATGTTAGGGGTATTGGGCATGCTGTCAAAGAATTCGTGGATGGCTTCAAGGCCTCCTGCGGATGCTCCGATGGCTACGATGTAGTGGTTGTATTTATTTGTTGCTATACTCATATAAAAAACTTCTCAGTGTCTCTGCAACGTCCAGCTTTTCTTCTTCCCAGGGAAGAGCTGTGCCGCTGACGATCTGTCGCCATTGTTTAAAGGAATGGCGGGGGTGATAATTAAGTCCGTCTTTTTCGAAGACGATCCTGCCACCGGGGTTGCCTCCCCAGTCGATGACTTTTTTTACTTCGGGTCTGAATAGGAGGAGATATTCTTCTTTTTCGGGATTGAAGGGGATGGCCAGCAGTCCGCTGGAGATGTCCATATAGGGGGCTGCATGATCGAACTCCCCGGAGAAATGGTCTGTATGGAAGACGCGGGTAAGCTGGCGGGTATGGAGCCATAATAAGATCTCGTCGAGGCTGTTCCTATCCGGAAGGCTGCCCTTTACCGTCAGCTCTCCGCGCCGGGTAATAGCGGCTCCGGAGGCATCAAAGAGATGTAAGATGGTGGTATCTCCTTTAAACAGGCCTTCTGTAATGTTATTGCTTTTATAGATCTGTTCGATAAGGCTGGACAAGGTCTGTTGTGTCCGGGTATAATCGTGGTGCTTTTCTTTGTTATGAAGGGAGAAGATCTGTGCAGAGATGACGTTGGACAGCAGCTCGAAGATGGAACAGAGCTCGAAGCTGATGGGCCTGGCCGTCTTATGATGGCAGGCGATGAGACCCCAGAGCTTGTCGTTGTTGAGGATACGGGTGGACATGGAGGCTGTGACGCCCATATTGGCCAGGTATTCGAGATGCACGGCCACTACACCCCGCACATTACAGTCAGAGAGATCGATAAAAGAATGTGTGACTGGATTTATGACGGGGTATAATTTGACGGGCTGGTAATTGCGATCGGGGATAAACCGATAAGGATTACGCAGGTAGAGGTCGCGTGCCTGCCGGGGAATATCCGAGGCTGGAAAGGTGAAACCCAGGTAGGATTCCATATCTTCTTCTCTTTCTTCTACGATGACATTTCCGTTCCATTCCTTGTCAAAGCGATAGATCATTACTTTGTCGAAGCCGGAAATACGGCGCAGCTCGCGGGCGGCGATGGCGCAGATCCCGGTAGTGGTGGTGGCGTTGCCGATCAGCGCCATGGAGTATTTTATTTCCTGGTAGATGCTGACGAAGGGACGCTGGTTCTTTTCCTCGTACTGTTGCAGGTCTATTTCGACAAGGATATAATTGTCTTTTATATGGATGAGGGAAAGATATTTTTTATCGAGGATCGTCCAGATCTGTGGAATTTTATCGGAATTCTTTTGGGCTGCCAGGGATCGGAGGGTGGTATAGGCTTCCTGATCCAGCCAGTCCGAGAGGTGTGAATGAACAAGAGACGGAGTTGGCTGTCCGAAGACGGCTTCTGCATTTTCGCTTAGCTGGATGATGGCAAGGGATGACCTGTCCAATACGAGCAGGATACCATATGGCTGCACGGTATTGATCAGGTGAATGGGGACCTTACCACAGAGTTCCGAATCATAGTTGGGGTTGGAGCTCATGTTTCTCGATCCAGTTTTTAAAGGTTAGAAAAGTATCTTCGGCGGCGGCGATGATCTCGTGTCGTGCTTCCAGGGAAAAGGGCCGGTTGAGATAATCCTTAAAGGAGGCCCACATGTTTGCTGTCTCAGCGCCATAGCCATTGAAGAAGGACAGGCTTTTCAGGGAACCCAGTGAGCGGCTGATCATGCCTGCAATGATCCGTCCGCCGAGGGTTGCTCCTTCCAGGACGTACATGGCACCGAGGGCGCTGTGAAAGGAATCGATTACGGGCAGCTGTTCGCAGGTATCCTGTTCGGGAGCGAGGACGCCGGATTCTCCGATATCCCAGAGGAGATATTCGGCCCGGCTTCTTTTTGTGATGCCGGGGAAATTGTCTTCTGTGAGCTGGCGCCTGATCAGGGCTTCTACGGGGGCGTAAAATCCGTGGAGCCAGCTGAGTAAATTTATATATGCCTCCTTTGTATCAATTTTCTTTAAGGCGAAAATCATTTTCTTTTCGGAAGCCTGATGAATGTCCTCTGTGTTTTCTTTTAATTCTTCTGTCAACATAGTCATTTTTTTTACTGAATGTAGAATGAGTGTGGAAATTGCTCCCCAACCTTTACATTAGCTTAATCATTTTTCAGGCTGTCAATAGCTAAATGAGCCTAATTTACATTCACTTACTTTTTAGAATATGGATAATCGTAGAGAATTTATCAAAAAAGCGGCCATTCTTGCGGGGGCTACCGGCATGGCCGGGGTGCTGCCTCCTTCTATTCAGCGGGCGCTGGCTATCGATCCTCCGGCGGGCAGCACCTGGCTGGATGCGGAGCATGTGGTGATCCTGATGCAGGAGAACCGATCCTTTGATCATTGTTATGGAAAGCTGCGGGGTGTAAGGGGATATCGTGATCCGAGGGCGGTGACGTTGCCGGGGGGTAACCCGGTGTTCCTGCAGCAGAATGCTTCGGGGGAGACCTTTGGGCCGTTCAGGCTGGACATCAAGGATACGAAGGCTACCTGGATGGGATCGTTGCCTCATTCGTGGACTGATCAGACCGATGCGCGGAATGAAGGGAAATATGATAAGTGGCTCCAGGCTAAACCGTCGGGGAACGAGGTGTATGGAAAGATGCCGTTGACCATGGGGTATTATGACCGGCGGGATATTCCTTTTTATTATTCGCTTGCGGATGCCTTTACGATATGCGACCAGAATTTCTGTTCGTCACTGACGGGGACTACGCCGAACCGGCTGCATCTATGGACAGGTACTATCCGGGATCAGCAAAAGGCTTCGGTGAGGGCAAGGGTGAGGAATGGGGATACGGATTATCGTGTGGAAGCGTCGTGGACCACATTCCCGGAGCGATTGCAGGATGCGGGTGTAGACTGGAGGATATATCAGAATGAGTTGAGCATCTACCAGGGCTTTGCCGGAGAAGAGGATGCGTGGCTCTCGAATTTTACGGATAACCCGATAGAATGGTTTACACAATACCAGGTGAGGTTCTCTCCGGCCTATATGGATCATTTGCCTTCGATCGTGGACTCTCTGCGGAAGGAGGTTGCTGAACTCGAGGCTGGTATTGCCGCTGCACCGGGTGATGATAAGCTGAAGCGTCGTTTGGGACGGCAGCAGGCTATTCTGAGATTTGCGGAGAAAGATATGGCTGTAGTGACGCGGGAGAATTACGAGAAGCTGGATCAGCGGACGAAGGATCTGCATGCCCGGGCCTTCACGAGGAATGCTGCCGATCCTGACTATCATACGCTGTCTTCGTTGAACTATACGGATGGTGGTGTTGGTCGCGAGATGAAGGTGCCGAAGGGGGATGTGTTATGGCAGTTCCGTCACGATGTGGAGGCCGGCCGGCTGCCGATGGTATCGTGGCTGGTGGGGCCGGAGAATTTTTCGGATCATCCGGGAGCGCCGTGGTATGGGGCGTGGTATGTATCGGAGGTGATGGATATCCTGACGAAGAACCCGGAGGTGTGGAAGAAAACGATCTTTGTCCTTTGTTATGATGAGAATGACGGATATTTTGATCATGTCCCGCCCTTTGTTGCGCCGGATCCGAGCCGGCCGGAGACCGGCCTTGTATCTGCGGGCATCGATGCGGCGTTGGAATATCATACGCGGGAGCAGGACCTGGTTCGGGCGAGGGAAAAGGATGCGCGAGGGGGGCCTATCGGACTGGGCTATCGGGTGCCGCTGGTGATAGCATCGCCGTGGAGCAGGGGCGGGTATGTCAACTCGCAGGTGTTGGATCATACGTCCATACTGATGATGCTGGAGAATTTTGTCAATCATAAGACGGGTAAGGGTGTGCGTGAGACGAATATCAGCGAATGGCGGAGGACGGTGTGTGGGGATCTGAGCTCGGTGTTCCGTCCTTATAAGGGGGAGAAGGTGGATCTGCCTTCTTTTTTAGAAAAGGATACGGTATTGAAGGGGATCAACCAGGCGCAGTACCGGGATCTGCCTGCGGGGTTTAAGAAACTGTCTGAGGAAGAGATAGGGGGTGCGCGGCGTCGGGGATATAAGTGGGAGGGACTGCCGGAGCAGGAGAGGGGGACGAGGCCGTCGTGTGCGTTGCCGTATGAGCTGGAGGCTCACGGGCAGCTGAGCGCTGATGGGGGAAGCTGTGAGTTGAGGATGGGATCGTTGAAGGCTGGGGCGCCTTTTATGGTATATGTTAACGGTCGGGAGATGAGTGTTAGAAACTATACGGTAAAAGCAGGGGATGGCTTAACAGATCATATTTCGCTGGAAGATGGGCGGTATGATCTGCGGGTACATGGCCCTAATGGATGGTATCGGGAGATCAGGGGCGGCAAGGATGATCCGGCATTGAGTATGCGGTTGTTTACTATGAAGGGCAAGTGTAGCCTGGTGATCGGGAATAGTAAAACGTTTGCTATAGAAATAATCGATAATGCGTATGGTGCGGGGAGGATAAATAAGAAGATAGGGGTGCAGCAGCCGGGGATAGATCTGCCGCTGGCTGCGCATCGTTGGTATGATTTTACAGTGAGGGTGGATGGGTTTGAGGGATACGAGCGGCGATTTGCGGGGCGGGTGGAGACAGGGGAGGATGGGATCTCGGACCCGGCGATGGCGTGAGGTTGCGGCGATGCTGTTGTCGTGCAGGGTGATGTGGCGCTGAGGCTGGTTAATATATGGGTAGTGGGGGTCGGAATTCCGGCTTAAATTAGCGTCAATCAAAATTGTAGTATGAGAAAAATTGCACTATTGTTTGTATTGACGGGCGTGATGGGTCAGGTATATGCGCAGCAGAGGAATGCGGCGGCGGCGGCTCCGGCTACACCACCGGTTGAAAAAATGCCTGCCGGCAGCCGGGTGTTGAACATCGATTCAGCTGTTACGACACACTCGCAGGTGACGATCAAGGGGCAGGTGGTTCCTTATGATGCCACAGCAGGTACCATTCCCGTTTGGGATGAGGAAGGCAAGCCAATCGCCGGCGTATTTTATACTTATTATGAGCGATCGGATATTAAGGACCGGGCGGCCCGGCCATTGGTTATTTCCTTTAATGGCGGTCCTGGCACTCCATCCGTATGGATGGAGATCGGGTATACCGGTCCGAGGCGTTTGAATATCGATGATGAAGGGTTTCCCATACAGCCTTATGGGGTGAAGGAGAACGGTAGTTCAATTCTGGATGTTGCCGACATCGTGTATCTCGATCCGGTGAATACTGGTTTTTCGAGAGCTGTGAGCGCGGCTATACCTACGTCGCGGTTTTTCGGCGTAAATGAAGACATCAAATACCTGGCGCAGTGGATCTCTACTTTTGTCAGTCGTAAGAACCGGTGGGCATCGCCGAAGTTCCTGATCGGGGAAAGCTATGGCACCACGCGTGCGTCGGGGCTGGCCCTGGAACTACAGGAGGCGCAATGGATGTATCTGAATGGGGTTGTGCTTGTCTCGCCGACGGAGCTGGGGATCGAACGCAGCGAATTTGTGAAGGCATCGCTGCGTGTTCCATACTATGCGGCGACGGCCTGGTATCATAAGGTGCTATCGGCTGATGTGCAGAAGCGTGATCTGACGGATCTGTTGGCGGAGGTAGAGAAGTTCACTATCGATGAGCTGATACCTGCGTTGGCGAAGGGTGGTTTTTTGGAAGAGGACAAGAAAAAAGCGTTGGCGGCTAAGATGTCCCGGTATATCGGTCTGTCGGAGAAATCAATATTGCAGTCGAATCTGATCATTCCCTCCAATTTTTTCTGGAAGGAATTATTACGGGATAAAGGATTTACTGTTGGTCGTCTCGACTCCCGTTATAAAGGCATCGATGAGCAGGATGCCGGTGACAGTCCGGATTACAATGCGGAGCTGAATGCCTGGAACCATGCTTTTATGCCAGCGATGAATGTATATCTGCGGGAGGAGCTGCATTACAAAACTGATCTTAATTACTTTTTGTTTGGACCTGTCCGGCCCTGGAATAACCAGAATGATCATACGGGGGAGAATCTGCGGAAAGCCATTGCTGAAAACCCATTCCTGCATTTGATGATCCAGTCCGGATATTATGATGGGGCCTGTGATTATTTCAATGCGAAGTATAGTCTTTGGCAGCTGGACCCCAGTGGTAAGCTGAAGGACAGGCTATCCTGGGAGGGATATCGCAGCGGGCATATGATGTATCTGCGGAAGCCGGATCTTGCGGAGTCGACAGAGAGCTTGAGAAGGTTTATCAAGGCTTCTTTGCCAAAACCGGGAGAAGCGGCCAGATATTAGATAGGGTTGGCGCTTTGTAGTCTAATGATGACGAGTTTGGAGACCGGCGTATTGCTTTTTTCGGCTACGGTGTCGATGGGTACGAGCACGTTGGTCTCGGGGTAATAGGTAGCGGCGCATCCCTGAGGGATGGGATAGGGTACGACGACGAAGCGGTGAGCTATGCGTTGGATACCGCCGTGGTCATTGTAAATATCTACGATGTCTTTTTCTTTCAGACCTTGCCCGAGCATGTCTTCTTTGTTGAGGAAGATGACGCGTCGTTCGTTGTAGACGCCGCGATACCGATCATTAAGGCCATAGATGGTGGTGTTGAATTGGTCGTGGCTGCGGATGGTCATCATCATGAGCTCTCCTTTTTTCAGCTCGATTGTTCTGGGATTAGCTACGTTGAAATGCGCCTTTTTGTCGGGGGTAGTAAATTTGCCTTCGCGGGGTCCGTTGGGAAGATAAAAGCCGCCTGGTTCCCTGACGCGTAGATTATAGGTCTCGAAACCGGGGATGACCTGCCCGATGTCGTCGCGGATGGCGTCGTAGCTCTTTATGTATTTATCCCAGTCGACTTTGGAGTCTTTTAGTGTGGTTTTTGCGAGGTAGCAGACGATGGCAGGTTCGCTGAGCAGGTGATCGGAGATGGGTTTCAGGACACCCTTTGAGGACTGTACGACACCCATGGAGTTCTCGCAGGAGACGAACTGTTCGTGGCCGCCGGTGAAGTCTTTGTCGCTGCGTGCGAGGCATGGCAGGATGATGGCTTCTTCGCCGTGGACGAGGTGGCTGCGGTTGAGTTTCGTAGAGACGTGTACGGTGAGCCGGCAGCGGCGCAGCGCTTCGGCAGTATAGTCGGTGTCGGGAGTAGCGGAAAGGAAGTTGCCGCCCATGGCAAAGAAGACGGAAGCTCTTCTTTCGTGCATGGCGCGAATGGAATTTACCACGTCGAAACCGTGTTGGCGGGGTGGTTCGAAGTTGTATGTTCTCTTTATGGCGTCGAGGAAATTCTCCGTTGGTTTTTCCCAGATCCCCATTGTGCGGTCGCCCTGTACGTTGCTGTGGCCGCGGACGGGGCAGGTGCCGGCTCCGGGTTTGCCGATGCTGCCTTTCAGGAGGAGGAGATTTGTCACTTCCTTTATGGTATCTACGGCATTGGTGTGCTGGGTAAGACCCATGGCCCAGCAGATGATGATCTTCTTTTTATCCTTTAGCATTTCGGCTGCTTTGCCGATGTCTGCGACGGTGATACCGGCCGCGGCTGCCAGATCGGGTAAGGATACCTGTTGCAGGTGGTCGATGAACTCGCTGTAGCCGGTGGTATGGTCCCGGATAAAATCCTGATCGAAGACGGTACCGGGGGCTTTGTCCTCTTCCAGCCAGAGCAGCAGCTCGATGGCCTGGATCAGGGCCATGTCGCCGTTGAGCCTGACGGGAAGGAAGAGGTCGGTGAGCGGTGTAGCTATCCCGAGGAGACCTTTTACCTGCTGGGGATTGTTGAAGGCTATGAGCCCTGTTTCGGGCAGCGGGTTGACAGAAATGATCTTTGCGCCGTTGTGTTTGGCTTTTTGAAGGGCGCTGAGCATACGGGGCGCGTTGGTGCCGGGATTCTGGCCCATGATGACGATGACTTCGGCCTGGTAGAGGTCATCGAGTCTTACCGAACCTTTCCCCAAACCCAGGGATTCTGTGAGGGCTACGCCACTGGACTCATGGCACATATTGCTACAGTCGGGCATGTTGTTGGTGCCATATTCTCTTGCGAACAGCTGGTAGAGGAAGGCTGCTTCGTTGCTGGTGCGGCCGGAAGTATAAAATATAGCCTCGTTGGGAGAGGACAGGTTGTTGAGGTGGGCTGCAATATTTATGAAGGCCTCTTCCCAGGAAACAGGCTGGTAGTTTTTGGCGCCTTTTGGGAGATACATAGGTTGGGCGATGCGGCCTTTTTTTCCGAGGTCGAAGTCGGTGAGGGTTGCGAGATCGGCAACTGAGTTCTTTTCGAAGAATTCGGGGGTCAGCTTCTTTGTCGTCGTCTCTTCGGCGATGGCTTTTGCGCCGTTCTCGCAGTATTCGGCTATGCCGGAGCGTTCGTCGTCGGGGTCGGGCCAGGCGCAGGAGGGGCAGTCGAAGCCGCCTTTCTGATTGACGTTGGCAAGCGCCTTGAGACCGCGGGTGAGGCCGGCTTCGCTGATGATGTGGCGGAAGCTGGACACGATGGCGGGAATGCCGACCGCTTCTTTTTTTATCTTACCCTGATGGAGGTTTTCCAGGTTGTCCGGGTTTTCAGCAGACGGCTGGTCCTGTTCTGTGTTCATATTACTCTTTTAGATCCGGATGCGGTGAGCGCCCGAATAGATATTAAATCGTTGTTGTCTTAGAAAGCCTATGAGGGTGATGTCTGATTCTTTGGCCATCTGAACGGCGAGGCTGGAAGGGGGGCCTACTGCTGCTACTATTGCTATGCCGGCCATCGCCGCCTTTTGGATGAGCTCGAAGCAGGCGCGGCCGGAGAGCAGTAGGATGGTGTTGTTTGTCAGCGGTAGCTGGTCGGTTTGCAGCGCGTGGCCGATGAGCTTATCGACGGCGTTGTGGCGGCCGATGTCTTCGCGGATGGCGATGAGCTGGCTTTTATGTGTGAAAAGACCTGCGGCGTGGATGCCGCCGGTGGAATCAAAGATGTCCTGTCCCTGTCGGAGGAGGGATGGGAGGTGGTGTAGTATATTGGCGTCCAGGGGGGCGGCGGTTCCGGCGGCTGGTGCGGGGCAGACTGTTTTTAGGGCGGAGATCGATGTCTTACCGCAGACGCCGCAGCTGGAGCTGGTATAAAAATGGCGTTGAAGGCGTTGGATATCGGGGGTTATGGTGTCTTTTAATGAGATGAGGATGGAGTTGGGTTGTTTTTGCCGGACGGATAGTAAGGCGGCGGCATCGGGAAGGATGCCTTCGGTGAAGAGGAAGCCGATGGCGAGGTCGGCGTCCTGGCCAGGGGTGCGCATGGTCAGGGAGACGTCTTGCTGTCTGCGGGAGCCGGCGGGGCCATATTCGAGGCTGATCTCCAATGGTTCTTCTACGGCGACAGGGTCTTCTGTCTCAAAGGCTACCTGGTCCGGCATGATCTTTTGCACAGGCAGGTGGGCGATACCGGGTTGTGAAACCGGTCCCTGGATGACGGGGGAGTTGAACATATATATCAAATTTACGAAAATGATATTGCAAAAATTGGGCGCGGATCGAAAGGGATTATACAGTAAATTAGGGCATGAATAGACTGCTTATGACCCTTGTCGCCGGGCTTGTATTGCCGGTTCTTTCCCAGGCTCAAACATTCTCTGTACAGGAGCAGCGTCGTTGTGAGGCGGAGGCTAAGGCCGTCACCATTATCCGCGACAAATGGGGAATACCACATATTTACGGGAAAACAGATGCAGACGTTGTATTTGGGCTGATGTATGCCGAATGCCAGGCTGACTTCAGCAGGGTGGAAAAAAACTACCTGGAGATGTTGGGCCGGCAGGGGGAAGCCTATGGGGAGAGCTATCTGTATACCGATGTCATGATGCGGTTGATCTATGACAGTGCGCAGGCGGTGTCGGACTATGAAAAGAGCCCGGCATGGATGCATAGGCTGTTGGATGCGTTTGCGGATGGGGTCAATTTCTACCTTTATAAACACCCGGAAACAAAGCCGTTGGTGTTGAAGCGGTGGGAGCCGTGGTATGCGCTGATGTTTACGGATGGCAGTGTTTCGGCGACGAGTACGGGAGGTGTGAAGCCGGATGAGATCAAAAGTTTTTATAGTAAGAATGTAGGGGCTGTTTCGGCACGGGTGCATAAGGCGTCGCAGCTGTCGGCGGTGGAGAAGATGGTGCTGGCGGACAGGGGGATGGAGGTGACGGAATCTGCGGCGGGCGCTGGTGTTGGTGCGACCGGGGCTAGTGGTGGGGCCGCCGCGGCTGAGGTTCGGGGAGAGGTTGGGGATGGGGGTCATCATGAAGATGAGAGGAAGCCGGAAGAGGATGAGCAGGAGAGGGGATCGAATGGGTTTGCTCTGGCGGGGTTTCGTACTGCGTCCGAGGCTACCGAGCTATATATCAACCCGCATGTGCCTTTTTATTTCCGGATGGAAGTACAGCTGGTGAGCGAGGAAGGACTGAATACGTATGGTGCGGTGACATGGGGTCAGTTCTTTATATACCAGGGTTTCAATGCGCATTGTGGCTGGATGCATACGTCGAGCTATGCGGATGTGGCTGATCTCTATGAAGAGAAGGTGCGACAGGATGATAAGAACTGGGTCTATGAATATGAAGGGCAGACGAAGCCGGTGACGGCAAAACCGTTTACGGTGTATTATAAAAAAGATGAGACCTTGCAGGCCTTGCCGGTGACAGGTCTTTATACGCATCATGGGCCGGTGATGGCCAGCCGTGACGGGAAGTGGCTGAGTCTGCGGGAGTATAACCGATCACTGAATGCTTTGCTGGAGGCATGGATGATCACGAAGGCCAATACATTCGACGAGTATAAGAAGGCGATGGATATTCGTGCCAATACTACCAATAACACGGTGTATGCGGATGACCAGGGCAATATCGCTTACTGGCATGGGAATTTTATGCCAAAGCGGGATAATGCTTACAACTGGTCGTTGCCGGTAGATGGTACTATTGCGGCTACGGAATGGAAGGGATTGCATGAGCTGGATGAGATCGTACATGTCTATAATCCGGCCACGGGTTGGATCCAGAACTGTAATTCCACGCCTTATTCTCTATCTGGCAGCAGCAGTCCTGACCGGACCAAATACCCGTCCTATATGGCTCCTGACGGAGAGAACTATCGGGCTTTGAATGCAGCCCGGTTGTTGGGTGGCGCATCGGAGTTCACGCTGGACAGTCTTATCGCCAAGGGGTATGACCGGTATTTGACTGCCTTTGATGTATTGTTGCCGGCTTTGTTTGAGGCTTATGCCGGCGCCGCCGATTCCACAAAGAAAATATTACAGGAGCCGATAGCAATCCTGCAAAGATGGGATCGTCGTTCGGGTGTTCATTCTGTTGCGACGACTTTAGCGGTCGAGTGGGGTACAAGGATGGCTTCTTATGCGCCAAGGCCGAGGACATCTGAAGATGCGTCCAATGCTGTTGGGAATATAACAGCGGAGATATCTGCGTCCACGGCATTGCAGAAGACGGGTGAGCTGAGTGCGGTGCTGAATGAATTACGGCAACGATATGGTTCGTGGAAAGTGGAGTGGGGTGATGTCTGCCGGTATCAGCGTTTGACGGGAAAGATCCTCGAGACTTATGACGATACGAAACCTAGTCTCGCGTCGGGGCTGGCAGCCTCTTCTTTTGGCGCCCTGCCCTCCTTTGTGAGCCGGGTGATGCCGGGGACGAAAAAGCGGTATGGATATTCGGGAAATAGTTTCATTGCGGCGGTGGAATTTGGGAAGAAGGTGAAGGCGAAGACGATTGTGACCGGGGGAGAGAGCAGCGATCCTTCTTCGCCGCATTTCTCGGATCAGGCGTCGATGTATCTTGGTGGTTGGTTTAAAGACGTGCTTTTTTACCGCGAGGATGTGTTGAAGAATATGGAGAAGAAGTATCAGCCCGGGGGGGAATAGTGATTTCCGCCTCCGGCGTATCTGCGCTGGGCCGTGTATGTTATAGCTCCGGTACGGCTATCGTTCCAATTTAAAGTCGGGGTCTACGGCTGGCCGTCGGTCGGCGTTGGCTACTTTCCATCCTGTGCGGTACATCCATTGTGCTATGCGGGTGATCTTCTCTGTGTCGATACGGGAGGCTTCATCCCGTGGAGTATGGTAATCCGGGTGAAGGAGAGAAGTAAAAAAGATGGCGGGGATGCCGGCGCGGGCATAGGGCAGGTGGTCGCTGCGAAAGTACCAGCCTTCTATATGCGTAGCTTTGTCATAAGCGGTGTCGAGGAGGAATTTTGGTCCTTCCTGGTTGGCGGCAAGCCCCATTGCCACCAGGTCAGGTGAGTTGCGGTGGGGAGACTGTACGCCCAGAAGAGCGGCGCTGTCGGGGCTGTTGCGGCCGATCATATCGCCGTTGAGCACGGCGACAAGCGATGACTTCGGGACGGTGGGGTGGGCTGCATACCAGCGGGAGCCGAGCAAACCTCTTTCTTCTGCGCCATGCCAGATGAAGAGAGCTGATCGTCGTCCGGGTTGTTGATGAAAGGCGCGGGCGATGGCCATCAGGGCTACGTTGACGCTGGCGTTGTCGTCGGCGCCGTTGTAAATCGAATCGGTACCCGGATAATTTCTGACCCCGTCATGGTCGAGGTGTCCGCTGAATACGACGTATTCTTTTTTCAGGATCGGATCTTTGCCGTCCTGGATCGCAATCACATTTACAGAAGGGTACAGGAAGTGTTCGATGTTTAGCTGTACGGTGAGATTTTGTGCCGGGGCTTTTACAAGGGGCAAGGCGGATGAGTGCAACCATAGGATGGGTTGTCGTTCGGCGACTTTATCTCCGGCGTCGCCTTCGTTGGCATAGGTGCCGTGATCGGAATAGGAAGCGTTCAGTGTCCAGCTGGCTTCGGCAAGGGTATCAGCGATAAAGATGACGGCTGCGGCGCCTTTGGCGAGGAGGCCTGTAGCATAACGGCGGGCAACGTAACCCATGTAACGGCGGGGTGGAAGGGAGACCTGCAGGTTAAGGCCTTCCGGGGAAGCGATGAGCGCGACGGCTTTCCCTTTAAGGTCGGTACGATTGGTGTCGGCTTTGTCTATGAAGACGATGGGTGCGTTGACGGTGGCGGGTGCTGTTTGAGGGACCTGTACTTCGGTCCATAGTTGAAAGCTGTGTGTGCCGATGGATATGGTGCTGGCGGGGCTGATCCGGTTGCGGGCCATGGAGAAGAACTGGAAATATGTGCCGTCGTCGCCACCAGGTTTTAATCCCATGGCTCTGGCTTTTTCTGCGAGCCATACGGCTATTTTTAGTTCGTCGAGGGTGCCGGCTTCGCGGCCACGGAAGTGGTCACTGGCCATTTCGAAGATGTCGGTTTTGATGTCTTGCTGGCGGATGGCTGTTAATGCGGGTGGCGTTTGGGCTTTTGTTGTTAGTATAGCCAGGGCCATGAGGATGGTGCAGTAGAGTTGGCGTTTCATGATTTAAACTTACGTTATATCGTTGATATTATAGCGCTATTTATTTTAGTTTTTATGTGCTAAATAAAGTAGTAATTTAGTGAGTCTAAAAAGTGTTGTATGGAAAAGAAGCAGGTGGTTGACGGGGAGTATAAGAAGTGGGTGATGGAGCTGAAGACGAGGATCCGGTCAGCGCAGGTAAAGGCGGCGATCGCCGTGAACCGGGAGTTGTTGGAATTGTATTGGGATTTGGGGAGGGAGATCTGTGAGAAGCAGAAGGTGGCGAATTGGGGGGATGGGTTGATTGTGCAGTTGGCTAAGGATCTGTCGGCGGCTTTTCCGGGGGTGAAGGGGTTTTCACGGACGAATTTGTTTTATATAAGGAAATGGTATCTTTTTTATGCTTCAGAAGTTGTGCCCCAAGGTGAGGCAGAAAGTGGAATTGTCCAACAGGCTGTTGGATTGTTGGGAGATGTCGCACGAGTTGGGGGAGAATTTGAAAAAGTGCAACGGGTTGTTTCAGAATTGGGAGTTGATGGGAAAGAGGGTGAGGTTGAAAAAGTCTCGCAAGTTGTTAGACTAATTCCTTGGGGACATAACGTTTTGATAATCAATAAATGTTCAGGTGTTGAGGAAGCGCTGTTCTATGTTAAGGAAACGATTCGGAATAACTGGTCGAGGGCGACATTGGCTGCGCAGATCGAGGGTAAACTTTACCGGCGTCAGGGGAAGGCGATCGACAATTTTAGCCTGACGCTGTCAGATGAGCAGTCCGGGCTGGCGAAGGAGACGCTGAAAAACCCTTATAACTTTGATTTTCTTATGCTTGGCAGGGAGGCGAGGGAGAGGGATCTTGAAACTGCGCTGACAAATCATATTCAGAAGTTTATTTTGGAATTGGGGCAGGGGTTTGCCTATATGGGAAGGCAGTTTCCTTTGAAGGTGGGTGGGAATGATTTTTACCTGGACCTGTTGTTTTATCATACACGTTTGCGGTGTTATGTTATTGTAGAGTTAAAGGCTGATGAATTTAAGCCGGAGTATGCGGGGAAGCTAAATTTTTATCTGAATGCGGTGAATGCCCGGCTGAGGCATCCGCAGGATCAGCGAAGTATTGGGATATTGTTGTGCAGGACACCTAATAAGGTAGTGAAAAACAGGATTAAAATTGAAACAGGGGAGAATCCGCGCACGAATTTTGGGATGCTTTTGAGTGCGAAGGCATGACATGGTGGCGATGGTGGGTAAAACTTAATGGAAATCTAAAAACACATCGTATGAAATCAACGCGTCAAGAAAAAACAGGAGAAGAAAAAGGAGTTACACCGGCAACGGGGGCGACGGTCGGGTCGACGGGATCGGTGAGTGGGGGAACGGGTAGTGGAGCCAGCGGGTCGGCAGGTGGGGGGACCGGATCGGGTAGCGGAGCGACGGGTGGTGGAGCGACGGGTAGCGGATCGACGGGTGGTGGATCGACGAGTGGTGGAGGGACGGGTGGTGGAGCGGGGTCGGGTGGAGGTAAGGCTGGGGCAGGAGGAGGTGAGGTTGGGGCAGGTGCCGGATCGCATGTTCTTTTATCCGGAAGCATGCGTGCGGTGCGGCCAGGGGCAAGTGTTCTGGGAATTGCGGACCCTGATGAATGGATCGAGCTGACGATAAAGGTCAGGCGGAAAAACCCATTGCCGGAGATAAGCGGTCCGATAAAACCAATTAGTCGGGCAGCATTGGCTGAGCAATATGGGGCTGCCCCGGCTGATATGGAAAAAGTAAGGACAGTGCTTACCGGTCTGGGGCTGAAAATATTAAAAGAAGACGCGATCAGCTGTAGTATCCGGGTTGGCGGTGCGGCTGAAGCTATTGAATCGGTCTTTCAACTGAAATTGTTCTTTTATGCTCATAGGTCGGGTAATTACCGGGGAAGGAAAGGAGACGTACAGATCCCGGCTGAATTAAAAGATATTATAACCGGCGTATTTGGTCTGGACACCCGTAGTATGGTCAAGCGCCGTCCCATCAAGAGGCGGCGGACCTCGCTGGATCTGGCGGAGAGGGCTGCTGCCAGCAGGTCGTGGTTCTATCCGGCAGAGCTGGCGACTATTTATTCTTTTCCGGATGGTAACGGTCAGGGGCAGACGGTGGGCTTGATAGAATTCGGGGGTGGTTATTTTGAAAGCGATCTGGCTACCTTTTGTAAGAATGCGAATGTTTCGATGCCTTCTGTCCGGACGGTCTCTGTCAACAACACTCCGACCAATCAGAAGGATGGGGCGGAAGGAGAAGTCATGCTGGACGTGGAAGTTGTCGCTGGCGCCTGTCCGGGAGCAAACATAGTGGTCTATTTTTCTTCGTTTGATGAAAGCGGCTGGGTAAATGTTATCGATACGGCTGTGCACGATCAGGAGAACCCATTGTCGGTGTTGTCTATCAGCTGGGGATATGCGGAGGATGCGCCCGGCGCCTGGACCAGCGCGGCACTGGATGCCATCAATGATACCCTGAAGGCTGCGGCATTGCTGGGTGTCACTATTTGTGTAGCGGCAGGAGATGACGGGTCGGATGACCAGGTAGGGGATGGTCATGCGCATGTCGATTTTCCTTCTTCCAGCCCTTATGTACTGGCGGTAGGTGGAACTACGCTGAAAAGATCGGCGTCGGGCACTGTCACTGAGACGGCCTGGAAGGACGGCGATGGCTTGCGACAGGACAATGGAGGCAGCACGGGCGGAGGTGTAAGCACTTATTTTCCCCGCCCGGACTGGCAGACGGTGACAATTAAATCGGTGAACCCAGGGGCTATCGATGGCAGAATAGTGCCGGATGTAGCTGCCGATGCCAGTGCCAACACGGGTTATTGGGTGGTGGTGGATGGACAGGGAGGGGCGAGTGGCGGCACCAGCGCCTCGGCTCCGTTGTGGGCGTCGCTGATCGCAAGAATAAATGCAAGTCTGGGAACACCGGTCGGATATCTGAATCCACTGCTGTTCCAACAGGGGACTGCCGGGACGACAATTGGTGTATCCGGGTTCCGGGATATCGTATCGGGGGATAACAGTACGGCATCCATTGGGGGATATAAGGCGGGCACGGGATATGATGCGGTGACGGGATGGGGAGTGCCGATAGGGACGGCGCTGCTGGACGGGTTGAAAAGTGTGACAACAAAAAAATAAAAAAAATCCCCCGGTTCCGGGGGATTTTTTTATGGGTCGAGTGGATCATATGGATCCATATGCAGTGATTCCATTACCGGATAGAAGGTAATATCGTGTATGGAGATGTGTTGTTTGTCGCGATAAGGCAGATAACCCAGCTCGCGCAGATTGCGCTGGTCGAAGGAGGGTGCGGCTGCATAGTCGGTCTGGGATTTGGTGGTGACGAATACGGAGGGTTTGGTAAAAGGTATACCATACCGGATCATGAGACGGTCGGCGTTGCGGATATTTGTAGTTGTATGTCGTGCGTGCGGGTCGATGATGATCGCAGATGCGGGAATGCCAAAACGGGTCATCAGGAATTTTTTCATTTCTATCGCCTCACAATACGGGCCTCTGAACGGATAACAGAAACCGCCGCTGACGATGATAAATGGCGCCCAATTGTTTTTATACCGGTTAGCGGCTACGGCGCAATGCAGCTTGTTGTCGGCGCTGATAGGCGTGGAGGTCAGCACGGGACCATTGCCGGGGATGACGATGGTGGCGTATTTGTATTTATTCCAGTCGGTATGGGCTATCTTCTGTACGGCGGCCTGGTTCTCTCCTGCCTCCATGGGTTCAAAACGGGCCGGTTCATCCCGGTCATTGACGTCCATCAGTGTGAGCGCCACGGAGAGCGCGGGGTGATAAAAGGTCGTCATGGCATTCTCCTGTTCGCTGAGATATGCAAAAAGGTCCTTTAATACAGTGCGATAATAACGACTGTTGACGTCATAGCTGGCGGAGTCGATAAGGGGATAGCGCATTTTTTTTCCGAGGCCGAACTGATCGATGATATAATTGATCCCGATGACTGTTTGTCCCCAGGCTTGTAAGAGCAACTGCTCGTTGGTGCCGGCTATAAAACGCTGGTAATAACCCGAGGGGCGCAGGTGCTGATCGACCACAGCGTCGAAGGGGGCTTTGTTGCTGCGATAGAGGGTAACCAGCGCGGTAGCTATTTCAAGGGAGTCCTGAGATGTGAAGCGGAAATCTGTTACCAGGGAAACGGGCCAGGTACAGGAATCGGTGACATGGCTTTTGAGGGCAGAAAGATGCCGGTCATGGATGGACCGAAGGGTTGGGTCACCGGCCAGAAGGTTTAGCAAAACCGGGGTCTGGTCAAGGACGGTCAGCCAATAAAAGTTCTTATCGGCGACGAGATTGGCGGAATGGAGAAATTTATAGCTTTTTTGATAGCCTGCGCCGGGGCCTGAGGGGAAGTTGGTTTTTGCAACGGCAGTGCTCTTTAGTGAGGGGGAACCGGGGTAATCGATCGCGCCGGGTTGAGCATAGACAAAGGTAAACGGGATCAGAAAAAGAGGAAGGGCTAGTAGCAGCTTTCTGTATTGACGGGTCATATTTTTCAGCGTTTTTTTAGTATTCTTTCAGTATTTTTTTAGTAGTCTGCAAAAAGTAGAAAAGAACTACTCCTTTGCGACGAATTAATAATTATTTCAACATTCAGTAATCCAATCATAATGTCCTAAACTGGTACCCAAGCCGGAAAACGTGGTAATCTTGCAGAACTTATGCGACCTTTACTTCTGCTTCTTCTGATTGGGCTTAGCGCGGCACCTGTTGCCTTGTATGAAGGTAAGCCTGACATGTCATTATCCCATTCTTTTACTATTGATTCTTTGGGCGCCTGTCAAGGAATTTCCTGGCAGCATGGCAAGGCCTATTTATATGGTGACAGAGAAGTGGGGATGATCCGGGAGTTTGAGTGGAAGGGGGATTCTCTTCTCTATACGGGTCACGAATGCAGACTTACCCTTAATGAAATCAGCGGTGGTTCGACCTCTTACGATTTTTCAGCGTCAATGATCTTGTGAATTATATTCATTCCAAGAACGCGGCGGATTGGGGTCTTGCGAATATTGCCAACTTTGGCACAAAGGATGAATACTTTCCAATACCCTATGCGGAGAACATTCTCGATCCGGTAAAGATGTATCAGGATCCGGGATATTAATCCTGTGCATGGATCTTTTTTAGGGGCGGCCTGATGGTCGCCCTTTTTCATTATATTGCGGACAGTCGCAAGCGGGGGAATTTATAATCCTAAACTCAATTGATTTGAAAGAAACCGATGAGTGGGAATGGGAGATCGATTCGGAGTATCGATGGTTCCGGTGGGAATTGGGTTCTATTGTCAGATACAGGGATCTTTTGTTCCGGCTGGTAAGGCGGGATCTGCTGGCTAACTACAAGCAGACGATCCTCGGTCCCTTCTGGATATTATTGCAACCCATCCTGACGACGCTGATGTACTGGGTGATCTTTGCGAGGATCGTAAAGGTCTCTACGGGTGGGGCGCCTCCTTTGCTATTTTATCTTTCCGGGATCATATGCTGGAATTTCTTCTCTGACTGTTTGAATGGGGCGATGTATACCTTCCTGACCAATTCTGCTATTTTCAACAAGGTCTATTTTCCCCGGCTGATAATTCCTTTCAGCAGCATGCTGGCTCATTCTATGCGGTTGGTGGTGCAGCTGATCCTTTTTTTTAGTATTTATTTTTTCTTTTATGCGTTGGGGCGGGTGCCGGCGCCTGGCTGGGACTGGCTTTTTCTGCCGTTGCTGCTGGTGTTGACGGGGCTTTTTGGATTGGGGGCGGGTTTGATCATCAGTGTGTTGACGGCCAGGTACAGGGACCTGGATTATACGTTGCAATTTGTGTTGCGGATATGGATGTTTGCGAGTCCTGTATTCTATCCGGCCCAAATTGTTTCGGGGGGAGAAAAGATATGGTTCTGGCTGAATCCCCTGACCCCGCTGATAGAAAGTTTCCGGGCTATTTGTTTTGGCCGGGAGGTTGTACCTTATAATTATCTGTTGATCTGTGTCTTGAATATATTGGTGATACTGGTTTGCGGGATCGCATTATTTAAGAGACATGAGCTGAAGTTGACGGATATTATCTGATCACTAATACCTGTGGTACGTATATGGATCCAATTATAATCAAGGCGGAGGGTTTATCCAAGTATTACCGTCTGGGTACGCAGGGGTCCGGCAGGTTCAGGGAGGATTGGAGCAATTGGTGGCGGCAGCGACTGAAGTCGTCAGAAGCCGGTCTTGCCAGGGAGGAGGCGCATATCTGGGCGTTGAAGGATGTCAGTTTTGAGATAAGGGCGGGAGAGGTAATAGGGTTTATTGGAAGGAATGGCGCCGGGAAATCGACACTGTTGAAGATCATCTCCCAGATCACCAAGCCGACAAAGGGCTCTGTCAAGGGAAGGGGGAGGATAGCGAGTCTGCTGGAGGTCGGAACCGGGTTTCATGGAGATCTGACGGGCAGAGAGAATATCTTTTTGAACGGGCATATCCTTGGAATGACGCGAAGGGAGATCCTGTCACAGTTCGACGACATCGTTGAATTTTCGGGGATAAGCGCATTTCTTGACACGCCTGTCAAGCGGTATTCGAGCGGAATGTATGTTCGGCTGGCCTTTGCCGTCGCAGCGCATCTTACTCCAGAGATATTGATCGTGGATGAGGTGTTGGCGGTGGGGGATGCTGAGTTTCAGCAGAAATGTCTGAAGAAAATGAAGGAGGTGTCTACAGCCGAGGGGAGGACGGTTTTGTTTGTGAGCCATAATCTGCAAGCTTTACGCAATCTCTGTCAGCGGGCTTTCCTGTTGGAGAAGGGGGAGCTTGTGGGTAGTGGGGATCCTGGTATGTTGATCGCGCAATACCTTCAGAAAGAAAGTGTGCAGTATTTACAACAGGAATATGAAGATATCGAATCTGCGCCCGGCAACCAGGCCGTGCGTATAAAGCGGGTGGCGCTGATCCCGGAATATCCGGATGGGGGGAATGTCATCGATATCCGGACGGCCCTGAAGCTGGAGCTGGAATTCTGGTATGAGCCACCGTCTTCCTCCGATCTGATAGTGGGTATTCATCTATTCAACCTGGCGGGGGATTGCATCTTTGATGTCTCTTCGCCAAGGTCTTCGCTGAAAAGGGGATTGGTTAGCGGTGGATGTCTGATACCGGCGAATTTTTTGAATGACGGTTCCTATTATATTTCTATTGTGTTTGTGAGCAATACCACCTCCAGGCTTTTTTATTTTGAGTCCTGTCTGAGCTTCCAGGTGGCGGACTACCGGGAGAATACCGCCTGGTATGGGAAGTGGATAGGTCATGTTCGACCGGATTTCAAGGTGACCCTGAGATCAGAAAATCTGTTGACGGATGAGTGAATTTCAGCCTTATATCATCCAGCATCTCCAGGTGGGGGAGATCGGGGCAAGGGTATTGTCCGGGGGGCGATATTATCTTGTCATCTGGCAGGGGGAATTACCGTTGGGGGATTACTGGCTGGAATCGGGGGAGGAGGTTATTGCTTTGGCGGCTTATGAACAGGAGATACTGGAGCGTGTTGGGCCTGTTATGGAGTATTATCACGGGCGTCCGCAGATGAGGGGTGAAAGCAGGGGCTTATCGGTTGTCATTTGTACGCGGAACCGGCCGGAGGATCTCGAACGGAGTATCAGGGCTTTGCTGGATTCGGAAGATAAGGATTTCGAGCTGATCGTTGTGGACAATGCGTCTGCCGATGACCGAACGCAGAAGGTGGTTGCTGGTTTTGCCGGTGTAAAGTATGTAAGAGAGGACAGACCGGGGTTGGATATTGCGCGGAATACGGGGGTGAGGGTAGCTGGCCGGGAACTGATCGCGTATACGGATGATGATGTGGAGGTGAGCCGGCAATGGACGAGGGAATTGAAGGCTGCTTTTTCTGATCCGTTGGTAATGGCTGTTACGGGAATGGTTATTCCGCAGCGGCTGGATACTTTGTCGCAATATACTTTTGAGCGGTTGTGGAGCTTTAATAAGGGATATATGCCGAGGCTCTTTGATCACCGGTGGTTTCTGGGGCATGGCCAGTATGCTGCGCCGGTCTGGGAGATAGGTGCCGGGGCGAACATGGCATTCCGGAGGGATATTTTTCGGTTAGCCGGTGGCTTTGATGAAAGGCTGGATGTAGGTGCGGCGGGCTGTAGCGGAGATTCGGAGATGTGGTACAGGGTGCTGGCGGAAGGGTGGAATTGTCTGTATCTGCCGAAACTGGTGGTATATCATTTGCATAGAAGCACCATGTCCGGCTTGAAAAAGCAGCTTTTTTACTATATGCGGGGGCATGTAGCGGCTTTGGAAGTGCAATATGAGCGGTATGGGCATAAGGGGAATAAGGCCCGGTTGTATAGAGGATTGCCAAAATATTACTTAAAAAGATGGAGGGCGGGTGGCCTGTTGTGGGTAGAGTTAAAGGGCTGTCTTTCCGGTTGGCTTTATTATCGTTCGGTAAGAAAGAAAAAGGCGGAGCTGTTCCCGCTGGCCGGCAAGGCGGGTGAGCGACCGATGGGGCCGGCGGTTGTCAACGACCAGACGATAGTGTCCGTTGTTATAGCGGCATATAATCATGCGAAATACCTTGGCCAGGCGATAGAAAGTGTGCTGGCGCAAAGTTTTCAGGGTGTGGAGATCATTGTTGTGGATGATGGCAGTACGGATGGAACGGATCTGTTATGCCGCCGGTATGAAAAGGTGCGGTATGTCCGGGTGGAGCGGGTGGGGCCTTGTGCGGCGAGAAATATCGGGGTTCAGCTCAGCAGGGGTAACTATCTTGTGTTCCTGGATGCGGATGATCTTTTATATGAGAATGCAGTGGAGCTAAATCTTTTTTATTTTGGCTATTATCCGGATGCGGCCTTTGTTTCGGGGGGGCATGATCGTATTGATGCGGCGGGTGGATATTTAGAAAGTCCTGTTCCTGTGGAGAAGGCCGGTGACAATTATTTCGCTTTGTTGCAGGGGAATTATATTGGCATGGAGGCGACGGTGATGTATCGAAGGGACTTGTTCTTTACTTATTATTTTGACCCGGCGGTAGTAGCGTGTGAGGACTATGATCTTAATCTGCGTATAGCCAGGGATTGGCCTGTTTATGCGCATGCTCATAAAATAGCGGCTTATCGTATTCATGGACAGAACCGGTCGTCGGACAGGAGGGCGATGGCCAGGGAGGCTATCAGGGTATTGAAGAGGCAGGAGTTGCGGAGTGGGGTTGAAAGGGAATGTTATGAAAAAGGGATAAAAAACTGGAAAACGTATTACAAATAGCTGATGTGCTACAACTAACTGATGACGTACTATGAATAGCTAAAATGGATTTATGAGTTATGATCGAATACCTTTAAGCCCGCCTGTCATTGCGGCGTTGGACAGGGCGGATGACGGACCTTTATGGTCGGTTATGATTCCTGTGTACAACTGCAGCCAGTATATACCTCAATTGCTGGAGAGCGTGTTGGGACAGGACCCAGGCCCCCGATCTATGCAAATAGAGGTAGTTGACGATTGCAGTACGGATGCCAATGTGCGGGAGATCGTGGAGAGGATTGGAGGCGGAAGGATCGGATATTATCGTCAGCCGGAAAACGTTGGTAGTCTTCGCAATTTTGAAACCTGTCTGAACCGGGCGAAGGGGCAGTGGGTACATCTTCTGCATGGGGATGATTTCGTTTCGCCGGGTTTTTACAATGAGATCAGGCTTCTTTTTGAAGCGTATCCCGAGGCGGGGGCTGCTTTTACGGGCTTTCACTATGTGGATGAGGACAGCGCCGTCCTGTATCCGAACCGGGTGCTGGCTGAAAAACCGGGATATATAGAGAACTGGTTGGAAATCATATCTCAAACACAGTGTATCCAGCCTCCTGCGATGGTCGTAAAACGGTCGGTCTATGAGGAGCTGGGGGCTTTTTTTGGGGTCCATTATGGTGAGGATTGGGAGATGTGGGTCAGGATATCTTACCGGTTCCCTATTGTGCATTCGCCGGTGGCGCTGGCCAATTACCGGATACATTCGACGAATATTACCAGCAGGTATTTTTTGTCGGGTCAGAATATCCGGGATATCCAGAAGGTGATAGAGATGATACAATATTATTTACCGGCGGAGAAGCGGAGGCATTTAAGGCGACTGGCGAACAGGAATTTTTCCATTTATTTTGCCAAGACCTCGGATATGGTCTATCATGGATACAAGCAGCGGTGGCAGGCCTTTCAGCAGGCTATGGCCGCTCTGAGAATGGATCTGAACCCCACTACACTTTATTTTGCGGCGAAACTTTTTGTAAAGATCCTGATACGGTATCGATCGAAGCAGGAAAGATTATCGGCTGCTGTCTCCGGCTCCGGTAATTGAAGTGTCGTTTCAGCTTGCTGATGGGTGATTCCAGTAAATACCAGGAAGCGCTGGCGAAGAGTATTGTCAAACCAAAGTACAGTAAAAAGCTGACCACGGGATTGACGAGGACTTCGGTAAGCGGTGCGAGCGAGATATGGCGGGTGAGCAGGCGGGTGGTCAACAGGTTGTATGCTTTCCAGAAGGCAAAGGGGATGAGCAGATGGTAGAGGTAGATGCCGTAGCTGATCTTACCCAGCCAGGTAATCCATTTGTGTTGCAGGAAGGCTCCAAACCTGTTGGTATAGCCCCGGTTTGCTCCTTCGATCAGGATCATTGTTCCTATAGAGGCGAAGACTCTGTCGAATCCCAGCAGGATCAGCCGTTGGTGTGTCAGGATCAGGGTGATCCAAATGGGGACGATGAAGACAAATAGTTTTTTGAGGAGGGGGACGCTGTTTTTATGGTAAAAATGCTGATAAGCCAGGAGGGCTCCGAAGGCGAAGCTGTCCATGCAGGCCGGTGTCAGGATGACCATTGGGACGGTTTCATCCGGGGCGCCGGGGTGGAATAGAAAAAACAGGACCCTGAACAATATGCCTCCGGTTATTATAGAATATAACAATGGGGGCAGATATTTATCTTTAACCAGGAGGATGAGCCATAGCCAGGCGATGTAGAACTGTTCTTCTACGGCGAGTGTCCATAAATGTGAGGTCAGGTTATCCCAGATCTGACCGAAGTAAGTGCGGAAGTTTGACAGGTAGAAAAAGTAGGAAATAGGGTGTTCGTGAACGTCGTGGCCTCCATAGGGCAGGAGGAGGAGGATCAGTAAGTAGAAATAGTAGGCTGGGAAAATGCGCAGGGTGCGGCGGGCGAGGAAGTTATATGCTATTTCTGTTGTGGGCTTGTTATGACTTTTGTTGGTAAGCAGGATGGTGGTGATAAGATAGCTGCTCAGGACGAAGAAGAAGGATATAAAGGTGCCCATTTCTACCGTAAATGGCAGCTTTAGTGTGCGAAGCCAGCCGGAATAGTGGTAGAAGAGAACTCCAAAAACGGCAATGAAGCGAAGTCCATCTAATTGTGGTCGGTAGGTTAAAGTTTTTTGGTCGGGCATGACAGTACGGGTAAATATGCAAAATGCCGGCCAGGGTGTAGGGTACTGCAAGATAGGTACATTTTGGGGAAGGCCGGGTTTATTAACATATACGAGAATCGACCCGTGCGCGGATTACCATTCAATATATATTTATGTATATAATATATGATTGTTGAGCTTTTTGATTCATTTTTTTGCTGTAATTTTAGTTGAAACCATACATATAATTTAATTGAATAAATTATCTCGCCGGGAATTTCTTAAAAGATCGGGAACGTTGGCAGGGGGTGTATATCCTTCGATGATGGCATTGGGCATGTTACCTGCGGTACCTGCGTATCCTTTCAAATTGGAGGGAGATGGGAATGGTAAAGAGGTAGTGATCCTTGGGGCGGGGTTGGCCGGGATGGCTGCGGCTTATGAGTTGGGGAAGCTGGGGTATACCTGTACTATCCTGGAGGCGAGGGAAAGGGCTGGTGGAAGATGCTGGAGTGTGAGGAAGGGGAGTGTCAATGAGGAGACGGGGTTGGGGGGACATGTGTCTAATTTTGATGAGGGGCAGTATTTCAACGCGGGTCCGTCGAGGATCCCTCATCATCATGGTTTGACCCTGCATTATTGTAAGGAATTGCAAGTGCCCATCCAGGTGTATAACAATGTAAATGAGAATGCCTATTATTATAGTGAGGGGAAGGGGCCTTTATCCAATAAGAAGATCAGGGTAAGGGAGGTGCACAATGATATGCGGGGTTGGATGACGGAGCTGCTTGCGAAGGGGATGGATGGGGGGAAGATAGATGCGGGTATGAGTAAAGAGGATACGCTGAAAGTGATAGAATACCTGCGTGCAGAGGGAGGTTTGGATATCGACAAGCTTTATACCGCTTCGGCGCGGCGGGGGTATATTGAGTCTCCGGGGCCGGGGGATCGGGCGGGGAAGCTGGGGGAGCCATTGGCTTTACTGGCGATGTTGCAGTCCGGGTTGCTGGAACCTGATTTTTACAATGTGGCAGAGTACACGTATGAATTGCAGGGGACCTTGTTCCAGGCTGTCGGGGGTATGGACCGGATAGCGGCTGCTTTTCAGCAAAAGGTGGGCGGTCAGATCCGGCTGGGTGCGGAAGTCACTTCTGTTCATAACCTTGAGCAAGGGGTAAAGGTGGTATATAAAGATAAAACGGGTGAGAAAAGTCTGCAGGCGGATCTGTGTATCTGTACGATCCCCTTGCCTGTGCTGAGCAATATCGACCATAACTTTTCTTCGGATGTCAGCAGGGCTATTGATTCTGTTGTGTATATGAATACGGGGAAGATCGGATTGCAGTTCAGGCGTCGGTTTTGGGAGGAGGATGAGGGTATCTACGGGGGGATCACGCATACGAACAATCAGCTGACGCAAATATTTTATCCTTCCTATGATTATTTGAGCGGTAAGGGAATATTGATAGGATATTATAACTTTAATGACAAGGCCGTTGCTACCGGTAATTTATCCTACCAGCAAAGAGAACAGTTCGCATTGGACAAGGGCAGCCAGATCCATCCACAATACAGGCAGGAATTTGAGACTTCTTTTTCAGTCAGCTGGCATAAGACGAAATATAATTTAGGGGGATGGGCATTGTATTCTGCGGAAGAGCGGCAAACGTTGTATAAGCCTTTACTACAGCCGGAGAAGCAGGTGTATTTTGCCGGCGAGCATATGACCTATCTGAATGCCTGGATGGCGGGGGCGCTGGAGTCGGCGAGGAGTGTGGTAGCGGCATTGCATAGCAGGGTGACGGGTCAGCATTTCTCTTATAAAGTGTTGGGGAGTTGATGAGAAAACTTGTATTTTAAACCACCAAAATATACTCTTATGGGCAACTCAATCAGTCGTCGCACACTTCTCAAAAGAGGCGCCTTATTAGCAGGCGGACTTCCTTTTGCCGGCAGCCTGCTGGACAAAGTACAGGCCAGTCCGATCATTACCCATCCGGATCATGCGTCTTCATTTTCCCTGCCTGATTCCTGGACGGAAAGAGAGATTGCCCTGAATGCGCCGGTACCATTAAAGGCCCGGTTATTTGCCAATGAAAATCCTTTTGGTCCTTCCGATAAGGCTAAGCATGCTATTATGGAAGCGTTGCCGACCAGCTATCAATATCCCATCCGATCGATGGGAGAGCTTACTGAAAAGATCTCCAATTTTGAAAAGGTCCCACAGGAGAAGATCCTGCTGGCTTCGGGCTCTTCGCCATTGTTGATGGCGGCAGCTTTGTATTATGGCAAGCCGGGCAGTAATATCATTACCGGTGATCCTTCCTATGCCGATCTTCCTTCGAAGGCAGAGAGGATGGGGGTAAAAATAAATAAGATCCCGCTGACATCGGAGTACAAGCTGGACCTGGATGCGATGGAAAAGGCCATCGATGCGAATACGACCCTGATCTATATCTGTAATCCCAACAATCCAACGGCTACCGTTGTGGATAATGCCAAATTGAGGGCTTTCTGTGAGCGGGTGTCAAAGAAGGTGACGGTCTTTGTCGACGAGGCGTATATCGACTATCTGCCTGATCCGCAGGGTACGACTCTTATCCCGATGGTGAATACGGGTGCGAATATCATTGTAGCCAGAACTTTTTCGAAGCTATACGGCTTTGCCGGTCTGCGGGCTGGCTATGTGGTTACCCAGCCGGAGACCATTAAAAATCTGTCGTTGTATACGGAGGCTTCTATGTCGATCACGGCCACGACCCTGGCTGCTGCGTTGGCGAGCTACCAGGACCGGGAATTTCTCGATGGGGCGTTGAAGAAGACCCTTGCATCCAAGGATTACCTGTACGAGGTATTGAAGAAGGAGGGATATACCTATGTTCCATCGAGCACCAATTTCGTGATCTTTCCCATCAAGATGGAAGGGAAGCAATTTACGGACGAAATGATGAAGCGTGGCGTGGGGGTTCGTTTTTGGAAGTTCAACAATAAGGAGTGGTGTAGGGTGAGCATTGGCCGGATGGATGAAATGGAGGCTTTTGCCGCTGCATTCAAGGAAATATCTTAAACAAAATAACTGGTTCTTACACATGAAGAGTATCTTTTTTTTGCTGCTGGTGAGCGGCATGATGACTGTACGTGCACAGGATACAGCTGCTAATCGTGCCCTAACGATGGCTGAATATGACAAGGCGAAGACTTTTTCTGTCGGTGATCTGGACAAAGACACTTATGTCAAGTTCGAGAATGCCTATATTTTAGACCGGGGTGGTTTTGGCAAGCCTTACTTTATCACGGGAGACGATGGGATGAAGAAGAGGATCGATCTTTACAAGCTGATCCTGAAGGAGGGGCGTGTCGAGTTGGGGACTGTCATCTATTATACGACGGAAAAGGGAAAACGGTATACGGCTATTATGCCGGGTTATAAAGCCGATGGGAAAGTATGGGAAAAGTATTTTGAAGACATCCATGCGATAGATAAGGAAGAGAAGTTCTATGTCCTGAAGCTTTCTTATGTATTGTCGAAGGAGCTGGGCTTTCAATTGTACCGGGCGTCAACAGGAGCTACCGGGGCGGCGATGAACAGGGAGGCTGGCACCTATGGGAATGATATTTGTTTCCCGGGAGACATGCAGGTGACGATGGCCGGTGGTGTCCGGAAGCAGCTGAGCGAGGTGAAGGCTGGCGACCGGGTAGTAACGGTGGATCCGGCTACGCATCAATCGACTACGGTGACGGTAAAGGAGCTGACGGTACATGTCGCGAAGAATTATGCTGTTACGCGGGTAATGCTGTTGTCGGCGACGGAAAGCTCTGATAAGGTGGTGACGCTTGTTTCGAAGGTTCTTCAGGCGACACCCAATCATCCGATGGTCACTGCTGAAGGAGACAGGAAGGCAGGTGAGCTGAAGGAGGGGGACAAGGTGCTTTGTCTGGATGAGAAGACCGGCCGTTACCAGGAGTTTACGGTTTGGGATAAGACGGAGTCTGCGGGGGGAGTGCAGCCTGTGTATAATATAGTTGCAGGCGGTGGAAGCACTTTTATTATGAATGGGGTGATGGTATTGCAGAAGCCGTTGAAGAATTAGACGCTATTCTGGTTTATGACATATAGCCCGCTCTTCGAGCGGGCTTTTTTGCTAATTTGCGGGATGCAAAAGCCGGTTTTGGTCATTAAGTTAGGTACAGCGGTTCTCACGAATGATAAGGGCGAGATTGTGCAGGCTACTATCCGAAAGGTTGCGGCGGGGATCGCTGCGCTGGCAAAGGACTATCATGTTATTTTGGTATCCAGTGGGGCGGTGGGCAGCGGAAGGGCCTATTTCTCAGGATATAAGGGGACTCTTGCGGAAAGGAAGGCTGCGGCGGCGGTAGGGAATCCTATTCTGATCCGTCATTATCAGCGGCATTTTTCCGCTTATGGCATTCCGGTGGCGCAGGCTCTTTGCGAGCGGCAGCATTTCTCGAGCCGCAGCAGGTTTTTGCAGCTGAAGGAGACCTTTGGCGAGTTCTGGAAGAATGGCATTTTGCCGGTAATGAATGAGAATGACCTGGTGAGCAATGTGGAGCTGAAATTTTCCGATAATGATGAGCTGGCTACTTTGACAGCTATTGGATTTGATGCCGAGGCTCTCCTGCTTTGCACTTCGGTGGGTGGGTTTTTGGATGCAAACAAGCAGATCATTCCAGCTGTGGAGAAGGTCGACAGCCGTATCCTGGGGCTGGTGGAGAAGGGCAAGAGCAGTCTGGGGCTGGGAGGGATGCTGTCCAAGCTGACCTTTACGCGGCTGGCCTGTTCGCTGGGGATAAGGGTGGTGATCTGCGGGCTAAAGGGGAAGGAACCTTTTGCCGAGGCGTTGGCGGGAAGGGTGGGGACGAGCTTTACGCCGAGTGTTTCCAATCTGAAGGCAAGGCAGAAATGGTTGGCCAGCGGCTCCATTACCCTGGGCAGCATATTTGTCGACAGGGGGGCTGCGCGGGCGTTGGAATTACGCCGGAGTCTGCTGAGCGTGGGGATCAGGAAGGTGCAGGGGAAGTTTGGGTCCGGGGAGGTGGTACAGCTGATGGATGAGGATTCAACGATCATTGGGGTGGCGAAGGTGAAGTTAGGGGCAGCGGAAATGACGGCTCATCTTTCGACCAGGAATATGGTGGCGGCGCATGCGGATGATATTGTTCTGTTTTAAAAGTAAAAAAAAGTATGAAATCAATAAAGCCCCTGATCCTAAAGACTTATAAGGCGGCGGTGGAGCTGAGACGTGTTTCTGACCGGCAAGTGAAGGCGGCCTTACAACTGCTGGCTGCGGAGCTGGAAGCGCAAAGCGGTCTATTGTTGAGGGCTAATGCCAGGGATCTGGGGCGGCAGGATCCGGACAATCCCCGGAATGACCGGCTGTTGCTTAATGAGCAGCGGATCCGTGCGATAGCAAAGAGTATAAGGAAAGTGAGCCGGTTGCCGGACCCATCGGGGAAGCTGCTGGACAAGCGGACGCTGGCCAATGGGCTGAAGGTGGAAAAAAGGGCCGTACCGTTGGGCGTCGTGGGGGCCATCTATGAGTCGAGGCCGAATGTCACTTTTGATATTGCTGCCTTGTGTCTGAGGAGCCGGAATGCCTGTTTATTAAAGGGCAGCCAGGAGGCGAATGACACCAATAAAGTAGCTGTCGGGCTGATCAAAAAAGCGTTGAAGGCCAGCGGCATCGATCCGGACTGTGTGACCTTGTTGCCGGCGGATCGGGAGACAGTCCAGGAATTGTTCACGGCTACGCGTTGGATAGACGTGCTGATCCCAAGGGGGTCGGAGTCGCTGATCCGGTATGTAAGGGCTAATAGCCTGGTGCCGGTGATCGAAACGGGGGCTGGGGTCTGTCATGTCTATGTTGAGAAGGAGGCGGACCTGGAAATGGCGGCGAGGATCGTCGTCAATGCAAAGGTGTCGAGGCCATCTGTTTGTAATGCGATGGATACTTTGCTGGTTGATGCGGCTGTGGCGCCGGCATTATTGCGCCGGGTGAAGGGGATGTTGGCGGAGCATGCCGTTGAGATCTTTGCTGATCCGGAAGCTGCGCGTTTGCTAAAGGGATATCCTTTTTTGCAGAAGGCCAGGCAGGAAGATTTTGCAAGAGAGTTCCTGAGTCTGAAGTGTGCGGTAAAAGTAGTTCGCAATATAGACGAAGCGTTGGATCATATACAGCGTTATTCGACGCGACATTCCGAAGCTATTGTGTCGAAGAGCAAAGAGCGATGCGAGCGGTTCCTGGCGGAGGTGGATGCGGCTGCTGTATATGCTAATGCCTCTACACGTTTCACCGACGGGGAGGAACTGGGTCTGGGGGCGGAGATAGGGATCTCTACTCAGAAACTGCATGCAAGGGGGCCGTTCGCGCTGGAGAAGCTTGTGACAGAGAAATGGATCATACGCGGTGCGGGACAGATAAGGGAATGACCCGTCGTGTTAAGAAATTGCTCATGCAAAAAAAAAGCCAGCTTATTCTCAGCTTTAGCATGGTTTTTGGATAGGAGGAGACATTTGATCGTTATCTCTTAAAAGCCAAAAAATGAAAACGGTGCTCCTGATTAGTCGAAAAATGTGTGGAATTTTTTCCCCAAGAAAAATACCTCCTTTGATTTCCTTTTCAATTTGATTTCCTCTTCTGACTTTAGCGGTAAACGCTCCCCCCTATATCCCCATCCATGGTTGAACCTTTCCTTAGTTAAATTACCTATTGCTTTCCTATGTATACCCGTAAAGGTGGCTAATACAGCTATCTCTACGGAATGGAATCATATTGTCTAAACGTTACAATTAAACAACAATGTCCGAAAGCTACACTGCTAATTTTTTTTAATCCAATATTTATGAAACATCTTCTACTCATTCTTGTTTTTCCTGTATTATTATTACCAGCTTTTTGTTTCGCGCAAGGCGATCAGACCATTATCAAGGTACCTATCGACGGTTCGGGTGGTACGCAAAACGCCATTTTGCATTTGCCGGATGATTATGGGTCAACTACGACCAGGTATCCATTGCTGGTCTTTCTTCATGGGATCGGGGAAGGTTCGCTTACTGATCCTTCTACCATTTATAACAGTTCTTCGGCGGGTGGACCGGCGTATATCATTGCACATGGCAGCTGGCCATCGAGCTTTGTCAACCCTGTCGATAAAAAATCCTATAAGTATATTGTCGTTTCTCCGCAGGCGGCATATGGGACTTCAACCACCGCACCTGCGCTGGAAGTAATTCTGAGCTATCTGATCAAGACATACCGGGTAGATGAGTCCAGGCTTTATCTGACGGGAATCTCTGCCGGCGGGGAAGGTGTGCTGGAATATACCGGTAAGATCCAGGCTTCCGGTGCGGCGGTGAGCGCGACGCATAAAGTTGCCTCTTTGATCCCGATGAGTGCTGTGATGAATGCCTATTACAGGGGGCAATATGCCGACACCATTGTGAAAAATAACGTTCAGCTGTGGGGGTTTGGTTCTCCTACGGATGTGCATGGAGCCAATACGCTGAACCTGGTATTGGATGTCAATGCGATCAAGCCAAACTATGCGATATCTACGTCTTACAGTGGCGGGCATTGCTGCTGGGAGCAATTCTATGATCCCAATTACCGGATGAATGGGAAGAGCATCTATGAGTGGGCGCTTCAGTATACGCAGGGGGTGTCGGCTCCTCCGTCGACTTCGCCCTCTTTGCCTACTGTAAATCCATATCCTGTTCCAGGGAAGGTGGAAGCAGAAGCATATGCGACGATGTCGGGTGTCGCCACCGAATCCACGGCGGATGCGGGTGGGGGATTGGATGTGGGTTGGATAGACCAGGGCGACTATATGGATTATAGTGTGAATGTTGCTAAGGCGGGTCAGTATTCTGTCGGGTTCAGGGTTGCCACGCCGAATGCGGGCGCTTCCTTCCAATTTACGAAGACGGATGGTACTGTTCTGGCGTCGGTGAATGTTCCGAATACCGGTGGGTATCAGACCTGGCAGACCGTGACGGCTACGGTGACCTTAGCGGCCGGTGTGCAAACGCTGCGGATAAAATCGACAGCTGTGCCCATCTGGAACATCAACTGGATACAATTTACGCAGATCGTTGTCAGCAATCCTGGTACATCCATTCCGGGGACTATACAAGCGGAGAGCTATTCGGCGATGAGTGGCATCGGAACCGAAACCACCGGGGATACGGGAGGCGGACAGGATGTCGGCTGGCTTGACAATGGGGACTGGATGGATTATGCGGTGAATGTCACTACTGCTGGTCGATATACTGCCAACTTCCGGATCGCGACGCCCAATATTGGGGCCACTTTCCAGGTATTGACGTCAAGCGGGGTAGTGCTGTCAACTGTCACGGTCCCGTATACGGGCGGATACCAGACCTGGCAGAATGTGTCGGCAACTTTGAACTTACCGGCGGGCAGTCAGACCCTCCGGATCAAGTCGGTGGCTTCGCCGATCTGGAATATCAACTGGTGGCAGGTCACGGCGAACAACACGCTTCCGGCCGCGGTATCCATTCCGGGGACTATCCAGGCGGAGAGCTATACGGCGATGAGTGGCATCGGAACCGAAACTACCGGCGATTCAGGAGGTGGGCTGGATGTTGGCTGGGTGGATAATGGCGACTATATGGATTATGCGGTGAATGTTACTGCTGCCGGTGTATATACGGCCAGTTTCAGGACTTCGGCGCCTGCTGCGGGGGCTACGCTGCAGGTCTTAAACGCCAGCGGAACGGCGCTGACTACTGTCAAAGTCCCCAATACCGCGGCTTTCACAACCTGGCAGACGGTGACGGCGAATATAACTTTACCGGCGGGCAACCAGACTCTGCGGATCAAATCTGCGGCCTTGCCACACTGGAACATCAACTGGATACAGCTGGCCAAGGCTGCAACTGGCACGGCAGCGACTGTGGGCACACAGAGCGGGATGGCTTTGCAAATGAGTGCTGATTCCACGGCTGAGAATTTGACCAATAATCTTGTGGTCTTCCCCAACCCTGTCCATGACCAGCTGACCATACGGATCACCAACGAGCAGACCGGAACTATGCTGGTACAGTTGACAGATGCATATGGTGCGATAAGAGGGGCTTATAATTTCAGCAAGACAGCGGGTTTCACCCAGGTGAGCCTGTCTACTGCGAATCTAACGAGCGGGGTCTATTTTGTAAGGATACAGATAGGTAACAGAAGTGAAATCAGAAAGATAATCAAGCTATAACATAGATTGTTCGAAAGTATAGGGGCCTATTTTTTGCCGTATGGCAAAAAATAGGCCCTTGTGTTTCAGGAAAAATAATTATCTTTCTGACAATTAATATAAAAACACCTGCTTGTATATGAAGAAGTTTGTTTGCCATTTCATTATCCTGGTGGTTATGCTCGTCCAGGCCGGCGGAGCGAATGCTCAAACGACGCAGCTTACTGTCAGTGACAGTGCCGGACCGATTATCAGCCGGAATATCTACGGGCATTTTTCCGAGCATCTTGGGCGTTGTATCTATGATGGTTTCTGGACAGGCGACCATATCCGTATGGACATTGTGGATGCGTTGAAGAAGATAAAGATCCCGGTGCTGCGCTGGCCGGGTGGTTGTTATGCGGATCAGTATCATTGGCGGGATGCGATAGGTCCCCGGGAGCAGCGTAAGAGAACGGTGAATACGAGCTGGGGGATGGTGACGGAGGACAATAGTTTCGGGACGCATGAATTTCTTGAGCTGTGTCGTCTGTTGGGTTGTGAGCCATATATTGCCGGGAATGTTGGATCGGGCACGCCGGAAGAGATGTCTAACTGGCTGGAATACCTGAACTATAATGGAAAGAGTAGCCTGGCGGATCTGCGCCGGCAGAATGGCCGGCAGGAACCCTGGAATGTATCTTTTTGGGGAGTGGGTAATGAAAGCTGGGGTTGTGGGGGGAGTATGACACCGGAGTATTATTCCGGGGAGTACAACCGTTATTCCGAGTACTGCAAGAGCTATCCTGGTGCGCCGCTGAAGCTGATTGCGAGTGGCGCCAACGGCCCGGATTATAACTGGACCGAGGTGATGATGAAGAATATCGCCAAAGACCGCACCTGGGGTCTTTCGATGCATTATTATACAGTGGCGGGATCCTGGGAACATAAGGGCGCTGCCACGGGTTTTGGGGAGGACGACTATTTCAAGGCATTGTCTGCGTGTTTGAAGATGGAGACTATTGTCAACAAGCATTTAGCGATCATGGATAAATATGATCCCAGGAAGAGGGTTGCCCTGGTAGTGGACGAATGGGGGATCTGGACGGATGCGGAGCCTGGTACGAACACATCCTTTCTCTATCAGCAGAACAGTCTCAGGGATGCGCTGGTTGCTGCTACCACCCTCAATATTTTCAACAATCATGCAGACAGGGTGAAGATGGCTGCGCTGGCGCAAACGGTGAATGTATTACAGGCGCTGATCCTTACGGATAAGGACAAGATGCTGCTGACGCCTACCTATCATGTCTTCGATCTGTACAAAGTGCACCAGGATGCCCGGCTGCTGACTATTAAGATCAAGAGTCCGGATTATAGTTTTGGCGGCGGGTCTATTCCTGCTGTGAATGTCTCTGCGTCGCGTGATTCCAGTGGAGTCGTTCATATATCGCTTGTGAACCTTGATCCGCAGAAGAAAATAACGATCCGTACGAGTCTGCCGGGGATAAAGTTCGGAGCGGTCCAGGGGCAGGTGCTGACGGCTTCCAAATTCAACGATTTCAATTCCTTTGATCAACCGAATAGAGTTCGTCCGGCTATATTTAACGGAGCGAAAAAAGATGGCGGCGACCTGGTGGTTGAAATGCCGGCGATGTCGGTGGTTGTACTGGAATTAAAATAATTGGCTTTTTTCACGAACTATTTTTTGGGGAATTACTTTTTGGGGAATTAATTCTCCCTACCTTTACCATGTACTTTAGGGGTGCTCGTTGATACGGGCTGAGATAATACCCTCAGAACCTGATCCGGATAATACCGGCGAAGGGAAAAGATGGATTCCTGCATACGCGTAAGCGGCACCTCGTTTTATTTATTTGCCAATCAACCCGATTCGCATGGTAGAGGTGTCCATTAATCAGCAAAAATTTCAGTTACCGGAGGACGGCAAGCTAGCCGATGTTCTGCCTTTGTTGTTTGTCCAACAGGCGGATGGGATAGCTATTGCCGTGAACCAGGTCGTGGTCCCCAGGGGGGAATGGGAGCGGTATGTGCTGCGGCCCGGGGATAGTGTTTTTGTGATAAGGGCGACGCAGGGAGGATAGGGGCGGGCTGGCGCGTAAGCTAAATTAAATTTTATACATATGAAGAAAGATAGTCTTCCGGGGCAACATGTGATCAGCCGTGATCCATTTCCTGCTTCCCGTAAAATACATGTGCCGGGTCACTTGTATCCTATTAATGTGGCTATGCGGGAGATCAGTCTGGCCGGTCCAAATGATCCGGTAACGGTATATGACACCAGCGGACCTTATACGGACCCTTCTGTTGAGCCTGACGTCCGTAAGGGGCTACCGCGGCTGCGGGAATCCTGGGTTGTAGAGGGGGAGAGCGGGCCGAGAAGGGTGAGGGCCGGCGGGGTGGTGACGCAGCTATATTATGCACGGAAGGGGATCGTTACGCCGGAGATGGAATACATTGCTATTCGTGAGAATCTGCGGCCTGAATTTGTGCGGGATGAAGTGGCGGCGGGCAGGGCGGTGATCCCTTCGAATATCAATCATCCGGAGTCGGAGCCGATGATCATCGGGCGTAATTTCCTGGTGAAGATAAATGCCAATATCGGGAATTCTGCGGTGAGCTCCAGCATAGAAGAAGAGGTGGAGAAGATGGTGTGGGCCTGTCGCTGGGGGGCGGATACGATCATGGATCTGTCGACGGGGAAGAATATTCATGAGACAAGGGAGTGGATACTGCGTAACTCGCCGGTGCCGATCGGGACAGTGCCTATATACCAGGCGTTGGAAAAAGTCGGCGGGAAGGCTGAGGAGCTGACCTGGGAGATCTACAGGGATACGCTGATCGAGCAGGCCGAGCAGGGGGTGGATTATTTTACCATACATGCGGGTGTTCTTTTACGTTATATACCCATGACGGCGAGAAGGGTGACGGGGATTGTCTCCCGTGGCGGATCTATCATGGCGAAATGGTGTCTGGCGCATCACCGGGAGAGTTTTCTTTATACTCATTTCGAGGAAATGTGTGAGATCATGAAAGCCTATGACGTCTCTTTTTCATTGGGTGACGGGCTTCGGCCGGGATCGATCGCGGATGCCAATGACCAGGCGCAGTTTGCGGAACTGGAGACTCTTGGTGAGCTGACGAAAAAAGCATGGAAGCAGGATTGCCAGGTAATCATTGAAGGGCCGGGACATATTCCAATGCATCTGATCAAGGAAAATATGGACAAGCAGCTGAAGGAATGTTCGGAGGCTCCTTTTTATACGCTGGGGCCGTTGACCACGGATATTGCGCCGGGCTATGATCATATCACATCTGCTATTGGGGCTGCTATGATCGGCTGGTATGGGACGGCCATGTTGTGCTATGTCACACCAAAGGAACATCTGGGTTTGCCGAATAAAAAAGATGTCAAGGACGGGGTTATTGCCTATAAGATAGCGGCTCATGCTGCAGATCTGGCAAAGGGGCATCCGGGGGCGCAGCTTCGGGATGATGCGTTGAGCAAGGCCCGTTTTGAATTCCGGTGGCAGGATCAGTTCAATCTATCGCTGGACCCTGATACGGCCCGTTCGTTCCATGATGAGACATTGCCTGCGGAGGGTGCGAAGGTGGCCCACTTCTGTTCGATGTGTGGTCCGCACTTTTGTTCGATGAAGATCACGCAGGAGGTGCGGCGTTATGCGGCGGAGAAGGGATTAGAGGAAGAGGCGGCATTGGAAACCGGGATGAAGGAGAAGGCGGATGCGTTCAAAAACAGCGGTGCTGAAATTTATTTGTAATGGAAGATGAATTTTTATTGGCGGTGCTGACGCTGCCTGCCGTCTTCGACGGTGAGGTGGAGCTGCTGGAGGGCTTGCTGGAGGCGGGTGTGCAGAAGCTGCATATCCGAAAGCCGGGGTCTGCGGTGGTGGAGCTGGAGAATTTGCTGGAGCGGCTGTCTTCGCGATGGGCGTCGAGGCTGGTGTTGCATGGAAGCCGGGAGATGGCGTTGCGGTATGGGATAATGCAGGTGCATGGGGCGGTGGAGCGTAAAGATGGAAAGAGGAGTGGGGGCGGCCCTTTTGTTGAACCGGGAATGGATATAGCGGTGTCGACGTCGGTGCATTCCTGGGCGGAGCTGGAGGTTTTGCCAGCGGGGTTGCAGTATGCCTTTATCAGCCCTTTGTTTGATAGTATCTCCAAGCCAGGTTATGCTGCGGGTAAAGGGTTGCTGCTGCAGCCGCAAGTGGCGCTGCCGTGTTTGCCGGTGGGGCTTGGGGGAATTGGCCCGGATACTATTGGAGTCCTGCTGGAGCAGGGGTGGGCCGGTGCTGCGGTGCTTGGTGCGATATGGAATGAGCCTGGGATTGCCGTGGAGCGGTATAAAGAACTTAAAAAGATAATCGATGAGCGTTGAGCGGGCGAATGTGCTGGTAGTGGCGGGTTATGACCAGAGTGCCGGAGCGGGGGTGCTATCTGATGTGAAGACGCTGGAGGCGCATGGCGTGTATGGGTATGCGGTATGTACGGGGTTGACCTTTCAGAACGAGCGGGAGATCAGCCGTGTGCAATGGTTTTCTATGAAGGACGTCTTTGAGCAGATAGACTTGTGTTTTGCGGCCAGGGCATTTGACTGGGTGAAGATGGGTATTACGCCTTCGATGAGGGCGGTGGTGGAGATAACAGAACATTTACGGCAGCATAATCCGGGGGTGAGAATAGTGCTTGATCCGGTGATCAGGGCCAGTAGCGGACATGCTTTTTGGGCGGGGATCGGTGGAGGGATGTTGGGGGACGAGATGAGTGATTGGGAGGACGTGGTCCGCATGTGTTATCTGCTGACGCCGAATTGGGAGGAGATGGGATGGCTTTACCCGGGGGAGGACCTGATGGAGAGATGTAGGGTTTTGACGCGGGAAGCGGGTAATTCCATTTATCTCAAAGGGGGGCATCATCCGGATCTGCCGGGCAGAGATTATTTGTGGAGCAGGGGTGAGTTGCAGGTCTTTGATGCGATGATGGATGGGGAACTTGTTTATCCCAAGCATGGTAGTGGCTGTGTATTATCTTCTTCTCTGGCGGCCAACCTGGCTTCAGGATATTCATTACCGGAAGCGGCGGCTTATTCGAAGCGGTATATCGAGCGGTTTTTGACTAGTAACGAAACTTTATTAGGATGGCATCAAGGCTTTATTTTCTGACGATGGATGAAGGTCCTATCGATCATTTGCAACAGGTGGCGGAGGCTTGTAAGGCGGGTATCAAATGGATACAGCTGAGAATGAAACAGGCGTCAGATGAGGAAGTCAGGGCGACGGCAGTGGCTGCCAAAAGGATCACCGATGCGAATGGCTGTGTGCTGATCATCAACGACAGGGTGGAGATAGCATTGGAAGTAAAGGCTGGCGGCGTGCATCTTGGCAAGCAGGATATGGCGGTAAGCGAGGCGCGGCGGCTTTTGGGTAGAGACATGATCATTGGCGGGACGGCTAATACTGTCGAAGATATCCTGGAGCACTATGCGCATGGGGCGGATTATATTGGCCTGGGGCCGTACCGGTATACGACGACAAAAAAGAATCTGAGTCCTATTCTTGGATTGGAGGGATACCGGCGGATCATGCAAATATTGAAACAGGGGCAGGTATCTATTCCGGTGGTGGCTATTGGCGGGATAGAAATGAAGGATGCTGCGTCTTTGTTTAGCGTGGGTTTGCATGGGATAGCCTTTTCCGGTATGCTTGTTCATGCGGAGGACAGGACAGCGATGGTGGAATCGATCAATAAACTATTTTAACTATGCTGACTATTGCGGACAAGACGTTTGGTTCCAGGTTGTTTACCGGGACGGGAAAATTTGGGTCTTTTGCTGTGATGGAGGAGGCTTTGCTTGCGAGCGGGTCGGAGCTGGTGACGGTGGCGTTGAGGCGGGTGGATGTGAGTGGGGGTGTGGTGGGGAGCGGGGGGGCAGACAGGGTGGAGGATGTGGGCGCGCAGTTGGCAGTGCGTGGGAAGGAGCGAGATCTGCTGGAATATTTGCGGCATCCGCATTTACATTTATTACCCAATACTTCCGGGGTAAGGAATGCAAGGGAGGCTGTGTTTGCGGCGGAGCTGGCCCGGGAGGCGTTGGGGACCAACTGGCTGAAGCTGGAGGTACATCCTGATCCCCGGTGGTTATTACCTGATCCGGTGGAAACGCTGATGGCGGCGGAAGACCTGGTGAAAAGGGGGTTTGTCGTATTGCCATATATACATGCGGACCCGGTGTTGTGCAAACGTCTGGAGGATGTGGGGGTGGCGGCGGTGATGCCGCTTGGTTCGCCGATAGGCAGCAACAAGGGGCTGAGGACATATGATTTTTTGGAGATCATCATACAGCAAAGCAAGGTGCCTGTCATTGTCGATGCGGGGATCGGGGCTCCTTCCGATGCAGCGAAGGCGATGGAGATGGGGGCTGATGCGGTGCTGGTGAATACGGCTATTGCGGCGAGCGCTGACCCGGTGATGATGGGAAGGGCTTTTAAGCTGGCGGTGGAGAGTGGCCGGATGGCTTACGAGGCAAGACTGGCGGTGAGATCGGAATCGGGGCATGCGGTGGCGAGTAGTCCGCTGACGGCTTTTTTGGATTAAATAAAAAATATGTTTACCGAAATATTTGACAGCTATAACTGGGGGGCTGTAAAGGAGGGGATCTACAGCAAGACGGCCGCAGATGTGGAAAGGGCGTTAGGTAAGGTGCAGCGTGACCTGGAAGATTTCAAAGCGTTGATATCGCCTGCGGCGGCTGTGTATCTTGAGGAAATGGCGCAGCTGAGTCATCGGCTGACGCAGAACCGGTTCGGAAAGGTGATCCAGCTCTATATCCCGCTTTATCTATCGAATGAATGTCAGAATATTTGTACTTATTGCGGGTTCAGCTATGAAAACAAGCTGCGTCGCCGGACATTGGGGGCGGGGGAATTATTAAAAGAGGTGGCGGCGATAAAGGAAATGGGATATGAGCATGTCTTGCTGGTGAGCGGGGAGGCCAATCAGACGGTGGGGGTAGACTATTTTATAAAAGCGTTGGAAGTGGTGGGGCCGCATTTTGCGCAGATCTCTATGGAGGTGCAGCCGTTGGATGAGCCGGAATACGCCCGGCTGATAGAATATGGACTAAACACGGTGCTGGTCTACCAGGAAACCTATCACCGGGAGGACTATAAGCTGCATCATCCGAAGGGGAAGAAATCCAACTTCGGGTATAGGTTGGAGACGCCTGATCGTTTGGGTAAGGCTGGTATCCATAAGATGGGGTTGGGGGTGTTGATCGGACTGGAGGACTGGAGGACGGATAGCTGGTTTACGGCTTTGCATTTGAGGTATTTGGAAAAGACGTATTGGAAGACAAAATATTCGCTCTCGTTCCCGAGGCTAAGGCCTTTTTCGGGTGCGCATCCGGAGGGTGGAGGGAATGGGGCACAATCGGGGACAGAAGATCAGGGGCGTTTACGGGACGAAGGCAGTGGGCTGGCGGGGGTGGCGCCGAAAGTAGTCATGTCGGATCGGGAGCTGATACAGCTTATCTGTGCTTATCGATTATTGGATGAAGAGGTGGAGCTGTCGTTGTCGACGCGGGAGAGCCCGGTATTCAGGGATCATGCGATCCGGCTTGGGATAACTGCTCTGAGTGCGGGGTCGAGAACCAATCCGGGTGGGTATGTGGTGGACCCGGGATCGTTGGAGCAGTTTGAGATCCATGATGACCGGAGTCCTGCAAAAATTGCGGAGATGATCCGGGGGCAGGGCTATGAGGTGGTGTGGAAGGATTGGGATCGGGTATTGCAGAAAAAGATTTGAGTAAAAAAAAGGGCTCCCGATCGGGAGCCCTTTTGGTATGAGGGTATTCGTTTTTAGTACAGGAAGATCTTTTTAGTCAGCGTCTCTCCAACTTTTGTAACGACTCTTACGATGTAAACACCGGCGGGCAGATTGGACACCTGTGTTTTTCCGCCGGAAAGCTGTCCCTGGCGGAGGGTGCGCCCGCTGATGTCAGAAAGGGAATACGGCTCGTTATTACCCTGTAAGAGGCTGACTTCGACGGATAGCTTACCTGTGCTATACCAGCCCAACCTGCTGGACTCGCTAAAGTTGAGGCTCCTTATGGGGCTGTAGGTATATTTATCATCGAGGTCGCTCTGTTTCAGCCTGTAGTAATTGATACTATTGACCGGCGCCAGGTCGGTGAATGTATAATTCCTGGGTGTGGTGCTCTTCCCTGCTGCTGCAACGACACCGATGGAGGTATAGGTCTTGCCGTCGGTACTTCTTTCAATGGTAAAGTCCCTGCTATTCTCTTCCTGTGCTGTTTGCCAATTGAGCAGGCCTTCTGTGCCGCTGCGTTGGGCGGTGAACTTTGTGAGGGTTATGGGCAGGGGAACGACGACATCGGTGAGGGTATGCAGATTGAAGTTGGAGGCGGTGCCGGTTAGCTGGAAATTGGCCAGGGTACCGTTGTTGCTTGCAACATTATCAAAAGCGGTGAGCATACCTGTATTATCCATGTCCGGAATGCCCTGATCAAAAGTGAACTGGCTGACCAGGTTGGCTTCGGTGCCGCTGAGGGTGTTATTCATATAATTGAAGACATCTCCGTCGGCCACCTGGGTGCTCCAAAGTCTTACCTCGTCGATGCCGCCTGTGAAGGGGCGTGAATCGGTGCCGGAACTATTCTTTGTAACGCCGATGGTCAGTGGCTGACCGGGGGAAGCTGGTCCCATGTTACCGGGGAGATTATCGAGGAAGAAGCCGTTGTAAAAGACCCTGGTATTACCGGCTCCGTCATAGAGAAAGGCGAAGTGGGCCCAGGGGTCGGCGCTGGTGGCAAAACCCTGGGGGAAGTCGGTCGTTGAAAGGGGCAGGACAAAGGGTGTACCGCTGCCATTGTCAATACCTATAGAATTTGCATTGAGGAGGATGCTATACTGTCCGTACTTGCTTACGAGCGTGCTCCACGAAGAAGTGAGGCCGGTGGTGTTGACCCATAGCTCTATGGTGCCGGGCTTATTGTAGTTGAATACCGTATCATAGGTGGTGGAATCAGGGATGACCACCTGGTCTCCTTCAAGGCCATTAAAGGTCAGTCCGTTGCTGCTGCTTTGGATGGGAGAGTAGGTCCAGGAATTTGTAGGGGTGCCGGGGCCGAAGAGCGTACCGTCCTGGTTATTGTCTGAAGTGGCTGAGCTCGTGATGTTTGACGTGCCGTTGTCATCCAGCTTGTACCAGACATGTAGCATGGGGTCACCGGGATCAGGGTCGATAAACATGTCTCTTTTGACACTGAAGGCAGATCGTTCACTATACCAGGACTTTAAGTCATCGATCTTGCCGAGGGCCTGTTGGGTTGAGTCGGTGTTAAGGCCGATCCGGAATTTTACCTGGGGGGTAAAAAAGGTATAATTCGATGTTCTCAGCACGCCGTTGAGATACAGTTTGGCAATAGACAGGCTATAGTTGTAGGTAAGGGCAATATGGGTCCAGGTGTGGACGGGCATTTTTACTCCTGTAGACTGGGGGATGCCATTTATGTCGGTCCAATAGTCATCGACCAGGATATTGCCATCTGTCCCGTCATATCCGATGTGAAAACCGAACAGCCCGTCGTTGGCGCCTTCGGAGACGAACTGATGCACATGGTGATCCATGGCGGAGTCCTCTATATAGGCCCAGAATTCGATGGTAAAATCTCCGCCTGGATTGATGGCGTCGGCTGAGGCTTCGACATAATTGCTGTCGTTCAGCTTTAGTGCCTGGTGTTGCTGTGCAACTGCGGGCAATGACAATGCAAGGAACGCGCATGCCGCGAGAAAAGTAAATTTTTTTCTCATAGGGATTGAATTTTTGATGGATTCTATTTGTATCGAACAGAGTCTGTCCGATACAATGCGACAAGATAATTTAAATTGATAAGCTGTTATAGCTTGAAGTAATAATTAACCTGCGAGTAAGGGTAATAACTGAGATGGCGGCGCAGTGAAATTCTATAAAATGTGCCTTTACGAAGAGCGGAAATGGAGAACTACGAGCGGGGATGAGGAATTTACGGTATCAGAGATGTGTTTTTTTATTGTTGCAGGAAAAACTAATTTAGGGATTGATGGCGCTGACCAGGACGATACCATTATTAAGCAGTTACCGGGAAATTTCCACGGCTCAACGGGATGAGTTCCGGGACAACGGGCATTTGATGGTGCGGGGGTTACTGGATGCGCAGGAGATGACTGTTTACAGGGCGCTGATACTTGAGGCAGTGAAAAAGCATAGCAGGGAAGCTAAGGGTGCCAGGCGAAAATTGCCGGAGCGGGGAATTTATGGGCGGATGTTTGGGCAGCTGGTAAATCTCTGGCGGGTGGATGAGGGGGTACGGCAGTTTGTGTTGTCCAGGCGGCTGGCGAAGGTGGCGGCTGATCTGCTGGGTGTGTCCGGGGTGCGGATCTATCATGATCATGCTTTGTTTAAAGATGCGGGTGGACGGGCGACTTACTGGCATCAGGATCAATATTACTGGCCTTTGGATACGGCGGATACGGTGACGATGGCCATGCCGCTTGTCGATGTAAGTATTGAGATGGGGATGTTTGTTTTTGCTTCCGGCTCTCATAAAAATGGCACGATCTGGGACCCTAAGCTTTCTTCTGAGCCGGACGGGCTTTACAGGAAATATATCAAGGAGAATCATTTTCCGCTGAGCTATGCGGCGGGTATGCGGGCCGGGGATGCGACCTGGCATTATGGGAATACGGTGCATCATACGCTGGCCAACGAGTCGGATCGTCGCAGGGAGATGATGACGATCACCTATATGGCTGATGGGGCGCGGGTAACCCAGCCTATGCACAAGGCGCAGGTGCATGAGCTGAATGCGTGGCTAATGGGTCTGCCGCCGGGCAGACTTGCTGCGTCGGAATTAAATCCACTTATAACATAAGCGAATTATGAACTATTGTCAGCTGGGGCGATCGACTCTTTCGATCAGCCGCATTGGTTTTGGGTGTATGTCATTGGGAGACGAAGGGGAAGCGACCCGGACGATCCATCGTGCGATGGAATTGGGGGTCAACTTTTTTGATACGGCGGATCTGTATGACAAGGGGCTGAATGAGGAGCTGGTTGGGAGGATACTAAAGGACCGGCGCGAGGAGATATTTCTGGCAACAAAGGTTGGGAACCAGTGGAATGAGAATTGCGATGGATGGGACTGGAATCCCCGGAAAGAATATATTATCGGAGCTGTGGAGGAAAGTCTGAGGCGGCTTCGAACGGACCGGATCGATCTATACCAGCTGCATGGGGGGACGATGGATGATCCGATCGACGAAACGATAGAAGCATTTGAGCTGTTGCAGCAGCAGGGGAAGATCAGATATTATGGGTTGTCGTCTATCCGGCCGAATGTGATAAGGGAATATGTAAAGCGGAGCAGGATAGTGAGTGTGATGATGCAATACAGTCTGTTGGATCGCCGGCCGGAGGAAGGCTGTCTGGATCTGTTGCGGGAAGCGGGGATAGGGGTGTTGGTCCGGGGGGCGTTGGCTAAGGGGTTATTGGCGGGGAAGGGGAGTGTTGCGTATGTTGACCGGAGTGTGGAAGAAGTGCAACAGGCTGCTGAGGCGGTGAGGTCGGTGGCGGGCCGGGGGTATACAATGGCGGATATCGCTGTTCGTTATGTATTGAATCACCCTGCTGTGGCGAGTGCGATCGTGGGGGTAAGAACGGAGGCGCAGCTAGAGGCTGTGGTGAGTGAGAAAGACGATGAGGCATTGGGAAGGGAGGACCTGGAGAAGCTGAGAATGGCGGTGTTGCCAAACCGTTATAAGGAGCATCGGTGATGTATGGGGTAAGATAGAAAGCGACAGATGAGCCTATTTATACATGCATATATATAAATATATGTCTTTTATGAGTGAAACTGGGTAATTTCGGAAAATACCATTATTTGGGTATTTATTTTATCTGGAAAAATTCCCATTTTTGCATTGTTATCCAAAAATAGTCACAAATTAATTTGAAAAATTAGAAAACAAACTTTACTTTTACGCAACTATTAACGCCTGCCATATTCAAATCCTCTGAATAAAGGCTACCCAACTCTTGCATGTAATGCTTATTCGAGCCACCATCCTTGAAATTCCTTATTTTCTGTTTTTGGAATTTAATAGTTAATCCACATCGCTAAAGATAAAGCCTGCTTCTCTATTTAAGAAGTATTTCGCGCCAATACCTCTTGTAAGCCACGTTTTCCATTGCCAATCCTGGAAGAATACAAGTTTCTACTTTGACCCTTTTTAAATTGACCCCGGTAATGAAAAAGCAAATTTTGGCGATAGATGATAGCAAAGCGATACGATTTTTATTGCAAACAGTTTTAGGAAAGAGCTACCAGGTTGTAACAGTACCTGACGGTTATTCGGCGATGTATTATCTTTCCAACAGAGAGCTTCCAGATCTTATAATTGCGGATCCTCAGCTTCCAGATATGGAGGAGTGGGAATTGATCGCACAGTTATCGACGAGCGGATTATATGGAGATATTCCATTGATCGTGTTGTCGGGGCTGGATGCGGCGGAGACGGAAGCGAAGTCGGTTCAGTATGGAGCTGTGAAGCATTTTGCAAAACCATTTAACCCTGTAGACCTAGTATATTTTTTAGAGAACATGGTGAAGAACGATTCGGTAAAGGCCCAATAAGAAGGAATATTAGCGAGGATTGCCATATGAAAAGAACGTGCCGATAACTAAAGGCATAATTCAATGTGAAACGTATTTTCTATTAGATCATGCGCTACTATTTCTGAACCACCGTATGTATGAAATCACTAAACCTTTTTTATGGAGTTAGCACTACAACTCAAGACCGTAGAAAAAAGAACCAAAACTGTGTCAGGCTACCGCTCTTATCAGCTGCCGGTAACTATGGACGTACATTATGAAGGTTTCTATTATATCGGTAAGAAAACCGATCATATTGAGAAACTGGTAAAGATGTATAGTCGTGGGTATGCGACAGAGGGGCTGGCGAACATTAAGGACGAGCTTTTGAGAAATCTCAAGTCTGATCAGCACCTGGTTCCCGAAGTTATTATTTGCGAGGCTGTTTTCGAGGTCGAAGCCGTCAGGGATTTTGCGCAGTTCCTGCGTAGCCATCCTGTATTCCGGCGTATTCCTTTTATTCTCGATTGTTCGGGGCTGGCTGGTGCGGACCTGGAATTTTCAAAAAGGATCATTCGTCCGGATGAGGTAATATTTCTTTGTACTGCGGTCGATAAGGACATCACGGCGAAGGTACAGTTCCTCCGGAAGCTGAAGCTTGCGGAAAGGGAAGTTGCTGTTCCAAGGATCGAAGAGGATATCAAGGGGCGCAGATGGGGTTTCGGGCCTTTATCAAAGAGGGCTTTTGACATCCTGGTCGCTTCGATCGCCTTGTTGATATTGAGTCCTTTATTTGTGTTGATTGCGATAGCTATCCGGCTTGAATCGAGGGGCAACATATTTTATATTGCCAAGAGGGCGGGTCGGGGATACCGGATATTCAATTTTTATAAATTCCGTACGATGGAGCAGGGGGCGGACAAACGTGTTGGAGAGCTGCATCATTTGAATCTTTATAGCGGGGAGAGTAAGGGACCTGTGTTTTTTAAGGTCAACAACGATCCTCGTATTACGAAGGTGGGAGGTTTTTTGCGCAATACGAGCATGGACGAATTGCCACAGCTGTTCAATGTATTGCTTGGGGATATGTCTTTGGTTGGTAACAGGCCTTTGCCTCTTTATGAAGCGGCAACGCTTACTACGGATGATTATGCTGCCCGTTTTCTGGCGCCGGCAGGGATCACCGGGCTTTGGCAGGTGAAAAAGAGGGGGAATAAGGACATGTCGGTGGAGGAGAGGATCAACCTGGATATTGATTATGCTTCAAAATGTAATTTTACTACGGATCTCTGGATAATAGCTAATACACCAAATGCGTTATTCCAAAAGGAGAACGTATAGTAGTTTCGTTTTTGACCCCGCAGTCACCGGAAGCCGGACCTGCATGATGCTTACCCGCTAAAAGAGAACCCTTTATGTTGAAGGATAACCCTTTAATTTCTATCATTTCACTTAACTGGAACACCACAGGGGTTACCTGTGACTTTCTCCGTTCCATCAATGACCAGAATACCTACAAAAATATTGAGGTCATTATAGTCGATAATGCTTCAAATGAAGACCCTACGAAGGATTTCCTGGCTATTTACCCGTCCGCGAAAGTGATCCGAAACAGTGCCAACCTTGGTTTTTCCGGGGGAAACAATACGGGGATCGCGGTTGCCGGCGGGGATTTTCTATTTATCGTCAATAATGACACCGAGTTTACGCCCGGGTTGCTGGAAGGGTTGCTGGAGATATTCCGGACCTATCCGGATGCGGGGATGGCCAGTCCGAAATTCCATTATTTTTTTGCCAAAGGCACCATTGAATATGCGGGTTATGCCCCGGTGAGTCCTTTTACCGGTCGTAATGGCATGATCGGCTGCCGGGAGGCTGACAAGGGTCAGTATGACCAGATAAGTCAGACGAATTATGTACATGGGGGTGCCATGATGATTCCCCGGCATGTTGTTGAAGAGGTGGGAAGGATGCCGGAGCTCTATTTTCTTTATTATGAGGAGTTCGATTGGTCGGAGCAGGTCAAAAGGAGCGGCTATAAGATATATTATCAACCTAAGTCGCTGATCTATCATAAAGAGTCGATGACGACGGGTAAGTCAAGCCCGTTGAAGACCTATTATCTGACGCGTAACAGGATCCTTTTTATGCGGCGTAATATGTCCTGGTCGGCTCAACTGTTGTTTGCCGGATACTTTGTTTTGTTTACGATACCCAAAAACACGTTGAGTTACCTGTTCAAGGGACAAAAAGAGCATCTCCGGTCTTTTTGGAGAGGTATTTTCTGGCAATTCAATCGTAAAATCACCTTCAACTGAACTGCTTATGTGTGGTATAGCCGGATTTGTGGACTTTAAAAAGAACAGCACCGTCGAGCTATTGCGCTCGATGACCGATGCGATGTTACACCGTGGACCTGATGACGGTGGGCATGAAGTATATGCCGCAGCCCAGGCCTCTATAGGGTTTGGTCAGCGGCGGCTGTCTATTCTTGATCTTTCTCCCCTGGGGCATCAGCCGATGCATTTTGGGGATCTTATTGTCAATTTCAACGGGGAAATATATAATTTCAAAGAGATCCGCCAGGAATTGGTGGAGAAGGGGTATAGTTTTAATAGCTGGTCAGACACGGAAGTGATACTGAAGGGCTATCACTGCTGGGGTATGGATGTCGTGCAGAAGTTCATAGGGATGTTTGCCATTGCTCTTTATGATCGGGCAAAAGAGAAGCTGATCCTTATCCGCGACCGTGCGGGGATCAAGCCCCTGTATTATTTCCAGGACCAGGATATGTTGCTTTTTGCGAGTGAGCTGAAGGCATTTTACCAGCATCCGCGTTTCGTCAAGAAGATCGATGTGAACAGCCTGGCTCTTTTCCTGCAGTATAGCTACATTCCTGCGCCGCATTGTATATTCCAAAATACCTTCAAGCTGTTGCCGGGGCATTATCTGACGATAGATCTTCGTACGAGGGCCCAGGAGCTGACCAAGTATTGGGATGTGTTTGACTATTACAATAAGCCAAAGATAGATATTTCGGATGCGGAAGCGATCTCGCATACGGATAGTCTTTTGAAAAGCGCCTATGAATATCGTATGGTGGCGGATGTGCCGGTGGGTATTTTCCTGAGCGGTGGCTATGACAGTTCCAGTGTGGCTGCTTTATTGCAGACTGGCCGGACCGAGAAGCTAAAGACATTCACGATCGGTTTTCATGAGCAGGAATTTAATGAAGCGCCGGAGGCAAAAAAGATAGCCGAATATCTTGGTACGGATCATACGGAGTGGTATCTGACGGCCAAGGAGGCTGGGGGTGTCCTGAGCCGGCTGCCGGAGATATATGATGAGCCTTTTGCGGATAATTCTACTGTTCCCACGGTACTGGTCAGCCAGCTGGCACGTCAGCAGGTGAAAGTGGCGCTGAGCGCGGATGGGGGGGATGAGATCTTTGGCGGGTATAACAAGTTCAACCAGGCGGAGAAGTATACGACCCGTATGCCGGCGTTCGCGCAGAGCCTGCTCAGCGGCGCGATGTCACTGATCAATCCGGAGATCATACCTTATTTCAACAAGCAATATAATTTTTCGACACGATATGAGAAGATGAAGCTGATATGGAAGAGTCATGACCCGGTGAGCGCGGTGAAATATATCAGTCAATATATTACGGAGAGTGAGGTCGAATCATTCCTGGGCAAACGGTTCGAGCGTTATCCGACCTTTTTTGAGGATGGGGCAAAGCTGGCGCACAATGACGGGGTAGTGAATCGCTTGCTGGCCATTGATTACAAGACTTTCCTGGTGGATAACAACCTTGTAAAGATGGATCGGGCTACGATGTCTGTAAGTCTGGAAGGAAGGGAGCCGATGCTGGATCATCGGGTAGTTGAATTCTTAGCGACTCTGCCTTCTTCTTTTAAGATCAGGGATGGGGTGAATAAGTGGCTGTTGAAGGAAGTCGTGCATAAATATATTCCCAAGCCTATGATGGAGAGGCCGAAAAGGCCATTCATCGCTCCGTTGATGGTATGGTTCAGGGAGGATCTGAAGGAGCAGCTGAGATATTATCTTAGCGAAAAATGTCTGGCTGCCACCGGTGTATTTGCTGCGGGTCCTATTATTCGTCTGCGGGACGAGTATCTGGCCGGGAAAAAGGTGAATTATCAAAAGCTCTGGCAGGTATTGATGTTTCAGCTTTGGTATGACCGCTGGATCGAAAAAATTTAGGTGATCAGGAAACAAACAATGAACAGGAAGATAAAGGTATTGGAGTGTATTCGTCAGGGACAGATCGGGGGCGGGGAATCGCACCTGTTAAGTCTTGTGGAGAACATGGATCGAAGCCTATTCGAGCCGGTGGTGCTCTCTTTTACGGAGGGGCCGATGGTGGACAGGCTGCAGTCGATGGGGGTAAAGGTGCATGTCCTGCATACTTTGAGACCATTTGATGTTACCAAGTGGGGGAAGGTGAAAGAGCTGGTATTGTCGGAAGGAGTGGACCTGGTACATGCGCATGGTACGCGGGCGAGCTCGAATACCTTGTGGGCTGCCCGTCATCTGAATATTCCTCTTGTATATACGATCCATGGCTGGTCGTTCCACAATGATCAGAACCCATTGGTCAGACGGTTGCGTATAATGGGAGAGCGTTGGATCACTGCCCGTTCTGCTGTAAATATTGCAGTATCTGCGTCCAACCGGGAATCCGGGCTGGAATATATTCCCGGATTAAAGGCTATCGTCATTAACAACGGGATAGATCAGCAACGATTCTCCCCCAGCCGGGCATTCAGTAATATAAGAGAGGAGCTTGATATACCTGTCGACGCGTTGCTGGTACTGTTCATTGCGAGATTTACGGCGCATAAGCAGCCGCTGACCCTGATAAGGGCTTTTAAGGAAGCGTTGCCGTCTCTGCCAGGGATGCGTTTGCTAATGGTGGGTGACGGGGATGAAAAAGAGGCGGGGGTCGCACTCGTGAAGGAATTGGAGTTGGGTGACAAGGTTCATTTCCAGGTTTTCCGGCAGGATGTTCCGGATATCCTGGCTGCTGCGGATATTTTTGTGCTGCCTTCGCTATGGGAAGGGCTTCCGATCGGATTGCTGGAGGCTATGTCCATGGGTAAGGCTGTGATCGCTACGCAGGTGGATGGAACACGGGAGGTGGTGAAGGATGGGGAGAACGGGCTGATGGTCGAGCCGGGGAATGTGGGGGCGCTGAGTGCCGCGCTGGTAAGGCTGGGTAAGGACAGAGGCTTACAGGAGGGGTTAAAGCAGCGGGCTATGGAAACGGTTCGGCAGCAGTTCAATGCCGTTACTATGACAAGAGCGATCGAGAATGTATATTCGCATGTATTGCAATAAAACGAGTAATTAAATTTTGTTATAAAATCATCCCTTATGGAATTTGAGAGAATTGCTGACATCAAACGGTTGAACTTCATCATCGACGTCCTGCAAAAAAGGCTGCCTACGGGCGCCGAGGTGCTGGACGTTGGCTGTGGCAATGGTGTCATTTCAAGGAGCCTTGGTGAGAAAGGTTTTACTGTAAAAGGGATCGATGTAAGTGAAAAGGCTATTGCGCGGGCGAGGGAGCTCAATAAGTTTCCCAATGTCCGTTTCGAAGTAGTGAGTGCTGAAAAACTGGTGGCAGATGGCCATAATTATCATGCTGTCATCTGTAGTGAGGTGCTGGAGCATCTTAATGATCCTGGGAAGCTGCTGGATGTTCTGCACCAGCTGTTGAACAAGAGTGGGGTATTGATCGTGACGGTTCCCAATGGACAGGGGCCGCGGGAGCTGCTGGTCACGAGGCCTGTGATCGCTCTTCAAAAAAAGAATAACTGGATGTGGAAGAGCGTGCAGAAGATGAAATCAGCTTTTGGTTATAAGGGTACTACGGTGCAGAGCAGCGCCGATGACCTTACACATATTCAATTTTTTACCCGCCCGTCTTTAGAAAAGCTGGCAAGTCAGCATCAGTTCAGTATTGTTCGGTATGGGAAAACCAATTTCATTGAGGACGTATTCCCCTTTTCTTTTTTCTCCAAAAAGATCAAGGCTTTGCAACGATTCGACTGTGCTGTTGCGGAGCTGCTACCGTATCAACTGAATGGTGGGTTTATGACAGTTTGGGAAAAATCCTAATGTATATTCCTGCCATAAGGGAAAGATCAATTAACATTTGTTATTTAGCGGTTAATCACCCACGTTTTAATCTGCGCCTGCTTGCACGGTCAGAAAAATCAGTGTAATTTGCAGTCACTCCTACTAAGCCTATTCCTCTTTTTCAGATCTATCTCCTATCGACCATTTTTTTTATTTCTATCTCCTAGGATAAACCCCTCTGATATCTACCATCTTTTTCCTTGATCTTTTTTCATCTCCTTTAATATCCGTGTAAAAATTCGTGGAGGCATTCCTTTGTGTATGCCTCGGGGAAGACGTATATAAATATTTAAGTATAAATCATGCAAAATTCTACCCGAATTTTTAGGCTTTTGTTGATCGCTCTGCTCTTTTTTACCGGGCCACTGGTATTTGGGCAAAGTATTTTAAACCCAGCTGATACGCTGGTGAATTACGACACTGCCCACAAGCCGATCATCCCCAATAACGGGATCATTGCCAAGTGGGTCAGGACGCCGAGGCTGAGCTGGAATACTACCGGCTACAAGGCTTATATCTACAACAGCAATCCTTTCCGGCTTTATTTTCCCAAGAGTTATAACCCCACGGCAAACGATGGGAAAAAATATCCGATGCTGATCTTTCAGCATGGGGTAGGAGAAGGGGGGACTGTCTATGACAATGAGTACCAGCTATTCCATGGCGGGGATGTATTTAAGGCCGGCGTGGATAACGGGACATTTGATGGTTATATCCTGTGTATGCAGACGGCGGGAGCCTGGGGTCCTAACCAGTTCTCTGCCTTAAAGGATATTATCGACTACATGATCGCGAATAATAAGCTGGATCCTTTTCATGTCACGGGGAACGGTCTTTCCGGCGGTGGTGCTGGTACCTGGTCGATGTTCCTGACCTATCCGACCTATGAATCGGGTATTATTCCGATGTCTGCGGTGGATATCTCTTATACGTCCAGCTCTATCGTCAATGAAGTAAAGTATACTCCTATCTGGAACATACATGGCGGGCAGGATGGTTCCCCGGCTCCTTATACTGCTGCGCAGGTATTGGCTGCGATGACGGCGGGTGGGGCGAACTATACCGATCTGAATATGACGACCCAGGGGCATGATACCTGGGATAGTACGTGGTCGATGCCAGCCTTCTGGCCTTTTCTCAATAATGCCTATTCTGCGAACCCCTGGACCTTGTTCGGGCGTACGCAGTTCTGTCCGGGGGATCCTATCAATGTTACGATAGGGCTTTGTGCCGGGTACCAGGCTTATCAATGGCGGAAGGATGGTGTGGTCATCAATGGCGCCACTTCCAATACGATCACGGCGACTTTGACGGGTAAATACGATGCCCGTGTGGAAAGGGGTGGGATCTGGTCTGACTGGTCGCATGTGCCGGTTGTGATATCGATAAAAACTCCGACGATCACTCCGCCGATCTCTGTTTCGGGAGCGATGAGCGATGTTCTTCCTGGTGCGGATGGCAGGACGACGGTGAACCTGCAGGTTCCGGACAGCGGGTATACCAGCTATACCTGGAAGAAGGTAGGCAGTGATTCTGTGATCGGCACTCAGCGGATACTGACGGTATCGCAGCCCGGGCAGTATATTCTCTCGGTAACGCAGCAGTTTGGTTGTTCGAGTGTTTATTCGGCTCCTTTCAGGGTGGTAAATGCGGGTGGGCCGAATCCTCCCAGTGCGGCAACCAATCTTGTATCGAATGCTTTGTCTTTTACCCAGGTAGAGCTTGACTGGGCGAGGAATCCCAATCCTGTCAATCCCGAGACTGGTTTTGAAGTCTATCGCAGTCTTAGTTCGGGTGGGCCGTATACGTTTGTGAGCCTGGTACCGGCGGATACTGTACGGTTTGTGGATCAGGGTTTGAAGCCGAATGTAAAATATTATTATGTGGTGCGGGCCGTGGACAGTACGGGTGCGGCAGCATTGTCCAACGAGACGAATGTTGTGACCCAGTCTGACAAGACCCCTCCGGCTGCTCCTGTCAATCTGAAGGTGGTCAGCACCAATCAGTCTTCCATATCGTTGATCTGGAACACTGCGACGGATAATGTGGGTGTTTCCAAATATTTTGTGTATGTCAATGGGGCGAAGAGCTATGTGGTAACGGCGCCCGACACCAGCTTTGTGGTTGGCGGACTTGACTCCAGCAAGCAATACTCTTTTGCGGTGACGGCGGCGGATGGCAGTGGGAATGTCTCTGTGCAAAGTAACCAGGTATCGGCTGCTACTGTCATCAACGGGCTCACCTATTCTTATTATACGACGACGAATGCCTGGAGTGTCCTGCCAAATTTCAGTACGCTGACACCTGTGCTGACAGGCAACATGCCAAATGTCAGCATAGCCAATGCGACCCAGGCCAGCAATTATGGATATGTGTGGAAAGGGTATGTCCGGATCCCTGTTGCGGGGACCTATACTTTTGCGACGTCTTCTGATGATGGCAGCGCGATGTGGTTCAATACGCAGACGCCTGGCGCAATCAGCACGGCTACTGTCAATAATGATGGGGCTCATGGTACTCTGCAGGCAACCAGTACTGCGCTGACCCTGCAACCCGGAGTATATCCTGTTTGTTATGAATTCTTCCAGGCTGGCGGCGGTGCAGCAATGACTGTCAGCTGGGCCTGTACGGCTCTTTTTGGGGACAATGCGCAACATGCTATTGCGGATACTTATTTTGCGAGTCCTTTTGTTCCTGCCGGTACTGCACCTAAGCTGCCAGTTCAGCTCCATGCGACGGCAACGGCCTATAATAAGGTAAACATCAGCTGGGTAGATTCCAGCAATAATGAGAGCGGCTTCGAGATATACCGTTCTACCAGCTCAAGCGGGCCTTATTCCATTGTAACGACCACGGCGGCAAATGTCGTTGGCTTTACAGACTCTACGGTTCTGCCTTCCACGACCTATTATTATAAGGTGCAAGCTGTCAATCAGTTTGGAGCTTCGGGTTTTGATCCGGCTTCTATGGGCGGCATTCAGTATAGTTTCTATACGAATTTTACGGCCAGCAATCTATCGACTCTTAAGACGCTGACGCCTACGGCGACGGGCACGTTGACAAATATCTCTTTGTCTCCGGCTACGACAACGACGAACTATGCCTTCAAATTCCAGGGTACGATAAATATTCCGACTACGGGCAGCTATACGTTCTACACGGCATCCGATGATGGAAGTGATCTGTATATTGGTGGATTTGACAGTGCGCACCTGGTTGTTAAGAATGATTTCCTGCAGGGTACGACAGAAAGATCGGGGGTGGTTACGCTCACGAAGGGCGCATACCCGATTTTTGTAACATATTTCCAGCAAGGTGGCGGGGTTGCGTTGACGGCTTCTTATCAGGGTCCTGGTATTACCAAGAAAAATATACCTGACTCGGCCTTTATCAATACCAATTCGATGACGACTACGCCGTCATTACCGGCGATACCCTCTGCGCCATATCAACTGGTGGCCGGGGCTTTATCTTCTTCCCGCACGGGATTGAGCTGGCAGGATAGTTCTGCTACGGTAACCGGATACCAGGTGTATCGGTCGGTGGCAGACACTACGCATTTTGTATTGCTGGCCACAGTCGCTGCCAACTCTTATACGGATACGGCCTTGTTTGCTAATTCCACCTATTATTATAAGGTCAATGCTACGGGTGTAGGCGGGAATTCGGCGAAGACGGCGGCGGTCTCTGTCAGGACGCTGGACAATTTGCCTGTCATCACGAAGCTGGCCGCGCAGCAGGTACGGTATGGCACGACGTTCAGCCTGCCATTGAGCGCTACGCATGCTGGCGGTGGAGCATTGGTATATACGGGTATCAACCTGCCGTCTTTCTCGACCCTGACGGATAATCATGACGGAACGGCCGCCCTGGCATTCAGTCCGGCGGTGACGGATCAGAATACCTATCCGAACCTGGGTGTTGTGGTGACGGATGCATTTGGCGGAGCGGATACGACAATATTCAGCCTGGTGGTGAATAATAGTTATGCGCCGGTGATCGACACGATCTCCAGCTATTCGATGAATGAGGGCGACTCCCTTAGCATAACGGTGAGCTCGCATGAGCAGAATGCATCGGATACGCTTGCTGTTGGGGTGAGCGGTGCTCCTGCGGGATATGTTCTTACGCCTGTGTCGAACGGTGTAGCGACGCTGGTATTGCATCCGGGCTATTCCGCTTCGGGTGTGTATACGGTACAGGTGAAGGTGCTGGATAACAATGGTCTTTCGACCGTTCGGACCTTTGGGGTAACGGTGAAGGACAGGAGTCCGAATACGAGCATCTATGCGCATGTGGCTTACCAGGATGCGGTGGGTCTGCCCTGGAATTCGCTGCTGGGCACGAGCACGAGCAATCTGCTGGATTCCTCCGGTAACACTACGACGGTGGGTCTGAACTTCAGTCCTGCCAGCTGGTGGACGCCATTTAACGGTGGTGCTACTACGGGTAATAATAGTGGTGTCTATCCTGATCATGTGCTCCAGGATTATATGTGGTTTGGCAGCGCGTACGGTGGTCCCGATGTCTTCAATGGCCAGGTGACGGGTCTGGATACAACCCAGCAGTATAGCCTGACCTTCTTTGCGAGCAGCATCTATAATGGGTTTGCCGATAACGGGACTACTACCTATACGGTAGGATCTCAGACGGTATCGCTGGCGGTGCAGAACAATACAAAAAATACAGCGATCATCAGCAATATCAAACCTGCGGCGGACGGAACGATTTCCTTTGCCATGGGTAAGACAGCTACGACGACGCTGGGTTACTTCAATGCCCTTGTCATCACCAAACAATTTGACGATGGGACGGCTCCTGCGGGTGCGAGCCTGCTGACGGGCCAGGTGTCTACTGGTAAGGTACAGCTGAACTGGACGGACTCTGCGTATAATGCGACGGGTTACCAGGTCTGGCGTGCTCCGGCTTCGGGTGGTGTGTTTGCGCTGCTGGGGACGGTGGCCGGCAATACGGCGAACAGCTATGTCGACAGCAATATTGTAGGCAATACGAAATATCTCTATACGGTGCGGGCGTACAATGGTCATGGCAACTCGGGTTATTCCGATACGGTGACGCTGACGACGCTGAACCGGTTACCGAAGGTGACTGCGCTGGCGGATGTGACGCTGAAGAACAACCAGCAGACGACGATCAATGTGACGACGGTGGATGATCCGGGTGCGCAGCTGACGTTGAGCGTGACGGGTCTGCCACCGTTCGCAACCTTTACGGATAATGGAAATGGTACGGGTACGATCAGTGTGGTACCGTCTGCGGGCACGGTGGGTGTGTATCCGAATATCACGGTGACGGCGACGGATGTGGTGGATTCTACGGCAACGGCGAGCTTTACGCTGGCGGTGACGGAGCCGAATGTGAGCTCGGTATATGTGAACTTTACGGGCGGGCCGACTTGTCCGAAGCCATGGAATACGCTGGTGACGCCACCATTTGCCGGTACGGTGATGTCGAATCTGCTGGATGACGGCAACAATCCGACG